>ERZ1674243.2-NODE-2-length-168293-cov-19.320968_pt1 | contig 168293 bp, 128 predicted proteins | sample MGYA00581201_ERZ1674243 | MGnify/ENA primary metagenome ERZ1674243 (study PRJEB41354, sample SAMEA4873342) | human saliva metagenome | biome: human-associated habitat [ENVO:00009003]; feature: mouth environment [ENVO:08000002]; material: saliva material... | reverse complement strand
CTCGAGTGGGCGGGCCGCCAGGCCCCGCGCGGTCAGCACGCGGTGGGGCGCGACGACGCCGGCCCCCTCCCCACGGCCGCCCTGGAGGGGCTGATGGCCGCGAGCGCAAGCGCCTACGATCTGGAGCTGGTTTCCTCGAAGGCGCAGGTGTACCGTTCCTGGGGTGTTCAGGCTTCCAACCCGTGGACTGAGCAGTAAAACTTCGCCTGATACGCGCCCTCGCGTGCATGTCTGGATGAATACCTGTGTGAATAGTTGTGAGAACCCGCTTTCGAGTGTTAATCGGAGGCGGGTTTCGTCGTTAATTCGTGGCATGATTGAAGGACGATGAAAAGCACCTCACCTATCTCGCGTTATTCCATGCCCATGCCTCTGTGGCTTCAGGGCGTTGTTGAGCTAATTGTTACTGCCCTGTTCTCTGCGCTTGCTGTGTTTGCGGCGATGTCTGCCGTGTGGGCAACCAAGGGTTTTGGCGACATGGAGTTCTCCTCCGTGGCCGCCATGTCGGCGCACCTGTGGCTTCTGATTCACGGTGTTCCTTTGGACCTTGCGGCTGCTTTTGGTGCTTCTGCCGGCACGATGACGCTGGTGCCGCTGGGTTTGAGTATTCTGCCTCTGCTGCTCTGTTACCGTTCGGGTCGTCGCCTGGCGCGCGCCTCGTATGAGGGTGAGTTTTTGATTCCGGTGCTGTCCGGTTCGGTGACCTATGCGCTGATTAGTTCGGCGATGTACGGTTGGGCGAGCCCGCATCCGCAGCCTCTTCAGGCGTTGAATGCTGCCCTGGTGCCTTTGGGTATTGTGGTGGCTGGTCTGATGTGGGGTGGCTACCGTGAGGCGCGTTCGCTCTCGCGCATGGTGGGTGTTGATACTGCGGAGCAGATTTCGCAGATGAGTCAGTATTCGCGTTGGGCGGGTTCGTATGCCTGGGCTGTGGTGCGTGCTGCGGTGGTTGCTTTTGTGGCGCTGGTCGGTCTGGGTGCGGTGCTTTTGGGTATCGGTATTTTGGCGGGCTGGTCGCAGATTGTTGCCACCTACCAGGAGCTACATGCGGGTGCTGTGGGTGATACTGCGGTGACTTTGCTGCAGCTGGGTTTCTTGCCGAACCTGGTGATTTATGCGATTGCGTGGTCGACCGGTGCCGGTTTCTCCTTTGGTGCGGGTACCTCGGTTGGTTTGACCAGTAGTGATGTTGGTACTTTGCCGATGCTTCCGATTCTGGGTGCTGTGCCCGAGTCGATGGGCACGTTCGGTCTGGTGGGTCTGCTGGTGCCGCTGGGCGCCGGTGCGATTGCTGGCTGGTGGTTCTTGCGTGAGGGTGAGGATCACCTGGATGAGTGGGTTGCCCTGAAGGTTCCGTTCCGCCCGCTGTCTGCGCTGATTTCTGCGGTGGTGCTGGGCGTGATGACCGGTATTATGACGTCGTTTGGTGCCCTGTGGCTGGGCTGGATTTCGTACGGCTCTCTGGGTATTGGTCGTTTTACGGAGGTTGGTGCTGAGCCGCTGACTTTTGCGGCGCATACCGCGTTGACGGTGGGTGCCGGCGTGACTTTCGGTATGTTGCTGAGCCGCGCCCTGGTGCCGGATAGTAGCCGTGAGCTGCCTCGTTTTGCGGATGAGCGCCCGAACTTGGGTGAGCGTCTGATGAGTTTTACTGCCTCGACTCGTGAGCGTTTTGCACAGGGCCGTGAGCGTTTTGCGGAGCGTCGTGAGCGTTTTGCGGAGCGTCGTGAGCAGCGTGCCCAGGAGCGTGCGGAACGTGCACAGCGTGAGGCTGAGGAAGCCGCTGAGCGTGAAGCTGAAGAGGCGGCTGCGCGTGAAGCCGCTGAGCGTGAAGCTGAGGAGGCGGCACGTGCGCAGGCTTCCGAGCACGTTGCTGAGCCCGAGCGGTCTGTAGCATCTGAGCAGTCTGTTGTATCTGAGGTGGCGACCGGTCACGTTCCGGTGCATCCGCAGGAGCCTGTGGTTGCCGTCCCCGTGGAGGCGACCGAACAGCTGGCGCAGCGTGCGGCGGCGGATGCTTTCGCTGAGATTGTTGCAGAGCGCGAAGAGGCGGCTGAAGAGCCTGTAGTAGCAGAATCCACTGCGGACGCTACTCAGGAGTCTGTCTCCGAAGAGCTTATTGCGCAGGAGAGCTCTGCTGAGGAGTACGAGCCGATTGAGGCCGTTCAGCAGGTCGATTACCTGCACTCTGCACATGCTGGCTCTGCACATGCTGACTCTGCGCATGCTGAGGATTACGAGAGTATCGAAGCTTCTGTTGAGCCTGCCTCCAGCGAGCACGCTACTTATGAACACACTGCTTATGAGCCCGCCCTGTACGCTCACGACCCCTCCGATGAGCAGACCCGCGAGCTGATTCAGGAGCCCGTCTACGAGGCTGCTGAACCTGTTGAGCGTGAGGACGCTGTCGAAGAGCCCGCAGAGCAGGCGCTGCGTTCGAAGGGCCGCGCGAGCCGCATTATGGCGTACTTCGGCTTTGGTCTTGAGCAGCCCGCCGCAGCGCAAGATGACTCAGCGCAGGATAGCTCAGCCGATGCCGCTCACGCCGCATCCGCCGCGCAGGATTCCGCTCGGGACCGTGCCAATGACCGCGCGCATGAGCGTGAGCAGAAGCGCGAGGCGAAGAAGGCGGCTAAGGCGGCACGCAAGAAGCAGAAGAAGGACTCAGAGCGCGACTTTGTGGATCGCGAACTGGATGTCCTCTCTGCTGATCAGGCGATGAAGCGCATCTTTGAGGTTCGTAGTCAGACCGGAGTGCTTCCGCTGGTGACCGATGAGGCGTCTACCGTGGAGCTGCCTCCGCTGGATGTCATCTCCTCGAAGTCCCAGGGTTCTAGCGCCCAGGGTTCTAACCCGCGTAAGAAGAACTAGCGCACTGCATTCTTAGCGAGGGGAAGAAGAGCTGGACGCGCCGGTGAGCTTGTCCATCGTGCCCTGGAACTTCTCGTCGCAGGTGGACATGTCGGTCTGAGTCAGCGCGGCGGCGCGGCACTCACGGTACTCCTGCGCGCCGGGCATGAAGGCGAGGCCAATGCCACCGAGCAGGGTCATAGCGCCGTAGATAATGCTGACGCCTGCGGCAATGTAGAAGAACCAGGGGCCGCGGTAGATTGCGGTGCGCACAATCGCAATAATGCTCAGGGTAATGCCGGCGAGCGCGAAGAGGAAGAGCGCCAAGAAAAGCGGCATCGTGGAAAGCACGAAGGAAGACGCCGCAAAAATCACCAGCGCGGCAACAATCAGCATGAGCGAGGTGCGAATATTCGCTTTCTGCTGTTCGATGGGGTCGATGGGCTTGCGCGGCTTCTTGCCCTGAGGTCCCCGAGGCTGCGGCATCATGTTCTGCGGTGCCTGCTGCGGCGCTCGCGGTGGAACCTGCTGGTTCTGCGGTGCACCGTTGTTCGGGGTGGGCTGCTGCGGGGTGTCGTTCGGAGTGTTGTTCGGGGTGTTCTGCGGGGGAGTAGACATACCTATAAGGGTACCGCCCCGTCTGCCCGTGACCTATTGAGTTTGCGACCTGTTGAGTTTGCGTCCGGTGAACCCCAGTGAGGATTCGTCTCGCCGGGGTTTCTTTGTGCTCGCCTTTGGGCTTTAGGCGTGTTGTGAACCTCTTACCCCCTTTGGATAAGGGTGTGAGACGGGTTATACTAGTCGGGTGCGAATTGTGGTTATGGTATCCGGCTCCGGAACGAATCTTCAGTCCATCCTCGACGCTGTAGCAGCGGGCGAGCTTCCCCTCGACATTGCGGCAGTGGGCGCCGACAAGCCCTGTCTGGGCATTGAACGTGCCCAGGCGGCGGGCGTACCCACCTTCCTGGTGCAGCCCGGCGACTACGCCGACCGCCCCTCCTGGAACCGCGCGCTGGAAGAAAAGATCGCTTCCTACAACCCCGATTACATTGTGTTCGCCGGCTTCATGCGCATTGTTGACGCGCAGCTGGTCGAGCGTTTCAAAAACCGCATTATTAACACCCACCCCGCCCTGCTGCCCTCCTTCCCGGGTGCGCACGGCGTGCGTGACGCCCTAGCGCACGGTGTGAAGATTACCGGCCTGACCGTCCACTTTGTGGATGCGGGCGTTGACACCGGCCCCATCCTCGCCCAGGCGGCAGTGCCCGTTCTGGATGACGACACCGAAGAAACCCTGCACGAACGCATTAAGGTGCAGGAGCGCCGCCTGCTCGTGCAGACCATCGCATCCCTGGCTGAATCTCACGGCGCTGCATCTGACGGCGCTGCATCCGACAGCTAATTCCGCCCACTAGATTTTTGCGGCGGAATGAGCCGAGCTCACACCCCGCCGCCCACACACGTTCCGTTGTGGCACCCGAGTACCCCTGAGGGGAAAGTGCACAGCGGCGGGGAATACCCCACACATATCCTGTCTATCCGGGCAGGCTACGTCCATCCACCAGCTGTGCCGCCGAGAACCGGCGTGCACGTCTAAAGCATCGGAGTATTTGTGTCTCTCATTGAGCTCGATCGCGTGCCCCTGCGCCGCGCCCTCATTTCCGTCTACGACAAGACCGGTCTGGAGGAGTTCGCCCGCGGCCTGCACGAGGCTGGCGTCGCGCTGGTCTCCACCGGCTCCACCGCATCCACCATCGCGGCAGCAGGCGTACCCGTCACCGAGGTCACCGAAGTTACCGGTTTCCCCGAGTGCCTCGAAGGGCGCGTGAAGACCCTGCACCCGCGCATCCACGCCGGTATTCTGGCGGACCGCCGCAAGCAGGAGCACATCGACACCCTCGAAGAGCTGGATGTTGAGGCATTCGACCTGGTGGTTGTGAACCTGTACCCCTTCGTTGAGACCGTTGCTTCCGGTGCCGATCAGGACGCCATCATCGAGAAGATCGACATTGGTGGCCCCTCCATGGTTCGCGCTGCCGCGAAGAACCACGACGCCGTCGCTATTGTTGTGGACCCCGCCGACTACGCGCGCACCGTTGAGGCCGCTAAGAACGGTGGCTTCTCCCTGGATGAGCGCCGCCGCCTTGCTGCCGGCGCATTCGCCCACACCGCCGCGTACGATACCGCTGTGGCTACCTGGACCGCATCCCAGTTCCTGCAGGATGAGGACGCTAACTTCTGGCCCCCGTACGCTGGCCTGGGCTTCGAGCGCAGCGAGACCCTGCGTTACGGCGAGAACCCGCACCAGCGTGCCGCCCTGTACGTTGACCCCGCCGCTGCCCCCGGCATTGCTCAGGCGGAGCAGCTGCACGGTAAGGCGATGAGCTACAACAACTACGTTGATGCTGATGCCGCTCTGCGTGCCGCTTACGACTTCGACGAGCCGGCTGTTGCCGTTATCAAGCACAACAACCCCTGCGGTATTGCTGTGGCAACCCCCGGCGCGGCTGACCCGATTGCGGACGCTCACGCGAAGGCGCACGCTTGCGACCCGCTGTCCGCATACGGTGGCGTGATTGCCGCTAACCGCCCGGTGACCGCCGCTATGGCTCAGACCGTCAAGGGCATCTTCACCGAGGTGATCGTGGCTCCCGGCTTCGAGCCCGAGGCGCTGGAGATCCTGCGTGAGAAGAAGAACCTGCGCCTGCTGGTTCTGCCCGAGAACTTTGCCCGCGAGGCTATCGAGTACCGCCCCATTTCCGGTGGCGCACTCTTCCAGGAGGCTGACCGCCTACAGGCTGAGGGTGACGACCCGAAGAACTGGACCCTGGTTGCCGGTGAGCCGGCTGACGAGGCAACCCTGCGTGACCTCGAGTTCGCGTGGCGTGCACTGCGTTCGCCCAAGTCCAACGCTATTCTGCTTGCCGATAACGGTGCCGCCGTGGGCATCGGCATGGGCCAGGTGAACCGCGTGGATTCCTGCAAGCTTTCGGTGGAGCGCGCGAACACTCTCGGCGGTGAAGGTAACGAGCGTGCCCGCGGTGCGGTTGCCGCATCCGACGCGTTCTTCCCCTTCGCTGACGGCCTGCAGGTGCTGCTGGACGCCGGCGTGCGTGCCGTCGTGCACCCGGGCGGTTCGATCCGCGACGAGGAAGTTATCGAGGCGGCTAAGGCTGCTGGCGTGACCATGTACCTGACCGGTACCCGCCACTTCTTCCACTAAAAATGTGTAGCGGGCTCAGCCTGCGCTGAGCTGCCCGCTGTGAGCGGGGCATTCTAGGGTGAACCTTCTGGTGAGCCTGGGATGCCCCGCTTTTTCATACTCTCCACCTGGGACATTCGTGTTGGAACATCTGCGGTGGAGCATCCGTATTGTGGGCAGTCGTATTTATAGAATTTTTGCTCTATTTTGCGCCGGATTTGCGCATGAGGGCGCGTCAACAGCGACCAGGATGCGCACGGATTGGCTAAAAGTTCGCTAGGATTAGGGTGTGCCTAAAGTCAGCGAAGAATACAAAAAGAACAGGCGTTCTCAGATTGTAGAGACCGCCCGCGAATGCTTCATCAAGCAGGGTTATCAGAAGGCTTCGATGAGCGAGATTATTGCGGCCACTGGCCTGTCTGCTGGAGCGATTTATAACCACTTCTCCTCCAAGGATGAGATTATCCTGGCGGCAGCCCGCATGGACATGGCGCCCTTCGACCGCATCCGCGCCGAACAGCCCTGGGACTACGTGTTCGGGTGCCTGAAGGTGCTGGACACCCCCAAGATTCGCCGTCACCTGCTCGTCACCTGGGGCGAGGCTGTGGCAATGCCGCAGCTGGCGACCGTGGTGTCTGAACAGCTGAGCTACCTGCGCGATCAGTCCCTGGAACGCTACCGCGCCTGGGGTGCCGCTGAGCTGGACTTCACCGAAGAAGAGCTTGAAGAGTGGCTGACCGTTATCGGTGCCGCGGTGCTGTCGGTGCTGACCGGTTACGTGGTGCAGACCCAGCTGGTGGCTGGCGGTAAGAAGGAGAGCGCTCGCGAGGCGTACCTGGAGTACGCTTCCGCTATTCTGCGTCAGGCGTAGGGCGCACAGACCTGCGTAAACTGCCGCCAATAAGCCCGCCGGGGTGTGTTGTGCGCCCCGCGCCGGACTCGCGCAGACACCGTGAAAACTTCATCGTGATGCTTGGTAAAGCCCGTTTTCCTTCTCGAAGGAAAGCGGGCTTTACGGTATTATGAGGTGTAGCTCATATTTTTTTCATTCGGGGTTTTCAGTTGGAGGCGCCCGCCGCCTCCTGAAGAACGCCCGGCATACGCCGCGGAAACCCCGATGATGAGCGACCGAAGATAACGCAAAAACACTCCCAGGAGCGTAATGTCCGAGCAGAAGATCCTCGAGATGCCCCTCGCCGACCTCGACCCCGAGGTTGCAGAAGCCATTGAGCTGGAGCGCAAGCGCCAGCAGAACACCCTCGAGATGATTGCATCCGAGAACTTCGTCCCCCGTGCCGTCCTCGAAAGCCAGGGCTCGGTGCTGACCAACAAGTACGCTGAGGGTTACCCCGGCCGCCGCTACTACGGCGGTTGCGAATTCGTTGACATCGTTGAGTCCCTCGCTATTTCCCGCGTGAAGGAACTCTTCGGCGCTGAGCACGCAAACGTTCAGCCCCACTCCGGCGCGCAGGCGAACAACGCCGTCATGCATGCACTGCTGAACCCCGGCGACACCATCATGGGTCTGTCCCTGGCACACGGCGGCCACCTGACTCACGGCATGAAGCTGAACGTCTCCGGCAAGCTGTACAACGTTGTCGCCTACAGCGTGGACGAGAACGGCCGCGTTGACATGGAGCAGGTGCGTGAACTGGCGCTGGCTGAGCGCCCCAAGCTGATTATCGCCGGCTGGTCCGCGTACCCCCGTCAGTTGGACTTCGCTGCGTTCCGCGCGATCGCTGACGAAATCGGCGCGTACCTGTGGGTGGACATGGCCCACTTCGCGGGCCTGGTGGCTGCAGGTCTGCACCCGAACCCCGTCCCGCACGCACACGTGGTCTCCTCCACCGTACACAAGACTCTGGGCGGTCCCCGCTCCGGCTTCATCCTCTGCACCGAGGAACTGAAGAAGAAGATTGACTCCGCCGTGTTCCCCGGCCAGCAGGGCGGTCCGCTCATGCACGTGATCGCTGCGAAGGCTACCGCGTTCAAGGTTGCCGCATCTGATGCGTTCAAGGACCGTCAGAAGCGCACCGTTGAGGGCGCACAGATCCTCGCGGACCGCCTGCTGCAGCAGGACGTGAAGGACGCCGGCGTTTCCATCGCATCCGGCGGTACCGACGTTCACCTGGTGCTTGTTGACCTGCGCAACCACGCCCTCAACGGCAAGGAAGCAGAAGACCTGCTGCACGCCGCTGGCATTACCGTCAACCGTAACGCCGTGCCGAACGACCCGCGCCCGCCGATGGTGACCTCCGGTCTGCGTATCGGTACCCCCGCGCTGGCTACCCGCGGCTTCGACGCTGAGGGCTTCACCGAGGTAGCCGACATTATCGCTTCCGTGTTGCTGCCGAACCCGGACATTGCCGCTCTGCGTGCCCGCGTTGATGCGCTCTGCGCCAAGTACCCCCTCTACCAGGGCAGCGAGAACTGGTAGACCCATGAATGACCCCGTTCGCTCAACATCCCTTCGTGGGTGCTGAGCGGGCGGGGTTATTTCGCCCTCTTACTTTTTGCCTCTCTACCCGCTACATCCGTTGAGGGACGTAGCGGGGGAGTGGCGCCTCTAGGCACACACCCTAGAACTCAACACACAGACCATTCGTTTCGGCGAACCCGCCGCAATCTATGGAAGGAAAAACAATGCCCCAGATTCTAGACGGTAACGCAACCGCCGCAGCCATCAAGGAAGAGCTGAAGGAGCGCGTCGAGGCGCTCAAGGCTAAGGGTATTACCCCCGGCCTGGGTACCGTGCTGGTCGGTGACGACCCCGCATCCCGCTCGTACGTGGGCGCTAAGCACCGCGACTGCGCAGAGATCGGTATTAACTCCATCCGTGTGGACCTGCCCGGTGACATCACTCAGGAAGAGCTCGACGCAGAGATTGACAAGCTGAACAACGACCCGGCGTGCACCAGCTACATTGTGCAGCTGCCCCTGCCCAAGCACCTGGACACCAACCGCGTGCTGGAGCGCATCGCCCCCGAGAAGGACGCTGACGGCCTGCACCCGACCAACCTCGGCAAGCTCGTGCTGAACGTTTCTGAGCCGCTGGACTCCCCGCTGCCTTGCACCCCCAACGGTGTCATTGAGCTGGTCAAGCGCCACGGCATCGACTGGAACGGTAAGAACGTTGTGGTGCTCGGCCGCGGCATTACCGTGGGTCGCCCGCTGGGTCTGCTGCTGACCCGCCGCGAGGTGAACGCAACCGCAACCCTGGCGCACACCGGTACCGAGAACCTGGACGAGGTGCTGCGCGAGGCTGACGTCATTGTTGCCGCTGTGGGTGTTCCGCACGTGCTGAAGGCTCACCAGGTCAAGGACGGCGCAATCCTGCTGGACGTTGGTGTTTCCCGCGCTGAGGACCCGGAGACCGGCAAGAAGAAGCTCTTCGGCGACGTCTCCCCGGAGGCTGCGCAGAAGGCCTCCTGGGTGTCCCCGAACCCCGGCGGTGTGGGCCCGATGACCCGCGCGGAGCTGCTGGTGAACGTGGTTGAGACTGCGGAGCGTCAGGCGGCGTAAGGCTCGCAACATTTCAGGGCTGATAACTCAAAAGGGCGGTGCCCCGGTAGAACAATCTACCGGGGCACCGCCCTTCACACTGTCATCACAATCGAAAAGGCAGATGCTAGAGAATCATCTCGTAGAAGTAGGCATCAGCGAGGTACAGGGTCTCTGCGTACTCTACGGGGCTACCTTCTTCGGTGTAGCCGGTGGCGCAGACCTTGAACGCCGCCTCGCCCACGGGCACCTGCTGGTTGAACGCCTCGGCGTCGGCGTCGGTGAAGAGCGCCGCGCTGGTGCGTACGCGGGCGTGCTTAATGGCGTTGGGGGTGTCGGCAAGCTGGTCTAGCGAGCTCATCGCACCGGACATCTCCGCCATCATGGCGTCCAGGATGCTGCTTGCGGCGGCCTTGACAAAGTAGGAACGCTCAAAGCCGATGACTTCATGGTCGGCAAGACGCAGGCGGCGCACGAACAGCACCTGCTCGCCCACCGGCACGGATAGGTGGGTGGAGATCTCTTCGGTGGCGTCCACCCAGCGGGTCGCAATCATGCGGGTGGAGCCCTCAAAACCGCGGCGGCGCATATCGTCAACGAAGGTGTCCACGCGCGGAATGTAGGTGGCATCGGTGCGCTCGGCAACGTAGGTGCCGGAGCCCTGCACGTTGTAGAGCAGGCCGCGTTCAATCAGGACCTTCAGGGCGCTACGAACCGTCTGGCGGCTCACCCCAAAGTTCTGCTGAATCATACGTTCGGTGGGCAGCTTATCGCCGGGCTTGCCGGGAATAATGTAGCGCTGCTCAATGTAGTGGATGACCTGCTCGTACTTCGGGCCGGGAATCGGGGGTAGCTCGTAGCGGCTCTCAGTGTTGTGAGCGGTACTTTCGGAGGCGGAGGTGCCCGCAGAATGTGAGGGGGTACCGTGGTCGGTGGTCTGTGAGGAGTGTGAATTCATCACCCAATAGTTTACCGTTCAGCCAGAGAAAAAACGCGCACGAGTGAAAATTTCTCTTCCTTCAAACTGGCATAATTAAGACTATGCATTTTTCTAACACCCCTGCACCGCGCCCGAGCGGTCTGCTTCGCGTGGCGAGCGTGAATGTGAACGGTATCCGAGCCGCCTACAAGAAGGATATGGCGGCGTGGTTGGCGAGCCGTGACATCGACATTCTCTGCCTGCAGGAGGTGCGCGCCCCCGACGCTATCGTGCGTGAGCTGCTGGACGAATCCCAGTGGCATATTCTGCACGCGGAGGCTGCCGCGAAGGGCCGCGCCGGTGTACTGGTGGCGACCCGCCGCACCCCGAACTCGGCCGGTGAAGTCCTGGAGAATCAGCCGGTGGCGACCCGCTCGAATATTGGCGAAGAGTACTTTGACGATTCGGGCCGCTGGGTTGAGGCGGACTACGTTCTGCCCAACGGTAAGACCCTGACCGTGGTCAGCGCCTACGTTCACTCCGGTGAGGTCGGCACCCAGAAGCAGGACGATAAGTACCGCTTCCTGGAGCGCATGCTGGTGCGCATGCCTGAACTGGCAAAGCACTCGGACCACGTGCTCATCGTGGGCGATTTGAACGTGGGCCACACCGAGCTGGACATTAAGAACTGGAAGGCTAACCAGAAGCGTGCCGGCTTCCTGCCGGAGGAACGCGCCTACTTTGACCGCTTCTTCGGCGATATCGGCTACCGCGATGTGGCTCGTGAGCTGGCGGGTCAGGTGCCCGGCCCCTACACCTGGTGGTCTTACCGCGGTAAGGCGTTCGATAATGACGCAGGCTGGCGTATCGACTACCACATGGCGACCCCGGCGCTCGCCGAAAGCGCCGTGGAAGCGGTCGTGGACCGCGCGGCAAGCTACGACGAGCGTTTCAGCGATCACGCGCCGCTCGTGGTTGACTACCGCATCGGTGAGTAAGACGCGGACCCACCTACAGATAAGTTTTTGAAGATGTGCTGCACCGTCCGCAGCACCGCACAGGAAGAACTGCACAGGAAATAACTATGGCAGACGAAAAGAAGCAGGATAAGTCCCTCATCCCTAACGCCTCTCAGCAGAAGGCACGTATCTACTCGGGTGCGCAGCCGTCGGCTGATTCGATGCACCTGGGTAACTACATTGGTGCTGTGAACAACTGGGTGGCGTTGCAGGACGACCCGAATAACGAATGTCTGTTCTTTATCCCGGATATGCACGCCATCACCGTTCCTCAGAACCCCGAGGAGCTGCGTGAGCGTACCCGCCTGACCGCGGCGCAGTATATCGCCTCCGGCATTGACCCGACCCGCACCCCGCTGTTCGTGCAGTCGCACGTGCCCGAGCACGCCCAGCTGGCGTGGGTTCTGAACTGCTTCACCGGCTTCGGCGAGGCCTCCCGTATGACCCAGTTCAAGGACAAGTCCCAGAAGCAGGGCGCCGAGAACGCCTCCGTGGGCCTGTTCACCTACCCGATTCTGATGGCTGCCGACATCCTGCTCTACCAGGTGGACGGCGTGCCCGTGGGCGAGGATCAGCGTCAGCACCTGGAGCTGACCCGTAACCTGGCTCAGCGCTTCAACTCCCGTTTCGGTGAGACCTTTGTGGTGCCCGATCCGGTGATTCTGAAGGAAACCGCTAAGATTTACGACCTGCAGGACCCGACCTCGAAGATGTCCAAGTCCGCGGCATCCGATAAGGGCCTGATTAAGCTTCTGGACACCCCCAAGACAACCCAGAAGAAGATTAAGTCCGCCGTGACCGATGACGGCTCCCTCATCGCCTACGACCGCGAGGCTAAGCCCGGCGTCTCCAACCTGCTCTCCATCTACTCGGCAATGACCGGCGAGAGCATCGACGAGATCGTGGCACGCTACGAGGGCAAGATGTACGGCCACCTGAAGGTCGACCTTGCCGATATTGTGGTGGAGCGCCTCACCCCGGTGCGTGAGCGTACCCTCGAGCTGATGGACGACCCCGCCGAGCTGGACCGCCTGCTGGCTGTGGGCGCATCCGCTGCCCGCGAGATCGCTACCGTCACCATTGAGAACGTGTACAAGAAGGTTGGCTTCCTGCCTGCCGCCGCAATCTAGCGCGCTGTTCAGCCTGCCCGGCTGAGACGCCGCATTACCTGCACGATTGAGATGACAGCACAAGAGAACTCTTCGAGCCCCACGACGGCTCCTGTATCCCCGACCCTGAAACCCGGTCGCCGCTACCTGAGCGTTATTGCGCACGTGAGCGGTGAGAATGTTCAGCGCCTGGAAGAGTGGAAGCGCGCGGTAGCCGGTGGTGCGGTGGCGCCTATCAGCACCCACGTGACCGTGTACCTGACGGAGCTGAACGAGTCTCTAATGGCTGAGGTGCACTCCCCGCAGTTCCGCGAGGCGCTGGACATGCCGCGTTTTGAGGCGCGCTGGGGTTCGGTACACTCCTTCCGCCCGGTCACCGAGGTGGAGTACCTGAACCTGGAGGCGGGTAGGGCCGAGTTCGAGCAGATTCACCAGAAGCTGGTTGAGCTATTCGGTGCCGGTGCGGCATCCTTCCCCTATGTGCCGCACGTGACCCTGGGTCACGGGCTCACGGAAGAGCAGGTGGCGAACGCCCGTGAGGTGTTTGATGCTCTGCCCGCCGAGCAACGCACCTTCACCGTGGATCACCTGCACTGCTACTCCTACGACGGGCAGAACTGGGAAGAGATTGGGGTTCTGCCGCTGCGTTAGTGGCTGGCGCATAAACCCGGCATACGTAAAGAGAGATGCGACCGATAACTTATCGGTCGCATCTCTCTTTACGTTTTCGCTAGGTTTGCCTCAGCGTGAGAGCCCTAGTGGGAGTGGCCCTCGTGAGCCTCGCCAGACTCGTGCGCATCAGCGGAAGCCGAGGAGGAAGCAGAGCCGTGCGCTTCAGCGCCGTGTGCCTCAGCCTCAACCGGTGCAGCGTTCGAGGAAGAGACACCCAGAATCTCGTTCGGGGTCTTCGGAAGCTCCACGCTCATCAGCTCCTTCGGCGCTGCCGGGTTCGACAGAGATACCGCAATGAGCTTCTTGGTCGCCGGGTCGGTCACGTAGGCGGTCTTACCGTCCACCCACAGTGCCGGACGCTCATCCTGCCACGTCTCAGACTCGGTCCACGCCTCCATTAGCTGTACGGATCCCAGCTCAGTGCCGGTTGCCGGATCGAAGACGCGCAGCTTACCGTCGGTGGTCAGCAGCAGCGCCTCACCCTGGGGACCGCGAGCCAGCGAACGGAAGGTGTAGCTCACGCCAGAAGGCAGGGAGTAGACGGTGCGAGTTGCCGCAACGGTGTCGATAATGGAGAACTTCTCGGGGCGCTCCAGCTTAGCGTCCTTGTCGGTCTTGTAGTCCGCCAGAACGTACTGGGAGTCAGCCTTACCGGCCTGGTTACCCGAGCGCGAGTACGGGTCCTCGGGGTTGGTGATCTTGGTGAACTTGCCGTCCTTGTAGACCAGCGCGCCGTCGGTGCAACCGATGGAGAACGCGCCGTCCTTGGCGATGGCTTCACCGTGAACGCCGGGGCAGGCGGGGCTCTCGATGACGGTCTTGCCCTGTGCGTCCACAACAGCGGCGCCAGTGCGGGTCTTCGAGTCGCCAACCGCTACCAGGTACTGGTCGTTGGGCAGCGGGATTGCGAAGCCGTGGTGCGGCTGCGGCAGGGTGACGGTGGTGGTCTCCAGGGAGGAAGCGGTGCGCTTATCGTGGGTCAGCTTCGCCGGGTCGTACACGGCGAAGGAGCCGGTGCCGTCAGCGAATGCCGCGACCTTGCCGTTGTCCTTGATGACGTGACCGGTGTGGTCAGCCGCAAGAGACAGCGAGGACAGCGACGGGGACGTGGTGTAGTAGTGCGAGTGGTCGCCGTGCGCTACGGACCATACGCCGGTGTCCAGGAAGGTGTAGCTGTTACCGTCTGCAACGACGAGGTGGCGGTTATCGCCAGCGTCGGAGAGGCGCAGGAAGCCTTCCTTGGGGATGTCTGCGAGCAACTTCATGTCCTTGGCGTCGTAGACGAGCACGCCGCCGTCGTAGGTGATGGCGACGCGGCTTGCCGCGCCCTTGCCTTCGGTGATAGGGGCGGGGGTTGCGCTTGCAGAGGTGGAGGCGCTGGGGCTGGTCTGGGCGTTCTGGGTGGTCTGGGAGCCGCATGCGGTCAGGGCGAGTGCGGCTACTGCGCCGAGTGCGCCGGCACGGGTGAGGAAAAACTTACGGGTCATGTGCATGTACCAAGATTAACATGAGAATGGTTCTCTATAGTGGTTGATCCTTGGCTCGTATCAGAGTCTGGAAGTGCAATCTGCGCGGGGTGTGTAAGGTATTCTGCCCCTGCCCAGCCGAAGGAAGTGTCCTTTTGTGCCCCCACTAGGTGAAAGCCTTGAATCGACTCGCGAAATGGCTCATCAGGGCATAAAAAACCGGCTCCCTTCCGAAAAGAAGAGAGCCGGTTTCTAGAGGTGTCTTTTGCTCGAGTAGGGTTCAAGCGCCTACTCGGAGCTAAACATTTAGGGCTAAAAACTTAGAGGAGGTTGTTCAGGCCTCGCGCCTTGACCTCACCCACTGCATCCTTGACAGCCTGTGCCTTGGAGCGCGGAGCGACCAACAGGGCGTCGGGGGTGTCCACCACAACGATATCGTCGAGGCCAAGGATAGAGATCTTGCGGTCGGTATTCGCGACAATAATGCCGGAACACCCGTGGTTGATAACGTTATCCTTCTCGCCGAGAATGGTCAGCTCTTCGCCGCTCTTCTCGGTGTTCAGGCGTGCCACAGCGTCGAAGTCTCCCACATCGTCCCAGCTGAAGGAACCGGGAACCATTGCAACGTCGCCCGCTGCCGCAGCGGGCTCAGCCACAGCGTAGTCGATAGCGGTCTTGGGCAGGGTCTCCCAGACGCGGTCCATAACAGCCTCACGCTCGGGGGTGTCCCAAGCGTTAGCAATTTCCATGATGCCCGCGTACAGCTCGGGCTCGTTCGCCTCGAGGTGCTTGAGCATCAGAGCCGCCGGTGCCACGAACATGCCTGCGTTCCAGGTGTACTCACCGGAGTCCAGGTACTTCTGTGCGGTAGCGGCATCGGGCTTCTCCACGAAGGTGTCCACAGCCTGAGCGTTGGGGGCGTCCTCAATACCCAGGGACTCGCTGGCGTGAATGTAGCCAAACGCGCTGGAGGGCTCGGTGGGAGTAATACCGATGGTGACAATCTTGCCGGTTGCCGCGGTGATGACAGCCTCGGTCACCACACGGTGGAACTCGTCCACCGGGCTGATGACGTGGTCAGCTGCGAAGGAGCCGATAATAGCGTCCGGTTCGCGGCGGTGGATGATGGCGCAAGCCAAGCCGATAGCTGCAGCCGAATCCTTGGGGGAGGGCTCCAGTACCAGGTCAGCGGCCCGCAGTTCAGGAATCTGCTGGGTAACCGCATTGGCGTGCGAAGTGCCGGTAACCACCATGACGGAACCGTTGCTGAGATCGATGAGACGGTCGTAGGTGTCACGCAACAAGGAATTGCCCGACGAGGTGAGGTCGAGCAGGAACTTCGGGGCGTGCGCGCGGGATAGAGGCCACAAACGCGAGCCAACACCGCCGGCGGGAATAAGCGGGCGGAATCGAGTGAGTGCAGTATTCATCGCTTCAAGAATAGCGGGTCAATTTGTCATATATCGAATTCTTTTAGGGTTTAAACAAAAAGTGTCAGATGGCTCTCATTTAGGCGATGTTTGAGGTTAGGTTAAGGTAAGTCCCGCACAAACACAGGGAAGTAGGCGATATGGTAATAAAAACATGCCCTAATTCACTTTTAGAACCTGTAAAAATTCCCTAAACAGGGTGTCAGTAAGCTGTGAATTTACCTGATATCTTGGAAGTAACAGACGAACAAAAAGCAGTCGGTGAGCACACAGCTGTGCCCGGAAGCTGAGGGTCACAATGACCCCTCAGAACCCGGAAGCTCGCCGTCGCAGCAGGAGGTTATTCAGTGTTGAATGGTTCTAAAGGAACCCTCTACCGCGGCCGCTGGGGCATGTGGTCCTGGGTTGCTCATCGCATTACCGGTATCGCGATTTTCTTCTTCCTTCTTGTACACATCCTGGATACTGCCGTCGTGCGTATCTCCCCGGAGGCCTACAACGGCGTACTGAGCCTGTACAAGAACCCCATCATGGGTCTGGGTGAGACCGCGCTTGTCGCCGCCATCGTCTACCACGCGTTCAACGGTATCCGCATTATCCTCATTGACTTCTGGGGTAAGGCAACCAACTCACACGTGGAGCACATCCAGGCGAAGAACAAGGACGGCAACGTCGAAATCAGCCAGAAGGCAACTTACACGCACATCAAGATTCTCTGGGTTGTGCTTTTCCTCTGGGCAATCACCGTTGCTGGCTTCGCAGCACGTCACCTGCCGATCGTTTTCTCGCACATGGGAGGTCACTAAACTATGGCTACTCCGCTTAAGCCCCGCACCTATGTACCCCGTCTGCGTGACAACCGCATCGACGGTGTGAAGTACAACCGCTCCTCCTCCAAGCGCAACAACTTTGAGATGTTCGCTTGGCTCGGTATGCGCCTGTCCGGCGTCGTACTCGTCGTGCTGATTTTCGGCCACCTGTTCTCCAACCTCATGGTCGGCGACGGCATCCACGCCATCGACTTCGGCTTCGTGGGCGGCAAGTGGGCGAACCCCTTCTGGCAGGTTTGGGATCTGCTGCTGCTCTGGCTGGCTATGCTGCACGGTGCTAACGGTATCCGCGTCATCATCGATGACTACGCAGAGAAGGACCGCCTGCGCGCTTGGTTGAAGATCATCCTCTTCGCAGCATGCGCATTCGTCCTGCTCATTGGTACCCTCACCATCTTCGCGTTCGACCCCTGCCCCTCCGGCGCAGCGGCTGAACTGCTCCCCAGCTTCTGCTCGGCACGCTAACGGCGACGTATCCGAGACAAACGAAAACATCTAAAACACAGAAAGAACATCATGCAGGTACATAAGTACGATGTAGTGATCGTCGGTGCCGGTGGCGCAGGTATGCGTGCCGCCATTGAGGCCGGCCAGCGAGTTCGCACCGCGGTACTGACCAAGCTATACCCCACCCGCTCCCACACCGGTGCGGCACAGGGTGGCATGTGCGCCGCTCTGGCTAACGTTGAAGAGGACAACTGGGAGTGGCACACCTTTGACACCGTCAAGGGTGGCGACTACCTGGTCGACCAGGACGCAGCAGAAATCATGGCTAAGGAAGCTATTGACGCTGTGCTCGACCTGGAAAAGATGGGTCTTCCCTTCAACCGAACCCCCGAAGGCCGCATCGACCAGCGCCGCTTCGGCGGTCACACCCGTGACCACGGTAAGGCTGCTGTGCGCCGCGCATGCTACGCAGCTGACCGTACCGGCCACATGATTCTGCAGACCCTCTACCAGAACTGCGTTCGCCACAATGTGGAGTTCTACAACGAGTTCTACGTGCTCGACCTGATTCTGGTCAAGGACGAAGAGGGCAAGCCCCGCCCCGCCGGTGTCGTCTCCTACGACCTGGCAACCGGTGAGGTCCACGTTTTCCAGGCTAAGTCCGTGATCTTCGCATCCGGCGGTTGCGGCAAGATCTTCAAGACCACCTCCAACGCCCACACCCTCACCGGCGACGGCATGGCCATCGCACTGCGTGCAGGCCTGCCCCTGGAGGACATGGAATTCGTTCAGTTCCACCCGACCGGCCTGGCTGGCCTGGGCATTCTCGTCACCGAGGGTGCTCGTGGTGAAGGCGGTATTCTCCGTAACGCTGACGGTGAGCGCTTCATGGAGCGCTACGCACCCACCATTAAGGACCTCGCACCCCGCGATATCGTGGCACGTGCAATGGCAAACGAGGTGCGCGAAGGCCGCGGCTGCGGTCCCCACAAGGACTACGTGCTGCTGGACCTGACCCACCTGGAGCCCTCGCACATCGACGAGAAGCTGCCGGACATCACCGAGTTCGCTCGTACCTACCTGGCAGTGGAACCGCACCACCAGCCCATCCCGGTGTTCCCCACCGCGCACTACGCAATGGGCGGTATCCCCACCAACAACGAGACCGAGGTTTACCGCAACAGCGAAGAGACCATCCCCGGCCTCTACGCAGCTGGTGAGGTTGCTTGTGTGTCCGTCCACGGTGCAAACCGTCTGGGCACCAACTCCCTGCTGGACATCAACGTGTTCGGTAAGCGTGCAGGCCGCAAGGCAGCAGAGTACGCAGCATCCGCTGAGTTCGTACCGGTTCCGGACGACGCAGCAGATCGCGTTCTCAACATGCTCAACGGCATCCTCGAAGGCAAGGGCACCGAGAAGGTCGGCGCTATCCGCGCAGACCTGCAGAAGGCTATGGAAGCTGACATGCAGGTGTTCCGTACCGACGAGACCATCCGCGCAGCACTGGCAACCATCGCTGAATTGGAAGAGCGTTACAAGAACATCTCCATCCAGGACAAGGGCAAGCGCTTCAACCTCGACCTGCTTGAGGCTGTTGAGCTTGGCTTCCTGATTGAGCTGGCAAAGGTCATGTCCGTTGGCGCGCTGCACCGTAAGGAATCCCGTGGTGGTCACTACCGCGAGGACTTCCCCAAGCGTGACGATGTCAACTTCATGAAGCACTCGATGGTCTACCTCGACCCCGAATCCGAGTTTGAGGGTGTCAAGGGCCTGCGATTCGAAACCAAGCCCGTTGTCTACACCCGCTACGAGCCGAAGGAGCGTAAGTACTAAAATGGCTGAAAACGAACTCCCCGAACCGGAATCCGTCAAGCTGTTTGAGGGTATGACCGGCGGCGACTCCGACTCCATCCCCACGTACGATGTGGTCATCAAGATTCGTCGCTACAACCCGGAAGTTTCCTCCGAGGCGTACTGGGACGAATTCCCGCTGACCATGTACCGCACCGACCGCGTGCTCGACGCTCTGCACAAGATTAAGTGGGAAGTAGACGGCTCCGTCTCCTTCCGCCGCTCCTGCGCACACGGCATCTGCGGCTCGGACGCGATGCGCATCAACGGCCGTAACCGCCTGGCTTGCAAGACCCTGCTGAAGGACCTTGACCTGACCAAGCCGATTACCGTTGAGCCCATCAAGGGTCTGCCCTGCGAGAAGGACCTCATCGTTGACATGGAGCCCTTCTTCCAGGCATACCGTGAAATCATGCCGTTCTTCATCAACGACTCGAACGAGCCTGAGCGTGAGCGTCTGCAGACCATTGAGGACCGTGCACGTTTCGATGACACCACCAAGTGCATCCTCTGTGCAGCATGTACCTCGTCTTGCCCGGTCTTCTGGACCGACGGCCAGTACTTCGGCCCCTCCGCTATCGTGAACGCACACCGCTTCATCTTCGACTCGCGCGACGATGCAGGCGACCTGCGTCTGGAAATCCTCAACGACAAGGAAGGCGTGTGGCGTTGCCGCACCACCTTCAACTGCACCGAGGCTTGCCCCCGTGGCATCCAGATCACCAAGGCTATTGCCGAGGTGAAGCAGGCAATCCTGAGCCGCTCGCTCTAATCTGAGCATGCGGTATCAGCTGATACAGCATTGACGATTCAAGCCGTCACCCGCACCGGGTGGCGGCTTGAATTGTTTGACAGAAAAAGTCTGATGGAAATGATGGCCCAGAGCATTTTTCGGGGGCTCGGGCGCGCACAAAAACTCTTCACAATCTGTCATAAAGTCATAGATATTCTCGAGGGCTGTCAGAAAGAGGGAACGGGTAGGTAAACCCCGGTGAGCGGCGTTATTCTACTGTGTATGGTATTTGCTAATTCTCGCTACGATTTGTCCACCCCCGTCTTCGATGACTGGGTGGAGCGCATGATGGGTACCCTCGTGCAGTTCCGCCGCGAAGTGCACGCCAACCCGGAGCTTTCTTTCCGCGAGGTGGTGACCACTGAGCGCCTCATGAACCGACTGCGAGAAGCCGGCATGAATCCTGTTGCTTGCGAAGGCACCGGCTGCTACGTCGATATCGGAAGCGGTCCCTTCGCCGTGGCTCTGCGTGCCGATATTGATGCTCTGCCCATTGTTGAGCAGACCGACCTGCCCTATGCCTCCACCGTGCCCGGCGTGATGCACGCCTGCGGCCATGATATTCACCAGACCGTCATGCTCGGTGTGGCGCTGGCACTGCACGAGCTGAACGAGAAGACCCCGCTGGGCCGTAGCGTCCGCATTCTTTTCCAGCCCGCTGAGGAGCAGCTGCCCGGCGGTGCGGTGCAGATGATTTCGCAGGGTCTACTCAAGGATATTCCGCGTGCTTTCGCTCTGCACTGTGACCCGAAGGTGGACTTGGGCCAGATCGGTACCCGCATCGGTGCGATTACCAGCGCCTCGGATACCGTGAAAATTCATCTGAGCGGTCACGGCGGCCACACTTCTCGCCCGCACCTGACCGAAGACCTCATCTACGCCATGAGCCAGATTGCTGTGCAGGTTCCCGCCGTGCTGACCCGCCGCACTGACGTTCGTTCGGGTGTGCTGGTGGCATGGGGCCAGGTCAGTGCTGGCGTTGCCCCCAACGCTATTCCCGCCGAGGGCTACCTGGCGGGTACCATGCGTTGCCTGGACGTTGAGGTTTGGCGCCAGGCAGGCAACCTGCTGGACGAAGTGATCGAGCAGGTCGCTGTACCCTTCGGTGTGAAGGCGCGGGTGGAGCACATCCGCGGCGTACCCCCGGTCGTGAACACCGATCTGGAAACCACCATGCTCGAGAACGCAGCCCGCGCCGAGCTGGGCGAGGACTCCATCGTGCTGGTCGAGCAGTCCATGGGTGGCGAAGACTTCGCGTGGATGCTGCAGGAAGTTCCCGGTTCCATGTTCCGCCTGGGTACCCGTGCCCCCGGCGACCCCACCTATGATCTGCATCAGGGCGATTACGCCCCGAGCGAGCAGGCAATCGGCATTGGTGTGCGCGTCATGGCGGCAACCGCCTTGCGCGCCGTCCGCTTTGAACTGGCGAAGGCTGCGAAGGCTGCGAACCCCATCCGCGATGAGGCACGCTAAAGAGCTTCTCGAAAGCTTATAAGTCAGGCTTGAAAGTACGACTATATAGCCGCATCAAGCCTTGAAAACTGTACAAGTTTCACCCCGTTACCTCTCACCGAGTAGCGGGGTGAAACTCTATGCACACGATAGAATTAAAAGGATTATGAGGACATCTGCGTCATGTTCCCGACTCCGTGCCCACACACCTGCGGGGGTTGAAGGAGATGGCGCACCATCACACGGCGCACGCCGGAGGAGGACACCCAATGAGCTTCTTTGGAATCGGCAAGAAGAAGTTGGATGAACAGTCGCGCGAAGAACAGAGCGCCGAAACCGCTAAGGCTCAGAAAGAACAGGCAAGCGAAGACGCTCCTAAGAGCGCGCGACTGAGCGAAAAGATTATGGAACAGCAGCAGTGGGAGGACTCCCTGCGCCGCTTCGTGAAGTCTGAAAGCGCACGCCACCAGAACCACGACGAAGAGCAGAATGAAGAGCACCGCGCTGTTGAGGATCTCAAGCGTGCCCTCCTGCACGGCGATGAGAAGGTTGAAGAATCTTCCGCTGCTGAGGAGCTGACCGAGGAACAGGCGGAGGAGCAGGAGCGTCGTAGCCTGCTGGCTGCGCTTGGTGCTTTCCCGCAGGAATCTGAGGAGCCTGTTGAGGTCGAGCAGGCTGCTGAGGACCAGGACGTTAAAGAAGAAGTCGCCCCGGTTGCTGAGGCTGCTCAGCCCGCTACCCCCGCGTTCCTGCGCGATGATGAAGAGTCCGAAGCTGAGGACGCATCTATCGAGGCGCAGGAGCCTAAGGACGTCGCAGCGGATGCACGTTCCCAGTTTGAAGAGCACCTGCGTGCTCTGCGTGCCCAGAATGTCGAAGATACTGCCGCTGAGGTCGCTGAGGAGACTGCAGACGAGGCAGAAGGTAGCGAAGAGCCCGAGGTTGTCGAGGCTGTTGTAGAAGCTACTGAGAACAAGTCTGAGAACGCTCATTCTGCATCTGCCGCTGAGGACGTATCTGCAGGTGCTGAAGACTCCCTGACCGCAGAAGACCTGAAGACTGCCCGCACCCGCGCCGCTGTCACCGAGGCACAGAACGCCGGCCTGGACGACCTGGCGGCAGCCTACGCTGCTCGCCTGGGCATCACCCTCGATAGCGAAGAGGAGACTTTCGGCGAGGTCGCCTCCGATGAGGTAATCGCTGAAGAAGCTCCCGCTGATGAGGTAGTTGCTGAGGAAGCAGAGTCCGCTGAATCTGCTGATGACACTGAGGCACCCGAGTCCACTGAAGCTGCTGAAGACACTGAGGCACCCGCACCTGTTGCTGATGCTACTGAAGACTTCGAATCCGAGGAGACCATTGACCTTACCGCAGGCGTAGAAGAGGTTGCAGAGCCTGTTGCCGCTGGTGAGGAAGAGCCGATTGAGGCTGTCGTTGAGGCACCTGAACTGCTGGCATCTGAACTTACTGAGGAAGAAGACGCGGTCTCTGACGAGACCGAGCTGCTCTCCGCTGTATCCGTTGAGGAGAAGCACGAAGCGTCCGTCTCTGAATCGCTCGAGGCTGAGGACTTCGACGCTGAAGAAGAGAACACCGCAGAGCTGATCTTTGACACTTCCGCTGTTGAAGAAAGCGCTGTTGAGGACAGCACCGCGGAAGAAACCGCTACGGAAGAGCCTGCTACCAAGATTGAGGACTCCGCGGCTGAAGGCTCCGGTTCTGAGGACGACGAGCCCGTCGAGAGCTCCTCTGTAGCTCCTGCTCTTGCCGCTGTTGCTGCACCCGTGGCTGCTGCCGCTGCTGTTGCCTCCGCCGCAAAGGCTGATAAGGCTGAGGAGAAGGCAGAAAAGGGTACCTCTCAGGGGGTCGCTCTGACCGCAGAGGCCATCGATAAGAAGGAAGCCGAGAAGCAGGAGGCTTCCGCTCGTGAAGAGTCCGCTGATGAGCCCGTTGATGAGCCCGTTGCTGAGCTGAAGGACACTGAGCAGAAGCTCAGCGAAGACGAGGCTGAACTGGTTGCTGAATCCATCATCCTGAGCGCGCCCGTTGAGGGTGCGGCAACCCTGCCCGCTCTCCCCAAGCAGCGTGCCCTCTATGGCCTGGCGGAGCTCATGCGCACCCGCGGTTCGGGCACCATGAGCCTGGAACTGCGCCAGGTGGATGAGGATATGCACTACCGTCTGCTGCACCGCGGTCGCGAGGTCGAAACCGGCATTGTTGTGCCCGGCATTGACTGGTTCGCACCCGTGGCGGCACTGTACACCGAGGCTCAGCAGGCCGGCGCAACCTGGAACCGCGCGGCGGTCTCTCTGAACCCGCGTCTAGGTGACGGCCTGGAGGTTCACGCATCCTACCTGGGTATGGCGGACGGCCAGACCACCCGTGAGAGCTTCCTGCTGGAGGGCACCGCTGTCGAGGCTAAGCCCGTTGCAACCGCTGAGGCTGCTGAGGCTACTTCGCAGGAGGAGACTCAGGAAGCTGCTGTTCAGCGTGCTGACTCGGTTGAGGCTGAGCGTGAGGCTATCGAGCGTGAGCTGGAGGCTGAGCTTGCTCAGAAGCAGGCGGCTAACGAGGCTGAGGCCGCTGTTGAATCCACTGAAGAGCCTGTCGTTGAGGCTGCTGAAGAGGGTACCTCTTCGGGTCTGCTGCCTGCCGCCGGTCTTGCTGCGGCCGGTACCGTAGCGGCTGGTGCCGCTGTCGCCTCCGCACAGGAGAAGGAAGACGTAGAGGAATCTGTCGAAGCTTCTGACGAACCTGCTCAGACTGAGTTTGCGCCGGTTGAAGCTGAATTCGAGCACGATTACGAGAACGACCCGGTCTTCGGTGCGGCTACCGTAGAGCCCGAGACTGAGCAGGCTGAAGAGTCTGCCGCTGAGGCATCTGAGGCTTCTGAGACCTCCGCTGAGGAGCTTGATGAGTCTGGCGAAGACATGGAAGCCGCCCTGGCTGCCATCGTTGCCAACGCTCAGAAGAAGCTGGATGCAGAGGAAGAAGCTCCTGCCGCTGAGGAAACTGCCGCAGTTGCTGAGGAAGCACCCGCTGAGGAAGCTTCGGCTGTCGAGGAACAGAAGGCTGCCGCTCCCGTGGTTGCTGAGTCCTTCACTCTGGATCGTACCCAGCCCGTTGAGGAATCTGCTGATGAGCCGGTCGCAGAGAAGGCTGAAGAGCCCGCCTTGCCCGCGTTCCTGGACGACTCTGAACTGCTGGCTGAGCAGGAGACCTCCGCTGCTTCCGCTGAAGCGCACGCTGAGGCACCTGCCCTGGAAGACGCTGAGCCCGTCTCCGAGAGCGCATCTGTCGCTCCCGGCCTGGCTGGTGCTCTTGCCGCAGCTGCCGCTGTGGGCACCGCCGGCGCCGCTGCGAAGGCAACCGAAGCAAAGGTATCTGAGTCGAAGGCTACCGAGGTAAAGGCTCCTGTCGCTCAGGAAGAGCCCGCTGAGAAGGCCGCTGAGCTCAAGACCGTTGAGGTGGCCCCCGCGGCTAAGATTGCTGAGGCTCCCGTAGCGGTTGCACCCGCCTCCGAGGCTACCGATCAGACTGCCCCGGCAGCACCGGCAGCAGAGGTAGCAGAGGCGGCACCCGCCTCCGAGGCGACCACCCCGGTTGCCCTGCCGGAGAGCACCCCGGCAGGTATCTCCTCCAGCATCTCGGCATCCGCGCTGAGCGAGCTCAACCAGCTACCCACCATCGTGGCTGAGCCGGACACCCCCTCCGCCGCGGTGCAGAGCCCGCTGGTTCCCTCGGAGACTCAGCTGGCAGCCGGCAACCTGGTTCTGACCGAGGCTCAGGTCGCTCAGCGTCTGGCGCCGGTTGTCGAGCACCTCTTCGGCGAGAACGGCACCGCAAAGGATGCCACCACCGTGCTGATTCGTGTACGTGCCCTCGGCTCCTACTACGACGCCCTGACCCACGTGCGCCGCAACGGTTTCTGGGAGCAGGTCCGTACCTTCGAGCTGATTCCCGAAACCCTGCTGGACATCCCGGCGCTGAAGACCGACTCGTACAGCGAGGGCGAGGGCTCGCCGCTGGCTATGAGCCTGACCTTCACCCCGGGCGTGCCGGTTCAGGCGGCATTCGATTATGCGAATGAGCAGGCGTTTGTCACCTACCCGCGTCCGCTGGATGCTGAGCGTTACGTTGAGGAGCTGCGCATGTTCCCGCGTCTGGGTTCGAAGATCCCGGCTCATATGACGAGCGCGCTTTCGCACTGGAACCTCTAAAACCTTGTAAGGTGTGCCGCGCCGGCTCCCCGTGTGGGGGTCGGCGCGGCGCGCTATGTTTGTCATTTTTTCGATGAGGAAGATTGTTATGACTGATACCCCTAATACTCCTGAGGCTTCTGCGGCGCAGAACGTTCAGGACACTGCCGCCCGCGCGGCTGAAGCCTTCGGCACCCTGGTGGAAACCATGGCGCTGCTGCGCGCACCGGGCGGTTGCCCGTGGGATGCTGAGCAGACTCACGCCTCCCTAATCCGCTACCTGGTGGAGGAAGCCTACGAGGTTGTCGAGGCGGTAGAAACCGGCGGCGAGCCGAATATGCCGCTGCTGCGTGAGGAGCTGGGCGACGTGCTGCTACAGGTGGTGTTCCACTCTGATATTGCTGCGGCAAACCCGCAGGGCTTCGACATCGTGCAGGTGGTTGAGGGCCTTGTGCAGAAGCTTCGTTCGCGCCACCCCGATGTGTTTGCGGCTGAGTCTGAGGGCTCTTCGGAGGCGCCTCGCACCGCGGCTGAGCAGCAGGCGGCGTGGGATGCGTTGAAGAAGAAGGAGAAGAGCGACCGTGGCGCGCTGGATGGTATTCCACCGCATCTGCCGGCGCTCGCTATGGCTGAGAAGACTGCTGTGAAGGCACGTAAGGCGGGTATTATTCTGCCGCCGGAGCCCACGAGCATGGAGGACGACCTGCGCTATATGCACACTGAAGAGGAATTCGGCGAGCTGCTCTTTGCGTTGGTGAGCCGCGCACAGCGTAATGGTTTGGATCCGGAGCGTGCCCTGCGTTCGTACACTCGTCGCTATATTGCTCAGCATACGCATGATGAGCCGAGCTATTAGAAACGCTGGTTGAGTTCTTCTGTGAGACGCTTTGAAATCTGTTCTCTGAGGGAATGAAAGGTTTCAAAGCGCCTTCTGTTTGTTTGGGGTTGTGTTGGGCAACCGTGAGGATGCTCGTGGCACATACCCCGGCATTTGGGCTCATGTTGTGCTTTGGGGGAGTACCCACACCCTCACAATGTGGGGGAGTGTGGGTCTTGTTCCGCTTTGTAGCGCCTGACTAAGGGTTATTGAGACCTTCATTAAGGCAATAAAAAAGCGGTGGCAACTAGTGTGTTTGTGTGGGAGTTTTGCTAGAATTTAGGGGACGCGACTTGTCCACTACCGGGTGAGCCGTTCACATCCTTGACATCTCATAAGGAGAACAATTCATGGCTGTTATTACCGCAGTTCACGCACGCCAGATCCTGGATTCCCGTGGCAACCCGACCGTTGAGGTTGAGGTTCTGCTCGAAGACGGTGCTTTCGCACGCGCAGCTGTGCCCTCGGGCGCATCCACCGGTGAGTGGGAAGCTGTTGAGCGCCGCGACGGCGACAAGTCCGTATACCTGGGCAAGGGCGTTCTGGGCGCAGTGAAGTCTGTTATCGAAGAAATCGCTGAAGAGGTCATCGGCATTGAGGCTTCCGACCAGCGCGCTGTTGACGCAGCCATGATTGCTCTGGATGCAACTAACAACAAGGGCAAGCTGGGCGCAAACGCAATCCTGGGTGTCTCCCTGGCTGTTGCTAAGGCTGCTGCTGAGTCCGCTGACCTGCCCCTGTACAAGTACCTCGGCGGCCCGAACGCTCACGTTCTGCCCGTCCCCATGATGAACATCCTCAACGGTGGTTCTCACGCAGACTCCAACGTTGACATCCAGGAGTTCATGATTGCTCCCATCGGCTTCGACAACTACTCTGACGCTCTGCGCGCAGGTGTTGAGGTTTACCACTCCCTGAAGTCCGTGCTGCACGACCGCGGCCTGGCAACCGGCCTGGGCGACGAGGGTGGTTTCGCACCCAACCTGGAGTCCAACGCAGCTGCACTGGACCTGATCGTTGAGGCAATCGAGAAGGCTGGCTACAAGCCGGGCGAGCAGGTTGCACTGGCACTGGACGTTGCATCCTCCGAGTTCTACAACGACGGTGCATACGAGTTCGAGGGCCAGAAGAAGTCCGCAGCTGAGATGAGCGCATACTACGCTGACCTCGTTGCAAAGTACCCCCTGGTTTCCATCGAGGATCCCCTGGATGAGAACGACTGGGAGGGCTACAAGACCCTGACCGAGCAGATCGGCGACAAGGTCCAGATTGTCGGTGACGACCTGTTCGTGACCAACCCCGAGCGTCTGGCTCGCGGTATCGAAGAGGGCGCAGCTAACGCTCTGCTCGTGAAGGTGAACCAGATCGGTTCGCTGACCGAGACCCTGGATGCAATGGAGCTGGCACAGCGCCACGAGTACCGTTGCATGGTTTCTCACCGTTCCGGTGAGACCGAGGACGTCACCATCGCTGACCTGGCTGTTGCAACCAACGCTGGCCAGATCAAGACCGGTGCTCCCGCACGTTCCGAGCGCGTTGCTAAGTACAACCAGCTGCTGCGCATTGAGGAGGAGCTGGGCGACGCAGCTGTTTACGCTGGCAAGTCCGCATTCCCCCGCTTCAAGGCATAAGTTACTGAAGCATCCGACCGCGTGAGCGGTTAGACGTCAGGGAGGCGGTGCTACCCCGTAGGGGAGTGGCACCGCCTCCTTCTCTGTGTGCGGTCTATCAGCTCAGGTATGTCGTGGCAGGGTAGAATGTATCGCTTACAACATAGAGCTGGGGAAGCCCTCCGAACCCGGTAGAATATGAAGGAAGCGCTTAGCGGTACAGAATGGAACGAGGGATAGAGCAATGAGCCAGCGAGCAAACCAGCAGACCCGGTCGCACTCTCAGAGTTCTACCGAACCCGCTCAGGGCGCTGCCTCCTCCAATGCGCCGCGTGGCGCCGCTAAGGAAGCCCGCACCTCCCTGATGAAAAAGGCTAGCGCCCTTTTCTTTGGCGTAGGCTTGAACCAGCGCCACCCCGAGCGTGAACGTCAGGCGCAGGCTCGCCGTGAGGAGCGTGCCCGCCGCCGCGCCGCAGCCCAGCAGGGCAGTGAAGAGGGCGGATACGATGCCCCCGTGGCGGCTCATATGTTCTCCGGTCGTAGCTTCCTGACTGCTGTTGTGGTGGGCGTGATTGCGCTCGGTACTGCATACCCGGTGGTCACCTATATTGACCAGGATCGGGAAATTAAGCAGATCAACGCGCACATTTCCCAGTTGCAACAGGAGAACGCCCAGCTGAAGGCGGAGCAGACCTGGTGGAACGACGACAACTACGTTCGTCAGCAGGCACGTAGCCGCCTCTACTATGTGAACCCCGGCGACACCCCCTACGTGGTCACCGGCATTACCGAGGACTCCACGAAGGCGGACGGTACTTCTGCGAACGCGAAGAACGCCCCCGAGGAAGCCTGGACCACGAAGGTTTGGAATTCTCTCGAGAAGAACTAGCCCCAGCCACCGGCAGGAACCCCCGCCCTGGCAAGCACCCGGCATAAGCGGACGAGGTGACCCCTCGTTCCAGAAACTTAGGATTATGAGCACCGAAAACACCATTGAAGAGCTGAAGGCACGCACCCCCGGCGGCTTCGGCGTAACTGTTGAAACCCTGACCCCCACCGAGCAGGACATCCGTGTTCTCTCCGCGCAGCTGGGCCGTAAGGTCCGCGACGTGATTGAGATTCCGGCACGCTGCGTGTGCGGTAACCCGCTCGTGGCTGCTACCGCGCCGCGCCTGAGCAACGGCACCCCCTTCCCGACCGTTTTCTACCTGGCGCATCCGGTGATTACCGCTGCGGCTTCCCGCCTGGAGGCGGGCGGCCTGATGTACGAGATGACCGACTCGCTGGCTGAGGACGCGGACCTGGCGGCACAGTACGCTGCCGCGCACGAGAACTACCTGGCTGAGCGTGAGCGCATCCGCCTAATCAGCGGCGCTGAAGAGGTCCCGGAGATTGACGGCATCTCTGCCGGCGGCATGCCGACCCGTGTGAAGTGCCTGCACGCCGTTATCGGCCACACCCTGTCGGTGGGTCGCGGCGTGAACCCGATGGGTGACCGCGGCCTGGACGCTATCGCCGAGTGGTGGACCCCCGAGGTCTGCTCCTGCGACCCCGCGTGGCGTGAAGAAGCCTAAATATTGATTCTGGTGCGCCCGCATCGTCTTGAAGGACGGTGCGGGCGCATAATAGATAGAAGAAAGAGCGCCGAAAAGCGAAAATTTTTCGCCTGCGGCGCTCGCGTTGCCTTTGGCACTGATTGGTATTGAAGACCTGAAAGGAACCCACCGTGCGCGTTGGTGCGATTGACTGCGGTACGAACTCTATTCGCCTGCTGATTGCTGATTCCACTACTGAGGTGGTGGACGGGGTCGAGAAGACTGTCCTGAAGGACGTTGTGCGTGAGATGCGCATTGTGCGTCTGGGCCAGGGCGTGGATGCGACCGGCTGGCTGGCGCAGGAGGCGCTGGACCGCACCTTCGCTGCGGCGCGTGAGTATGCGCAGCTGCTGAAGGAGCACGGCGCTGATTCGGTGCGTTTCGTGGCGACCAGTGCGACTCGCGATGCGGGTAACCGTCAGGTGTTTGTGGATGGTATCCGCGAGATTTTGGGTATTGAGCCCGAGGTGATCAGCGGTGATGAGGAAGCTGCTCTGTCCTTCGCTGGTGCGGTGCGCGCTGTCGGTTACGGCGACGGTGACACCCTGGTGTTTGACCTGGGCGGCGGTTCGACTGAGTTCGTGCTCGGCGACGAGTCGGGTGTGAAGGCTTCCCGCAGCGTCAATATTGGTTGTGTGCGCCTGACTGAGCGTCACATGATGAGCGCCCCGTCCACTGACTCGCAGATTGCCCGCGTTGAGGCTGATACTGACGAGGCTCTCGAGGTGGCACGTAAGACTGTGCCCCTGCAGGATGCGCGCCGCGTGGTGGCTGTGGCTGGTACCGCAACCACTGTGGCTGCTGCCGCGCTGGGTCTGGACCGTTATGACTCTGAGGCTATTAACGCTCAGAGCTTCTCCGTAGAGACCGTTCAGAAGACCGCCCGCTGGTTGGCTTCGCTGAGCCGTACTGAGCGTGAGGAGCTCGGCTACATGCACCCCGGTCGGGTGGATGTGATTGGTGCCGGCGCGACGATTTACGCCCGCATCCTGACCCGTCTGAATGAGATGACTGATGGTGCCGTGGATTCGGTGACCGTCAGCGAGCACGACATTCTGGACGGTATCGCTCTGTCCCAGCTGTAGGCTTGAGCGCTCGCGCCGTGAACCGATGGTGGTTCACGGCGCGGCTCAGCTTGAGGAGTTTTAATGGTTCGTTCTGAGCATCGGCGAGGTATGTCCCTGACCGGCTGGTCTTTTGCGTCGTCTTGCGCCTGTGCGTCTCGTGTATTTGGTGTGCGCGCCTCGGTTGGTTCTGGCCGAGGCGCTACTCGCCGCATCCGTAAGGTTGCAGCTTTGGGCGCCAGTGCCGCGTTGACTCTTCTGCCGTTGTGGACCCCGCTGACGCCTGCCGCCTGGGCGACGGACCCGACCCCTTCTGCTTCCCCGAGCCCGAAGAGGGAGGTGACGGCGACTCCTTCGCCGTCGGCTACTGCGGTGCCGAAGACTTCTGCGACTCCGAGTAAGGGCACGTCGACCACTAATGGTGATGATGTTCGTCAGCGCGAGTATTGGCTGAAGGAGTACGGTATTACGTCCTTGTGGTCGCAGGCTACGGGTAAGGGCGTGACGGTTGCTGTGATTGATACGGGCGTAGACGGTACTCACCCGGATCTTGAGGGTAATGTTCTGCGTGGTTATGACGCCTCGGGCGTGGGTAGCGAGGACGGCTGGAAGGGCCTGGGTGCTGAGCCGATGCACGGCACGGAGGTCGCTTCTCTGATTGCCGGTCACGGCCACGATACGCAGGGCTATTCTGCGATTGCGGGTCAGCCGGGTAAGCCGACCGGCGTGATTGGTGTGGCTCCCGAGGCGAAGATTCTGCCGATTTCGCTGAATATGGGTACGACCGGTGGTAAGAGTATTGATGAGCAGATCCCTGCGGCGGTGCGTTACGCGGTCGACCACGGGGCTCAGATTATTAACATGTCGATTGGCTCGAATAAGACGAGCTGGCCGCAGAGCTGGGATGAGGCGTTTGCCTATGCGGAGCAGAAGGGCGTGCTGATTGTTGCGGCTGCGGGTAACCGCGGTAGCGGCTTGACGCAGGTTGGTGCTCCGGCGACGATTCCTGGCGTGCTGACCGTGGGCGGTATTGACCGGAAGAAGGCTGTTGCTGAGGGGTCGTCGACTCAGGGCATTTCGATTGCTGTGGTTGCTCCGAGTACGGATATGATTGCGGCTGCTCCGGGTAACGGGTACATGATTTGGTCTGGTTCTTCGGCTGCTGCCCCGCTGGTGACGGGTGTTGCGGCGTTGTTGAAGCAGAAGTATCCGAAGGAGTCTGCGGCTCAGCTGGCTCAGCGTTTGATTGCTTCGGCTGATGATGCTGGTGCGACGGGCCGTGACCCTTTGTATGGTTACGGTATTTTCAATCCGCAGGATGCGATGGCTTTGGCGGCGCCTACGGTGACGGCTAATCCGTTGGGTTCGATTTCTGAGTGGATTGCTGTGCACCGTAAGCAGCAGGTGAGCGATCCGACTCCTAGCGATGCTGCGCCGGTCCATGAGGAGGGTGAGAGCATTGTGAAGGCGGCTGCGCCGGATGCGCGTCGCCCTCCGGAGGATCGTGGCTGGTTGCCGCCGGTGATTTTGGCGGCGCTGGTGTTGTGGCTGACGATTATTACGGCTGGTTCGGTGCATCGTTTGCACAGGATGCATGTGAGCGCGGGGCAGGCTACGCGGATGGCTCGTGAGATGGCGCATCATCCGGGTGCTCATCACGGAAAGAGTCGTGTTTCAAAGGGGTCGCAGCGGGGTGCCCGGAGGGGGACTCGTTAGGGTTCTTATGAGTCTGGGGTGCCGGTGTTTTTCTTCTCTGTGGAGACTTCTCCTGTTCGCCCGGGGCTGACTTTTGAGTTGGTCCCGGGCTTTGTTCTTTGAGATTTGGCTTGAGACGGCGGAACACCCAAATAAACGAAAATATCGAACGTACCGCGTAAAAAACGGAAAGGGTAATTTTGACCGTAACCCGCATCACGAGATGAACCCCGTTCATATCTTCAAAACTTTTAACTTAGGGTCAGCTCAAATGGACCATAGGTGCGAAATTACCTAAACAAAGGCGTAAAATAGAAGACAACAGGTATGTGATAGACAGGCTCGTGCTGCTAGCCACTTCGCGTTGCGCAAGGACTTCCAGAGCGGGCCGTTTGTACGTCAGGGGAGCTTTCGGAACGAGCCGGAAGTTGCACATACCAACCTACCGGGGCTACCGAACCTCGGTACCTAAAGACTAGGAAGTAACAAAATGGCATTCACTAAGGTGGCACAGGACCGTCCTCGCGTCCTGATCGTCGGTGGCGGCTACGTCGGCTTCACCGTTGCTAAGAAGATCCAGAAGGCTATCAAGGAGACCGGTGGCGTCGTCACCATCGTTGAGCCGAACCCCTACATGACTTACCAGCCCTTCCTCCCCGAGGTTGCAGCAGGTTCCATGGAAGGCCGTAACGCAACTGTGCCGCTGCGCCAGCACCTGCGCGACACCGAGCTGATTCCGGGCCGTGTTGTCTCCATCGACCACGCAAACCGCACCGCTGTTGTGGAGCCCACCGACAACGGTGAGCCCTTCGAGCTGAAGTACGACGAGATCGTCCTCGGCGCAGGCGCAGTGACCCGTGCATTCCCGATTCCGGGTCTGGCAGAGGTTGCTATCGGTCTGAAGACCATTGAAGAGGCAGTTTCTGTTCGTAACTGGGTTCTGGACCGCATTGAGGTTGCATCCATGCTCAGTGATGCTGAGGCACGTCGCCGTGCCCTGACCTTCGTCATTGTTGGTGGTGGCTTCGCTGGCGTTGAGACCATCTCCGAGCTCGAGGACATGGCACGCGTTGCTGTTGAGCGCAACGAGCGTCTTTCCGTTTCCGACCTGCACTTCGTCATGATTGAGGCTGCACCGCGCATCATGCCCGAGGTTCCCGCAGACCGTGCAGAGAAGGTCGTTGCAGAGCTGCGTGCGCGCGGCATCGAAATCCTGCTGAACACCTCCCTCTCCGACGCAACCGATGGTAACCTGCAGCTGATTAACATGGCTGACAAGTCCCCCGCAGGCGAGATCAAGACCGACACCCTGATTTGGACCGCAGGCGTGGCAGCATCCCCGATGCTGAAGAACACCGACTTCCCGATTGACGAGCGTGGCCGCGTTCGCGTGAGCGCAGACCTGCGCGTCACCGGCGACGACGGCGTGGTTGAGGGTGCTTGGGCTGCAGGCGACAACGCAGCTGTTCCGGATCTCTCCGGTGGCGGCGTGGGCGGCTTCTGCGTTCCCAACGCTCAGCACGCTTCCCGCCAGGCTGTTGTTCTGGCTAAGAACCTGCTGGCTGCTCGCCGCGGCGAGCCCCTGACCGACTACTACCACGAGACCATTGGTGTTGTGGCAGGTCTGGGCCTGTGGAAGGGCGTTGCAAACTTCAAGGGCAAGACCATTGGCGGCCCGCTGGCATGGATCATGCACCGCGGCTACCACGGCTCTGCAATCCCCACCACCGAGCGCACCGTTCGCGTTATGACCACCTGGGCTCTGAACCAGATCTTCGGTCGCGACACCTCCTCGATCCGCCACCAGCGCTCCCCGCGCCTGGCATTCCAGGAAGCAACCGGTACCGCACCGGCACGCCAGAAGGCAAAGCTCTAAAATAGCCTGACTTGGGGTCTATCTTCCTGAGATAGTGCACCTGAGATAAAGTAACGGGCGGTGTGGAAGACTTCGGTCTTCTGCACCGCCTATTTTGCGCTTGGATGCTTGCGAGCTGTTTAGCTTAGCTGCCCACCAGCGCTTTTGCGTGATGCTTGCTGCGGCGGGGCGCGGGGAACTGTTTGAAATGTGTCTCTGCTTAGATTCGAGTGCGTTTTCGTGGAATAATAAATATTTGTGTCCCGGACTGTTCGGGATACGCCCTCATAGTCCAATTGGCAGAGACAGAGGACTTAAAATCCTTGTGTTCTGGGTTCGAGTCCCAGTGGGGGCACTGCATAGACACGCGTAGATGCGCGGTATAGATAGGCGGCGGCTCTTCCCGTAGGGGAGGAGTCGCCGCTCGCGTGTTTGAAGGTTTACATGTCTGGGTTTTTTTGGGGGGGGGTAAAAGACGATGCCCCCGACCAGTTCGGTTGCCATGGGGATGCCCACCTGCTCGAAGGAAGCGATGGTACCCGCGGGCTCCACGCTCAAAAACGCCCGCATACCGTCTTCCGGAGCTCAAAAAACGTGAGACCCTATAAAGAGACACAGCCACAGACGCACCCCTGCCTGAACGGGGGAGCAGAGTCAGAAAGGCACAGCATGCAGACTAAACCCTCCATCATTGCCGTCGATATGGACGGCACCTTCCTCACCGACTCCAAAACCTTCGACACCGAACGGTTCGCGCGCATCCTGCCCCGCCTGCAGGCGCATGGAATCCACTTCGTCGTGGCGAGCGGAAATACCCATGCCAAGCTACAGGACTATATGCGCGGTTTCGAGGACCAGGGCCTCACCTACATTGCTGAGAACGGCGCGTACCTCGCCGATGACAGCGGTCAGCTTGCCGTGCATCCCTTTGAGGAAGAGGATATCCCGCGCATTATTGAGGTAGTGCAGGGGCTGGACCAGATCGGTCTGCTGGTGTGCACCACCGAGGGTATTTACCTGCCCAAGGATCGTTGCGATCAGATTGTGCACATGATTCGCGGCTATTTTGAAGACACCGGTCAGGAGCTTCCCGAAACCCTCACCCTGGAGGACTTTGCGGCGTTCTTCTTCCCCGGCTCGGTCATGGTTGACTCTATTGAAGATTTTGAGGGTGCACCCATTAAGTTCCCGCTGCTGACTCCGCCTAAGCAGACGCAGCAACTGAGCGTCTACTTGCGTGAGGTTCTTCCGCAGACCGTTACCCCGATGGTCAGCGGCTTCGGTGCCATTGACCTGGTGCGCACCGGTGTCAACAAGGCGACCGGTCTGAAGGACCTGTGCGAGCGTCTGGATGCTGACCCTGCGGGCATTCTTGTCTTCGGTGACGGCGAGAATGACATGGAGATGCTCCGCTATGCGGGCTGGGGTGTCGCCATGTCTAACGCCCCGGAGGTTGTGCGGAATGCTGCTGACGAGGTGATCGGCTCGAACGAGGAGCAAGCAGTTCTGGATTATCTGGAGCAACTCCTGGATCGTTTGGAAGCTTCGCACTAGACGCTTCACAAAGAGGTGCGCCGGAGGGTCTGCATGCGGGGCGGTGTGGACTTGGGTGAACCTCAGGTAAACACCGCCCTGAAATATTCTGGCAAGGTCGCCAGATGCGCTTGCTGGTAACGAACAGCGCCCGTGAGCGCAGAATCTATCCGATAGAATTAACAAGAATTAGTTTTGTACCCGTTTAAGGAGAGCATGATGGCGGGAAACCCGCTTCTGAATTCGATGACGAAGAATGTCACTCAGGGTGACTCTCGTTTCGGTCGCTTTGGTGCACAGCCTCAGCAGACCAGCCAGCAGGCGCAGTACGGTCAGCAGCAGTATGACCAGCAGGGCTACGGTCAGAATGCTTACGGCCAGCCCCAGTATGGTCAGCAGGCGCAGTACGGCCAGCAGCCCTATGGTCAGCAGTATGGCCAGCCCCAGTACGGTCAGCAGGCACAGTACGGCCAGCCGTACGGTGAGGCTGACTACGGCGTAGCAACCCCCACCTACTCGGAGCCCATCCCCGCAGGTGAGCGTCTGACCATGAACGATGTCATGGTTAAGACCGGCATCAACCTGGGCCTGGTCGCTGTCGGTGCCGCTGTTGCATGGAATGCACCGGTGCTGATGCTCCTGGGCCTGGTTGGTGGTCTGGTCCTGGGTCTGGTGAACTCCTTCAAGAAGAAGGTTTCCCCGATTCTGGTCATGACCTACGCGCTTATGGAAGGTCTGCTGCTCGGTGGCCTGTCCGCTGTTGTGGATATGCGCTACCCCGGCGTGGCAATTCAGGCGGTTCTGGCAACCCTCGTGGTGGCAGGTACCACCCTGGCTCTGTTCGCAAATGGCAAGCTGCGCGCAACTCCTAAGCTCAACAAGATCTTCATGATCGGCGCTATTGGTTACATGGCGTACGGCTTCATCTCGATTCTGGGTGCGGGTATCTTCGGTTCCTCGCTGAACAGCTTCTCTATCGGTGGTATCCCGCTGGGCCTGGTGGTTGGCCTGTTCGCTGTTGCGCTGGCAACCTACTCTCTGCTGCTGGACTTCACCACCACCTCCGAAGCTGTGGAGGCTGGCCTGCCCGAGCGTGAGTCCTGGCGCCTTGCTTTCGGCCTGACCGCTTCTCTGGTCTGGCTGTACGTTGAGATCCTGCGTGTTCTCATGTACCTGGCAAGCATCTTTAGCAACGACTAAAGCTCGCTTTGAGGCGGCGGTACCGTGATGGTGCCGCCGCCTTTGCCGCTTTACTTCCCCGGTGCATCGAGGCGCGGGGGAGAGCACACAATAACAACACCACACCGCCTCCGCTGGGGCTGCCGAAAGCTGCCCCGCACGAGTGCGACACCGATAATGATTTGGAGACACCGTGAAAATTACACCTGTTGCAGAAGAGCATGTAGCCGAGGAGGAGCGCGGCTACCGGGTTCCTTTTGCCATGGAAGTTGCCGGTGCTTGGGCGTGGCGCATCATTATGATTGCCGGTGCTGGCTGGATTCTTTGGAAGGGTCTGGGGCACGTCTCCCTGCTGGTTATTTCTCTTCTGGTGGCTCTGCTTCTGGCGGCTCTGCTGAGCCCCGCCGTGATGCTTCTGCGTAAGAAGGGTGTTCGTGCCGGTGGCGCGGCGGCTATTGCCGAAATCGGTATGATCCTGGTGCTTGCCGGTATTATTTCGCTGACTGGTCAGCAGATTCTGCGCGGTTTTGTGTCTATGGCGGATAAGGCGGTGCAGGGCTACCAGCAGCTGATTGGTTGGCTGAAGAACCTCGGCTACGAGTTCGGCGCCGACCAGATGAACCAGCTGTTGGATCAGATGGAGAGTGCTGTAACCAACAACCCCAGCTCCGTGCTGCACGGTGTGTCTCAGGTGGGTTCGACTGCGGCTGAGGTCGCGACCGGTACCCTGCTGACCCTGTTTACCCTGGTCTTCTTCCTGATGGAGGGCGAGCGTATCTGGCTGTTCGTCACCCGCCTCTTCCCGAAGGATGCGCGTGCCGCAGTCAACGGTGCAGGTCGCGCGGGCTGGAAGTCTCTGGGTGCATACGTGCGCGTTCAGATTCTGGTGGCGGCTATTGACGCTATCGGCATCGGTATTGGTGCCGCAATCCTGGGTGTTCCGCTGGCTATCCCTCTGGGTGTGTTGGTCTTCCTCGGTTCCTTCGTTCCGGTGATTGGTGCCCTCATTTCCGGTGCTGTGGCTGTGCTGCTGGCGCTGGTTGCTCTGGGTCCGGTGCAGGCGCTGATTATGCTCGGTATTGTTCTGCTGGTTCAGCAGCTCGAATCCCACATTCTGCAACCGCTCATTATGGGTAAGGCTGTCTCCCTGCACCCGCTGGCGGTTATTTTCTCGGTGGCTGGTGGCTCCATGATTTTTGGTGCGGTGGGTGCTCTGTTCGCCGTGCCGACTCTGGCTGTGGTCAACTCGGTGGTGCGTTATCTGGCGAATCGTGACTGGGAGAAGGAGGCGCCTCGTGAGGAGGAGTTCCTCTTCCCGCATGAGCTGGAGCGCCGTAAGAAGGCTGAAGAGTCTGAGAAAGCTAAGGAAGCCGAAGCGGCAAAGGGCTCTGAAGAATCTAAGGAATCTAAGGAATCTGAGAAGGCCTAGAACTCAAGTCATTGTGACTAATTGCGGGCTAGACGCTCGCACATAACCTAGAACAGGGGCTGTTCTTGCACTATCTGTTGAGAGTGCGGGGACGGCCCCTGCTTTATGCCGGTGCATCATCTAAAATGGAATGTGTACTGTGCCACCGCGCGCCTTTCAGCGTGCGGGGCTAGGTGCCGCCAGAATACGTACCGTCAGAATGGAAACCTCGTGAGCGTAGATCTCGACTCCCTGCCCGTGACCCTCACCGACATTGAACGTGCCGCAGAGCTGCTCGAAGGCGTTATTGAACGCACCCCCGTCGCTCATTCGCGTGCGCTGAGCCAGCGCCTCGGTTCAGAGGTTTTCTTCAAGTGCGAGAACCTGCAGCGTGCCGGTTCCTTCAAGGTGCGCGGTGCGTACGTGCGTATGGCGAAGCTTTCTGAGGAGGAGAAGAAGCGCGGCGTTGTGGCTGCGAGCGCGGGTAACCACGCTCAGGGTGTGGCTCTGGCTGCTGACCGTCTGGGCATTAAGGCCCGTATTTATATGCCGCTGGGTGCGGCGCTGCCGAAGATTACCGCGACCCGCGATCACGGCGCTGAGGTTGAGCTGCACGGCGTGACCGTGGATGAGGCTCTGGCGGAGGCGAAGCGCTACGCCGAAGAGACCGGCGCGGTGTTCGTGCACCCCTTCGACAATGAAGACATTATTGCCGGCCAGGGCACTATCGGTCTGGAAATCCTGGAGCAGGTTCCGGACGTTGACACCGTGATTGTGGGTGTTGGCGGCGGCGGTCTGCTTGCTGGTCTGTCCGCTGCTATCCGCGCGAAGGAGCAGAAGCTCGGTAAGAAGATCAAGATTATTGGTGTTCAGGCGGAGCACGCGGCGGCGTACCCGCTGTCGCTGGCTGCGGATGCTCTGGTGCCGCTGAAAAAGGTTTCCACCATCGCTGACGGTATTGCGGTGGGCCGTCCCGGCCAGATGCCTTTCTCCATCATCAAGGAGCTGGTGGACGATGTGGCGACCGTGAGCGAAGACGATATTGCTCGCGCCCTGATCTTCCTGATGGAACGTAACAAGCTTGTGGTGGAGCCGGCCGGTTCGGTGCCCGTGGCTGCGCTGATGAACGGCAAGCTGAAGGAAGAGTACGGCGACCTGGGTACGGTCGTGTGTGTGCTCTCCGGCGGCAATATTGACCCGATGCTGATGCTGAAGGTGATTCAGCGCGGTCTGTCTGCGGCTGGCCGCTACATGACCGTGAAGATGATGCTGTCTGACCGTCCGGGTGAGCTGGCGACCATTTCCCGCATTATTTCTGAGAATGATGCGAACGTGACCGGTGTGGATCACACCCGTGTGGGTGGTTCGCTGTCCATGGGTGATGTGTCGATTACCATCGACATGGAAACCAAGGGCGTGGAGCATTGCCGCCAGGTGATTTCTGCCCTGGAGGATGAGGGTTTCAAGCCCATCATCGTCTACTAAGCCGATATATTTATTAGCCGACGAGCTGTAATAGGTGCGCCTGCGACGTATAGGCAGAACGCGAGAATAGACAAAAACAGTGCGGGGTGCTGACCGTTGATGGTCAGCACCCCGCACTGTTTGTTTTATATCTAGCGCTGTCTCTTAGCTCTAATCTCTTAGCCCTGGTAGGGGGTTGCGGAGATAATCTTGGCGCTCAATTCCTTACCGTTCGGAGCGGTGTAGGTGACCTCGTCGCCCTGCTTAGCGCCCATGATTGCGGCACCCAGCGGCGACTTCTCGGAGAAGACCTTCAGGTCGCTACCTGCCGGCAGAGTGTCCTCAATTTCGCGGGAGCCGAGCAGGAACTTCAGGGTGCGGCCGGCAACCTCAGCTTCGATAACCATGCCGTGTTCTACCACGCCGTCGTCAGCAGGAGTGTCGCCGATGTGCGCGGTTTCCAGCAGGTGCTTGAGCTGCTTGATGCGAGCTTCGTTCTTAGCCTGCTCGTCGCGGGCGGCGTGGTAGCCGCCGTTCTCGCGGAGGTCACCCTCATCGCGTGCCTGCGCGATGCGGTCAACGATTTCCTGGCGGTACGGGCCGGAGAGGTACTCCAGCTCCTGGGTGAGGCGGTCGAAGGCATCCTGAGTGAGCCATGCACCGGTGTTTTCAGCCATGCGTGTCCTTTGCTTATGCGCCGGCTCTGCCGGTGCGAAACGAATAAACCCGCTACCGCGTGCCGCGTTCAATGCGCGGAGGTGCCGGTAACGGAATGAATCAACAGACCTATTCTAGAGCACCGGAGGATTTTCGGCTGTTACGCCGGTCGTATCTTCCCCTCTGAGCGCATCTTCGTCGGTACGCACGCCTGTAGCTGAACGCTCCGCCAGCATCAGCCTGTTTCATGCCCAAGAATCTGCTGATATGACGGCATGTTTCACGATGTCACACGGCGTCATCTGCGCTAGTGTACCGGCGCTATCCTTGGGTATCATACGAGAAGCTACAACCGTAAAATTTCTGTCGTGTAGCGCTCGTATTCGCGAGTCACAGACACATCATCGACCCCCTGGCGCATCACCTAAAGGAGACCACCGTGAGCGAAGCCATTGAACAGCTGAAGGCAAACCTGCCGACTCACCCTCCCGTGGACTCCCTCAAACCGCTGGAGGAGGACTACACCGGTCTGCGTATCCTCGCGGTGCACGCCCACCCGGACGACGAGTCCTCCAAGGGCGCCGGTACCGCCTCGGCGTATATTGCCCGTGGTGCCCGCTTCATGGTGGCGACGATGACCGGCGGGGAGCGCGGTGACATCCTGAATGGGGAGGTCGATAAGAGCCCGCGTGCGCACCGTGACCTGCCGGGTCTGCGTCGTGCTGAGATGGCGGCTGCCCGCGAGATTATGGGTATTGAGCACCGCTGGATTGGCTTCTTCGACTCTGGTCTGCCCGAAGGCGACCCCATGCCGCCGCTTCCCTTCGGTAGCTTTGGCACCATGCCCCTGGATCGTGCCGCCGCGCCGCTCGTGCGTCTGGTGCGTGAGTACCGCCCGCACATCATCATCACCTATGACGAGATTGGCGGCTACCCGCACCCTGACCACATCATGACCCACAAGGTTGCCGTGGAAGCATTCGAGAAGGCAGGCGAACCCGAGGCGTACGTGGGTGAGGGTGAGCCCTGGACCCCGCTGAAGCTCTACTACGACCGCGCATTCAACCCCGAACGCACCCTCGCCCTGCACGAGCATCTGCTCGATACGCACGGTGAGAGCCTGCTGAGCGGCTGGATTGAGAACATCGCGCACCGCGCTTCCTCGGGGGAGGCGCCTCGCCACGAGACTACGACCCGCATCCTGGTTCACGAGCACTTTGAGCAGCGCGATCAGGCTTTGCGCGCGCACGCCTCGCAGGTGGACCCGAACGGCGTGTTCTTCGCCGTTCCCAGTGAGAAGCTGAAGGATATTTGGCCCTGGGAGGACTACACGCTGGCCGCCTCGCACGCTGAGGTTCAGCTGCCCGAATCTAGCCTGGACGAGGGCCTGAGCGACTACTACGTTATCTAGGCTGGGGTGCATCGCCCCGCGCGTTACAATGATGCCCTTCACCCACGATATGAGTCGTAGGTGAAGGGCATCATCCATTCTTAGGCGCGCGATGCGTGCAGCCCCTGTGCACAACCCCGAACGCCGCCACCAGATGCCACAAATTTTGAGCCGATTCTCAGCCCAACCGTGATGCCGATTGCCGCGAAGGTACGGCGCGGCGGCGTAGAATAAGAGCTTGGACTCTTTCGTTATGAGCCCGCTGAATTATCTGCCACGACAGCCGAATGAGGTATGAGCTATGAGCGCCAACGCCCTGCCCGTGATTACTGTGCACGGCCACGCCAGCAACCCCGGCACTGTCACTGAGCCTACCGTCTATGAGCAGGCTCTGGCGCGCTCGCTGAGCCCCGAATCCCTGCCGGCACATATTGGAGTGCTGGTGGACGGTAACCGCCGCTGGGCGGCTCAGCGCGGCTTGAGCACCCGTGAGGGCCACGCCGCCGGTGCGGAGCGAATTATTGATTTTCTGGCCTGGTGTACTGAGCTGTCGATTCCGCAGGTGAGCCTGTACATGCTCTCCACTGAGAACCTGAAGCGCCCCGAGAAGGAGCTGACCGGCCTGGTCGCTGTGATTGATGCGTTCTTGGTGCGTCTGGTGGAGTCCGCCTGCGGTCCGGTGCGCGCTATCGGCAACATTGACCTAATTCCTCCTCAGCTGCACGAGCGCCTGGATTGGGCGATTGAGCAGACTGCGCACCTGCCCGGTGTTCGCGTGAACATTGCGGTCGGCTACGGCGGCCGCCAGGAGATTGTGGACGCGGTCAGCTCGGTTCTGCGTGAGGCCGCCGCTGAGGGCGCATCCTTGGAATCGCTTGCCGAACAGCTGAGTGTGGAGGATATTTCTTCGCACCTGTACACCGCCGATATGCCCGACCCGGACCTGCTGATTCGCACTTCGGGCGAGCAGCGCCTGTCCGGTTTCATGACCTGGCAGAGCGCGTATTCTGAGTTTTATTTCTGCCGCGCCCTGTGGCCGGATTTCACACGCGTTGATTTTCTGCGTGCCCTGCGGGATTACGCGAACCGTTCCCGCCGCTTCGGTTCCTAGAACTTGGATGCCCTAGCGCCATCGGTGCATGTTTCTCGGCCGGCTGGCTGGTTCCTGGCTAGCAGTCTCCGGTAGTACAGCCTCCAGCAATACAGAATGGACGTTCTATGCTCGCTGAGCTTTCCCGCCTCTACAACGCTGGAGGCGCCTCCACAATTGCCGCTCTGGTGCTCGGCAGCTACCTGCTGTATTTCCTGTGGTGCGCTCTGCGGCTGTGGCGTATTGACGTGCGGGAGCACCGCCTGCCGCACCGCATCCTGATTCCTTTGGCTATTGCCACTTATACGGCGCTGCCTGTATCTTTGCTTTTTGCGGGCCGCCCCGCCGATATTTGGCGCGTGATTGGTGCCGGTCTGGTGCTGTGGTTCTGCTACGGGCTTCTGCGTATTCTGTCCTTCGGCGCGCTGGGCCGCGGGGATGTGAAGCTTGCCGGTATCCTGGGCGGCGTGCTCGGGTACCTGTCTTGGGCGAACCTGGGCTGGGCGTCGCTGGTAACGTTCCTTGCCGGTGGTCTGGTGTCTTTGGCTCTAGTGCTGTTCACGAAGGCGCGCGGTAGCACCCGCATTGCGTTCGGCCCGTTTATGCTTCTGGGTGCGCTGGTGGCGTTGGCGGCTCCTGCGTATTCTCTGTGGTAGATTCCGAAGTAGGGTGACCGTCCGGCTAAGCGGCGGGCTTGTTCTTCGTGCGGCTCGCGGCTGTTCGCTCTGCTCCCTAGCACCTATTTCTCGGCAGAACTGCCGGGGCTTTTGAAAGGTTGATGTTATGCCTACTCCTCCCTATATCCGTAAGCTACGTGAGCGGATTGGTTCGGATTACCTGTGGCTGTCCGGTGCGACGGCTGTGGTGTACCGTGAGCAGGATGCTAAGGTGCTGCTGGTGCGCCGTAGCGATAACGGGGCGTGGACCCCGATCACGGGCATTGTGGACCCGGGCGAGAGCCCCGCACTGACCTGCCTGCGTGAGGCACAGGAGGAAGCGAACGTGCAGATTGAGGTGCTGGAGCTGGCACAGGTGAAGGCTGACCCGCCGATGCAGTTCGGCAATGGTGACCGCTGCCAGTTCTTGGATCATACGTTCTTGTGCCGCTGGGTTTCTGGTGAGGCGAAGGTGAACGACGAGGAGTCTTCGCAGGTGCGTTGGGTGGATGTGTCTGACCCGGCGGAGCGTGCGTTGCTTTCTGAGCGGATGCTGGACCGTATTGATGCAGCACTGAACTATGACGGCCACTGCCGTTTTGGTTTGGAATCGGTGCCGCCGGAAGAGGACTAGCCAAGCGAGGGTTGCCCTCCGCCCTGCGCGAACGAGACCCGACTTTATGCCAAGTTGATACACCCTAAGTGTTTTAAAAGCAAGACCTTCTTTGACGAGGAAAGAGTGCTAGTCTGAGGGGATACACAGCGTTCCCCACCGGGCCGTTGCACCCCGTGGAACGCCAACGAAAGAGGGTAATTATGAACTTGGCAGAACAGATTGTCGCACAGCTCGTCGAGGCCGGTGTCACGCGTATCTACGGCGTGGTGGGCGACTCCCTGAACCCCATCGTGGACGCAGTGCGCGCCTCCGGCGGCTCGAAGAACGGCGGTATCGACTGGATTCACGTGCGCCACGAGGAAGCCGCGGCCTTTGCCGCAAGCGCCGAGGCCCAGGTGACCGGTAAGCTGGCCGTGTGCGCCGGCTCATGCGGTCCGGGCAACACCCACCTCATCAACGGTCTCTACGATGCCAACCGCTCCCACGCTCCGGTGCTGGCGATTGCTTCCCACATCCCCTCCGGCCAGATTGGTAGCGGATACTTCCAGGAAACCCACCCCGAGCGCATCTTCGAGGATTGCTCGGTCTACAACGAGATGGCAGTCTCTGGCCACCAGACCCTGCGCATCATCAACTCCGGTATGCGTCACGCTATCGCCCGCCGCGGTGTGGCCGTCGTATCGATTCCCGGCGATATTGCCATCCAGGATGCCGTTGACCACGTGCCCGCATGGGGCGACTACCGCCCCGGCACCATCGTTCCCGATGAGACCACCGTGCGCGACCTGGCCGATCGCATCAACGCGGCCAAGAAGATTTCGATTTTCGCTGGTGCCGGTGTGGCCGGTGCACATGATGAAGTCGTTCAGCTGGCCGACCGTGTCGCGGCTCCCGTGGGCCACACGATGCGCGGTAAGGAGTACATCCAGTACGACAACCCCTTCGATGTGGGAATGACCGGTTTGCTGGGCTACGGTGAGGCCGCAGAGGGTATGAAGGACTCCGACCTGATGCTCCTGCTGGGTACCGACTTCCCCTACGACCAGTTCCTGCCCAACGTGCAGACCGTTCAGATTGACCGTGCCGGCGAGGTGTTGGGCCGCCGTACCAACGTCGACCTGCTGATTGAGGCTGACGTTGCCGCAACCCTGAAGGCCGTTCTGCCCCTCGTGCAGCGCAAGAGCGACCGCTCGTTCCTGGAGAAGCTCCTGAAGAAGAACGAGAAGATCATGACCAAGGTCGTCGGTGCCTACACCCACAACCCCACCAAGGGCAAGATTCACCCCGAGTACGCCGCATCCGTGCTGGATGAGCTGGCCTCCGATGACGCCATCTTCACCGCGGACACCGGCATGTGCAACGTGTGGACCGCCCGCTACATCACCCCCAACGGCAAGCGCCGTCTGCTGGGTTCCTTCCTCCACGGCTCCATGGCGAACGCCATGCCTATGGCCCTGGGCGCCCAGATTGCCGAGCCTAACCGCCAGGTCATCTCGGTCTCGGGTGACGGTGGCCTGTCCATGATGCTGGGTGATATTCTGACCGCGGTCATGTACGATCTGCCGCTGACCATCGTGGTGTTCAACAACTCCACCCTGGGCATGGTGAAGCTTGAGCAGCTGGTTCAGGGCTTCGAGGACTTCGGCGTGGATGTGCCGCTCGTCAACTACGCCGACATCGCAACCGCCGCTGGTTTCCAAGCTCAGCGTGTTGAGAAGGCCGAGGACCTGGAAGGTGCGCTGCGCACCGCCCTGGCTCACCGCGGCCCCTCCCTGGTCGAGATCATTACCGACCCCAACGCTCTGTCGATGCCGCCCGAGGTCGAGGCCAAGCAAATCGTTGGCTTCGCCACCTCGCTCTCCAAGATTGCGCTGAACCGCGGCGCAGCGGAGGCCGTGGCAATGGCTCGCTCGAACCTGCGTAACATGTCCGCGTGGAGGCAGTTCAGCTAGTCCGTAAGGGATGCTTAACGCTCCCGGAGGGGCCCGTCGAAAGGCGGGCCCCTCCGTCGTATCTACTACTTTTGCGCACGTGGGAGGCAAGACGAACATAAGAAATCGGGTGTGACGATACCGTAGGAACAGTAGCGCCACACCCGATTCTGTATGCGGTGTGATCAGACGATTTGGATTAGAAGTTGCCCAGCATCTTGGTGACGTCCAGAGCCGCATCCAGCTGCTCCTCGGTCACTTCGCCGCGCTCCACGTAGCCCAGAGCCACAACTGCCTCACGGACAGTCACCTTGTGAGCCACCGAGTACTTAGCAATCTTCGCAGCAGCCTCGTAACCAATCAGCTTGTTCAGCGGGGTCACGGTCGACGGCGAAGCCTCAGCCAGGAAGCGGCAACGCTCAACGTTAGCGGTCAGACCGTCAATCATCTTCTCAGCCGAAACACGAGAAACATTAGCGAGCAGGCGAATCGACTGCAGCAGGTTAGCAGCCATCACCGGGATACCCACGTTCAGCTCAAACGCGCCGTTAGTGGAAGACAGGGCAATGGTTGCGTCGTTACCGATGACCTGAGCGGCAACCTGAATGGTTGCCTCACAAATCACGGGGTTGACCTTACCGGGCATAATCGAGGAGCCGGGCTGCAGGTCGGGGATGTGCAGCTCGCCCAGGCCGGTGTTCGGGCCCGAACCCATCCAGCGGATGTCGTTGCTGATCTTCATCAGGCCGTACGCCAGGGTGCGCAGCTGACCGGAAACCTCAATCAGGCCGTCACGGTTAGCCTGAGCCTCGAAGTGGTTGCGAGCCTCGGTCAGGGGCAGGCCGGTCTCCTCAGCCAGCAGCTCAATCACGCGAGCGGAGAAACCAGCCGGGGTGTTAATGCCGGTACCCACAGCGGTACCGCCCAGGGGAACCTCAGCCACGCGGGGCAGGGAAGCGTTCACACGCTCAATGCCGTAACGCACGGTTGCGGCGTAGCCGGAGAACTCCTGACCCAGGGTGATGGGGGTTGCGTCCATCAGGTGGGTACGGCCCGACTTCACAACGTCCTTGAACTCTGCGGACTTGCGCTCCAGGGACTCAGCGAGCACCTCGAGAGCGGGAATCAGGTCCTTCACCAGAGCCTCGGTCACAGCAACGTGCACGGAGGTGGGGAAGACGTCGTTGGAGGACTGGGAAGCGTTCACGTGGTCGTTGGGGTGAACCTCAATACCCTTGGACTCCAGGGAACGGGTTGCCAGGGTTGCCAGGACCTCGTTTGCGTTCATGTTCGAGGAGGTACCGGAACCGGTCTGGAAGACGTCAATGGGGAAGTGGGCGTCGTACTTACCGGTTGCTACCAGATCCGCTGCGTCGCGGATAGCCTGGGCGCGCTCAGCGTCGAGCACCTTGAGTTCCTCATTGGCGGTCGCGGCTGCCTTCTTCACGAGGGCAAGCGCACGAATATGGGCGGATTCGAGGGTCTGACCCGAAATCGGGAAGTTCTCGACTGCGCGCTGGGTCTGTGCACGGTAGAGTGCATCAGCCGGAACGCGAACTTCGCCCATGGTGTCATGTTCAATGCGGTATTCAATGTTTTCAGCCATATCTCTAGCATAGGCGTTCAAAGTGGCCCCCGTCGCCAAAATCCGGTGCCAGAAAAGGAAAAACGCTCATAAATTTTGCAGGATTCAGAGCACGGAAAAAGCCCCACCCCCGCGAATGTGGGAACACACCGTAGGGGAGGGGCTTACCCATGAAAAAACATGGTCTTGCGTGTGAACGAGTGGGTTCTCGCGGTGGGCCGTTTTATCGTCCCTCCGGAGAAATAAATCCGGGCTCTAGTCCAGGTTCTCGGCAATCACGACGCGCGGGGGAGTCTTCACGACCACGGGGAGCGTCTGGGTCGGCGGGTTCTGTTCATCGTTCTTCTCCTCCTGCAGAGCGAGGTCCTGCGAGCTGAACACGAGCTCGGCCTTACCCTCCTTCAGATGGTAGAAGACGCCGATCACGGCGACCTTACCCGCAAGCACCGCATCCGAAATGATGTGGGACTGCTCGATAATGCGGATGGCGGTCTGGCGGGTGTGCTCACGAACCATATCGTTGACGACCGGGTTTTCGGGTAGCTTCGGGGACATCACCGAGGGCAGGATGTGCTGCACCAGGTTACGGATGAAGCCGTGCGGCATCTCGCCGGACTCCAGAGACTTGCTGGCCGCAGTCACGGCGCCGCAGGAGTCGTGACCGAGAACCATCACAATGGGGGTCTCAAACTCATCAACCGCGTACTCCAGCGAACCGAGCGCCGCGTTCTCCAGGACGTGGCCGGCGGTACGCACCACGAACGCGTCGCCCAGGCCCAGGTCAAAAATAATCTCTGCCGCGAGGCGAGAGTCGCCGCAACCGAAAATCGAGGCGAACGGGAACTGACCCGCAGCCAGGTCGGTGCGGCGGATGGTGTCCTGGTTGGGGTGCTCGTTGCTACCCTCAACGAAACGTCGGTTGCCGTCCTTTAGGCGCTTCCATGCCTCTGCGGGGGTCGGCTGAACCTGGTTGGGCTTCTTAGCCATGGTGTCTTCTCCTTGATACCTGGGCGCAGGGGATGCGGTTTCGGCGGCCCGAGCGGCCTCAACGGAGAGGCCCCTCACCAACGCCCAAAAGAACTTAACTCAAATATGCCTTAACGATGCAAAAAATAGCTAATGCGACGCGCCCTCGCGGAGTCAGAGGAGCGCATCCTTTCACTGAATGACCAACACGCCCGAAAACCCGTTCATAACGAGAAAAGCGGTGCGTAAGCGCGCTATCCTGAAAGGAGCACTACTGCGTCGGCGACTTCGTGCTGGAAAGAACCAGCCAGCCGACGGTGTATTCAGACATCTCGAAGGTGAGTCTATGACTACGAACAATAACCACGGCGACCGTAACCTGGCAATGGAACTGGTGCGCGCTACCGAAGCCGCAGCCATCGCAGCGGGTCCCTGGGTTGGCGCGGGCGAAAAGAATCTTGCGGACGGCGCAGCTGTCGACGCTATGCGCTACCGCCTCTCCACCGTCAACTTCAACGGCACCGTTGTCATCGGTGAAGGCGAGAAGGACAAGGCTCCCATGCTGTACAACGGCGAGAACGTCGGCGACGGCTCCGGTCCCTCCCTCGACGTGGCGGTTGACCCCATCGACGGTACCCGCCTGACCGCACTCGGCATGGACAACGCCCTCTCCGTGATTGCTGTGGCAGACGGCGGCACCATGTTCGACCCCTCCGCAGTGTTCTACATGGAGAAGCTGGTCACCGGCCCCGACGCCGCAGAGTTCGTCGACCTGCGCCTGCCCGTCAAGCAGAACCTGCACCTGGTCGCTAAGGCTAAGGGCAAGAAGGTCAGCGAGCTGACCGTATGCGTGCTGGACCGCCCCCGTCACGCCAAGCTGATTCAGGAGATTCGCGAGGCAGGTGCCCGTACCCGCATCATCCTCGACGGTGACGTCGCCGGCGCTATCGCAGCCTGCCGCGAAAACACCGGCGTGGACCTCATGCTCGGCACCGGCGGCACCCCCGAAGGCGTTGTCGCAGCATGCGCTATCAAGGCAACCGGCGGCGTTATCCAGGGCCGCCTGGCACCGACCGATGACGCAGAGCGCGAAAAGGCACTGGAAGCCGGCCACGATTTGGACCGTGTGCTGACCACCAACGACCTGGTCACCAGCGATAACTGCTTCTTCGCCGCAACCGGTATCACCGACGGCAAGTTGCTGCGCGGCGTTCGCTACGGCAAGAACACCGTGACCACCCAGTCGCTGGTCATGCGTTCCTCCTCCGGTACCGTCCGTACCGTCGAGGCTGAGCACCGCCTCTCCCGCCTGCGCGAAATCCTCGCACAGACCAACAGCCCCGAAGATCAGTAATCTTCGCCCCCGCAAGGGCTGAGGAGCCGCGCTAAGACTCCTCGAACATTGCACATACATACGCGCAGGAGCCGCCCCCACCGAAGAACTCGGTGAGGGCGGCTCCCTTGTATATTTAGCTTTTAGTTCTCAGGATACGCCCCAGTAAGGACGAGTCTGAACCCGTTAGCGAGAGCGGAAAGACTGAACCTTCGCCTTCGCCTTCGCCACAGCATCACGAACAGCCGGACGAGCCTTGTACGCCAGCGTGTAGGCGCGGTAGCCCAGCGAGGTTACCGGAACATCCCAGGTGCCCGGGTACTCCACCGACTCGCCGCCGAAGGACTTCTTGAACTTGGTGAAACCAGCCCACTCGTGGTCCGGCTGATCCTCCGGCGCAATACCGAAGAGGTCAACGTACTTCAGACCCTTACGCTTAGCGTCCAGGATAAAGTTCGTCACCACCACAACACCTGCACTAAGGTTGCGGTGCTCGAAGGAAGCCGCAGCGTGCGCGTAGGTGCGGGTGTCATCCGAATCGTACACAAACGCCGCCGCAATCGGGGTGCTCTTACCGTTCTCATCGGTCAGCTTCGCAATGTACAGGGACGCCGCACCGGCGGGCATCAGCACGCGAGCAACCTGCATCAGGTACTCATCCTGCTGACGGTTAAAACCGTTACGGTCCGCGGTTTCCTCGAGGAAGCCGAAGAGAATCGTCATATCCGAGGGATTGGTCGACACCTCAATGGTCACGCCCTTTTTGTGGAGATTACGATGACGATTACGGTAACTGGAGCTCATTCCCTTGAGGATTTCGTCCTCAGTGCCCGAAAGATCAATAATCTGAGTGTGCGAAGGCTGCACCTGGCGAGGAGCCAGAACCGCACCGCGACGAGCCAAGAAAGCAGCCGCATCCTGATCGCCCCAAATAGCGGATTCAGTAGGCTCAATGCGCACAAACAGGCAACGAAGCTTCGCGGCCTCTTCCTTCAACGACGCGAGAGCCTCATCAAAAGCCACAGCGCTGGAGGCGACCGGTCCGTACGGGCTGTACAGGTAGCGGCCGGTAGCGCCGCCCTCAACGGTTGCAAGGTACGACCAGCCGTTACCGCTCTTACGGATTACGGTGTGACCATTAGATTCCTGAAAACGTGCCCAAATATCGGACTGAAGAATATTGCTCATACTTCTAGTGTATCCGAGCTTAGGGAACGTAAGCCTGGGGCTCCGACGAGGCCTCGGGAGCAGAAGCGGGGCGGGGGGCGGAGGAGCTCTCCTCCGCCTCGCGCTCGGCCGCTGCCTTAGCCTTCGCCTCGGCAACTCGGGTGCGCAGAGCGGCTCCCTTGTCCATCGCGGTCTGGCGCAGATCCTGAGAGAACTGACGCAAATCAGCGTGAACCTGCTGAGCAAACGCATCGGTACCCGAACCCAGAATACGCAGAGCCAGCAGACCCGCATTGCGAGCACCGTTAATGGAGACGGTAGCTACCGGAACACCGGCGGGCATCTGAACAATCGACAGCAGCGAGTCCATGCCCTCGAGGTTCTTCAGACGCACCGGAACACCAATCACAGGCAGAGCGGTGACGGAAGCGAGCATACCGGGCAGGTGAGCGGCGCCGCCGGCGCCAGCAATAATCACGCGAATACCGCGGCTGTGAGCCTTCTTGCCGTACTCAATCATGTCCTCGGGCATGCGGTGTGCAGAAACAACATCAGCCTCGTAAGGGATGCCGAACTCGTCCAGAACCTCGGCTGCGGCCTCCATGACCGACCAGTCCGAATCCGAACCCATCACAATGCCAACAATGGGCTGGGAAGAATTATAGGGAGACTGAGACATAATCCTCATATCCTTTCAGGATGCGGTGGCGAACCACCATCAATAGGGTGCGTCGGATACGCAGGATACTCTCACCCCACGCACCGGCTAAAAATAGGGCTACAGGGGGCGGCCGTCACGCAAAATGGAGGCGGCATTCGCGGCGCTATGGCGCAACGCCTCAAGCTCAGCCACCGTGCCGGTAATGTTCACGTGACCAATCTTGCGGCCCGGGCGGGTTTCCTTGCCGTAGAAGTGAATCTTTGCGCGCGGCTCAGCCGAAAGCGCCAGCGGGTAGACGCCGAAAATGTCTTCGTTCTCGCCGCCCAGGTAGTTCTTCATCACGGCAACGCCCTCCAGCACGGAGGTGTCACCCAGCGGCAAATCCAGCACGGCACGCAGGTGCTGCTCGAACTGGCTGGTCACCGAGCCGTCCTGAGTCCAGTGGCCGGTGTTGTGCGGGCGCATCGCCAGCTCGTTGATGTAGAAGCCGGCGGGGGAGCCGGGCACCTCGAAAAGCTCAGCAGCCATGACACCGGTGACCCCCAGCTCGGAGGCAATGGTCACAGCAGCGGCTGCGGCAGCCTCAGCGATCTCGGGGTCCAGGTTCTGCGCGGGGGCAATAACCTCGTCGCAGATAGAGTTCACCTGGATGGTCTCAACGACCGGCCAGGGGCGCACCTCGCCGCTTTCACGGCGAGCCACTAGAGCGGAGAGTTCACGGGTAAAGGGAACCTTCTCCTCGGCAAGCAGGGCGGAGAAATCGGTGCGGGAAGGCAACTGCTCGAACCACGCAGTACTGCGCTCGCGAGCCTCCTCGGGGGAATCCAGGACGAGTACGCCCTTGCCGTCGTAACCGCCGCGCGGGGTCTTCAGCACCATGGGCCAGCCAATTTCATCGCCGAAGGCGAGCAGTTCGTCCAGGGTAGAAACCTTAGCCCAGCGGGGGTTCGGCAGGCCCAGACGCTCAATAGCGGCGCGCATCAGGAGCTTGTCCTGAGCGTACTGGAGAGCTTCGGGACGGGGCTGAACATTCACTCCCTCCGCCATGAGGGTGCGCAAAAATTCGGTGGGCACATGCTCATGGTCGAAAGTGATGACATCCTTGCCGCGAGCAAATTCGCGGAGGGTGTCCAAATCCTTGTAGTCCCCGACGGGGGCGGTACGTACCGCCGCCACGGCGCCGACGGTGGGCGCCTCCGCGAGAATCTGCAGATCGAGGCCAAGGTTAGTTGCTGCGGGTGCCATCATGCGGGCCAGCTGGCCGCCGCCGATGACACCAATTACGGGTCCAGTCACAGGGTAAGTCACATCACCTAAGTGTACCGGGTTCGGAGTGTTTATGGGAGCAAGACCACATGAAGGTCGCAGAATGGGTTCAACTGGGCTTCAGAGCCCAATATTTGGGCGTGAATACCGGAAGAAATCGTAAAAACCTGCCTTCTGCGCGGTCAGGCAGAGACGAAACTATCAGCGCATGATGAAAAGAGTCACCCGGTAGCTGAGAGGTCTATGGAAAAACTCCCAAAGGGACAAACAACGTACCGGGACTGTACTAACATATAAGAGCTTGTAAAAGAGACCGAAGCGCCACGCAGTGACAACGTAACCAACGCTCACCGTCGCAGCATCGGCACCTTTTTCTCCGATAAAACCCCGCTAGATAGGCCCCGCATGAGCGCACAGACGAAACCGACCATTACCGAACGCCTGAAATCCCTCTGGGACAGCTACGGTATTGAGGTTCTCAAATTCGGTACCGTGGGCGGCGCCGCCTTCATCGTCAACTCTGTGACGGTGTGGGTGCTGATGATGACCATCATGTCGGAGTCCCACACCAAGGCGAAGGTTGTAGCGAGTGTTGTCGCAACCATCTTCTCCTGGCTCATGAACCGCCTGTGGACCTTCCGCGACTCCCGCTCCGAAAACTGGAAGCGCGAAGCTATCGAGTTCGGTCTGGTGAACCTGCTCGGTATTCTCGTCGAAGCCGGCTGTGTGGCATTCAGTACCTACGTGCTGAACCTGCGCACCCCCGAGGCGTCCTTCATCTCCGGTACGATCATCGGTACCATCCTGGGCACCATCCTTCGCTACTTCCTCTACCGCTTCTGGGTGTACGGTTCGCACCGCCAGAAAGTCGAAGAGGGCGAAGGTACCGACCACGAGGAACTCGGCCGCATGTTTGATAAGGCCGCCGCTATTCTCGACGGCGAAGAACCCACCAAGCAGAAGGCACGCTCTGAGGCGGCTGCATCCGAGGCACAGTCGAAGCCCGGCTCGCAGAACTCCTAAGCTCCTCGGATTGTAGAAGCAGCATAGTTAGAACGTGATATAACGATTCATCCCCCGATACGAACGGTATCGGGGGATGAATCGTTGTAAAGCCCAATGTGCTTGTTGGTGCTGTGTCTGTTGGTACCCTGCGCGGTCGTTAGCCTTCCGCGCGATTTTTCGGGCAACAGGGGAAGGCGCATTATGCGCGGGGAATCTCCACCGCACGCTCAGCAACCATCAGAGAGGCCAGCTGTCCATCCTGCCAGTTGACGCTCGGGTCAGCCACAAACACCGCATGCCCCGAAGCCAAAATAGCTAGCACCTCCAGCAGAGCGCTCAGGGTCGCCTCCGAAGCATCAAAACCGTAGTCGGGGCTCAACTCCAGTGCGAGCGCCCGCTGCCCCGAAGGTAGCGTGTACCCCGCCGTGCGATAGGTCTGTGCCTGCGCAAGAACCTGCTCGTAGGCTTCCGCATAGCTGAAACCCTCAATAATTTCTGCCGAATCATCGGGAAGTAGACCCGAGTACTGGTCGCCAAAGCTGCGCACCAGAGCGCAGTAATCGAGTACCTCCTCGGCGTGCGGAGCCAGTGCCTGCAGATCGCCGGTGTAGGAAAGAGCCAGCGGCGCACGGTCAACCGCCAGAAGGTACGCGGGGTCATTCGTGTAGCCCGCCTCCTGCTCGGTGCAGACCACGGCAACCAGCGGCTCGTCCTGATCGAGGATCGCGCCCACGCGCAGAGCCGCCAGACCCAGAACAATAGTGCGCCAGTGCAGGGGAGCCTGCAGATCAAAACCTTCATCGGGCGCCAGTTCGCATTCTTCAACCAACAGGTTTGCGCTCTTGTCTACCCAGTTCATGAGGACCCTGCCGGAGAGCTCAATACGCTCGCCTGCCGCCGAATACCAGATGAGGGCGGGAGTTTGTTGAGTGCTGAGTTTCTCGAAGAAACGGTTCAGAGTCGTGGGCGCGGACGCGCCGGTGGGGGAGAGAGTAACCATGGGTTTCACTCTACCTCACGGTTCAGAAGGAGCGGAGGCGCAGGGACAATTCCGGGAGCGGAGAGGAGGGGAGGGCCGATTGCCGGGCTAGAAAAGTACAGAAGTAAAGTAAAAACTTCTGATGGTGCTTGAAAAAACCTAATGATGAAAAACCTTTGCACTAACTAAGGTCCTATTTTGAAATAGGGCATGCAGATAAATTGGGAATATAAATGTTTCGCAATAAGCCTGGAAAAATATGCAGAACATGGATGTCAAAAAGATAAACTTTTCTTTTCGAATTTCCTGAAAATTTCTGGGAGTGGGGTTTGGGAGATTCCTGCAGGGGGTTGCACCGCCGACTTCCCTTATATTTGCGGTCAAGATGCGGAATTTGCATTCGGCGGCAAGTGGTCCTGAAAGGGGAAATTTGAGGCTGGCTCAAGATGTGACCAGGGGCAAGTGAAGGGGTGAAAAATATATAAAGGTCAAATTCACATTAAATATGACGCCTGTAACACATACATCTAAACATTGATTAAGTCTAGTTTGACGAAACGGCGTGTCGCACGTCTAATAGATATATAAGCGTGTTTGCTCTGGAAGGGACCGTAGAGGCCAGAGCAAACCATGCCACACCATACACACGAAGATTCCGTCCACGACGGATCCGCAGACTCATTAAGTTCACAATGAGAATACGGAAGGAAAACCCATGGGCTCCTACATTGCATCCGACCGCTCTGTCGCGGCCGCGCGCGCATCAGGCGCTCAGCGCCGTAGCATGAATCCCACTCAGCCCCTCGAAAAAGCCGCCGACGCCTTTCTCACAGAAGCAGAACGAAACATGCCTGCCTGCACCGACGTATGGACCGCCGCGGCAGGACTCTACGGAACCGAAGGCGAAGACGGAGAACTCGCCTGGCAAGCTGAAGCGCTTTGCGCCCAAACCGACCCCGAGGCCTTCTTCCCCGAGAAGGGCGGCTCCACCCGAGACGCCAAAAGGGTATGCGGTGTATGCCCCGTGCGCGAAGAATGTCTACAATATGCAATGGACAATGACGAGCGCTTCGGAATCTGGGGCGGCCTGTCAGAACGTGAACGCCGCCGACTGCGTAAGCAGGCGAACTAAGCCAGGAAGGTACCACCCACATGCAGACCGCACGACTGTGCTCCCGCCAGACCTGCCAGCGAGAGGCGACTGTTACTCTCCAGTACTCCTACGCAGACTCTACGGCCATCATTGGCTCTCTCTCTGAATTTCGTGAGCCCCACGCCTACGACCTCTGCGATGATCACGCTGCACGGCTGACGGCACCGCAGGGTTGGCGAGTGGTCTACAAGGTACCCGTCCAGGTCACCACCGAATCCTAGAATTCAAAACCAAGAATTAAACACCCGAATGCAAAGAACCTTCCGCGAATTCATGCGGAAGGTTCTTTGCGTATGAGAAACTGGCAGATAGTACAGACACCCGCAACTCACTCAAACACCGATCACTCGAAAAGAACGCGAGATCCATGACCCAAGAAACACACCGAGGAATGTGGGGCGCACTGCGCCCGGCCATCCGCCGCACCAGTGCCGAAGAACTACTCCACGCCCGCCGCACCGAAACTAAAACCAGCGAACCGGCACCGCACACCGGAGCCTTCGGCCGCATCGCAGCAGACGTACCCACCGTCGCCGAAGAACCCGACCTGCCCACCGGGAACGTACCCGTCGTCCCCGCACGCAGCAAACTACGCGAACAGGGCGTCGGCACCCGCGTGCGCACCCGCACCAACGTCTCCACAGGCTTCGTGCCCCTCGTGCGCGATTCGAAGAGCACCCCCAAAAACCCGACGCTCAGCGACCTCAACCGCGAAACCATGCAGAAGGCCGCCGAAGCAGAAGCCGCTGCAGTCGCAGAAGCCGAAAATGCGGCCGAAGCGGAAACCGTCGCTACCGCGGAGGCGGCAAGCGCCTCCACCGCCGGACGCAAGTACCGCACCGAAACCACCCGCACCGGTCACACCCACGCGGTCGCAGACCCCAACGCGCCGCTGTCCTCCCTGGCGGCCTCGCCCGAAGCCGCAGAACGCGCCGCGGCACGCGAAGACGCTGTGGAAGACACCCCGCGTTTCCTCAAGCTCCGTGCAACCCTCATCGCGCTCACCGTACCGCTGACCGTACTCATGATCGCGATTCGCGCTGTAGCCTCCGCACCCTTCCTCTGGCTCGAATACCACCGCCCCGGATTCCCCGAAGACAGCTACGGCTACTACCTCGTCGAGAGGATGCGCCTGGGCTCCTACGGCGTGGACTACATCAACAACTTCGCGCCGCGAGAATACCTCGCCCGCGTTACCACCGGTGCCGATAATACCCTCGCCTTCACCGAAGCAGAAGTGAACCACATGCACGACGTGAAGTGGGTACTGCTCATCGCCACTGTAGCCGTTGCCGCGCTCTTCTTGGTGACCCTCTTTAGCAGCATTTCCCTGCGTGAGCGCGCCCCCGGAACCATCCGCCGCAGCCTCTTCACCGGCGCGTGGATTACCCTGGGACTCATCGCGGTGCTCGGCGTTGTGGGCTTCTTCGGCTGGGAATGGCTGTTCACCACCTTCCACCAGGTGTTCTTCCCGCAGGGCAACTGGGAGTTCTCCGTACGAAGCTCCCTCATCCGCCTTTACCCGCCGCAATTCTGGATCGATGCAGCAATCGCCGTAGCGGTCCTCGTGGCAGTGCAGATTACCCTCCTGCTCGTGACCACCTGGCCCACCAAATACCGCAAGCTCAAGGCAGAACGCCGCCGCCAGGAACGCCAGCAACTGCGCGTCAAGCTCGCCTCCGCACGAGTCGGCGACAACTAAAAATCATCAGCCACTTCACCGCGCAAGCCAGCGCGGAAAGGGCACAACAAAGGGGGCTGGGCTCTACCACACGGTAGAACCCAGCCCCCTTTGCTATACCTAAGCTCGCATCGCTCGAACCTAAAAACCGAGGCTAGATTCCGAGCCTAAATCCAGGACTTAAACCACATATGCGAATACCACTGCTCATACGGAATCACCTGAGCAGTCCACAACGGCATAAAGTACGCGCTCAACACCAGCACACCCACCAGGTAAATCGCCACCAGCGTCACGCCCAAACGAGCACGCAACACCGAACCACGAGCACCCGACAGCGCCAGACCCAAAACACCCGCCAACAGCAGGATCAGGAACGGCTCAAAGGACAGGGCGTAGAAGTAGAACATCGTGCGAGTCGGGTACATAAACCACGGGAAATAGCCCGCACCGAACACAACCAGCAGCGCGCCAAAACGCCAATCACGCTTCAGCACCAAAACCAGAAGCGCCACAATAATCGCCGGAATAAAAGCCCACCAAATCGCCGGGTTGCCGATATTCAAAATAGCCTCGGAACAGGACTTCACGGTACAACCCGAAGAACCCAACTTCGGCGACTCATAGTAGTACGAGGTCGGGCGACCCAAAACCAGCCACTGCCACGCCTGCGAAGAATACGTATGCGGGCTACTCAAACCAGAATGGAACTTAAACGCCGAGACATGGTACTCCCACAAGGAACGCAAATCCTCAGGAAGCCACATGACACCCTTGCCCGGGTTCTCAACCGCCCAGCGGCGGAAATACGCATTCGACGACTGGAACCAGCCCGCCCAAGTGCTCAAATACACCAGCAGACCCACACCAATCATCTGGAAGAATGCGGGGATGCCGTCACGCACCAGTGCCGTCAAACCCCACTTGTTCAGACCCACAATACGGCGAGCATTAATATCCCAGAACACCGTCAGCAGACCCATCGCCGCAATAAAGAACAGCGAATTCCACTTCACACCCACCGCGGCACCGGCACACACACCGGCAGCGAAACGCCACAGGCGCAGACCCATGCTCGGGCCCCACGGCATCGGCGGAAGCACACCGCCATTCTGGCGTGCCGCCTCCGCAATATGGCGCGCCAACACGCGCCGCGCCTGAATACGGTCAAGCACCAGACACGCAAAAGTCGCCAAAATCCAGAACATCTGGAAAATATCCAGCAAAGCCAAACGAGACTCCACCAGCATCAGACCATCCACAGCAGCCAGCAGCGCCGCAATAGTCGCCACCGTCATCGAACGGAACAGCAGCCAGCCAGCATAGGCAATCAACGCCACCGACAGGGTGCCAATCACCGCAGCAGAAACACGCCAACCAAAGGGATTATTATCACCAAAAATTGCCATGCCCGCGGCAATCATCCACTTACCCAACGGCGGATGCACCACATACTCCGGCGAATCCGTCAACAGACCCGACGGGTGACCCGCCGCAAAGGAAGCATTAGCGTCCTTCGACCAGCTCAACTCATAGCCATAATGCACATACGAGTAGGCGTCCTTGGCGTAGTACGTCTCATCAAAAACAATGGCATTCGGATGCGCCAAATTATAAAAACGCAGAATGCCGGCAACCAGCACAATCAATGCAGGCGCCAACCAACCCCAACGCGGGGCACGAATATAGGCAACAGCGAGCGCATCCAGCAGAGAATCGAGGCCGTAACGACCGCGTTCAGACGAAGAACGGGCCGAATCAGCCTGACCAGCTGGAGCGGCAGATGCGGGAGAAAGTAGCTTAGGTATCTTCACCCCATCAATCCTAAAGGGTCAGAACGCACGATGCACCATTTCAGCCCGTGAACAGCATATATGACGCGCTCGGAGCCCCACCCGCACTAGCTACTTCTATCGGCGGGCTCACCCGGTAAGCCCGCCCGGCACCGGATTGAGCGCGGGCGTTACACTTAGTGGGTACACGAAGACCAGACACAGACACGAGGCCTGCCATGACCGCACCCGCAGAATACACCGAAGAAACCGCCGCCCCCTCAGAAACCACAGCCCCCTCAGAAACGGTCAAGGCACTCGAGATTGACACTGCTGACACCGCAGACACCGCCGTCACCTCCGAAGAAGGCGGCGTGCTCATCCTCGGCGGCACCCCCATCGGCAACCTTGCCGATGCCTCCGACCGACTGCGCTCAGCCCTCGCCACCGCAGATCTCATCGCCGTTGAAGACACCCGCAAGCTACGAACCCTCGCCTCCGGGCTTGGTGTGCGCACCCGCGGCCGCATCATCGTCAACCACGACCACAACGAAGCCGAACGTAGCGAAACCATCGTGCAGGCGGTACAGGACGGTCAGCGTGTGCTGCTGCTCTCGGACGCGGGCATGCCCACCATCTCCGACCCCGGCTACGTTGCCGCCGCAGCCGTCGCAGAAGCCGACCTGCCCGTCACCGTGGTGCCCGGCCCCTCCGCGGCGTTGACCGCGCTCGCGCTCTCCGGTTTGCCCACCGGACGATTCACTTTCGAAGGCTTCCTCGCCCGCAAGGGCTCCGAGCGCACCCGCCGCCTCGCATCGCTAGCGGGGGAGGAGCGCACCATGATCTTCTACGAATCCCCGCACCGCACTGCCGCAACCCTGGCGGACTTTGTGCAAACCTTCGGCGCCGACCGCCGTGGAACTGTCAGCCGTGAGCTAACCAAGCTCCACGAAGAGGTTCGACGCGGTACCCTGGCAGAGCTTGCCGAATGGGCTGAGTCTGAGCGCGTCCGCGGCGAAATCGTCATTATTGTCGAGGGTGCACAAGCCCCCGAAACCCCCGAAGCACAGGACGTAGTGCAACTGGTCCTCGACCGTGTAGCGGGCGGCGAGCGCCTCAAGAGCGCCTGCGCCGCGGTTGCCGCTGAGACCGGCACCTCCAAGCGCGACCTGTATGAGGCGGCACTGGCTGCCCGCTCCGAATAGCCCAGAATCACCGCGCAATTTTACCCCCTAAGTTTTACCCCGCTGTTTTATCCCGAGGATTTATCAATGTGTCAGAGCTATCCCGGTCCTGAAATCACCCAGGAGTACCTGAACTCCCTCGCCGCCCTGGCGAACTACACCCTGCCCACCCCCGCGGCACTTCAGGCAACCGCCCTGCCTAACGGCTGGGCGCCTGTCCCCGGTGAAGTCCCCGCACCCTATAAGGCGGAACTCTACACCGGCATCAGCGACGCCGAAGGGGGAGAAGGCACCCGCCGTCGCTCCACCACCGGCGAGAACGGCCGCAGCCGCAATCTGGTCTTCCCTCCCGCCCCCGAGCCGCTGCCGTACCCCATCGTGGATAACCACACCCACATGGACCTGCTCGACGGCGAAGTGGAAATCAGCGCCCGCGATGCACTCGACGCCGGCGAAAAGCTCGGCATCGCCGCCATTGTGCAGGTCGGATATGATATCCCCTCCTCCCTGTACGCGGTCGCCGCCGCGCAGGCTGATGAGCGTGTCCTCGCCGCCATTGCGATTCACCCCAATACCGCCCCCGAGCTGGCTACAGCCGGTCAGCTGGAGGCGGCGCTAGCCACCCTCGACGAGCTCGCCACCGCCGACCGTGTACGCGCTATTGGTGAGACCGGCCTGGACTATTTCCGCACCGGCGAGGAGGGTAAGGAAGCACAGCACTACAGCTTCCGCGAGCATATTCGCATTGCGAAGAAGCACAACCTGGCGTTGCAGATTCATGACCGTGACGCGCACGAGGATGTTGTGCGCATCCTGGATGAAGAGGGCGCACCGGAACGTACCGTGTTCCACTGCTACTCGGGCGGCCCGGAGCTTGCCGAAATCTGCAATGAGCGCGGCTGGTACATGAGCTTTGCCGGCACGGTGACTTTCAAGAACTCGAAGGGTATTCAGGAGTCGTTGGAGATGGCTCGTCCGGAGCTGATTCTGGCTGAGACGGATGCACCGTTCTTGACCCCGCATCCGTTCCGTGGCCGCCCGAATGCGTCCTACATGACGAACTACACGGTGCGGTTCATGGCGGCTCATCGCGGCGAGGAGCTGGAGGCGCTCTGCCGCCGTATCCGTGAGAATTCGGAGCGGGTTTACGGTCAGTGGTAGGCGCGTACAGCCTGTAGCGGAGAGCTACTCTGGATCGCCTGCGTATTGCCTTGGCTCCAAAGATGCGTTTGGCGAATGCAAAGAACGCCCTGGACGCCACCATTGATGAGGTGAAGCAGCGTCTGGGCAAGGCGAAATAAGTAAGCCTCTTTGAGAAAGCCTTTCTTTGTCATATATGTATGGCGGGGAGAGGCTTTTTTGTAGCTATTTTCAGCTCTAGTGCGTGAGGTAGCATGTAACGTGCGAGACATAACAGGGGGCCGTACGCCAATTGTTGGGTACTATCATTCAATTGAATGATAGTGTATTTTTATACATACGATTCATCACTCACTGACTGGGCGACTTGTTATCGTGCGCGCATATTTTCTGCGCGCTTTGCGTTTGTCGTTGCCAAGTCAATACTCGGCACTCATGCGTGGCTTCTGTCGTTTCAGATAAAGACTGTATGGGCGTGCCACAGCAAAGGGAAAACCATGGCAAAAATCCTGAAATACGTTCTGGGACTGGACGGCGCTAACCGGTTTGATTCTTTCTTCTCGGTGGGGGCACCCGCTCAAGGTTTTCAGCGTTATTCTGCGGTGGATAACCGTGATAATCACGTCACTGATGCACAATTCGATAGCAAACTGTTCCTGGCTCGTTACGGTAAAGAGCCGAGGCCTGCTGAAAAGGGTTGCGCTTTGAGCCACTACCACATGTGGAAGGACTTCCTCGCTTCAGATGCCGACTGGGCTTTGCTGGCAGAAGACGATGTCCTCATTTCCCCTGACCTGCAGCCTGTAGTGGAGAGGATTATTGAAAAGTATCCTCACGTGCAGATGGTTAACCTGGGCGATATCTACGCTTCTGAAGCTGGCAAGCTCAACCCGCAGGTTGATTATCCCCGTCTTTCGTTGCTTTCTCCTTTTGTGTACGGCAAGTACCGTATGGGTAATGCCTATGGTTCAAAGCCTCTGTATGGTGCTGCCCTGTATCTTCTTTCGCGTTCTGGGGCTGAACGACTCGTGGAATGTTATGGAGAGACGGTTCCTGGCGTTGTTGCCGATGATTATTCCCTCTATCGAGAATGGGGGGTAGACGTATATTTGGTGCAACCCGGTCTATGCGGTTGGGAAGGTACTAGCCTCATTCAAACTTCTGGCGTTCGTCACTTGGAAAGCCTCAAGAGCACGCAGCATGGCACTGGTTTTCTCGATCGGTTGCGCATCGCCCTGGCGCCGAAGAAGCGTATTGCGAACGCGAAGAATATTCTGGAAGCCACCATTGATGATGTGAAGCAGCGCCTGGGACGATAACCCAGAGACGGATTGGGCTACTGTCATCACATAAAAATCTAAATATGTGGGTCTTCTGCCTGTCCAGTATCCCCTCCCTATTGTGTATATCCGGTAGGGAGGGGATTTTTGCTGTGCACCAGTACGACGCGTGCCACATCGCGTTTTAACCTGAGGAGACCTGAGATTGGCGCATGGTGAATGATAGAATTCTTTTTACGTTGCACTGCGGTGTGCGTATTTATCACACGCTCAATATTTCAGACTCCCTGCCGTTTATGCACTGATTTTTAAGATTGATGAACCCCTCTGTTGTGCAGGTGGTCTGAAGTTCTGAAAACTCATCATTAACCGACGCGATCTTCTACTGCTTAGGTCTTCTGGATGAGCTATTGAAGGGAAAAACATGGCAAAGATTCTGAAGTATGTTCTGGGCCTGGATGGCGCGAACCGTTTTGACTCGTTCTATTCGGTGGGCGCACCCGCGCAGGATTTTGTCCGTTATTCTGCGGTGGATAACCGCGATAATCACGTCACTGATGAAGAATTTGACGTTGAGTTTTTCCGTAGCCGCTGGCATCGCGACCCGAGCCCCGCGGAGAAGGGTTGCATGCTTAGCCACGTGAAGATGTGGCGTGACTTTGTTGCGAGCGACGCCGACTGGGCACTGATTGCTGAAGACGACATTCTTCTTTCTCCGGATGCTGAGGCGGTGGTGAACGCAATCATCACGAAGTACCCGCAGGTGCAGCTGGTGAACCTCAGCGATTCTTTTGCGAATGATGCCGGCAAGCTGAACCCGCAGGTGGAATACATCCGCCTGTCTCTGCTGTCTCCTTTTGTACACGGTAAGTACCGTATGGGTAAGCCGTACGGTACTTGGCCCCTGATTTGCACCGGTCTGTACCTGATTTCCCGTTCGGGTGCTGAGCTGTTGCTCAAGCAATTTGAGGATAAGGTACCGGGCACCGTAGCTGATGATTACAAGCTGTACCAGCAGTGGGGTGTGGATGTGCGTTTTGTGCAGCCTGGCCTGTGCGGCTGGGAAGGCAGCAGCGTCATTTTGGAATCCGGTAAGCGTCATCTGGATAAGGTGAATAGTCTCCAGCACGGTACTGGTCCGCTGGATCGAGTGCGTATCGCTTTGGCACCGAAGAAGCGTATTACAAATGCTAAGAACGCTCTGGAAGCCACTCTTGATGAGGTAAAGCAGCGTTTCTCGCGGTAACCTAAACTGTAACCTCCCCACCATCCACCTATGTGAAGGAATGCTGTGAACGATCTGCCCCTGCTCGGCCCTGCTGAGATTCGTGAGCTTGCCGAGATGCTCGGTATTCGTCCTACGAAGACTCTTGGGCAGAACTTTGTGATTGACCCTAATACGATTCGTCGTATTGTCAACGCGGCAGAGATTTCACCGGAGGAGACGGTGCTGGAGGTCGGCCCGGGCCTGGGTTCGTTGACCCTCGGCATCCTGGACGCTGCGAAGGATATGGTGGCGGTGGAGATTGACCCGCCCCTGGCTCAGCAGCTTCCGCACACGATTGAGAAGTTCCGCCCTGAGAAGGCGGGCGATATTGACGTGGTGCTCATGGACGCCCTGAAGGTCACCGAGCTGCCTCGCACTCCGGATGCTCTGGTGGCGAACCTGCCCTATAACGTGGCGGTTCCGGTGCTTCTGCACCTGTTTGCGCAGTTCCCGAGCATTCGTCACGCCCTGGTGATGGTTCAGGACGAGGTCGCCGACCGTCTTTCGGCGACCCCGGGTTCAAAGATTTACGGTGTGCCCTCGGTGAAGGCTAATTGGTATGCCGAGGTGTATAAGGCGGGCGTGATTGGCAAGAACGTGTTCTGGCCTGCGCCGAAGATTAACTCTGGCCTGGTCGGCTTCCGCATGCGCGAAGAGCCGCTCTCTACCGTTGACCGCGACCTGGTGTTCACGATCGTGGACGCGGCCTTCGCTCAGCGCCGTAAGACTCTGCGCGCTGCGTTGAGCTCCTGGGCGGGCTCGGGTGCGCGTGCGGAGCAGATTCTGGTGGCTGCCGGTATCGCTCCGACGGAGCGCGGTGAGAAGCTGGATATTCACGGCTTTATCCGCATTGCGGAGGCTTCGCTGACTGTCCCGGCTGAGCCTGTAACGAAGTAGCTTCTTCCCGCTCTAAATTTTTCACTGACGTTCTCACGCGAGTTTCCGCGCGAAAGGTGTATGCGCTGATGAGTACCGCCTCCCAGGTCGCTATTTCGGTTGATGCTCCCGGCAAGGTCAATCTGTACCTTGCTGTGGGGGACGTCCGCCCGGACGGCTACCACCCGCTGACTACGCTTTTTGCGGCGGTCTCTTTGATGGAGACCATTACGGTCTCTGAGGGGCAGACGCCGGGGCTGAGCCTGAGCATGGACATTATGCCCGGCTCCCTGGTGGATCAGCAGATGCAGGCGGGGCAGTTCGACCCAGCCGATGTGCCGATGGATGAGCGGAACCTCGTGTACCGTGCCGCGGAGCTAATCCTTGCGGAGCACGGTATTGGCTCTGTCCCGGCGTTACACATGCACATTGCAAAGGCCGTGCCCGTGGCCGGCGGCATGGCGGGCGGCTCAGCAGACGCCGCAGCGGCACTGATTGCCACGGACCGCTACCTGCACGCAACCGGCCGCACCGGTGCGCTCCTGACCCAGACGGATTATGAACGTCTTGCCGCGCAGCTGGGCGCCGATATTCCCTTTAGCGTGCGTGCCGCGCTCGGGCAGACCCTCGCACTGGGGCAGGGGACCGGTACCAAGCTACAGAATGTTGCGGCGCCTCGGGAACCTCTGCACCTGGTGATTGTTGCCGCGCAGTTTGGCCTCTCCACCCCCAGCGTATTCAAGCAGCTGGACGCGGGCCGTGCCGCCGGTGAGTATCCCGCCTCCGGCGAGCTGGTGGAACCCGTAGAGCTTCTGAGCACCCTGAATTCTTATGATGGTTCGGAGGCGGCGCTCGCCTCCTTGGCACCGCTGCTGCGTAACGACCTGCAGGCACCCGCACTTTCGTGCGCCCCGCAGCTGGAACAGACTCTGAACCTGCGCGAGAGTGAGGGCGTGTACGCATCCCTGGTGTCCGGTTCCGGTCCGACGGTGCTTCTGCTGGTTTCTTCGCAGGCTCGGGCGGAGGCTCTTGCCTCCACTCTTCGCGCTGCGGGCAACCACGCTGTGAGCGCGGTTAGTGCGATTCTGAATCACCCTTAGTTGCCGCTGTAGCTGAGCGCTGAATATATGAAGAATGCCGGTTCTAGATTGAATCTAGAACCGGCATTCCTTATATCAGTAGACCTTAGCCCAGCAGTTCGGAGAGTTCGAGCCAGCGCATTTCTAGCTCGTCAATCTCATCCTGAAGTGCCTGCTGTTGCTCGCCGAGTGCCGCCAAACCTGCGTAGTCCGAGGCATCGTGAGCGCTCATCTGCTCGGAGAGCTTCTCCTGCTCTGTAGCAAGCTTGGCTAGGCGGCGCTCAATCGCACCGGACTCCTTCTGGGCCGCACGTAGCTCGGCACCGGAGACCTTCGGGGTATCCGGCTCGGCAGAAGCCTGCGCCGAGGAGGCAGCACGCGCCTGCGCGCTGCCAGCGGCAGAACCGCCAGCACCGGCTGCCGAGAGCGCCAAATACTCGTCCACACCGCCGGGCAGGTGACGGAACGAACCGTCAATCACGGCGTACTGCTGATCGGTCACGCGTTCCATGAGGTAACGGTCGTGGCTGACCACCAGCAAGGTGCCCGGCCAGGTGTCCAGCAAATCTTCCATCGCGGCGAGCATATCGGTATCCAGGTCGTTGGACGGCTCGTCGAGAATCAGCACGTTCGGTTCATCCAGCAGAATCAGCATGAGCTGCAGGCGACGCTTCTGACCACCCGACAGGTCCTTGACCGGGGTAGACAGCTGTGCACTGGTAAAGCCCAGACGCTCCAGCATCTGCGAGGGGGACAGCTCCTTACCATCGGCAATGTAGCTACGCTTCTTGCGACCAATCACATCCGAGACGCGGTCGTTAGCGACCTCGTTGAGCTCATCGAGCTGCTGAGTCAGGGTCGCAATCTTCACGGTTTTACCGTGCTTGACGCGGCCCTCGGTCGGCTTCAACTCACCGGTGACCAGGGAGAGCAGAGTCGACTTACCCGCGCCGTTCACGCCCAGGATGCCGGTGCGCTCGCCGGGGGCGATACGCCAGGTGACCTTCTTCAGCACGGGACGCTTACCGCCGGGCATTGAGGGGTCGTCGTAGACGACGGAAACGTTTTCGAGGTCGACCACGTCCTTGCCGAGGCGGGAGACCGCCATCTTCTTCAGCTCCACGGTGTCACGCACCGGCGGGACGTCCGCAATGAGGGCGTTGGCGGCATCAATGCGGAACTTCGGCTTGGAGGTACGCGCGGGCGCACCGCGGCGCAGCCAAGCGAGCTCCTTGCGCATCAGGTTCTGACGCTTCGCCTCCGCTGCGGCTGCCTGACGGTCACGCTCCACACGCTGCAGGATGTACGCTGCGTAGCCGCCCTCGAAGGGCTCGACGATGCGGTCGTGCACTTCCCAGGTATCGGTACAGATTTCGTCGAGGAACCAGCGGTCGTGGGTGACGACCATGAGTCCGCCAGCATTCTTGGACCAGCGGGACTTCAGGTGGTTAGCGAGCCAGGTGATGGCTTCAACGTCCAGGTGGTTGGTGGGCTCGTCGAGCATCAGCACGTCCCACTCCTGCGCGAGCAGGGAGGCGAGCGCTACGCGTCGACGCTGACCGCCAGAGAGCGAAGAGACCGGCGCATCCCAGGGCAGGTCGGAGACCAGGCCCGAGATGACATCGCGGATACGGGACTGCGAGGCCCACTCGTATTCGGGGGTGTCGCCCACAATCGCGTAGCCAACCGTGTGGTCGTCATCGAGAACATCGGACTGGTCGAGGTAACCGATGCGGGTGCCGCCGCGCACGGTAACGCGGCCGGAGTCCGGTTCGAGCCGGCCAGCAAGGATCTTCATGAGGGTGGACTTGCCGTCGCCGTTGCGACCGACAATGCCGATGCGGTCGCCTTCGTTCAGACCGACCGTGATGCCTTCAAAGATGGTTCGGGTAGGGAATTCGAGGTGCAGCGATTCGCCGCCAAGTAGATGTGCCACGCCTTCTAGGGTACAGGGTGAGTCTTCAGTTCAAGTAGCGTTCCAAGCTTTGATGAGGGGGTACTTGGCGGTGCTGAGAAAAGCTGTGGGGATTGCGGGGCGCGCGGCTAAGTTGAGCACAGATATTTGATAAACTGAGGAAAGCATTTCCTGCATTGCGCTGTTCTATGCCCAAAATGGCGGTCAATGACAATGGGGACCCGTAGCCGGGAACTCATATGAATGTATGGATAATCCGCCATGGTGTAATGGCAGCACAGCGGCCTTTGGAGCCGTTTGTCTAGGTTCGAGTCCTAGTGGCGGAGCGTAAGCACTCAACGGCACCGTTGATAGAGAGTTAGCGGTCCGCGCTCACTCCTCACTCTTACAACCTCGTCTAAGGAGTCTTCCCAGTGAATACTGAACTGGCACCCTCTGCAGTGATTGTTCTCGCTGCAGGCGCTGGTACGCGCATGAAGTCCGCTACCCCCAAGGTCATGCACAGCATTGGTGGTCGTTCCATGGTTGAGCACGCTGTCGCTGCTGCACGTGATCTGAACCCCGAGCGCCTTGCTGTTGTGGTGCGCCACCAGCGCGATAAGGTTGCTGAGCATGTGCTTGCGTTTGATCCTGAGGTAACCATTGTTGATCAGGATGAGATTCCGGGTACCGGTCGCGCTGTTGAGGTCGGCCTGAATGCTCTGGACGCGCAGGCACCCGTCTCCGGCACCGTTCTGGTGACCTACGGTGACGTCCCCCTGCTTCGCCCGGAGACCCTGCGTGAGCTGATTGCTTTCCACGAGGAAGATAAGAACGCTGTCACCGTGCTGACCACTCACGTGGATGAGCCCGGCGCCTACGGCCGTATTGTCCGTAACCAGGCTGGCGAAGTGACCGCTATTGTTGAGGCGAAGGACGCTTCCCCGGAAGAGCTCGAGATTACCGAGATTAACTCCGGCATTTACGCTTTTGACGCTGCTGTTCTGCGTGAGGCACTGCTTGAGGTGACCACCAACAACGCGCAGGGCGAGAAGTACATTACTGACGTTCTGTCCATTGCTCGTTCGAAGGGCCACCGCACCTCCGCTCTGGCTATTGAGGACCGCTGGGAGGTTGAAGGCGCTAACGACCGCGTGCAGCTGGCTCAGCTGGGTCGTATGCTCAACAACCGCATCCTTGAGGCTCACATGCGTAACGGCGTGACTATCGTTGATCCGCAGAACACCTGGATTGACGTTACTGTCACCATTGAGAACGATGTGACCCTGCTGCCGGGTACTCAGCTGCACGGCTCCACCACCGTTGCTACCGGCGCTACTATTGGTCCGGACACCACCCTGACCGATATGACCGTTGAGGCTGATGCTACCGTCATCCGCGCTCACGGTTTTGGTGCTGTCATCGGCGAAGGTGCAACTGTTGGTCCCTTCGCATACCTGCGCCCCGGTACCACCCTGGGCAAGGACGCTAAGCTTGGCACTTTCTGCGAGGCTAAGAACTCGCAGATTGGTGATGGCGCAAAGATTCCGCACCTGTCCTACGTTGGTGACGCCACCATCGGTGAGGGCGCAAACATTGGTGCAGGCTCTATTTTCGCGAACTATAACGGTCTGGTGAAGAACCGCTCCGTTATTGGCGCTCATGCTCGCATGGGCTCCGCGGGTATTTACGTCGCACCTGTTACCGTTGGTGACGGTGCCTACTCCGGCGCGGGCGCGCTCATCCGTAAGGATGTTCCTGCGGGCGCCCTCGCCTACTCTGAGACTTCCCAGCGCACCATCGAGGGCTGGGTCCTGAAGAACCGTGCTGGTACCGAACCCGCCGAAGCCGCCAAGGCTGCTGGCGCTCAGGAACCGGCAGAATCCTAATTCGAGGAAAGAACAACACCATGAGTAGCGAGATTACCAACCCCGGTGAGCGCAAGCTTGTAGTGGTCTCCGGTCGAGCACACCCCAAGCTTGCCGAGGAGATCGCACAGGCTCTTGACCACGACCTGCTGCCCACCTCCGCATACACCTTCGCCAATGGCGAGACCTACGTCCGTTTTGAGGAGTCGGTGCGCGGTGCGGACGCTTTCGTGATTCAGTCGCACCCGGCACCCATCAACGAATGGCTCATGGAGCAGCTCATTATGATTGATGCACTCAAGCGTGCATCTGCTCGCTCTATTACCGTGGTGTCTCCTTTCTACCCCTATGCTCGTCAGGACAAGAAGCACAAGGGTCGTGAGCCTATCTCGGCACGTCTGATTTCGGACCTGTACAAGACTGCAGGTGCTGACCGCCTGATGTGCGTGGACCTGCACACTTCGCAGATTCAGGGTTTCTTCGACGGTCCGCTGGATCATCTCTTCGCAATTCCGGTGCTGGCTAAGCATATCCGTGAGCGCGTTGAGGACCTGTCGAACGTGACCGTGGTTTCTCCGGATACCGGTCGTGTCCGCGTGGCTGAGCACTGGGCTGATCTGCTGGATGGCGCACCCCTGGCGTTCGTGCACAAGACCCGCGATATCAACGTCCCCAACCAGGCTGTTTCTAAGACCGTTGTGGGTGACATCGAGGGTCGTACCTGCGTGCTGATTGACGACATGATTGACACCGGCGGCACCATTGCTGGCGCCGTGAAGGTCCTCATGGACAAGGGTGCGAAGGAAGTTATCATCGCGGCAACCCACCCGGTTCTGTCCGATCCGGCTGCTGAGCGTCTGTCCCAGTGCGGTGCTGTGGAGGTCGTCGTGACCAACACCCTGCCCGTGCCGGAAGAGAAGCGGTTCGATAACCTGACTATTCTCTCCATCGCTCCGTTGATTGCTCGAGCTATCCGCGAGGTCTTCGATGAGGGCTCTGTGACCGAGATTTTCGAGCACTAAGCTTCTAAAGCCTAAAGAAAGTCCCCCGCTGACCGTTAGGTCGGTGGGGGACTTTCTGCTGTATGAGGCTAAAGCTAACCCGGCAGGAATAGATATCTGCTCCTGCCGGGTTAGTGCTGTATTTAGCGCCGCGTGCTTAGCGGTGTGCCTGTGCGAGCCAGGGCAGAATCACACGCAGGGACTGTTCCACCTCGTCCACTGCAACCTTTGCTGCTGCGGGGCCGCGGCGGTAGGGGTCTTCCAGCTTGTCGCTATCGAGCGGACGAGCGCCGTGTGAGTAGAGGTAAGAGAGAGGCTCGGCTCGGCGTGCATCCTCGCGGATACGTGCAACCTGCTTGAGGAGCTTGATCTTGGCGTGGTGCTGGGGCCACTCGCGTACGATCCAGTCGGCGTGTACCTTCTCGGCCACCAGGATGATGGTGGCGTTCTCAATAATCTGGCCGTTGAGCTGGCGGGACGCGAAACCTTCGGGGTTGTAGCCGCGCTCAACGAGTTCGTTGGCCACGTGTTCGTAGACGCCGTGGCCGACGAGGGCGCCGGTGCCTGCACTGGCGAAAATCCACTTGTCTTCCAGACCGTATTCTGCGGCAAGGTGCTTGGAAATCACCTCACCGGATGCGCTGCGGGCAATGTTGCCGGTGCACACGAAGAGCGCTTCGAAGGGGCCGTCCTTGCCGGCGCTGTCAGTACGGTTGAGAGTTTTGGGGGAGAGTTTGAAGAGCGGGGTGCGTTCGCCGCGGGAGTTAGTAGCGGGGGAGGACTGCGTGTTTCCTGCGCTCTGGCTGTTGGCTTCTTCCGGGTTGGCGAGCTCTTCAGCATCAACGGTGGGCGCGTTGTGCTGGCCCACGCGGATGATGCTGGGTCCTGCGGGCTTGTCGTCTACGTCGAGAATGTCACCGGGGGTAGCCTCGATATCGGTGTGGGTGAGGGGCTGTGCGGAGACAACCGCGGTACCGTCGGCACTGAGCTCTTCTTCGGGAGTGACTTCCTGCGCGGCTGCCTGGGCGGGGGACTGGACTTCGTAGTCTTCGAGGGCTTCGCGGAGCGAACCGTCGGGGGTGATGGTACGGCCAGCTACCCCGCGGCGGTTCTTGCCCGCCAGCTCGGGGTTGCTCTTAATGAGGGAGCGGACTCCGTCAGCAATATTTGCGGAGGATACGGCGGTTGCAGGCTGTGCCTCGGTGGTTTCTACGGAGTTGGTTTTGTCCTCGGAGGAGCCCCACGCGTACTTGTCCTTGAGGGACTTAATGTTGAAGATGCCCATCAAAAAGCCTTTTCTAATTGACGTACCCAACAGTGAACAGGGAAGCCGGAAGTGTCGGGTTGGTTGAATGAATAGTATCTATCATACCGAGTTACTTGCACCTTCAACGGTTCCTTTTCCTGTGTGTGGCAAATACCCCTAAATGTCTTGTGTTTTAGCTACGAATTAGAGGTGCTTCTTTCCGCTAAAGATGACCAAAAGTACAAGCTTGATGCTGAAAATGTTTAGAGGGTGCGTGCTAGAATTGGCGTGAAATGCTGGTCTTCTTCTCACTCAGGGGCCAGCGAGTACACTCACCAACGAGGACCAATGAAGAGTATTTATACTAGGCTTCGCCTGCTTTTCCCGGGACGAAGCTTTACGCTGCTTGTCTTTAACCTAATCGGCCTGTTCCTCCTATCTTTGATGGAAATGATCGGTGTTGCAGCCATTCTTCCCATTGTGAATATTGCGATGGGTGCGGAAATTACCGGTTACCTGGCTGTAATTTCCGATATCTTCGGCAACCCTCAGCGTTCTGATTTGGTGCTCTACCTGGGTATTGTTCTGGTGCTCGCCTTTGTTATTAAGGGTATTGCTGCGCTCCTCTTTAAGCGCTGGAGCCTGAAGTTCACCGGTTACCAGCAGTTGGCGACCTCGACGACAATCCTCAATCATTACATGAAGGATAGCTACTTCAACCACAAGAAGTCTCAACCTGAAGAAACCGCGTACATGATTAGCACCTACGTGGTGTTTGCATACCGCGGTTTTGTGGGATCGATTATTAACTTTGTGGGCGATTTCCTGTCTATCATCGTGTTGCTCATCATGATTCTTTGCGTCATGCCGGTTCCGGCGCTGGTTGCATTCGCATACTTCGGCATCACCATTGCTGTCATGCAGTTCTTCTTGCGCCGCGGTAACGCGAAGTATGGTGAGATAACGGCACGTGCGGGTCGAGACGCATTGCGCTTCCTCCTGGATGACATCAGGGGCTTCCGCGAAATTCGTATTACGAATGCACACAAGGCTGCTATCGAGCAGTACCGCGAGCCCGCAGTACGAAGCGTTAAAAGCGACGTTAACCTCTCGTTCCTGAATGACTTCCCCAAGTACTCCCTTGAAGTTATTTTCATTGTGGGTATCGCAGGTCTGTTGGCTCTGGTGACCGCAACTCAGGGTGCTGATGGTCTTCCTTCCCTCATGCTTTTCGCAACCGCATGTATCCGCATCCTTCCGAATGCGACCCGTATGATTGCTTCCCTGGGTGGTATTCGCGCGAACGAGTTCGCTAGTGAAGAGGTTGCTAAGGTTATCCGCTCGATGAGCCCGGAAGAGCAGCGTCTGCAGATGGTTGAGTTCAAGGATGAAATTGATCCGGCAACCATCATTAACTCGGGTATTGAGCCCGTGGATGTTCAGATTGATAACCTGGTCTACCGTTACCCGGACGGTGATAAGGACGTTCTCAAGGACATTCAGCTGGATGTGCCGGCTGGTACCTCGGTTGCTTTCGTGGGTGGTTCCGGTTCGGGTAAGACTACTCTGGTTGACTTGATTCTTGGTCTGCTGACCCCGACGAGCGGTACGATCTCTAGCCAGGGTAAGGACATCCATACTGACCTGCATTCCTGGTATCAGAAGATTGGTTATGTCCCTCAGGATCCCTACCTGGGTAACGGCACGCTGCGTGAGGCAGTTGCCTTCGGTATCCCCGCAAAGTACATTGATGATGACCGTGTGATCTACTGCCTCGAGCTGGCGGAGCTGATGCCCGTTGTCGAGACCCTGGAAGACGGCATTAACACCTCGATTGGTGAGAACGGTAACCGCCTTTCCGGTGGTCAGCGTCAGCGTGTGGGCATTGCGCGTGCGATGTACCGCAACCCGAGCCTGTTGGTTATGGATGAGGCAACCAGTGCACTGGACAATGAGACTGAGCACAAGATTACTCAGACCATTAACCGCATCTCCAAGGAGATTACCGTGATTATCGTGGCTCACCGTCTTTCCACGGTGCGTAACGTTGATCAGCTGGTGTACCTCTCCCAGGGTCGCATTGCTAATAAGGGAACTTTCAAGGAAGTTCAGGCTGCCAACGAAGAATTTGCGAACCTCGTTCGCCTGGGCCAGCTGCCCGACTAATTGAAACTATGGGGGGTGATCGTATGCAGAAGTAAATACGGTCGCCCCCATAATTTAGCCTTCTATCGACTGTGATTTTCAGGCACCTCACTCAAAGGACATTATTGTGACTCATACTCCCCGCGTATCTGCGGTTATTCCTTTCTACGGCGAGCCGGAGCCGGTTCTTGCCATTATTGACACTCTGCGTGCTCAGCAGGGCATTGACTCCGCAGACATTGAGATTATTGTCTCTGATGATGTTTCGCCCATCCCGTTCCCCGAGGTTGAGGGCGTGACCGTGGTTCGCCGCCCTGTTAACGGTGGTTTCGGTAAGGCTGTGAACTCCGGTGTTGCTGCCGCGACCGGTGAATGGGTTTTCATCCTCAACAGCGACCTGGAGCTGGATAACACTTTCGTCTCGCGCATGCTCGCAGCCGTGGAACGCCACGGCGAGGTACTGGCTAGCCCCCAGATTATTGGCCACGACGGCAAGCAGCAGTGGGTCGCACGTAAGTTCCCCACCGCAGCGCATATTGCGTGGGAATGGTTCACTCCGCTGGCTCGTTTCAAGCCGACCGACTGGTGGCACCGCGGCGTCGGTCACGACGTTGAAGCATGCACCGGTACCTCGGACGCGAAGGTCGACTGGGTTATGGGTGCATGCATGGTTGTTCCTCGTGCGACCTTCAACCGCATCGGTGGCATGGATGAGCGTTTCTACATGAACAGCGAAGAGGTGGATTTCCAGTACCGCCTCTCGAACGCTGGTGTGGACCGTTACCTGATTCCTTCGGTGACTGTAACCCACGAGGGTGGCGGATCTTCGCCCTCCGAGCGTCGTGTGCAGTGGCTGACCACCGCTCGCTTCATTTATGCGGATAAGTGGGGCTGGGAGAAGAAGCTCGCTGCTGCTCTGCGTGCTACCAGCTACGCAAACTTTGCGGTGAACTCGGTGCGCGGCCTGCGCAATAAGGATGTGGACGCTCGTGGCTTCCTTGCCACCGAGCTGGAGCGTATTGCCAAGGCAGAGCGCCGCGAGAACTAGGCACGAAACGTGCGGAGTCTGCAAGAGTAATTCCGGAGGATTTCTAGCTCTCTTCATAAGAAGGTTCACATAGAACGTAGGAGGCGACACAGTGCACTCGAGTGTGTCGTCTCCTGCTTTCGTTGTAAAATTTCAGTAGGTATGTTTTGCCTCAAGTTGCAGGTGAAACTTTCCGTTCCTCTTCACTCCAACACATAGCACCGCACGGTTCTACCCTGCGGGTTCTCATAGCAAACGCCGACAGGATTCAATCCTCATATGACTCAGCCCAAACTTCTACTGCTCTCACCCGCATTCCACGGGTACTGGAAGGCAATTCAGGCATCCCTGGAAGTGCACGGATACGAAGTGCGCACCCACATCTACGATGCGCCGGGTACTCTGCCCGAGCGTATCCTCAACAAGCTTGCCCACGAGCTGCCCGAGAAGTACCGCCCCGAAAGCTTCGCAGCGCAGGCAACCCGTAAGGCGATTGACGCTTTCCACGAGTTCCGCCCCGATATTGTGCTGGTCATTAAGGGCGATATGCTCTCCCGCGAATGGTGGGACCTGCTGGAGACCTCCGGTGTTCGCTACGGCACCTGGCTCTACGACGAAATGCGCCGTATGAGCTATACCGAAGAGGACCTGCATCACCTGGGCGCGCTGGCAAGCTACAGCCCGCTGGACGCGCAGCACCTGCGTGAGCAGGGCTTCGAGGTGCTCGACATGCCCAACGCCTACGACACCCACTGCCCGGTTGTCCCCATGCGTGAGGACTCTATCAACTTTGTGGGTGCTAAGTACCCGAACCGTGAGGAGACCCTGCAGGCGCTGGTCGCAGCCGGTCTGCCGGTGCGTGCTTACGGTCGTGCTTGGTCGCGTCACCCCTATGACATTCTGCGCACTAAGCAGTTCAAGGATTCCGGCGTGCCCGCAGGTCGCGATATTGACCGCTCTGAGGCGTACGGCATTATGGCGTCCTCCCCGGCAACGCTGAACATCCACAATAACCAGGATGGTTTCACCATGCGCACCTTTGAGGCTCCCGGCGTGGGCGCTCTGCAGGTGATTGACCGTGCCGATGTGGATCGCTACTACATTCCTGGTGAAGAGGTTCTGGTCTACGAGAGCATTGATGAGCTCATCGAGATTTGTACCCGTATTTTCCGTGAGCCGAAGTGGGCTCGCCAGATTCGTGAGGCCGGTCAGAAGCGTACTCTGGCTGAGCACACCTTCGATCAGCGTGTCAAGATTTTGGAGCAGCTATGGGCCTAACCTATCCCGTTGATATTGACGCATGGGCTGCCTGGCAGAAACGCCAAAACACCCTGCGCTGGGCTAAGACGGAGGCACGTCAGCTCGTGAACCGTCTGCGCGGAGACGCGGCTGAACAGGAAGGCCCCGTCGGCGGCGTTCTGTACACCCGCGGTGCCGTACCCCGCGTGCTCATCGTGCTCGATTCGTTCTCGCCGACGAGCCGTAACTCCCTATTGGAGCCGCTCAAGTACCTCGAAAACGTGGGTGTGGCCCTGTGGGTCCCCGAGGACGCTTCGGAGTACCTCAACGGCCAGTACGCCACTGAACGTTACGACCGCGATGCCTGGAGCGAGCAGGAAGCGACAGGAGACCAGTTGCAGGAACTCCTGCCCGGTGTGCGCGTAGTTCTTTCCCTGGGCCACTACCTGGCACGCGGTGCGGCAGCCTACGAGTACGCTCGCGCGATTGGCGCGGAGTACTGGGTGGTTCAGCACGGTCTGCTCGTGCCGCAGGCACCGCCGCTACCGGTCGGATGCACCCTGCTGGCTTTCAGCGAAGCTGATGCGGAATTCTGGGCATCGGGTCGCCGCGACGTCACCACTCACGCGGTGGGTTCGCAGCTGCTCTACCTCGCGGCGCAGAAGGCTGCCGGTGCTGAGGCGCAGAAGCAGAACGACCTGGAACCGATCTTCCTAGGACAGATGCACGGTGCGGAACTGCCGCGCGCATCCTTCGCGTACGCTTCGCACTCCTTCTTGAAGAAGTTTGGTGGAACCTACCGCCCGCACCCGAGCGAGAAGGACAAGCTGTCGGTGCTGACCCACAAGCTGTGGGAGAAGGAAGGCATCCGCATTGACCGCTCCGGCACCCCGCTGAACGAGGTACCGAACCCGGTGGTGTCCATCTTCTCTACCGGTGTTCTGGAGGCTGCAATCCGCGGTATCCCGGCGTGGGTTTACCACCCGGCACCGCCGGCATGGCTCGTGGAATTCTGGGACCGCTACGGCATGAACCAGTGGGGTCAGGAACCGACCCCGGCGCCTGTTCAGCCGAAGAAGGAACCGGCACAGCGTATCGCTGAACTAATGATTGAAACTTTGGAGGCATAATGCGTATTCTCTGCGTCATCCCCGTGCGCGGTGGCTCAAAGGGCATTCCGCGTAAGAACCTGCGCCCTATCGCGGGTAAGCCGCTGGTCGCATGGACCATCAAGCAGGCACTGGCTGCTAAGGAAGAAGTAGCCGGCGAGCACGAGCTGCGTGTTGTCGTCTCCACCGATGATGCTGAGCTGGCTGATATCGCCCGCGAGTACGGTGCTGAGGTGCCGTTCATGCGCCCGGCACACCTGGCTGAAGACACCACCGCAACCGAGCCGGTCATCGAGCACGCCATCGAGTTCTACACCGAAAACGGTTGGGAACCCGAGGCTGTCATGCTGCTGCAGGCAACCAGCCCGGTGCGTCTGCCCGGTACTCTGGCTCGTGCGGTCCGCCAGTTCGCGGAGAACGGTAAGGACTCCATGGTCGGTGTGATTCCGATTGGTCCGTTCATCTGGACCTGGCACGCTGACGGTGAGCCCACCGCGGCGTTCGAGATTATGGCTCGCCCGCGCCGCCAGGAGCTGACCAAGGAAACCTTCCGCTACCGTGAGAACGGTTCGATGTACATCACCAAGACCCACGTGTACATGGACCACCACAACCGCCTGGCGGGCTACCCCGGCGGTACCATTGATTTGTTCATGCTGGACGAGGTCGAGGGTGTCGATATTGACGCACCGATTGACTTCTCCGTGGCAGAGCACCAGCTCACTCAGATCCTGTCCGAAGGCAAGTAACCTTCACCCGCGGCAGTACCTCTTCTGCCGCTTCCGGCTTGACCAGCACTCAGGCATTCAACTAAACGCTCAAACGAAAAGGCCAAAATCGTGATTATTGAACGCAATATTGCCCCCTACGTGGTCTTCGCTGAAGACCCGATTCTCAACGCCCTGCAGAAGATTTCTGCTAACGGCCAGCGCATCATCTTCCTGGTGAATGAGTCCGGTATTCTGCGCGGTTCGCTCTCTGACGGTGACTTCCGTCGTTGGCTGATTGCTAACCCGACCGCATCCCTGGAGACCAGCGCCCTGGACGCTGCGAACACCAACCCGCAGACCGCACCGGCTGATGCTGATCCCGAGACCCTGCGCGCATACTTCGCGAAGGGCATCAACCACGTGCCGCTGACCGACGAGCGCGGTCACCTTGTGGCACTGGCGATGGATGAGCAGGACGTCCTGCGCATCGGTAAGCACACCATCAGCGAGGATTCCCCCTCCTTCATCATTGCTGAGATTGGTAACAACCACCAGGGTAGCGTTGACTTCGCTAAGGAACTGGTGGACCTGGCTGTTGAGTCCGGCGCGGACGCTGTGAAGTTCCAGCTGCGCGACATGGACGCTCTGTACCGCCAGCGCGGCGCAGCAACCGCAGGTGAGGACCTGGGCGTTCAGTACACCCTGGACCTGCTCTCTCGCTTCTCCCTGACCGTTGACCAGATGTACGAGGTCTTCGACCACGTCAAGCAGCACGACATGGACATCATGTGCACCCCCTGGGACGCACCCTCCGTTCAGGCGCTGGTTGACTACGGCATCCAGGGCATGAAGATTGCTTCTGCTGACCTGACCAACCACGAGCTGCTGCGCGACGTGGCTTCCCGCGGCCTGCCCATGCTGGTTTCCACCGGTATGAGCCGCGAAGAGGAAATCCGCGAGTCGGTTGCCCTGCTGCGTAACGCTGGCGCGTCCTACGCTCTGCTGCAGTGCCAGTCCGCATACCCGGCACCCTTCAAGGACGTCAACCTGGCGTATATGGACCGCCTGGCTGAGATTGGTCAGTGCCTGGTCGGCTACTCCGGTCACGAGCGTGGCTACCACGTGCCGATTGCTGCTGTTGCTCGCGGCGCGAAGATTATTGAGAAGCACTTCACCACCGACAAGACCCTCGAGGGTAACGACCACACCGTCTCCCTGCTGCCTGAGGAATTCAAGGCAATGGTTCAGCAGATTCGTGAGGTTGAGGCGGCTATTGGCTCTGCTGCTCCTCGCGAGGTGTCCACCGGTGAGCTGATGAACCGTGTGAACCTGGCAAAGTCCCTGGTTGCTACCCGCCACATCGCTAAGGGCGAGGTTGTGACCGAGGCTGATGTTGCTGTGAAGTCCCCCGGCCGCGGTCTGCAGCCGAACTACCTGCCGCAGCTGCTGGGCCGCACCATGCAGCGCGACGTTGAAGAAGGCTCATTCTTCTTCGAGGGCGATCTGAAGGACGACCTGGTGACCCGCCGCGACTTCAAGTTCGACCGCCCCTGGGGTCTGCCGGTTCGTTACCACGACTACAAGCCGCTGATTGAAGAGGCTAAGCCGGACTTCCTGGAGTTCCACTTCTCCTACAAGGACCTCGAGATTAACATCGACGACGTCTTTGACTCCAAGCTGGACATGGGCTTCACCACCCACCTGCCCGACCTGTTCGCAGGTGACTTCCTGGTGGATCTCGCGTCCAAGGATCCTGAGGTGTGGGAGCGCTCCATCGCTGAGGTGCAGCGCACCATCGACATCACCCGTGACCTGACTCGCTACTTCACTGTGGATGAGGACCCGGTCATGGTTGTGACCATGGGTGGCTTTACCAAGGACAAGCATATCCCCGTTGCTGCACGTGCTGAGAAGTACGAGCGTATCGGTGAGGCTCTGAAGCGTCTGGACGCATCTGGCGTTCGCCTGGCTGCTCAGACTCTGCCTCCGTACCCCTGGCTGATGGGTGGTCAGCAGTACCACAACCTGTTCCTGGATCCGAAGGACACCGCGGAGTTCTCGCGTGCATTCGACACCGCGCTCTGCCTGGACATCTCCCACACCATGCTTGCCTGCAACTTCCTGAACATTCCGCTGTCGGAGGCTGTTGAGCAGCTGGCACCGCTGTCCATCCACCTGCACCTGGTGGACGGCACCGGTGTTGACGGTGAGGGCGTTCAGGTTGGCGAAGGCGATGTCGACTGGGCATCCCTGGGCAAGCAGTTGCGTGAGCTGGCACCGAAGGCTTCCTTCATTCCCGAAATCTGGCAGGGCCACATCAACAACGGTGAGGGCTTCTTCACCGCACTGGACCGCCTCGAGAAGTGGCTGTAGGACCGGCGTCTATGGCCAAGTCTCAGACCGTAAAAGCTCGGGAGGGTGAAGTTCTAGATCAGGACTTCATCACTCCCGGGCGTTTCCGGGAGCTGGACGGGTTCCGTGGCCTGGCTGCTATTACTGTGGTGATTTATCACCTGGGTGTTCCTGCTACGGAGAACTATCCGCGGACTGCTCCTTCGCCCTATGACATTCCTCTGGGCGAGTTGGGTGTTCAGCTCTTCTTCATCATTTCTGGTTTCGTAATTCTGCTCAGTGCCATCAAGAGCGGGTCTGCGCTGAAGTTCGCTATTTCGCGTTTTTCTCGTATTTACCCGACCTATTGGTTCGCGCTGGCTGTATCGGCTCTGGTGTATTTCATCTACGGAAACCCCGGACGCCATATTACGATTCCGCAGACCCTGATTAACACGACGATGCTGCAACGCTTCCTGCGTGTGGATAACGTGGATCAGGTGTACTGGACGCTGGCAGTGGAACTGCAGTTCTACGTGATGGTTGCCCTGTACCTGATTATCCGGAAGGGAAAGATTTACCGTGGGGAGCTGACTACGATTCTGCTCACCTGGTCGGTTATCGGTACGGCTCTGTGTCTGCTTTTCCACCCGGAGGCTTCTCTCGGTGGAGCACCGAAGATGATTGTGTGGGCTGCGGTTGCGGAACATTCTTCGCTCTTTAGCTTGGGCATGGTGTTCTTCATGTACAGCCATGATCGAAAGTTCACCTGGCATATTCCGTACTTTGCGATTCTGGCTTCCCTCAACGCGGCGCTGATGCATGATCTTGCTCATGGAATCGGTGTGGCATTGATTAGTCTGGTGTTCTTCACCGTTGTATACCTGAAGAACGTTCCGGTACTTTCGAGGGGTCCGCTGAATTTCTTGGGACGCATTTCCTATCCCCTTTACTTGGGCCACGCTATGGTCGGTTATATGCTTGTTGATATGTTCTACCCGGTGGCTGGTCCCTGGGGGGCACGTATTATTGCATTGGTTTTGGTGATCTGCTTCGCTTACCTGGTGCATATTTCCATTGAAACTAAGGTTTCTGCATCCTTCCGTTCTTTCCTCACTCGAAAGTTGACTAAGGCATGACCTCTACACCAACGGCTCTATGGGTCGTTCCGGTTCCCGATTTTGGTGGAGTAGCTCGGCACGTTGTCGATATGGCACGTGCCGGGCTCCCCGGCTTTAACCTGGTGGTTATCGCGCCCGAGGGTAAGCTCACGAGCCGTCTTGAGGAACTGGGCGTCACCGTTATCAAGGCTGAGTTCGGCCCCGACTACGGTTTTAAGACTTCCTTTGTTTCTTTGCAGAAGGCTGTTGAGCAGATCCGCCCGGATATTGTGCACAGCCACCTCGCGTATGCGGATGTTGTCGCGACCGCTGTGGTGAATGCTCTGCGTATCCGTAGCGTTATCAAGCGCGGCACCTGCGTGCCGAAGCTTCTGACTACTGAACACGGTATTGCCGGTAATGACTCGGTGTACCACGGTAGCTCCTGGCGTTCTAAGCTTATGGAGACCGTGCATCGTGTGCGCCTGTGGGGTACCGATCAGGCGATTGCTGTTTCTCGTTCTACCGCTGATCAGATGCGTGCCAAGTGGGGCGCTCGTGGTGTGGAGCTGGTGTACAACGGCGTGGATATCCCCGAGGTGCACGCGGCTGTTGAGCAGCAGCGTGTTCCCGCAGAGGGAGGTCCGCGTATTCTCTCGCTGTCCCGTCTGTCCCCTGAGAAGGGCATTGACGTGCTGCTGGACGCTTTTGCGCAGCTTCGTGCTGATTACCCGCAGGCTCATCTTGAGATTGCGGGCTCTGGCGATTTGGCGTCCGAGTTGCAGGCTCAGGCTCAGCGCCTGAACCTGGGGGAATCGGTGACTTTTAGCGGCTTCGTTAACCCGATTGAGGCGATGGGCCGTAGCGATATGATTGTTCAGCTGTCGGTGTGGGAGAACTGCTCCTACACTCTGCTGGACGCTAAGGCAGCTGGTCTGAAGACGGTCGCTACCGCTGTGGGTGGTAACCCGGAGATTTTGGGCGCCGACGAGCTGGTAGACCGTCAAAGTGCGACCTTGACTCAGGATGTTCTGCAGGCTATGCGTGCGCAGCTGCAGAAGGGTGAGGCTAAGCCTTTCACCTGGATTTCGAATGAGCAGATGGCTGCTCAGACGGTTGATATTTACACTCGCACATTGGAGAAGAAATGACCGTGTCTTTCTCACAAAGTACAGAGACCGCAGCTTCTCAGCAGAATAAAAATCCTAATTCTCTCCAGGCATATCGCATTGGGCAGGCCACCGCGGGTGAAGTAAAGTACCTTGTCGGTAGCGTCTCAAGACTGTCAATGCTTGATTTTTGGGCTGGTTTTGGTCTGATCTTCATCGGTGTCCCTACGCCCATTGTGACCATGCCTGTGGGTACCGTTGTTGTGATGCTGTTTGTCTTGTACAAGCTGACAAAACCTGCCACCTTGGAGACACGGTATAACTCCTTGTTCTTCTCAATCATCTTGTTTGCTGTTGGCTGGGCTTTGTTTGAAAGTCTAGCTTTTAACGGCATTTCTGTTGATGAAGCGATTCGCCGTGCAATCCGTATGGCTGTGGTCCTTCTTCTGGCGTTGCAGATTGCTCAAAAGAGGATTGACATTCGTTCCCTCATCTTTGGCGTGGCTGCGGGCCTTATTTTCAACCTCATTGGATTTTATGCAGGTGTTGCGCCCGATAACTACGGCGGTACGCTGACTGGCTGGCTGAACGATAAGAATCAGTCTGGTCTGTATTACGCGATTTTTGGCTTCCTTTTCGTGGCTATGGTCCGAAAGACAAGTCACCGTATCGTTGCTCTTGTTGTTACCTCCGGCATGCTGTGGCTGACCGGTTCCCGTACCTCTCTTGCCGCATATGCTTTTGCTGTCCTGTGGTTGTACTTCTCTCATCGCCTGAATTTGTTCGGTAAAGCAGTTCTTGCATTGTTGTTTTACCTGGCTGTGAACTACCTGGAAGATAATTTCGCGCGTGCTGGTGCCTTCGCGGATCGACTCGGTAGTGACCTTCTGCGTGAACGAATCGACGAAACCATGTACCGCATGATTGATGTGGTTCCTTGGTATGGTGGCGGTCTGGGTACCGCTCAGGTGTGGCTTCAGAATCGTTACTTCTATTTCCACAATTCATATATGACGCTGGTCCAGGAGGCTGGATGGCTCTATATGATTGTGATTGTAGCCCTGATGATTTCTGCCGCATTCATCTGGAAGCAGCCGCGTGCTCAGCGCATTGTTATCGCCGAAGCCGCAATGGTGATTATCATTATTACCTCTCAGCGTCTTGGTGAGGTGATTCTGACTGTGCCTTGGGCTATCGTGGTGGGTCTTGCATTGCTGTACCTGAACCCGGATAAGGGCCTGGACGCTTCGGATAGCGGACATCATGAACCAGGTGCTATGCAGAAGGCGCAGAGCAGCGACGAAAAACCTGCGCTGCAGAACGGTGAGCTCATCGAGAAGGAAGCTCCTGCTGCTGTAGCTCAGCAAGAAATGCCTAAGAAGTCGACTACTTCTAAATCGTTTGACGTCAGTTCTATCCGTCAGCGGGCGAGGAAAGTATAACGATGAAAGAACTCTACATCGCCACCAATAACGGTGACATCGGGGGCGGCGAGGTCATGCTTCTGAACATCGCCCGCGCAGCACGTAGCCTTGGCTACAAGGTCACTATTGTGGGCCCTTCCGAGCCGAAGCAGCTTGTAGAAGCCGCTGCGGATGAAGGGTTCCCCCGCATTGTCTTGCCGGCTAAGAACCGCGCACAGTACATGGTGGCTCTGCGTAGCTGGCACGCTCGCCACAAGGACGTTCTGCTGTGGTGTAACGGTTTGGTTCCCGCAGCGGCAACGGGCGGCCGTAAGAACCGCATCGTGCACCTGCACCAGCTTCCTGCCGGTGTGAACGCGAAGCTCGTACCCTTTGCCCGCCATAAGGCGTCTGTCACCCTGGTGCCTAGCCGCTATGTGGCTCGTGCCTGCCCCGGTAGCGAGCTGTTTGCGAACTGGGTCAGTGGCGTATCCACCGAGCTTGATCACCGTGTGGGGGAGCGCCGACTTCGCGTCGGTTACCTGGGGCGTTTGACTCCGTCTAAGGGCATCGCGACCCTGTGCCAGGCGATGAGTTCCTTGAACTCTAACGGCATTGAATACGACCTGGTGATTGGCGGCGAGCCTGTCTTCGCATCTGACGAAGAACGCGCTGAGGTTGAGGATGCGCTAGCTCGTGTTGCTACCTTCAGCACCCGCTTGGGCTGGACTACCCCGGACCGTCTTTTTGGTGACATCGACATGCTCGTTGTACCTTCGATTGCCCCCGAGTCCTTTGGCTTGGTGGTCGCTGAAGCGATGAGCGCACGCGTCCCTGTGATCGTCAGTGAGGCTGGTGCTCTGTCGGAGGTGCTGGGCGGCGCATCGTACCCGTACGTTGTGCCTGCTGACCAGCCGGTAGCTCTTGCGCAGGCTATTAAGAGCCTGGGTACTGAGCTTCGAGAAGATACGGATGCCCTGGCGGAGCGAACCTCCGAGCTGTTCTGGCGTTGGCAAGAGAATTACTCGCCTGAAGCAGGTAAGGTCCGTGTTGGTGAGATTCTGGAGCGTTTTATCCGCTAAGGTGCTTCTAACCCTATAGATCATTCCCAACGGATATCCTCTCACTCAAACCCGAAGGAAAATTATGACGACTACCCACCGTTACAAGGCTGCGGTTATCATCCCCTCTCGCGGTGGTGCAGATATTCTGCACTACCCGCTGGATGCGCTTGCCGCCCAGACCGAGAAGGACTTCCAGGTTATCGTGGTCCTCGACGGCGATATTGACAACAGCGAAGCTGTGCTTGACCGCTACATTGCGGAAGGTAAGCTGAACCTGACCAAGATTGTTTTCGAGGAGAACCGCGGTCGTGTGGCAGCGCTGAACGCTGGTCACCGTGCGGCTGACGCGGATATCCTCATCCGTTGCGATGACGATCTTGAGCCTGCTGCTGACTATGTCGAGGCGCAGATTCGCCTGCACCGTGATTATGACGGTGTGATTGGTACCTTGAAGAACGTGTACCCGGACACTCCCTATTCTCGTGTGTACGGTAACTTCCGCGATGCCCGCTTCAAAGAGGGAGCCCTCAGCGTAGCTGAAGAAGGCCGTTGGCTGTACTGGAACGGCAACTCTTCTATCTCTGCGGAGTACTTTGACCGTACTGGCGGATACGACCCTGCGTACCGCCTCTACGGGTGGGAAGACGTAGACATGGGCAAAATGGTCCATGACGCTGGTGGCCGCATCATCATCTCTGATGAGGTTGAGGTCAAGCACTATGCTGAGGCTACCACCACTGCGGTGCGTGCCCTGCGTGCCCTGCACTCGGGTTCTGCCCGCACCATCTTCGTGCGTAAGCACGGCGATGCGGCGCACCCTGCCCCGAACCCGACTGGTCCCTGGGGTTTCTTGGTCAAGACCCTCGCTCGTTTCACCACCGAGAAGACCATCAAGGCTCTGGGGGATGCGAGCGATAAGATTCTGCTCAACCTGCCCGCTAAGGCGGCTGAGAAGCTTGTGGCTTTGCAGGTTGAGGCTGCATCTTACGCCGGTATTCACTATCCTGAGCGAGCTCAGAAAGTTTTCTAGGAGGAAAAGAAAATGTCACTCACTCAGCTCTTGACCTCCGCTCCGTTTACCGGGCCGAAGAACCCCGATGCGGTGCTTGCGGATATCCCGAAGAGCCTCAAGAAGCTTGGCCGCCTGGCACGCCGTTACGTGCCGCTGGTGAAGCCTGAGGCTACTGAAGAGATCGCAATTGCCCACGACTACCTGACTCAGCGTGGCGGTGCGGAGCGTGTTGTGCTGGCAATGCACCGTGCGTTCCCGGATGCACCGATTTACACAACTCTGTACGACCCGGAGGGTACCTTTCCCGAGTTCAAGGACGCGAAGATTATCACGAGTCCTTTGAACAAGATTGGTTATCTGCGTCGTAACCACCGCATGGCTTTGCCGATTCTGCCGTTTGCTTCTTCTTTCTTGAAGGTGCCGGCTGAGCGTGCGGTGGTGTCGACGACCGGTTGGGCGCACGGCTTCAACTTCGCCGGCCGTAAGTTCATCTACTGCCACTCGCCGGCGCGTTGGCTGTACCTGAGCGATCAGTACTTGGGCGAGAAGAGCACCGGCCCCGTACCTCTGCTGCTGAAAACCCTGCGTCCTGCACTGATGTTGTGGGATCACTGGGCGGCTCACCGCTCGGCGGTGTACGTGGCGAACGCGAGCGTGATTAAGAAGCGCATCGAGAACGTGTACGGCAAGAAGGACGTTCCGATTTTCTTCCCGCCGCACTCGGTAGACACCACCGCACCGGTTGAGCCTATTCCGGGTCTGGAAGAGTTCACCGAATCGGACGATTATTTCCTGATTGTTTCTCGCCTGCTGCCCTACAAGAATGTTGATAAGGCTGTTGAAGCCTGCAATGAGTTGGGTAAGAAGCTGCTGGTGATTGGCCGCGGTCCGGAGAAGGAACGTCTGGAAGCGCTTGCGGGCTCGACTGTTCGTATTGCTTCGGGTGTTTCGGACGCGCAGCTTCGTTACGCGTACCGTCACTGCCTGGCACTGCTGGCTATCTCTTATGAGGACTTCGGCATTACCCCGCTAGAAGCGGGTGCTAGCGGCAAGGCCGTGATTGCCTACCGTGCGGGCGGCTTCCTGGATACCATTCAGGAAGGCAAGACCGGCATGTTCATCAACCAGCCGACCGTGGAGCAACTGGTGGAAGCCCTCAAAGCTTTCAACCCGGACGACTGGGATGCCGACTACATCCGTGAGCACGTTGACGGTTTCTCCGAGGCTCGTTTTATCAGCCGTCTGAAGATCTACGTGCAGGCTTTGCCCGAAGACTAAAAGAGCTCGGCTCATAGAAGAAGGCGGGGCGGTAGAACTATAAAAGTTCTACCGCCCCGCCTTCTTTATTCGTTCTGAGAGCCTTAGCGGGCCTCTAGGAGCCCCTTGGAGAGCAGTTCAGGAATGAAACCCTCAATCTGCGGCCCCATGGTCTCTACGGGCTGTTCATACATTTCGCAGAGCACGTTGATAGCATCCTGCAGAGACATTGGGTCCTCAAAAATACTCCAAATAATGGAGGCAGAATCCTGAAGAACAGACAGCTCACCGTTGGCAAGATTCGCGAGATAAGTTGCCGTGGGGGAGTACTTAGCGAACTCTTCAGAATGAACATACGCGATGTTCTCGGGGATGCCGTATACGGTCTGACGGGAATCTACCGGATTGCTCATTTTTTCACCTTGATTCCGAAACGCTCAAAGAACTTTGCACGTATCTCTGTCTTAGTGGGGGTGCGTCCCAGCTGCATCGCCAAATGGTCCTTATTCACAAAGAAAATATTTTTAAGGGTGCGTAGCTTATCGTGCAGGGTCGTTGCTGATTGCAGGCGTCCGATCCACTGGATGTAGTGGGGCACATCCTGGGAGACCGACAGCCACAGTAGGTAGTCGCGGTCATCACGGTACTGCTCCAGACCGCCCATGGCCGCGCTATATGCCAGGGACGAGTCAAGCTCCTCGGCGCGGGCTCGTAGGCGCTGCCAATCGCTATAGGAAAGCAGAGAGACCAGGTAGTTAATATCTGCGCTGTATCGTGATGCAGCGCGGGCGCGGTGAAGCACCACGAGAAGACGCGCGTCCAGATCGCTGGGGACAGTGCAGGGACGGTGGGCAATCATACGGGTCTTGCGTGCCGCCCAGACACGGTCAAACGCCTTCTCATAATCGCCGTGGCGTCCCAGACCGGGGAAGAAACGATGAATATCAGTCAGGCCCCATGAAGCGTGGTAGAGCGTCATCGCGTGCTCGAACACGGAACCTGTTTCGAAGTGGGCTTGGATACGCCATCCATCTGCCATAAGGATCTCTACAAAGCGGTCCACGTGAGAGGGCCGGACAAGCAGATCAGCGTCGGAGCTGTACCTGCCCTTGCGGTAAATTTCCTGGGAGAAAGCGTAGCCTTTGACATGCAGAATATCGATGGAGTGCATGTCGGCAATCCGCTGGAAGTAGGCGTGCGCAAGCCGAATCCGTGCCGCGAGCGGAGTAGTCTGCGGCTCCGGGGTATTGGGTGAGTGAGTGGTCACAATAGCCTTTCGGTGCACATGTATACCAGATAAGTATAAGGCGGGACGGGCAGAAAATACTGCCCATCCCGCCCTAAGTCGCTCCCTATGGTTTCGGGCGCTTATTACGTTGTTACTTCTTGGTCGAGGACTTCTTTGACGACTTCTTGTCGCCTTCCTTGCCGTAACCGTAGTAGGTTGCATAACCAACGTAGGCGCTTGCGTAACCGAAGCCGTAGTAGGAGTTACCCAGACCCTTACGGGGTGCACGGTTCAGAACCATACCGAGGAGGTTCGCGTTGACCTTCTTCAGGATGTTGGAAGCTTCAGTCATCTGCTCACGGTGGCTTCGGCCGATAGAACCAACGAGAATCACGCCATCCACGGAGTGGGAGAGCAGCGAAGCGTCGGTCACGGGCAGCAGCGGCGGAACGTCAACGACCACGATGAACTCTTCGGAGAGCTCGTTAATCAGCTGGCGCATCTTATCCGAGCCCAGAAGTTCGGAGGGGTTCGGGGGGATGCGGCCTGCAGGCAGGACGAAGAGGTTCGAATCGCCCAGCTGGTGCACAGCGTTAGCAATCTCAACCTGACCAGCCAGAACCTGGGTCAGACCGACCTTAGCGTCGAGCTTCAGCTTCTTAGCCACGGTCGGGCGGCGAAGGTCGGCGTCAATGAGGATGACGGGCGAACCAGCGTCTGCCATTGCGCGAGCCAGCGACAGCGACACGGTCGACTTACCTTCACCAGGCACTGCGGAGGTGACGATGAACGAACGCGGGGGAGTGTCAACGTTCACGAAGCGCAGGTTGGTGCGCAGCTGGCGGATAGACTCCTGAGCGATGTGGTCATCGGTGTCACCCTTAACGATGTTGTCTTCGTTCAGGTCGTCACTGACGGGCAGAACACCCAGGATGTTCGCGCCGGTTGCCTTGGTAGCGTCGTCACGGGTGCGGATGCGCTGATCCAGCGCGCGGCGCAGGAAGATCGCCAGGTACACCAGAGCCAGACCAACTGCAGCGCCCAGAAGAACGTTCTGCTCGTAGTTCGGGGCCACCAGCGGCGGGTTCACGCTCGCGTTGTTCAGGGGAATCACGCGAACGGTGTTGCCGCCGGTCGGGGTAGCGCCAGCATTTTCGCCGTTCACCAGAGCCTGAGCGTTACCGGGGTTCTGCTCAATTTCCTTGATGTAGTCGGCGGTAGCCTGCAGCGCGCCGTTAGCGAGCATCTGTGCATTCTCCGGGGAAGAAGCCTTCGCGTTCACGGTAATCAGTGCAGCGTTATCACCTGCAGTTGCAGTGAGGCTAGAACGAATCTGACCGGTGGACAGAGACAGTTTGGGGTTGTTCTGCTTAATCTTCTGTGCCACGGCCTCAGAGGAGACGATAGCAGCGTAGGAGCGAGCGCGCTCCTTAGCGGCCGTAGAGCCCGAGAGAACATCCACCGTACCGGACTCGCCCACGGTCACGTAGCCCGAGGACGATGCAGCGTAGACCTTCGGCTGGAGAGAGGCATAGCCGAAGCCCGCTGCGGCACCGACAACGATGCCAATGATCAGCAGCCAGAGGTTAGCCCTCGTGGTGCGGAAAAATTCCAAAATGGTCATGGTAGTGAGAATACTCCAGAAAGTTTGAGTTAGTGTACCTGCAACGTGGAGTGTTGTTGCAGGCGGTGAAGGGATACGAAAATCCCCTGGTGTTTATTAGCGGAGCAAACCGAGCAGGTAGCTACCGTAACCGCTCTTGACGAGGGGGGTAGCGATGTCGCGCAACTGCTCATCGGAGAGCCAACCGTGGCGCCACGCAATTTCCTCCGGGCAACCAACTGACAGACCCTGACGGCTCTGAACAGTGCGGATGAAGTTAGTGGCATCAGCGAGTGAATCAAAGGTTCCGGTGTCGAGCCATGCGGTACCGCGAGGCAGAACCTCAACCTTCAGTTTACCCTGTTCCAGGTAGACGCGGTTGAGGTCAGTGATTTCCAACTCACCGCGCGGGGAAGGCTTAATCTGACGTGCATACTCTACAACCTTCGAGTCGTAGAAGTACAGACCCGGAATAGCGTAGTCGCTCTTGGGGTTCTCGGGCTTCTCTTCAATGGACAGCGCGTTGAAGTCCTTGTCGAACTCCACCACACCGTAAGCGCGAGGATCAGCAACCTGGTAAGCGAAGACGGTTGCGCCGTCCTTCTGCTCGTAGGTGGCAAGCTGAGTACCCAGACCGGGACCGTAGAAGATGTTGTCGCCGAGCACGAGTGCCACGGGGTCATTACCAATAAAGTCGGCACCCAGAATAAATGCCTGTGCCAGACCGTCCGGGGAAGGCTGCACCTTGTATTCGAGATTAATACCGAAACGGGAACCGTCACCGAGCAGTCGCTGGAACTGCTCCTGGTCGGCAGGAGTGGTAATAATCAAAATATCGCGGATACCCGCCAGCATGAGAGTGGACAGCGGGTAGTAAATCATCGGCTTGTCATAGACCGGAGTGAGCTGCTTGCTAATACCCTGAGTGATAGGGTGCAAACGGCTTCCGGTACCGCCGGCAAGAATAATTCCCTTCATAACTTCTTATTGTGTCATGTTTATCTCTTTGTTGAGGCATAAAAATCACTGTTTAGCCAGGTAAAATCTACCGTATGGCTCACATTCTTGTTACCGGCGGTGCCGGTTTTATTGGTTCGAACTTTGTTCACCACCTCATCGATAACACTGATCACACTATTACTGTGCTGGATAAGATGACCTACGCCGCAAATGCTGCGTCTTTGGAGGGGCTTCCCGAATCCCGCTTCAAGCTCGTCGTAGGCGACATCGCCGACCGCGAGCTGGCTGACGAACTGGTCGGCAAGGCAGACGCTGTCGTTCACTACGCTGCGGAATCGCACAACGACAACTCCCTGTCCAACCCCGAACCGTTCATCCACACTAACCTCATCGGTACTTTCAGCCTCCTGGAAGCAGTCCGTAAGCACGGCACTCGCTACCACCACATCTCCACCGACGAGGTCTTCGGTGACCTCGAGCTGGATGATCCGGCAAAGTTCACCGAAACCACCCCCTACAACCCCTCTTCCCCTTACTCCTCCACCAAGGCAGGTTCCGACCTGCTCGTGCGCGCATGGGTTCGCTCCTTCGGTATTGAAGCAACCATCTCTAACTGCTCCAACAACTACGGCCCCTACCAGCACATTGAGAAGTTCATCCCCCGCCAGATTACTAACATCCTCTCGGGTCTGACCCCGAAGCTGTACGGCGAGGGCCTGAACGTTCGTGACTGGATTCACGCATCCGACCACTCTTCTGCTGTGCTGCGCATCCTGGAGCAGGGCAAGATTGGCGAAACCTACCTCATCGGTGCAGACGGCGAAGAGAACAACATCACCGTTCTGCGCACCATCCTGCGCCTGATGGGCAAGGACGAGAACGACTTCGAGCACGTGGTTGACCGCCCCGGCCACGACCTGCGCTACGCAATCGACGGTAGCCGCCTGCGTGCAGAGCTCGGCTGGGAGCCGAAGTTCACCGACTTCGAATCCGGTCTTGCCGACACCATTAAGTGGTACACCGACAACCGCGGCTGGTGGGAGCCCCTGAAGGCTGAGGTTGAGGCGAAGTACGCAAAGGCTGGCCAGTAATGACCAAGGAATTGAAGGTTACTGAAACCGAGATTCCCGGCCTGCTCATCATTGACCTGCCGGTTCACGGCGATAACCGCGGCTGGTTCAAGGAAAATTGGCAGCGCGAGAAGATGGTCGCAGCCGGTCTGCCCGACTTCAACCCGGTGCAGAACAACATCTCGTTCAACGCTTCGGTAGGTACCACCCGCGGTATCCACGCCGAGCCGTGGGATAAGTACGTTTCTGTTGCGACCGGCCGTATCTTCGGCGCGTGGGTTGACCTGCGTGCCGGCGAGTCCTTCGGTAAGGTCGTCACCGTGGAGCTGGGCCCGGACACCGCAATCTTCGTGCCCCGCGGCGTGGGTAACTCCTTCCAGACCCTGGAAGGGAACACCGCCTACACCTACCTGGTGAACGACCACTGGTCGGCGGATGCAGTATCCGGCTACAGCTTCCTGAACCTTGCCGATGAGACCGTCGCAATCGACTGGCCTATCGACCTGGCGAAGGCAGAACTCTCCGAGAAGGACCGTAACCACCCGCGTCTGAACGAGATCAAGCCCCTGGAAGCCGACCCGATCCTGATTATTGGCGCGGGCGGTCAGCTCGGCACCGAGCTGGTTCGCCAGCTCACCGAGCAGAACGTACCCTTCCTGGCTGTGGATCGCGACCGCCTCGACCTGGGCAAGCCCGAGCAGTGGCGTGACGCATTCCGCTGGCGCTCCTTCCGTGCGGTCATCAACGCTGCAGCGTACACCGCAGTGGATCAGGCAGAAACCCCCGAGGGTCGCCGTGATGCCTGGGCAGCTAACGCTCTGGGTGTGAGCGCTCTTGCCTCCATCTGTGAAGAAGCTAACCTGCCGCTGGTTCACGTATCCACCGACTACGTCTTTGACGGTTCCCTGCCCCTGGGCGAGGAATACCCGGAGGATTACCCCCTGGCACCGCTGAGCGTCTACGGCGCATCCAAGGCTGCCGGTGAGGTTGCCGCCGCCGCATGGCGTAAGCACTACACCCTGCGCACCAGCTGGGTTGTTGGCGCCGGCAAGAACTTCGTTGGCACCATGGCATCCCTGGCTGAGCGCGGTATCGACCCGTCCGTGGTCGCCGACCAGTGGGGCCGCCCGACCTTCACCCAGGACCTGGCAGCAGCTGCCCTGCACCTGCTCTTTTCCGGCGCTGAATACGGCACCTACAACGTGTCGAACACCGGTGAAGTCATCAACTGGGCACAGTTCGCTCGTGCAGTGTACGAAGGCACCGGCCACGACCCGGCACGAGTCAGCGACACCACCACCGAGGAATACTTCGCCAACGCTGAGCTCTTCGCTCACCGTCCGACGAACTCGGCAATGGACCTGTCCAAGCTGATTGCTGCAGGCTTCACCCCGCGCAATCACCGCGAGGCGCTCGCCGCCTACCTTGCAGAAATGGGTTCCTAATCCTCTAGGATTTGGTCCTATATCTGCTGATAACAGCATAAAAGGCGTGAAAAGCGCCATATCACAGGTTCCCGGCCCTTGAAGAAGAGCCGGGAACCTGTACAATATTGTCTTGGCCAAGGCGGTGGAATACACGAAACGTGTAGGTCCGTAACTGACGGTGGCTGGTTGGAAAGAGATTTCTGGCGCCAGTCCCTATTCCACTTGGCGCATCACTTCTAACCAAGAAAGGATGGACGACTCATGTCAGATACCATCAAAATTTCAGCTACCGTACGTAGCGACTTCGGCAAGGGCTACGCGCGCCGCATCCGCATGGCAGGCGACATCCCCGCCGTCATCTACGGCCACGGCGAAGAGCCCAAGCACGTAGTACTCCCCGGCCACGCAACCACCTTGGCTGCCCGCGTCCCCAACGCTATCCTCGACCTCGACATCGAAGGTGAATCACACCTCGCAATGATCAAGGACATCCAGCGTCACGCAATCCGCCCTGAACTGCAGCACATCGACCTGCTGACCGTTAAGCGCGGCGAGCGCGTTGAGATTGAGGTTCCTGTACACGTTGAAGGCGAGCCTGCTGTTGGCGCCGTTGCTAACCAGGAAGAAACCGTTCTTCTGGTTGAAGCTGACGCACTGAAGGCACCCGAAGCTTTGACCGTGAGCATCGAAGGCCGCGAAGCTGGCGCTCACGTTCTGGCATCAGACGTTGAACTGCCCTCAGGCGTAACCCTGGTTGCAGACGCTGAACTGCTGATCGTTAACGTTTCTGAGCCCGAGGAACTCGACGTTCCCGAGCCCGGTGAAGAAGGCGAAAACGCACCCGAGGGTGACATCGTTGAAGCTTCCGAGGAATCAGATCAGGCTGGCGAAGCTCACGACTCAGATAACTCAAAGCACTAGACCGCGCCCTGCGCCTAGCGCAACAATGATTTGTGGATGGCCCGCCGCTACCTCTCTTCTGAGGTGGTAGCGGGCCATACTCATAGAATGGTGTAGTCCATGAATTTTCTAAAAACCTTTTACAGCGCCGTGGAAAGGGCGAAGATATGTCTGATGCGTGGCTCATTGTTGGTCTGGGGAACCCGGGCCCGGAGTACGAGAAAACCCGCCATAACATCGGCCAGATGGTGGTTGATGAACTGGCGCGTGAAGTAGGCGGTGGCTTCAAGAAGCACGGACGCGCGCGCGCCCAGGTGCTGGAAGGACGTTTGGGTATAGGCGGACCCAAGGTAGTGCTGGCCAAGCCCCTGACCTATATGAACACCTCGGGCGGCCCGGTATCGGCTCTAGCCCAGTTCTACGATATTAACCCCGACCGTATCATCGCGGTGCACGATGAACTGGATATCCCCTTCGACACCATTAAGCTCAAGATCGGTGGGGGAGAGGGCGGCCACAACGGTCTGCGCGATATCACCAAGGCGCTGGGCACCAAGGACTACTACCGTGTTCGCACCGGCATCGGTCGTCCTCCCGGACGCATGGACACCGCAGACTTCGTGCTCAAGCCCTTCAGTAGCACCGAAGCGAAGGACCTGCCCTTCCTCATCTCAAACGCAGCGGATGCAACCATGATGCTCGTAAAGGAAGGCCTGCTGGCAACCCAGCAGCGCTACCACGGCGCAGGTTCCTAGCCGTATGACCCGTGCCGGGTAAACACTGAACTGGGTCAACACTGAACTGGGGTAATGCATGATGCGGGCCGATGTGTGAACTAGGCTCTACCTAACTATGCAAGAGCCCGGTGAGGGAATAAGCTAGAAAAGAATGACGTTATACGCTCCACGACGGGAAAACACCCGACCGTGGAGCGTATGAGCGAGAGAAGAAGGTACCCGTGGCTGAATACTCCACCCCCGCCAACACCCCGCTGAGCGACGACATTGTACGCCAGCTTCGTAAGGATTTTCCTATCCTCAACACTGAGGTTAACGGGCATCCTCTGGTCTACCTGGATTCGGGGGCGACCAGTCAGAAACCGCTTCAGGTGCTCGACGCTGAACGTAACTTCTACCTGCACGCTAACTCTGCTGTACACCGTGGCGCACACACCCTCGCGGTTGAGGCAACCGACCTGTTCGAGGACGCGCGCATCACCGTTGCGAACTTCGTCGGTGCCACTGACGAAGAAATCGTGTGGACCTCCAACGCAACCGAGGCGCTGAACCTGGTCGCCTACTCCATTGGCAACGCCTCTCAGGGTATCGGCGGTCCGGCTGCTGAGCGTTTCGCACTGGGCCCTGGCGACGAAATTGTCACCACCGAGATTGAGCACCACGCGAACCTCATTCCCTGGCAGATTCTTGCTCAGCGAACCGGCGCAACTCTGCGCCACATCCCCTCCACCGAGGACGGTCAGCTCGACTACGCTGCTGCCGAGGGCATCATCAACGAGAAGACCCGCATCGTGGCGTTCACCCACGTCTCGAATGTGACCGGCGCGATTACCGATGTGCCCCGCATGGTCGCCATGGCTCGTAAGCACGGCGCTCTCGTTGTGCTGGACGCCTGCCAGTCCGTGCCGCACATGCCCGTAGACTTCCACGCCCTGGACGTCGACTTTGCGGCGTTCTCCGGCCACAAGATGCTGGCTCCCACCGGCATTGGCGCCCTCTACGGTCGTGCCGAACTGCTTGAGGCCCTGCCACCCTTCCTGACCGGTGGCTCCATGATTACCCGCGTGGGTCTGCAGGATGCCGAATACATGCCCGCCCCCATCAAGTTTGAAGCGGGTACCCAGCGCGTCTCGCAGGCAGTCGCCTTCGCCGCCGCCGTGCGTTACCTGCAGCACTTGGGCATGGAGAACGTTGAGGCATGGGAGCACGAACTGGGCGCTCGCCTGGTTGAGGGTGTTCAGAAGATTGAGGGCGTGCGCCTGCTCGGCCCCGCCGACCCCTCCAAGCGTGCCGGCCTGGTTGCTCTCGCCATTGAGGGTGTGCACCCGCACGATGTGGGCCAGCTACTCGACACCCAGGGTATCGCTGTGCGCGTGGGCCACCACTGCGCCCAGCCGCTACACCGCTGCGCCGGTGTGACCGCCTCGACCCGTGCATCCACCTACATCTACAACACCACCGAAGATGTGGACGCTTTCCTGAAGGCACTTGCCGAGGTGCGCCCCTACTTCGGGTTCTAAACGTAGACGCGTTAGAAGCTAACGCCTCAATTTTTCAGACAGACCAACTGACGGAAGAAGAACACCGTGTCTCTTGAATCCCTGTACCAGGAAATCATTCTGGAGCATTCCAAGCAGCGTAGCGGCGAGCACCTCGTAGAGGTACCCGCCGGCCACGCAAGCGCCGATAACCACCAGTACAACCCCACCTGCGGTGACGAAATCAACCTGCGCGTGGTGCTCTCTGACGAGCTGAAGGATGGCGAGAAGACCATCGAGTCGATCTCTTGGGAAGGCGACGGTTGCTCCATTTCGATGGCTGCCGCTTCCGTGCTCTCTGAAATGGCTCCCGGCATGACCACCTCCGAGCTGCAGAGCCACGTGGATGCGTTCCGCGAGATGCTGCGTTCGCGCGGTAAGGTGACTCTGGACGAAGAGGAGTACGGCGATATGGCGGCTTTCTCCGGCGTTTCGAAGTTCATGGCGCGCGTGAAGTGCGCGATGCTCTCCTGGGTTGCCGTTGAGGAAGCCACTAAGGAAGCAGCTGCGAAGAGCTAATTCTTTGCCGAGAGGGTAGGTTGGAGTGTTTGGTAAGTAACCAATATTTGAACGCCAATCGAAAATACCGAATGGAACCATCGACAATATATTGCATGGATGTGTAATGTTTTTTGATGAACTTTTAGCGGTGAGCACCGAACGAGACTCTACACTCGGCTTTTTCTTGATGTGAGATTTCTCTGATATAAATCAATATGATGAAAATATGAGGCGGATACTACACTGTATCCGCCTCATATTTATATCTTTTCCTTTTTCCTTCAAAAAGGTGACTGGTAAAATAAAAGGACGAAGGGCGCCCTACCAGCACCCTCGAGAAACTCTTTTCGGACCCGCATATTCTCATGTGATAGCGAGAAGAAAAACAGCTTAGCGAGAGTATTTTCTCAGTGCTGAAATTCTTCGCTAATTCTCGTGCTTTCACTACAGATATCGGTTATGTTTCTCACCCCTTCCGGTACTTCAACCACACCGGAATAACCATCGCCGCTACCAACCACAAGGAAGCCCTATGATTATTGGCTACGCCGCAGGCGCCTACGACCTTTTCCACTACGGCCACCTCGAGATTCTCCGCAAGGCTAAGGAAAACTGCGACTACCTCATTGCCGGCGTCGTGCACGATGACGTTCTGGAAGTGACCAAGGGTCGTCGCCCCGTCATCCCCATCGAAGAGCGTGCCGCCATCGTCAGCCACATCGACTACGTGGACGAAGTGCACGTTGAAACCAACCCCGACAAGCTCGAAACCTGGAAGCAGAAGCCCTTCAACGTCTTCTTCAAGGGCGACGACTGGAAGGGCACCGAAAAGGGCAATGCCCTGGAAGCACGCTTCGCAGAGGTCGGCGTGGAAGTACACTACTTCCCCTACACCGAGCACACCTCCAGCACCAAGCTGCGCAAGGTCGTTGACCTACTCGAAGCAGAGCACGACCTGCGCGTAGAGATGCGCCGCTTTGCTGAGCTGCTTGGCGAACGCGAATACTCCGAGGCGACCGTCGCCTCCTAACGCTCCTACCCCTTCATAGGTGCGTTAGAGCTCATAAGACTCATAAAGACACAAAGAGAATCCCCGCCGTAAGTACTTACGGCGGGGATTCTCTGCATATTGGCGGTATATCAGCTACACCTCAAAGGTGAGCGTCTCATAAGCTTTAGCGCTGTGCCAGCCACTTCTCAGCGGAGGAGCCCAGAACCTTCAGCACGCGGCCAACCTGCGGCTCAGCAGCGGCTGCAATCTTCTTGCCCACCAGCGGGATGGAGCAGGAGACTTCACCGTTGACGTCCAGGCGGGTCTGCTCGCCCTCGGGGGTCAGCTTCTGAGTAGCCTGAGCGGACACGGGCACGCCGTTGACCTTGACCTCGGTAGAAACGGTGCGGGATCCGTCAGCAGCCGGTGCGCTTACGGTGTCCATCTGGGTCATAGCAACGCCGTTGCCGACGAACTTACGAGCGATGTCCGGCACGCGCTCAGCGGGTACGGTACGCTCGGTGGTTGCGGTGAACTCGGCGGAGGTGTCACCGGAAACGGAGAAGCTACCGAACTCCACGCCAACCTCGGAGCATACGAAGCGTGCGAAATCCTCGCTAGAGAACGCCTCGATAACCTGCTCAACGCTTGCGTTGATAACGGTCGATTCCTGAACTGCCATAATTGTTCCTTTCGTAGTGCGCGAAAACCCCGCGCATTATCCCTTACTAAGGATACGGTGCGCGGGGTTTCGCAACCAATGTAAAGACGCGAATCCACCTGAGAATATGCCGTGAACAAGGGAAAACATCCACAGCCTCTCACAGGGTGGTTGGAGGATTCGCATGCCGGTCTAAAAATGTGGGAAGCGCCCGGCCGGGCACCTCCCACACCGCATCACGAGGATGCTGAGCTTAGAAAGCAAGAAAACCTTAGGCGCTGGGAGCCATCGCGTCGATGCGAGCCATCTCAGCCTTACCCGCACGGTGCGCGCGAGCAGCCTGCTTCAGGCGGCCCCAGAAGGAATCCTTACGGTGGGTCTTGCCGGCGAGCAGGTCCTGCAGTTCCTCACCCAGCTGAGCTGCGGAAATCTCCGGGGTGGAGACGTAAGGCTCAGCGGTGCGGAACAGGGAGGGGTTCGCCAGGGCAAGATCGAGCTTAGCGAAGAGATCTTCGCGGCTCTCAACGACAACAGCGTGGCCGCGCTTCTCCATCAGAGCGGTGAAGGGGACCTGGTGGTTGTCAACGACCTCATTGAACTCTGCGCGGCGCGGAACAGCCAGGGGCAGAGCGCCGGTGCGGCGTGCATCCTGGATGGAGCCGGGGCCGCCCTGAACCAGTACTACGCGTGCGGTTGCGTAGTAGTCCAGCAGCTCGGAGGCGGGAAGAAGCTTAAGGTTGTCTGCGTGCTTAATGGGCGCAGTGTGGCCATGCTGCACGAGGCAGGTGACCTCGGGGTGAGCCTCAAGATAAGCCTCAACCCAACGCAGGAGACGATCAAAAGTGTGAACGTCGGTGCCGAGGGACACCACCAAATCGTACGTCTTAGTAGGAATACGAACGGGCGCGACGGCAGGGGTAAATACGGGCAGGTCGAACTTGGAAGTATCAACGCTGACGTGGGGGAAGTCCTGAATAGACATAGCCTATTCCTCTCTATGTATTTATCGGTAGTAACCCCGTATACCTGACGCAAAAATCCGGAGGGCATCATTGGTATACGCGGCGGCGTCGTGCCGGAGAAAATGGTGAGTAATCTCCGCATACGCTTCTCTGGCGAGTGGTTAGTTCGCTTGGATGGTGAGTCCACAGTGGAGCGCACGACTTATGCGTATCTGTATGTATTAATAAATACTATACCCTGAAAATAACGCCCTCAGCACACGCGAGGACGCTATTTTCAGGATAAATTCATCACTCTTAGAAAATGGGATGAATCACACGAGAATCAGGGAAATTCTCCTGCTGTTCCTCGCTCTGAACAATAATTCGATCAGCAAAGGTGTACAGCATCTTACCGGTCATCGTCGGCAGAGTCGGGCGGTCAAAACACTCAATATAAAGAGTCTTTACGCCAAAAAGTTTAGCCGCAACAAAGAAAGGAACAGCAACACCCGCACCCGCAGAAACAACCGCATCCGGACGTTCCTTCGGAAAAATACGAAATGCCAAGAACAGATTACGAATAGCGTTCTTAATATTTCGAGTGGTCGGGTAATAAGCCCAATAGGTCTTCTCATCAGCCAGAGAAGATTCCACATCGGGCTGTTTAAAGCTAACCCACACGCGGTCATAATTCTGCCACGCAGCAGAAGTAGCCGTCAGATGCTTCAAGTGTCCGCCACTGCTAGAAACCAGCAGAAGCTTCTTCTTCGGTGCCTGAGAGGAAGTTGACTCAGTCATAGTGTTCTCCTAAAGCCCCAATACAAGAGAAAAATAAGAAGAGAAGATAAGGGTGAGCTGACGGGCCCGGCGGAACCGGCATCAACAGACCTATCACAATAGATCCACCTCAGCAGGTACCACCGCACCCTAAGCTCAAGGACGAAGGACGAACCCGCACAGAGGCGAGGCATCCATCAACAGAACCCCGAGTACTCGCGGTCTGATTACTCGCGATCCAGGAACACAGCCAGAGCGTTCACGCCCTCAAGCTGATCCAGCTGAGCGAAGAGCTCACGAACCTGCTGCAGAGAAGTAGCCGCAGTCACCGGAACCAGAGCAACGCCGCCAGCCTGAACGAAACGCAGCTGAGTCGACAGGGGAGTAGCGGTGCTCAGGCTAATCACCAGAGGAGTCTCGCTCTTCTCAACCAGCGACTCGGGAGTGTGGCGGGTCAGCGCGTCACGGACCGAAGCGTAATCGGTGAAACGTGCGTACTCGGTGGGCAGAACACGCTGCAGCATCTGGTATAGGTGCTCAACACCGCGGTCAGTACCGGGCAGAATCACAATGCCGGAAGCGCCAGCGCTCTTCACGTCGCCGTCGGGAGCACCAATGGTGCGCAGCAGCATGAACGCGTCATTCGCCTCAGAAGTGGAACCCAGCTCGTGAACCGGGATACCAGCATCTTCCAGACGATCAGCGTAACCAACGTGACGCATAGTGCGGTCACGACCGTACGCCAGCACAGCACCAATCAGCAGACCGGCAACAGCACCAACAATACCCATCTTCACCGGGCCAAGAGCCGAGGAAGAAGAAGGAACCTGAGCCTCGCTCATCACGCGACCACCGGTGGTGGAAGTCAGCTGAATCTGAGCGCGACGGTCCTGCAACTGAGAGAGCAGACCCGCACGGTTGTTATCACCCTCGAGGGCCGAAATCTGCTCATCAATCTGGTGCAGAGCAGAATCAACGCTGCTCTTCAGCGACTCGGAACGAACCTGCAGGTATGCGTTCGCCATAGCGTTAGCGTAACGTGCAGCCTCCGTACCGTTGGGGCGGGTCACCTCAATATCCAGAACAGCAGTCTGGGAGGTGCCGGTCACCTTGACGGAGTTCATGAGGCGGCTGGTCAGCTGAGCCTCAGAGAGGGTATCGCCATTAGCAATCAGAGACTTTGCCGCGTTCTGTGCAACCTCGCGAGAGGATGCAACGCGAGACTCGGTCGCAATATCCACCTTCGCGGAGTTAGCGCTACCGGTACCGGCGGGATCAACCACCAGCGGGTAAACAACCAGCGAAGCCTTAGAAGTGTACTTGCTATTGGTCATGTAGCCGTAGACGGCACCCGCCACAGCGAAAACCACAACCGACAGCAGAATCAGCAGACGGTGTCGGAAAATGCGACGTACCTGGTTGCCAAGGGTAACCGAGGAGGTATGAGAGGTGTTATCCATGAGGACATCCTAGAGGAAGAGAAACGGACACTAAATATCGGAGAAAAACGTAGAGGAAGCTGAAGGCTTAAGACTTCGCGCGGCGGGCGGAAAGGAAACGCTCAATACCGAGAGCCTTACGGAAGCGGTACAGCACCGCGCCGTACACCGGCACCAGTAGCACCACGTACACGATGACGCCCAGCACGCTCTGACCCAAGAAAGCCAAAGACGCCAGAGCGCACACCGTCGGAACAGCCGCACCCAAGAAGAGTGAAGGAGCCATCTCACGGGCCGAAGCACGAATACCGACGAGGCGGAACACCTGGTAGCTCGCAAGGAAGGTATCAATCAGCAGAGCAGAAGCCCAAGCCGTCACCGCACCGTACAGGCCCCAGACCGGAACCAAAGTGAAGTTCAAAGTCACAGCCACCACCAGGGAGGAGAGCTTGTTCAACAGCTGCCAGCGACTCTTACCGCTCATCAGCAGAACAGACTGCACGCCACCGGCACTCATTGACAGCATCGCCGCCGGGCAGATCACCCAGAGAATACCGGCGCCAGCCTCAAAGCCCTTACCGAAGAAGCCCAAAAGAGTCGGACCAAAGAACGCCAGGGAGAGGTAGAACGGCCAAGACAACGCAGTCAGCACGCGAGTGGTCGAAAGGAAAATATCTCGAGCACGATCGAGCTGACGAGTAGCCAACGCTGCGCTGATCGACGGGCCGGTCACCACGCGGCCGGTGTGTTCAATCATGGTGCCCACACGAACACAACGGTTCACAGCACCATAGATACCACCGGCAGCGGCACCCAAGAACGCCGTCACCACCAGCACGTCAATCCACTCCAGGATGGTTTCCACAATGGTAGCGACACCGCGTGCAGAGCTGAAACCCCAGAACGAACGGAACGTCTCAGGCGGAGAATCCTCAGAAGAAAGAACCTCCACATGCTCCTCGGAAGGGAACGCCCGCTCCAAAAGCCACAGGGCAACCACCGCAGTAATCGCCACCGGGATGGTCCAGGCGTACACCAAATCCATGAGCTGACCCGAGAACAGAACAACCAAACCCACCGCCGCAAAACGCAGAGTGGGAAGCAGAACATTCTGCAGGAGCGTAAAGGTCACCACACGATGCAGGCCACGCAGAGCGCCGAAGAACACCGTCATCAGCGCCGCTATCAGCACGAAAGCCGAACTGACACGCATCGCCGCCTGATACTGGGGAGCCATCGGCACAATCTCGGTGTAGATGTACACACCCGCCACCAGAAGCACCGAAGTCACCAGCGAAGGAATCAGACCGTAACGGATCAGCTGCGGAAGCACACCGTAACGACCCAGCGCACGCTGAGCACTCATCGTACGAACCAAGCCCGTATCCGCGCCGAAAGTCACCAGCGAAATCGCAATCGCGAACAACGCCATCAGACGGAAAAACTCGCCCGAACCCTCAGCACCAATACCGTTCGACACCACCATCGTGGTCACGAACGCGATACCCGCGCCGTACATCACGCACAGAGAAGCAAGAGAGCCGCTCTTTGCCAGGCTGGGCTGCTTAGCCTTTCCGGGAGCTTTCTTAACCGGCACGCTCTTCGCGGATGCGCTATCTGCCTGAGCACCTGACGCGGAAGGCTTAGCCTTCTCATTCGGAGTCTTTTCTTCCTGCGCCTTTTCTACAGACTCAGCAGTAGCCGAGGCAACCCGCCGGGAACCGGACAGATGAGCACCCACTACAGCGGTAGCGTTTGCCGCTGAGGAACCAGCAGTCGAAGTACCTGACTCCGAAGAACCCGCCTCCAAAGAATCGGGCAGTAACTCTTCGGAAGCAAAGCCTCGAGCCGGAGGCACAATCGACAGCGCCGTGGTCGCAGGAAAACGACCGGAACGGATATCGTCCACCGTCGGAGCAAACTCATCGGCAGAAGACTCAGCCAGCGATTCGCCCTGCTCCACTACCGGCTCGATGTACTCGCCGCTCTCACGCAGACGCGCACGGCGGCTAGGATGACCACCCGTCGAATACGCATCCTCGAAAGATGAAACCGCAGAAGTATCTAAACCACGAGGGGACTGATTCTTCGTCATAGCCCCTCACCATCCCGAATGGAACGAATGCACGCCATCGATGCGAGCATCAGAATGGTCATCTGAGCAATATCGAAGCTGTAGAAAATAAAGACGACGCAGCACGCGACCGGCACGCTATGCAGCCAGTACCCGGAGGTGGTCTTCACTCGTGCGCCGCCTGCTACAGTGCACACCATGAAGAGCGCGAACAGCGCCAGACCCACGAAGCCGAAGCAGAACATCAGAGTCCACAGGTACCCCTGGGTACCCATTGACACGCCAATGCTCGGTTCCATACGCGGAGTGCCGTAACCAATAATCGGGGACTCCAAGGTCGCCTTCCAGGTGGCGCGGTAGAGCGCCGCACGGCCACCGGTGGAGTCAGAGTAGTCCTGACGACCCAGAATGTTATCCACGGTGCCCGACGCAAAGAGCGCCACAACCACAGCCGTAATCGCCGCAACACCCGTACCCACAGCACGCCAATTAGCCGCAAGGAACTGACGCAGCAGTACGTACGCTGCGCTGATACCTAGACCAATGAACATGCCGCGGTTACTGGTCGCAATCGCAGGCACAGTAGAAAGCGCCATACCAATCAGCAACGCAATACGCAGCCAGATGGAACGCAGACGAAGCAAGCACGCCAGCATCACCGGGGTAAGTAGGGTGTACGCCAGACCCCAACTGTTCGCGTAGGGGAACGGCGCGGAGGGGCGAATATACGCCTCGGGAGCACCCCAAGGACGCTGAACCTCAGCCAGGGGAGGAAGCATGTAGTCACGCACCAGCGGATTCTGCATAAAACCAGAAGGCATGATGAAGCTCATCGGGGTACGCAGACGGAACTCAGGGAAGAGAACGCCGCCGTAACCCAGGACAATGAGGGTCACCCACAGAGTAGCCAGACCACCCAGCACCCTATTGAGGCTAATAGAAGAACGCGCGTTGTAGTAGTACAGGGCGTAAATGCCGGCGCTGAGAATATTCACAAAGCGCAGACCCCAACCAATAATGTCGGTCGAACGGGTCAGGGCAAGCGCCGCAACAACAACCCACACGCAGAATGCGCCCCACACCCACAGGGAACCGGGCACGCGCACATTACCTCGAATAATGAGGTAAAAAAGCATGATCGCTGCCAGTACCAGCGGCGCAATCTGAAGGACACCCAAAGCCCACAGCGCCGGGAAGCCGTACAGTAACGCCAGCAGAGGCCAGGCGGGGAGCTTCTTCTGCGCCGTAGATACCGGACGGTTGCGCGCGCGGGCACGCAGAATACCGCTGGGCGGAGTACTATCCAATCCAGCAGAATCCTTCAGCGCCACAGGCGAAGTGCCCGGAGGGGAAAGAACGGAAGAGGAAACCATGTCTGTGCGATACCTGGTTAGAGACCTCGACCGGTCTTCTGGACGAGATCAAGAAGAGTAGCGGGCTTAATAAGACCGGTGGACACAACATACGCCGCCCAAGCACGAAGCTGCATGGGGTCGCGGCGCAGAGCCGCGCGAGCGTACGCGCGCGCCTCCTTGTTGTTGCCCAGCGACGCCTGAGCGTACGCAATCTGACCGGCGATACGTGCCAGACCCTTGGGATCCTGCTCGAATTCAGGGAACTTACGCAGAATGTAGCTCAGACCGTCAACCATGGACTGCCACTTGCCGGAGAAGAAGGAAGGGCGGTCCCAGAGCACCAGAATCAGCGGTTCGGGCACGCTCAGCACATCGCCGTGACGGGTTGCACGCAGCAGCAGGTCGTAGTCTTCACCGTAGGCGGCGGGCAGTTCCTCATCGACCAGGCCGATGCGGGCGGGCTTACCGTCAACGCCGAGCAGATCCTCGCGAGAGTACAGCATGGCGGAGGGGTGAATTTCGGTAATGCGCGAACGCAGGAAGTCTGCGAAGGTTGCGCGCTCGGGTGCCAGGCGTACGATGTCCTGACCGCCGGAGCGGACGGTAATACCCGAAGAGATAGCGGCTGCTTCGGGGTTTTCGCGCCAGAGAGCGACCTGCTGGGTGAGCTTGGAAGGCATCCAGTAGTCGTCATCATCGCAGAAGCCAATCATCTCGCCGCTGGAGGCGATGATGCCGCTGTTGCGGCCGCCAGCCAGACCGCCAGAGCGGGTGTTGGAGACAATCTTCAGGGCACGGTTTTCGCCGACCTCAATGTCCTCGAGGCGGTCGGGTTCAACGCGGTCAAAGACAACAACAACTTCAACGAAACCGCGGTAGCTCTGCTCAAGGATGGAGCGGACAGCCACGCGCAGCAGTTCGGGGCGCTTGCCGTTGGTTGCGATAACGGCGGAAACAGCAGGGGTGCGAGAGGTGAAGTGCATCATTGGGATTCTCCTTACTCAGCGGGGGTCGCGAGGCTAACGTACTTGCGACGCATGGACAGCAGGACGGTTGCGGCATTAGCCAGAAGAAGCAGTGCGTAGACGATGACGAATACGGGGCCGAAGCCAACGAAAATGTAAATCCAGCAGAGGGTGCCAGCGTCCATGTGCAGGTTGATGAAGGAGCGCAGGGGACCACCGGTCGGCGGTGCCGCGGTCTTGCGGTTGTTGCGCAGCTGCTCAGCCAGAATCTGGCTCATGAAGTGACCTGCGGTCAGCGCGGTGAAAATCATCGGCATCGCAATGATCCAGCCGTTGAATGCGCTGGAGCCGGTAAAGGAGTAGTGCGCCGGGTACAGCAGGAAGGAGAGCAGGGTTGCCATGTGCACGGAAGGCACGCGGATGGAGTCGACCACGTGGTCGAGCCACTCACCGGCGGGGGAGGACGCGCCGGTCACGCGAGCAACCTGGCCGTCAGCGGAGTCCAGACCGTAACCGAGCGCGAAAAGCAGGGCAACGCAGATACCTACACCAACGCTGGGCGGGCAGGTAATCAGAACGATGATGCCTGCCGCGGAACATGCAGCGGAAATTGCGGTGACGCCGTTGGGGGTGATGCCCAGCGCAACAGCTGCCGCAGCGAAGTAGCGTGCTACTCGGCGGTTGACCCAGCGGGTGTAGGCGGGAACGCCAATGCCGGGCTTCTGCGCTGCTTCAAGAGAGCGCAGGGTGTGAGAAAACTTCGCAGAAAATCCCGATGCGGGCGCGGAGTTCGGGGCGTGAGGTGCCTCAGAGGTGGACATGCACATTCCTTTTTAATCGGTGAGAGGAGTGAAGGAGAGTGAATTACTCCCTTTCGGGGTGGTTGCGAGAAAGTCCGGAAGTCTCGCACGCGAAAAAAGAGGTGGTTGGTCCCTTTTTTCACGTACACCACTATATAGATATTTTACAACGAGATGAAGTGCAACAGGGGGCGTGTGGTCAGGGTCAACAATTGTGTCGTAAAAACCCTCTGACAATGCGCTTTGGTGCAGATTTGCGGGATCCTTCGGGTAGGCTTGGTGTGCTGTTAGAGGGGGTTATCGGCGCTTTGTTCTCGTGAATTGTGGATTTAGAAAACATTTCTGAACATTGTGCAGAGAGGCACATGACAGAAGCACAAATAATGGGAATAAATGATGCAAAAAACACGGAAAAGTGGGGAATATACGCAAATGGGGTTTGATTTCCTGAATCATTCAGAAAATCAAACCCCATTTAGCTGAGATTATCTAGAAGGTATTAGTTCCTTCGAGACTGCATCGGAACGCGGGTTCCGACTCCGTTATTGACGATGCGTCGCTCGCCCTGGCCGGCTGCCGCGTTGTTCGCGTTGTCGACCACGGGCTGCTCAGCCTCGTGTGCGGCGGGAGCATCCGCCTCCTTGTCGCCTTCCTTCTCGGCGGGCTGCTCAGCAACCGGTGCCTTGGAGGTAGCCTGCAAATCGAAGCTCACATTCGGGCGAACGTTACGTCGGCTAATGCCCGGGTGAACCTCAACAGCGATGAGGTTCTCACCAGCCTTCAGCTGAGAAGCCGGAACGGTGAAGGTCACCGGAGTCTTCTGAGCCGTAGCGGTATCAATCGAGCTCGATGCAATCGCGCTATTCCACAGCTTTCCACGAGTGTCAAAGTTGGAACGACCAACCTCTTCACCGTTGACACCCACCGCAATAGCGTCATCCGCGTAAGTGGTCAGCACGAGATCACGGCTGGCCTGCTCACGAGTGAGCTGGATGGTGGTGTAGGCGTAGATATTGTGGCGGGAACGCACGAGCGGAACCTTAACGGAGGTGTTGAGGTTACCAGTACCGACCCCAATCGGGGTCTTGCCGGTCTGCCATGCTTCCTGCGCAATATCTTCCAGGCTGAAGTGGAAGTTGTACTTCCAACCGTACTTACGGTTGGGAGCCTGGGTAGAGACCATGTACTTCCAATCCGAGGCGTAGGGCAGAACAATCTGGTCCTTAGCGGCTTCTTCCTTCGGATTCTCAGGCTTGGGATCGGCGGGCTTAGGCTCCTCAACCTTCGGGTCCGGATCCTGGACCTTCGGTGCCTCAGTAGTCGCTTCTGCACTCGGGGTAGCGCTTGCCGAAGCACTGGGGTCAGCGCTCGCGGTCGGGTCAGCAGCTGCAGTCGGATCCACACTTGCCGTCGGGTCAGCGGTAGGAGTCTCGGTTGCGGTCTCCGTGGGGGTAGGAGTCGGGCGAACCGGAGCTACCTGAACCGGAGTGGATGCAGAGTAGTTATCCGAGCTGTCCACTGCACGCACAAAGTAACGTGCGTTATCGGTGTGGTCAATCTCGAACTTCGTACCCGAAGTGCTAGCGATAACTCGGTCGTCACGCAGAATCTGGTAGCGGACACTACCGGTATCCTGCACGGCATCCCAGGTCAGAACGTCCTTATCGTCCTTCAGCTCAACCTTCAGGTTCTGCGGGGTAGGCGGAGGAGCCACATCGCGAGCCTCAAAGCGCGCAAAACCGACGGTATCCTGAGTACCGTGAACACCCAGCGAACGGTGAATATCGCCGCCAACCCACAGGGTGCCCTTCGAATCCACGAAAGACTCCCAGATACCGAATCCGTGGTCACCCTTAATAGCAGGGGAGAACTCCGGCAGCATCTTACCGCTGTCCTTATCGAAAGCAGCAACCAGCTTGACCGAGTGAATCACGCTCGAACCGCCCACGGGGGTCCGCTTGTTACGCGAATCCTGGTAGAGGAAGTCGCCGCAGTGGCAGGCGCCGTAGATGGTGTTACCGTGCAGGTGCAGATCCTGGAAGTCTCCACCATCGCGGGTAATCGCGGTGTAGGTGGGGGTCAAGGACGCCTTATCGTAACGAGAGATGAGGTGCTCAGTACCGCCCACCCAGACGCCGGTACCGGCATCCTGGACGTCGAACTGGAAACCCCAAATTTTGGTTTCATTACGCAGGTCAGAGACATTAGCGCCAGCAGGAATCTCAGACTGCTGGTACGCCCACGGGCTGCCCTTCTGCATATGCTGAGTAATATCAGCCACGCGGTAGGCAAGGCCACCGTTGAGCCAGGTGAAGTAACCGGCTACGTAAACATGAGAGTTATCAGCGGAGGCGCTAATACCGTTGACAGTACCGTTGAACACCTGGCGCCAGTTACGGTCTATACTCACAATACCGGGCACACCGTTAGAAGGCTCGCCCAACTTAAAACGGGCAATATTGCGCGAATACGCCTCACCCGCCTTTTCACTTTCATAAATGTGGGTAAAGGTGCCGCCAATATACACGTAGTCACCCTGACGGTGAATGGTCTTCACCGTCATGACCTCGGTACGAATGCGATCTTCGACTTTAACCTGGGCCCATTCAGGGGCAACTTCACCGGTTGTGGCGTCAACAACGACGAAGCTCTCATGCTTCTCACCGTTAACAAGCTTGAAGTTACCGCCAACAGCCAAACGGTTATTCGGCAGAGCCTCAACAGCCTTCACCTGACCGTCAACAGTCAGCTTAAAATCGCGGCGCAACTCGCCGGTCACCGGGTCAAAAGCAGCAATATTAGATTGCGCAACACGCTCACCGGTAGAGGACTCAAGGTACTCGAAGTCGCCACCAATAAACACGCTGGAGGTGCCGTTACCGTGATCGACCTCGGTAATGGCCTCAACGTAGGTGTTCATTTCGCCGGTTTTACCGGAGGCGGTCCTGGCGCTGGTTCGCCAGCGCCAATCCGCCGAACGGCTATTGGGCAGGGCACGACGAGCGCTCGCCGGGGTACCGGAATCCGGGATAGCGCCCAGGTTCAAATCATTCTGGGTCAGCTTCGGGCGCAGGAACATCTGGGTGTAACCGAAAGAGGCCTCACCGTTGCTTTCCTTACCGTAGATGTAGGAGTTCCGCGCATCGGTGATTGCCGGCTCAGAGCCATCCTGCGAAATGGGAGAGTTTGCACCGTAACGGAAACCCATACGGTAATCCTGGGACGCCAACTCATCAAACATCAAAGTCTTGAAGCCGTTGTTCTGTCCACGCAGAATGTGGTCTTCCCACGTGCCATCAGGCCAGTCCCTGCGGCCATTTTCATTGTAGGAAGAGAACTCGTCAGGGTTGGTGATGGTCGTATTCGACCAGACAGCGCTCGAGCGCAGAGCCCAGGTCCACTCGGAAGTCTGACGGCGGTCAACCGTCACCTCCTGCCACTTGGTGCCCGAGGTGTTTAGGGCACGGCGGAAACGGTAACCGTCGGGCAGCTGATCGGGACGAACGCCGTTGAGCAACTGAGAAATAGTGGTGCCCGAAAGCTGAATCGGGGTCTTCGCGGCGGGTAGGGAGCTCAGCGCCTTGCCCTGTTCAAGAGTCATACCGGATGACGCGGGTGCGGCATCGCTGTAGAGCTGCGAAGTATCGCCCTGACCCTCATAGTTTTCGGTCCAGCCGTCACGGCCCTCACCAATCTTGACCCAGCCGCCACCATCAGTTTCCTGATCGCAGTAGAACTGAGTCGGCTGACTCATCGAAGGAGTGTACAGCCAATAGGCGCCGCTCTTTGCCTCGGGGTTAGCCTGCTTGGCTTCCCAACAGCTAGCGGCAGCACGCTCGGAGGTCGTGCCATTGTAGAAAGCAGAGTCCCTTTTTTCCGCAGTCTGTTCGACAGCGGTACTCGGCGTAATAGCGGGGATAGCTACGGGCAAAGCCAAAGCCGTAGCAATGCTCAAGCAAAGAGTTGAGCGGGTTATAGCAGAACGAGAAAAGCCAGAGCCCGTCATGCCAAGGTGGGCTTTCATAATATCTCCAAATGAATGCCAAGAAATGTTATCGAGTGCGCATCAACATTAATGCGCTATGGATGATAATGCGCGGTTTCTAGCGAATCGTAGCTGGAAGCCGGCATCTCTTAATTAGACCCTAACAATCAGGATTGTTCGGGAAATCATGGGTCGCAATCTTCCACTGACCATCGACCTGAACGAGGGTGTAAATATTGAGTGAACGCTTGGGAGAATTGTCATCCTTAACGGGCTGATTATTCTCGTCATAGATCTTCACAGAGGAAGAATCCATGCATACTTCCAGCATGCGCGCGGGCTGACCCTTGTACTGAGTCTCAGTCATACGGGGAGTGCCCACCACAGTGGAAGAACCTTCATAGTGCCAGCCTGCCAGTGCGTATTCGGAAGCCTGCACGGCAAACTCAGCGGCAGCGGAATCAACAGCCACAGCCTCGATGGAGCGAATCGTCTCATCATCGAGAACGGCACGAGCCTGCTCAACGTTCTGCTGCTCAGCTTCTTCGTCGCTGGTCGGATCAGCAGTGCGCTCCGGGGACGGAGCGGCAGAAGGAGCTGCCTTAACCTTGGTCAGAATGTTTTCAAAAGAATTGACCAGTTCGGTGGTCTTCTTCACTTCTTCAGTGTCAACGGGCACGGAAGAAGCATTCTTCATTTCCTCCGAACCGGTGTAAATCTCTTCAAGCTTCTGACCGTCAGAAGAAGTGGCCTCAGCATCTGCCTTGGGGGACGCCTCGCCCGAAGCCTCAGCGGACGCAGAAGCGGTGCCCTGCTCAGAAACCTGGGGGGAAGCGCTCGAAGACTTGTTTGAGGAAGCATGCGCCGACGCGGAAACGCTCGCGGACGCAGAAGCAGGCGAAGAGCTATCGGAGCTCGGGTTTTCAGTAGCGCAAGCACTCAGAACCAAAGCGGATACCGCAACGGTGCCCAGAGCGCCCAGAAGCCGGGACCGGGAGGACTGCTTGAAGAATGCTGACATAGGAAGCCTCTTTAGTGGTTGGAGTGAGAATGACTATATTCCGGAAGATAATACCTCGCACAGCGGCAAAGCACCTAAAGGCTAACACACAAAGCTGGGAAAACACTTAGACCCGCAAAAATAACGTTTTTATAAATGATGAGAATAAGCTCTAAATAATGCTCTATTTTTGCTCGAATGGAAGATAAATATATATATCTCTGAATGAAAGAACCTTCATGTAAATGAATGAAATAGGTTCACATTGTGCAAAAAAGTCCCGGGCTGGTCATGAACCAGCCCGGGACAATAGGGCGAACATCACTAAAATTCTTTGTCATAAAAGTGCATATCGCCCTGATGAGGTGTTATGCTGCCTGGACAGCCTCGGTGCTTGCCGAATAGTTATCTGCAGTATCTACCGCACGCACGTAGTAGCGGGCGCCATCGCGGTGATCCACAGAATAGCTCGTACCCGTCACCGTCGCAATAGGACGATCATCGCGCAGAACCTGGTACTTCACCTTACGCTCGGAAATACCGGACCAGGTCAGCTGATCCTTCGAACCATTCGTCGTGACCTTCAGGTTGCTCGGGGTAACCGGAGGAGCCACATCGCGAGGCGCATAACGAGCGAAGCCAATAGTCGGCTGCACACCATTAGCGCCCAGCGACTTACGGATATCGCCACCAACCCACAGAGTGCCCGTGGAATCCACGAAGGACTCCCACACACCGTATCCATACGCGCCGTTCATAATCGGTGCGAACTCCGGCAGCATCTTACCGCTGTCCTTATCGAAAGCCGCTACCAGGCGAATGGTCTGAGCGTTAGTCGCGTTCTCCCACTCCGAATAGACAGTGTCTGCGCCCTGGAAGAGGAAATCGCCGCAGTGGCACGCACCGTAAATGGTGTTACCGCTCAGGTGCAGATCCTGGAAGTCGCCACCCTCACGAGTAATCGCACTGTCTGTGCGACGCATGCTCGACTTCTCGTAACGGGTAATCATATGCTCGGTGCCACCCACCCAGACGGAGGAGCCAGCATCCTGAACATCGAACTGGAAGCCCCACATCCTGCGCTCGTTTTTCAGATCCCAGGTTTGGGCATTCTTGGGGGTGTACGAAGGACGGTGGTGCCAAGCCACCGGGTTCGTGCTACTGCCTTGCATATGAGCGAGACGGAACGCCTCCTGGTTATTCAGCTGGGTGAAGTAACCAGCGACGTACACATCGGCATTGCCCTCAGAAGCGCTCACGCCGTTAACCGTGCCGTTAAAGACCGGACGCCAGTTCCAGTCCACCTCACCGTTGCTCAACTTAATGCGAGCCAGGTTCCTCGCATACGCGTAGGTGGGGGAGGTCTGGCCCTTCAAGTGAGTGAAGGATCCACCAATGTACAGGTAGCCATCACGCACGTGCAGGGTCTTAATCTGTACCGGTACGGAAGCGATGCGGCTGACCACGCGGATATCCCAGTCCTTAGCGACCTGACCGGTCTGCGGATCCAGAATCACAAAACCGTTGTAGTACTCTCCGTTCACCTGGTCGAAAGAACCGCCCACAGCAAGCAGGCCGTTCGGCAGAGCCTCAATCGACTTCACCTGACCGTTAATCTTCGGGCGGAAGGAACGGCGCAGCTCGCCGGTACCCACCTCGTAACCAGCCAAGAAAGCCTGCTCAACCTTCTCACCGCTTGCCGACTCAACGTACGCGAAATCGCCACCGGTAAAGACAGCGCCACCGACCTCGGTGATAGCCTCAACCTGGGTGTTCATCTCACCCTTCTTGCCGGTACCGGTCTCAGCGCTGGTACGCCACTTCCACTTCTCGGAGTAGCTATTGGGTAGCGCGCGGCGGTTACTTGCCGCAGCGCCCTGCTGGCCATAATCATGCAGACCCTTAGCCACCAAATCGTTCTGAGTCACCTTCGGGCGCAAGAACATCTGAGTAAATACCAGGGGAGTGGTCGAATCATCCGCCGGGCGGTAAATATACGCCGAAGGACGGTTCATCAGGTAGGTCTCGGTCCACCATGTAATCTTGGCGTTGCGACCGTAGGTGAAGCCCAACTTGTAGCCCTGCGATGCCTTCTCTTCGAAGTTCAGGGAACGGAAATCATCAGAATCATGGGTGAAGATGTTACCAGCCACCTGACCACGGTTGGCGTAGTCATAACGGTTACTGTACTGCCAGGTGTTTTTGACCGAAATATTTGACCAGAACATCTTTGAACGCAAAGTCCAAGTCCATTCGGTACTGGAATCACGGTGAGCCTTAAAATCCTGCCAGGTAGTGCCCTCAACGTTCATCGCGCGATGGAAACGCACGCCATCGGGCAAATCCTGCGGACGGGTACCGTTCAGTAGCGCGTTCACGGTCACGCCGGAGAGCTGCACCGCATCAAAGCCGGTCGGGTTCTTATACAGCTGATCGGCATTACCGCGACCGTAGTAGTTCTCAGTCCAGCTCTCACGACCGCGGCCAATCATAACCCAGCCGCCGCCATCAGTTTCCTGATCGCAATAGAACTGCTCAGGAGCACTCATCGCAGGGGTGTACAGCCAGTACGCGCCGCTCTTGCCACGCGGATTATTCTGCTTAACCTCCCAGCAGCTCGCAGCCGCGCGCTCACTCGACGAACCGTCATAGTAGCGTGCATCAGCAGCCTGCGCGCCCGAAGCAATCGGACCCAAAGAAGCCGCAACCATCGCAAAAGAAGCAGCCGCCGCACCCAAAGCACGGGACCCGGAGCGAGAAGCTACGCGAGAGCCCTCAGAAGCGGAGGAAGCAACACCCTGCGCGCGCCCTCCACGCGTGAACGGAAGAAAATTCATTTGTCTCTCCTAGAGACCTCAACCGGCACACAGCAGAAAACTGCAATTCACACAGCAACACCCACCCCACACAAGGCACAGCATAGTGACCAGGCATCGGGGTAAGGGGGAAGCGTTATGAACTGCGCTAACAGCGAGTCTGTAGCCGGAATCAGTGAGTGTAGTTATCGGAAATTGAATGAATACGCCCCACCCCTCACGCACGAAGCCAACAATGGCACCGTACCCGTACGAAGCGGAACGCTAAAAATCTGTGAAGTTTCCTCTGTCGTACCAACAGCGAAGAAACACCACAGACCAAGATTCAGCCCATCATCGGAAAGGACGGAAGCAACCCATCCGACGCAATGAATCCCAACCCATCATAGCCGCCGCAGAGGCGAAGAGATAGCAAACTGGGAAAACCGGACCGAACCAAAACTATAGAGGGCATACACCCCGGGTGCACCGCCGCCTGATTCGGACCCCGCAAACCCTGCAGAGCCCGAACCAGGCGGCGGCTCAAAGAAACTAGATCAACAATCTGACCTAAGCCTGAGCAGCTCCCGTGGAAGCCGAGAAGTTCTCAGACGCATCGATGGAACGCACATAGTAGCGAGCGCCATCAGTATGCTCAACCTCGTAGCTGGTGCCCGAGACCGTAGCAATCACACGGTCATCACGCAGCACCTGGTAGCGAGCACCGCTCTCACGAACACCAGACCAAGACAGCTTATCGGTCGAGCCATCACGCTGAACCGACAGATTCGACGGAGTCGACGGGGCGGTCACATCGCGAGGAGCAAAACGAGCAAAACCGACAGTGCGCTGCTCACCATTAGCACCCAGCGAACGGTTAATGTCGCCACCAACCCACAGGTTGCCGCGAGAATCCACGAAGGACTCCCAGACACCGTAGCCGCTAGCGCCCTTCAGAACCGGGCTGAACTCGCCCACAACCTCGCCGCTGTCCTTATCAAACGCCGCGACCAGGCGCATGCGGTGAACCGCCTTCGATTCCTTCCAGTAGGTGTGGTAACCGGTAGAACCCTCAAAGAGGACGTCACCGCAGTGGCACGCGCCGTAAATGGTGTTACCGCTCAGGTGCAGATCCTGCCAGTCGCCACCATACTTAGAAATCGCAGTGGAAATACGGCCGTAACCGTTCTTCGAGTAGTTAGCAATCAGGTGGTCAGCACCGGCAGTCCACACGGTCGAGCCAGCATCCTGAACATCGAACTGGAACGCGTACACAATACGGTCAGTAATGTTCAGCTTCAGCGACGGCTCCCACTCCCACCTAATGTTCGAAGCATCCGAGCCGTTCAGAGCAGCCAGGCGGAAAGCACGCTGGTTATTCAGCTCAGTGAAGTAACCCGCAGCGTGAACAGTGGAATTATCGGAGGCAGCAGTAATGCCGTTGACCGTACCGTTGAAGTTCGGGCGCCAGTTCCAGTCCACCGCACCGTTCGAAAGCTTAATACGAGCGGCACCACGCGAGTAAGCGTACGCCTTAGACGTATTGCCCTTCACATGGGTGAAGTTACCGCCAATGTACAGGTAACCGTCCTGAACCAGCAGGGTCTTCACCTGAACTGCATCGCCATTACGGCGCTGAATCTGAAGATCCCACGTGCGGTCGATCTGGCCGGTGGTTGCGTCCAGAATGACGAAGTGGTTGACCTTCTCGCCGTTAACCTCGGTGAACTCGCCACCAACTGCCAGGCGGTTATTCGGCAGAGCCTCAAGAGCCTTAATCTGACCGTTGAAAGTCGGACGGAAAGAGCGAACCAGTTCGCCCGAATCCACGTTATAGCCCGCCAGGTACGACTGGTCCACGCGCTCGCCACCAGCCGACTCCACATACTTGAAGTCGCCACCGGTGAAGACGGTGTCGCCCACCTGAGTAATAGCCTGAACGTAGGTGTTCATCTCGTTCTTCTTGCCGGTGCCAGTCTGCTCACTGGTGCGCCAACGAACGGGCATCGTGTAGCTATTTGGCAGAGCACGACGGTTGCTAGCGGCAGAGCCAGAACCAATCTGCGAGAAGTTCAAGTCACGCTGAGTCAGCTTCGGACGCAGGAACACCTGAGTGAAGGGGATGGAGTAACCAGCGGAACCACGCTTGTGGTAAATGTATGAATCCGAATTCTCATTACCGAAGTTCACCAGCGAACCGTACGCAAAACCAATCTGGTAGCCCTGGTTCGGGTTCGCGAAGAAACGAACAGAACTGGTGGTAATACCCGGAGCCATCTCCGAGGGGGAACCGCCCATACGCGCAGTGCGGTTAATGCCGGCACCGGTGAACTTCACGGTGCCCCAACGCTGACCGTAGCTCATTGCCCAGGTCCACTGCTCAGTCTGAGGACGCTGAACATAAACGTTCTGCCACTGGGTGCCCCTTGCATTGTGGGCACGGTGCAGGCGCATACCATCGGGAAGGTCCTGAGGCTTAATGCCGTTCAGCAGGGCATCGACAGTGTTTGCGGGAAGCTGGACGGGAGTAAAAGCGGAAGGGCCCGTGGGGTTCTGGTGCAGTTGATTCGGGTCGCCGGTGCCGTTGTAAGACTCGGTCCAACCCTCACGACCGCGACCAATCATGACCCAGCCGCCGCCATCAGTTTCCTGATCGCAGTAGAACTGCGCCGGGCCGCTCATCTGCGGGGTGTACAGCCAGTAAGTGCCAGAGGAGGCGGAAGGATTAACCTGCTTGACCTCGTAACAGGAAGCAGCCGCCTTATCGCTACTGGAACCGTCATGGGTTCCGGTCGCAGCCGAGGCGGGAGTAGTAGGAGTAAGAGGTGCCGCAGTGAAAGCGGTACCAAAAGCGAGTGCGAAAGCGGCCCACTTTTTAGCAGACCATGAATGGGCATGGCGCTTTTCAGCGGGTTTGTTCGTGTATGTGGTTGTCATATGCGTCTTTCTGATGCGACGTTCCGGAAGAAACATCGAAAGATACGGTGAATTTAGCGCACTAGAAAAACCGCAGTAAATACTGAAAACCTGAGGTTGGTTGGAAGAGGTAAACAGAATCCGGAAGGGGATATACTGTCTGGTTTTTCTCTAAGTGTTAATGATTAGGGTACAGGATTAAGCTGTGAAAATAATGGTGCACAAAGTGCAAAGATGCGGGTGGGGGTGTGATTTGCGCCCTATAAAATCGGCGTTGTGGTGCAGGAACAGACACGGAAGAAAACCATACTCAAATATCACCCACGAAAGCGACAATCGAGTGCAAAAAGGAATATATTTCATCACAGAGGAATACAAGAGAAAAATGCCAGAAAAAGCAGACAAGTCCTACAATGGAAAAGCCGCAAAAAACACCCCAAAACACACAAAAGTACCGTGAAATAAAGGCAAAACACTCGGGTATCCAACACCCCGGCTGTCAACCTCACTCAGGTACCTATACCGGCACACAATACTGGCATACTCGCCAAAACCGGCAAACCAGCCAATCCCCGAGGACCGCAGATTCAGGAGAACCCGTGAGCACCACCCGAAAAGCTACCGCACAGCCCCTCGAGGCACCCCTGCACCCCCTCCTGAAAACCCTCAACCAACTCAGCAGCTGGGCCGCGATCCGTACCGCCGCCTCCGCGAAGCCCGCTGAACGTAGCGCCCGCACCCTCATCGGCGCCGTCGCCGGAACCCACGCCGCGCTCATTGCCGATATTTCCGCCGCCGTACGCGGAACCACCCCCGAAGTGCTCAGCCTCATCATCGCCCCCACCGACCGCCAAGCAGAAGACCTCGCTGCAGCCCTGCGCTCCTACCTGCCCGCCGCAGACATCGCGCTCTTCCCCGCCTGGGAAACCCTGCCCCACGAACGCCTCTCACCGCGCTCCGACACCGTAGGCCGCCGCCTGCAGGTACTACGCGCCATGACCGGGGAGCCCAGCAGCCGCCCCCAGGTTGTCATCGCACCCGTACGCGCCGTCATCCAGCCCATCGTCACCGGCATCGAAAAGCTCGAACCCGTGCACCTGGTCCGCGGCGAAGAATACCCCTTCAAAGATGTGGTGCGCGGCCTCAACGACGCCGCATACTCCCGCGTAGACCTGGTTGCCAAGCGCGGTGAATACGCCGTACGCGGCGGCATCATCGACGTCTTCCCGCCCACCGCAACTACCCCCGTCCGCCTCGAATTCTTCGGCGACGAACTCGACGAAATGCGCCACTTCTCCGTCGCCGACCAGCGCACCCTCAGCGGGGGAGGAGAGCTCACCGAACTCACCCTGTTGCCCTGCCGCGAACTGCTCATCACCCCCGAGGTCATGAGCCGCGCCGCGCGCCTGAAGGCCGACTACCCGGCAGCCGCAACCATGCTTGAGAAGATTGCCGGCGGAATCTACGTCGAAGGCATGGAATCACTCACCCCGCTACTCATCGAATCCATGAACACCCTCACCGAGCTGTTGCCAGCTGGGTCCATGATCATTAACGTCGAACCCGAGCGTGTGCGCGCCCGCGCCGAAGACCTCGTCGCCACCAACGAAGAATTCCTCGCCGCCGCATGGGACACCTCCGCAGAAGCCGACGCAGTAGCACCCATCGACCTCGGACAGCTCCGCATGAGCGACAGCGGATTCCGCACCATCGACCAAACCACCGCACAGGCACTCGAAGCCAAACTCAGCTGGTGGGAAATCACTGAACTCGTCACCGACGCAGACCTGCTCGAAGATACCGCCGCAGGCGCACTCGAAAACCAGAGCATCGCTGACGCCATCGAAGATGGCATCGACACTTACACCGTCAACGCCACCCCCGCAACCGCATTCAACGGTTCCGTCGAACGCATGCTCAGCCAGGTTGGCGACCTTATTCAGCAACAGTGGACCGTCCTCGCCCTCACCAACGGCCGCGGCTCCACCGACCGCCTCATCGACCTTTTCCACTCCGGCGAAGGGGCACCCGCCGTACCCGCAGCCCGCCGAACCAGCCTCGAAGCCGACCCCGCCGGGGACCTCGAACACGGCATCGTGGAGGTCTGCGAGGCACCCGCCTCCGCAGGCTTCCTCCTTGAGGAGGCGAAGCTCGCCGTCTTCACCGAAGCCGAATTGCTCGGACGCCGCGGAACCTACGCACCCCGAGGCGCCGCCGGACAAAAATTCAAGACACGCCGCCGCCGCAACGCCGTCGACCCGCTCGCGCTGAACCCCGGCGACTACGTGGTGCACGAACGCCACGGCATCGGCAGGTTCGTCGAGATGACCTCTCGCCCGGTGGCGGGCGCCTCCCCGGTCAACGGCGTGCAGCCCATGAAGGAATACCTGGTCATCGAGTATGCCCCCGCCAAGCGCGGTGGCGCTCCCGACCGCCTCTTCGTGCCCTCCGACCAGCTGGATCTGATTTCCAACTACGTGGGTGGCGAGAACCCGAGTCTGTCCAAGATGGGCGGCAGCGACTGGGCGAAGACCAAGTCCCGCGCCCGTAAGGCAGTTAAGGAAATCGCCGCCGACCTGGTGAAACTCTACTCGGCACGCCAGGCATCGCGCGGTCACGCCTTCGCCGCAGACACCCCCTGGCAGCGAGAGCTGGAAGAGTCCTTCCCCTACAACGAGACTCCCGACCAGCTCACCGCCATCCACGAGGTGAAGGAAGACATGGAGAAGGAAATCCCCATGGACCGCCTCATCTCCGGCGATGTGGGCTTCGGCAAAACCGAGGTCGCCGTACGTGCCGCATTCAAGGCGGTGCAGGACGGCAAACAGGTCGCGGTGCTCGTACCCACGACCCTGCTCGCGCAGCAGCACTACGAGACGTTCAGCGAGCGCTTCTCGGGATTCCCCGTGAAGATTCGCGTGCTTTCCCGTTTCCAGAAGGCGAAGGAAACTCGCCAGATTACCGAAGAAATCGCCTCCGGCGCGGTGGACGTGGTGATCGGTACCCACCGCATCCTCTCGGACAGCGTGGTATTCAAGGACCTGGGCCTGGTCATCATTGACGAGGAACAGCGCTTTGGCGTGGAGCACAAGGAAAAGCTCAAGCAGATGCGCACCAACGTAGACGTGCTCGCCATGAGTGCAACCCCGATTCCGCGCACCCTGGAAATGTCGCTCACCGGTATTCGCGAGACCTCCACCCTTGCCACCGCGCCGGAGGAACGCCACCCCGTGTTGACCTTCGTCGGTCCGCGCACCGACAGCCAGATTACCGCCGCAATCCGCCGCGAGCTCATGCGTGAAGGACAGGTGTTCTTCGTGCACAACCGCGTGGCTGATATCGACGATGTTGCTGCGGAAATCGGCAAGCTCGTGCCGGAGGCGCGCATCGCCACCGCCCACGGCCGCATGAGTGAATCGCGCCTGGAACAGATTATTGTGGACTTCTGGGAGCGCCGCTTTGACGTGCTGGTGTGCACCACCATCGTTGAGACCGGCCTGGATATTTCGAACGCGAACACCCTCATTGTCGACCACGCCCAGAACTACGGTCTGAGCCAGCTACACCAGCTGCGTGGCCGCGTGGGTCGTGGCCGCGAGCGCGCCTACGCCTACTTCCTGTACCCGGTGGATAAGACCCTCGGCGAGATTGCCCACGAGCGTCTGAAGGCTGTGGCAACCCATAATGAGCTGGGCGCGGGCCTGCAGCTCGCCATGAAGGACCTGGAGATTCGCGGTGCCGGTAACCTGCTCGGCGGCGAACAGTCCGGTCATATTGCCGGTGTCGGTTTTGACCTGTACCTGCGCCTGGTCGGCGAGGCGGTCGCAAACTACCGCGGCGAGAAGGAAGAGCGCGAGGTCGAAACGAAGATTGACCTGCCCGTCAATGCGCATATTCCGCACACCTACATTGATTCTGAGCGTCTGCGCTTGCAGGCGTACCGTCAGATTGCTGCCGCCGATACCGAAGAGAAAATCGCGGAGGCACGCGAGGAGCTGGTCGACCGTTATGGCGAGCTGCCGGATGCGGTAGAGAACCTACTTGCCGTAGCGACGGTGCGTATGCACGCCCGTGCCGCCGGTATTCACGAGCTGGTGGTGTTGGGTCCGAAGGTGCGCGTGGTAACCGCTACGCCGCTGCCGGAGTCCCGCCAGATGCGCCTGAAGTGCGTGTACCCTGGCTCCACGCACGCCCAGCCGAAGGGTATGGACACCTGGCTGACTCTGGTGCCGCGCCCGAAGACCATGCCGGTTGGCGGCAAGGACCTGGTGGACGGCGCGATGCTGCAGTGGGCTGAGAAGTTCATCAACTCGATTTATTCGGAGAAACCGCAGGCTCTCGAGGACTAGAGGAAACAGGGGCAGGGGAGTGCCCGGTCATACCGGGTTGCCACGTCAGAAAATGCTCGCCGTGCAGATTGCCACAATATGGCACATCTGCACGGCGAGTGCGTTTGCCCCACGCAGGCGGCATAGCTCACAATTAAGGCATGACTTCAAAGGTGAACTACGCATCTCAGCGAATTGTAATTATTGGTGGTGGCCCCGGCGGCTACGAGGCGGCGATGGTGGCTGCCGCATCCAACGCGGACGTGACTCTGATCGAGCGTAATGCCATTGGTGGCTCCGCCGTTCTGACTGACGTTGTGCCCTCTAAGACCCTAATCGCTACGGCGGATATGATGACCCGCTTCTCCGAGGCCGGTAGCCTGGGCATTGAAAACACGAAGGGTAAGGCGCCGCAGCTTCGTGTTGATATGGACCGCGTGAACCGCCGAGTCCGCGACCTGGCCCAGCAGCAGTCTGCCGACATTAAGCGTGCCCTGGCTTCTGCTGGCGTGAAGATTATTCACGGTACTGGTAAGCTTCTTGACCGCCACACTGTCCAGGTGACTGATGAGGCGGGCCTCGTCTACCCCCTGCACGCGGACTTTGTGCTGCTGTCGGTGGGTACGCATCCGCGTGAAATGGCGACCGGTATGCCCGATGGCGAGCGCATCCTGACCTGGACTCAGCTGTACAACCTCTCCGAGGTTCCCGAGGAACTGATTGTGATTGGTTCGGGTGTGACCGGTGCCGAGTTCGCTTCGGCGTATAACGGTCTGGGTTCGAAGGTGACCCTGGTGTCTTCGCGTGACCGCGTGCTTCCCGGTGAGGACGAGGACGCAGCCCGCGTGCTGGAGGACGTCTTTGAGCGTCGCGGCGTGCGAGTGATGCCGCGTTCCCGTGCGGCTGCTGTTGAGCGTACTGAGGATGGCTCCGGCGTTATCGTGACCCTGTCGGATGGTCGTAAGGTTTCTGGCACTCACTGCCTGGTAGCTATTGGTTCGATTCCGAACACTGAAGATTTGGGCCTGGAAGACATCGGTGTTGAGCAGACCCCGAGCGGCCATATTAAGGTGGACGGCGTGTCCCGCACGAGCGTGAACAGCATTTACGCCGCTGGTGACTGCACGGGCGTGTACCCGCTGGCTTCCGTGGCTGCGATGCAGGGCCGTATCGCTATGGCGCACATCCTCGGTGATGCGGTGCGCCCGCTGCGCACCGATAAGGTTGCCGCGAACATCTTCACCTCCCCGGAAATTGCGACCGTGGGTGTGAGCGAGAAGGATCTTGCTGAGGGCGCGTACCGTGGCGATGCGGTGACCCTGCAGTTGAGCACCAACCCGCGCGCGAAGATGATGGCGATGCGCGATGGCTTCGTGAAGATTTTTGCTCGCCGTCACTCCGGCACTGTCATTGGTGGCGTGGTGGTTGGTCAGCGTGCTTCCGAACTGATTTACCCCATTGCCCTGGCGGTGGAGAAGAAGCTCGCGGTGGATGACCTGGCGGATACTTTCACGGTCTACCCCTCGCTCTCTGGCTCTATTGCTGAGGCGGCACGCAAGCTGCACACTCGCGGTCTGTAAGGCTCAAAACCTGTTAGGTGCTGAGCTGGGCGTTCCCCGCCTGACGCAGCATCCCGGAACAGTATAAAAGCGGTGGGGGTCGCCTCCTGAATCTAAGAAATTCAGGAGGCGACCCCCACCGCTTTGCCGTAGAGATGCGTTAGCTACTCGAAGCTTTACTTCGTGGTGCTGACAGCGTTCATGTCCACGTCACGGGTCTCGTGAGTGAGCAGGATGAAGACAACGCTCAGGATCGAGGCGAATGCCAGGTAGCCACCCACGGCACCCACACCGTAGGAGGTGTTCAGCCAAACAGCCACAAACGGGGTCAGCGCCGCACCGAGGATGGACGCCACGTTGTAGGCGATACCGCTGGCGGTGTAACGCACGTTGGTGGGGTACAGCTCCGGCAGGTACGCGGACATGGAACCGAAGGACAGACCCATCAGGCACATACCGATAAAGATGAAGAGGGTGACCACTGCCGCATTTGCGTTCGCGCCGGTACCAACAACGGAGGGGGAGATGAACAGACCGAAGGACAGACCGAAGACAGCCATCGCGATGGTGGTCCACAGCTGCTGGGTGCGGCGGCCGTACTTATCAGCCAGCCAACCCGAGATCGGAATGAAGATTGCGAAGCCAATAATGGAGATCAGCTGAATGATCAGGAACTCGCGGTAGGGGATAGCCAGGCCGCCCTTATCCGCCTTGCCGATACCGTAGGAGAGAACCCACGCGGTCATCAGGTAGAACAGCACATAGCAGGCAACCATGATGAAGGTGCCCTGAATCATGGGCCACCAAGCGACCTTGAACGCCTCAACGAGCGGGGTCTTCACCTTCTCGTTGTTAGCGGCAGCCTTGGCGAAGACGGGGGTCTCCTCCAGCTTGAAACGCACGTACAGACCAACGGCGACCATCACGATGGACAGCAGGAACGGAATACGCCAACCCCAAATGAGGAAGGGGTGCTCGAGGTTCTTCGCGTCGGTTGCGGAGTTGAAGGTAATCCAGCTGGTCAGCAGCAGCATGAAGCCGTTCGCAAGCACGAAGCCGATGGGTGCACCCAGCTGAGGCCACATCGCGGCGCGGGCGCGCTTGCCATCCTCAGCGTATTCGCTCGCGAGCAGCGCCGCACCGGACCATTCGCCGCCCAGGCCCAAGCCCTGGCAGAAACGCATAATGGTCAGCATGGTCGGTGCCCACAGACCAATCTGGTGATAGGTGGGCAGCAGACCGATGATGAAGGTTGCCAGACCCATGGTGAGCAGTGCACCGACGAGGGTAGCCTTACGACCGATCTTGTCGCCGAAGTGGCCGAAGATCACGGAACCGAGGGGGCGCGCGATGAATGCGACGCCGAAGGTAGCGAAGGAAGCCAGAAGCTCGGTGGTTGCGTCCTTCGAGGGGAAGAACAGCACGGGGAACACAGCCACTGCTGCAGTGGCGTAAATGTAGAAATCGTAGAACTCGATGGTGGTACCAACGAGCGAGGCGAGAATAACTCGACTGCGAGGAGTCGTATTCTTCACCGGTGCAGCAGACACTTTCGTGTCGGATGCAGAAGCGCTCATGAGGAAAACTCCCGAGATGGTGAATTTGTGTGTACACATGGAGCCTGAGGTAGGTGTTCCGTTGCCGGTCAGCGCGGGAGGCGGGTGTGCCGTAGGCGCGTACTGGGTGCCGTGACCGCACCGGGTGGGGTGCGGCAGGCGTCGGATTCTGAAAGGCTCCTCTAAAGTGCAACATTATAACTCTGTTCAGAAAAACCCAAACAAATACAGCCACTATCTGGACGTAATCGCAATAGGCGGTCGTTCAAACCCCACAGAAACAGACAAGAGCGGACATGGAAAATCCCCCGGAAAGATACGAGACATTACCTCATACCTTTCCGGGGGATTCGTATAGCCTATAGCGCTCGCAGTCGCGAGACCGCGGTATCGAGACCTCAGTATCGAGGCGAAGCGTTACTTAATGGTCGCCAGCACCGCACCGGAGGTGACGGTATCGCCGGCCTTAGCTGACAGTCCCGAAACCTTACCCGCCTTGTGCGCGGTAATGGGCTGCTCCATCTTCATCGCCTCCAGCACCAGAATCAGGTCGCCCTCAGCGACGGTGTCGCCGTCAGAAGCCGCTACCTTCACGATGGTGCCCTGCATGGGGCTGGTCAGCTCGTCGCCGCCACCCTTTGCCGCGCTACGTGCCGAACGGGACTTGCGGGTCTTGGACGCGGGCTTAGCGGCAGGCTTAGCGCCACCGCCCAGCTCGGGCAGGGACACCTCCATGCGCTTGCCGTTGACCTCAACGACCACGGTGGTGCGCTCGTCCTCATCGGAATCCACGCTGCCGGGCGCACCGGAGTACATGGGGATGGTGTTGTTGAACTCGGTCTCAATCCAGCGGGTGTGCACCTTGAACTCGCCGCCCTCAGCCGGTGCGAAGGCGGGGTCATCCAGCACGACGCGGTGGAACGGGACGACGGTGGGCATGCCCTCAATGGTCAGCTCAGCCAGGGCACGGCGGGCACGCTGCAGAGCCTGCTCACGATCTGCGCCGGTAACAATGAGCTTAGCCAGCATGGAGTCGAAGTTGCCGCCGATAACGTCGCCAGCCACGAAGCCAGAATCCCATCGAACACCGGGGCCGGTGGGCACGGTCAGCTTCTCGATGGTGCCGGGGGCGGGCATGAAGGAACGGCCCGCATCCTCACCGTTAATACGGAACTCGAAGGAGTGACCACGCAGAACCGGGTCCTTCTCCTCAATCTTCTCGCCGCGGGCAATACGGAACTGCTCACGAACCAGGTCCAGACCGGAAATCTCCTCGGAGACGGGGTGCTCCACCTGCAGACGAGTGTTGACCTCAAGGAAGGAAATGGTGCCGTCGGTGCCGACCAGGAACTCACAGGTGCCGGCACCCTGGTAGCCAGCCTCGCGCAGAATCGCGCGGGACGCCTCATACAGGCGCTCGTTCTGCTCATCGCTCAGGTAGGGGGCAGGTGCCTCCTCAATGAGCTTCTGGTTGCGGCGCTGCAGGGAGCAGTCACGGGTGGAAACCACCACAACGTTGCCGTGCGCATCCGCCAGGCACTGGGTCTCAACATGGCGGGGCGAATCCAGGAAGCGCTCGATGAAGCACTCACCGCGACCGAACGCCGCGGTAGCCTCACGAACAGCGGACTCGTACATCTCAACAATGCTCTCGCGGTCGCGCGCCACCTTAATGCCGCGGCCACCGCCACCAAATGCGGCCTTCACCGCAATGGGCAGACCGTGCTCATCCGCGAAGGCAACAACCTCATCGGCGGACTTGACCGGGTCCTTGGTGCCGGGCACCAGGGGAGCGCCCACCTTCTGCGCGATGTGGCGTGCCGCCACCTTATCGCCCAGCTGGGTAATGGACTCGGGGGAGGGGCCAATCCAGGTCAGACCCGCGTCGATGCACTTCTGAGCGAACTGCGCGTTCTCAGAGAGGAAACCGTAGCCGGGGTGCACAGCGTCAGCACCGGAGCGGATAGCAATCTCAATGAGCTTGTCCATCACCAGGTAGGACTGTGCCGCGGTGGCACCGCCGAGAGCGTAGGCTTCATCGGCGAGCTTTACGTGCTGGGCGTCGCGGTCGGGGTCAGCGTAGACGGCGACGGTCTGCAGACCCTCATCGCGGGCTGCGCGAATCACGCGGACAGCAATTTCACCGCGGTTAGCGATCAGAATCTTGCTGACCGGGCCGGTGTGACGGCCGGGGACTGCAGTAAATTTCTTGGCGGCTTCTGCCTGGTGCTGAGTCACTTAAAGCTCTCCTTTAATCTCCTGCTCCAAGGATACATCGGCAGGATTGGCGAATATAACGCGCATCATACTGTTCTATCTTATCGATTGGTGTTCAACAATGTGTATTTCAGGGCGCGCTTTGAGACAGATTTATACTGTGGGTTGGTTCTAATTCTCTTCCTCGGGCGGTAGCCACAACTCGGTCACCGCTACTTCGCGGCGGCGCAGCATATCGCGTAGTGCGTGGATGGACAGGCCCACCACCGTGTGGAACTCACCCTCAATACCGCGAATAAACGCCGAACCGTAACCGTCCAGGGTGAAGGATCCCGCCACCCAGAGCGGCTCACCGGTAGCAATGTACGCCTCGATTTCTTCGGGGCTGAGCTCATCAAAGTGGACGGTGGCGCTGCGCAGTTCGGAAACGGTAGGCAGGTCGGAAGCAACAGGCAGTGCGGCGCCCGGCTCAATACCGCGTAAATCCACGAGCGCGTGACCGGTATGCAGTACGCCGTAGTTGCCGCTCATCGCACTGATGCGCTCGCGTGCCGCCTCCGCCGTGTGGGGCTTGCCGTAGGCGACTCCCTCAAACTCGAAGACCGAATCGCATCCCAGAACCAGCGCATCGCGCACACCCTCGGCGGCAAGTTCAGCGGCAACTGCCTGCGCCTTCAACTGCGCCAGCAGGGAGGCGGTTTCAGCCGGGGTGAGTCCCGCACGTCCCTGCGCTCGCGCCTGTTCGTTGGCGGTAGCGAGCGCGGCGTCCTCATCTACGGAGGAGACGCGCACCGTGAACGCGATGCGGGAGTCCTCCAGGAGCTTGCGGCGAGCCGGGGAGGCGGAGGCAAGAATCAGTCGGGTCGATGAAGCGCTGGTAGTCATGGGTTCTATTTTAGAGCGTTGCCGGTGAGTTTTACTCTCGGGTGCAGATTGAGAATCACTAGATGGAACCCTCCGCCGGTGCGTCAGCGTTGAACACGGGTCCTTGGCCTAATCTGGGGGGGCGTAACCTGGGGGCGGAGCATCGAGCTCGAAAGGCATAAAACCGGCGGGCATAAAAAAGAGCGTGTCCCATCCCCCTCAACCACGTAGGAGATGGAACACGCCGTTCAAAATCATAACTCTTCTCAAGAATTAAAGAAAAGAAGAATCAATCGTGACGTTTTTATGACGTTTGACAAATATACTTCGCCCATGCTGGGGGCATGGGGGGGGGGGAGAGAGAGAAGCTGCACGGCGCTAAGCAGTACCGCCTAGCGCCGTGTGCGTGAGCCTTCGCCAGATTAGCTTGCCAGATTAGCGGCGTGCCGTCTCCTCCACCTCGTGCAGACGCTGCGCCTCACCGGCGATGCGCTCATCGTAGAATTCCTGAGCCACGAAGCCGCCCTCCGAACGGGGAGCGTTGTAAAGCTCCTCATCCAGGATGCCCTCGCGGCGAGCCACAATCGCGGGAACCAGAGCTTGACCGGCAACGTTCAGGGCGGTACGACCCATGTCAACGATCGGGTCAATCGCCAGGAGCAGACCCACGCCGTCCAGGGGCAGACCCAGAGTGGACAGGGTCAGAGTCAGCATCACGATAGCGCCGGTCGTACCGGCAGTCGCTGCCGAACCGAGCACGGACACCATCACAATCAGCAGGTACTGGGTGAAGTCCAGCTGAATACCGTAGAACTGAGCTACAAAGATTGCGGCAAGAGCCGGGTAAACCGAAGCGCAGCCGTCCATCTTAGTGGTTGCACCCAGCGGAACGGCAAAGGACGCGTAGGCGCGGGGAACACCCAGGTTACGTTCTGCAACGGTCTGGGTCATCGGCATCGAACCCATCGAAGAGCGGGACACGAAGCCCAGCTGGAGCGCCGGCCACACGCCAGAGAAGTACTGGCGGACCGACAGACCATTCGCGCGAACAATAATCGGGTAGACCACGAGGAAGACCAGCAGCAGGCCAATGTAGAGCGCGATGACGAACGCGACCAGCGAACCCATCGACGCCCAACCGTAGGCGAACACTGCCTTAGCGATTAGACCCACGGTACCCAGCGGTGCCAGGCGAATAATCCACCACAGAATCTTCTGAATAATCGCCAGAGCGCTCTTGACTACGTCAATGAACGGCTTGGCTGCCTCACCGACCTTCAGCGCGGCAATACCGACTGCGCCGGAAATGACCAGGATCTGCAGCACGTTGAAGGATGCCGAGGCGGTAATGCCGGAATCGCCGGACTTAGCGCTGACACCCAGACCCAGGAAGTTCACCGGAATCAGACCGGTCAGGAACGCGGTCCACGAACCGGTCGAGCCGGTGTACGCCTTGCCCTGCACCTGCGCGCCCACGCCCGGCTGAACAATGAGGCCCATCGCAATACCAATGAGCACCGCGAAGAACGCGGTAATCGCAAACCAGATGAGCGTGTTAACCGCCAGACGCGCCGCGTTAGTCACCTGCGACAGGTTAGAGATGGAGGCGACCACGGCGGTGAAAATCAGCGGAACAACAGCCGCCTTCAGCAGGGTGACGTAGGAGGAGCCGATGGTATCTAAGGTCACCATGAGCCAGTTGGGGTTGCTCTTCGCGTCCCCGCCCAGTGCAAGGGCGAGCGCGCCGAGAACAATACCCAGAATGAGGGAGGCAATGATTTGGTTGCCAAAAGAAGTAGCCCACTTGGGCAGACGTGAACGAGATGATGCATGCGGTGTAGACATGTGGCATACTCTAAAACTTTTGCGCGCTCCGGCGCGAGTTTGTGTGAAGAAGTGTTTCAATCCGGTGCAGTGTAGGGGATGTGTGACGAACCGTGACTTTCCGGTGGCACCTTTCGGGGGTGGGGGAGAGAGCACCTTTCGGCAGCGCAACTAACAAAACATCCAACGGCACATCCAACAGCGCGCCCACCAGCGCATCCAACAAGTGCATCCATTGGTGCCGCCAGCTGACCCCAATAGGCGGTTAAAACGGCTGATAGTTATTTGGGAGCCACCGCAAAAGCAAACAGAAAGGAAACAACTGCGCAACATGCGGGGAAGCTTGCTGAGATTTTGCCGTCAGCGGATAATCCGAAAGCTAGGGCTTGATATGCTGGAATCACACCGATAGTCCGGCGAAAGTCGCCGGATGATGCTGTACCCACTCAGCTTCATATACGCGTTGAGCAATACGCCACGCACCACCTTTCAAGGAGAGATGCATGAGTTCTGCTCCCCAATACCCCGGCGGAACCACCACCCCCAACGGCCCGAAGAAGCCCGGCAACCGCATGGAAGCAGTCGCCAACTTTGCTACCCGCGCCGCACAGACCTCTGCCCAGCAGACCCTGAACCTGGGCGCGACCCGCCCCGGCATCGCCAAGATGATTGCCGTAGCGGGCGCTGGCGTGCTGCTGGTTGGCGGTGGCATCTTCGCCTACAACTCCATGCACCAGGAAGAGAACGCGTTCCTGTCGCAGGGCGAAGAGTACGCCCGCGTCTGCCAGGATGCGAAGACCGGCCTGCGCGTGGAAGATAGCGAATGTGAGAAGGCAGGCGTTCAGGAGCCGACCGACTCATCCAGCAGCGATTCCTCGGGCTCCTCGAACTCGTCGGGTTCCTCTAGTTCCTCCGGATCTTCTGGGTCTTCGGGCACTTCTGGTTCGACCACCACTCACAATAATTCGAATGCGTTCCTCTGGTACTACCTGGGTCGCCAGAGTGCCGCAAACTCCACCGGCACCCCCACGGTTCCGGGTGTGGGCACTAAGCTCTCCGGAGGCAGCACCACCCGCCCCAGCAACGGCACCGTCTACAGCGGCGTGTCCTCCAAGGGCGGTAGTTTCGAAGACTCCTACCGTAGTGCGAAGAAGTCCTCCACTGTCTCCTCGGGTAAGGTGACCAGCACCAATAACTCCGGTAAGACCTCTTCGGTGCGTAATAAGACCACCGGCTCGGTCTCCAGCGGTAAGCAGGGCACCAGCAATAGCGGTAGCACCGGCTCCTACAGCAAGTCGAACACCTCGAAGTCGGGTTCGTCCTCGAAGTCCGGTTCCTCGTCTAAATCGGGTTCTTCGTCCAAGTCTGGCTCTTCCTCGAAGTCAGGTAGCAAGGGCGGTTTCGGTGGCGGCTCCAAGTCCGGTGGCGGTACCTCCGGCGGCTAAGCCATAAGCCATCACACTAAATGCGGGCAGGGACTGAACGGTCCCGCCCGCATTTTCCTCACTATTTTCCAATCACTACTTCGAAGGAGCCTAGCCCCTCATGCGCCGTGAAGAATTTCCCGTCGGCCGACCCGACTGGGAGAACGTCATCATTGAGGAAGGCCTCACCTACAGCGTGGACGGCCCCCACGACACCGACCACTATTGGAACGAATACGCCGCCTACATTTTCAGCCCGCAAGAAATGGACTCTGTGCGCGCCCAAGCGGAAGAAATGCACCGCATGTGCCTGGAAACCGTCGAGTACATTGCCTCCGGCGCGTTCGGCACCCTCGGTCTGCCCCAGGCGGCGTTCAACCTCGCCGTAGAATCCTGGAACCGCCGCGACGCCGACTTCTACGGCCGCTTCGACTTCATCTACTCCGGTGTGCCCGGCGACCCCATGAAGCTGCTCGAATACAACGCCGACACCCCCACCGGTATCGTGGAGGCGGCAGTCAGCCAGAAAACCTGGGCGAAAGACCAGCGCCTCGATACCCGCGGCTACGCCCACTGGGGTGAAATCGGCGAAGCCTTCACCAACCGTTGGCGCCACATCTTCGCAGCCGAAATTGCCGCCGGCGTGCAGCCCGTACTGCACCTGGCGCACGTGAGCCCCGAGATTGACGAGAACAACGAGGACTACAACAACCTCTGGCTCATCGCCTACGCGGCGCAGCAGGCGGGCATCAAAACCCACATGATGCCCATCGACGAAGTCATCTTCAACGAGGACACCAAGAGCTGGGAGGACGCACAAGGCCGCGCCATCACCAACCTCTTCAAGCTCTACCCCTGGGAAGACCTGGTCACCGACAGCGAAGCAGGCTACGACAAGCTCCTCTTCGCCTACCACGGCGCCATGGACCGCTGGATCGAGCCTGCGTGGAAGATGTTCCTCTCCAATAAGCTGCTGCTCGCCGCGCTCTGGGATAAGTACCCCGGCCACCCGAACCTAGTACCCACCTACGCGGGGCACCGCGGCGGCATGCGCAACTGGGTCCGCAAGCCCCTCTTCGGACGTGAAGGCGACGGCGTAGAAATCTACGCGCCCGACTACGATGTCTTCATCAAGCCCGAAGACGACGACTTCTTCGCTAACGCCCCCGAAAGCGAATTCATCTACCAGGAGTACATTCCGGCACCGCGCTACGAAGGCATTATCAACCCGGTCAGCCACCCCATCCTCGGCGTGTGGGTGGTCGACGGACGCACCGTAGGCGTGGGCATCCGCGAATCGAATGGCGCGCTCACCGACTACTGGTGCCGCTTTGCCCCGCACCTGGTGGATCTGAACGACTCCACCGGCATGGGATTCGGCACCACCGACCCCGGCACCGCAAACTTCGGATAGCCTTCAGAAGACATAGCCCCCAGAAGACATATCCTGCAGAAGACACGAAAATACAGCGAAGCCCCCGCATCAGCCGCAAAGCTGAAGCGGGGGCTTCGTCTATAGAGCTCCTAATCTCAAGACTCTAGTTCAGGGGATCCAGTTCAGAGACTCCAGAGATTCACTCAACGAGGAGCGAGCAGACTAGAGGCTACTCGTCATCGTCCTCATCGTCGTCATCCTCAGTGTCCAGAGGGAGCATCATCTCATCGGTCAGAGCGCGGCGCAGAGTGTCCAGACCCACCGAACCGAGCAGAAGCGCACGCGTGTGGAATGCACGCATGTCATCGCCGCGGCGCACAGCCTGATCGCGCAGCTCCAGCCAGAGGCGCTCGCCAATCTTGTAGCTCGGCGCCTGACCCGGCCAACCCAGGTAACGCAGGAACTCGAAACGCAGGTGGCCCTCGGACTCGTCCAGGTTCAGCTTCAAGAACTCGTAACCCAGCTCAGAAGTCCAGATGGTGCCCGGCTCAACGCCCAGCTGCTCAGCCCACTCATCGGGAATCGGCATCTCGCAGTGAACACCAATATCGAAGACCACGCGGGCGGCGCGCATACGCTGAGCATTCAGCATGCCCATGCGGTCACCCGGATCCTTCAGGTAGCCCAGCTCCTCCATGAGGCGCTCGGCGTACAGCGCCCAGCCCTCACCGTGACCGGACACCCACAGCATGTTCGTACGCCAGGAGTTCATGGTGCCCTGCAGTGCCGTAGCAATCGCAATCTGCAGGTGGTGGCCCGGAACGCCCTCGTGGTACACAGTGGAGGTTTCACGCCAGGTAGTGAACGTATCCTCACCCTCGGGAACCGACCACCACATGCGGCCCGGACGCGAAAAATCGGGGGAAGGGCCGGTGTAGTAAATACCGCCCTCGTTCGTCGGCGCAATGCAGCACTCAATACGGCACATGGGGCCGCCAATTTCAAAGTGAGTATCCGCCAGGTTCTCCACCGCGGCGTCGGCGAGCTTCTGCATCCACGCCTTCAGCTCATCGGTGCCGTGCAGCTGACGTGCCGGATCTTCATCGAGCAGCTGCTTCGCACGCTCAATGCTTGCGCCCGGCTCAATCTCCTCGGCAACCTCACGCTGACGAGCGATAATGCTCTCCAGCTCCTTCACGCCCCAGGCGTAGGTCTCGTCCAGGTCAATGGTGGTGCCCAGGAACGAACGGGAGTGCAGGCTGTACGCCTTACGGCCCACAGCATCGCGGGAGGGCGCGACCGGCTGCAGCTTCTCCACCAGGTAGCTGTTGAGGCGGCGGTAGCCTTCCTTCGCAGCCTCGGCACCGGCGGCTGCCTCATCCTTCAGGGCGGGGACAGCCTCGGCGACCTCAGCCGCCAAATCATCAAAGAAACCACCGGGAGCGTAGTACGCGGCGGTCTGCTCAATGACAATATCCACCTGGCGGCGCGGGGCGACCTTGCCCTCTTCACGAGCCGCCTCAAGAGTCTGGATGTAGCCCTCCAGCGCCTCGGTCACGCGGTGCATACGACCAATAATGTGCTCCCAGTCCTGCTGGGTGTTGCGCTTCATCAGGTCAAAGACCGAGCGCACCTCCTGCGGGACGGAAGCAATATTGTTCATCTGCCAGCCACCAAAGCCAGCCTTGTACTGCTTGCGGTACAGGCTCAGGCGCTCCTGCAGAGCATCCAGGGTGACCAGGTCAACGTCATCAATAGGCAGGACGTTATCGACCTTCTTCAAAGTCTTCTTCGTAAGGCGCGCAAAAGCCTTCTCACCGGCGGGCGAGTAGTCGGGGTACAGAGTCTCTACGCCTTTACGGCCAAGCTCGGTCGCCTGGACGGGGTTCAGGTCGAGAATCTTTTCAAAATATTCGTTAGCAATCTGATCGACGTCGGTCAGCGAGCGCTTCAATCGGTAGATGCTGGGAAGTTCCTGGTAAGTGCTCATGTTCATATCCTAACGCAGGGGTGTGCCTTCAACCACGATTTTCGGTGATTTGGGTCGCTTAAACCGGCAATATTACGGGCTGAACAGCACCGAATGCGAGGAAAACGGCTCACCTGTGGACAACTCACCGGGGCGCAGGCGCGAAAATGCCCCGGCTTTCTCCCACCTGAACGTGCAGGAAAGAGAAAACCGGGGCATACCCAAGATGGGCTAAAAGCTGCTAGCTGGTGACTTAGCCGGCGAAGTATTCACCGTTCAGCTCCAGCAGACCGTTTGCGCTCTCGACCACGCCGAGGCGGTGCGCAATGAGGCGGTCCTGCAGCTCATCGCCGGACACCAAATCCACCAGAATGTTCGGGTACTTGGTCGAGCAGCGGATGAACTCGTCGTACGCCTCATCGCTGAACGCCGCGTTCGTGATGAAGGTGCCGAGCTGACCGCCGCGGGCGTGAATCGCCAGGAAGAACGCGGTAATATCCTGCGGCTGAACGCTCGCGGACAGCACACCGTTCGCTACCGGGCGCAGAGTACGCACGTAGAATGCGCGTTCTTTTTCACCGGTGGCGGGAGTTGCCACACCATCTACGCCCTGAGCCTCCAGAGCCTCCACCGTGTAGCCGCGCATCAGGAACAGATCGAAACCAATGCTGCGGAAACGCTCCTCAGACACCTGAGCCAGCGCCGGAGCCAGCGCCTCGCGGCGGAAGACCTGACGGTAACGCTTCAGAGCCTCACGCACCTGCGCGGCAGCCACCTGCAGAGCAGTCGAGGGCTCAGCAGCAGAAACAGCCGGAGTGGAAACAACCGGCTGGGCAGGAGCCGCGGCGGGTGTAGAAACAGCGGGCGCAGAGACAGCAGGAACAGACACAGCAGGCTGGGCGGCGGCAGGCGCAACCTGCGCCGCCGGAACCTCAGCGGGAGCCTGGGTAGTAGCCGCTACCGGCGAACCAGCCGGACGCGCCAACAGCGCCGGAGAAGCACCCGGCACCGGAGCCAACGGCTCACGCGAAGCACCCTCACGAGCCGCCAGGCGAGCCTGACGCTCCGCCGCGCGCGCCTCCTTAGCAGCCTGAAGAGCCTCCTCACGAGCCTGCAACTCAGCCGCAATATCCTGAGGCAGCTTGTGCTTGAGCGACTGCGGCGGTAGCGGCGCCATGCGGGCGGTCACCGCCTCCGGAGCACCCTCCGGGAATCGCTTGAGCAGCTCCTTACCCGCCTCGCTCAGCTCATAACGCTCCGGGTTCTTGCGGGAGGTACGACCGGTACCCTCACGCAGAGCATTCAGGTAGCGTTCGCCCTTGAGCACGTGCATCGCCACCGAATAGCGGTTACGCAGACGCGGGGTCAGCTTATAACGGTGCGGAGCAATCTCACCCTGCAGGTACGGGATATCCAGGGCGAGCTTCAACTCATCGTAGATGTCGTAGTAGGAGATACGCGGGTTCTCCTCCACGAGCTTCAGAATCGGGTACAGCAACTGATGCGGGTACGGCAGAGCATCCACCGCTGCAGGATCCAGCAGAGCCGAAGCCACCAGCTTCTGAACGCTCGGCTCAACCATCTGCGCCAAAGCCGGTGCAAACGCAGGACCCAGCGAGTAGACGGTCTCACGCTCGGAGAGGTAGTGGTGGGCGATCAGCACATCGTAGAGGTAATCCTGCGCGTCAATCTGCACAAAATAGGGGTTCGAGGTCGCCTGCTGGATGCGCTCGTCGCGGTCAAAGACCTGCTCCAGGCTCGGAAGGCTCAGCTCCACATCGGCGCCGTGGTCGTTGAGGGTGTCGAGCAGAAGAACGCCCATATGAGTCAGCAGAGCGTCAGTTGCGGCAATATCCTCAGCCGTAATGGAGGCGCCCTCATCCTTCACCAGCGCCAGTACGGAGCTCAGCTCGCTTGCGGGCACGCCAGTCTCCCCGTGGCGTGCCACCAGATCCTTCGCCGAAGGCGACAGCGAGTACAGCGTCAGCGGCGAATCCGTGTGCTCGTGAATGGTCTTGGTGCGCAGGTAGCCCTCACGGGTCAGCAGGCTCAACGCCTGAGCAATCACCGGCTCCACGATGCGCTGCTCCAGATACGACAGACCGTACCAACCCTGCACGAAACCGCACTCACGCAGCACCAGCTCGCGAATCTTCACGGGCGCCGCCGCAGGGTAGGACGGGGTAACGCTCAGGACAATGGGCAGAAGCTCACGCACCGTAATGTGCGAGAGCAGAACCGGGTAGAACTGCTTCAGATAGTGCAGGTACACGCCGCTCTGCAGAGGCAGAACCGGCAGAAGAGCCTGCGCCTGCTGTTCCTTCGGGGTACCCAAAAGCTCACGGCCAGCCTCGCTGAGGGTGTAGTGCAGGTTGCCCGGATGCAACTGGCTGAGGGACACCTCAAGATAATCAGCATTGACCAGCGCCGCAATCAGCTTATTGAGTGCCTCACGGAAGAGGACATTGTCACCGACCGCAATGAAACGCTGAGTCATGTTGAAACCCAGGTCCACGCCAACCGGGGTGTACATATCGGGGAAGAAAACCTTCTCGCCACGATCCTGCGCGCGCTCAAAATGGCGGAGCAGAGAGAAAGCCGCCGCAACGCTGAGAGTGCGTGCTTCCTCGGGTAGAGCCTCCCACGAGGTTTCCTGCTGCAAAGAGTGCAATTCGGAATGATCGATATGGAGCATTGTTTTATTCACAAAAGCCACGCCGGGCTCCTTATCTAGTGTTATTTATCGTGCAGGCGTTCTTCATAAAGTGCAGTCATGCGAACGGGAAAATAATCACGAAAGTGAGCGGCACCATCTTTATTTTTGGGCCGGCACTTTGAAATCCCGCAGTGAAGAGAAGCGAAGAGAAGCAGGGTAGGTAGTTTTTTCTCAACCCGTCCCGCTTACGCACCGTCTTCAACGACGAACACTTCAGAAAAGAACGCTATAAATTGGGGTGAAGTGTCTAGACCGTCACGGGTATATTCACTTCGTGAAATAATGCGAAGAATATATAACGCATTACCTTCATTATTGTATCGGCTGGTTCGAGAAATAACCTAGATTTCTAAAACCAGCCGATATGTGAAAAATATCCTCAAGGAAAAGTGAAAATACATTAAGTGAAATGACGTGGGAAATGCATGAAGGCCAGAGATATTCGGAGAGAAATAACTCGCCCCAGAAACACCCCGGCTACTCCAAGCCGCGGGCAAAATACTCCTCGTCAATGCGGTAACCGCACTCGCCCTCACCATCAAGAACACCCACACGGTGACGAATCATCAGCTCCACCAACTGGTGTCGATCAACCAGCGCAATATTGCGAGCGCCGGGCAAACCCTGCAAATACTCGGGAACCGGATGCGCAAAAGCACCGCAGGTCACCAAAACACCCTGCAGGCCGCCGTGCAGAAGCACTGCACCGGCAAGCTTCTGAATCTCGTTGGGGGTGACCTTCATAGTTCCGCAATAATGCTTCACCTGAATATAAATCGGCGCGAAATCCAGGCCATCAGAATAGCGGGCAATAACGTCAACACCCTTATCATCAGCACCGCCGGTTACCTCGGTGTTAAAACCAAGAGCCGTAAAAATATCGGCAACAATCTGCTCAAAATATTCTGGCGTCACCGCGTGAATATGCTGAATCAAATCCTGCGTAAAATGCTCCGCGAACTCAGCCTGAGCGTGAATCACCGGCGAATCGCTGGCACGCAAAATAATATCCAGCGGAGACTGACCGGCAGGCCAGGTCTCGGCAGTACCCGCAGAATTCAAAGCATGCGCAAGATGCGCCGCGCCGGTTGCCTCATAAGCAGCGGTGGCGGCATCAGCATGATCAGCGCCTGAGAAATGCGGCAGAGCATGAAGGACGCCGGTATCAGGAGTGCCAAAAATGAGGCGATGCTCCTCCTGCGCATTCTCCAGTAGCGCGTTCGCCTGCTTCTTCAGCTTCTTCACGCTTTTTGCCGTCAAACTCTGAGAGCACAACGCCTGCACCTGCTTCACCACACGCGGCGGCACCGAACCGTGCAGATGCGGGGTGCAGGTCAGCTCGGCGCCCAGGGGAGTGAGCAGGTACTTCCTCTTCTCCCACGGGGTCAAACGAGGCATAAGCTGGGCATAACGAAGTGCCACCAAGATTTTCAAGGTGGTACGCACAGCCACCGCAAAATCGGTGGATTCAAGAGCCGGTAGGTTCTTCTTCGACCCCAATGCCTTAGTCTGCTGCCGCAACTGCTCGCTAACATAGGCGGCGGTGCGGGGCACAGTCTTCGACAAGCGCCGTAGCGTCGGCAACAGAAGCGTGATATAGACATCCGGTGGGGGCCTATGGTTTTTATTCAGCATCTTTGCCATGGTCCCTGCCAATTTACTAACACTATTGTGATGGTATATACATCGTAGCATCAGGGCGTATCATCATCGCTTTATCGTTTCTAATATGACAAAACCGCAAGAACCAGCGCATTAGATGTTCAATAACGCAATATAAATCTTGAATTTGAGGCAAAACAATATATTCCCGTCACACCGGCTGGCGTGACGGGAATATAAGAAGCATAGTTAGCAGCCCGCATTACATCATTACATGGGGCGAGCGCGCCTCCACGAACCGGGGCCGGGACGCAACGAAACACCCAGGCGCTGACCGCGGTTCAGGATGCGCGAAGCGGCACCCACCAGCAAGTTCTGCTCCTGCTTTGCGGCGCTCGCCTGCATCATCGCAACCACAGCGGTGAGGGCGGCAATCTCCTCCGGAGTGGGGGAGCCCTTAACCACCTTCAGTAGAGGCTCCTGCTCAGCGTCAGCATCTACCGAAGGCTGAGCAGAATCCTTCGGCGGGGCGCTGGATGCGGTATCTGCGTGCGCAGAAGAATGTGCGGAGCTACGCTCAAGCTGCTCGGGGCTCTCAGCAGCCTCCGAACTATCCTTCTTTTTACCGAATGAGAAATAACTCAGCGGGTTGTAGCCTGCCAAAGGCACGCCTCCTTAGAAAACCTAAATCGTGCGAAGGCCCGCGCCACAGACGGTGCGGGCACAACGGAAGCCTACAGCGGGATGTTGCCGTGCTTCTTTGCCGGGGTAGACGCACGCTTATCGTGCAGGGCACGCAGCGATGAAATAATGCGCACGCGAGTCTCGCTCGGGGCAATAACCTCGTCAATGTAACCCAGCTCAGCAGCCTGGTACGGGTTCAGCAACTCTTCCTCATACTTGGTGATCAGCTCAGCGCGGCGAGCCTCAACATCGCCACCCTCAGCCGCCAGAGCAGCCAGCTCACGACGGTACAGAATATTCACCGCACCCTGAGCGCCCATCACGCCAATCTGAGCGGTGGGCCACGCCAGGTTAATATCGGCACCCAGCTTCTTCGAGCCCATCACAATGTACGCGCCGCCGTACGCCTTACGGGTAATGACGGTAACCAGCGGAACGGTCGCCTCCGCGTAAGCGTAGAGCAGCTTAGCGCCGCGGCGAATAATGCCGTTGAACTCCTGATCGGTGCCGGGTAGGAAGCCGGGAACATCCACAAAAGTCAGAATCGGAATGTTGAACGCATCGCAATGGCGCACGAAGCGGGCAGCCTTCTCGGATGCAGAAATGTCCAGGCAGCCGGCGAACTGCATCGGCTGGTTCGCCACAATGCCGACCGTGCGGCCCTCAACGCGGGCGTAACCAATCATCACGTTCGGAGCGTACAGCGCCTGCATCTCCAGGAAATGGCCGTCATCGACCACGGACTCAATGACCGCACGCATATCGTAAGGCTGGTTCGCAGAATCCGGGATGAGAGTATCCAAATCCAAATCGTCTACGGTTACCACGGGCTCCTGGTCATGCTCCAGGGGCAGGGGCTCCGCAAGGTTGTTCGAGGGCAGGAACTCGAGGAGCTCACGCACAAAGTCGAAAGCGTCTTCCTCATCCTCAGCCAGGTAGGTGCTGGTGCCGGTCACAGAGTTGTGCTGACGCGCACCGCCCAGGGTTTCCATGTCCACATCCTCACCGGTCACGGTCTTAATGACGTCCGGGCCGGTGATGAACATGTGCGAAGTCTTATCCACCATGATGATGTAGTCAGTCAGAGCGGGGGAGTACGCGGCACCGCCAGCGCAGGGGCCCATAATGACAGAAATCTGCGGAACCACGCCGGACGCACGCACGTTCATGCGGAAAATATCGGCAAACATTGCCAGGGAAGCCACGCCCTCCTGAATGCGGGCGCCACCACCATCGTTAATGCCGATGACCGGGCAACCGTTCTTCAGAGCGAACTTCTGCACCTTCACGATCTTCTCGCCGTTCACCTGCGAGAGAGAACCACCGTAGACGGTGAAATCCTGAGAGTACACGGCAACCAGGCGACCATCCACGGTGCCGTAACCGGAGACCAGGCCGTCACCCAGAGGCTTCTTCGCCTCCATGCCGAATGCGGTGGTGCGGTGGCGGGCGAGGGCATCAAACTCTACGAAAGAACCCTCGTCCAGAAGCATGTCGATGCGCTCGCGGGCGGTGTTCTTGCCGCGTGCGTGCTGCTTCTCAATAGCTGCCTCACCGCTGGGCGCGAAGCTGCGCTCTCGACGTGCATAAAAATCAGCGAGCTTACCGGCGGTGGTGCTCAAATCAAATTCCTGCTGGAGGTTCTCGGACATTATTCCTCGTTCCTGCTCCACCCGATTGTCGGGAGCCAGTGGTTGCGGTGATAGGGTGCTCAGGTGCCCCGAAGAGCACTCTTGAACAATGTGCATATCCCTCAACTATAGTGCGAACTAGGGCACATATGCCAGGTGAGAAGCCAGAATATCAACACTAGATACACTTTTATGCACTCAGTACCCAAGAAGGTGTATATAGTAAACGAAAAGTGCGAAAGAGCGGCTCAAAAGAGCACAGAAAACCCCCTCTCGCGCAGGCAATCCTTGCCGGCGGAAAGGGGGTTTGCGTTCAAACTTTCAGCGTGAAATGACGCTTAGATGGTGCCCAGAACCGGGTTCCACTCGGTCACGGTGTGAGACAGAACCGCGCCACCAACGTTCATCGGGTCGTTAGCCACGATCTTTTCAGCTGCCTCAGCGGAATCAACCTTTGCAATCAGCAGAGCGCCAGCGGGGGTCTCGCCGTCCAGCAGGGGACCGGAAACGATCAGGTTGCCCGCCTCAATCTGCGAACCAAGGTACTCGCGGTGAGCCGGACGGTACTTCGCCTGCTCCTCGGGAGCAGCGTAAACGTAAGTAATTGCGTAATAAGCCATAGCGGTCTTCTTTCGAGCAGGGCGGAGGAACCTCCGCAGCCGGTCGGTGCTTCATGCACCCTCATTGTCTAATGTACCGTCTCGGGCGCCGGGCGGGCATCACCGGCGGCAAGAAATTGATATGGTGAGAAACCAGTGCGACTCGGTAGAAACCGGCAGGTTTTGGCGGCGGGTCGGAGTACTGCAGAGTAATTTCGGGCAGGACAGAAAGGTACAAGCTATGGAGGAGAATATGTACACCGAGAGCGATCATTCGGTTTTGGATGCGCCACGCATCCGCACCATTGCAATGGAAACCGGGTACTCCAGCGTGAACCTCTACGATCAGGTGGATTCCACCACTACCCGTGCCCGCGAACTGCTCATGGACGGCACCGACCCCGAACGTGAACAGCTCGGTGAACTCTCCGTCTACGCCAGCCTCTACCAAAGCGCCGGACGCGGCCGCCTCGCCCGCGCCTGGACTGCCCCTCCCGGGGCCTGCCTCGCCGCAAGCATTGTAGTGCGCCCGCATGCCTCCGCAGACCCGCTCGCCCGAGAGCTACCCGAAGGCAGCTACCACTGGATGACCCTCATCGCCGGGCTCAGTGTGGTCGATATTTGGCGTAGCTACGGCGTCGATGCCGCCCTCAAATGGCCCAATGACGTCATCGCGCAGGGAGCCAAAGGCTGTGGAATCCTCGCCCAGCTCGTCCCTGAAAGCGGCGCTACCGAGGGGCAGCGCAGCATCATTGTGGGCATCGGCCAGAACACGAATATGTCCGCCGAGCAGCTGCCCGTATCCACCGCCACGAGCCTGAGCCTGTGCACCGGTGCCGTGGTTGACTCCTCCGAGGTGCTCACCCGACTCTTGAGCATCTTCGCCCGCCGCTACCGCGCCTTCGTGCGCGCCGGCGGTGACCCCGAACGCCCCGACCCCCTCAACCCCGACCCCCTCAACCCACAGAGCATCAGCCTGCTCGACCAGGCACGCGCCACCACCGCCACCCTTGGAGCCAGCGTGCGCATGAGCCTGCCCGACGGAAGCACCGTAGAAGGCGTTGCCGAAGACCTCGACGCGCAGGGGCGCATCCTCATCCGCCGCGAGGACGGAACCATAGAGCCCTACGCGGTGGGCGATATTGAGCATCTTCGCCCCGCCAACGGTAGCTACGGAGATTTTCAGCAGGCACACTAGAAGCAGCCCCTAAAATTTCAGCCCGGCACGGCAACATCCCTCAACCCACACCACCTCAACCGGCGCCTCTAGTCGGAATACAACAACCAGCACAGCTAAGGAACACCATGCGTTTGCGCGGAAAACTCAACCCCGGTGAGCATGTCATCATTGCGACCCGACAGCACTACGGTGCCCTGCTGCCCACGCTTGCCTACCTGCTGGTTGCAATCGCCGCATCAACCTTCGCCTCCACGGCACGGTCCTCACCGATTCTGTGGACTCTCGGCACAATCTGTGCGGTAGGTACCCTGCTCGGTGCCGTGCGCACCGCCTGGCGTTGGGCAACCACCTACTACCTGCTGACCACCCACCGGCTCGTGGTGCGCCGCGGCATCATGACCCGCAGCGGAGATGAGTCGCTCTACCTGGACTCCATGGGGGAGCGCTGGGCAAAACAACCCGGTCCGGGAGCCTGGCTGGGGTACGGGTCGGTGTACGTGGTGTGTCGCGGGGTGCACCACCGCCTGACCTACGTGCCCGATCCCAAGCGCTTTGAAAAAGAAATTAAAGCCGCCCGACGCGACTACTACGCCCTGCGCGCTCGCTATATTTAGGGCTTCATCGCCTCTGCGACCGAGTTGGGAGGGAACCGTCGGAGTGGCTCAGAGCCTAAACTCGCTGCTAAATCTGCCGAAAAAATGCGGACTAGAGTATTCTTAAATGTGAATTACTCCACTAAAATATCTTTGGGTGCGGGCGCTTTGACGCCCAAAACACCGCAGTGGGGGGTATATTAACAAGGCGCTATACAGTGAAGCAGTGCACAATCGACGCACGGCACACGCCAGCGCATCCGCACGACAGAACAGATGATCCGGCAGATATGAAAGGAGCGGCAGCGGCAATGAGCACGGCAGACCGCCATGAACCTGCGCACTCTCCGCAGGACACCGGCGCCACCATGGGCCCCGAAACCCAAATGCTCAACCTCAAAATCCTGCAGAATCTCGCGCAGAACAATATCTACCGCGATGAGGATTCCAAGGCAGGAATTCGCGCCCTCGAAAAGTCGCTCCTGGGACAGGGTCGCCGCTACACCCCCGTAGAAGCCGCAGAATGCGCCGGACTTCCCCTCGAAACCGCCCAGCGTATCTGGCACAATATAGGCTTCCCGACAATTGCCAACCACTCGCCCTACTTCACTGAAACAGACGTGCAGATGCTCGCCGACCTGCAGAAGTTGGACGCAGACGGCGACATTCGCATGGAATATGTGGCATCCCTCGTGCGCGCTGAAGGTCAACTGACCGACCGTACCGTCGCCTGGCAGATTGAGGCGCTCGTGCACAACATTATGGTCACCGAAAACCTCAGCGATAATGATGCCCGCCGCAAGCTCCTCAAAGACTTCCCGCGTTACCTCGAGGTTCTCGAGCGTCTGGCGCTGTACGCATACCGCCGTCAGATGTACGCCGGAATCCTGCGCCTGGGATTGCGCGAAAACAACGTGACCACCTCCGGACTTTCCCGCCTGCCCTTGGTGCGAGGCGTAGGGTTCGTTGACCTGGTTTCCTATACCTCCCTGGTGCGTAACCTGGACGCCGCGGCTCTTTCTCAGCTCATCAACCACTTTGAGCAGAGCTGCCTGGACGTCATCGCACCCCTGGGCGGTCGCATTATCAAGACCCTCGGTGACGAAGTCTTCTTCCTCACCGAAACCCCGGACACTATCGCAGAAATTAGCCTGCAGCTCTCCGAAAAGATCGGTGCCGACCCGCAGCTACCGGAGGCCCGCGTTGCCTTCATTTGGGGCGAGGTTCTGGCTAACCGCGGTGACGTGTACGGCTCCAGCGTGAACCTGGCTGCGCGCCTGGTTTCCCTCGCTGAACCGGGTACCGTGCTGACCGATAATGAGACAGCAAACACGCTCCGACAGGTGGGAAATCGCTATACTCTCACCTCTCAAGGGACGCGAAACGTTAGAAGCTTTGGTAACGTAGACCCCGTGGCGGTGACTCGTCGCGCGAACTACACAATGGAGATAGACCTCTCATGACTGAACTGAAACTACGTACCGGTGGTGCAACGCACCGCGGCGCACATCGAGAAAATAACGAAGATTCGATGGTCGTCGCCGGTTCACTTTGCGTGGTCGCGGACGGCATGGGAGGCCACGAAGCCGGCGAAGTAGCATCGCGTCTGTGCGTGCGTCAGCTTGCCTACTCGCCCTTCTTCACCATGCCCGGTGGCCGTAGCGAAGAGGAGCAGCAGGCCTACGCTGAACGCCTCGCCGCCATTGACGAATCCGACCCCGCCAAGCGCCGTCGCCGCGCAAACACCCTGCTTAACAATGAAATCGTGGGCACCCTGAACCGCCTGCACGATATCCTTGGCGAAACCAACGAAGAAATTAAGCAGGCGCTCTCCCGCGCCGGCGGCACGACCGTCACCGGCGCCTGGCTGACCAGCATCGGTGACCGTAACCTGTGGGTTATTTTCAACGTGGGTGACTCCCGAACCTACCGCCTGCTGCGTGAGGACGAGGGTATTCACCACTCCGCCATGGAGAAGCTGCCCGGCGCTGAAGGGGCCGCCTCGCTGGAGCAGGTCACCACTGACCACTCCGAGGTGCAGTACCTGGTTGACGAGGGTCAGATTACCGCCCTGGAGGCGCTGACCCACCCGCGCCGCAACGTGATTACCCGCGCGCTGGGTACCGGCAACTACTGGGAACCGGACTTCTGGGTTCTGCCCGCCCGCGCCGGTGACCGCCTGATGCTCTGCTCCGATGGTCTTTCCGGTGAGCTTTCGCACGAATACATGGCGCGTGTACTCACCTCGATCCGCCACCCGCAGGACGCCGCTGACGTGCTCCAGCACGAGGCGCTGCGTTCCGGCGGTCGCGACAACATTACCGTGATTGTTGCCGACGCTGTCGAAGCCTAAACTTCATACCTTGTGATTCACCCCCGTTTCCTTCGGGTGCTCGATTGAGCGCCTGCAGGAGGCGGGGGTGAACTGTATCCGCGCACAGAAACTAAGGAAGCGCAATCCGGTAAGTGGCTACGGCACGCTTGCCTCATCGTTTGCCTCATCGTTCGCGCTCGCGGAACCGGGCAATATGACGAGCGATAGGGGAGAGGCGGATCAAAAACGCTAGACTGGACGGGTGACTGAGAACAACACCACCCAGCAGACTGCCCCCGCCGAGACTCGAGCAGAGAGCCCCGCAGAAAACTCCGTGGAGATTACCGAGGCCCTGCGCGCCGAGTACGCGGAACTGACCGATAAGATTCGTGCCGCCCGCCGCGCCTACTACAACGAGGACGCGCCCTTCCTCTCTGACGCCGAGTACGATGCGCTCTACCGCCGCCTCGAAATCATCGAGGCGGAGCACCCGCTCATCATCGCCAACGACTCGCCCACTCAGGAAGTCGGCGGTGAAGCCATCGAAGCTTTCGCGCCCGTCACCCACCTGCAGCGCATGTACTCCCTCGAGGATGTCTTCTCCTTCGAGGAGCTACGCACCTGGTTGACCAAGACCGAAGAGAACACCCGGAACCTCACCGGTGGCGCACCGCAGTGGCTGACCGAGCTGAAGATTGACGGCCTGGCGGTGAATCTGCTCTACCGCAACGGTACCCTCGTACGCGCGGCAACCCGCGGCGACGGCACCACCGGCGAAGACGTCACCCACAATGTGCGCACCATTGCGAGCATCCCGCAGCAACTGACCGGCGAGAACCACCCCGAGGAGATTGAAATCCGCGGCGAGGTGTTCATCTCTTCCGCTGATTTTGAGAAGCTCAACGAGTCCATGATTGCCGCAGGTAAGAACCCCTTCGCGAACCCGCGTAACGCCGCGGCAGGCTCGCTGCGCCAGAAGGATGCGGCGATTACCGCCTCGCGCCCGCTGAGCATGTACGTGCACGGCATCGGTTCGCGCACCGGCCTGGATATTGCCACTCAGTACGAGACTTACGACCTGCTCGCCTCCTGGGGTCTGCCCGTGAGCCCCTACAGCGAAATCGCCGATAACACCGAGGTGGTGTTCGACTTCATTAACAAGTACGGCGAGCAGCGCCACTCCCTGGTGCACGAAATTGACGGCATCGTCATTAAGGTCAACGACTTTGCGACCCAGGCTCAGCTGGGCTACACCTCCCGCGTGCCGCGCTGGGCGGTGGCGTATAAGTACCCGCCCGAAGAGGTGCACACCAAGCTACTGGACATCCGCGTGGACGTGGGACGCACCGGCCGCGTGACCCCCTACGGTGTTATGGAGCCCGTGTTCGTCTCCGGCTCGACCGTGGAACGAGCCACCCTGCACAACCAGGACGTGGTCAAGGCTAAGGGCGTGCTCATCGGTGACACCGTGGTGCTGCGCAAGGCAGGCGACGTGATCCCCGAGATTGTCGCCCCCGTGGTTGCCCTACGTGACGGCACCGAACGCGAGTTCGTCATGCCCAGCGAATGCCCCTCCTGCGGCTCGCCCCTTGCCCCCGGCAAGGAAGGCGACGTGGACCTGCGTTGCACAAACCCTCGCTCCTGCCCGGCGCAGCTGACCGAGCGCGTGTACTATGCGGCAAGCCGCGGCGCCTTCGACATTGAGGCGCTCGGCTTCGAAGCAGCAAAGGCCCTCACCAGCCCTGCAACCCCGGACACCCCTCCGCTGACCACCGAGGCGCACCTGTTCAGCCTCAACATTGAGGACCTGCGCGAGGTCACCATCGAACGTGAGAAGAAGGTCAAGGGTGTGGGCACCGGAAAGATGGAGCGCGTGCCCTACTTCTACACCAAGCCGACCAAGGCACGCCCCGAGCCGAAGCCCACGAAGAATACGCTGAACCTCTTCGCCGAGCTGGAGAAGGCAAAGCAGCAGCCGCTGTGGCGCGTGCTGGTTGCCCTCTCGATTCGCCACGTGGGCCCGACCGCTGCCCGCGCGCTCGCCGCGGAGTTCGGTTCGATGCAGGCGATCCGCGAGGCTGACCGTGAACGCCTTGCCGCTGTGGACGGTGTGGGCACCACGATTGCCGACTCGATTATTGAGTGGTTCGCTGAGGACTGGCACGCCGAGGTGGTGGATTCCTGGGCTGCCGCCGGTGTGCGCATGGAAGATACTCGTGACGAGTCCGTGGAACGCACCCTGGAGGGCTTGACCGTGGTTGTGACCGGCACGCTGAACGGTTACACCCGTGACGGTGCGAAGGAAGCCATTATTTCTCGCGGCGGTAAGGCATCCGGTTCGGTGTCTAAGAGGACCCACTTTGTGGTTGCTGGCGCGAACGCCGGCTCGAAGCTGGATAAGGCTCAGCAACTGGGTCTGAAGGTTCTGGATGAAGAGGGCTTCACCGCCCTGCTCGAGGGTGGTCCGGAGGCTGTTGAGGCTACCGCCGAGTAGACCCGGTAGCGGGGTCATCTGAATCTGACCCCTGCAATATATAGAGCATTCAGGCTCTGGAGTGCGTGCTCCAGAGCCTGAATGCCAATTTTTGGTATTTGTAATTACCACAGCTTTTAAGGTGGAAGCGCCTTAAAACACTCCCAAAGCGAAGAAATATTTAAAAAATATTTACACGCCGTTCAAAACCCTTAAAGGTGGTGCTCATTCACCCCGATTCGGAAAGCTCAGTGGGGGAGTGCACTCGGGGTTAAGTCCCTAGAAAACCCCGAAATTCCGGGGTGAAACCCTTAAGATACGCGGGGTTCTAGGTCTTGATTAATGTTTCCTGCACTTTTAACCTGAAAGAACCCTGGGAGAACCCGGGACGTTCACTGTGAACTTGAAATCAGGTTGGAATCATAAAAAACCTCGGCTATCTTTGAGACCAGACAGATTCTCGCAAGGGAATCGCCTGTGTGGTTTCAAGCTTGGAATGCTTGAAACGATGCCCGGTTCTACCGCACGTCCCCACCGAGGAAGTGCCACCCGGATTCCGCACATAAGTGCAGAATCGCTCACGGTGACATGAAATCGGTGGAGAGCCGCTCACATGGTAGAGCCAGAATATGAGTAACCTACTTCGTTATCAAAGGGTGAGCGGCGGCGCGCTAGAGTTCCGGGGACGGAACGAGCGGGGACGGCCCCAAGGAGCATTATGAAGAACACTTCCATTCGTCGTACCGCAGCAGCTCTCGCCATCGGTGGCGCTGTAGCAGCTACCATGTCGATGCCCGCTGCAAACGCAGTAGACGGTGCTACCTGGGACGCACTGGCACAGTGCGAGTCCGGTGGCAACTGGTCCATCAACACCGGTAACGGCTTCTACGGCGGTCTGCAGTTCACCCAGCAGTCCTGGAACGGCGTCGGCATGTCCGGCTCCCCCGCGACCGCTACCCGTGCACAGCAGATCGAGGCTGGCGAGCGTCTGCTCGCTATCCAGGGCTGGGGCGCATGGCCCGCATGCTCCGCTAAGCTTGGCCTCTACGGCAAGACCGGCGCAGCTCCCACCTACACTGAGCCCACCACCACCGTGGCTGCACAGTCGCAGACCCAGCAGACCTACACCGCTCCCGCGGCACAGGCTGCACCCGCAGCAGCACCGGCAGCTCCCGCAGCAGCACCGGCAGCTCCCGCAGCAGCACCCGCTGCACCGGCAGCTCAGGCTGCACCCGCAGCAGTTGAGGCTCCCGCAGCTCCCGCCGCAGCACCGGCAGTTGAGGCTCCCGCAGCTCCCGCTGCAGCTCCCAAGGCTGCAGCAGGCACCTACACCGTGGTTCCCGGTGACTCCCTCTCGCTGATCGCTGCAAAGCTCGGCGTTGCAGGCGGCTACCAGGCAATCGCAGCTGCGAACACCGACATCATCTACAACGTTGACCTGATCTTCCCCGGCCAGGTTCTGACCATCCCCGCCTAAGGATTAACCCCCAAGCGTAACGTGGACACGTTGTAGCCCAACGCCCCGCACCTCATACGAGGAGCGGGGCGTTGAGTATTTAACCCGAAAACAGGGGAGAAGAACACCGCCTGAACACACAAACCAGCAGGTAAACCCTCCAACCCCCAATGAGACGGAAAACGCAACCTCCACTACACTAGAGAAGAGACAAGAAAACAAACTACGGGAGAACCATGTCTGCCATCACCTTTGAACAGGTAAAGCACCTGGCATCGCTGGCACTCATTGAGATGACCGATGAAGAACTCACCGCGATGGCGTCTGAGCTGGACGTCATCGTCGCATCCGTTGAGACCATGTCGCAGAAAGCAACTGCCGACATCCCCGCGACCAGCCACCCCATCCCCCTCGAGAACGTCTTCCGTGAAGACGTACCCGTCACCACCCTCACCCAGGAAGAGGCGCTCTCCGGCGCCCCCGACGCACAGGACGGCAAGTTCCGCGTGCCGGCAATCCTCGACGAAGACTAAGAGGAGAACAACCAAGTGAACGAACTGATCCAGCTCACCGCTGCAGAAGCAGCAGAAAAGCTCGCATCCGGCGAAATCACCTCCGTCGAGCTCACCCAGGCACACCTGGACCGCATCGCAGCCACCGACGGCGCGCCCCTGAGCGACAACCGAGCAGACGGCAAGAACGGCCTCAACGCCTTCCTGCACATCAACGCCGAAGAAGCACTTGCCACCGCAGCAGCAGTGGACGCAGACCGTGCAGCAGGCAAGGAACTGCCCCCGCTCGCAGGCGTACCCATCGCCGTCAAGGACCTCATCGTCACCAAGGGCCAGCCCACCACCGCAGCATCGCGCATGCTCGAAGGCTGGATGAGCCCCTACGACGGCACCGTCACCCGCAAGGTCCGCGAAGCACGCATGCCCATCCTCGGCAAGACCAACCTCGACGAATTCGCAATGGGCTCCTCCAACGAGCACTCCGCATTCGGTGTAGTCCGCAACCCCTGGGCACTTGACCGCGCACCCGGCGGCTCCGGCGGCGGCTCCGCAGCAGCCGTCACCGCCTTCCAGGCACCCCTGGCGCTCGGCACCGACACCGGCGGCTCCATCCGCCAGCCCGCAGCGCTGACCGGTAGCGTCGGCGTCAAGCCCACCTACGGCTCCGTCTCCCGCTACGGCGTCATCGCCATGGCATCCTCCCTCGACCAGGTAGGCCCCGTCGCACGCACCGTCCTGGACACCGCGCTGCTCCACGAAGCAATCGCAGGCCACGACCCGCTCGACGCAACCTCCCTGCCCGATGAGCCCGGCAACTTCGTTGAAGAAGCCAAGGCAGGCGCAGAAGCCGCACGCAAGGGCGACCTGTCCGGCCTGCGCATCGGCGTCATCAAGGAACTCGGCGGCGGCGACGGCGAAGGCTTCGAAGCAGGCGTCCTCGCACGCTTCCGCGAATCCGTCGAAGAGCTGCGTGCCGCAGGCGCAGAGATCATCGAGGTCTCCCTGCCCTCCGTCACCGAAGCCATCAGCGCCTACTACATGATCATGTCCTCCGAGGTGTCCTCCAACCTGGCACGCTACGACGGCGTCCGCTACGGCCTGCGCGTCGTACCCGAAGACGGCCCCGTCACCATCGAACGCGTCATGTCCGCAACCCGCTCCGCAGGTTTCGGCCACGAGGTCAAGCGCCGCATCATCCTCGGCACCTACGCACTGTCCGCAGGTAACTTCGACGCCTACTACGGCGCCGCACTGCGCGTACGCACCCTCATCCAGCGCGACTACGCGGCAGCATTCGAAAAGTGCGACGTGCTCATCTCCCCGACCGCGCCCTCCACCGCGTTCAAGCTCGGCGAGAAAACCGAAGGCGACCCCATGGCAATGTACCTGGGCGACGTCGCAACCGTGCCCGTCAACCTGGCAGGCGTCCCGGCGCTCTCCCTGCCCGGCGGCCTCTCCGAAGAGAACAACCTGCCCGTCGGCATCCAGTTCACCGCACCCGCACGCGAAGACGCACGCCTCTACCGCGTCGGCGCAGCGCTGGAAGAACTGCTCACCGCAAAATGGGGCGCACCGCTCTACAAGAGCCTGCCCGACACCGAAACTCTGATCCGCGACTTTGACTTTGGGGGAACCAAGTAATGAGTGAAGAAGTCCTCAGCTTCGAAGAAGCCATCGAAAAGTACGACCCGGTCCTCGGCTTCGAGGTACACGTCGAACTCAACACCAAGACCAAGATGTTCGACTCCGCACCCAACGAGTTCGGCGATACGCCCAACACCAACGTCACCCCCGTATCGCTCGGCCTGCCCGGTGCGCTGCCCATGGTGAACAAGACCGCTGTTGAGTCCGCCATCAAGCTCGGCCTGGCACTGGGCTGCGAGATTGCAGACAAGTCCTACTTCGCCCGCAAGAACTACTTCTACCCGGACTCCCCGAAGAACTTCCAGACCTCCCAGGCTGGCGGCCCCATCGCGGAAAACGGCTCCCTGGACGTTGAGCTCGAAGACGGCACCATCTTCACCGTCGAAATCGAGCGCGCCCACATGGAAGAAGACGCAGGCAAGCTCACCCACGTCGGCGGCGCAGACGGCCGAATCCAGGGTGCAACCTCCTCCCTGGTCGACTACAACCGCGCAGGCGTGCCCCTGATCGAGATCGTCACCCGACCCATCGTCGGTGCTGGCGAGCGCGCACCCGAACTGGCACGCGCCTACGTTGCCGCAATCCGCGACATCGTACGCTCCCTCGGCATCTCCGACGCCCGCATGGAACGCGGTAACGTCCGATGCGACGCCAACGTCTCCCTCATGCCCAAGGGCGCAGAGAAGTTCGGCACCCGCTCCGAAACCAAGAACGTGAACTCCCTCCGTTCCGTTGAGCGCGCTGTCCGCTACGAGATTCGCCGCCACGCAGCGATCCTCGAGCGCGGCGAGAAGGTCACCCAGGAGACCCGCCACTGGCACGAAGACACCCGCGAAACCTCCTCGGGCCGTCCCAAGTCCGACGCCGACGACTACCGTTACTTCCCCGAACCGGACCTGGTACCGGTCGTCACCAACAGCGAGTGGATTGAGCGTCTGCGCGCCGAACTGCCCGAACCCCCGGCAGAGCGCCGCCGCCGCCTCAAGGGCGAATGGGGCTACTCCGACGAAGAGTTCCGCGACGTAGTCAACGCTGGCGCACTCGACGTCATCGAAGAGACCGTCGCCGCAGGCGCAACCGCAGCAGCAGCCCGCAAGTGGTGGATGGGCGAAATTGCCCGCCGCGCAAAGCAGGCTGAACTTGAGCTCACCGCCCTCGGTGTAGAGCCCGCAACCGTGGTCGCCCTCGAAGCGCTCATCTCCGAAGGCAAGATCAACGACAAGATCGCCCGCCAGGTGCTCGAGTTCGTCCTCGCCGGTGAAGGCACCCCCGCCGAAATCGTTGAGGCACGCGGCCTCGCCGTGGTCTCCGACGACGGCGCGCTCACCGCAGCCGTCCAGGAAGCACTGGCAGCAATGCCCGACGTTGCCGACAAGATCCGTGCCGGTAAGGTTCAGGCTGCTGGCGCTATCGTCGGTCAGGTCATGAAGGCTACCCGCGGCCAGGCTGATGCCGCCCGCGTGCGTGAGCTGATTCTGGCTGAGTGCGGCGTGGAAGGCTAAGCTTTTCCGCTGACTCGGCTCTAACGAAAGAGGCGTCGTCTCCCGTGTGGGAGGCGGCGCCTCTTTCGTACTCTCTTGTTCTGCACGAGATGCGCGGTTCCGCGCGGAAAGCGGCTATCGTCCTCGTTCCTACAGGGCGGGTGGGTACGCTATACCCTTCCTCCGCTCCTGCAGGGGAACCCACCCTCTCGGGCGCTCCGCCCTCTCCTTGCTTCGCTGCGGAGAGCACCCGAGAGGGTACCCTGATGTCGCTTCCGGAGGGTATAGCTACCCCGCTCCGGCTAGGTTTGGCACGTCGCGTGGAGGGGCGGTGTCGTCCGAAAGTGACATCAGGGTGCCCGAAGCGAAGCGAGGGCGGGTGCCCCTGTAGGAACGAGGACGAACGCCGCCCCTCCAGTAACGCAACGTACCATAACGAGAAATGCTCCTTCCATATCTTCGAGATATAGAAGGAGCATTCTCTATTGCTGGGTGTTACTCAGTAACGCCGAGGTTGCTCATGAGGAACGCGTAATCCCACGCAATCTCACGCCAACGCGTATACCGGCCGGAACCACCACCGTGACCGCCCGACATGTCAATCTTCAGCAGCGGCACCGGCGACGATGGGTCAATCTGCTCGCGCAGCGCCGCAATCCACTTCGCGGGTTCCACGTAGAGCACGCGGGTGTCGTGCAGGCTCGTCACCGCAGCAATGGCCGGGTAACGGACCGGGCGGATGTTCTCGTACGGGGTGTAGGACTTCATGTAGGCGTAGACCTCGGGGTCCTCAATCGGGTTGCCCCACTCCTCCCACTCCATCGCTGACAGCGGCAGCTCCGGGTCGAGGATGGTGGTCAGCGCATCCACGAACGGTACGGCGGCCAGGCAGGCGGCGTACTTTTCGGGGGCGAGGTTCACGACGGCGCCCATGAGCAGGCCGCCGGCGCTACCGCCGTAGCAGCCGATACGCGCCTCATCAGCCCAGGGTTTCGCCGCAATGTAGCTGGTGACGTCCACGAAGTCGGTGAAGGTGTTCTTCTTCGCGAGCTTCTTGCCGTTCTGGTACCAGGAGCGTCCCATCTCGCCGCCGCCGCGAATGTGCGCGATGACGTAGATGACGCCGCGGTCCAGGATTGACAGCATCGGGATGGAGAACATCGGGTCCATGGACGACTCGTAGGAGCCGTAACCGTACTGGATGACCGGGTGCGGCTTGCTCATGTCCAGGTCGGCGCGGTGAATCACCGAGATCGGGATGAGCGTGCCGTCCGCCGCCGGTGCCCAGTCGCGGTAAGCGCGGTAGTCCTCGCGGTTGTAGCCGCCGAGCACAGGGGTTTCGCGGCGCAGCAACAGGGTCTGCGACATGGGGAAGTAGTCGTAGACACGGCGCGGCGTCAGATACGAGGTGTAGGCGATGCGCAGCACGGGGGAGTAGTTCTCCGCACGCAGCACGGAGGCGGTGTACAGTTCCTCGTCGAAACCGGCCGGTTCCATGAAGGTCACGCCGGCGGGGCGGCGGCGGCGCCACTGGATGGGCAGCTGCTCACGCGGTGCGAGGAAGATACGGGTGGTCGTGTCCGCGCGGGCGGTGACGACCAGGTGCGTTGCAGTGAAGGTGAAGCCCTCCAGGCGCACGTGCTCGCTGTGGCGGATGACCGGCACCCAGCGGGCGGCGTACTCTTCGAGGCTTTCACCTTCGCGCGGCATGTCTGCGAGGACCAGCTCGGAGTTCAACGCATTGTAGTCGTGCTGAATCAGCAGGTGCTGCTCGCCGGCAATGTTGAGCGGCTCGGCGTAGTATTCGATGCCTGCGCTCTTGGGGATGAGCAGGGTCGGCTCGCCCTTCGGGTCGCGGGTCGGTACGATGCGCACCTCAGTGTACTCGGAGTTCGAGCTGGTGAGCACCACGGAGGAACGGTCGGAGCTCATGGCGGCGCCGAGCCACATGGTGTTGTCGGGCTCTTCGTAGATGAGGTGGTCTTCGGTGCCCTGGCCGACGTCGTGCACGTACACGCGCCAGGGGCGCCAGGAGTCGTCGGGGACCATGTAGACGAGCTGCTCTGCGTGGTTGATGAAGAAGGAACCGGCCGTGATGTTGGGGATGGTGTCCTCGAGGAAGGAGCCGGTTTCCATGTTGAGGAAGCGCTGCTCGTAGCGTTCGTCGCCCTTCTCGTCCACGGAGATGCTCAGCAACTTGCCGCTGCGGGAGGGCTGGAAGCTGCCGAGGGAGAAGAACTCCATATCCTTGGCGTACTCGTTGCAGTCCAGGATGACGATTTCGCCCTCGAGCGGCTCGCCGGGCTTGACGGTCGGCGGGGTGTAACGCACCACCTCGTCGCCCTCGTTGAGGGCGGGGTAGCGGTAGAAGACGGGGTACTGGCCGCCGGGCACCATACGGCTGTAGTACCACCAGTCGCCGATGCGGTTCGGAACGGTCAAATCGGCGAGGAGGGTGCGGTCCTTAATCTCGTTGAAGATGGACTCGCGGAGGGGCTGCTGGTCTGCGGTGACAGCTTCGGTGTACTCGGCTTCTGCCTTGAGGTAGTCGAGGACCTCTTCGCTTTCCTTGTCGCGGAGCCATTCGTAGGGGTCGATGAAGACGTCGCCGTGGTGTTCGCGGCGGTGCTCGACCTTCTTCGGTACGGGCGGGGTGAGGTTCTGTTCAGCCATGCTGCCACCTCTTTCATTGAGTTTATGGGTTTGTGAATGGTGTGTGCCGTCTGCGCCCGCGTTCCTGCGCCGCCGGGTGGCGGGGAGGATGCGCGGGGGAGTGTGGGCACGCCTAGTTCTAGTGTATCGAAGAGTGAGGCAGGCTACTATATTGCGGCATGTGCGGGGCTGCCCGGCTCAGCCTGTGGAAGCCCCGCGGTAGCCTCGCCGGGGCGTGCGCGTTTATCGGCTAGTTGGCGCGTCCCTTAATGGACATGAGCGTGCGGCGGCCCGCCTTGTTCGACTTCGTGAAGGCGCGGTTACTCTGCCGGTACTCGCGCTCCTGAGAACGCAGGCGCAGGCGCGCGGATTCCGCCATCATCCTGCGGTAGCGTTCGAAGCGCTCGGGGTCGAGGGAACCGTCGGCGAGCGCCTGCTGCACCGCGCATCCGGGTTCGGAGCCGTGGGAGCAGTCGCTGTACCGGCAGGAGGAGGCGTAGCTGGAGACGTCGTCGAAGGTTTCGTCAATCGCGGTGCTATCGCTCGTGGCGGCGAGGGCTCGCACGCCCGGAGTGTCAATCAGTACCGTGCCAGATGATGATTTTGCGTTGGTCGAGCCTCCTTCGCTTGAGCCTGTCACACTGGGCAGAACAATCATCTGGCGGCTGGTGGTGGTGTGGCGTCCCTTGCCGTCGGCACCGCGAACCGCGGAGGTTGCTTGTACCTGGTTCTCTGCGGCGTCTTCGCGGGGGTCGGCTCCCGGGTTGAGCAGAGCGTTGACGAGGGTAGATTTGCCTGCGCCGCTACGGCCCAGGAATGCGGCGGTGCGTCCGGCGACAAGCTCCGCCACCGGGGCAGGGTCGTAGCCGTTGTCCGTGCAGACGGCGAGTACCGCATCCACACCACCTGCGAGGGAGTCCCTGTAGTTGGTGAGCTGTTCAGCCGTTACTAGGTCACCCTTGGTGAGAATCAGTGCGACCTGCACCCCGGAAGCGTGCGCCAGGGCGGTGTAGCGTTCAATTCGCCCAATGGACGGCTCGGGGAAGCAGGGCTCAACGATGCAGAGCATATCCACGTTGGCGGCGACAGGCTGATCCGCGGATTCTCGGGTGGCGCTGGGGCGGGTGAGGTAGCTTCGCCGGGGCAGTATCGCGAGGAATTTATGCTCCGCCGGATGGGCTGCACCGCCAGTTCCGGGGATGGGTTGGGTGAGTACCCAGTCGCCGACGACGGGGTACTCTTCTTCGCCGTAGTCGTTCTCAACCGGACGCAGCGGAGCGGAAAGCTTAATGAGCTCACCCCGCTCGCAGGTCAGTAGCTCGCAGCGGGTGCGGTGCACGGCGCTGACACGGGCGAGGGTAAAGTTTTCGAGAGTACCGCCGAGGGTGAACGCGGCGCGGATCGCCGCGCCCTGCCAGGAGGGGTCGAACCCTAAAGTCTCTAAGGTGTATGAAGCGGGAGCAATGGTCACAGGAATAGTCTTTCTTGGTTGCGGCGCCCGGATAGCGGGTGATTAAAAGGTTCGTTCTTTTTATCTCGGGTACGCGCCTTATAGCAGCGAGGCGCGGGCGCCGGCACGGATGCGGCGGGCGGCAAGGAAAGTCAGCCCCAAACCCGCCGCGGCGTAGAGTACTGCCAGGGCTGTGTCTGCCGCCAGGAGCGTGAAAAGTTCCGATACGGTGCTGCTCGCAATACTGCCAGAGGTATCTAAAGCCTGCACCAGCCGGGACCCGGGAACCCAGGAACACAGCCACGCAAGCCAGCCGGGATAGGTACTCACCGGCACAATCACGCCCGCGCTGACCGGCAGAACAATAGATAGAACATTCGAGCCCGTGTACGGGTCCGACAGGTACAGGCCCAGGCCGGCGGCAAAAATGCCCAGGCAGACCCCGCCCAGAACCGCAACCGGCATCAGCGCGATGGCGCCGAGCAGAAGCCCCGAAGCCGCCCCGGTAGGGGGCGACGTGAGGGAGAGCAGCCACACGATACCCACATTGCTCAGGCCCGTTACGGATGCCAACAGCGCGGGCACCGCCGCCGCACCCAGCCAGTAGCCAGCATCCACCGCTCGTGCCGTACACACGTACTCGAAGATGCCAATCCACCGGTCGGTGGCGACGCGCGCGACGATGCCGGCGGCCACCGAGCTGAGGGTGGCAATCAGGGCGGTCGCGCAGCCGATGCGTACCGTATCGTTCGCGGCAAGATCAGCACCCAGAAGCACCGTAAAAAGCACGTTAAGACCGGGTACGAGAACCAGGGTCGTAATAGCCGTTCCGAGGGTTGCGAAGGTAATCGACGACGACCAGCCAATAGAGGCGGTCGACAGAGCCCGACGCACCACGCCGGGCAGAGCGGCAGAAGAGAGAACACGCACGCTACATCGCCCCCAGGGTGCCGCGACGACGGGCGGAGGCGAGAGCCCTCCGGGCAAAAAGGAAGGCGCACAACGCCCAGATGAAGCTCACGACCAGGGTCTGAATTACGGGCAAGAGTGCATCCGCCGGGGTAGTGATGGCGGTACGCCCAAGTAGGAGGTGAACCGGCGCCTGCAGAGGAATGAGCACGCCCGCGGCATCCAGCCAGGCGGGCGCTTCAATGGTCGTGAAGAGAACCCCGGAAAGAATAAAAACCGGCACGAGCAACAGCTCCTCGTAGGCGATAGCGTTCGGCGTTGCCACGAAGAACACCGCAATCATGAACGTGACCGACAGGCACGCAAGCCACAGCAGGGGAACGCCCAGAATGTAGCGCGGCCAGAGGGCAGAAAAGTCGGTGACCTGCGGGTTGAGCGTCACAAGAGCCCAAACCGCCCACGACAGAGGTAGAGCCGCCAAACCCACAATGGAGGCGCTCGAAACGATAGCCGCCAGCACCCGCACCGGAGAGATTGACCCCGAACACAGGTACACGAGGGTCCCGCGGAAACGCTCAAAATTGATGATGCCCGCAGACACGATGCAGACCGACCATATGCCCACGATGCCCGCGCGGGTCCACGCGAGGGTCGGGTCAACGGAGTGACCCTCGGAGCTCTGCGCCGCCGCGTGCACGGCGAGTGCCTGGAGGATGACCGACCCGAGCACCGTGCTGATAAGCAGCTGAATAAAGTACGGGACCGTCAGGAATTGCCGCAGGCTAAATCCCATGAGCCGCAGCTGACGGGCGCACTCCTGCATCAGGTCGTACTGCCGGTCCTGCTGCGGGGACTCATCCGAGCGTCGCGTCTTCACGTTCATCGCTTGAGCCCCTCCGCCATCGCCAGGTATGCCTCTTCCAAGGTTGCCGGGCGCGTGTACGGTTCGGTTCGCGCCCCAATGCGTGCGGCGGTAAGCCCCTCCGTGAGGATACGGTGCGCCTCGCCCGCCTCAAACGTGGCGCGCTCGCCGTGCCAGTAGAGGGTCAGCTCCCAGCCGGAACCGCGCGGGGCGAAGAGCACCGCAGCCCGCTCGCCGAGGAATCCGCGGAGCGTATCAAGCCCCTCGGTGGCGGTGGCCTCAACCTGCACCACGGTTGTGGCGGCAATGCCGGCGTGGGCGGCGATGTCTTCGAGGCTGCCGCTCACGGCGACGGAACCAGCGCCCAAAACGGTGATGGTGTGCGCCAGGTCCTCGATTTCGCCGAGCAGGTGACTCGTCAGCAGAACGGCGGTGCCGTCTTCCGCGAGGGAGTGGATGAGAGTTCGCACGGTCAAGGCGATGTCGGGGTCGAGCCCGTTGGTCGGCTCATCCAGCAGGAGCAGGGCGGGGGAGCCGAGCAGCGCGCGAGCGATGTGCAACCGCTGCTTCATGCCGCGGGAAAACTCCTGAAAGGGTCGCGCCGCCGCATCGGTGAGTTCCACGCGGGCTAGGGCGTGGTCCACCTCGCGCCGCCGGCTCCGCCCGGAAACCCCCGCAACATCGGCGAAGAACAGCAGGTTATCGCGGGCACTGGCGCGCGGGTAGAAACCGTTGTCCCCGCCGAGTGCGAGACCCACGTGACGGCGTGCCCGCTGCGGGTGGGCGATGGCGTCAACACCGTTCACGGTGAGGCTACCGCTGGTGGGGGTGAGCAGGGTCGAGCACATCTGCACGGTGGTTGTTTTGCCTGCACCGTTGGGGCCGAGGAGGGCGTGGATCTCGCCGGAGCTGATGCGAAGGGACACACGGTCGATGGCGGTGAAGGCGCGTTCGCCTGTGCCAAAGATGCGGCTAAGCTGCGCCGCATCGAGAACGAGAGACATGGTGGATAACCTTAGAGGTCGGTTTTCCGGCTTCTGCGCCGGAAGGGTATGCGAGGGGTAGGCGACGTGCGCGAAGCCCCGCGTGAGTGTATGCGTAGTCCCAGTGTACCGAAAAACCCCAGGTAAAAGTGATGGGAGTTACTAGGGGGTACCTCCGCATCTCGATTGCCTAGCCCTCGGATTGCTCCGGCAACGTCACCAACGTTTTGTTGCAGGCGGTTTTTTGTTACGGGCGTTAAAAAACGTCATCTTTGCAATGAAATGTCTTAAAGTGCCGTTCACCCACAAAACCCTTGACCCCACCCAACGCCCTATGACACCCTGAATACAGGTCAAGAGCGCCAGCGATAAGCCCCAGCTAGCTGGCCGGCAACCCTCCTCCGCGGTGGGGTGCCCTGGGTGAAGACCAGGCGGCACGCAAAAGCGTGACGCAAGCGCGGGACCGATGTGACCGATAACGGTACATCAATCGTGACAGGATTATTCGACGACGATTCCTGTACCGTCGGCATGCGGCCCCCTAAGAATCCCCATTAGGAGCCACGCATGAGCAACAACACTACCGTCCCGACTCCCGCCAACCCCGCCGGTTGGAAGTTCGAAACCCGCCAGATTCACGCAGGTCAGGCGCCGGATGCCGCAACGGGAGCTCGGGCACTACCCATCTACCAGACCACCTCTTATGTCTTTGACAGCGCCGAGCAGGCAGCGAACCGTTTCGCTCTCGCCGAGCTGGGCCCCATTTACACCCGCATGAACAACCCCACCCAGGAAGCTATCGAAAACCGCATCGCCTCCCTGGAAGGTGGCGTTGGCGCGCTGCTGCTGGCATCCGGTCAGGCAGCTATCACCTACGCAATCCTGAACATTGCCGGCGCCGGTGACCACGTGGTCGCCTCGCCCTCCATATACGGCGGCACCTACAACCTGCTCAAGTACACTCTCGCCGACCTCGGCATCGAAACCACCTTCGTTGAGGACCCGGACGACCTGGACGCATGGCGCGCCGCGGTTCGTCCCAACACCAAGCTGTTCTACGGCGAATCCGTGCCTAACCCCCGCAACGACGTGCTCGACATCGAGCCCATCGCCAAGATTGCGCACGAAAACGGCGTGCCCCTGATCCTGGACAACACCGTACCCACCCCCTACCTGCTGCGCCCCATCGAGCACGGCGCGGACGTGGTGGTTCACTCCGCCACCAAGTACCTGGGCGGCCACGGCACCTCCATCGGCGGTGTGATTGTTGACTCCGGTAACTTCGACTACGGCGCAGACCCCGAGAAGTTCCCCAAGTTCAACCAGCCCGCCCCCGGCTACCACGGCCTCGTCTACGCACGCGACCTGGGTAAGGACTCCGCCTTCGGCGCGAACCTCTCCTACATTCTGAAGGCACGCGTCTCCCTGCTACGTGACACCGGTGCCGCAATCTCCCCGACCAACGCCTTTAACATCGGTATCGGCCTGGAGACCCTCTCCCTGCGCATCGAACGCCACATCGAGAACGCCACCAAGGTCGCCCACTGGCTCGAAGCAAACCCGCAGGTCGACAAGGTCATCTGGGCTGGCGTGGAATCCTCCCCCTGGTACGAGCGCGCACAGAAGTACCTGCCCAAGGGCCCCGGCGCGGTGCTCGGTTTCACCCTTAAGGACGCAACCCTGGAGCAGACCCGCGACTTCGTGGACGCCCTCAAGCTGCACTCCAACGTGGCGAACATTGGCGACGTGCGCTCGCTCGTGATTCACCCCGCCTCCACCACCCACTCCCAGCTTTCCGCTGAAGAGCTGGAGAAGATTGGCGTGTACCCGAACTTTGTGCGCCTGGCAGTCGGTATCGAGAACATTGACGATATTCTCGCCGACCTGCAGCTGGGCTTCGACACCCTCTCCTAAACGGTGATGCAACCCGCAGGTGGACCGGAAAGACTACGGCTTTTCGGTCCACCTGCGGATTCCCCGTTAGGGAGCGTTTCATAAGCGCGCGGCACCGCCGCCTCGCTGCCTCAACCCGCAGACTCAACCGCAGATTCAACCCGCAGACGAGTACCCCGCTCACACCCGGCACCACCTCGCCGGCCAACCCAGTGAAGGGAACCCCATGACCACCCAGAGCACTAGCCAGTCCGGCACCACGCTGTCCAGTTCCAAGCAATCCGGCACTATCAACCAGCCTGTTACCGCGCCCATCCCCGTGGCGGGCACCCAGCGCGAGCACCCCGAAGCGCAAGGCTACCTGCGTCAGCTGAACATCGGCGACTTGGAGCTCGAATCCGGCGTAACCCTGCCGCAGGTCACCATCGGCTACGAAACCTGGGGTACGCTCAATGAGGCTGGCGATAATGCCATCCTGATTTTGCATGCGCTCACTGGCGATACGCATGTCTCCCGCGGCGTCCCCACCCCCGACATGCCCGCCCCGCTGATTCGCGCTATCGAGTCGGACGGCTGGTGGGAAGGCATCGTGGGCCCCGGCTCGGTCGTAGACACCAACCGCTACTTTGTGATTGCCCCCAATATTCTGGGCGGTTGCTACGGCTCCACCGGACCGGCAAGCATTATTCCGGAAGGCTACCCGGGTGCCGGTGAGCACTGGGGTTCCCGCTTCCCGCAGGTGACCATCCGTGATTCTGTGCGTGCTGAGGCGCACCTGGCACGTGCCCTGGGCGTGACCAGCTTCCGCTACGTGATTGGTGGTTCTCTCGGTGGCGCTCGCGCCCTGGAGTGGGCGGCAACCAATCCCGAGCTGGTGCGCGGATGCGCGGTGATTGCCTCCGGTCCTTCGGCTACGGCGGAACAGATTTCGTGGGCACACACCCAGAATATTGCGATTCGTTCGGACGCGAACTTTGCCGGTGGCGACTACTATGACGGTCCCGCGCCGCTGACCGGTCTTGCCCTGGCACGCCGTATTGCGCACACCACCTACCGCAGCCCCGCCGAGCTGGAGCACCGCTTCGGCCGCGAAGAGAACCGTGGCGAAAGCACCGTGGGCGGCTCGCTGGGTGAGCCGCGTGGCCGCTACGCCATCGAAAGCTACCTGGACCACCACGGCGCCAAGCTGGTTGAGCGCTTTGACGCGAATAGCTACCTGGCAGTGAACGAGGCACTGATTTCGCACGATGTGGCGCGTGGCCGCGGCACCCTGGCGCAGGCGCTGGCGCACACCGATTGCGAGTGGACCATCGCGGCGGTGAACACGGACCGCCTGTTCTTCCCGCATGAGTCGCACCGCCTGGCGGAGGCGCTGCCCACCCCGGTTGCCGTGGACATTATCGAGTCGAACCACGGCCATGACGGCTTCCTGATTGAGGCGAAGCAGGTCGAGAAGATTCTGGCGCGCGCCCTGGGTGTTGAAGATGAATCTGCTACCCCGAGCGAGGCGCAGCGTGAGCGTGAGGCGCTGGACTCGATGACTCGTCTGTACGGCGCTGTTACTCGCTAACTCAACCGGCACCCGAAGGCGTTTCACGCATCCTGTTGAATGTTGTTTTATCCAAACAGTGGGTGTGGGATTGTGAGGGAATGGCTGGGTATTCTCAACTGTCCTTCCCTCCGTTGAGAATTAACGTTCACCTTGACGGTTGGGTTATAGGACGCCGGGTACTCGCATAGCGCGAGTGCCCGGCGTTTCTTTGTGCCCGCCTGACGGGTATCGTGCCAAGTCAGGGAATATTTTCCGGTTTTTGAGGTGTTTTAGAAGGTCTCCGCGAGATACCGCGGAAGCAACCTCCTGTTGCACTGGAAGGTAAGGGTTCTCAGTTTGCTTTAGACCCGCTCTAACCCCATAGCATTAACGCTGTGGTAAGTATTCAAGAGGTAGCGGAGCAGTTGGGGGTGAGCACCCACGCCCTGCGCTATTACGAAAAAGAGGGGCTCATTGCGGTGCCCCGTGATGCTCACGGAACCCGTATTTTTGATGAGGAGTCTATCTCCGCAGCACGGTTTATTGCTACCTGCCGTCAGGCCGGCATGAGTCTTGCCGACATTCGTACAATCTTGGACAATCCGGATGATCATGCACTCTCCGTTGATGTGATGGAGCGAGCCCGCCGAAAGATTGAAAACGAGATTGCGGGGTTGCAGCAGAACCTTGAGCACCTGGATCGCCGTATTCAGGAGCACCGCAGTCACCTCGATGGCACCCGCTAGATAGCCGTCTAATTTTCATGCAGGTATGCACTCCGACGCCCGGTATTCCCAACGTTGGGAATACCGGGCGTTTTTCTGTGCTCAGCTTTCACACTCAGCTACTCACCCCTAGCTACTGGGTATTTTCAGCCAAAGATTTAACCCCAGGCGGCTTCATCAGGGTCGACACCGTGTGCACGAGCATTCTCGTAGATGACATCCCGCAACCATTCTGCAAGCCCGGTCGCGAGCTTCTCGTAGTGAGCCTTGAAGCGGGCATCCTCAACGTAGCCGCGGGCTAGAATAGCGTGCTTGGCGGGGGTGACCTCAAAAAAGAACAGAGAGGCGCGGTGCCGCTCGGCGAGCGCGTTCGCCTCCTCGCTGCCCGGCTGCACGCCGCGGTTGAATGCCTCGACGAGGGCCTGCTCTACCTCGTCAACCTGCTGTTTGCCGTTCTGCCAGTCGGCACGGTTCATCGTTGCAGTTCGGCGCTGGTATTCAGCCCAGTCGTCAGTTTTCACGTAACGTTCCTGCGCTTCCTGCTGGTGGGCGAGGCTGAACCCCTCACCCATAATCTCTGCTTTTTCGGCAGCGCTGAGCTGCTCATTCTTAGGTGCCATGGTGTCCTCCAAAAGGTGTTCGATGGTTTCAAGCATGCGCCCGTACGCGGCGATTTTGCGTTGAAGCATATCCCGCTGAGCGAGCAGATGCTCGGTGCTGTTCGCTTCGTCCTGCAGTATTTTGTGAATGGCATCAAGGCTCATGCCGGTGGCGCGGTATCCCATGATGACGGTGATTCGTTCAAGGTCTGTATCGGTGTAGTACCGGTACCCGTTGAACTCATCATGTGCCGGGTTGAGTAAGCCCCGCTGCTCCCAATGGTGAAGCGTGCGCACTGTTAGCCCGTGCAATGATGCCGCTTCTCCTACGGTGTATTCGTGTTGCCCGTCAGGCGGTGTTATGTTCGCGTCCATGGTTTCACTCTAAAACCTCACGTTAGGTGAGGGTCAAGCTAGCGGCGGAACCTGCGGTGCAGGTTTGTGGAGGAGTCCTCGCTAAGATGGGTGCATGAGCGAAAACAAATACGTCGTCGAATACACCCGCCCCGAGAACGAACGCGCAGGCACCCACCTGGTGCTCATGCTGCACGGCTACGGCTCCCAGGAACACGATCTGCTGTCTCTGGCGGCGCACCTTCCGCAGGAGGGCTTCACCTACGCCTCCATGCGTGCACCGCAGCCGGTCGGTACCCAGTTCTCTGCGGACTCGACCGGCGCCTACATTGCTGCGGACGCTATCGGCTACCAGTGGTACCCGCTAAACCAGCAGCTCGAATCCGATCAGCGCGCCATCGAGCAGGCCAGCGACTACGTGCTGGAGTGGGTACGCGCGAACCGCACCCCGTACGCCTCGGTGACCCTGCTGGGCTTCTCGCAGGGCATGGGTATCGCAACCTCGATGGTGCGTCACGCTCCCGGCGAGTTCGCCGCCGTGGTGGGTCTGTCCGGCTACGCGGTGGACTCAGATTCGCCGTACTTCAAGGATGAGGAGCTGAAGAAGACCGAACTGCCGGTGTTCTTCGGCCGCGACCAGGAAGACCCCGTCATCCCGCAGGAGATGGTGAACTACACCTACGACTGGATCCGCAAGTACACCGACGGCATTAAGGTGCTGTACGCCGGTGCGGGTCACGGCGTGAGCGCCATGGAGATTCGCCATGTGGGCGAGTTCCTGGAGGTGAAGGTGCAGGGTAAGGAGCCGCGTATTCGTGCGCAGAAGGTTGCGGAGGCGACCGGCACCGCGGAAGGCTCTGACGCCTAAAACGACATGTGGAAAGCCCCCGGGTCTGATGACTCGGGGGCTTTACTGTAGTTCTGCTTCCGCGTGGGATGCACGGTTCCGCTTGGAAAGGCGGTTATCGTCCTCGTTCCTACAGGGGAACCCGCCCTCGCTTCGCTTCGGGCACCCTGATGTCACTTTCGGACGATACCGCCTTTCCGCGCTGGAGTTAGCAGGCCTGTCCGTAGAGCTGTGCGGGCGCGGCCGCGTTTTCCGGATGCGCCCTCAGGGTGTCAGCCCGGACGCTCTCCGATGCGGAGCGAGGAGGAAGCGGAGCGTCCGGGTGACGGGTGCCCCTGCGTAGGCGCGGAGGAAATATGCGGCGCGCCCCGCCTCCGGTAGGGGGTAGGGAAAGGAACGAGGACGAGCATCGCCCCTCGCCTTGACCTAACACCCTATCTAAACGGAATAAAAGGTCTGGCTAGTCCTCGTGCGCAACCTTCACGGTCACGCCGTTAAAGCTGACGGTGTCGCCGGGGTGCAGCTGCTTGCCGCGTGCTTCTTCAATGTCGC
>ERZ1674243.1-NODE-1-length-211781-cov-39.393353_pt1 | contig 211781 bp, 150 predicted proteins | sample MGYA00581201_ERZ1674243 | MGnify/ENA primary metagenome ERZ1674243 (study PRJEB41354, sample SAMEA4873342) | human saliva metagenome | biome: human-associated habitat [ENVO:00009003]; feature: mouth environment [ENVO:08000002]; material: saliva material... | reverse complement strand
ATATAGATTCACACCACCCGAGTAAAGGTAGCCTTCCCACGCCCCCTCCGAAGAGAAGAAAGCAACCAGTACTGGTCACCTCTCCAACCACTACTGGTCGCTATTAGTGACCAGTACTACTTCACAGTGTAACCAGTACTGCTCCGACCACCGACCAGTACTGGTCGATTTTGACTCCCCACAAAAGACTCCGCCCGCCTATCACTTGCGCAAGGATAGGCGGGCGGGAAAAGAGCGACACCCCAGCTCGAAGGTCGGGCTGGGGTGTCGTCGTGGAGTAGCGCTTTATAAGCTTACGCGAGTATGCCTACTTGAGAGCATAGGGATTATCCGTACTCGTAGGCCAGTTGATATTCTGATAGAAGTACGTGGCATCGATCTTGTTGCCAGGAGCACAAAGCTCTAACGTCTGAATCGAGACAGGATAGAGGTAGTGAGCCTGGTAGAAGGTATAGCCATCGAACATATCATTGTTATTAGCCTTCGAAATGATCTGGTAGGGGCGATGATATGTACTGAGAGTTTTGGCAGAGATGTTAGCCTTTGATGTCCCATCCGAGATAATTCTCGTCTGAGTAGGATCAGGTACCAGCTCCTCCGTCTCTCTACCATCGGGGCCTGTGACCTTCACCGTCTTGGTACCCCAGAAGTAGCTATACTCATGAATCTTCGCCCAGAAGTTCACACCCTCGATCACATAGTTCTTGACCTGGTCCATAGCGCACCAGCGAACAAGGTCATCGTGACGCATACCTTCACCAGCGAATTCGCAGCGGCGCTCACGACGGATGCTATAGAGCGTAGGATCAATGGCCTGACCCTGAGAGAAGGCACCCCAGTCATAGGAAGCTCTATTAACGTTGGCCTCCACTGACATATCTGTAGCATTGATCGTCGCATCGATCGTCCCAGTGATACCAGCACGTTGGCGAAGCTGATCCCAATACTTACGAGCATCTGCATCCAGAGTTTTATTGAGCTCATAGGAAGCTTCGATGTAGTTTAGATAAGCTTCAGATGCTCTAAGGATGGGCACACCGGAGACGTCGTTCATCTCTGAGCCCTGACGCATCGAGGGGTCATAGTTGTAATACTTACGCTGAGCATACCCTGTGACATCTCTGACCTCAGGCTTGTCGATCATATTCGCACACTCATACTTCTTGACGACCTTCTTAGCATTGTCGTAGCTGCGAGCATCGGACTCTGCAAAGAGGAAGAGCTGGAGACGCTCATCACGATCCTTCTTCACATTATCGATCGTCACATCATTATAGGTGGCGGTGTTACGCTTGTAGTAAGGCAGACCATCCTTCATCAGGAAGGACTCTACGAGACCACGTGTCCAGCCAGAGTTCGTGCCTGTGATCAACTGATGGGAGACGAGGTGAAGGATTCTCTTATCCTTGCTGTACTGTCTCCACAGCAGAATCTCAGAGAAGCCATCAAGGCTTCTGGAGGCAAACATCTCATAGTAGGAATTCCAGCCACTAAAGGTAGGAAGGTCTGGGTTGGTCTTGTGCGAGTTGGGGGTGAGGGATACTGCGTCAGCAACGACCTTCGCAGAAGCCATAGCCTGCTCGAGGAAGAACTTCACCTCAGCATCCTGATCGAAGACCTTACCCTTATTCCACTCCTTGTCTTTCCCTGGCCAAGTGGCATCACCTGGTACACGTCCAGTACCTCGGTGGTGCTTCTCGAAGGTCCCTTCGTAGAGGGCAACACGGCTCTTGAGGAGCTGAGCAGCGTTCTTCGTCAGACGCTGATTAGCGGGGAAGGTTGGTCTCAGATACTTGATAGCGGAGTCCAGCTCGCTGATGATAAAGCGAGCGACCTCATTACGTGGGCGTCGCTGAGAAGCCTTCTGCAAGGTCTCCAGCTCCGTCGGGAGCGTCTGGGTGATGATGGGGAAGTCACCATAGACCTTGAGTGCATCGAAGTAAAGCAGCGCACGAATGGCATAGGCCTCCCCGATATAGTGATTGATATCAGTAGGGTCACCAACGATCTTACCGGCGTAGAACTTCGGCAGGACCTGCTCCATGTACCAGTTCACATTGCGGATAGAGCCGATCGAGGGCTGACCAGTACTCTCTACCTTCCACGTAGTATTGCTGAACATTGAGCGGTTAGGATTGGTCGTAGCCTGATTATCCGTACCATCATCATAGGTAGCGATCCCTGCGTGATAGCCACCGTTCCCATGTCCTGGGAAGAGGGAAGCATAGTAGTTGATCGGGAAGGTACCAAGCTGCTCAGCAGTCCCATAGTATGAATCTGGGCCTACCTGATCAAGAGGCTCCCTATCAAGAAGATTACAGGAAGAGAGAGCCAGGAGGCCAGAGGATAGGAGGAGCGCCTTCCTCCAATAACTATGTTGTCTCATAATACTTGTTCTGTTAGATGCCGATTAGATATTGACATTGAGCCCACAGGAGATCACGCGCTGCAGCGGATAGATCTTACCTGGTCCCCAGTCACCACCAGTAGCTTCGGGGTCGAAGATCTTGGGCAGTTTGGTGAAGGTCACGAGGTTGTCAGCCGAGGTGTAGACACGTAGGCGACTGACCCCGATCTTCTTCGTGAGAGAAGCAGGGAGGGTATAGCCCAGCTGGATATTCTTGATACGGAGATACGCCGCATTGACGACATAGCGGGACTGCGTCTGCATATTCTTGGCGCCCTTCTCGAAGAGGGGACGAGGATAGCGAGCATTCAGGTTAGCCCCATTGGGGTCACCCTCAGGTCGGAAGAAGTCCCAGTGCTCCTTGAAGCCAACAGACTGCCACTGTCCATGGCTCGTAGCACCGACAGAATAGGGAGAGTTGTCAAACCAGTCACGACGACCAACCCCCTGAAGGAAGAGGCTGAAGTCAAGACCCTGCCACGTAAGGTCAGCATTGAAACCAACCTTGAAGCGAGGAGCATTGTAGCCGAGGCGGCGAAGGTCTCCATGGTCGGACAAGGTGTTAGCCCCACCATTGACGGCATCATTACCATCAAGGTCCTTATACATGATGTCCCCGGCCTGCCAGTTATCACCCCATGAAGGACGGTTAGTCTTCAGGTGCTCATTCATCTCCTCGTTCGTCTTAGCGATACCAGCCGTCGTATAGCCCCAGATCTCACCCATGCGACGTCCTGCGTACCAAGTGGAGAGGGATCCCGTAGGGTTGTAGTACTGCGTGACCGTCTGGATATCATCCGAGAGGATCAAGCGCAGCCCGTAGTTCACCTTGCCTACATAGTCACGCCACTTGAGCTCAGCTTCCCAGCCCTTAGAGACGAGGGTCGCATTATTCTCACTGGGCTGACCGGTACCGAGGGTGAAGGGCAGTGGAGAAGGAGGGCCAACCATATCGCGAGTCGTACGGTTGAAGTACTCCAGAGTACCCTGCAGTCTGTTGTTCAGAGCCGCAAAGTCCAGACCGACGTTCCAAGACTCAATGCGCTCCCAAGTCAGAGCACTTGATACAATACCAGGGGCATTAGACGTATTCAGACGTTCGCCACCGATGAGCCAAGCTGAGTTAGCTGTCCCGACAGGCTGAGCGAGGAACCAAGGATAGAGTGCTTGCACCTCGGTATTCCCCAGTGTACCCCATGAGCCACGGAGCTTAAGCATTGAGAAGGTCTTCTTGAGGGGGGAGAAGAACTGCTCATTGGCAATATTCCAACCAGCAGAGAAGGAGGGGAAGGTAGCCCAGCGCTTATTGCCAATGAAGCGGGAGGAGCCATTGGAGCGGAGAGAGACCTCAAGGAGGTAACGCTCGTCGTAAGCATAGTTCAGACGAGCGAAGCTCCCCATCGTAGCCCAATGGTTATAGCCTGAGTAGAGAGAAGGCTTGTCATTGGTAGCCGTATTGACCGTGGGGATAAGGTTCGAGATAAGATCCTTCTTGGTACCACCAAGGTCATGGTAGTTATTGACTTCAAGGTCGAGACCAGCGATGAGCTTGACGTCATGCTTCTCTGCGAAGAGACGGCTATACTCGGCATAGTAGCGCCCGTTGAAGTAATTATTCCGCCAGGTGCTCTCACCGACACTCGTCTGTCCGTCGTCGCCACCCTCACGAGAGGTCAAGCGAGCAAGGCCATCCTTATCATGGCTGTAGATAGCCAGTACATCCCAGTGATTGAAGTTGTAGGTCGTGTTATAGTTATTCTCAGCACGGAGGAGAAGCCCAGGCAGGGGGCGTGCTTCCAGCGTCAGCTGCTGATTGACACGGTCACGTTGGTTGCGGTCGACACCACCATCTTGCATCTGGATCGTTTCATTACCAGGGATGAGATACCCGTGGACGTCACGCACAGGGTTAGTCGGCCAGCGGCGAGCAATATTATGGAAGAAGAGGCCCGTCATATAGCTTGGTCGGGAGTATTCTTCACGTGACCAGCGGTTTGTGTAGGAGACGGTCAGCCATGGAGTGATATCCGTGCTGAGCTTCGCAGTGAGGTTGTAGCGCTTGAAGGCATCATGTCCGTAGCGGATCAAGCCCTGCTGATCGAGGAGCGCACCACTGACGTAGTAGTTCGTCTTACCACTTCCACCAGATATGGAGAGGTTATGCTCTTGAGAAGGAGCATTCTTACGGTACATTTCTGCGAACCAATCGGTATTTGCCCATGAGTCTGTATAGAGATTCCAAGCTCTATCTCGTTCATTCCATGAGGTCCCCGAGCGCAACTCTTCTGAGATCGTACCTTGCTTGTAGGCTACGATACGCTTCATGATCTCATCGGTGAAGACCGTCCCATTCCCTGCGTTTGTACCAGCGGCATTGAAGTACTTAGCGAACTGCTCTGAGTCCATCATCTCAGGGACCTGTGTTGCAGTAGCAAAGCGGACATTGCCCGTATAGGCAACTCGAGCCCGGCCTTCACGGCCGTTCTTGGTCTTGATGAGGATCACCCCGAAGGCAGCGCGAGATCCATAGATCGAGCTTGCAGAAGCATCCTTCAGCACCGATATGCTCTCGATATCATTAGCCGAGAGAGAATTCATGTCTCCCTCGGAGCCGTCGATCAGAACCAGTGGGCTTGAGTTTGACCCCGTCCCGATCGTACCCGTACCACGGATATTGAGGGCCAGCGAGCTATTGAGGGCTCCCCCAGAGTTTCCCACCGAGAGGTTCAGACCAGGGATCATCCCCTGGAGAGCCTGCCCGACATTTTGCACGGGGCGAGCAGCCAGAGACTTAGAGTCGATAGAGGAGACAGCCCCAGTGAGGTTGACCTTCTTCTGAGTACCGTAACCGACGACAACGACCTCCTGAGCCACCTGTGCGTCATCTTCGAGGACGACATCGATGGTCGTACGCCCCGAGACAGGCACCTCCTGCTTCTTCATCCCGATGTAGGTGAAGACCAGGGTAGCATTTCGTGAGACATTCTGGAGCGTGTAGTCCCCGGTAGGGGTAGTAGTGGTCCCTGCTGTTGTCCCCTTGACTCGAATAGAGACCCCTGCTAAGGGCTCCTTCTGGGCATCCTTGACGACCCCCTTGATGGTGATCGTCCCCTGTGCCCAGGTGACAAGCGGACTACTTAGGAGCATCGCCAAGGTCAGCAGTACGACCCTCGCGGTAAAGTACTTGGAGAAATACTTCATCTTCGTAAGTTAGTGTTAGTGATACGTGTATGGATTGATTTATTCTGCATGATCTTAAGAGGAGCGGGAGAATGGGATCGTCAAGCGGCTCGGTCTTTAACGATCCGCCCCATGATAAGTGAGCTCATTGAGAGGGCTATTCATAGTAATGATGTAGGGGACATAGACCACATAGCACCTATCGGCCCGATAGATGGTGGTGGGGAGGGACGTCACCCCGTCCTCTTTGCGAGGTAGGCGACTCGGTCAAGATCTCTGATACTGATTTAATATAAAGTCTCATGTTCATGATCGGAATAGAGGCTCTCTCACTCCTTCGGGGGCAAAGTTATGGATGAAAAGCGAGAAAACAAGCATTTATCAATGCTTACACTTAATAAATTTATTAAGTAACTCAACGTGCTGAATAATAACACCCTACGAGATCAAGACCTGCACCCCCCAGACTACCGCATTCCGCCCCCAAGCACTCCAAACTACATTTCCCCACACTCTCCCCTCGGATTGAGCACCTGACCCTACCCCCAAAAAGTTGAGTTAGCTGTATCCATTACCATGGAGGGGGAAGCCGACCTATATAGCTTCACACTACCCGAGTAAAGGTAGCCTTCCCGCTATCTCGCTAAAGAGGGAAAAGCAACCAGTACTGGTCACCACTCCAACCACTACTGGTTACTATTAGTGACCAGTACTGCTTCGCCGTGTGACCAGTACTACTCCGACCACCGACCAGTACTGGTCAATTTCACCACCCAATAAAAGCGCCGTCCGCCTACCCCACAGAGGGGATAGGCGGACGGCGTGCTTGCTATCTTATATATAAGGAGAGAGATTAGGAGGCGGAGCGCTCCAGCTCCTTGAGATTCTCCAGCTTCTTGCGCTGCATGAATTCGTAGATACCTTCGAGGTGCTCGGTGACCTTCCCGCCACCGAACTCATAGACCTTGCTCACGAGGCCGTCGAGGAAGTCACGGTCGTGCGAGACGAGGATGAGCGTACCGTCATAGTTGAGGAGGGCTTGCTTGAGGACTTCCTTCGTCTTCATGTCGAGGTGGTTCGTCGGTTCGTCGAGAATCAGCAGGTTGTACGGCTCGAGGAGGAGCTTGAGGAGTGCCAAGCGCGTGCGCTCACCACCGCTGAGTACCTTGACCTTCTTCGTCGAAGCTTCACCACCGAACATAAAGGCACCGAGGAGGTCCTTGATCTTCGTGCGGATCTCACCCTCGGCTACATCGTCGATAGTCTGGAAGACGGTGCGCGTCTCATCCTCGATGGCCGCCTGATTCTGGGCGAAGTAGCCGATCTGCACGTTATGGCCGAGCGTGAGGACACCTTCGTGCTCCAGCTCCTTCATGATGCAGCGCACGAGGGTACTCTTCCCTTCCCCGTTCTTCCCGACGAAGGCAATCTTATCACCACGCTCGATCATCAGGTTGACATCAGAGAAGATGCGCTTGTCACCAAAGGCCTTTCCGACACCCTCCATCTGCACGGGATAGTTGCCCGAGCGTGGGGCAGGTGGGAAGCGCAGGCGAATGGCAGAGGTATCGATCTCATCGACCTCGACCAGCTCCAGCTTCTCGAGCATACGCACACGGCTCTGCACCTGATTGGTCTTGGAGTATGTGCCCTTGAAGCGCTCGATGAAGTCGGTCGTCTCGGCGATAAACTTCTGCTGCTCCTCGTAGGCCTTCATCTGCTGCTCGCGACGCTCGGCACGCAGGCGCTGGTACTCGGAGTAGTTCACCTTGTAGTCGTAGAGGCGGCCCATGGTGATCTCGAGGGTACGCGTGGTGATGTGGTCGACGAAGGCGCGGTCGTGGCTGATGACGACGACCGTCTGCCCCGTCTCGATGAGGAAGTCCTCGAGCCACTGGATCGACTCGATGTCGAGGTGGTTCGTCGGCTCGTCGAGGAGAAGGACATCGGGCTTCTGCAGGAGGAGCTTTGCCAGCTCGATACGCATACGCCATCCCCCACTGAACTCGCTCGTCTGTCGCGTGAAGTCGCTTCGCTTGAAGCCAAGACCGAGGAGCGTCAGCTCGATAGCCTTGTCGTAGTTGATCTCTTCGATAGCGTAGTACTTCTCACCCAGTGCAGACACCTCCTCGATGATCGCCATATACTCAGGGCTATCGTAGTCGGTACGGGTATTGAGGGCCTCGTTGAGCTCCTCCATACGGGCTGCCATCTGGTGGATGTTGCTGAAGGCTTGCTCAGCTTCCTCGAAGACGGTGCGCCCGTCTTCGGTGAGGAGATGCTGTGGAAGGTAGGCTACCTGCACACCCGAGGGGACGTTGACCTTACCGCGGGTCGCCTCACGCGTACCACTGAGGATCTTCAGCAGGGTGCTCTTACCGGCACCATTCTTCCCCATGAGGGCGATGCGGTCCTTGGGGTTGATGACGAAGGAAATATCTGAGAAGAGGGGTGCCCCACCGATCTCGACAGTGAGGGCATCGACTGAAATCATATGCTATGCTTAGAGAATAGAAGGAGGAAAGGGGATGAGGGAGTAAAAGATCCCCCTATGTCAGGTGTACAGACACCCAGCATAGGGGGACGGGGCGGGCAAGCTACTGCCCTATCTGAAGGAGGGTGAAGCCAGCCTCGACGGGGTCGGTATCGAAGACGTTGCGCCCGTCGATGAGTAGCGGAGTCTTCACCGAGCGGTGAAGGACTTCCCAGGCGGGCATGCGGAATGCCTTCCATTCGGTGACGTGGAAGATCGCATCGACATCGAGCGCGGAGTCATAGACATCACGTGCGTAGCGGACGCGGTCGCCGAGACGACGACGGGCCTCAGGCATGGCGATCGGGTCATAGACGGCGACCTCACAGCCAGCCTTGAGGAGGGAGTTGATAAGGACGAGCGAAGGCGCCTCACGCATATCGTCCGTCTCAGGCTTGAAGGCCAAGCCCCAGACAGCGACACGACGACCCTTCAGATCACCACCGAAGTAGCGGGAGAACTTCTCGAAGAGCACGTGCTTCTGCGCCTCGTTTACAGCCTCGACAGCTTCGAGGACACGCATAGGACGGCCATATTCCTTCGCCGTGCGGATGAAGGCTTGCACATCCTTGGGGAAGCAAGAGCCACCATAGCCACAGCCCGAGTAGAGGAACTTGCTCCCGATACGGGCGTCACTACCGATGCCCTGACGCACCATAGAGACGTTGGCACCGACGGCTTCGCAGAGGTTCGCCACCTCATTCATGAAGCTGATGCGTGTAGCGAGCATGGCGTTGGCCGCGTACTTCGTGATCTCTGCCGAGGCGATATCCATGAAGAGGACGCGGAAGTTATTGAGGAGGATGGGCTTGTAGAGGCGCGTCATCAGCTCACGGGCACGGTCGCTATCGACACCGACGACGACACGGTCGGGGCGCATGAAGTCCTCGATAGCGTTGCCCTCCTTGAGGAACTCGGGGTTCGAAGCGACGTCGAAGGGAATGGACACGCCACGCTCACGCTGCGCTGCCTCGATCGTCTCACGGACCTTGAGGTAAGTACCTACGGGTACGGTACTCTTGGTGACGACGAGACAATAGTCCGTCATCGCCTCACCGATAGCGCGAGCTACAGAGAGGACGTGGCGCAGGTCGGCCGAGCCATCTTCGTCTGGGGGCGTACCGACAGCACTGAAGATAATCTCGACATGGGGCAGGACTTCGGCGATAGAGGTAGAGAAGTGTAGGCGACCAGCCTCCACTCCACGGCGCACGAGGGCGTCCAGACCCGGCTCATAGATGGGTATCTCCCCATCACGCAGGCGCTGGATCTTCGCCTCATCGACATCTACACAGTAGACTTCTACACCGAGGTCAGCGAAGCAAGCTGCGCTGACCAGTCCGACATAGCCTATCCCTACGATAGCAATGGGCATAATGCTACTCCTTATTATAATATGTATCGGTGTTACTTCGCTGGGGCTGCTTCACGCAGCTCACGGGCGATACGCTCCATCTCTTCGGCAGGAAGCTGGAGCTTCTTCTTCAAGTCGATATCTCCCTCAGCATTGATGGGTACGAGGTGGATGTGCGCGTGGTTGACCTCCAGTCCGAGGACGAGGACAGCGACCTTGCGGCACTTCGTCACCGTCTGGATCTGACGGGCGACCTGCTTAGCGAAGACCATCATACGCCCGAGCAGGTCATCCTCGATATCGAAGACGTAGTCGACCTCCTGGCGAGGTACGACGAGCGTGTGACCGGGCTGTACGGGATTGATGTCGAGGAAGGCGTAGAATTCAGCGTCCTCGGCGACTCGATACGAAGGGATCTCCCCCTCGATGATACGTGTGAAGAGCGTAGCCATGGAGCAAAACGAGATTAGATCGAGATATTGAGGATCTCGAAGTTCAGGAGACCACCAGGCGTCTGGACCTCGACGACATCACCGACCTTGCGGCCCATGAGGCCCTTAGCGATGGGGGTGTTGACGGAGATCTTCTTCTCCTTGAGGTTCGCCTCGGTGTCAGAGACCAGCGTATAGGTCAGCTCAGCACCCGTCTTGGTATTGCGGATGGTGACCTTGCTCAGGATCTGGATGCTATCGGTAGAGATCTTCGACTCGTCGATGATACGAGCGTTAGCGACCTGTGCCTTGAGCTGAGCGATCTTCCCTTCGAGGAGGCCCTGAGCTTCCTTGGCGGCATCGTATTCGGCGTTCTCCGATAGGTCACCCTTATCGCGTGCCTCGGCGATCTGACGAGAGATCTCAGGGCGGTGAACGGATTCGAGTTCGTTGATCTCAGCTATGAGCTTGTCATAGCCGGCTTGTGTCATATAGTTATATGCCATAGTCGTAGTTGGGGAGTCATAGACTCCAGCCTAATTTTTGCGCGGTCTTGACCGCAAGTAAAAACAATAGTGAACCCTACTCCAGCCGATCGCTGTCGTAGGGTTCCTTCGCAAAGGTACGATTATTTATCTAAGGCAGGGCACCAGCTTTATTTATTTGCTTCCCCCACCCTATCAAAACCTTACGCCTCCTGACTACCCGACTCCCAAGCACAGCTGGCGGGAAGGTATCGGCGTCTATCCTGCAGATAGCAGCAGTCGCCACCACGCCTGTATAGAGCGACTTAGCCGACTATCCGCATACGATCCGCCACGGAGCAAGACCACCCCACAGGTCCCCTTCATCTGGACCTATAGTGGTCTACGGGCGGACCACTATGAAAACGCCCCACTCACCCGTAGTCGTACATCAGAGAGCTGGCTACTCCTCGTCCTCGGCGAAGGGCAACCACTGCTGCACCCACATCCCCGGGCGAAGCTCCTCGGGCGGATGCGAGAGGGAGAGTCCCAAGAGGCGGATGGGACGATCGGCATAGTCGAGGCCGCGAAGAAGCTCCAAGCCACGCTGCAGAAGAAGCTCGGGCGAAGAGAAGGCTTCGGGGAAGGAAGCCGAGCGGGAGAGAACGGAGAAGTCGGCGAACTTCACCCGCAGAGTGAGCGTGCGCCCCGAGAACTGACGGTGCTGCAGACGCCCGTCCAGCTCCTCGACCACCTCACGAAGGTGGGCTTCGACGACGAGGGGCTCGGCACTATTCTCCTCGAAGGTGCGCTCACAGCCGAGGCTCTTACGTACCCATTCGTAGATGACGGGGCGCTCATCCACCCCACGAGCAAAGTCATAGAAGACACGCCCCGCCTTACCGAAGTAGCGGGTCAGCTGCTCGAGGCTTCGCTCTCGGAGGTCAGCCCCCGTGCGGATACCCAAGAGATGCATACGCTCTGCCGTAGCACGCCCCACTCCCCAGAAGGCTTCGACGGGAAGCTCGGCGATGAAGTCCAGCGCTTGCGACGGATGGATCGTGCAGAGCCCGTCGGGCTTGCGCGCGTCGGAAGCGATCTTCGCGAGGAACTTATTGTACGACACACCCGCCGAAGCCGTCAGCCCCAGCTCCTCGCGGATGCGACGACGGATCTCACGGGCTATCTCTACGGCCATAGGCTCCCCGACCTTATTCTCCGTCACATCGAGGAACGCCTCATCGAGGGAAATCGGCTCGATGATATCGGTGTAGTCGTGGAAGATGCCGTGAATGGCTCGCGAGACTTCGCGGTAGCGATCGAAGTTCACCGGCACAAAGATGAGCTGCGGGCAGAGCTTGCGTGCCTTCGCCCCAGGCATCGCTGAGCGTACACCGAAGCGCCGAGCTTCGTAGCTCGCAGCACAGACCACCCCACGCGACTCCGCTCCACCCACGGCAATAGGCAGCCCCCGAAGCTCGGGATGGTCGTGCTGCTCTACCGAGGCGTAGAAGGCATCCATATCGATGTGTATGATCTTGCGCATCGTGAAGGGGAGGGACGGGCGGGCGGCTTAAGGCGGAGTTATCGGCTCTTTGGGCGCTGAGGCATCGGGCGCGTATAGGCCCAAGCCCAAGCGATGAGAGGGAGCTGAAGTGGCAGACGCACCAAGGCGAAGGTCAGACGGGGATCCGCTGTGGCCTTCATATTGAGGTAGGTCTGGATATTTGCAGGGAAGACCGCGATAAGCAAGAGGACAATACCCCACGCAGCCCACACACGCAGACGAGTCTTCGGGCGAAGGACAAGAGCCACTCCCAGCACGATCTCGATGACCCCACTCAGGGCAACGAGCGCTTCGTGAGCGGGTAGGTAGGGTGGCATCGTGCGCAGGTACATCTCGGCATTCACGAAGTGATTGATCCCTGCAGCGATATAGAGGAGGGCACAGAGGTAGAGCCCGACGAAGTAAAGGCGATAACGAAGCATCGGAACGTATAGGAAAAAAGGTGATAAAAGCACTGACCCCCTACCGCAGGTGCGTTAGGGGGCCAGGCAGACCTGCCCTAAGCGGGCAAGCGTAGTACTTGAGATTATTCCGCTTTTAGCGTCACACGCTTGAAGGCAGTCACCGTGAGGCTCTTGCTCTGAGCCTGGAGGTACTGAGCGATGGTAAGCTTGTTGTCCTTGACGAAGAGCTGATCAAGGAGGGTATTTTCCTTGTAGTACTTCTTCAGGGCACCCTCTGCGATGTGGTCAACGAGGTTCTCGGGCTTACCAGCTTCGCGAGCCTTTTCGCGAGCGAGGTTGAGCTCACGCTCCTTGACATCAGCGGGGACATCTTCTTCGGTGATGCCGACGGGAGCCATAGCAGCGATCTGCATAGCCACGTCACGAGCGACCTGAGCGTCGGTAGCTTCGTTGAAGGCTACGATCGTAGCGAGCATGTTCCCTGGGTGGATGTAAGAGGTCGTGAAAGCACCCTGGACGAACTCGTATACACCGAGCTCCATCTTTTCACCAGAGACACCGCTGCGCTCGGTGATGTGGTCCTGTACGCTACGGCCATCAGCCATAGGAGCAGCGAGGATTTCTTCCTTAGAAGCACCCTTCTTAGCCTTAGCTACTTCGAGGATAGAGGAGACGAGCTTGATGAAGTCTTCGTTCTTAGCGACGAAGTCCGTTTCGCACTTGACGCCTACCATGACAGCATAGTCGCCTTCGTTAGCAGCGAGGATGCAGCCTTCTTCGGCTTCGTGGTCGCCACGCTTAGCAGCGATAGCCTGGCCACGCTTACGGATGAGTTCGATAGCCTTTTCGAGGTCGCCAGCAGCTTCTTCGATAGCCTTCTTAACATCGGTGAGACCAGCACCGGTGAGGGCGCGGAGCTTCTTGATGTCTTCCAACAATTTACTCATGATGGTATCTTGTATTGAGTTAGAGTTCTTGTGATTGGCTGATAAGACCCGAGGACGAGCGGGCTAGACGGCTCATCCTCGGACTTATCTTACTGTATATCGCTCCCGTCAGGGAGTCGACAGGGTCGTCTCAGACGGAGAGCTTAAGCTTCTTCGGAGGTAGCCTCAGCCTTGCGGCGGGTACGGCTACCCTTCTGTACGAGCTTAGCGCCACCTTCGCCTTCGCCCTTTTCCTGGCCCTTACCTTCGGCCTTGCGTTCCTGCAGACCTTCGGAGATAGCGCCACAGATAGCCGAGACGATGACTTCTACGGCAGCCGTAGAGTCGTCGTTAGCAGGGATGACGTAGTCGACATTAGAGGGATCGCTATTGGTGTCCACAATAGCGAAGACGGGGATACCGAGGCGCTGAGCTTCAGCTACTGCGATGTGCTCCTTCATTACGTCTACGACGAAGAGGGCGTTAGGCAGCTTGTTCATATCAGCGATAGAGCCGAGCGTAAGCTCGAGCTTAGCACGCTGACGAGAGATCTGGAGCTTCTCGCGCTTGGAGAGGTTATCAAACGTACCATCAGCAGTCATCTTATCGATCTCGGTCATCTTCTTGACGGCCTTGCGGATCGTAGCGAAGTTGGTAAGCATACCACCGGGCCAGCGCTCCGTGACATAAGGCATACCTACAGCCTTAGCCAGCTCAGCGACAGCGCCCTTGAGCTGCTTCTTCGTAGCTACGAAGAGGATCTTCTTGCCAGCCTTTGCCAGGCCCTTGGCGACTTCTGCTGCTTCGTCGACCTTAACAACAGTCTTGTGAAGGTCGATGATGTGGATGTCGTTACGCTCCATGAAGATGTATGGAGCCATAGCTGCATTCCACTTACGGGTGAGGTGACCGAAGTGGGCACCTGCTTCTATGAGTTGGTCAAATGAAACTCTTGACATGATTTCGTTTACGTTCTATAAAGTGTAACAGAATTACTTTCAACTGCTTGGTAGGACGGAAGTCTTACTCAGGGAGAAGACTCCCATAGCTCTAAGCAATTTAGATACTAAACGCGAAATAACATCCCTCAGGCCACAAGCCTGAGATGAGGGATATTAACGCTTGCTGAACTGGAAGCGCTTGCGTGCCTTGGGGCGACCTGGCTTCTTACGCTCGACGACACGAGAGTCGCGAGTAAGGAAGCCTTCTGCGCGCAGGGCTGGCTTGTCTTCTTCGTTGATCTTGACGAGAGCACGAGCGATCGCAAGACGAGCTGCTTCGCTCTGTCCCTTGAAGCCCCCACCCTTGAGGTTGATCTTGATATCATACTTCTCTACGGCATCCAGAGTAGCCAGGGGCTGGCGTACGATGTACTGGAGGATCGAAGAGGGGAAGTATGCAGCGATATCACGCTTGTTGATCGTGATCTTCCCGCTACCTGCTGCTACATATACGCGGGCTACTGCGGCCTTACGACGGCCAATGGCATTGATGAATTCCATACGTCCTGGTATATATTACTTGAGCTTGGAGAGATCGACGAGACGAGGCTGCTGTGCTTCGTGCTTGTGCTCTGCGCCGTCATAGACGTAGAGGTTAGCCAGGATAGCAGCACCGAGACGGTTCTTGGGGAGCATACCCTTGACGACCTTGCGGAAGAGGCGGTCAGAGCCCTTAGCCTGCAGGAAGCGGGGGCTGAACTGACGCTGCCCACCGGGGTAGCCAGAGAACTTAAGATAGACGCGGTCATCCCACTTCTTACCAGTGAGGACTACCTTGTCGGCGTTGATTACGATCACGTTGTCCCCGCAGTCTACGTGGGGCGTGAAGTTGGGCTTGTACTTACCGCGAAGGAGCTTAGCGATCTTGGAGCATACACGACCCAAGCTCTCTCCTGCTGCGTCCACGACGACCCACTCCTTGGTGACGGTCGCCTTGTTGGCAGAGACGGTCTTGAAACTTAAAGTGTCCATTCCTTCTGTCTTGTTGTTAATGATTCGACGAATAGCGATTCTACTTATAGCGACAGGTCTTCTCGTGGCCTTACCCTATAACTATGGGACACAGGCAAAGCGCACACTACTCTCCCAGTACTGGGCGATAAGACTCTGTCGATCCTCATAGACTCGCTGGGTACTATTTGATAAACAGCGCACAAAGATACAAAAAAACAAGAGACGCCGTGCACCCAACTTTAACACCCGGCAAAAGAGATTTCGAAAAAGATAAAAAGCACCAAGGAACAAGCTGTTCCTGATGCTTTTTCCTATCTGACTTACTGCTATTGTGGCATTTAAAATCAGAGATCTCCGTTAATGATAAAAAACAATCGACTACAGAGGAAGATTGCGATTATACACTTGGTTCACCCCCTGTAAGTTTAGCTTACCATCGTATATATGGGCCTTAATTTCGGTGAGTTTCACAATCACCTCGTCCCTCGTCTTGCATCCCTTGAGTTGAGAATAGACATACTCTGAATAAGCCTTGCTATGGCTAGTAGTATGAATTGCTCCCTTGTAGATACTATTAACATCTGTAGGTAGCAACATCCCGTTTTCAGCACTATTAATTCCTATCCCAAATCGATCCAAAATCTCACGGGAACCTTTTGCCGCAGGATCCGTCCCTTCAACAATATGGTGAGCAGCATGTCCTCCAAACGCATTAGCGACACCCCGCTGCTTGGGATCCATAGCCTCCAAAAGATTTTTGAGCAACTTTGACGAACTTGACTTCTCCCCGGCAACATAGGTCTTTGGCGAGAGTCGCTTTAATTGATCCAGCGTTGCATATTGATTATATGGGCTGATAGCTCTTCTTCGGACTGCCAATAACCGCTGATTCGTAAGAGGGGTGTAGCGCGCAGCATTATCCCCTAAATTATTCAGGGCAGGAACAAAACCACCTCCTTTAGAAGGAAGCACCTCTAGGGCCTTAGCCTTACGAGGGAGCTGATCAATGGTAAGCTCAACAACTTCTGATGACACAGACTGGGCTTTGTTAAGCGCAGTACGACGCCCAGCAACCTTAACCCCATCTTCAGCAAGCTCCCCTACAGCCTCTTCAGCGCTCTCTTGAGCAAACTGCTTTGTTACCAACTTAGCACCTTGCTCAGCGCCCTCTCCCCCACCTTCTTTCAAGAGTGATTTGGCCGACTTTTTTGCTGCCACTTCAGCCCCTTCCTCGACCGCCTCTTCTATGGCATCCTTCGTAACAAACTCGATGACCTTCTTTGCCGCCTTCGAACAGCTCATCAACTCAAGAATCAAGAAGACTCCCCCAAGCAATGAAAGCCAATGAAATCTTTTCATAAATAATCTATTCATGGAGTATATGAGAAATAATATTACTCTTACTAAGCACCTCTATATACCCTTTCTGTATCTCAGTCCTTGCCTTTACTTCTCTCTTGGGAGCCTCAACAACCTGCCAAACAAAGAAGGCAATCGTCAACGGCCAAGAGACACAACGCCTGATTGTCTTCTTAAGCTTAACAGCTTTTTCAACAGCTCTTTGACGACTAGCCCCTGCTACCGCTGACGTTACTATCTGCCCGAGGGTATTCCAGATGCCGCTACCCCCTGTCTTTTTCTCAATCACATGCCCCCAAAAAGCCTCCTGCATATTAACATCTTCAATCTTAGCAGACAACCAAGGCGCAATAAAAAAGCGCATGGCAAGTACCACAGCAAGCCAGGCAATGACACTAATAGCTATCTCACTTGCTATGTCAAGAACTTCCATACTCGCTCTATCTTGGATAGCCTGCGCAGCATCATCTGAGAGCAACCCCTTCACCTGCTCTAGTGCAATTGGTTTAATCTGGCTGGAGGGATGACTTTTATTATAGGCTCCAATTTCTTGATTAACGATAGCAGCAACACTATCTATCGTGATATACTTAGACAAACGCTGCTCGAAGATTGCCTGGCGCTTCTCTTTACTTTTAAAGTAGTTCCAAACATTAGCAGGTATGCGGAGGATAGAGAATTCCCCATCAACCATTTTTTCCGCACCATCTTCAACATATTCAAAGAGGCGCCCCGTGATAGTATCCGCGAGAGCCTCTCGGGTAGATACGACATCCTGCCCCCAAATCGGCATCTGCACAAGTAACAAAAAGAGCAGTAGTAGAAATTTTCTCATAGAACAAAAAGATTAGAATGATAACTATCAGCCTCAACCTCATCTGGGATCCATTTCAACCAGTATCAAAAGACCCTTTGAAGAAATCTATACCCAAAGGAGGGCTGTGTAGAGCCATGATAATCATATAGCTGATCAGTCAAACTCTCTACCAGAGGCAACGTAACGATCAAAAGTAAACATTCTTTATAGATGAACCAAATATTCCCTGTGGAACATAACCTAAGAATAGCAATATTAGTCGGTGGTATGAACCAGTAGTGGTTTGCACGCGAAGTACTATTACTTCGAAACCCTCACACTATGAAAGCTCACAATACTCTATCAATAAGAGAGGCACACCCTTCTGCAGGAAGGACACCTGAGAGTCCGTAGCTACGCACTAAAATAGGCACAAAGCACAAAAGCCTCGCCCTCCCTCCCGCCATATCTACCCGGGCAAAAATGGCGACACCCACGGAAACAGAATAGCCCACCACTCCTACCGCACGGCGCAACCTATATAGGTAGAAAAACGAACCAGTACTGGTCACTCATCCGACCAGTACTGGTTGACAATAGATACCTATACTGCTTCGCGCTGTGACCAGTACTGGTCGGATGAGTGACCAATACTGGTTCAAATCGTCCCTCCGAGAGCCTCCCTCTATCTTCCTATAAATAAGTCCCATACGCACCGCCGAAAATGGGGCTACTTTCCCCCGAAAAAGAAGCCCCTATCAGTATAGGCACAAAAAAGCCCCGCCCGCAGGAGCATGGCTCTTGCGGGCGGGGCAGATGTTATAGGGAGGAGGGCTTAGCCAGCGATGCTGACGTCGCCTTCGAGATCGAGACCAGAGGAGGCAGCGAGTGCCTGTTCGTGTTCGCTCACAGGCATAACCACGAGACGCTTGTACTCACGCAGACCCGTACCGGCGGGGATGAGGTGACCACAGATAACGTTCTCCTTGAGGCCTTCGAGCGTATCGACCTTACCGTTGATAGCAGCATCGTTGAGGACCTTCGTCGTTTCCTGGAAGGAAGCAGCCGACATAAAGCTCTTCGTCTGCAGAGCGGCGCGGGTGATCCCCTGGAGGATCTGACGAGCCGTCGCGGGCTTAGCTTCGCGGACCTCTACGGTACGCAGGTCACGGCGCTTCAGCTGGCTGTTCTCATCACGCAGCTTGCGGAGCGTGACGATCTGACCTGGGCTGAGGGTCTCGGAGTCGCCAGCATCGACGACAACGACCTTACCCCAGAGGCGGTCGTTCTCATCCATGACCTCAAGCTTATCGACGACCTGCTGCTCGAGGAAGAGGGTATCCCCTGGATCGAGGATCTCTACCTTGCGCATCATCTGGCGGACGATGACCTCGAAGTGCTTGTCGTTGATCTTCACACCCTGCAGGCGGTAGACGTCCTGGACTTCGTTGACGATGTATTCCTGGACAGCCGTGGGGCCCTTGATCTCGAGGATATCGGTAGGCGTGATAGCACCATCAGAGAGAGGCATACCAGCGTAGACCGAGTCACCCTCCTGCACGAGGATCTGCTTAGAGGTAGGTACGAGGTACTTACGCTCAGCGCCGAGCTTGGTGGTGACGATGACCTCACGGTTACCGCGCTTGAGGCTCTTACCGAAGGAGACGACACCATCGACTTCTGCTACGACAGCAGGGTTGGATGGGTTACGCGCTTCGAAGAGCTCCGTGACACGAGGCAGACCACCGGTGATGTCACCAGCCTTGCTCATCGAGCGAGGGATCTTAGCGAGCGTCTCCCCGACGTGGATCTCGGAGTGGTTCTCCTGGACGACGTGAGCACCTACTGGGAGGTTGTAGCTCTTGAGGAGGTTACCCTTGGCGTCCTCGATATGGATACCTGGTACGACGTTACGGTCCTTCGATTCGGTGATGATCATTTCCTTCAGACCCGAAGCTTCGTCAGACTCGACGCGGTAGGTAGAGCCTTCGATGAGGTTATCGAAGACGACCTTACCCGAGACTTCGGAGATGATGAGGGCGTTGAAGGGGTCGAATTCAAAGAGCGTCTGACCCTTCTTGACCTCTTCACCTTCAGCGAAGAAGAGCTTAGCACCGTAAGGCACCTTGACAGAGCGGAGGACGATCTTCGTATTCTTATCGGAGATCTTCAGCTCGGTCATACGGCTGACGACGATGTTGACGGGCTTGCCACCATCTTCGGAAGCCACTTCGGCGACACGCAGGTCATCGAAGGTGACGATACCATCGTACTTAGCAGCGACACTATTGCGCGTAGCGACGTTTGAAGCTACCCCCCCGACGTGGAAGGTACGGAGCGTCAGCTGTGTACCAGGCTCACCGATAGACTGAGCAGCGATGACCCCGACGACCTCACCCTTCTGGACGAGGATGTTCGTAGCGAGGTTACGGCCGTAGCACTTAGCGCAGACACCCTTCTTAGACTCACAGGTAAGTACCGAGCGGATCTCGACCTGCTCGATGGGCGATGCCTGGATGCGCTCAGCAGCAGCTTCGCGGATCTCTTCGCCAGCGCGGACGAGGACTTCACCCGTAGAAGGATGGATCACATCGTGTACAGAGACACGACCGAGGATGCGCTCATAGAGGGTTGCTACTACTTCGTCATCGTTGTCTTCCTTCGTGAGCTCAGTAGCCACGAGACCACGGAGCGTACCACAGTCATCTTCGGTGACGATGACATCCTGCGAGACGTCTACGAGACGACGCGTGAGGTAACCAGCGTCAGCCGTCTTCAGAGCCGTATCGGCAAGACCCTTACGAGCACCGTGGGTAGAGATGAAGTACTCGAGCACGGAGAGACCCTCCTTGAAGTTCGAGAGAATTGGGTTCTCAATGATCTGTCCCCCCTCGCTACCGCTCTTCTGAGGCTTAGCCATCAGACCACGGATACCGGAGAGCTGACGGATCTGTTCCTTCGAACCACGAGCACCAGAGTCCATCATCATGAAGACGGAGTTGAAGCCCTGGTTGTCTTCGCTCAGGTGCTTCATCAGGATACCCGTGAGCTGGCTATTGACGTGCGTCCACGTGTCGATGATCTGATTGTAGCGCTCGTTGTTCGTAATGAACCCGCCGCTATAGTTCATCATGATCTCATCGACAGCTTCGTAACCTTCAGCGATGAGCTTAGCCTTCTCTTCGGGGATGATGACGTCACCGAGGTTGAAGGAGAGACCACCCTTGAAGGCCATGTAGTACCCGAGGTTCTTGATATCATCGAGGAACTGTGCCGTGACAGCCACACCGCAGACCTTGATCACGCGGCCGATGATGTCACGCAGGCTCTTCTTACCGAGGACTTCGTTGACATAGCCCACTTCCTTAGGTACATACTCGTTGACGAGCAGACGCCCCATAGAGGTGTCGACCATATGACGGATGGGTTCGCCATCCTTGACGTCGTCGACATAGACCTTGATAGGAGCGTGGAGGTCGATCTTACCTTCGTTATAAGCGATGGTAGCTTCCTCGACACCGTAGAAGGTGTAGCCGTCACCCTTAGCACCGGGGCGGAGCTTAGTGATGTAGTACAGACCGAGCACCATATCCTGCGAAGGAACGGTGATAGGCGCACCATTGGCTGGGTTGAGAATATTGTGCGAAGCGAGCATGAGCATCTGCGCTTCGAGAATAGCTTCGTTGCCGAGAGGGAGGTGAACAGCCATCTGGTCACCGTCAAAGTCCGCGTTGAAGGCGGTACAGGACAGCGGATGGAGCTGGATAGCCTTACCCTCGATCATCTTAGGCTGGAAGGCCTGGATACCGAGACGGTGAAGTGTAGGAGCACGGTTCAGGAGGACGGGATGGCCCTTCATGACGTGCTCGAGGATATCCCATACGACGGGATCCTTGCGGTCTACGATCTTCTTAGCGCTCTTGACCGTCTTGACGATACCGCGCTCGATGAGCTTACGGATGACGAAGGGCTTGTAGAGCTCAGCGGCCATGTACTTAGGCAGACCGCACTCGTGCATCTTCAGCTCAGGGCCGACGACGATGACCGAACGGGCAGAGTAGTCGACACGCTTACCGAGGAGGTTCTGGCGGAAGCGACCCTGCTTACCCTTAAGGCTATCGGAGAGGGACTTGAGAGGACGGTTGTTGTCCGAGCGTACAGCGCTTGACTTACGTGAGTTGTCGAAGAGCGAGTCGACAGCCTCCTGGAGCATACGCTTTTCGTTGCGCAGGATGACCTCAGGAGCCTTGATCTCGATCATACGCTTCAGACGATTGTTACGGATGATCACACGACGATAGAGGTCGTTGAGGTCAGACGTAGCGAAGCGTCCCCCATCGAGGGGCACGAGCGGACGGAGATCGGGTGGGATGACGGGCAGCACCTTCATGATCATCCACTCGGGGCGGTTGACATTCTTGGAGGCGCGGAAGCTCTCTACGACCTGAAGACGCTTGAGGGCTTCGTTCTTACGCTGCTGTGAGCCGTCGGTGCTGGCACGGTGGCGCAGCTCGTAGGACAGGGCATCGAGGTCGAGGCGAGCGAGCATGTCGTAGACTGCCTCAGCACCCGTCTTACAGATGAACTTATCAGGATCGGAGTCTTCGAGCTGTGCATTACCTGGATATTCCTGATCGAGGTAATCAAGGTAGTCGAGGTACTGCTCTTCGGTGAAGACGGGATTGGGATCCTTATCGAGCGACTTAGCGGCGGTCTCCTTCGTCAGGTCATCGTTGATGCGAGACTGGAGCACACCACCCTGGATGAGGACATAGCGCTCGTAGTAGATGATAGACTCGAGCTTCTTGGTAGAGAGACCAAGGAGGTAGCCCATCTTGTTGGGGAGTGAGCGGAAGTACCAGACGTGTGCGATGGGCACCTCAAGCTTGATATGCCCCATACGCTCACGGCGTACCTTCTTCTCCGTGACCTCGACACCGCATCGATCACAGACGATACCGCGATAGCGGATACGCTTGTACTTACCACAGTGGCACTCGAAGTCCTTGACGGGACCGAAGATGCGCTCGCAGAAGAGCCCATCACGCTCGGGCTTGTAGGTACGGTAGTTGACGGTCTCGGGCTTCAGCACTTCGCCGCTGGAGTTCTCTAAGATCTCCTCGGGGGAGGCTAGAGAAATCCGGATCTGTGAGAAGTTGCTCTTTATCTTATTGTCTTTCTTGAAAGCCATAATAGAAAGGGAAATAATGCGGATCTTATTCGAGGGAGAAGCTTAGACCTAAGCCCTTAAGCTCATTGAGCAGTACGTTGAGCGACTCAGGGATACCAGGCGTAGGCATGGGATCACCCTTGACGATCGCTTCGTAGGCCTTAGAGCGCCCGTGGACGTCGTCAGACTTGATGGTGAGGATCTCCTGGAGGATGTGCGAAGCACCGAAGGCTTCGAGAGCCCAGACTTCCATCTCCCCGAAGCGCTGACCACCGTGCTGAGCCTTACCACCGAGTGGCTGCTGCGTGATGAGCGAGTAAGGACCGATGGAGCGAGCGTGCATCTTGTCATCGACCATGTGACCGAGCTTGAGGAAGTAGGTCACACCGACCGTAGCGGGCTGGTCGAACTGCTCACCCGTACCACCGTCGAAGAGGTAGGTCTTACCGTTGCGGGGAAGCCCAGCCTTATCCGTCCAAGCGTGCATATCATCGAGCGAAGCACCGTCGAAGATAGGCGTAGCGAACTTGCAGTCAAGACGACGGCCAGCCCAAGCAAGGACAGCCTCGAAGATCTGACCGAGGTTCATTCGCGAAGGCACACCGAGGGGGTTCAGACAGAGGTCGACAGGCGTACCATCTGCGAGGAAGGGCATATCCTCCTGGCGGACGACCTTAGAGACGATACCCTTGTTACCGTGACGACCTGCCATCTTATCACCGACCTGGATCTTACGCTTCTTAGCGATGTAGACCTTGGCCATCTGGATGATACCAGAGGGCAGTTCATCACCCATGGTCTCGTCGAGCTTCTTACGGCGGAGATCCGACTCGTATTCCTTAGACTTCTTGAGATAGTTGGAGATCACCTCCGTGATGAGCTTATCCGTGTGCTCGTTGCCCGTCCACCCCGAGAAGATGATCTCGTTGTAGTTCAGAGCCTCGAGCTCAGTGCGGGTGAACTTAGCACCCTTGCGAATCTTCTCGACACCGAGGAAGTCCTTCACGCTGTTCTTACAGGTCTTGCCTGAGGTCAGCTTGAAGAGCTTGTCGATGAAGAGCTCACGGAGCTCAGCCTGCTTGCGCTCAGCCTTCTCTTCGAGGGCGAGGACAGCATCCTTCAGCTCGGAGCGATTCTTCTTAGCAGCCTTAGAGTAGAGCTTCGTATCGACGATGACACCACGCAGTGAGGGCGTAGCCTTGAGTGAAGCATCCTTCACGTCACCAGCCTTATCACCGAAGATAGCACGGAGGAGCTTTTCTTCTGGCGTGGGATCCGACTCACCCTTAGGCGTGATCTTACCGATCAGGATATCACCTGGCTCGACGCGAGCCCCGACACGGATGATACCGTTCTCATCAAGGTTCTTCGTAGCGTCGTCGCTGACGTTGGGGATATCGCTGGTAAGTTCTTCGAGACCGCGCTTCGTCTCACGGACCTCGAGCGTATACTCGTCGACGTGGACAGAGGTGAAGAAGTCTTCGCGGACAAGGCGTTCGTTCAGCACGATAGCATCCTCATAGTTGTAACCCTTCCAAGGCATATAAGCGACCTGGACATTACGACCGAGAGCGAGTTCACCGGCCTGGGTAGAGTACCCTTCGGTGAGGACATCACCAGCCTCGACACGCTGACCCTTGAAGCAGATAGGACGAAGGTCGATCGTGGTGCTCTGGTTCGTCTTGCGGAACTTGGGCAGGCTGTAGGTCGTGATAGGATCTTCGAAGCTTACGAAGAGCTCGTCATCCGTACGGTCGTAGCGGATCTTGATAGAGGTAGCGTCGACGAAGACTACTTCACCAGCGCGCTCTGCTACGATCTGCGTACGAGAGTCACGTACCAGCTGAGCCTCGATACCCGTACCGACGATAGGAGCTTCGGGACGGAGGAGAGGTACAGCCTGACGCATCATGTTCGATCCCATGAGCGCACGGTTAGCATCGTCGTGCTCCAGGAAGGGAATGAGCGAAGCAGCGATAGAGGCGATCTGCGTAGGCGCAACGTCCATCAGCTGAACTTCAGCGGGCGTCACGACAGGGAAGTCAGCCTCCTTACGTGCCTTAATAGCGTCGCGGAGGAAGTTACCTTCATCATCCAGAGGAGCATTCCCCTGAGCTACGATGAGGTCTTCTTCTTCCTCAGCGGTATAGTACTTCAGAGCCTCATCAGAGAAGTCAACCTTCCCGTTCTCGACGCTACGATAAGGCGTCGTGATGAAGCCGAGGTCATTGATCTTCGCATAGACACAGAGCGAAGAGATCAGACCGATGTTTGGCCCTTCAGGCGTCTCAATAGGACAGAGACGGCCGTAGTGAGTATAGTGTACGTCACGGACCTCGAAGCCGGCACGCTCACGAGAGAGACCGCCAGGACCGAGAGCCGAGAGACGGCGCTTGTGCGTGATTTCGGCCAGAGGGTTCGTCTGGTCCATGAACTGCGACAGCGCGTTCGTACCGAAGAATGAGTTGACGACCGAGGAGAGCGCCTTAGCGTTGATCAGATCCGTGGGCACGAAGACTTCGTTGTCACGGACGTTCATACGCTCACGGACGGTACGGGCCATACGAGCCAGACCGACACCGAACTGATTGTAGAGCTGCTCACCGACGGTACGTACACGACGGTTCGAGAGGTGGTCGATATCGTCGACGACCTCCTTAGAGTTGACAAGCCCGATGAGGTACTTGATGATGGCTACGATATCCTCGTTAGTCAGTACGCGTACCTCGGGATCGATGTCGAGACCGAGCTTCTTATTGATACGATAGCGGCCTACTTCACCGAGGTCATAGCGCTTGTCGGAGAAGAAGAGGTTAGAGAGGACTTCACGAGCGTTAGCCTCATCGGCAGGGTCTGCATTACGCAGCTGACGATAGATATAGTAGAGGGCGTCGTGCTCGGAGTTACAGGGGTCCTTCTGCAGGGTGTTGAAGATCAGCGTGAAGTCAAGAGAATCCTCGGTCTTCTCCTTGTGGAGGAGGATCGTCTTATTGCTCGACTCAAGGATCAGGTCGATGTTGTCTTCAGTGATCTCTGCCTCACGCTCTACGAGGACGGTGATACGCTCCATGGAGACGACTTCACCCGTATCCTCATCGCTGAGGTCATCGATATAAGTCTTGGTGACGCGGCCAGCAAGGCGGCGACCGATGTGCTTCTCAAGGTTAGCGCGCGTGACCTTCACCTCTTCGGAGAGATCGAAGAGATCGAGGATCTGCTTATCCGACTCAAAGCCAATAGCACGCAGCAGGGTCGTCACAGGGAGCTTCTTCTTACGGTCGATGTAGGCATACATGACATTGTTGATGTCCGTAGCGAACTCGATCCAAGAGCCCTTGAAAGGAATGATACGTGCCGAGTAGAGCTGCGAGCCGTTGGTGTGCGTGCTCGTGCCAAAGAACACCCCGGGAGAACGGTGGAGCTGCGAGACGACGACGCGCTCAGCCCCATTGATGACAAACGTACCCGACTCCGTCATGTAAGGGATGTAGCCCAGGAAGACATCCTGCACTACGGTGCTGAAGTCCTCGTGGTCGGGGTCGGTACAAGACAGCTTCAGCTTCGCCTTGAGGGGGACGCTATAGGTCAGACCTCGGCTCAGGCATTCCTCGATAGTGTACTTAGGAGGATCGACATAGTAATCGAGAAATTCGAGAACGAAGTTATTACGCGTATCAGCGATAGGGAAGTTCTCATTGAAGACTCGATATAGGCCCTCAGACTTACGGCTCTCCGTAGCGGTGTCAAGCTGGAAGAAGTCGCGGAAGGACTTCAGCTGCACCTCTAAGAAGTCTGGGAAGACGAGAGGGTTCTTTATCGAAGCAAAGTTGATTCTCCCTGATTTTGGATTGGAAGCCATCTATTGATTCTTTGAGTGAAAGGGGGGTTCGGGAATGTTTAGACACGAAATGGTTAAGACCCCCCTCGTCGGGGGATCTTAACCATAATCACCTGATTAGAGGTGCTATAGGTGGGCTTACTTAAGTTCTACTTCAGCACCAGCTTCTTCAAGAGCCTTCTTGAGAGCTTCTGCAGTAGCCTTGTCTACGCCTTCCTTAACAGGAGCGGGAGCAGCGTCTACGATGTCCTTAGCTTCCTTGAGCCCGAGGCCGCAGTGTTCCTTAACAGCCTTTACTACCTGGAGCTTAGCAGCGCCAGCGCTCTTGAGGATAACGTCGAAGGAGCTCTTTTCTTCTTCCTGAGCGCCTTCAGCGGGGCCAGCTACGACAACAGCTGCAGCTGCTGGTTCGATTCCGTACTCGTCCTTAAGGATAGCTGCGAGTTCGCTTACTTCCTTTACCGTCAGGTTTACAAGCTGTTCGGCAATTGCTTTGATATCTGCCATGTCGATTAGTTATTTCGTTGTTGTTGTTTTTGTTTGTGGGATAGTTAGGACTCCTCTTATTCAGCAGCAGCTTCGGTAGCTTCGCCTTCGCCCTTGTTTTCAAGAGCAGAGATGACGTTGCGAATGGGAGACTGGAGGAGAGCGACGACGTCTGCGATAAGCTCTTCCTTGCTCTTGATAGCGACAAGTTCAGCGAGCTGGTCAGCGCCATAGAAGCCCGTCTCAGCATAAGCAGCCTTGAGGCGAAGCTTGGACTCTTCCTTCTTGTCCTTAGCGAAGTCCTTGATGATCTTAGCGGGGGCATTAGCTACCGTGGTGAACATGATAGCGGTGTTCCCCTTGAGGGCTGAGTAGATTGCAGCGAAGTCTGTTTCGGACTCGGAGAGAGCGCGACGAAGCAGGGTGTTCTTAGCTACTACCAGACGGATACCCCCCTTATTACAAGCACGACGGAGCTGGGCGGTCTTAGCGGCGTCCAGGCCTTCGATGTTGGTCAGGTAGAAGTGTGGGTACTCGTTGAGGTAGCCCTTGAGCTGCTCTACGACGGTGCCTTTATTTTCCTTTCTCATGATTTCTTCCTCTGTTATTATTCTTCTACTGACTTAGGATCGATCTTGATACTTGGGCTCATCGTGCTGGAGAGGTAGATGCTCTTGACATACGTACCCTTAGCAGCAGATGGCTTGAGGCGGAGGAGCGTCGTGATGATCTCGTTAGCGTTGTCGTAGATCTGATCAGCCGAGAAGGAGACCTTACCGATAGAGGTATGGACGATCCCCGTCTTGTCGACCTTGAAGTCGATCTTACCAGACTTCACTTCCTTGACAGCAGCAGCGATGTCGTTAGTTACCGTACCGCTCTTAGGGTTTGGCATGAGTCCACGAGGACCGAGTACACGACCCAGAGCCCCGATCTTACCCATGATAGCAGGCATGGTGATGATGACGTCGATATCAGTCCAGCCACCGCGGATCTTCTCGATGTACTCATCGAGGCCGACATAGTCAGCACCAGCAGCCTGGGCTTCAGCTTCCTTATCAGGAGTACAGAGCGCAAGCACACGTACCTGCTTCCCCGTACCGTGGGGGAGGGTAACGACGCCACGAACCATCTGATTTGCCTTGCGAGGATCGACGCCGAGGCGAACATCCACATCAACAGAAGCATCGAACTTGGTATCGGTGATTTCCTTTACCAGCGCAGCAGCTTCGCGGAGTGAATAGATCTTCCCGGGCTCGATCTTGCTAAAAGCGATCTTTTGCTTTTTCGTAAGTTTACTCATCTTTCTATTGATTAGTTACCGGGAAATTCGCCCTTTACAGTGATACCCATACTGCGAGCCGTACCAGCGACGATCTTCATCGCGGCTTCGACGGTGAAGCAGTTCAGGTCGACAATCTTATCCTGTGCAATCGCGCGGACCTGTTCCCACGTCAGTTCAGCCACCTTGTTACGGTTAGGCTGTGCAGAGCCACTCTTGAGCTTTGCTACTTCCTTGAGCTGTACAGCGACGGGAGGGGTCTTGACGATGAAATCAAAAGACTTGTCAGCATAGTAAGTGATCACTACGGGGAGGACCTTACCAGCCTGGTCTTGAGTTCTGGCATTGAATTGCTTGCAAAACTCCATTATATTGATCCCCTTGGCACCAAGAGCAGGTCCCACGGGAGGTGAGGGGTTTGCAGCCCCACCTTTAATTTGCAATTTTAGTTGTCCAGCAACTTCCTTAGCCATTGTCTTGAATCTTAAGTGTTACACACTAGAACGTGAGAAGGAGCACCTGCGTAACCAGCTTACTCCTTGACCACTTGCGAATAATTGAGCTCCAGCGGAGTCTTACGTCCAAACATCTTCACCATCACGCGAAGCTTCTGCTTCTCGGGGGTTACCTCTTCGACGGTAGCCTCGTAGTTAGCGAAAGCACCATCGATGATACGTACCACGTCGCCCACGTAGAGCTCGAGGTCGTACACCCCTTCGGAGTCAGCCATCTGGTCTGCACGACCGAGGATGCGCTCCACTTCACTTCTCTTGAGCGGCTCGGGTTCTCCACCCTTATTCGCTCCAAGGAAGCCGATGACGTTAGGCATATTGCGCAGGGTGTGGGCTACATCGCCGAGCAATGCGGCCTCCACGAGCACATAGCCTGGGAGGTAAGGACGCTCCTTGATGACCTTCTTACCAGCACGCTGGGTCACGATCTTCTCTGTGGGGATGACCACCTGGGAGACATACTGACCAAGATTAGTATTCTTCATCTCAGCCTCCAGCTGCTCACGCACCTTGGCCTCCTTGCCGCTAACGGCTCGGAGCACATAGAATCTCTTTTCTGCTACTTCAGTCATGATGGGGAAGGGTCTCAGCGAAGCTTAGGCTCCGATACGGCTATACACAAAACCAAGGATGGTCTCAAAAGTCTTGTCCATCCCTAAAACGACCAGAGCGATGATGAGGGAAGCAACCATCACCACCACGGCACTATTGGTGAGCTCTGAACTTGACGGCCAGGACACCTTCTGTGTAAGCTCGACATACGAGGCGCTGAACGCGCCTCCTATCTTCTTAATGAAACTCATTATCGTTTTCTATTTAGCACGGGTTGAGAGACTCGAACTCCCGACACCTGGTTTTGGAGACCAGTGCTCTACCAACTGAGCTAAACCCGTAGAAGAAGGGACAGACGGGACGAGGCGCCTCGTCTGTCCCTTACTTTGAGGACTATCTGATGATTAGTCGAGGATTTCGGTGATCTGACCCGAACCTACCGTACGGCCACCTTCACGGATAGCGAAGCGAAGACCTACGTTGCAAGCTACTGGGTAGATGAGTTCGACGGTGATCTCAACGTTGTCACCAGGCATCACCATTTCTACACCTTCGGGGAGAGTGATCTCACCAGTTACGTCAAGCGTACGGATGTAGAACTGAGGACGATACTTGTTGTGGAAAGGAGTGTGGCGACCACCTTCTTCCTTCTTCAGGACGTAGACAGAAGCCTTGAAGCGAGAGTGGGGCTTTACCTGACCAGGCTTAGCGATGACCATACCACGCTTGATTTCGTTCTTGTCGATACCACGGAGGAGGAGACCGACATTGTCACCAGCCTGACCTTCGTCGAGGATCTTACGGAACATTTCGACACCCGTTACGACAGACTTAAGACCTTCTGCGCCGAGACCGATGATCTGAACTTCGTCACCCGTGTGGATAACACCCGTTTCGATACGACCGGTAGCAACGGTACCACGACCCGTGATAGAGAACACGTCTTCGACAGGCATGAGGAAGGGCTTATCGATGTCACGAGGAGGCAGTGGGATCCAGGTGTCAACAGCATCCATCAGTTCCATGACCTTATCTTCCCACTGAGCTTCCCCGTTGAGGGCACCGAGGGCAGAACCACGGATAACAGGAGTGTTGTCACCGTCGAATTCGTAGCTAGAGAGGAGCTCGCGCATATCCATTTCTACGAGTTCGAGCATTTCTTCGTCGTCAACCATGTCGCACTTGTTCATGAAGATGACGAGACGAGGAACGTTTACCTGACGAGCCAGAAGTACGTGCTCACGCGTCTGGGGCATAGGACCATCCGTAGCAGCAACTACGATGATAGCACCGTCCATCTGAGCAGCACCCGTGACCATGTTCTTCACATAGTCAGCGTGCCCTGGGCAGTCAACGTGAGCGTAGTGACGGTTAGCCGTCTCGTACTCAACGTGTGAGGTGTTGATCGTGATACCACGTTCCTTTTCTTCAGGAGCATTGTCGATGGAGTCGAAAGAACGGAGTTCAGAGAGCCCCTTCTTAGCAAGCACCGTCGTGATTGCTGCGGTAAGGGTCGTCTTACCGTGGTCGACGTGACCGATCGTACCAATGTTTACGTGTGGTTTCGATCTGTTAAATGTTTCTTTAGCCATAACTAAAATTATCTATTCTTAAGAAATACTTCGTTGTATTCTAAGTGCGTATCACTACGTCGACTCCAACGAGAGCCGATGCCGGGACTTGAACCCGGGACCTCTTCCTTACCAAGGAAGTGCTCTACCGCTGAGCTACATTGGCTTGTTATCTACGAGTGCGAAGAAGACGCCTCTTCTCCTCATTCAGCTGGGCTTATGAGATAAGTATCCCCGCTAATTCGGTTGCAAATATACGCACTTTCTTGAATATACCAAAACGCACACCACGATGTGATCGATTTTCGCCCCCATCAAGCCACCCCACCCGAGCGCTCTCCCTCTATATAAGTAATGAACGCGCGCGTAAGAGCGGGAAGAGGTCAAGCGATGAGAAGGATGAAGCATCATCCGTCCAACGCTGATAGAATGGGGCGAATAGGAGGGGGAAAAACGAACCTATATAGGTCGGCGAGTGAACCTATATGAGACTGTTGCCTTAGAGTCCTACCCTCTACTTATTGTGCTAAGGCATCGCGCGCTCAGCTCTCCGACATACCTCTCCAAAGTGATACACAAGCCCTTCGCCTTATCACGCGTATTCCTCTTATTCTGCGGAGGGAAAAGCGTTCTTCTCGTCAAGGAAAAAGCGCATTCACCTAGTAGGATTTCTCTATCTGCGCACGTAGTCTTAAAGACCAGGCACGCAAATCCAAATATCCACATACGTAGATATTAGAGCCACGTACGTAGTCCAAACTTTTCTGCCACTCGTCCATAACTTTTATCCCTACGCAGAGCAACAACCTATATATAGGTCACGAAGCGAAGTAATATAGGTCACATAGAGCGACCTATACTGGTCAACTCAGCGACCAGTACTGGTCGCATCACCCTACACACAAGAGTCACTCTTCTCCCCGTAGCATACGACACTCTGCCGACTGGCCATTAGCGGGGAAATAGCGCCTTTTCCCTAACTTTGCCAGCGACAGTACAGAAAGAAAAATCCCGCATACAATGATAGCTTACCTTCGCGGAGCCTACACAGAGCTCACCCCCACCGCCGTCCTCGTCGAGTGCGCAGGCGTGGGCTACTCCGTGGCCATCTCCTTGACCACCTATACCGCCCTCTCCGGACAGAAGGAGGGCAAGATCCTCATCACCGAGATCATCCGCGAGGATGCTCACCTACTCTACGGCTTCGCCACGGCGGCTGAGCAAGATCTCTTCCGTCACCTGATGACCGTCTCGGGTGTCGGGCCGAATACCGCCCGTATCATCCTCAGCTCTTACCCCCCGCACGAGCTGACGAGCATCATCACGCTCGGGCAGATCGAGCCTCTCAAGGCGATCAAGGGGATTGGCCTGAAGACCGCACAGCGTATCCTCGTCGACCTGCGCGGCAAGCTCCCCGCTCTCGAGGGAGATGCCAGCCCCGCGACGACTATCCCCACGACGACCTCCCGCGGCAAGAAGGTACAACCACTCGACACCACCACTCCGCAGGAAGCCGTCAGCGCCCTGAAGATGCTGGGCTACCCCGAAGCCTCCGCTCAGAAGGTCGTACGCGAGCTCATCGCCTCTGACCCGACCATCAGCGTCGAGGAACTCATCAAGCAGAGCCTCAAGCTCCTCTAAGGCTCGTGTGTACGTGGCGGGTCACAAGGCACATCCGACGCCTGCTGGGAAGCCTCCTTCTCGGCACGGCCGTCCCCCTTGTCCTCGTCGCCCAACTCCCCATACTCTCCACCACAGCTGACAGCATCTCCCCGAGAGGGGCGATGCCTGCCCTCGCTGCCCCCCTTCTTGAGACGCGCTTCGTCTATGAGCCGAAGAGTGAGCGCTACCTGCTGACGACCTTCCTCGACGGCAAGCCCTTCGGTACTCCCCTCCCCTATACCTTCGCCGAATACCTCCGCTACCAGAGCCTCCGTGGTCAAGGGCTCCACTGGGACAACCTCAACGCTCCGACGCGCAGCAGCACCCAGCGGACGAGCAAGCCCGTACGCCGTGGAGTCATCGACCGCATCTTCGGCCCTGGCGGCCTGCGTCTCAAACTCCAGGGGCACGCCGACCTATCGGCTGGGGGGAAGACCGTTCGCTCCGACAACCCCGCCCTACCACAGGGCGCACGCAAGCAAACCTACTTCGACTTCGAGGAGAAGATCCAGGCTGGTGTGCAGGCTTCGCTCGGGACAAAGTTCCAGACGGGGCTGAACTACAACACCGCTTCCTCCTTTGACTTCGACACGAAGAAGCTCCGCTTAGCCTTCGAGGGTGAGGAGGATGACATCATCAAGCTCATCGAGGTGGGGAGCGTCTCGATGAGCCCTCGCAATAGTCTCATCAGCGGCGGAGGTGCCCTCTTCGGCCTGCACACCAAGCTCCAGATGGGCCGTCTCGAGGCTGACCTCCTCCTGAGCCAGCAGCGTACCGAGAGCCGTCGTGCCTCAAGCCGTGGGGGTGAGCAGACCGAGCGCTTTGAGCTCTCCGCCTCGAGCTACGATGCCCTGCGCCACTTCTTCCTCGGGGACTTCTTCCGCACTCGGTACGACGGCGCTCTCAAGAGCCTACCCTACGTGCGCTCCTCGATACAGATCACCCGCATCGAGGTATGGGTGACGAACCGCCGTGGGCGCTTCGACGACGCCCGTGACGTCGCAGGCTTCGCTGACCTCGGTGAGCCCCAGTACCTAAACAACAGCTTCATCCAGCCGACCAGCCCCTCAAGCCCCGTCCCCACCAACGGTGCGAATAGCCTCTACTCCACCCTTACCGCTTCCCCCTCTCTCCGCCAGCTCAGCACCCTCAGCTCGGGACTACCCACCCTACGCCCCTCCCTCGACTATGAGCGCATCGAGAGCGCACGACGCCTTGCCCCGAGCGAATACACCCTACACAACACACTCGGCTACCTCAGCCTCACGACGCCACTCGCCGCCGATGAGGCACTCGCCGTAGCCTATGAGTTCACCTACGAGGGGAAGGTCTACCGCGTGGGGGAATTCGCAGCCGACCAATCCGAAGGCACCTCCTCCCTACTCTTCGTCAAGCTCCTCAAGGGCACGGACTTCTCGCCGAAGGCTCCGACGTGGCCGCTGATGATGCGCAATGCCTACCGCCTTGGTGCTGGTATCACCGCTCTGCAGCGTGCGGGCTTCCAGCTCGACGTCGTCTACCGTGATGATGCCACGGGACGCGCCCTGCCCTACCTGCCTGATGGCCCACTGAAGGGCAAGCAGCTCCTCAGCGTTCTCGGACTGGACCGCCTTGACGCCCAGCAGGAGGCACGCAGTGACGGGCGCTTCGACTTCGTGGAGGGCTATACCATACGCTCCAGCGAAGGGCTGGTCTTCTTCCCCACGACAGAGCCCTTCGGCTCGACACTCACGACGGCTCTCGGCGCAGGGAGCTGGAGTGACCGCTATGCCTTCCCCGAGCTCTACACGATGACCGCCGTCGAGGCCGCCCAGCGCTCGGAGAAGAACAAATACTATCTGCGAGGCGAATACCGAGCCACCTCTGCGGGAGAGATCTCCCTTGGCACGGTGAACGTCGCCCCAGGCTCGGTGCGTGTGACGGCTGCTGGCGCACTCCTCACCGAGGGTACGGACTACACCGTCGACTACACCGCAGGGCGCGTGAAGATCCTCAATCGCCAGCTCATCGACGCCAAGACACCCATCGAGGTGAGCCTCCAAGGCGGTGACGCCCTCAGCCAGCAGCGCAAGACCCTCATCGGCCTCGACCTCAACTACCGCTTCTCTAAGGACCTCCGCCTCGGCGCCACCCTGATGCACCTCTCGGAGATGCCCCTGACGGCAAAGGCAGCACTCGGACAAGAGAGTATGCGCAACACGATGTGGGGCGCCAATCTCTTCTACCAGACGAAGTCGCCTCATCTCACACGCCTACTGAATCACCTCCCCTTCGTCGACCTCACACAGCCCGCTTCCTTCTCCCTCTCGGCAGAGGTCGCACAGCTCCTCCCTGGGCACTACAAGAGTAAGTACAGCGATGGTAGTAGTTACCTCGATGACTTCGACGCAGCACATACGGCCATCGACCTGATGAGCCCACAGGCCTGGCGCTTGTCCTCCACACCCGCAACGCTCGTCCCTGCGGGAATAGGTGCGAGTGACTACCTGCGCTACGGAGAGCGTAGAGCACGACTTGCGTGGTTCACCATCGACCCGCTCTTCACCCGTGAGCGCAGTGCCTATACCCCCGCCTATATACGCAGCGACCTCAGCCTCGTAAGCCGACATCTGGTGCGCGATATCCCGACGGCAGAGCTTTACCCAAATCGTGAGGTGAATGCCAGCCTACCGAGCTATATCCCTACCTTCTCACTCAGCTTCTACCCCGAAGAGCTCGGCCCATACAACCTCAATGCCGCGAGCCTCACAGCCGACGGGAAGATCAGCGATGCCCGTGGGAGCTGGGCGGGCATCATGCGCAAGATCGACCAGACGGACTTCGAGGCAGCGAACGTCGAGTACGTGGAGTTCTGGCTCATGGATCCTTATGCCGACGAGGGCACGCCCCCAGCAGGGAGCGGTGGCGACCTGTACATCAACCTCGGAGATATCTCGGAGGACATCCTTCACGACGAGCGCCGCTTCTACGAGAGTGGCCTGCCACTCACTCCTCAGCCAGGGGCTACGGTCTCCACTCCTTGGGGGATCGTGCCGACACGCCCGAGTGCAGGCTATGCCTTCGACAACGCGGCGGGGGCACGCGAGAAGCAGGACGTCGGGCTGAATGGCCTGTCGTCCGCCGAAGAGCGCCAGCATCCAAGCTATGCTTCCTTCCTCAGCGCCCTACGCTCCCGCCTCTCCAGCACGACCCTCCAGCGCTGGCAAGACGACCCACAGAGCCCGCTCCACGACCCTGCAGGCGATGACTTCCACCACTACCGCGGGGCAGACTACGACTCCGAGCGCCTACCGATCCTCGAGCGCTATAAGTACTTCAACGGCACGGAGGGCAACTCGTCGGAGCGCCTTGGGGGCGATGGCTACAGCACCGCCGCGACCGTGAGCCCTGACACCGAGGATATCAACGGCGACTACAGCATGAATGAGCTCGACCGCTACTATGAATGGAAGATCTCACTGCGCCCCGAGGATCTCGTCACGGGCCGTGGGTTCATCACCAGCAGCCGCAGGGTCGAGGCCCAGCTCCGCGACGGGAGGACTTCTCCCGTGACGTGGTATCAGTTCAAAGTTCCCCTCTCTGCCTTCACCAGCCGTATCGGTGGCATCAGCGATCTGAGGAGTGTGCGCTTCATGCGACTCTACCTCACGGGCTTCGACCGCGAGACCCAGCTACGCTTTGCCTCGCTACGCTTGGTGCGAGGTGACTGGCGCACCTATGAGGGGAGCCTTGATGAGGGACAGCCCGCACCCAGTGCCTCCACCCGCTTCTCCGTCACGTCGGTCAACATCGAGGAGCACTCCGACCGCACACCCGTCAGCTATACACTCCCCCCAGGCGTCTCTCGCTCCCTCGATGCCCAGCGTGGGCAGAGCCTCCAGCAGAATGAGCAAGCCCTCTCCCTACGCCTCGAGGATCTCCCCGCAGGCGAGAGCCGTGGCGTCTACCGCCGTGTGCAGTACGACCTGCGTCGCTACCACCGTCTGCAGCTCTTCGCCCATGCCGAGGCGCTCCTCGGAGACCTCACAGGGCTGGGTGATGGAGATATGACGCTCTTCGTGCGCCTCGGCTCGGACTACACCCAGCACTACTACGAGTACAGCCTACCGCTCACGCTCACTCCCGCAGGACGATACAGCAGTCTCAGCCCCAGCGACCGCCGTCGTGTATGGCCTGAGGAGAATAGCATCGACCTCAGCTTAGAAGACCTCGTCACCCTCAAGCGAAGCCGTAACGCTTCGCTCTCCGCAGGGCTCGGTGGCGCCTCACTCTACCGCCCCTTCTCACGACCCGACGCCAAGCACCCCACCCATACGCTCACCGTCCTCGGCAATCCCTCCCTCTCCAGCGTGCGGGCGCTGGTCATCGGCGTGCGCAATAGCGCGGGCCTCACGCGCAGTGTCGAGGTCTGGGTCAATGAGCTTCGCGCCAGCGACTACCACGAGGAAGCGGGCTGGGCAGGACAGCTACACAGCACACTCCAGCTGGCGGAGCTGGGCGAAGCCAGCCTAAGAGCCCAATACGTCTCAGCAGGCTTCGGTGCTATCGACGCCCCACTGATGAGCCGCACGCTCGAGAGCCGTCGTGCTATCCAGTTCGCCTCCACGCTCGAGCTCGGCCAGCTCCTCCCTCCCGAGGCGAAGGTCACCCTCCCCATCTACTACACGGTGAGCAACGAAGTGCTGACACCTCAGTACAATCCGCTCGATGAAGACGTGAAGCTCACCGATGCCCTCAGCGACCTCACCACGGAGCGTGAGCGCAAGGAGCTACGTGCTCGTAGCCTCACACAGCGCCGTAGCCAAGGCCTCGCCCTCTCAAAGGTCGCCGTCGGCATCCGCTCCGAGGAGCCTATGCCCTACGACCCTGCGAACCTCTCCTTCAGCTACGGGCACAATACCTCCTCCGAGGAGACTCCCGATATCGAGTATAGCCGACACCTCGACTGGCACGTAGCTCTGCGCTATGACTATACACCTACCTTCCGCCCACTACGACCCTTTGCCAAGGCCTCGGGCTCCAGCCCGTGGGCGGACTTCCTCCGCCGGTACACCTTCACTCCGTGGCCCAGCCGTCTCGTCCTCGAGACCTCGATGGTGCGCCGCTACGATGAGGAGCAGCTCCGTAGCCTCGGCGATGAGCTGAGTGGCACGCGTCTCCCCGCAACCTTCGCTCAGCAGTTCATCTGGAACCGCCGTCTGCAGCTCAACTGGAATCCCATCCGCTCACTCCAGCTGGCCTTCAACTCCGGCACCGACGCACGTATAGAAGAGCCCCACGTGCAGGTCAATCGCCAGCTCCAGCCCGATGCGTGGCGTGCGTGGCGTGACTCCGTCGGACAGAGTATCCGCGAGGGGGGGACGCCCGTCCACTACGCCCAGCAGGCGAGCCTCAGCTATCAGCTCCCCACCGCCGACATCGCGCCCCTCTCCTTCATCCGCTCACAGCTCTCTTATAGCAGCGCCTATTCGTGGGACCGTGGGGCGGTACTCCCCGATCCGACCATCCGCCTGGCGCATACCCTTATGGCGCAGGGCGCACTCGAGTCCACTACGCAGCTCCAGCTCCGCCAGCTCTATCAGCATATCCCCGCACTCGCTCGGCTGGAGCACCGCTTCGGCACAGCTGGTATGACCACCAGCGAAGGGCGCGGGAAGAAGGTGAAGGGCGTGAGCGACGGGAACGAGCTCATTGACCGCCTCCTCTACGCCCTCCTTATGGTGAAGGACGTATCGCTGACCTACCGCTCCACACGCAGTACGCTCCTCCCTGGCTTCCTCCCCACCATCCAGGCTATCGGGGGACAAGGCTCTTCGGGCGGTGCGCTCTCCCCCGGTGTGGGCTTTGCCTTCGGGCTTAGTGATGTGGACTTCATCGACCGCCTTGCCGAGCGGGGCGACCTCCTCATCTCGACCGAGCACCTCACTCCAGGGGTCTTCACCCACACCCGCACGGTGGACCTACGTGCTACGCTCCAGCCCCTACGCCACCTCACCATCACGCTCTCGGGCAATCACACCCGCACCGACCGCACCGAGGTACAATATATGTATGCTGGTAGCCCCCGACTCTACGGCGGGGACTTCACGATGACGACCATCGGCCTCAAGGGCTTCTTCGCCCCGCTCCGCTCCGAGGAGGGCTACCTCTCCGAGACCTTCGCCGAGATGCTTCGCCTGAGAGAGCCCATCGCTCGCAGACAGGAGGAGGCAGGTAGCCTCGCCACAGGACTCACCATCGACCGCAACGCTTCTGCCGTCCTCATCCCCGCCTTCCGCGCAGCCTATATGCACGGCTCAGGGAAGGGGCGCAAGGGGCTGAGTGCCCTACCCGACCTCCTCGGTATGCTCCCGAACTGGTCGGTGAGCTACACGGGGCTCTCCGAGCTGCCCTTCCTCAAGCGCCACTTCCGTAGCGTAACCCTACGCCACACCTACCGCGCCACCTACACCGTCGGGGGCTTCTCGTCGCTGGCGGGCTGGCAGGGAAGTGATCCCGACGCCATCGGTCTCTTGAGCGAGACAAATGCGGGCGGAGGAGGAGCGATGAGCAGCGTACGCCTTAGCTACGCCTATGACATCCCGTCGGTAGCACTGCAGGAGAACTTCTTCCCCCTCATCGGGCTTGACCTGGCGTGGCTCAATGGTCTCGGGACAAGTGCGCAGTGGCGCCAAAGCCGTGGTGCCGTCCTACACCTCGGGGCGCGTAGCCTCATCGAAGCCCTCTCACGTGAGCTAAGCCTTGGCCTCACCTACAAGATCGACGACCTCACAAGCCTCATCAGCCCCACCACCGCCCGCCGCAAGAAGCGCCGTGCGAGCAAGGAGCCTGCGACGACCTCTGCCCACGGGCTTACCCTCCGAGGCGAATATGCACACCGCCGCACGCTCACCCTCCTGCGCCGTCTCGAGGAAGGCTACACCCAAGCTACCGCAGGGATCATCGACCGACGCCTACGCCTCAGCGCCGAATATGAGCTGAGCCGACAGCTCGGTCTCGAGGCGTACTACGAGTACAGCCGCAATGTACCACTCGTCAGCGCCTACTCCTTCCCCATCTCCACCAGCAGCTACGGCCTCTCTCTGCGCATCACGCTCGACAACTAATCGCCCCCCCTCACGGCTCGACATACCAAGCCCGAACGAAGCATGCTCCTCGGCATCTTCGTGCGGGCTTTTCGTATCGACGGAGCGCCTTGCACCAGACGAGGCTACATGCTTCTCTACGGGGGAGGGATTGCAACCTATATAGGTCGACGAGTCAACCAATATTAGGTTGTTGCCCCGCGTAGGGATAAAAGTTGCGGACGAGTGGTAGATAAGTTTGGACTACGTACGTGGCTCTAATATCTACGTACGTGGATATTTGGATTTACGCACCTGGTCTTTAAGACGACGTGTGTAGACAGAAGAAAACCACTACATAAAGGTGCTTTTTTCTTCACGAGAAGGATACTTTTCCTTCCGCTGAATAAGAGGAATACTCGCGATAAGGCGAAGGGCTTGTGTATCTCTTCGGAGAGGTATATCGTGGAGCTGGGCAGGCGATACCTTAGCACTCTACTATGGAGAGAGTTTGCACAATCAATGATTGGGGTACTCTATATAGTGGAGAGATTAGCTACTTTTGTGAGCGTAATCACACTTCCCCCTTGAGAAAAGCATGACCTCTGACACCACCCCGCTCAGCCCCCTGCGTAAGGGGATCGCTGGCGCCCAGTACCTATTCGTTGCCTTCGGGGCTACAGTCCTTGTACCCATCCTCGTCGGACTCGATCCATCAACCGCCCTCTTCTCGGCGGGCATCGGCACCCTCCTCTTCCACCTCGTGACCAAGGGCAAGGTACCTATCTTCCTCGGTAGTAGCTTCGCCTTCATCGCACCGATCATCAAAGCCACAGAGCTCTACGGACTCAGCGGCGCGCTCTTCGGCTGTATCGGAGTGAGTGCCGTGTACTTCGTGATGTCGCTCCTGATCCGTCTCTTCGGCCTCCGCTTCATCTCCCGCCTCTTCCCTCCGGTCGTCATCGGCCCTATCATCATGCTCATCGGGCTCTCCCTCTCGGACTCCGCCGTGAAGATGGCGGCGACGAACTGGCCTCTGGCGGTCATCTCGCTCGCTACGGCGATCATCGTCACGCTCTACGGCCGAGGGATCACGAAGCTCATCCCCATCTTCCTCGGTATCGTCGTGGGCTATATCGCTGACCTCATCTTCTTCGAGGTCGATCTAAGGCCCATCGCCGAGGCCTCTTGGCTCAGCCTACCTAAGATCACGCTCCCCGAGAACTTCTCCTTTGCCCCCATCCTCTTTATGATCCCCGTGGCCATCGCCCCCGTCATCGAGCATATCGGTGACGTGTATGTGGTGAATAACGTGGCAGGGAAGAACTTCGTCAAGGACCCCGGCCTGCACCGCACGATGCTCGGCGACGGTATCGCCTGTCTCTTCGCCTCACTCGTCGGGGGGCCTCCTGTGACGACCTACTCTGAGGTCACGGGCGCCATGTCACTGACAAAGGTCACCGACCCGCTGGTCTTCCGTATCGCAGCCGTCACGGGCGTGCTCTTCTCCCTCATCGGGAAGGTCAGCGCCCTCCTGCGCAGCATCGACCAGGCTATCCTCGGTGGGATCATGCTCCTGCTCTTCGGCACGATCGCTGGCGCAGGGATCTCGAGCCTCCTGCATAGCCGTGTGAACCTCGCCTCGTCGCGCAACGTGGTCATCATCTCCGTCACCCTCACCACGGGTATCGGGGGTGCCGCACTCTCCTTCGGCAACTTCTCCCTCTCGGGTATCGGTCTCTCGGCTGTCATCGCCGTCCTGCTGAACCTACTCCTCCCCGAGCGCAAGGAGGATCGCGAGGAGCCTACTACGAAGCACTAACTTAACTCTCACAATAATCCATCCATGCGACAGCTTTATCGTATCGCGCTTGTACTCCTCCTGACTACCCTCGGAGCACAAGCACAAAACATTCAGCTCCACTACGACTTCGGGCGCCAGCTCTACAGCAAGGACCAGCCCGAGCGCCCCAAGCTCACCACGACCGTGGAGCTCTTCCGCCCCGATAGCTGGGGGAATACCTTCTTCTTCGTCGATATGAACTATCAGCGCGAGGGCATCACCTCAGCCTACTGGGAGATCTCTCGTGAGTTCAGCCTCGGCAAGCTCCCTCTGGCCCTGCATATCGAGTACGACGGCGGGCTGAGCAATCAGTTCTCCTATAAGAATGCCTACCTCGCAGGTCTGACCTACGCGTGGAACCAAGCAGACTATCAGGCCGGCTTCACCTTCACGCCGATGTATAAGTATCTGGCACGTCAGGATAGACCCCACTCCTTCCAGCTGACGAGTACGTGGTACCTGCACATGGCGGGTGGTAAGCTCTCCTTCCTGGGCTTCGCTGACCTCTGGGGCGACCGTCATCTCGTCACGGGCAAGAACAATATCATCTTCATCACCGAGCCGCAGCTGTGGGTAAACCTGAATAAGTTCGAGGGTATCAACCCCAAGTTCAACCTCAGCATCGGCACCGAATGGGAGATCAGCAGCAACTTCGCTGTACTGGACAAGACCGTCGTGAACCCCACGCTGGCCATCAAGTGGACCTTCTAAGCCCCCGCACACTCTAATGCAAGCACTCTATCGTCTTGTGGGCTTTGACCCCACGAAGTACAAGCTCCGCACCGAGCTTCTGGCAGGCCTGACGACCTTCCTCACGATGAGCTACATCCTCGCGGTCAATCCCGACATCCTCAGCACTGCTGGTATGGACAAGGGCGCCGTCTTCACCGCTACCGCCCTGGCATCGGCCGTCGGCACGCTCCTCATCGCCTTCTTAGCTAAGCTACCCTTCGCCCAGGCTCCCAGCATGGGTATCAATGCCTTCTTCGCCTTCACCCTCGTCATGGGCATGGGCTACAGCTGGCAGGCTGGTCTCGCAGCCGTCTTCGTCGAAGGGATCATCTTCATCCTGCTCACCGCCTTCAACATCCGTGAGCAGATCGTCCGCTGTATTCCGAAGAACCTCCGCTTCGCTATCTCGGCAGGTATCGGCTTCTTCATCGCCTTCATCGGGCTGAAGAATGCAGGGGTCATCGTTGCCAACGAAGCTACCTTCGTAGCCCTCGGCCCCTTCACCCCTACGGCTATCCTCGCCGTCATCGGCATCATCCTCAGCGGTGTCTTGATGACGCTGCGTGTACGCGGGGCACTCTTCTACAGCATCGTCCTCTGCACGATCATCGGTATCCCTCTCGGTGTGACGCAGATCCCAGATAGCTTCATCCCCGTCTCTCTACCCCGCTCGCTGGCACCTACGTTCCTGCAGTTCGATTTCAAGGCACTGCTCAACATGGATATGGCGCTCACGATCTTCGCTCTGGTCTTCATGGATATCTTCAACACCGTGGGGACGCTCATCGGTGCTGCCGCTAAGACTGAGATGATGGACAGCGAAGGCAACGTGAAGAACATCAAGCAGGCGATGATGGCTGACGCTCTGGCCACCTCCATCGGTGCCGTCTGCGGTACGTCGACCGTGACGACCTTCGTAGAGAGTGGTGCAGGTATCGCCGAGGGTGGTCGCACGGGTATGACTGCCCTGTCTACCGCTGTGCTCTTCATCCTCGCACTCTTCCTCTCACCCCTCTTCCTGCTCATCCCCTCCGCAGCGACGACGGGTGCCCTCGTGCTGGTAGGTGTGCTGATGCTGAGCTCTATCCAGGATATCGATCTCATGGATATCTCCGAGGCACTGCCCAGCTTCATCACCGTACTGACGATGGTGCTGACCTACAATATCGCCGAAGGGATGGCCCTCGGGCTCATCTCCTACACGCTGGTCAAGCTCCTCAGCGGCCAGTGGCGTCAGGTCTCCATCACCCTCTACATCGTCTCGACACTCCTCATCCTGCGCTACATCCTCTCTATATAATAGTAGAGCGCACACCGAGTGCCCACAACGAAGAAGGCCCCTCCCCCACGACTGCAACCAGCGTGGTGGAGGGGTCTTCGCATGATCCTCAGTGAGAATACAAGCCCCTTTTACAAAAGCGTTGTATCTTTGCGTTATTAAATAAATCATTGTTCGTAGAGCCTATACGGCTCCTCCCAAGCATATGCCGCTCGCTGAGATCCACGCTATACGCTACATCCGCGCCTCGATACTTACGCTCCTCCTCTGTCTTGCTCTTGCGCCCCTCGGGATGCAAGCCCAGCGCCTCTTCACTGTCGTCATCGACGCCGGTCACGGGGGGAAGGATTCGGGTACCGTAGGGAATGGTGGCAAGGAGAAGGATATCACCCTCGCGGTGGCGAAGCTCGTCGGGGCGAAGATCCACGCAGCGCACCCCGAGGTCCGTGTACTCTACACGCGTAGCACGGACGTCTTCGTCGGTCTGCAAGCCCGTGCAGACTTTGCCAATAAGAACAAGGCCTCCCTCATGCTCAGCATCCACGTCAACAGCGCACCGTCGAAGGACGTCCACGGCACGGAGACCTATGTACTGGGGATCGCTAAGTTCGCCAACAACCTCAGCGTGGCGATGCGTGAGAACAAGGCGATGCTCCTCGAGAGCAACTATAAGACGACTTACAAGGGCTTTGACCCGACGTCGACGGAGAGCTATATCATGTTTGACCTCATGCAAGATGCTTACTTCAACAAGAGCATCGAGCTGGCAAACAAGATCCAGCGCCAATACCGCTCCGCTGGACGCTACAGCCGTGGCGTCCGTCAGGACATCCTCTGGGTACTGAGCCAGTCAGCTATGCCCAGCATCCTCACCGAGATCGGCTTCCTCTCGAATGCCAACGAAGCCGCCTTCATGCTCAGCGAAGCAGGCCAGCAGTCACTCGCCTCGGCCATCGCTGCGGGCTTCAGCTCTTACTACCGCAGCTATCGTGGCAAGAGCGCAAAGACCCAGGACAGCAAGGAGGCTGATAGCACTGAGACGAAGAAGGAAGAGACCGCTACGGCCAGCGACGAGACCGCCGAAGAGCCTACCGCAGACAAGGACACCAATCCCCGTGCGGAGGTCGAGCGTGCGATGAACAAGAGTCGTGAGCGTAGCAAGGAGAAGACAACGGAGAGCAAGAAGGAGAAGAGCAAGAAGGAGAGCGAGGCGAAGGCCTCGGAATCGGGGATCACATACCGCGTCCAGTTCCTCTCCAGCCCCGATAAGATCGACACGAAAGATGCGCGCTTCCGCAAGCTCCCTACCGCAGTAGAGCGAGTGAAGGTCGGGCGCGCGTACATCTATCTACTCGCTCCCACGAGCTCGAAGGCCGAAGCACAGAAGCAGCTCCGTGCCCTCCCCCGCACCTACCGCGATGCCTACATCGCACGCTACCAAGGCAAGACACGCCTCTAAGTCCCCCTATCACAGAGCATATAAGAAATAAGATACGTATGAAGATAAAGAAAGAGGTACAGATCGGCCTGCTGGCCATCGTCGCTGTTGCCCTCGGCTACATCGGGGTCAACTTCCTCAAGGGCATCGAAGTCTTTAAGAAGACCTCGGTCTACTACGCCCACTTCGACAACCTCAGCGGCATCTCCGCAGCAGCTCCTGTCGAAGCCAGTGGCTTCAAGGTGGGCAACGTGCGCTCCGTAGCCTTCGACTACAGCCGTGGCTATGGCGCTACGCTCGAGCTGGCGCTCGATGACGACATGCGCATCCCCGTTGGGAGTCAGCTGAAGATCAAGTCGAATCCTCTTGGGAGTGCCGAGCTTGTGCTCGTCATCAATCCCCAGAGCCAGACCTACCTCAGTGAGGGGGACACCATCGCCAGCCAAGACGCAGGCGACGGACTCCTATCCTCCGTCTCTGAGAAGATCCTCCCCGCTATCGCAGGGATGATGCCCACGATCACCAATACGCTGGAGCGTCTGAATGCCCTGCTCAACGACAAGAGCATCGACAGCATGCTCTACGGGCTGAATGCCTCTACACAGCAGTTGCACGGCATGATGGCAGGGCTGAACCACACGAGCCGTAGCCTCGGCCCCGTCCTCGACAACGTCGGGCACATGAGCTCGAACCTTGCGAACTTCTCGGGTCAGCTCTCCTCGATGCGCCTTGACTCGCTGATGCTCAGCCTTCAGCAGACGACGGCTCAGCTCCAGATGGTATCCCAGCAGCTCCGTGCTAAGGACAATACCGCAGGTCTTCTCCTCAACGACCCCTCGCTCTACAACCGCCTCGACAGCCTCGTAGGCAGTGCAGACCGTCTCATGCGTGACCTGCAGGAGAACCCCAAGCGCTACGTGCACTTCTCCATCTTCTAAGCCCACACGACCGACACGATCACCATGGAGCGTCTACTCATCACTGGAGCCTCTGGCTTCATCGGCAGCCATCTCGTCCGCCAAGCCCTCGAAGCGGGCTACGAGGTATGGGCCGCTGTACGTAAGGACAGTGACAAGACCCGCCTTGAGAAGCAGGGGGTCAAGCTGCTTGAAGTCGACTACTATGATGAGGAGCAGCTCTTCGGCGCACTCGACTCGGTCCGTCCCTTAGAGGAAGGCGGTCCCCAGTGGGACTACGTCATCCACAATGCGGGCATCACGAAGACCGCCCGTCTGGAGGAGTTCGCAGAGGTCAACGCCGAGCATACGCGCCGACTACTCCATGCACTCAGCCGTCTCTCGAAGCAGCCCAAGCGCTTCGTCCTGATGAGTAGCCTTAGTAGCTACGGCAATGTGGCGGCCCCCGACGAAGCCCTGCATGCCGAGCTCCCTCAGAAGCCCAACACCCGCTACGGCCGTAGTAAGTGCCTCGCAGAGCACTACACCGAGCAGTCGGGTATTCCCTTCACGATCCTCCTCCCCACAGGCGTCTATGGTCCAGGAGACAAGGATTACCTCATCGCCCTACAGAGCATCGCCCGTGGCATCAATGCGATGTCCGGCCTGCGTAAGCAGTACCTGACCTTCGTCTATGGCGGGGATGTTGCCCGAGCTGCCCTCTTTGTATTGCGCGATGAGCGTGCCCGCGGCCAGCGCTATATCGTAGCCGACGGCGATACCTATACCGACCGAGAGTTCGGTCATCTGGCCCAGCGTCTGCTGGGTCGCAAGCACGTATTCCATATACGTATCCCCCTGCCACTGGTGCGTCTCACCTGCCTCTTCGGCTCGCTCCGAGCAGCTATCACGGGGCAGACGACGCCACTCAATCGGGACAAGTACCCGATCCTCGCACAGCGCAACTGGCGCTGCGATCCCTCACCACTCTTCGCTCTGGGCTTCACCCCGAGCAAGAACCTTGAGGAAGGGCTTCGCGAGACCATCGCCGACGGGCGCCCCCGCGGTCTCCTCCCATAGTCATCGCCCCCGCATAGCCTGCCCCACTCAAGAGCTGGCAAACATTGCTCACTTTTTAATTGTGGGAATGGGGGCTTTTGTGTATCTTTGCGCAGATTTTTACGCATAGTTTAAGAGTCACCCATGCATACCGACCAGTACAAGATCAATCTACGGAGTCTCCCGGAGGGCGATCACGAGTACACCTGGCTCCTCGAGGACAGCTACTTCGAGCGCCTATCGGAGGGTAGCGTACACGGCGGTGAGGTCGATGTTGACCTACGCCTGCGCCGTACGGGAGACGTCTTTAGCTTGGACCTCTACTATGAGGGCTATGTGGTGGTCGACTGTGATCGCTGCCTTGACCCAGTAGATATAGATGTAGAGTCCGAGCGCGAGCTTATAGTTAAGTTCGGCAATGAAGCCCTTGAGGAGAAGGACGAGATCCTCGTCGTCTCTGAGCAAGATGGGGTGCTCGACCTGGAGTGGATCCTCTATGAGGATATCATCCTGAGCCTTCCCCTACAGCGAATGCATCTCGAGGGCGAGTGCAACGAGGAGATGATGTCGGCCTATGCCCGCGTCTCTACCGATGAAGTGCGCGATGAAGCCGAAGGCCCCGCCCCCACCCTCGATGATGAGGGGATCGACGAGCGCTGGGCTGCACTCAAGGCTCTCAAGCGAGATTAGTAATTAAAACAAAATAAGATTTATGGCACATCCTAAAAGAAGACAGTCCAAGACGCGTACCGCTAAGCGCCGTACTCATGATAAGGCAGCTATGCCTACGCTCGCAAAGTGCGCTAACTGCGGTGCATGGCACATCTACCACACGGTATGTGGTGAGTGCGGTTACTACCGCGGTAAGCTTGCTATCGAGCAGGCTTAATAGCCCCGCTTAGCCAACCCAAAGAAAAGCCCCAAGGTATCCCTTTGGGGCTTTTTTTGTAACTTCGTGAGCGACAAGCTAAGGCGATTGAAATTAATCTACATCAGTATATCCAACAACCTATGAGTATCATCAACGCAGCCATCACGGCTGTCGGAGGGTATCTCCCTGAAGATAAGATAACCAATGCCGACCTCGAGAAGATGGTCGATACCAACAACGAGTGGATCATGACCCGTGTCGGGATCCGCGAGCGTCGTATCCTCAAGGACCCCACGAAGGGTGCTTCCTTCCTCGGCATCGAAGCCGTCAAGGACCTCTTCTCCCGCAACAACATTGACCCCGCCACCATCGACGGGATCATTGTGGCTACGAATACAGCTGACTACCACTTCCCCACGACGGCATCTATCGTAGCCTTCGAGACGGGCTGTATCAACGCCTTTACCTTCGACATGCAGGCTGCCTGCCCCAGCTTCATCTACGCTCTCGAAGCTGGAGCTAACTACATCCGCTCAGGCCGCTACAAGCGCATCATCGTGCTTGCCGCTGAGAAGATGACCGCCATCACCGACTACACCGACCGCGCTACGTGCCCTCTCTTCGGCGACGGTGCTGCTTGCGTACTCCTCGAGCCTACTGAGGAGAACGAAGGTGTACTCGACTCTTACTTCCGCACGGATGGTACGGGTCGCACCAACCTCATCATGAAGTCCGGTGGCTCGGCCAGCCCTGCCTCCCACGAGACGGTCGATCGCCGTGAGCACTACGTCTATCAGGAGGGTGCTGCCGTCTTCAAGCAGGCTGTCAAGGGCATGTCCTCCAGCTGCCGCACCATCATGGAGCGCAACGGACTCAGCTATGATGACATCGCTTGGGTAGTCCCCCACCAGGCTAACCTCCGTATCATCGACGCTGTAGCGCGTGAGATGCAGGTACCTCTGAATCGTGTGATGGTCAACATCGAGTACCGAGGCAACACCAGCTCAGCTACGATCCCCCTCTGCATCTGGGAGTTCGAGAAGCAGCTCAAGAAGGGTGACAACCTCATCCTCACGTCCTTCGGCGCAGGCTTCACCTGGGGTGCAGTCTACGTCAAGTGGGCTTACGATCCCAAGAACTAATCTCCCCATACGATAGACCTTGCCTGCCACTCTTCCCTTCGCTGGGAGAGGACGGGCAAGGTCTTTCATTCCTACCCCCTCCATACTCCGGACGATGGAAGACAAGCAAGAAGTCACGCACCGATCAGGCTTCGTCAATATCGTGGGCAACCCCAACGTAGGGAAGTCCACCCTGATGAACCTCTTGGTCGGCGAGCGCGTATCGATCATCACCTCCAAGGCCCAGACGACGCGTCACCGCATCATGGGCATCGTCAATACTCCCGAGCTGCAGATCGTCTATAGCGACACCCCTGGGGTACTGCGCCCGAACTACAAGCTCCAGGAGAGCATGCTCGAGTTCTCCGAGTCGGCTCTCGGTGATGCTGACGTCCTACTCTACGTCACCGACACGGTCGAGACGGCCGATAAGAATGAGTTCTTCCTCGAGCGCGTCCGTGGGGTCAAGTGCCCCGTACTCCTCCTTATTAATAAGGTAGACCTCACGACCCAGGATAAGCTCGTCGAGCTCGTGGAGCGCTGGCACAAGGAGCTTCCTCAGGCGGAGATCATCCCCATCTCTGCGCTCAACAACTTCAATGTCCAGCCCTTGAAGAAGCGCATCGAGAGCCTCATCCCTCCCTCTCCCCCCTACTTCGAGAAGGACGCACTGACCGACCGCCCCGCGCGCTTCTTCGTCACCGAGATCATCCGTGAGAAGGTCCTCCTCTACTATAAGAAGGAGATCCCCTACTCCGTCGAAGTCGTCGTCGAATCCTTCAAGGAAGAGGACGAGCGCATCCACATCCAGGCCCTGATCGTCGTCGAGCGCGACAGCCAGAAGGGCATCATCATCGGCCACCGCGGTGTCGCCATCAAGAAGGTCGGCACGATGGCACGTCGCGACATGGAGCGATTCTTCGAGAAGAAGATCTTCCTCGAGCTCTTTGTCAAGGTAGAGAAGGACTGGCGCAACCGCGACAAGATCCTCCGCGCCTACGGCTACCGCCTCGACTAAGAGCGGTAAGCCTCACCCACCAATCACAGCATCAGATATGAGTCATTTAGTAGCAATAGTAGGGCGCCCCAACGTAGGGAAGTCCACCCTCTTCAACCGCTTGACGCAGACCCGTGGGGCCATCGTCAGCGAAGAGGCAGGTACGACCCGTGACCGCCAGTACGGCAAGGTATCATGGCTCGACCGCGAGTTCTCCATCGTCGACACCGGCGGTTGGGTAGTAGGTAGCGAAGATATCTTCGAAGGCGAGATCAACAAGCAGGTAGAGATCGCTATGGAGGAAGCCGATGTCATCCTCTTCGTCGTCGACGTCGAGAGCGGCATCACCGACCTCGATGATGAGGTCGCTGCCAAGCTCCGCCGCACGAAGAAGCCCGTCCTCCTCGTGGCGAACAAGGCGGACAACTTCGCCCAGCACTATGAGGCAGCTGAGTTCTACAGCTTCGGGCTCGGTGACCCTATGCCTATCTCCGCTGTCAGCGGTAGCGGTACGGGTGACCTCCTCGATGCCATCACGAAGAACCTCCCCGAAGGCGAATACGTCGACGAGACCCTCGATGCTCCACGTATCGCTATCGTCGGCCGACCCAACGCGGGTAAGTCTTCGCTCGTCAATGCCTTCATCGGTGAGGAGCGCAACATCGTCACCAACGTAGCAGGCACCACGCGCGACTCGATCTACACGCACTACACGAAGTTCGGCATGAACTTCTACCTCGTCGATACGGCTGGTATCCGCAAGCGTGGCAAGGTCAACGAAGACCTCGAGTACTACTCGGTCATTCGCTCCATCCGCGCTATCGAGAACTCCGACGTCTGTATCCTTATGCTCGACGCCACCCGCGGTATCGAGAGCCAGGACCTTAATATCTTCTCCCTCATCCAGAAGAATAGCAAGGGACTCATCGTCTGCGTAAATAAGTGGGACCTCGTCGAGGACAAGAGCAATGCCGTCATCAAGACCTTTGAGAACGCTATCCGCGAGCGTCTGGCTCCCTTCACCGACTTCCCCATCATCTTCATCTCGGCCCTGACGAAGCAGCGTATCTTCAAGGTCCTTGAGGAAGTCCAGCAGGTCTACGAGCGTCGCAGCAAGCGCATCCCCACCTCGAAGCTCAACGAAGTTATGCTCCCCATCATCGAGGCCACGCCTCCTCCTGCGACCAAGGGCAAGTACATCAAGATTAAGTACGTCATGCAGCTCCCCACGGCGGTGCCCAGCTTCGCCTTCTTCGCGAACCTCCCCCAGTGGGTCAAGGAGCCTTATCGCCGCTTCCTCGAGAATCAGATCCGTGCGCACTGGGACTTCTCCGGTACGCCCATCAATATCTTCATTCGCGAGAAGTAGCCCGCCCTTCTCCCCCGCCCAACGAAGCGCCCCAGCCGGTAGTCCTGCTACCGACTGGGGCGCTTACTTTTCCCCTCCTCCGCACTTCGCTCCGCAAAGCACTATACGAGGGTGATACGAACCACTACTGGTCACCGCTCCGACCACTACTGGTTCACCCGCGGGCCAATATTGCTCAACAGGAAGACTCCCCTAATAGAGCATGGTCTCGAGTAGTTGCACTGAAGCAATAAGGCTATGTTCTCCTTGTCAAAGCGATAGAGCAATTAGCTTATCTAGCTCTCGTTTCGCTTCGCCTATTCTTGCTATATCTAAGGGGACACCTACTAGGTACACGTTGGTGGTGGCTCTCGTTAAGGGATTCGAAATCTGTTGCCGCTGACAAACAAAGACTTCTGCTGGATAGACTAAGACCACCTGTTTATTCTCCGCTGTCCCAAATGAACTATACGCCAAGACCTGGTGCAAATCACGCCTAAAAGATTCCTTCAAACCATCACTTATCGTACCCCGATTGAGCATATGGCTTTTATACTTCGCATCGATGATAAGCTGATTATCTTCTCTCTGCAGCACGATATCAGGCTCGAGATAGCGAAGCGCCCAAGCTGGAGCTCGCCCCAATATCGAATAACGAGGGTTACATACGAGTGAGCAACTTCTCTTCTGTGCTACCTCTCTAAAAAGATGCTGCACGTAGTGCTCGAAAAGAATAGCATAGTCTACTCTCCAAGGACGCCTACGTGTACTCTGATGTTGGAGGATAACATTTGCCAAACGCTTAGCCTCTCTGATAGTCAGAGGGTCGGAGGCATGCTCGACGAATCGGTCACACACCCTGGGTTTAGGCACATTGCCATAAAGAGAACTCAAGCGTATTGTTTTACTGAGGTATCTAGATCTGACAGCAATAGGTGTTTGTATTTTCTGGACTTCTGATATAGCCGAAAGAAGCACAGTGACCAGCTGCCTAAACTCTAAATGATTTTTCGACAGTCGACTCTCTCGAGTGGGGTACTTCAGTGACATCTCTGGCGCAAAACTCCTCTGGGCATATACATCCCACCGAGTACCGCTAGTAGGCAAATCGCGCTCACGCTCTATTACCTCAAACTTACACCACTGTGCCTTCTCTACTCTTTGCCAGAAGTCAATGAATCTGCAACACTCAAAATAGAAAGGAGGCTCTACGGAGGAGTCTTGGATGTCAGGTAGACTTGAATTATATTCAGGCAACAAACTATCTTGCACCGTGGTCAGAAGCCCTGATATATCTTCTCCAAATCTTCCGCGGACAGTTAATTCGGCATAAGGCTTACCGTTCTTGGGTGATAATAAGGGGATTGTACCCGCATAATTAGACGTACTTATCAGTAAACGAGTTGCATTAAACGAAGCGTCAATATCTGCCCGGACACCGATAAAATCAAACGCCTCTTTATTCAAAGCGATAAAGTGCCTGAGGACATTTGCACCATAGCGCTTGTCACATTTCCATACAGAGTTCAACTCTTCATATGGAATTGAGGTATCCTCGAGCGTATAAAGATTCACCATAACCACCTGGCCCAGTAGACTACTCGTATAAGTACACCCCAGCCTCAGTATAGAATAGATGAGCGAAGCTATCTGCAGCCTTCTGCAAGAGCCCTTCAGCCAAATACTCCTTGATCAATGGCATCAGCTCATAAATCAGTCTCATTTTCATAAGCTGCTTATTGTCTTTGGCGTCTGTTAGGAAGTAGCTCGGCCCAGGCTGAAGGTTGAGTTCTTCATCTGAAGCATACCTTTCGAAAATATCACAGAACTCACGGAATAGGTCTTTATGAAACGTCTGCCCGTCCTTCGGCTCTATAACCTGTGGCCGTATGGTATACCATGCAAACCGACGTCGAAGAGCAAAGTCCACCACAGCAAGGCTTCTATCCGCGGTATTCATGGTAGCGATAACGTCTAGGTTATCGGGCAGCTTAGACAAACTAAGAGTACCGACCTGTAATGGTATATTTCTTTCTCCTACGTGGTTTTCAAACAGGAAGAATATCGGCCCTAAGACATTAGCCAAATTCGCTCTGTTTATTTCATCTATGATCAGCAAAACACGACCACCAGCCTCCCTCACTTTATCTGCAGCCTGGATTGCCTCGATCAATTTACCATCATAAGCTTCATACTTCAATTGGTCAGAAGACAGAACAGGTCGAATCCCTCCTACGAAATCAGTGTAGGAAGTCTCCGCATGGAACTGGATTAAGTGGGTTTCTTGATAGTCCTGGGATACCTTTAGTGCATTGTAGGTTTTACCCGTACCTGGTGCTCCCTGCAACACAACAAATCGCTTAAATCTCAGGAGATCACGGATATCCCGATCTATATCAACTGGCAACTGAGTACCAATGAGGCGATTTATAGCCTGCTTCTGATTTTCGCGTTGGGTAGCATCTCCCCATCCTCTGAGCTGAGCATACTGAGCCAACCAAGCTGAGATTATGGGGAATCCACATTCAGAGGTTAGATCTATAACACTGGCAGCTAAAATACACTTCCCATACAGCTTTACAGCCTCCTCAAGATCAGCAAGATCACCCTTTAGTGCCTTTCGTAATTCTGGAATTGCTGACTCTATATTGGTGAAGTCATTCTTAAAGAAATAGCTCCCATCAGCAGTAGTCAACCTTTTATAAAGCCGCCTAAGGGATGGGGTGGACGCAAGGTCATAGTCTCTCTGAAAGCCAGCAGACCCGACGACTATAGCGACTATACAGGATCGTCCTTCCTCCTGTGGAAAGATGACAAAAGACACGTCATAGTAAATCCCTGAGGAAGCTTCTTCTGGTCTTATATAGCCAAAATAAGCACCTCCCTTTTTAAAACTCTCCGACGTAATATTGGAGCGAACTATGGCATTCCCATCCTTAAGGCCAAACTCAACAGCGACCTTCTTCACATCCTTTTCTAGCGTCTGTGCTTTCATATTTATATTGTTAGTGACTTATACTTCTGACATTAAACGATTCATCGCAACCTACTTTTCCTACCGCCTCCCTTCAACTTGAATAGAATCAAGGGGCGCAAAGGAAGAGTCTTCAAAAACTCTTGTCATCAGCTATCTCTTAGCTCACATCCTTTGAAGTAGTTCAAAATTAATCATTTTACAATCAGGTGAATGCAGACAGATGCAACAGAGATATCGTGGATCCGGAGAGTTATCTTATACAATTCTAATACGACAAAATCAAAGACAAGGAAAGAGGAAGTGCAAAGATGGTGCTCTAGGGAGGCGCAGGCAGACGAAGCGGGAGTTTGTGTATTCGCCAAAGTATTAGTAATTTTGCGCACTGATTAGAGTGTATGTGGCACTCTCCCAACGATAGAAAGTATAACAACAAAATAGATAAGTAAGACATTATGATCGTAGTTCCAGTAAAAGAGGGCGAAAACATCGAGAAGGCTCTGAGAAGATTCAAGAGAAAGTTTGAGAAGACCGGTGCTGTGCGCGCACTTCGTGCCCGTCAGGCCTTCATCAAGCCCTCTGTAGCTCGACGCAAGAAGATGGAGAAGGCCATCTACGTCAAGCAGCTCCAGCAGGCCGAAGAGCAGTAGTAGAGACTCCGTCTCCCTCCCTTCGCTGACAGTGCTCGCACGAGCGAAGGCGATCATCCCGCCCTCGATTACGAGGCTACTCCATACCCCATCACGCACCGCTCTGAGCGGACGTCAAGAGGTATCCCAATGATTTACGCACCGCTGATATCCCCACTCTGAGGGTATCAGCGGTGTCGCTTTATCCCCCTGTGCTATGGGGCGCACGACCCCACGTATATCCTATATCCCAATAGAGCCTCCTCAATGAGCCTTCACGAAACCCTCCAGCATCGCCGCGCCATACGCTACTACGACCCAGAGAAGCCTCTGGACAGCGCCCGCGTCGAGGAATGCCTACGCCAGGCGACACTCGCCCCGACGAGCTCGAATATGCAGCTCTACCGCTGCTACCATATCACCGGCCCTACCGTCATCGCTGCGCTCACCCCGGCTTGTCTCGGGCAGAGCACCATCAGCACGGCAAAGGAAGTCGTCGTCTTCGCCATCACCCCCTCCCGCTGGCGTGAGCGTGTGGATTACCTCTTCCCACGCATCATAGAGGATGTCCACAAGCACCAGCCCGAAGAGAAGTGGGCAAAGTACGAAGCTATGCAGCGTGAATATATGACCAAGGTAGTCCCCTTCCTCTACAGCCGTGGGTGCAAGGTCTGGGGCTGGGCGCGCCATCTGGTGATGAACGCCATCGCACTCTTCCGCCCCATGATGCGTCGGGGTACCGAGGGCGATATGAAGACCGTCCTGCATAAGAGCTGTGCCCTCGTAGCGCAGACCTTCATGCTCGCTATGAGCGAGGCTGGCTACGACACTTGCCCTGTCGAGGGCTTCGATGCCCGCCGTGTGCGCAAGGCGCTGGGTCTACCCTCCTCCGTCGAGCCTTCGCTCATCGTCTCCTGTGGTATTCGTGATGAGAAGCGCGCCTTGGGCGACCGCATCCGCGTGCCCTTCGAGAGCGTCTACGAGCGCATCGGGAAGTAAGACCGCCCCGCCCATACGTGCGCCCCATCCCTCCCCATAGTGGAGAGACGGGGCGCACGCTGTGTATAAGTAGTGGATAAGGCGGGGGAAACCCACCTTCACATACCGATTACCCGTGGGTAAATGCGTATCTTTACACCATATTATATAGCTACAGCCTCCTCTATGACCAGACGATTACGTGCCCTCTTGGGCCTTGGCATCGGCCTTCTTACGACCCTTGCGCTACCCGCACAGCGCAAGCAGATCGTTCGCCCTCAGTATCCTCGCCTCTCGCAGCGCGTGAATACGCTCATCGGTACCGACTGGGTGGGCAATGTCTACCCTGGCGCCTCAGCCCCCTTCGGCATGGTGCAGCTCAGCCCCGACAACGGGCGTGCTGGCTGGGACTATATCGCTGGCTACTTCTACCCCGACAGCACGATCGCAGGCTTCAGCCACACGCACCTGAGTGGCACGGGAGCAGGCGACCTCTACGATATCTCCTTCCTCCCCGTCACCCTTCCTGCGCTGGACGACCGTCTCACCCGCAAGCCTCAGGGAGGTAAGACGGGAGAGGAGCAAGCACCTATCGGCATACACGCACGCTTCTCGCACGCTACCGAGGTGGCGAAGGCCGGCTACTATGCCGTGACACTCGAGCCCTATGACATCCGTGTCGAGCTGACCGCCACCGACCGCGTGGGCGTACAGCGCTACACCTTCCAGAAGGATGCCGACTCGGTCTGCATCATCCTCAATCTGGACAAGGCGATGAACTGGGACAGCCTCGTCCATAGCGATGCTGAAGCCATCTCGCCCACACAGATCACGGGCTTCCGCTACTCCGACGGCTGGGCTCGCAATCAGGAGGTCTACTTCGCTACGAAGCTCTCTCGCCCTGCCACCCGAATCGAGCGCACAGCCATCCCATACACCCTTGACACGGGGCAAGAATGCAAGTCCGTCAGATATGGCATCATCCTCCGCCTCTACTACAATAAGGTACGCGCTGGCGAAAGCATCACCCTCTGCACCGCTCTCTCTGGTGTAAGCAAAGCAGGCGCGCTGAAGAACCTGCAGGCCGAAGCCTCTCATACAGACTTCAACCGCTACCGCCAGGCAGCCACGAGCCGCTGGGACAAGCGTCTTGCACAGATCCGTCTCTCACCGGACACACCCGATAGCCTGCAGACGACCTTCTACACGGCACTCTATCGCGCGCAGATCTGCCCCACACTCTATAGCGACGTCGACGGCCGCTACCTCGGCGCTGACCGTGAGATCCATCAGCGTGCAGGTGGCACCTACAGCACCTTCTCACTGTGGGATACCTACCGTGCAGCCCACCCACTCTACTCCATCCTTCAGCCCAACCTCCAGCGTGACTTCGTGCAGTCACTCATCGACTTCGGTGAGCAGAACGAGGGTCACCTCCCCGTGTGGAATATGTTCGCCTCCGAGACCGACATGATGATCGGCTACCACTCCGTACCCGTCATCGTCGAGGCCGTCCTGCGCGGGATCTACGTCCCCAAGGACAAGGCGAAGCTCCTCCACCTCCTCCGCACGACGGCTGAGCGCAAGAGCTACCGCGGGCTGGACGACTACCGCAAGAAGGGCTACGTGGCGAGCGACCGCGAGGACGAGAGCGTCTCGAAGACCCTCGAGTACGCCTACGATGATGATGCTATCGCACGCTATGCCGCCTGGATGGGTGACCGCGAAGTGGAGAAGATCTACCGCGAGCGCGCCCGCTCCTATCGTCACCTCTGGGATGAGAAGACGGGCTTCTTCCGCCCCCGCAAGAGCAATGGCGAGCTGGATAGCGTCTTCGATCCCTTCGCCTACACCAAGCCCTTTACCGAGAGTAATGCTTACCACTACCTCTTCAGCGTACAGCACGATATCGATGGGCTGACGAAGCTCATGCAGGGTAAGCTCGGTGAGCGCCTTGATGAGTTCTTCTCATCCGAGACCCCCAGCCACATCGAGCTACCTATCTTCTCTACGGGGATGATCGGTCAGTATGCTCACGGCAACGAGCCTGGGCACCACGTCATCTTCCTCTACAATGCGGCCCGCCAGCCTTGGAAGACTACAGACCTCACACACCGCGTACTCAAGCAGCTCTACACCGACAAGCCCGCTGGGCTCTGTGGCAACGAAGACTGCGGTCAGATGTCCGCCTGGTATGTCTTCGCCTCGCTCGGCTTCTACCCCGTCGATCCCTTGAGCGGGCGCTACGAACTCGTCACGCCCCTCTTCCGTGAGAGTACGATCAGCCTGCCCAACGGCCGTACGCTCCGCCTCTCGGCTCCCGAGCTGAGCGAGAAGAAGCGCTACATCAAGCGTGTCACCATCAACGGCCGTGAGCTCCGCAAGTCCTACATCACCTACGATGACGTGATGCAGGGCGGCGAGATCCGCTTCACCCTCACCGATCAGCCGGGTAGCGTCTGGTATGAATAGTTCGGACACTAAGCGAAGCCATCTCGGGGCGCTCATCGCAGCCCTCAGCCTCTTCACACGCCTCCCCTTCTGGCGTCTACGGGAGCTTACTAAGGCCGACTATGAGGACGCCCTCAGCTGGTGGCCCGTGGCGGGACTGGTGACGGCGACGACTCTGGCGGGGAGCTTCTACCTCTACTCACTCGTACTACCCTCGGTGGGAGCAGCGCTGGCCTTAGCCCTCGGCACGCGCCTACTCCTCACGGGCGCCTTCCACGAAGACGGCCTCGGAGACTTCTTCGACGGCTTCGGCGGCGGAAGGGAGCGCAGTCAGATCCTCGCGATCATGAAGGATAGCCACGTGGGAAGCTATGCCGTCCTCGGGCTCCTCCTCTACTACCTCACCTACTGGGCGCTGGGCACGTCACTCCCCGCAGGCTGGATCCCTGCCGTGCTCTTCGCCTCGGACATCACGGGGAAGGTCACCTCGCTCCTGCAGGTGCAGTTCCTCCCCTACGCTCGTCGTGAAGAGGATAGTAAGATCGGGGTCACCTACCGCAAGGCACGTCCCTTGGCGATCTACGCAGCGCTGGCGATCTTCCTCACGGCGCAGTGGTGGGCACTGCGTCCTATCGAGGCCACACCTATCGGCGGGAGCGAACTGACGCACTTCGTACCGCTCTCCATCTTCCTCCCCATCCTCGTCGGTGGTGGGCTCATCGCCTACCTGCGTAAGCGTATCGATGGCTACACGGGCGACACCTGCGGAGCACTATGCCTCCTCTCAGAGCTGGCGACGCTCACGGGCTTCGCCATCCTCTACCGCCTCGGCTTAGGCGTCTAAGCCACGATCCGACCTACTACCATGCGCCTGCACTTCATCCGCCACACCCGCCCCGACATCGCACGCGGTGTCTGCTACGGGCAGAGTGATATCCCGCTGGCAGCATCCTTCGCCGAGGAGGCGGAGGACGTCAGAGCACGGCTCACTGAGCGGCTCGAAGGGCGCACACCTACCCGCATCTATAGCAGTCCGCTCTCCCGCTGTCGCCGCCTCTGTGAGGCGCTGGGCTACGAAGCCCCCATCCTCGATGCACGGCTCTTGGAGCTGAACTTCGGGGAGTGGGAGCTGCAGCGCTTCGACGAGATCACCGACCCACGCCTCCAGCTCTGGTACGACGACTACCTCCACGTGGCACCCACGGGGGGCGAGTCCTTCACCGAGCAGGCAGCACGCGTAGCGGACTTCATCGAAGAGCTACGAGATGAACTCGCACAAAACGAGGACTCCTCCGCATGTGAAGTCTTAGTCTTCACACACGGAGGAGTCCTCCTGTCTGCTGGGCTCTGGGCTGGCTGGTATCCCCTCGAGGAGGCCTTCAGCCACCAAAGTCCCTATGGTGCGATCTGTACACTGGAGCTCTGAGCCTTAGTCTTCGCTGAGGAAGGCACTCACGATCGAGTAGAACTCCCCGTAGCAGCGCTCCAGATCATCGTTGGTCAGCACACGGTCGAAGAGCGGCGCATACGTCAGCTCGTGAGCGGCCTTCGCCACACGCTCCTCGATGACCTCGGGGCTATCCGTAGAGCGCCCGACGAGGCGACGACGGAGCTCCTCGATCGAGGGCGGCTCGATGAAGATGCTCAGGGCTTCGTGCCCATATCCCTTCTTGATATTCAGCCCACCGACGCAGTCGACGTCGAAGATCACGCGGTCACCCGCAGCGATACGGCGGTCGACCTCGGAGCGGAGCGTACCGTAGTAGCGTCCAGGGTAGACCTCTTCGTGCTCGAGGAAGTCGCCACGCTCGATGCCGGCCTTAAACTCCTCGGGAGAGAAGAAGTAATACTCCACGCCATGCTGCTCCTGCCCACGGGGGGGGCGGCTCGTAGCCGAGACGGAGAAGCCGAGATGCAGCTCAGGATGCTCAGCGAGTAGACGATTGATGAGCGTACTCTTCCCCGTACCCGAGGGGGCGGAGATGATGATTAGCTTTCCCATAGATTACAATAGAAGCAAGAGGCCGGGGACGGGGAATTAATCCTCGTCCTCGTCTTCGTCCTTAGCGGCCTTCTTCTTGCGCTTGTCCTTGGGCTTGCCTTCGTTGCGCAGGGCTTCCTTGACCTTCTCCGTCAGCTCATCGAGGAGCTCGGGGTTGTCGGCGAGCGTCTGCTTAGCATTCTCCTTACCCTGACCGAGCTTCGTAGCTCCGTAGCTGTACCACGAGCCACTCTTCTTGATGAAGTCTTCGCTCTCTGCGATGTCGATGATCTCACCGAGGCGGGAGATACCCTGACCGTAGAGGATCTCGAAGTTAGCGACGCGGAAGGGAGGTGCCACCTTGTTCTTGACGACCTTCACGCGGGTATTGTTCCCGATGACCTCGTCGCCATCCTTGAGCTGGCCGATACGACGGATGTCCAGACGCACGGAGGCGTAGAACTTCAGGGCGTTACCACCCGTAGTCGTTTCGGAGGGGCCGTAGGAATTCCCACCGATCTTCTCACGGAGCTGGTTGATGAAGATACAGGCGGTATTGGACTTGCTGATAGCCCCCGTGATCTTACGCAGGGCCTGCGACATGAGGCGGGCCTGCAGACCTACCTTCGTCTCACCCATATCGCCCTCGATCTCCTGCTTAGGCACGAGTGCTGCGACGGAGTCGATGATAACCAGGTCGACGGCACCAGAGCGGATGACCTGCTCGGCGATGTCGAGTGCCTGCTCCCCGTTGTCGGGCTGAGAGATATAGAGGCTGTCCATATCGACGCCCAGCGCTTCGGCATAGGAGGGGTCGAAGGCGTGCTCGGCGTCGATGATGATCGCCTTACCGCCCTGCTTCTGCACCTCTGCGATAGCGTGGATAGCCAGCGTCGTCTTACCCGAAGACTCGGGGCCGTAGATCTCGATGATACGACCGCGGGGATAGCCGCCTACGCCGAGAGCGTGGTCGAGGTTGATCGAGCCGGTGGGGATGACGTTGACGTCGGTCGTGGGGCGGGCAGCCATGTTCATGACCGCACCCTTGCCGTAGGTCTTCTCGATCTTACCGAGGACGGTCTCGAGGGTCTTCAGCTTGGCCTCATCCTGGGCCTGCTTCTCTTTATCCTTAGCGCTCTTGGAGAGCTTTACTTCTTCACTCATGTGGAGGTTGTCTATTTATATGTAGGCTCGGGGGAGAGCCTGTGATTAATCTTCGTGGAGGATCTGCTGGGCGTGGTCCTTCGTATTGACGGCCTTGCCACGGATGATGCGCTCGATACGGCCATCGGTGCCGATGACGAAGGTCGTGCGCTCGGTACCCATGTACTTGCGGCCGTACATACTCTTCTCGATCCAAGTGCCGAAGAGTTCATTGAGGCGCACATCGGTGTCGGCGATGAGGCGGAAGGGCAGCTCGTACTTCGTGCGGAAGCCCACGTGGCTCTTCGCCGAGTCACGGCTCACCCCGATGATCTCGTAGCCAGCGGCGCGGAGCTCGCTGTAGCCGTCACGCAGGCTACATGCCTGAGCCGTGCAGCCCGAGGTATTGTCCTTGGGGTAGAAGTAGAGGACGATCTTACGCCCAGGGTAGTCCGAGAGGCGCACCTCCTGCCCTGCTTCGTCCAAGCCTAAGAGGTCGGGGACAAGATCCCCCAATGTCAGTGCCATAAGCAGCGTATCTAATAAAGTATCTAAGTATCGTTTGCGGGAAATGGGAGGCTTCGCAAGGCGAGCAATCTCCCTAATACAAAAATACGCATTTGCCCTGAAAGGGCAGGCATCAGAAGCACATCGCCGGGAGTCACTCTGAGGGGAGAGGCGCCACAGCCCCCTATGGAATCGTGATGTACGCCTAAATGAGCCTGTTGCCGAGAGTCCTGCACGCTATTTATTGTGCTAAGGCATCGCACCCCCAACCTCACGATATCCCTCTCCAAAGTGATACGCAAGCCCTTCGCCTTATCGCGAGTATTCCTCTTATCCAACAGAGGGAAAAAGTATCCTTCTCGCGAAGGAAAAAGCGTCTTCCCGTAGTGGTATTCTTCTATCTACGCACGTAGTCTTAAAGGCCAGGCACGTAAATCTAAATATCCACGCACGTAGATATTAGATCCACGTGCGTAGCCCAAACTTATCTGCCACTCCTCCACAACTTTTATCCATACGCGGAGCAGCAATTGAACCACAAGAATATTATATTATCTTTGCAACGTTAAATATCTAAAACATATACACGCGTATGAAGAAATTCTCTACTCTCTTGCTGAGCCTCGCCCTGGGAAGCACCCTCGCGGCTCAAACCCCTAAGTTCACTCCCGAGCGTGGCGCTCTCCTCGACGGGAAGACCATCGTCAAGGCTAACATCACCAGCCCCATCTTCAAGAACTACAGCTTCGCTGCTGAGCGCATCCTCACGAAGGGTCTCAGCCTCCAGCTCGGCATCGCTACGATGCCTAAGGGTGCCCTGCCCTTCTCCTCGTCGTTCGAGAATCACATCGGCCACGATGTCTCTATGAGCAGCGTAAAGCTCCAGTCCTTCTACGTCACGCCTGAGCTGCGCTGGTACACGGGCGGTGGCTACGGTCACGGCTTCTACCTGATGGCTTACTACCGCTATCAGAACTATAAGCTCTCTGGCTACACGCTCAATATGGACGTGCGCGAAGGCGCTTCTTCGACTGACAAGCCCGTTGCTCTTGACCTCACGGGCGACTTCAAGACGAATAGCTTCGGCTTCGGTCTCGGTGCTCAGTGGCTCTTCGGTCGCAATAAGAACATCGTCCTCGACTGGAACATCCTCGGCGTGCACGCTGGTAAGGGTAAGCTGACCCTCGCGGGTGACTACTCTGCTACGAACCTCACCGACAAGGAAATCGAAGACCTGCAGAAGCAGATCAGCGAGAACGTCAGCGACCTGCCCACCATCAAGCTCGTCGGTCAGGATGTCAACGTAGACAAGGCCTCTAAGAAGGTCTCTATCGACAACGTCTCCACCCCCTGGGCTTGGCTTCGTGCCTCTGTCTCTCTCGGCTTCCGCTTCTAAGCCCCCGAGGAGATAGCTCCTATTAAATAGCGATCCCCCGCAGTGACATCCGTGTCGCTGCGGGGGATCGCTTTTGTATGGCCTACGAAGGAGCTACTGCTTCTTCTGCTTTGACTTGATCTGTAGGATCCAGCGTGTGAGGAGACTTGCCGAGGCCTCGATATAGGGATCGACCTCTGCCCCGCGGGCGATCTCATCCTTGAGGACGACATCAGGCGTGATGCCCTGCTCGATATCAGCGCCGTCGGCATCGTAGGTGCGGGACGAAGAGAAGCGCACCGCCCAGCCATTAGGTAGCTCGGAGGACATCGGTAGGCCACCGCCACCGCCCGTCTTCACTCCGACGATCTTGACCTGTGGGAGGCCCTTCATACGGAGCGTGAAGTCATTGGCGGCGCTGTACACCCCTTGGTTCACGAGGACGACGACGGGCTTGAGCCAGATCGTGCCCGCCTGCAGGGTATCGAGGTAGAAGGGAGTGCGACGCGAGAAGGCATCGTGTGCAGGTCCCGTCTTGTGCGAGATATAGCCGACGAGCTTGCGCTCACGGATGAAGTGCTGCGCCAGCATATCGGAGGTCGTGACTTGACCGCCCCCATTATTGCGCAGGTCGAGGATGAGGCCGTTGCACGCCTTGAGGCGGTTGAGCACGGCGTTCACATTGCTACTTGAGATCGCCGAGGAGAACGAAGCCACACGGACGTAGCCGATAGGCTCAGCACGGCGCACGCCCTTCGGGTAATCCAGCGACTTGTAGGCCAGCCCACCAGCGATATGGTAGTCATCGCCGAGGTAGCTCTCGATGAGCGTCTCATCATAGGAGCGAGGGCCTTCGCTTCGCCACTGCCAGTAGCGCCCGTAGTCGAAGGTGGAGATCAGATTGACGTGCCCGTCACGTAGCTCAGCAAGAAGCTGGCTCATCACGAGGAAGAGCGAGTCGGTCGTCATCGTGGGGCGCAGGTCACGGCGGTGCTTGTGGTAGAGGTCGCGCCAGGTGGTGCCTTGAGGGAGCTTGAGGTCGAAGTAGCAATAGCCACGGTCGAGGATCTCCCAGAGGCGGTCATAGTTGGCATACGGATCCGCCGTGTACTCGCGCTCGGTGGTACAGCACGCGAGCGAGAGGAGGAGGCCAAGCGCGGCGAGGAGCTTAGTGAGGTGCTTCATATCAGAAGGGCACAAGGGTCGAGTGATCATCGGCAGCACGACGCCCCTCGAGCGGAAGGATCTTCGTCGTCACCCCGATGAGGAGGCTGTGCTGATGGCGGTAGGCGGAGAGGTGATTCAGCTCCGTGCGGCGATAGTCCCAGCGGTAGCCTACCGAGAGCGTGAAGTAGTCGAGCACAGGGACATCTACGCTGGTGAGGACGAAGCCCGTGAGAGCCTTCAGCGGGTGCGTCAGGTAGATACGGCGCGAGGGCTGGCCGAAGTAATAGAGCTCGTAGAGCGTCTCACCGAACTCCTGTGAGAAAGCAAAGCCCAAGAGATCGGTATGAGCGTAAGCCTTGAGAAGGAGCGGGAGGCGTGCGGGGCCAAAGCGAAGCGAGTAGAGTGCCGAGGGGCCTACCGAGAGCGCCATATCCAGCGTACCAGGATTGTTCCCATTGCGGGAGCTATACATACCACCAGCGAGACCGACGACGCTACCACCGATAGCGAGACGCCCCCAGCTGCCGTCGCTGATGTGGCGCAGACGCCCCCAGTCATAGCGCGCGGTGAGGCTGTAGATAGAGCCGTTGCCAGCGGGATTCTTCGTCGAGGCAAGGTCGACATTCAGCACCGTGTGTCGTAGCCAGCGGGGGTCGGTCGTACGGGGCGTGTAGCCGAAGAGGCTTCCTCGTGCGACACGCTGCTCTGGCAGGGAGCGGTAGCCCAGGCGGGTATGCTCCGAGGTGTAGCTGTAGACCTCCCCGCCGTAGTTGAGCGGTGTGAGGTAGGTATGCCCAAGACGCATCCCCCCGATGCCGAAGTACTGGCTGCGGTAGGTGATGTTGCTCTGGCGGGTCTGTGGCTCTGGTATCGAGAAGAGGCTACGCGCCTCTGAGCCTGCCCCGAGGCTATCCACTGCACTCTGAGCTCTCAGCGGAGCCGAGAGGAGCGCCAGTGCGAGGGCCATGAGGGGCAGAGCAAGGGGCTTATTCATAATGGGAAGGGGGCTTATTCGTTCGAGCTATCCTCGGTCTGTCCCGCGAAGAGGTCGGCTTCTTCTTCCTCAGTCTCCGCCATAGACTCGTCGTGCTCCGACTCGAAGACGGGGGATTCCTTCAGCGGAGGAAGCTCCTCGACTTGGTCGATGAGGTACGGAGCGATGCGCTTACCACGGGCGCGGATGCTCTTAACGAGAGCAAATTCCTCGACATCGATCTCGGTCGTGCGCAGCTCGCCACCCTTCTCCTGACGCCCGATGAGGAGGCGTGGGTAGTAGGTGTCGGTCAGGAGCAGCAGCTCGTTCTTGGGATTCTCCCCGAGGATATTCTCACGCTTCTGATCTTCCTCGATGCTGAAGCGCTTGATGTAATGGTACTTCTGATCGGCATCGTAGTAGACGGCCGTCCAGATCTTGCGGGGATCATTCTTCTCGATGCGCAGGAGGTTCTCCTCGATATGGATGGAGTCGCTGAAGTCGGAGGTATAGCATTCGCCCGACTTGAGGATGACGAGGATGCGATCACGGGCGTGGAAGGAGCCGAGGTACTGGCCCTGCTCGTTGTAGTTCAGGCGCAGGACATCGCGGTCGAACCATACGTCACGACCACCGAGCGTCGAGAAGCCCTTACTCAGGAGCGATACCGAGTGCACCTCTGCCTTCGTCACTAAGAGCCCGACGGAGCTACGCGACTTGATGGGGATATCGGAGAAGTCCTTCTCGAACTGGAAGAGGCGCTGGCGGGCATTGCGGATCTTGAGCTTGACGGCGACCTTCTCCGCCTCACCATTGCCGTTAGCAGAGAAGTAGAGCACGCGTGAGCCTTCCTTGCCACGCGTCAGGTCGTAGACGCGGTCACGGATGACCGAGAGCACATTGAAGCGCTTAGCGTAGACTGAGCCGACCTTGCCATCGCGGTAGATGACGTTGTAGATCGTGCGCTCGTCATTGCGCTGATAGCGGTTGATATAGATGACCTCCTCGTTGCCGTAGAACTTCTTATCCTCGACCTTGCCGACGAAGTACTTGCCGGAGCGGAAGAAGATGATGACCTCGTCGAGGCTCGAGCAGTTGCACACGAACTCAGCATCCTTCAGAGCTGTACCGAAGAAACCCTCCTCGCGGTTGATGTAGAGCTTGGCATCCAGCTCGGCCACCTTCGTGACCTCGATAGTGCCGAAGTTCGTGATCTTCGTGCGGCGTGGGAAGGCTGCCCCGTAGCGCTGGATGAGATGCTGGTACCAGCGGATAGTGTAATCGGTGAGGTGTGCGATGTCGTGACGGAGCTGAGCCATATCCTGCTCGATCTGCAGGAGTGCAGCCTCGTGCTTGGGGAGATTGAAGCGCAGGATACGTGCCATACGTAGCTCCAGCAGGCGGCGCAGGTCATCCGTCGTCACTGGGCGGAGGAAGCGATCGGCGAAGGGCTCGATGCGCTTAGCGATATGTGCGAGAGCCGTGGCTTCGTCGGCAGCTTCTTCGAAGGCCTTATCCTTATAGATGCGCTCCTCAATGAAGATACGCTCGAGCGAAGCACCGAGGTACTGCTCTTCCTTCTCCGAGAGGAGGATCTTCAGCTCTTCGCCGAAGAGGAACTTCGTGCGCTCTACGCTGTAGCGCAGGAGCTCGCTGACGGTCGTGAAGAGAGGCTTCTCCTCGTAGATGACGCAGCAGTTGGGTGAGATGCTGACCTCGCAGTCAGTGAAGGCATAGAGGGCATCGATGGCCTTGTCTGACGACACACCAGCTGCGAGCGTCAGGCGGATATCCGTCGTGGCTGCCGTCATATCGTCGACACGGCGGATGCGGATCTTCCCTTTCTCTACGGCCTTGAGGATGGACTCGATGAGCGTCGTCGTGGTCTTCCCCGCAGGGAGCTCGGAGATGCTCAGCGTCTTGGAGTCGATCTTATCGATCTTCGCTCGGGACTTGAGGCTACCACCACGCTCGCCGTCATTGTAGCGGGAGACGTCGATGAGCCCCCCCGTGGGGAAGTCAGGATAGAGCGTGAACTCCTCGCCGCGCAGGTAGGCACAAGCTGCCTCTGCCAGCTCGACAAAGTTGTGCGAAAGAATCTTGGAGGACAGTCCGACAGCGATACCCTCAGCACCCTGCGCCAAGAGCAGTGGGAACTTCACGGGGAGTGCTACGGGTTCATCGGTCGTGCCGTCGTAGGTCTTCTTCCACGGGGTGACGCGGTCACTGTAGACAGCTTCGTGAGCGAAAGCCGAGAGCTTCGCCTCGATATATCGGCCTGCAGCAGCGGGGTCACCAGTGAGGATATTCCCCCAGTTCCCCTGCGTATCAATGAGGAAGCCCTTCTGTCCGAGCTGGACGAGGGCGTCATTGATCGAGGCGTCACCGTGGGGGTGGTACTTCATCGTCTCCCCGACGATGTTAGCTACCTTGATGAGCTTGCCGCTATCCATCCGCTTGAGGTTGTAGAGGATACGGCGCTGTACGGGCTTGAGCCCGTCATCGATATGGGGTACAGCACGCTCGAGGATGACGTAGGAGGCGTAGTCGAGGAACCATGTCTGGTACATCTTCGACAGGTTGCTCAGCTCCGGGCGGTAAGGCAAGCCCTCTGCCGGCTGGTAGGCGGGGGGCTCTTCGTCCTCAATGATATCGGGCGTCACCTCGGGGATCTTCTCCTCTTCGTCGTCGTGCTCTATATTCATACGCTGTCTATATCAGTATTATACGCTAGCAAAGATACGGAATTACCCGCTTCTTTCCTTGGGAAGCGCCCGCATAGACCCGTCTTCTATCCAGATCTCACCCACCCAGCGAAAAGCCATCGCCCCCGCCTCTTCGTTCGAGAGAGGCGGGGGCGATGTGCTATGAGAGAGGGGACGGGCTACCAGCTATTAGCTGAGGAGTAGCCGTGCTTGTCCCACTTGACGTCGTGCAGGAGCGAGCTCTTCACGCCGATAGAGATGCTGTAGCTGCGGTAGGGGCCGAAGGGGATCGCGTTGGCAGTGAGGCTCCAGCAGTGGAGGTCGCGGCTAATCCCGATGGTCATATTTGCGATGCGCTTGGCGATGAAGTCGTAGCTGGCGTTGACGTTGAAGGACCAATTCTTCGTAGGCTGGATGCTACCCGAGAACATCAAACTGTGCATCAGCCCGTAGTTGTACTCATCGCGGCGGGGGTCGAAGGTCGTGCGCTGGAGGTTCACCCCATAGCTAAGCGAGAGGCTCCAGGGGATGCTGACCTTGAGGTAGCCATCTTCGTCGTACTCACCTTCGCTGTCGTTGGTGTCGAAGAGGCTCTTATTCTTCTGCCCCTTGGCAGCCATATCCGCCAGCGACGTATCACGCCCGTCGGCAGGAGCACCAGCGAGGTTGGGATCTTCGCCCTCAGGCTTGTCCTTATCCTTGGGCTTCTTATCCTTCTTCCCTGAGAAGAACTCACGCAGCTTGCGGAAGGTATCGTTGCTCAGCGTGTAGCTGAAGGAGGTACCCGTACCACGGAGGCTACCGAAGCCCTTGCCGTTGAAGATACGGAGCTTATTCACGCGGTACTCGCTGACACGCCCCGTCGCAGCGTCCGTAGTGTGCCCGTACATATAGGGGTCGAAGGCACCACTGAGTGAGAGCTGGAGTGAGGGCGAGAAGCGCAGCGTGATGCTGGCGTTGATATCGGCGAGCTGGAAGGAGTCAGCAGCGAGGTTATAGCTCGAGCTCAGCGAGAGGTTGTCGATGAGGCTGATCTTCTTCGTGGTCTCGGTGCTGTCGGTCTTCGTGCGCACCTTCATCTCGAGGTTGTTGTCGATACCGAAGTTGATCGCTGCAGTCTTCCCACGCCCAGGCATACCGAAGATATGACCATCGCCGAAGCGAGCATATTCCTCCGAGTGGGCGACACCGGCATTGTCGATGTACTGTAGGCGGTCGTAGTAGCCCCACATCTTGTCGCCGAAGTCTGGCGTGTAGCTGATACCGACACGTGGCGTGATGCGGTGACGGATCATCTGCACCTTATCACCGAAGATCTTCCACGGCTGGAAGAAGCCGTAGAGCGTGGTATTCAGGCTCGCCGACGTAGAGAAGTCGTACACGCGGTTGAAGCCATAGATACGGCGGAACTCCGTGCGGTCGGTCGTCGCATTATACTCCTTGACCGACTTGTAGGTGTACCAGCGCTCGTTGTAGTTCGCACTCAGCGTGAGGTCGATGTAGCTGAAGAGCTTGTACGACGCCGAGATGGGTATGTTGTGGGAGAAGCCATTGTTCCAGTCCTTGATGAGGTTGGACTGGAAGAGGCGGTTCTCCTTCGTGGAGATGCTATTGCGGAACTGCCCCGAGTAGCTGATGCTGATCTTCTCGTACCAGCGCTCTGCCCCGACACGCTTCTTGCGCTTGAAGGGGTAGATACGATTCATACTGATAGCGATATTCGGCAGGCTCATCGTGACCATCGAGTCGGCAGAGGTCTGCGTCGCTTCGATAGAGGCGGAGATGCGGAAGGGCGTACCAGGGAAGTTGCGGCTATAGTTGACCGAGGAGTTCTTCGTATTCTGTGCCGCGATGCTGGGGTTGTAGAGCGTAGCGAGCGAGTTGTGGTTGAAGGAGCTCGTCGAGTAGTTCACGCTCGCTGAGAAGGTCTCATTGGGGTTGGCCTTAGAGTCCTGCGTATGCGTCCAGTTGATGCGGAAGTCACGGCTCTCGGAGAAGTCCCCGACGACGTCACGCTCCCCCGTCTTGGTCGTGAGGTAACTGAGGTTGACGCTCCCCCCGAAGCGGTAGCGCTTGCGGTAGTTCGAGCGGGCATTGACGCCCCATGAGCCGAGGCTATACCAGTCCCCCGTGAGGGCCAGGTCGACGTAGTCGTTGAAGGCAAAGTAATACCCCCCTTCGCGCAGGTAGAAGCCACGCTGCGTCTCTTCCCCGTACTTCGGCATGATGATCCCCGAGGAATAGCTCTTATTGAATGGGAAGAAACCGAAGGGCAGACCGATAGGCATCGGCACGTCAGCGATGACGAGGTACGAAGGCCCGGCGACGACGTTCTTCTGCGGGCGAGCCTTCCCCTTGGTCAGCATAAAGTAGAAGTGCGGATGCTCGTGGTTGTCACAGGTGCTATAGCGCCCGTTCTCCATGTAGAGACAGTTATTGCTGACCATCTTCGTGCGCTCGGCTGTGATATAGCCTTCGCCCTGCTGGGTGACAGCGCCCGTGATGAAGCCCTTACTTGTCTTGAAGTTGTAGTTCAGGCTCTTCGCCTCATAACTCTCCCCGCCGTCGCGGAACTTTGGGTAGGCCGTAGCCTTCCCCGTGCTATCGAGGATATAGTGTGCGTAGACGAGGTTGCTGTCGAGATTGAGGCGCATGAAGTTGGCATCCATTCCCTTGTCCTTATAGTCCACGGTACTGGGCCCGAAGAGGTAGGTCAAGCTCTGCCCAATGAGGACCATCGAGTCCTGCGCCTTGTAGGCGATGATATCATCGAAGCTCTCACGCTGGCGACGACGGCGCTCACGACGCTCGGCTTCCTCGGCCGTCAGGCTGAGGGTATCGAGGCGAAGCGAGCTAAGACTATCGAGGCTATCGGGACGTGTAGCGAGCGAGTCGGCCTTCTTCTGTAGGCTATCAAGACCCACACCACCAGTGCCCTTGAGGCTATCTGATAGGGAAGAGTCGGGGAGGAAGGAGCTGAGCTGCGTGAGCGTACTCGCCGTGTCGGTAGACGAAGACGCACGCCCCCCAGCCAAGGTCTTCTGCTGTACCTTGGCCTCACGCTTGGGAGCCTTATGTCGCGTACCGCAGGCAGCGAGGATCATGAGGGCTACGACCCCCAACGCTACCTTCTGTCCGAATTCTGTCTGTCTACGCATCTATGAGATAACGCCCGAGTGACATAGGGCCAGTATCTCTGCTCGCCCATTTGCCACGCTCGGTACGCCTGCAAAGATAGCTAAGAATTAGATAAGCGGCCGCCGCGCTCGTATCGTCTCTATCCACCCGCGCTCTCCCCCCCCCGAGGAAGGCTATCCAAAGGAGCGCCTTTACGGGGGGCGTAGCACCTCACTCGCGAGAGAGGGGGACGAACCAATAGTGGTCTGCGCACGTACGACTATTGTTTCGGGGGCAAACGACTATTCCTTTCACATACGAACCACTACTGGTTTGCACTCCAAACTACTACTCGATTGAGGGCAAACAACTATTACTCGCGAGGACGAGGGGGAGCACCTCACCAGTCAACACAAGCGCGAATCTGTCGAACAGCGATATACGAAGCAACCACAATCCTGTATATCTTTGAAATATCGTGCAATAGTCTCTATTGCTTAGACTCTGCCGCAGGGAGACTAATTATGAAAAAGAGATAACCCCCAGAAGTATCCGCACCCGAACTACAGTCAGGACTAGGATACTTCCGAGGGCTATCTCGCTGCAAATATACACCTAATCTTTACTTCGCTGTATTAGCATATAGAAGGTATGGGATATGAAGTTAATCACAACTAAGATGCTGTAACCCAAGAAACTTTCCTCTATCTTTGCTCTACGGTTGTAGATTTCTTTGTCAGGGCTAACGCTGGAAACCACACATAAAGTATAAAGCAGTCTGTGGTATGCGTATTATAGTTATCTTTGTTGCTACATAGATGAAAGGTATGTGACATCATGACATAATGATATAGATATACTGCAAGTAGCTTGCAGACCATTATTGAACTCGGGTTAAATCTGGTAAATTCGACATTGGGGTTCTCAGTAATAGGTCAAGGCAAGTTTGCACCCTACAAGGGCGCAGACTGCTTTCTCTTATACTTAACCCCATCGGCTTACCAGAGCCTACCCGAGTGAAGATAGGAAGGAAGGAGTGCTGTCGCCCTTGTTTCTTATCTAGTACTCGTCCTTAGACAGCCATGACACCGAGACATGTAAAAGACTCGGTATAACCTATCTTTTTATGATACGTCTGGGAAATAGACTCATCCGAATCAACCCCAATGACCCAAGAGAACTGCAATACTCCGATACTAACGGGAACTATTGGTCCAGTCTCTGTTCTAAAAATTTCAGATTCTTAAGCCTTATGGACAATGGATCTGAACTCTTAGCAGAAACGAGTGATGGACTCTATTATTCGACAACTGAAGGATCATATTGGTCCCGCAGATCGTAGGAACAGTATGCAACAGCTTTTTTAAGCTATCGTTGCCTCTCTTCTCCACCTTTTTAATTACTTAAACCTTAAGTAGAAAAGGTGCACTCTTCTCGAAATAGAGAAGGGATAATCACAAGTAAAGGGAGTCTTGTTTAAACAAGATTCCCTTTACTATATCCCATCATTCGTGCCGTCTGGGTAGTAAACTGAGGCGTCTAAGAACCGTAACATAGTCTCCTACCAAATAAGATTTGTCTATGCCCACAACGAGCGAGGAGCACCTGCTGTATTAGCAAGGATGAAGGTACGGAATCTGAAAGCTAATCACAGCAGAGACTTGTTTACTACTGCACATTTGGCGGTTATTGTGATAGGTTGTTGGTCCGCGTATGGATAAAAGTTGTGGACGAGTGCCAGATAAGTTTGGTCTACGTACGTGGATCTAATATCTACGTACGTGGATATTTGGATTTACGTACCTGGTCTTTAAGACTACGTGCATAGATGCGGAAAAACCACTATGTGAAGGTGCTTTTTTCTTCACAAAAAGGACACTTTTCCCTCCGCTGGATAAGAGGAATACTCGCGATAAGGCGAAGGGCGTGCGTATCGCGTCGGAGAGGCATATCGGGGAGCTGGGCGTGCGATGCCTTAGCACAATAAATAGAGAGCAGGACTCTCGGCAACAGTCTCATATAGGTCATCGTCACGACCTATATTGCTTCACGCAGCGACCTATATAGGTCAGCTCAGTGAGCAATATAGGTTCATAGCACCCTTCCCCAAGAGGCTCAATGTGAAGAGCAAAAAAGAGCCCCTTCTTCCTGCCCGAAAAGGGACAGAGAGAAGGGGCACGAAGAGCGCACCGAGGCGCTCCGTGGAGGGGCGAACTACCGGCCGAGGGCGAGAGCGATCTGCTGAGCAGCATTCTCTCCATCGATAGCCGCCGAGACGATACCGCCAGCGAAGCCAGCACCTTCGCCCGCAGGATAGAGGCCTGCGACGACGGGGTGCGCATAGGTCACGCGGTCACGGGGGATACGCACAGGCGAGGAGGTACGTGACTCCACACCGATGAGCTGAGCTTCGCCCGTGAGGAAGCCACGCGTCGTGCGGTCGAAGGCACGGAAGCCAGCCGATAGACGGCGCGTGATGAAGTCAGGCATCCACTCGTGCAAGTCGCTCGAGGTAAGTCCCATCGTATAGGACGACGAGGGCAGCGTGGACGAATGGCGGCGTGCGACGAAGTCCGTCATACGCTGAGCAGGTGCACGGAGCGAGCGGTTAGCCGCCAGATAGCTCTTATGCTCGAAGGCTTCGCACCACTGCATCAAGGCAAGAGGCGAAGTGGGATCCTCGACCCGAATGCCTGTAGCAGGGATATCCTCGGGGTGAAGCTCTACGACGAGGCCTGAGTTCGCCCAGCGCGAGCCGCGGTTAGCAGGTGACATCCCGTTGACGACGGTCTCCTCTGGCCCCGTGGAGGCAGGGACGACGAAGCCCCCAGGACACATACAGAAGCTATACACTCCCCTACCCTCGGCCTGTGCCTTGTAGACATATTCGGCAGCCGGGAGGTACTTCCCTCTCCCCTCGGGGCTGTGGTAGCGGATCTCATCGATGAGCGACTGCGGGTGCTCAAGACGCACGCCGACAGCGATGGGCTTGGCCTCGATAAGGATCTCCGCACGATGCAGGTAGCGGTAGACGTCGCGTGCCGAGTGCCCCGTAGCCAGCAGCACAGAGCCGTGGAAGGCACGATCCCCCGAGCAGACGACACCACGCACCTCACCACGCTCGAGGATCAGCTCCTCCATACGGCACGCGAAGTGCACCTCACCACCCGAGGCGATGATCTGCTCGCGCATACGACGGATGATGATGGGAAGCTTGTCCGTACCGATATGGGGGTGGGCATCGATGAGGATCTTTGGGTCGGCACCGAAGCGACAGAAGACACGAAGGACCTTCTCCACGCTCCCACGCTTCTTGCTACGCGTATAGAGCTTGCCGTCCGAGAAGGCACCCGCACCGCCTTCGCCAAAGCTATAGTTCGACTCGGGATCGATGACGCCCGACTTCTCCAGCTGGACGAGGTCACGACGGCGCTGCATCACATCCTGCCCACGCTCTACGACGATGGGGCGCACGCCCAGCTCGATGAGCCTGAGCGCAGCGAAGAGCCCGCAAGGCCCAGCGCCGACGACGACCGACGAGGGAGCCGACGAGACATCGGGATAGACGAGGTCGGAGAAGTCATCCACGGCAGGCTGCTCGCCATCGAGATAGACTTCGACGGAGAGGTTGACGAGGATACGGCGCTGACGAGCATCGATATTGCGGCGGCGCACCACGACCGAGGTGATGGACTCCAGAGGTAGGGCGAGCTCACGCGCCACGACCTCGCGTAGCGTAGCATCCGAAGACGCCTGATAGGGACTCAGCGTAAGAGAGAGGGTGGTCACAGGAAGACGGGATAAAGAGAGGTACAGCAAAAAAGAAACCTCTAAGGGTGCGCCCCCATAGCACAGGTGGCGATGGGGACCTACCCTTAGAGGTGGTAGTGATGCGCCCTTGGATTAGGCAGCCTTCTGACGGCGCTTGTAGAGGTAGTAGCCGACACCACCGACGATGAGGACGCCGAGGATGATGAGGCCGATCGTCGTGCTATAGCGCTGGATGGTCTCGGCGAAGAGCTCGGGCGGTACGGTCTTACCGATGAAGTAGCCGAGGAGTGCCAGGACGACGTTCCACGATCCGGCACCGATCGTGGTGTAGAGGAGGAAGCGACTGAGAGGCATACCTGCCAGCCCCGCAGGGATAGAGATGAGCTGACGGATCCCTGGGACAAGACGCCCGATGAGCGTGGAGCTGATACCGTTCTTCACGAAGTAAGCTTCGGCCTTCTCGATCTTCTCCTGACTCAGCAGACAGAGGCGACCGATACGAGAGTTGGCGAACTTATACACGATCGGGCGGCCGAGATAGCGTGCCAGATAGTAGTTGATCAGCGCACCTATATCCGAGCCGAGCGTGGCAAAGAGCACGACGAGGAAGATATTCATCTCACCCGTAGCGGCCTTGTAGGCAGCAGGGGGTACGACGACCTCAGAAGGGAAGGGGATGAATGACGATTCGATCGCCATGAGCACCGTCACCCAGAAGTAGTTCAGGTGATGGAGGATATCTTGGATGAAGCCTAAGGACTCGATCATATCTGTGGGAGGGGACTACTTATTGACCTTCTTCCACGTATCCTTGAGCGATACCGTGCGGTTGAAGACGAGGTGATCAGGACGGCTATCGGGGTCTACGCAGAAGTAGCCGACACGCTGGAACTGATAGTACTCGCCACACTTAGCCTGAGCGAGGAAGGGCTCGACACGTGCTTCGCGCACGATGGTGAGGGACTCGGGGTTGAGGAGCTCGGCGAGTTCCTTGTCCTTAGCCGCCTCAGAGGGGTTCTCATCGAGGAAGAGACGGTCGTAGAGACGCACTTCAGCAGGGACGCTATCCGTGGCTGATACCCAGTGGATCGTGCCCTTGACCTTGCGGTTGCTCTCGGGGCGACCGCTGAGCGTCTCGGGGTCGTACTCAGCGTAGACCTCGATGACATTGCCGTTCTCATCCTTCTTACAGCCCGTGCAGCGCACGATGTAGGCGCTCTTGAGACGCACCTCCTGACCAGGGGTCATGCGGAAGTACTTCTTCGGAGCATCCTCCATGAAGTCCTCGCGCTCGATGAAGAGCTCACGAGAGAAGCGGATGATGTGGCTATCTGAGTTAGGATCTTCAGGGTTATTGAGGAAGCTCATATCCTCCGTCTGCCCCTCGGGGTAGTTCGTGATAATGAGGCGCACGGGGTCGAGGACGGCCGAGCCACGCAGAGCATGACGGTTGAGATCCTCACGGACAGCGTGCTCGAGAAGGGCCATATCGATGATACCATCGTACTTCGTGTAGCCGATCTTATCGATGAAGCTGCGGATGGACTCAGGCGTATAGCCACGACGACGCAACCCACAGATCGTCGGCATACGAGGGTCATCCCAGCCTGCTACGTGGCCCTCCTGCACGAGCTGAAGGAGCTTACGCTTGCTCATCATCGTGTAGGTGAGGTTCAGACGGTTGAACTCAATCTGTCGTGGGCGGTAACCCTCAGGGTGATTGGGCTCGACCTTCTTCAGGAGGTCTACGAAGTAATCGTATAGCGGACGGTGCACCTCGAACTCCAGCGTGCAGATCGAGTGCGTCACCCCTTCGAAGAAGTCGCTCTGCCCGTGAGCAAAGTCATACATGGGGTAGACGCCCCACTTCGTACCCGTACGGTGGTGAGACACCTTGATGATGCGGTAGATGATGGGGTCGCGGAAGTGCATGTTCGACGAAGCCATATCGATCTTCGCACGCAGGATCATCGCGCCTTCGGGGAACTCCCCAGCGTTCATGCGGCGGAAGAGATCGAGGCTCTCCTCGATGGGACGATCGCGGAAGGGGCTGGCGACACCAGGGGTGGTAGGCGTACCCTTCTGCGCTGCGATCTCTTCGGCAGTCTGCTCATCGACATAGGCGTGGCCTGCGCGGATCAGCTCTTCGGCGAACTGGTACAGACGCTCGAAGTAGTCCGAAGCATAGTAGATATTGCCCCAGTGGAAGCCGAGCCACTCGATATCCTCACGGATAGCATCGACGTACTCGACGTCTTCCTTCGTGGGGTTCGTATCGTCGAAGCGGAGGTTACACACCCCGCCGTAGCTCTCTGCGATACCGAAGTCCATGCAGATGGCCTTGGCGTGCCCGATGTGGAGATAGCCGTTGGGCTCTGGTGGGAAGCGCGTCTGGATGCGTCCATCGTTCTTCCCGGCACGAAGGTCGCCCTCGACGATCTGCTCGACGAAGTTCAGGCTCTTCTTCTCTTCCCCACTCTCTGCTGGGGCTACGCTGTTAGGCATATCTGACATAATGGTGTGTATACTTTAAGGGTATCCGTATCTATTATCCTTTATTATAGGGCACAAAGATACCTAAATATCACGGGAGCGCTATTTAGCTATGGTGGCGGCGTGCGCTGAGGAGGCTGTTGGTGACGACGCTGAGGCTACTGAGCATCATCAGCCCGCCAGCGAGCATCGGATTGAGCAGGTAGCCCGTGAAGGGATAGAGCACACCTGCCGCCACGGGGATGGCAATAAGGTTGTAGATGCACGCCCAGAAGAGGTTCTGATGAATGGTCCTGAGAGTCGTGCGTGCCAGATGGAAGAAGCGCTCCAAGGCCTTGAGGTCGGAGCTACGAAGCGTCACCATCGCAGTCTCCATCGCCAGATCACTCCCACTGCCCATCGCTATCGAGAGGTCGGCACGTGCCAAGGCCGCGGCATCATTGATGCCGTCACCGACCATCGCCACACGACGCCCTTCCTTCTGCAGACCTTCGACGAAGGCCGCTTTCTCCTCGGGACGCACGCTGTCTACGACACGGCTTACCCCGACAGCTTCGCCGACGGCACGAGCAGCACTCGGCCCGTCGCCTGTGAGCATGATGACCTCCAGTCCACGAGCACGCAGTGATGCGATAGCTTCGACCGAGGTGGCACGTATCGTATCGGCGATAAGAATGACGGCCAGCACCTCACCACTACGGGCAAAGAGGCTACACGTAGCTCCCGAGCGCTCGCCGTCCTCCAAGGCCTTCAAGGCTTCGGCACTGAGTGCCCCCGAGAGCTCTTCCACGAAGGCACGCTGCCCGACACGATAGGTCACCCCATCGATGGCACCTTCCAGCCCACGCCCCGCCTCTTCGCGGAAGCTCGTGGGCTCGGCTACTCCCTGCGTAGATACGCCAAGCGCACGAACGATAGCCCCAGCCAAGGGGTGTGATGAACGCTCTTCGAGGGCAGCCAAGATGGTAGCGTAGGAAGTATTCTCTTCGGCGAAGCACCAGCGAATGGCCTTCACTTCGGGACGCCCCTCGGTGATCGTCCCCGTCTTATCCAAGACCAAGGTATCGACATGGCCTGCAGCCTCCAGCGCCTCGGCATTGCGCACCAAGAGGCCTTCTTCGGCGCCACGGCCGATACCCACCATGATAGCGGTAGGAGTAGCCAGCCCCAGAGCACAGGGACAAGCGATGATAAGCACCGTGACGGCGGCGACAAAGCCGTGCTCCCAGCCGTCTACAGGACTAAGGAAGCCCCATACGACGAAGGTCAAGACGGCGATGAGGACGATCACGGGCACGAAGACTCGAGCCACTCGGTCCACGACCTGCTGAATCGGTGCGCGTGACGACTGTGCCTCCTCCACGAGGCGGATGATGCGGGAGAGTACCGTCGCACGACCTACCTCACGGGCACGGTAGACGAGCGTCCCCGAGCCATTGAGCGTACCAGCATAGACTTCGGAGCCAGCGACCTTCGCCACGGGAATGGGCTCGCCACTGATGAGCTGCTCGTCAGCATAGGACTCACCCGAGATGACCTCGCCATCGACGGCGAAGAGTTCGTGCGGCAGGGCACGCAGCTCCATACCGGGCTCGACCTCGCTGACGGGCAGCGTGATGACTTCGCCCGAGGGGAGGAGCTGATGCACGGTCTTTGGCTGACCGCCCATGAGGCGACGCAGAGCCGACGACGTGCGACGCTGTGCACGTGCCTCGAGCACCTTGCCCAGGAGCACGAAGGCGACCGTCATCGAGGCGGCTTCGAAATAAAGGTGGTGCAGGTGGTGCGCTTCTGGCGCGATGAAGAGGTATTCGCCCAGATGATAGAGGCTGTAGACGAAGGCTACCGAGGTCGAGAGCATCACCAGCAGATCCATACCCGCCGCCCCAGCACGTAGCTGACGCCAGCCACGCACGAAGAAGCCCGAGCCTGCCCAGATGAGGGTCACGGCAGTGAGGACAGCGGAGATGAGCGACTTCGGGAGCGTCATCGGCGGCCACATCATCAGCACCATCACGATGAGCGAGAGGACGACTGCCACCAGCGTCTTGCGCTGTAGGGCTCGCTCCTCCCGCTGACGAAGTGCCTCCAGCTCGCCCACCTCGGGCTCATCGATGCGCAGGTCATAGCCCATGGTAGCCACAGCTGCACGGAGCATCTCGGGGGTACACTGTGTCTCATCATAGACGACAAAGGCCGTGGCGGAGGCGAGGTTGACGGTGGCGGATTGCACGCCAGGCGTACTCTCCAGGGCCTTCGTCGAATGAGCGGCACAGGCTGCGCAGTTAAGTCCCAGGAGGGGGAAAGATCTCTTGACCATATAGAATGAATTTAACTATTAGTACGGGCAAGGGGTACACCTGTCGTCTGCAGATGTACCCCTCACCGACGATCGATGCGGTATGGATAAAACGACTCGTACCGCCTATTTGTTCGGTCCAGCCGAAGCTGGCAGCCTCGTTTTGCTATGCTTTGGGCGCATCGATGCGGAGCGTGTAGCCAGCAGCCTCTACCGCAGCCCGAAGTGCCTCGGGCGTGCAGTGCTCAGCGTCATACGTGACACTTGCCTCGCCAGCCTCCAGCGAGATAGTGACGGAGCTAACGCCCGCCACAGTCTTGAGGGCTTCGGTAGCACGCGCTACGCAGTGCCCACAGCTCAGCCCCTCGATAGGATAGACGGCAGTCGTCAGAGCGGCAGTCGGAGTGGGCTTCGCTTCGCCTACACGGGCTACGACCTGCTGGAGGTAAGTGGCTTGTGCAGGGTGCTCAGCGACGGTACGCCCGCCAGGGGCTTCATTGACGTACTTCCCTGGGATAGGCACCTTGGTCTTCGCGCCCATACGGTACCATTCGTACTCCACATCCACGTGACCGAGGTCAATGGCCTGCAGCCCTGCCTCGGAGAGGTCATAGGCGAGGACGGTCGCTGTCTGCCCGAGAGCAATGAGGACGAGGCGTCCCTCTCCATGCTCCTTCGCCAGACGGAGGATCTCGGGATAGCTACCCCAAGCATCCGTCGCAGGACAGAGGACGCGCTTCACGCTACGTGCACCATCAAAGAGGTCATTGCCGACACCGAGGCGCGACTTCTCGCCCTCGACGAAGAGCAGGTCACGATCCTTCCAGATCGCCTTCATACGCTCGATGTACGCAGGATAGTCGCGGATATCGTAGCGCCCCATGTAGAAGCGGGTGAAGTTCGTATCGTAGAAGTCGTGTTCGCGAGCGAGCTGCTCCAGTGCGGGAAGGCGCATCAGAGCCTCACGCTCGAAGAAGATGCGGTTGTACCCGCGGTGGGGGGAGGAGTCCTTGAAGGCGTAGGGCACGCAGTTCAGATGGCGCTCCGACGAGGGCACCTGCCACACCTCATAGAGGCGCTTACCGAGGGAGGCATCGTAGTGCTGGAAGGTATCCACCTCTTCGGCCGACGACGGGCGCTCAAGTTCGTCGAGGTAGCGCTGCATGATCTGCAGCTCCCCGTCGCCAAAGCGGCTCACCGAGGCGCCCGTGCGGAGGATCTCATCGAGGGTCTCCCACGAGTCATGCACACGCAGGGCACGACGGCGATCGGCCGTAGCTCGATACTGCTGGCTATACTTACGTCCCTTCAGAAGCATCCAAAGCTGGACGCGCAGGGAGTCTTTGATCTGCTGCCAAGTCATATATTTCTTGTGGAAAGCTTATTGGTCTATAGGACAAAGATAGCGATATCTAAGGGGAAGCCCACGGAGGCGTGAGGACAGCTCCCTACGATCTGTAAAAACGAAGCAGTACTGGTCGGTGAGTTGAGCAGTACTGGTCACGACGCCAAGTAGTACTGGTCACTATAGCTTACCAGTACTGGTCCGACTAGTGACCAGTACTGGTTGCATTCCCCCCCCCATATAGGTAGCTAATTACACACTCATACAGAGAGGATAAACGCATTCGGCTCCTCCACCCTACGTTGGGTGAAGGAGCCGAATGACTCGTATGGGGAGGAGGGACGTAGCCCTAAGGACTACTCCTCTTCGTTGGTGCGGGGCACGGAGGGCGTAGCGGGCTTCGCTGCGGACTCCTGGGCTTCACGCTGACGGGCAACAGCCTCTTCGTAGCTCATAGGACGAGCAGGGCGCTCGGCAGGCTGAGCCACAGGGCGCTGCTCCTGCACGACGGGAGCGGGAGTAGCCGCTGGTGCAGGCGTGGGCTGTGGAGCTGGAGTAGGGGTAGCTGCGGGGGCTTCGGCAGGACGAGCTACGGGCGTCGCCTCCTGCTGGGGGCGCTGCTGGCGCTCCTGCTGACGGGGACGGCGGTCCTCACGCTGCTGACCTTCGGCGGGCTGCTGCTGGCTACGCTCGGGGCGATCATTGCGTTCTGTACGCTCAGCACGGGGCTGTCGCTCAGCGGGTGCTTCGGTAGGCGTCGTAGCTGCAGGCGCTACCTCAGAGGCAGACTGTTGAGTAGCTTCGCTATTGCGCTCGGGACGCTCCTGACGCTCGGGACGTTGACGGCGGTTGTTGCCGTTGTTATTGCCACCATTACCATTGCTGTTACCGCCGTTGTTGCCATTACCACGACCTTCGCGAGCAGGGCGCTCGGACTGGTCGTTGTTACGCTCTTGGCGATTCTGCTCACGGCGTTCGCCGCGTTCCTGGCGGTCATTACGTTCTTGACGCTCACCACGCTCTTGACGCTGCTCACCGCGGTCATTGCGTTCGTTGCGTTCGCCACGCTCCTGACGGGGCTGACGACCACCACCCTGCTGACCTTGGTTGGGCTGCTTCTCCTGAGGCTGAGCAGGAGCTGCGTGCTGGGAAGAAGCTTCCTTGCCCTCCTTATTGTCGCGGTTCTTCTTGCGCTTGCTGCGAGACTTCTCACGCTGGAGGGTCTCATCATCGGGGCGCTGACGAAGTGAGCCACTGCGCTCACGACGGATGGACTGTAGGCTCAGGTTGAGGGCCTTCACCGAGATCTGGATCTCCCAGATGCAGACGCAGAGCGAGAGCGCCAGAAGGACCATACCGACGCCGAAGACGACGCCACCAGCGACGTTCCACTCCAGGTAGTAGAGGAACATAGCCACGAGCGAGACCAGCAGGCTCGAGGCACCGAGCACCTGCATCCAGCGGATGAGGTCGAGACGGCGGTAGAGGTTCTCGATCTGCTTGAGGGAGGTAGGCTCACCTTCGGGGTTATTCTCGTAGCGCTCCTTGAGGCTGCGCACCGTGGAGGCATAGGAGAGGAAGCGGTTGGTATAAGCCAGGAGGATGAGAGAGATCGCCGAGAAAAGGAGCGGCGGTGTAGAGAGATTGAACTCAGTAGTCATAGGATATGATGTGAGTGATGGGGATGTAAAAGGGAGGGATTGGGGAGGCGATTAGAAACGCGGAGGAAGGAGGGCCGCAAGACGACGATGGAGGATCGAAGCTAAGAGATGCTTAGCCACGGTGAAGTCCACCTGGTGACCCACTTCGCCAGCGATAGAGGCGACCTTGCCTTCCTTGAAGCCACAGGGATTGATGAGCTGGAAGGGGGCGAGGTCGGTGTTGACATTGAGGGCGAAGCCGTGCATCGTGACGTAGCGGCTGCTCTTCACACCGATAGCACAGATCTTACGCTCGCGCTGGGGATCACCGACATCGAGCCACACGCCCGTAGCGCCATCCTTCAGCCCCGACTCGATCTTGAAGAAGGCGAGAAGCTCGATGACCGACTGCTCCAGCAGCTCGATATAAGCCTTCAGCCCGAGACCGAAGCGCTCCAGATCAAGGATGGGATAGCCGGTGATCTGCCCAGGGCCGTGGTAGGTGACATCCCCCCCGCGCTCAACGGAGAAGAAGTCGTAGCCATTCTCACGGAGGAAGTCCTCGCTCATCAGCATATTCGTCGCATCGGCATGGAGGCCCATGGTGAAGACGGGATTGTGCTCACAGAAGAGGAGGAAGGACTCCGTGGGGCGGTGCTCGTGCTTAGCCTTCAGCTGGGCTTCGAAGAGCTCCTTCTGCAGTGCCCACGCATCAGCATAGGCGATACGGCCCATATCGCGGTAGCTATAGGGCTCTACATACGCTGGGAGAGGGAGGATACGGGGTCCCGCTTCGTCGACCACGATATACTCTTGGTCGTAAGCAGGCTGCAGATCTTCGGGGAGCATAGCCTCCAGCTGGGCATGCGAAGGGGCATGGTGCGAGAGGTGCGTGAGAAGGGTCAGCTTAGGGCGAACGGCAAGCTCAGGCAGCAGGCGCTCGACATCCTCCACCGACTGGTGGCTGGGGTGCGGACGCTGATAGCGCAGGGCATTGATGACGAGGAGCTGTGAGCCACTGACCTTAGCCCATTCGCTGGGCTCGATGGTCTTCATATCGGTGATGTAGCTCACCTCGCCGATACGATAGCCTACGATAGGTAGCGAGCCATGCGCCAGCGAGATGGGCGTGACACGCTCACCGAAGAGCTCGAAGGAGGCATCACTCCCCTCCTCTATCGGGCAGAGGGTGAAGCGAGGCGTCCCTGGGTAAGGATGGTCACTGAAGACGTAGTGCATACGAGCACGCACCGAGTCGAGGACGCGTTGCTGCCCGTAGATGGGGATATCCTGACGCCACGCGATGGTACGCACATCGTCCAGACCGAACGTGTGGTCGTAGTGCTCGTGAGTCAAGAGGATAGCATCGATACGATCGATACCGAGACGTGTGGCTTGGTAGTGAAAGTCAGGGCCACAGTCGATGAGGATACGCTTCCCACCCTCGGTGATGATGAGGGCAGAGGTGCGCAGACGACGGTCACGAGCATCCGAGCTATGGCACACAGGGCAGCCACAGCCTACCTCGGGGATACCAGTGCTGGTGCCCGTACCGAGAAGAATTACCTTCATGTAAGTAGGAGGGAGAGCTACCACGGCAAAGAGATACCTTCTCTATCGAGAGAGAGAGGGTGCGTGGTAGAGCGAGTAGTTAGGTGAATAAGCAGCGAGGTGAAGGGTGGCTATCTAAAAGATGTACCTCACCTCAGGGGTGATCTGTAGGCCAAAGCGCTCTGCGACCTGCTCCTGCACATACTCAGCCAAGCGAGCGATATCCTGCCCCGTAGCTTCGCCATCAGCATTGACGAGGACGAGTGCCTGACGCTCATAGACGGCGGCATGTCCGAGACGATAGCCCTTGAGACCACAGCGGTCGATGAGCCAGCCTGCAGGGACCTTCACTTGTCCGTCGGGGAGATCGTAGTGCGGTGCTTCGGGATAAGCCTCACGAAGGCGCTCAAAAGCCTCGGCCGAGATGATGGGGTTCATAAAGAAGCTACCAGCGTTGCCCAAGACCTTGGGGTCGGGGAGCTTCTCTTGGCGGATGCGGATGACCTCGTCACGTACATCACGGGCAGTAGGCGTCGCCGTGCGAGCCCCCACGCGCTGACGGAGGTCAGCATAATCGAGCTTCAGATGGGGATGCTTGGAGAGGCGTAGGAGGACGTGCGTGACGATGTAGTCAGCTGCCTCGGGCTCCTTGAAGAAGCTATGGCGATAGCTGTAGTTGCACTCCTCGACAGCGAAGTGACGCACCTCACCCGTACGACGATGCACCGTATGCACCTCGCGGATGACCTCGCAGATCTCAGCGCCATAGGCCCCGATGTTCTGCACAGCGGCAGCACCGACTTCGCCAGGGATAAGGGAGAGGTTCTCGACGCCGTAGAGCTCGGCTTCGGCCATCTGGGCTACGAAGTCGTCCCACTTGACGCCTGAGCCGACAAGGAGGTCGACCGTATCAGCCGTCTCAGCGCAGCGCTCGATGCTTTGGATCACCGAGTGGAGTACGATCCCATGAAAATTGGTGAGGAAGAGCAGGTTGCTTCCCTCACCAATAGTGATACAGCGACACTCTTGGAAGTACTCGTCACGGCTCAATAGCTGGAGATCCTCGATGCTGGCGAAGGGGATGAACCAGTCAGCCTGGGCATCGATACCGAAGGTATTGTGCTCACGTAGCGAGTAGCTCTGTAGTATCTCCATATAGATATAGGTAGCCCCGCCCCAGGGATTGGGGCGGGGGCTATAAAGTCTGATTAGTTATCGTTTTCCAGGAGCCATGCATCCTTGAAGTCAGGAGCAAAGCGAGCCTTGATAGCGTCACGGCTTGCAGCAGCTTCTTCGCGCGTATCGAAGCTGGCTACGATGACACGCAGCATACCTACATCGTTGGTAGCGAGGACGGCGCTGTAGCCGGCCTGGACCATACGATCCTTGAGGTTGCGAGCATTCGTAGGATTCTGGAAGCTACCTACGACTACGCTATAGCGCTTCAGACGGGTAGCATCTTCGCCCTGGTAAGTAGTGACACGCTCCTTGCGTACGGTCACGGGGACAGCAGGAGTAGCTGCAGGGGCTTCATACTGTACGGCTGGCGTGGTGCTCTGAGTAGCGACCTCACGCTGCTTAGCCTGCTCGTAGGCCTTACGATAAGCGCTCTTCTTCGCACCGCAGGAGCTCAGCGAAGCAACTGCCACAAGTGCCAGAGAGGCCAAGATGATCTTCTTCATAATTCTCATTCTATGATTATGGACGTGATACAATGTATTGTAGACCAATGGCTACAAAGATAACAAATTGTCAGGACTGGGTAGCGGGGCGACGCAGCACATAGTGGCGCACCAGCCCCCATACGTAGAGGTAGTCTTCACGGGCAAAGAGGTAGACCAAGAGGAGATAGGTCAGCCCTAATACTGTACTCCCAATAGATAAACGCCAAAAGTCGGCAAGTGATGATAATGCATAGGTATCTAATCCCCAAAGAAGGCCTCCGGCAGCCGCACTCATCAGCGCGAAGGGGAAGAGCTCGCCCAGCTGCTGACCGAGGGGATAGTCAATGAATCGCCCCGAGTAATGGCTATTGATGAAGAGGAAGATCACCTGTGTAATCGCCGTACTCCATAGTAGCCCGAAGATACCGAACTGCAAGCCGATGAAGGCTGCAGCGACCCCGATGATACGCCGGATAATCTCCAGACGGAGGTGCAGATCACTGCGGCCCTTGGCCTCAAGGAGATTGATATTATAGGAGTTGATGGGGAAGAGGATCCCGCAGATACAGAGGATCTGGAAGTAAGGTGCAGCCGCCATCCACTTATCCCCGTAGAGGAAGTGATAGAGGGGATTAGCCAGCACGACCAGCGCCATCATCAGCGGGCAAGAGAGCTGGAATAGGAGGCGCATCACACGACGATAGCCCGCACGAAGGCGCTCCTTATCATTCTGGAAGCGCACGAAGACGGGGAAAGTCACCTTGTTGATGGGGTCAGCGATGACCGAGACAGGGACGATATATAGGGCGTTAGCATTGCCATAGAGCCCGAGGGTCGACAGCGAGAAGTAGCGCCCGATGAGGATCGTCATCAGGTTGTTGTACAGCGTGGTGATCATCCCAGCGCCGACCATACGCGAGCCGTAACCAAAGTGAAGCTTGAGCTTCTCCATGCTGAAGATCAGCTTAGGCCGCCAAGGGGACGAGCACCAGTAGCCGATGAGGCGCACGATCGAGTTGGCAAGTCCCATACCTACCAGTGCCCAGTAGCCATAGCCGAAGTAAGCCATCACGATACCCGTCAGCCCAGACAGCACGCCCGTAGCGAGCTGAATAAGCATATCCTTGCGGAACTCCATCTGTCTCCAGACCAAGATCGCCTGTATACTGCACAGCGAGTTGATGACCACGCTCAGCGAGATCACACGCAGGACGGAGACCAGTATAGGATTGCGGAAGTAGTCCGCGATCCATGGTGCTGCGATGAAGAGGATGAGGTAGAGCAGGCCACTCATCCCGATGTTGTAGTAGAAGATCGTCGAGAGGTCAGCATCATCGACACGCTCCGAGCGCGTCAGTGAGCTCCCGAAGCCGATGTCAGCGAGCTGGGAGGAGATAGCGAGGAAGATCCCCAGTACGGCGAGCGTACCGAAGTCCTCCGGCACGAGAAGGCGAGCCAGAGCGAGGTTCACCACGAAGGTGGTCACACGCCCGACGATCTGCTGGATTGTTGACCAGCCGAAGCCTGAAACAGACTTCGCCTTGAGCTCTGCAACGTCGTCCGTGAGTTGGCCTATAGCCTCCGGATCGGGAGTAGGTATATTCTCTTCCATCTATATGATAGGATACTATTCTTTGGAATGGGTGGAGTCGGGATCTTTGGGGAGAAGGGTCACCCCATAGAGTTGCTCCAGACGGGAGCGGAGCTCGGTGGCGCCCCCCTGGCGCTGCTCAAGCTCGAGGAAGCAGGACTCTCTGAAGTCCTGCACGAGGACGCGCGCTTCGGTCTCCTTGACTATACGCATCACGGGGCCCATCAGCTCATAGCTGAAGGTCAGGCGAATGCGCTCAGTAAGGATGCACTCACGGCGGGGTGCATCAGTGAGAGCAGCCAAGGCTGCTTCACGATAAGCCTCGATGAGGCCACTCGTACCAAGCTTCACGCCACCGAAGTAGCGTACGACGAGGACGATAACCTCCGTCAGCCCCAGCGATACGAGGATACCATGAATGGGCTTACCAGCCGTCCCCGAGGGCTCGCCATCGTCATTCGCACGATAGGGGTCACCCGTAGGGCCCAGACGATAAGCCCAGCACACATGGCGGGCATCATAGTAGCGGGCACGCACTTCGCGCACACGCTCCAGCGCCTCCTCCTCGGTCGTCACGGGATAGGCGTAGGCGAGGAACTTACTTCTCTTCTCAGAGTACTCGCCTTCGCTGGGCTCGGCGAGCGTCCAATAGCTGTCGCTGATCTCTGTCGTCGGGCTCACTTAGGCAAAGAGGTGGGAGGCGTAGACATCAAGGGCCTTGCGCGTAGCATCGAGGCGCTCTGAGAGCTCAGGGCTCGCAGCGACCAAGGGTAGGCGCAGGCTATTGCTGTCGATGAGACGCATGAGATAGAGCAGGGCCTTGATCCCGACGGGATTGCCCTCTTGGAAGAGCTGGGTATTGATGGCACGCATCTCCGTCTGGATCATGTCGGCCTCATTGATATGCCCCTCCATAGCCAGGTGCGTCAGGTGGGAGAAGAGACGGGGATAGGCATTACCTACTACGGAGATCACGCCCACAGCACCATTCTGGATGAAGGGCACGGTGAGCGCATCATCGCCCGAGAGGACGACGAAGTCCTCGGGGAGCTCACATGCGGTGATCTGTGCCGCCTGCTGGGGATAACCCGAAGCCTCCTTGATCCCGATGATATTATCAAAGTCTCGCGCCAAGCGCACGGCGGTATCGGGCGCCATATTCACCCCGACACGCCCTGGCACGTTGTAGAGCACCAGCGGTAGCGGGCTCGCCTCGGCCAGGTGGGCGAAGTGGCGATACATCCCCTCCTGCGAAGGCTTGTTGTAGTAGGGTACTACCGAGAGGATGCCCGAGAGGCCACGGGGATCAAGCTCACGAAGGCGCTCTGCCGTCTCACGGGTATTATTGCCCCCAAGGCCGACCATCAGCGGACAGCGACCTGCGACCTGCTCGATGATGTGGTCGGTGACCCGCTGGCGCTCCTCACGCGTGAGGCAGGGCGACTCACCCGTCGTCCCGTGGATGACGATGAAGTCCGTAGCCCCATCACGGAGCAGATGTTCGAGGAGGCGCTCCAGGCTCTTATAGTCAACCTCTTGCGATTCGGTGAAGGGCGTGACCAGCGCCACACCCATCCCGCGGAAGGGATGCTTACTCATAGCTTATCATTCTATGATCAATACGTTGGGAGGGGAATCCCCTCACACAAAGTTAAGTATTTTACCTATCTACTCATATGCATCAGTCCCCACACCCTAAGGAAGGGTGCGGGGACTGAGATCTTATACCTTATATATAAGGGGTATTATTTGAGAGGGCTTACAGACCCTACTAGGACTAATAACCCTTGTTACCCTGGTACGTCGTAGAGTAAGTACGCAGGGGCTGATAGGTGAGGTTACGGAAGACACCACGCTTGTCGTCAGGAGGCGTCAGCGCCGTATTACGCCAGAGAGCAAGGATACCACCGTTGTAGCCATTATAGCCGTAGAAGCGGTTGACTCGAGAGAGGCTGGTAACATTGTTAAAGGTGTTATTACCGTAGTCTACGACAGCCTGGCGATTGTTACCGAGGTTCATCACAGCTTTTTCCCACTCACCATCGATTGCCCCCCAGTGGAGGAGCTGGATACCCTGGTTCGTAGCGTGACTAACCACAGTGGCATAGGGCTGCAGGACCAGAGACTCCGAGATATTGTTCATCGTCTTGGCGTTGAGCAGGACACGAGAGACGAGGTCACGCGTAGCCTCAGCATTGTTAAAGAAGCTACTACCCTCCTGGATGTAAGTGAAGGGACGGGCAGCACCACGAGTCACGAGCAGAGGCGTCGTCATCACATTGCCATAGAAATACTTCCCGAGGTAGATAGACTCCATGACGAGAGGACCTACGTAGATGTTACCATCACCGCCCTTGTTAGCGCGGGTGAGGTAGCGCATGACCGTCTGGTACTTGCTACGGGGCTGAGCACCGGTAGTAGCATTACGAGGAGCTATGTAGAGCTGACGATAAGCCTGGCCAATTTTACCTTCTTGTCTGGGCTGATCCTTCTGGACATAGTCAGCACCGATGAATTCCGCATTCAAGAAGTCTGACGTATCGTCATTCGTAGCCTTATAGGGAAGTACTTCCTTATAGACGTGGGCACGATAGTGGACACCCGAAGTACCCTTATCAAACGCATCACTGAAGTCCTTGAAGCGATGGCTACTTGCATCTTCGCTGAACTCAATAGGATTGAGGAGGCTGGTCAGGTTGAGCCAAGCCTTATCCATCACGAACATCTTACCCTCAGGGGTCGTCACATTGCCATTGAGCACTTCTGCTGCCTCGGCAGAGGATGCCAGAGGTACAGTGGTCATACCATTGTATACAGTGGGGTTATTCGTAGGACCATTGATATCATAGTGCTTCCACGTGCCATCCTTATAGAGATACCCCTTATCGAGATAGCCGAGAGCCTGACGAGGCTGCGTGTAGAATTCGCAGTTCAGCGTGTAAGCCTTACCATCGGCAGGAGCAAAGTTGGCACCACCGATAGGTGCGACGCTATAGTTAGGACGAGCGATGACCTGACCACCAGCCTGAGCATTTTGAGCGTAGATATGGATCAGACCCGTAGCAGCATTAAGAAGCAGACCATTGTCATCGAGTCTATTAGCCGATGCTGGAGCTACGGGGAGAGCATCCCCCTTATATCCCCAGAAGACCACAGCCTTATCAGAGCGAGCACCACCATGAGCGACGGTAAAGCCAGCCGCAGCGAAGTCCTTATAGAAGTAGGTGTAAGCCTTAGCCCTATTACCCGTAGCCGTGCTGTACTCACTGGTGTACTTGGCGGCTTCCGTAGTCAGCTCCGTAGCAGCGTTCTTCGAGCCCTTGAGCTTGAGGAGCGCGGGCTTCGAATCGTTGTTGGGACCGAAGTAGTTGTTCGTAACCGCGGTGATACCATCGAAGGTAACATCCTGGTCCATGTTGTTACGGAAGGTCACCAGGAGGAGTGAGCCCTGAGGCTTCAGCTGGCTGGTGCTAACACCGACGGGAAGAAGCTTACCGCTATTGATCTTCACCTGAATGGGCGAAGAAGCGTAGAGAATAGGGAGGTTGACAGGAGTAGCAGTAGCCGAAGTAAGGCTGATTTCCTCCATCACAGGATCCACCGTGAAGCTTTCCGTCGTAGCGTCATAGCCCGTACCACCGGTGTAGACCGTGACCGTACCATTAGCGGAAGCCAGAGCAGTAGCTAAAGCTGAGGGCAAAGCAACATCCGTATTGTGGCGGTAGCGACCAAGGGGAGCTTCGTAGGTCATCGTAGAGGCTACGTTAGCGACCAGAGAGCCACACTCGATATGCAGGACGACGTCGATCGTGGGATTAGCCTCGATGAACTTAGCGCGCAGAGCAGAGAGGACCTTCTGCTTCGTAGCCGTCACATTGAGATCATCATCGAGCTCGGCATTAGTACCATCCTTCACAGTGACAGGGCTCTGGGGGCTATTGAATGTGCGGGCGCTCTTAGCGGTCTGAGGATCAACGAATTCACTTACCTCAGCATCGAGCTGGAGAGGTACATTGACACGGGGTCCATTATCGACTGCCTCCGTATTGATTTTTCCCGACTGGGGTTCGTCCTTGGCGCAAGAGCCGAGAAGGAAGAGACCACAGAGAAGAGAAGTAACAGTGAGTAGATTAAACTTCATTTAGTAGTCTGGGTTAAGAGGGTTTTAATTCAAAAATACAATGAAGAGAGGCGCCTTACTAGAGAGCTTCGCCTTCTTCGAAGTCACCAAAGTCTGCATCACCAGAGAACTGGACACAGATATCCATAGGAGCTGCAGAGAGCTTGAAAGGATCAGCCACAGGGGCTTCGTAGGGGAGTTTGTTTACGTTCATATGATCTAATTTAGTTGAGCTAAAATTTGGTGTCCGGAGCCTCCTCGTCTGCACTCGGCAAGCCTATAGAGTAGACCACTTGCCAGGAGGGCAGAGACTTTATACAGCATACATGGCCGAGGAAGCATCCTGCAAAATTTGCCACAAAGATAGTAAAAAACAATAAATCATAATACCGAGGCAAATAAATTCGTTATGCACAGCCAACAATCCCCCCCCCCCGAGACCAAAGCCCTCAAGTAACTAATACTCACCACACACCAAGGGAGCGAGAGCGCATCCCGCTCCCTCTCGGTACGCGCGAATCTACGTGACGCAGCCCCCCCCCACCACACTCACATATAAAATCTCCTTTACAGAGCTACTACTCCACTCCACAGGGAGGGAAAAAATGAATCAGTACTGGTTCGCGAGCGGACCACTACTGGTCACGACGCCGACCAGTAGTGGTAACTGACACCAACCAGTACTGCTCCGCTCACCGACCAGTACTGGTCGAAATACCCTCCCCCACAGCACGCCCCCTACCCCCCTCATAGAGAGCGCACTACACCGGAGACAAAAAGGAAGTAGACTACAAGGATAGCGAAGCATTCTTGGGCAGAAGCGAAGCCCCACACACAGGGCGCGGTAGTCCAGCCTATAATCGTTATATTTGTAACAACGAGGGGAAGCTGACGCCCAGCCTCCCCGACTATCAAACAAATACCTATGGAACGGATCATCCCCCATGTCACCAACGAGACGGCTCGCCTCCGAGCTGTCGTCCTCGGGCTCCCCGACAGTCTGGGCCCCATCCCCACCCTCCAAGAGACCTATGATGCCAAGAGCTATGAAGCCGTAAGCCGAGGGATCTTCCCCAGCGAAGCTGATGTGCGTCACGAGATGCAGTGCGTCCTCGACGTCCTCGATCGCTACGGTGTCCGCACGCTGCGCCCCGCCCCACTCACCGACTACAACCAGGTCTTCGCCCGTGACGTAGCCTTCACCATCGACGACACCCTCTTCATCTCCAATCTCATACCCGACCGCGAGCGGGAGACCGAAGCCTTCGCCAGCTCGATATTCCCCCTCATCGATCCCGCACATATCGAGTCCCTCCCCGAGGCCGTCCACACCGAGGGTGGCGACGTGCTCCTCTATGACGATATCCTCTTCGTCGGGGCGTACTTCGGCGACGACTACTCCAGCTTCAAGACCGCCCGGACGAACCGCTACGCTATCGACTTCTTCCGCGAGCGCTTCCCCCACAAGCGCATCGTGCCCATCGAGCTACGCAAGCACGACCGCGAGCCCGCTAAGTCCGTCCTCCACCTCGACTGCGCCTTCCAGCCCGTGAGCCGTGGCCGCGCACTCATCTATCGTGAGGGCTTCCTCCATGAGCGCGATGTCGCCCTCGTCGAGGAGATCTTCGGCCGTGACAACCTCTTCGGCGTCACCCCCGAAGAAGCCTACTATATGAGTACGAACGTCGTCTCCCTCTCGCCCGATGCCCTCATCAGCGACCGCCACTTCACCCGACTCAATGCCCACCTGCGTGAGGCGTGGGGTATGATCGTCGAAGAGGTGCCCTATCAGGAGATCTCCAAGATGGGTGGCCTCCTGCGCTGCTCGACGATGCCGCTCATCCGCGACTAAGCATCCGTAGCACCGCACGCTCCCCCCCCCCTCTACATACCGATAAAACGACCGCCGCCCCGGCACTCCTCCGTCAAGAGGAGCACCGGGGCGGCGGCGCTTTTAGCTTAGAGCTATGCGGGTGGGCTTAGTTCTTCTTGTACTTAGACCAGTCGACGTTGCGCATATCACCCGAGGCTGCGATCTCCTGATGGAACGCAAAGCAAGCATCGAGGCACTGAGGCGTCTGACCCTTCACACCGAGGTTGAGGTAGTCACGCAGCAGCTGCTTGTAGTCGGGGTGTACGCACTTCTCGATGATCTCCTCAGCACGCTGGCGGGGGCTCTTGCCACGCAGGTCAGCGATACCGTACTCGGTGATGATGATCTTCACAGAGTGCTCGCTGTGGTCGAGGTGCGAGACCATAGGTACGAAGGCTGAGATCTTGCCGTCCTTAGCGGTAGAAGGCGTGGTGAAGATCGAGAGATAGCCATTGCGAGCGAAGTCGCCTGAGCCACCGAGACCATTCATCATACGCGTACCGTTGACGTGCGTCGAGTTGATGTTACCGAAGATATCAGCTTCGAGGGCGGTATTGATGGTGATGACACCGAGACGGCGGACGATCTCAGGATTGTTAGAGTATTCCTGGGGACGCAGCAGGAGCTTGTCCTTGAAGAAGTCGAGGTTGCCGTAGATCTCCTGGATGACGGGGCGCGTCACAGAGAGTGAGCAGCCGCTGGCGAACTTCACGCGACCCTTCTTCATCAGCTCGATGACAGCATCCTGGATGACTTCGGTGTAGACCTCGAAGGCAGGGATCTGCTTGTTATCACCGAGAGCACCGAGGACGGCATTAGCCACGTTACCTACACCACTCTGCAGGGGGAGGAATTCCTTAGGCAGGCGACCAGCTTCCATCTCAGAGACGAGGAACTTAGCCACGTTGTCACCGATAGCCTTCGTGACATCATCGAGAGGAGCGAAGGCGCCTTCGTCATTGGGCTCGCTCGTACGGACGACACCGACGATCTTAGCAGGGTCGACCTTCACGAAGGGCAGACCCACGCGATCGCTGGGGCTATATACGGGCATATCACGGCGATGGGGAGGATCGAGAGGCTCAGCGATGTCATGGATACCACGGATTTCCTTGGGGTGCTTGTCGTTCAGCTCGACGATGATCTTGTCCGCCAGGCGGCAGATCGTGGGGAGGATACCGACACCAGAGGTGGGTACGATCTCGCCGTCTTCGGTGACGTCAGCAGCTTCGACGATAGCGACGTCGATCTTGCCGAGGAAGCCATAGCGGAGCTCCTGAGCGAGCATCGAGAGGTGCATATCGAAGTAGGGGTGCTCACCGGCGTTGATGCCGTTGCGCATATCCTTGTTCGACTGGTAGGGCGTGCGGAACTTAACTGCACCTGCGCGAGCCAGTGCGCCGTCGAGACGGTCGCCCGTGCTGGCACCAGTGAACATACCTACCTTGAATGGGCGGCCTGCAGCGTGCTCTTCTTCGGCGCGCTTAGCGATAGCTCCAGGTACGACCTTGGGGCAACCTGCGGGGGTAAAGCCGCTGAAACCAATGTTGTCGCCGTCCTTTACGAGTGCGGCTGCTTCGTCAGCTGTGATGAACTTCAAAGCCATGATTCTTCGATTATAGTGTGTTATTTAGTGACTTATCTAAAGCGAAGTGAGGGGCACACGAGCGGGTGCGGCCGCGGGCTTCCTGCCCGAGGTCCCTCCGTAGTGACCCATCTTAAGGGCAAATTTAGGAATTAATTAGCTATTTCTCGTGCCCCAAGTGCTTCCTGTATAGGTCGGGTCTCAGGCGCTTCGTACGCTCGAGGGCGCACTCCATCTTCCACGCTTCGATACGGGCGGCGTGCCCACTGAGGAGCACGTCGGGCACCTTCCACCCCTTGTAGTCGGCGGGGCGGGTGTAGATAGGTGGCGCGAGGAGGTCGTCCTGGAAGGTATCAGAGAGCGCACTCTCCGCGTCGCCGATGACGCCAGGCAGTAGGCGCACCACGGCATCTACCATGATAGCAGCTGGCAGCTCACCACCCGTGAGGACGTAGTCCCCGACGGAGATCTCACGTGTGATGAGGTGCTCACGGATGCGCTGGTCGATCCCCTTGTAGTGGCCGCAGAGGATGATGAGGTTCTCCTGCAGGCTCATCTGGTTCGCGATGCCCTGATCGAAGGTCTCCCCATCGGGCGAAGTATAGATTACCTCATCGTAGTGGCGCTGACTCTTGAGGTCGGCGATAGCACGGTCGATCGGCTCGATCTGCAGGATCATCCCCGCCTCACCCCCGAAGGGATAGTCATCGACACGCCGCCACTTATTCGTAGCGTAGTCACGGATATTGTGGACATGAAGCTCGAGGAAGCCCTGCTGCTGGGCACGGCCGACGATGGAGTGCTGGAGCGGGCTCTCGAGGAGCTCGGGCACGACGGTGAGGATATCTATTCGCACGTAGAGATATACTTATTTGATCGGGTTAGGCGGAGGGAAGGGGAATTAGTTCTTAGGCGCGGGATCAGCGAAGTACGTATAGCTGATATTCGCCGTGTAGGTGGTCTTCGTCTTAGCGACACCCTTCTCGACGGTGACCTCCATCTTCGTGGGGAAGCCCTCGGTATTGGTCTGGGTGTACTTCACCTCGTAGGAGTAGCGGTCGATGAGCTTGAGCAGGGGGAGCTTGTGCTCCTTGTCGGCATCATACTCAGCCTGCGTACGAGGGCCGTGGGTCTCACGAAGCTCGCGGACGATGTCGCCCGTATCGCCATAGGTGTAGGTCGCGACGGTAGCGCCATTGGGCTTCTTGAGATCCTGCTTAGCTACGCCCTCCGAGGTATCGAAGGTGTGGATCTCTTCGAAGAGCTTACGCCCGTAATAGTCCACACGCATACGCGCCTGCTCGTGATAGAGCGCGCCCGTACCGCCGACAGCCTTGGGGTCGGTGACGAGGGTGAAGGTGCGGGACTCGATGATGGGCTCCATGTAGGTGTAGTTCGTGCGCAGGACGGTCTCCTTGGGATTAGCCCCTCCAGCGGAATAGTCGTAGACGGTGCGGATGACACGGCTCAGGCGCGAGCCCTCGAGCTCATGCGTCACGTCGGCGACGAGACGCCCCTGGGAGTCATATTCCTTGTAGTTGCTGACGTAGCTGGCCTGCGGGGAGAAGGGGCGGTAGGTGTACTTCGTCTCGGTGCGCTCCTTCGTGCCGGTGGCGGTGAGCTTCTCGACGACCTCGCTGACGCGGTAGCCCTGCTCGTCGTAGGTATTCGTCGTCGTCTCGATGGGCTGCAGACTGCCCCCCGAAGCGGGGATGCCATAGACGACCTTCGTCAGAAGGCCACCCGTACGGCGGTAGACCTCTTCGGTGCGCTCCTCTTCGGTGCCTGCTGCAGAGAGACGGGTGATGACGCGCTTCTCTACCTTACCCGTGAGGGTGGAGAGGGGCTTGATTGATGGGAATTCGGGGGTGTTCTTTCCCTTACCAAGGCAGCTGGGCAGCATCAGAAGGGCTGCTGCCGACAGGGCGGTAAGGCGGCTGATGATTCTATTCATATCGGTCACATCATTAGATGGGGGTGCGGTGCTCTCGGGAGAAAGGCTGCGCCCCTACATACATATATAATAGGTACTACAAAGCTAAGACAAAATGCACATATCGTGCTGTCATCCCTCAGAGCGCAAAGCCCCCGAGCTACGGCTACTCTATGCATGCAAAAGCGCCGCCTCACGATATGCGGAGAGACTTCGCGATAGCGAGCGAGGGGATAGCGAGTAGGCTTCGCTATCCCCTCGGCTCTATTTAGATGGAGTGTAAGGGCGGTAGTCGTGTTGAAGGGGTCACGGGCGGAGAGCGTAGCACGTAGGTTGCCCATACGCTTGCTCACCGAAGCATCGACCCACCACTGGCGCTGGATGCGATAGAGCTCATAGAGCACTCCACTATAATAGGTCACACCGAGGTCGATCGTCCAATATGAGGGAGCACATTGCTGACACGCATGCTCCTTAACGCATTGAGTATGGCAAGCATGGTAACACCGACATCGGCAAACACGGCAGCCCACATGCTGACAACGCCCAACGCTCCCAATAGCAACATCAGGAGTTTGATGCCGATGGCGAATACGATGTTCTGTTTCACTATGCTTAACGTCTTGCGCGCTATCATCATCCCTTCGACGATATTCATGGGATTATCATTCATCAATACGATGTCGGCCGCTTCAATAGCGGCGTCACTACCGACAGCCCCCATGGCAATGCCTATGTCAGCAAGTTTGATGACCGGAGCATCATTGATGCCGTCGCCGACAAAAGCGATGGGAGACCGAGCATGTTCTTTGCGCAGTGCCTCGACAAATCTCACCTTGTCTATCGGCAGCAGCTCGGCATGGAACTCATCTATGTTCACTTTTCCGGCAACATCTTTAGCCACATCACTGCGGTCGCCCGTAAGCATGATTGTTTTCCCAACTCCAGAGGCTTTCAGCCTTGCGATGGTCTCGGCGGATTGCGGCTTTAGGCTATCGGAAACGACGATATATCCCATATAAGCGCTGTCTACGGCGACATGGACAATGGTACCTATCTTTTCGCATGACTGGGGAGACACACCAGCACGCGACATAAGTTTTTCGTTTCCGGCATAAACCTTACGATTGTCGATGATTGCCATGACACCTTCGCCTGCAATGTTCTCATAACCGGTCACTCTTGTTTTGTCCAATGGCAAATTGCAGGCATCCCGTATCGATGCCGACAAGGGATGGTCAGAAAAACTTTCCGCCAATGCAACCAATTCTATAAGCTCATGCTCCGACATCATTTGGGAATATACGGCAGTGACCGAGAAATTGCCTTCTGTCAGAGTCCCGGTCTTGTCGAACACGACTGTTTTTATATGCGCCATCATTTCCAGATAGTTGGAGCTTTTTACGAGAATGCCCTTTCTTGATGCTCCACCTATTCCGCCAAAGAACGTCAGCGGGACAGACACGACCAGTGCGCAGGGGCAGGAAATCACCAGGAAAATCAGAGAGCGGTTTAACCAGACAAGCCATTCGCCGCCAGCAACCAGCGGAGGAACCAAGGCGAGCAATGCAGCCACAGCCACGACAGCAGGTGTATAATAGCGTGCGAAACGGGTTATGAACTTTTCACTCTTCGCCTTGCCTGTATCCGCGTTTTCTACCAAATCGAGGATTTTCGCAACAGTCGATTCTCCAAATGTCGCCGACGTACGGATATGCAGAACACCTGTGAGATTCAGGCTTCCGCTGATAACGGTATCGCCTTCGGCAACCTCACGCGGGAGGCTTTCACCTGTCAGCGCCGCCGTGTCGAGAGTCGTACTTCCGGAGATTATCTTTCCGTCCAATGGTATTTTCTCTCCCGGTTTCACTACGATGATACTACCGACCGAGACATCCGATGGAGACACCCGTGTTAGACTTCCCTCTTTCTCAATATTAGCATAATCCGGACGGATATCCATCAATGCCGCAATCGAAGCCCGGCTTCGTTCCACCGCTATATCGGAGAAAAGTTCTCCAATCTGATAGAACATCATCACTGCCACTGCTTCGGGGTATTCTCCGATGACAAATGCTCCGACGGTCGCAATAGTCATAAGGAAACTCTCACCCAAAAACTGCCCTTTGCACAAATTACGCAGGGCGGCATAAACGATGTCCGCACCGATTATGACATAGGCGATGGCACATAATCCGATGTGAATCTCCTCCGGAATAGCCAGAATATATGTCGCCATTAGCAAAACGATGCTCGCAATGATGCGTATCACTTTGATTTTTTGTTCTTTTTCCATAACCAATCATTTAATCCGCTGCAAAAGTACGGAATAAAAACTGCAACCAAGTTGCAAAGTCAGTCGTGCCGCTTGTTTCGGCAATCAGGGCAAAGACCTTCTAATAATAATCGGTACTATACAACTCAAATCCTTTCGGATAATGCACCATCGGAATATCGGTATGGTCGAGACAGTATGTTTTATGGCAACTCTAACAGTAGAAATAACAATGTATTTCCACTATGAAGCGCAACACTTTGGTTGCAAATTCAGGTAGAAAACCTTGTGTGGCGTGTGGTAACCTAACTTCTTTCTCGGGCGGTTATTGAGGCTCCACTCAATCTCCTTAATCTCCTGCGCCGCCTGACGATATGCGGGGGGACTTCGCGATAGCGAGCGAGGGGATAGCGAGCAGGCTTCGCTATCCCCTCGACTCTATTTAGACGGAGTGTAAGGGCGGTGTTTATACGGCTAATAGGCTCACTGAGCGGGGGTATTCATCCCTTCGCTTGCCCCCGTAGTGAGGCGCTTCAGGTCATCGTACCGCGCACGCGTATCCTGCGCCTTGACGCTCTTCTTCCCCCAGCTGTAGGAGATGGTAAGCTCAAGGCGTGGGCTGTGCCAATTACGCTCGAAGGCCAGGCCGTTGACCACCGGATTATAGCTCCCGCGCGCGATATTCGTATTGAAGGGGTCGCGGGCGGAGAGCGTAGCACGTAGGTTGCCCATACGCTTGCTCACCGAAGCATCGACCCACCACTGGCGCTGGATGCGATAGAGCTCATAGAGCACTCCACTATAATAGGTCACGCCGAGGTCGACCGTCCAATCCGAGGGGAGGCTGAAGCTATGGCGGTGCTGGACGAACTGGGTGTTGAGCGCAGCACTGTAGTCCGTCATCTCGATGTGCCCCGCATCCCACTGGCGCTGAGCGGCGAGGATGGTGAGCGCCAGCCAGCTGAACTTCTTCTGGCTAACCAGCGGGAGGGGCAGGACCAGCAGTGCACGCAGCGTACGGCTGTAGTCGAGGTTGTACCGACGCAGGGTGATCCCACCCCCATACATCGGGGGTATAGCCTCTACGATGGGATCCTCGGTATCGGTGTAGCTGAGCTCCAGCTGAGCCGCACGCATATAGGTATAGTTCAGGCTGATACCTCTGCGATATGATGTCCGCAGCTCGGAATTCCCCTTGCGCAGGAAGGCTGCCGAGGCTACGCTGGTATAGCCAAGGAGGTCACGGTAGCTCGGGCGCGTATAGCTGGATGAGTGCGTCAGGGAGAGCTCATGGTCGCGAGCGGGTGCGTAGCGGAGGGAGGCAGAGGTGAGAAGCTCAGTGCCCGAGCGGAAGAAGTCACCCAAGCCGCCGCCCAAGCTCCCCTTGCGGTCTTCGCCTGCGACGCGTAGCCCCACAAAGCCAGAGACCTTCGGCAGACGGAAGCCCAGCTTCGTATAGCCCTCGATATTCCATTCTCTTAGCGTCAGCTCGTCCGCTCTACTGGTGAGGCGAGAGTCTACCGCTACACGGCTGACCTCGGCACCAGCGTAGAGTGTGAAGATGCTCGAGAGGCGATGCGCGAAGTCCAGGGCGATACGCACGAAGCGGTTATCATCCTTGGTCGCTACATCCATAGCCCCCTGATCTCGGCGCAGGTCGGAGCTCCCACGTGAGCCCTCGGCGGTCGTCTGTAGGCTCCAGCGATTGGCGCGGAAGGTATGGAAGAGCGTGGCGTAGAGGTTCGACCACTTCATACGATTGCTCATCCCCTGCGAGAAGCGGAGACGCTCGTCGGCATAGTTCCCGAGGAATTGCGCCCCGAGGGAATGCCCCTTGCCCAGCGTGAGGTCCGTACCCAGACCGACCTGATGGGAGACTCTGGGATCGACACGCAGGTCATCGACGACTCCAGAGGAGAGGGTCGTGGTCTCACGATAGCGCTTATTCCCCAGCGTGTAGGAGACGTAGGAGCGGCTGCGACCATAGTTGAGATTGACCCGAGTAGAGAGCTGCTCGGAGAAGAGCTGATTGTAAGTACCGACAAGGCTGGTGAAGCCCTTGACACCCTCATCGGCTCGCGTCTTACGCTTGATATTCAGGATCGGCGTCGTCACACCGCTGTACTCGACACCTGGCTCACGGATGAGCTCAACCTGAGCGATTTCGCTCACGGACATCCCCTGCAGGAGGGCGATGACTTCGTCTTGTGACATACGCTGGGGACGACCATCGATGTAGACCGCCAGCGTGGAGAGGCCGTAGAGCTTGAGCTTATTGGCGCCCTCTATCTGCAGACCAGGGATGAGCTTCAGCCCGTCCAGCACACTACCCCCACGAGCTTTGGCGAAGGCAGCTTCACCGAAGATGAGGGTCGAGCCTTCGTAGCGCACAAGGGGAGTCTTCCCCTCTACGACGACCGCCTCCAGCTCGCGGGTCAGCTCTACGGGAAGCGTACCCAGCTGGAGCCGCCCCGCAGGGAGCTCCAGCGAAGGGCGAAGGATGATGGTCTGCTGGACGAAGGTGGCAGCAAGGCGATACGTACCCGTCGTAGCCTTGAGGAGGAAGTACCCCTTCTCATCGGTGATCGCACTAAAGGGCGTGTCCGCTCCGTCGGCGGTACGCAGTACGACGAAGGCATTCACCAGGGGAGTCTTGTCCGTCTTGCTGACGAGGGTCCCCTCCAGCCACGCCTCGTCGGGGCTTTGGGCTCTGAGGACTTCGCCAAAGGCAAGGGCGAGGAGGATAAGTAGGATGTGTCTCATAGGCTTATCTTCTCTTTGCTTAATTCTCTTTCCCACGAGGAGTGTGGGCAGCGTGTGGATTTAGTTGATAGAGAGGACGCGTCCTCCCGCGTGAGGAGCTTACGCTATGTAAAGGAAAGGATAATCTACCATATATAATAAGGCCCTCACAAGAATCTGTGCGACAGCCCTCTACAAGGTCAGTTTTTCGACCAGTACTGGTCGGTGAAGTGACCAGTACTACTTCACGTCGTGACCAGTACTGGTTGCTATGGGTGATCAGTACTGGTCCGATCGCTGACCAGTACTGGTCGCTTTTACCCCCTCGCTGTGCACAGCGAAGAGATAACCCCTAAGCAGGCGCTTTTAATTCGGGGCAATTCCCCTTACTACAACGACTAATACCCAAAGCCGAGCGGCCTCAGTCTCCCCCCTCACGGAGGAGGGAGAAATGCCCCACCGCACCTCTTCGAGAGGGCATCTCGTGGGCGAGCCACCGCACCCTAATAAGCGAACCACTATTGGTCTGTGCTCGGACGACTATTGGTATGGGGGTCAAACCACTATTGGTTTCGGGTGCAAACCACTATTAGTTTGCATACGAAACCAATAGTGCTTCGAGAGCAAACAACTACTGCTTCACCTCTACCCGCCCTATTGCTTCACCCTCGAGAGCGACCTATATTGGTCGGCGGGCTGACCTATATAGGTTCGCGTCGTGACCAATATAGGTACATACCATCGACCTATATAGGTCAGCCCACCGACCAATATAGGTTCACACCACCCCCTCACGGAGGAAGGGCAAACGGCCTTATACAACACGGCAATTTGCCCTCAGCAAGAGAGACAAAGAGACCACCTGCAGAGGGCACGACAGACAGCGCTTCGACACCCACCAAAGTGGGCTGAAAGGTGCTTCTTTTCTATAATATTTTAGGATATCCAGCTATATAGGTTAGTTCCGTAGAACTCCTTACCTTTGATGTGCAAGTACAGCTCACAAACTACATTAAAGCAACCAACATGAAGACAACTCCATTCACCGAGATCCACAAGGCCTTAGGTGCCAAGATGCATGAGTTCGCAGGCTATGATATGCCCATTGAGTATCCTACGGGGATCATCGAGGAGCACATGACCGTCGTCAAGGGTGTCGGCGTATTCGACGTCTCACACATGGGGGAATTCTGGGTCAAGGGTCCCAATGCCCTCCAGTTCATCCAAGATATCACCACCAACGACGCCTCTAAGCTCAAGGTCGGTGACATCCAGTACACCTGCTTCCCGAACGAACAGGGGGGTATCGTCGACGACCTCCTCGTCTACCACTACGAAGATGAGAAGTACCTCCTTGTCGTCAATGCCGCTAATATCGAGAAGGACTGGGCTTGGTGTCAGTCGCACAACGCCGCTGGCGCTATCCTCGAGAACAGCTGCGACAACGTCGGTCAGCTCGCCATCCAGGGCCCTCTGGCACAGCAGGTCCTGCAGCGCCTGACGGATGTAGACCTCTCTACCATCCCCTACTACACCTTCAAGGTCGGCACCTTCGCTGGCTGCCCTGAGGTCATCCTCTCCAACACGGGCTACACCGGTGCTGGTGGCTTCGAGATCTACTTCTATCCTCAGTACGGTGAGAAGATCTGGAACGCTATCTTCGAAGCAGGTAAGCCCGAAGGCATCCGCCCCATCGGCCTCGGCGCTCGCGACACGCTCCGTCTCGAAGTAGGCTTCTGCCTCTACGGCAACGATATCTGCGACACCACCTCTCCCCTCGAAGCTGGTCTCGGCTGGATCACGAAGCTCATCCCCGAGAAGAACTTCCCCAGCAAGGCATTCTTCGAGCAGCAGAAGGCCGAGGGCATCAAGCGCAAGCTCGTCGCCTTCAAGCTCTCTGACAAGGGCGTACCCCGCTCACACTATGAGATCGCTGACGCAGACGGCAACATCATCGGCGAAGTAACCTCCGGCACGATGTCCCCCACCCTCAAGACGGGTATCGGTATGGGCTATGTGAAGAAGGAATTCTCCGCTATCGGCACGCCTATCTACATCGTAGTACGTGGCCGTAAGCTCGCAGCCGAAGTCGTCAAGCCCCCTATGCGCCTCGTCGACTAAGCTCGCCCTCCCTTAGCCTGCACGGGATGCGGGCTACACGAAAAAGCCCCAGACGGCTCTCCCACCTCGCTCGGAGGTACGATGAGCCGTCTGGGGCTTGTCTTTTGTCAGTCGGGGCTATCCCTTAGTGCTTAGGCTTCTCGCTCCGCCCGTCGGCATTCTTCTGCACGAAGTAGAGGACGCCGAGGAGGTTGATGACGCCGAGGCCTGCTGCCATACCGACGATCATACGCTGTGCCTCATTAAGGAAGAAGAGCGAGACGACCGCTGCGACGATGACGAGGATGATGAGCCCGATGATAATCTTCTTGATCAGCTGCATAGTGTGTCTATTAATTGTTGCACGGGCAAAGCTACGACAATTCTCCCGCACTGCCGCCCTCTCCCCGCGATAAAAAGGCTTCGCCCCCCGCTCACCCAAAGAGGCGAGCGGAGGGCGAAGTATCGAGAATTAAAAGAAGCGTCTACGATTAGTAGCGGCTGGCTACGACATCCCAGTCGACGATAGCCCAGAGATCCTTGACGTGGTCAGCACGACGGTTCTGGTAGCTCAGGTAGTAAGCGTGCTCCCATACGTCGACACCGAAGAGAGGACGGAGGCCCTGGACGACAGGGTTGCTACCGTTAGGCTCCTTCGTGATGACGAGTTCGCCGTCAGCCTTAGCAGCGAGCCAAGCCCAGCCCGAACCGAAGAGCGTGGTGCAAGCCGTGAGGAATTCCTGCTGGAAAGCCTCGAAGCTACCCCACTTAGCTACGATAGCATCGAGGAGCTTACCCGTAGGCTGGCCACCCTTGTTGGGGCCGAACTGCGTGAAGTAGAGGTTGTGATTCAGGAGCTGACCTGCGTTGTTGAAGATAGCGCCTTCGCTCTTGCGAACGAGTTCTTCAAGAGGGAGCTCAGCATATTCCGTACCTTCGATGAGGCCGTTCAGCGTATTGACATAGCCAGCGAGGTGCTTACCGTGGTGGAAAGAGAGGGTCTCAGCGCTGATAGCAGGCTCGAGGGCATTGGGAGCGTAAGGGAGTTGGATGAGTTCGTACTTCATCTGTGTAATTGTTTATTGGGTGTGATTAAATCGGACAAATGAGGGAGGGCATTCGCCCTGTCCTATACTGAACTAACCCAATTAAGTCCATTATTGTTTGCTTCGGGCCAGCGCACTATTGTAGTAGCGGGGGTCGCCCGTCACCTCTTTGCCCACCCAGGGCGGTAGGTCGAAGGTCTCGTCTTCGCTCTTCAGCTCCAGCTCCGCCAGGCAGAATCCCTCGAGATGACCTGCAAAGAGGTCGACCTCCCACGTATGCCCGTGGTAGGGGACGAGGTAGCGCGTCTTCTTCAGACGGTGCCCTCCGCACAGCTCGAGAAGTGCCTCGGCATCCGCCAGCGGTATCTCATATTCGTACTCATCACGCACCAGCCCCTTGGCATCGGAGGGCGTCTTCAGCGTGAGGAAGCCCTGATCGCCACGGCGACGTACGCGCACCGTGGGGCGTGTCGAGTGGAGGTACCCCTGATCAATATGCAGCGCATCGGTAGCCTCGGCGAGGAAAGCCAGCGAGGTCACGAGGAACTTACGTTCGATCTCTTTCATAGCCGCCGCTTAGCCGATAGTCACTTGCGTAGCGCCGTAGCCGTACTCCTGGAAGGACGCATCCTGAAAGCGGCACGTGGGGTACTTGCGTCGTAGCTCACGCTCGATAGAGGCTCTGAGGACACCATCCCCCTTCCCATGGATGAAGACGATCTTACGCCCACGCTCCCGTATATGCTCCTGCATCGTGCGGTGGAAGTAGTCACGCTGATAGTCATGGATATCTGCGCTCGACATACCTGCCGTCGTCTCGAGGATCTCCGAAGCATGGAGGTCGACGACGAGAGGCTCATCACGGCGAGGAGCAGAGGGCGCAGCCTTTGGAGCAGGCTTCTTATCCTCCTTCTTCGTCTGCAGGGCAGAGGCCAAAGCAGATGCCTCCACCTCGGGCTGCGCCTGCTCAGCACCACGCTCTACGATAGGGAGCATCAGCGCATCGTCGGTGAAGTAGTCGTTGGGGCGGAAGGAATGGAGCTTGAAGAACTTCGTCACGTCGAGCTTGAGGCGTACCGAGAGGGGGTTCTGCAGCTTCGTGATCCCCCCGTCGTGGAAGGGAAGTATCTGGATGGCGAGCTGCTCGAGGTCATTGAGATCAGCGGGGGCAAACTCCTCTAAGAAGGCATCGCCGTGAGGCTCGATCGTACCCGTAGAGCGTACCTTATAGCCCGTACCCACGGCACTCAGATAGACGTAGTAGAGGGTGAAGCCGCTGTAGTTGACGAGGTAGGCTTCGTAGTTCGTCAGCCCGAGCTTAGCACGATCCTGCGGGAGGAAAGCCAGCTGTACGGTCAGCTCATCCTCACCAGCACGCAGGGGACGAGCAGGGCGAGGTGCAGGAGCTGCGGGGCGACGCACTTCGCTGGGAGCGGGAGCAGCAGACTCCGTACGCCCCTGACGGAGCTTCTCCTGAATGATCTTCGGAGGGCGAATCTCAGGGATGAAGGTGTCGCCCGCTTCGACGACGACGCAGTCCTTGAGCGGTGTGGGGATCTCGAAGCCGTCGGCATCTTCGACCCAAGCCGTATCAGCGGTGATGCGAGCCACACGCCCGCCCCCGACCGTATTGAGGAAGCGCACTTGGCTCCCTACCTGTACATTGTTAGGGTTATGCATAGGAGAGGAATAGGAGAAATGATAGAGCTCCTTAGCCTACCCGGCGAAAGAGCTCAAAGAACCCCAGCGCATAGAGATACTGGCTGAGGAGTAGGACGAGAAGGATGGAGCGTAAGACGAGCGCCATACGCTGCGGGAGCATACCCATCCCTCGCGCGATGAGGAAGGCGATGGGTAGCAGGGTGAGCTGTAGGAGTGCAGCCGATTCGCCAGCCACGAAGGGCACAGCGAGAAGAAGGACGAGCGGATAGAGCTGCATCGTCGAGAAGAGGTCACGGTGCCGTACACTCTCCCGATAGTAGCGGCGACGATAGAGCAGGTAGCCGACGAAGAAGGTGACGAGCACCACGGCATACGAGGCGAGAGGCACGGCCTCAAAGCTCTTCAGCTCTTGGGGCATCGGGAGCGGGAAGGCTCTCAGCGCAAAAACCCCATAGGCCTGCAGCGCCCCATTCCCCATCAAGAGAAGGACGGGCACGAAGAGCCACAGCGGGAGGATCACCCCGATGAGGAGCGCGATGATGGAGCGCCAAGCGATGGAGCGCAGATGATATTGGCCCCAGACGATGACGGGGACCAGCAAGAGGTAGACGGGAGAGACCAGCGAGAGGACACCTACAAGAAGCCCGATGAAGAGGCTGACGCGTGGCTGGTGCGTATCCTGATACGTGCCGAAGCTTAGGAGCAAGATGAGGAGCTGGAAGATAAGTGCCCCCGCCGAGAGGATACCCATAGAGGGCGTCGTCGTGAAGAGCGCCACCATGAAGAGCACCAGCAGTGGGCGCTCCACACGCTCGATGAGCAGGAAGTATTCCCCGATATAGATAGCAAAGGCAGAGAAGCCCGCCAGCACCAAGAGCCCAGCCAGACGATAGGTCCATGCCGTCGCCACGGGAAGTAGCGGCGCGAGGACGCCCGCCCCTTCGCTTACCTCACCCGTAGCAGGTGGGAGGAGGTACACAAGGAGGAAGGTGAGGAGCCATAGAGTGAACTCCAGCCAATTGGTACGCTGTCGTGAAGAGGTGAAGCGAGACATATCGAGAGGATAGCTGGTGAGAGGGCAGAGATACCCTCACGAGGAGAGGGAAAAGAAATGCCTACGAGAAGGGGCTACCCGTTAGTAGTCATCCTTCTCATAGGCATCTTTATCTGTGGGAGCTACGAAAGCTTAAGGAGGTCTTGACCGATATCGCGACGAAGCGTCTTACCGGTGTACTGCACGCGATCAGCGAGCTTGTAGCAGCGCTCCAGCGCTTCTTCGAGGGTTGAGCCCAAGCAGCTGGCGGTGAGGACACGCCCACCCGAAGTCACAAGATGACCCGAGTCATCGCGCGAGGTACCGGCATGGAAGAGCAGCGAGTCGAAGGTCGGTGCGTGGGGATAGCTGATGGGGATCCCCTTAGCATAGCTCTCGGGATAGCCCTCGGAGACGAGGACGACGGTAGCAGCATACTGAGAGGACTCCTCGAGATGGTAGTCGCCGAGATGGCCACGAGCCATGCGCTCCAGGAGATCGACGAAGTCGGAGTCAATACGCAGCATCACCGACTCGGTCTCGGGGTCGCCCATACGGCAGTTGTACTCGATGACGTAGGGGTCGCCACCTACGTTCATCAGCCCAGCGAAGATGAAGCCACGATAGTCGATCCCTTCGGCACGCAGCCCTTCGATGGTGGGGCGGATGACACGCTCCTCGACACGCTGCATGAAGGCTTCGTCTGCGAAGACCACGGGAGAGACGGAGCCCATACCCCCGGTATTCAAGCCCGTATCGCCCTCGCCAATGCGCTTGTAGTCCTTAGCGACAGGGAGTACGCGCCAGTCACTACCATCCGTAGCGATGAAGACCGAGCACTCGATACCATGGAGATACTCCTCGATGACGACACGCGTGCTGGCAGATCCAAAGCGCCCCGAGAGGAGCCCACGCAGCTCGCGCTCGGCTTCCTCGAGACTCTCGCTGATGATGACGCCCTTACCAGCCGCCAGACCGTCAGCCTTCAGCACGTAGGGAGGCTGGAGGGTCTTGAGGTAGTCGATGGCCTCACTAAGAGTAGACTTATCAAAGGTACGGTAAGCCGCTGTGGGGATACCGTAGCGCTGCATGAACGCCTTGCTAAAGTCTTTACTTCCCTCGAGCTGAGCACCCTTGGCATCGGGCCCCACAATAAGGAGGTCCGTCAGACCCGCTTCGCCATGCAGATAATCGACGATCCCCTCTACTAAGGGGACCTCGGGCCCTACGACGAGGAGCTCAATATGCTCCCGACGGATGAGGGCCGCGATGGCTGCGAAGTCCGTCACCCCGATACGCGGCATACACGTACCGTAGAGTGACATGCCCGGATTGCCCGGCGCGATGAAGAGCTGCGAGAGACGGGGACTGCGAGCGATGCGCCATGCCAGGGCATGCTCACGCCCCCCCGAGCCCAAAAGAAGAATGTTCATACAACTGATAAGATAATAAGTAGGATGATGGCGAGTGGGCGACTACAGGTGGTCCATGAAGTAGCGCGCCATCGTATAATTGAGGTGGACACGATCGACCCCGAGGACGTTATGCTTATGTTCGGGGTAAATCATGTAGTCTGGATACGTCCCAGCCTTGACACAGGCATCGACGAAGAGCTGCGTGTGCTGCCAGACGACCGTGGGGTCAATGGTACCATGGATGAGGAGCAGACGACCCTTGAGGTTCCCCGCACGCAGGGAGAGGTTCGTCTCCTTGTAGCCCTCGGGGTTGTCCTGTGGGCTATCCATATAGCGCTCCCCGTACATGATCTCGTAGCGAGCCCAGTCGGTGACGGCACCACCAGCAGAGCCTACCTTGAAGACATCGGGGTAGGTCAGCATAAGGTTCGTCGTCATAAAGCCACCATAGCTCCAGCCAGCGACCCCGATGCGGTCGGCATCGACGTAGGGCAGGCTCTTGAGGAAGTCTACGCCCTTCATCTGGTCGGCCATCTCATTCTTCCCGAGGTGGCGGTGGATGACCTGCTCGAAGGCTGCCCCGCGGTGGGCTGAGCCTCGGCCGTCAACGGTGAAGATGACGAAGCCCTTGGTAGCCATATAGAGGTCCCAGCCGAGGCAACCTGCATGGAAGCGGTTCTGCACGAGCTGAGCGTGAGGGCCATTGTAGACGTAGACGATCGTGGGATACTTCTTCGCAGGGTCGAAGTTCGTAGGCTTGAGGAGGCGGTAGTGGAGGTCCGTCACGCCGTCAGCAGCCTTGATCGTACCGAAGGTGATCTCAGGATTGATGAAGCCAGCTTCGGGATCCTTCGACTGGTAGAGGGTAGCGATAGGCTTGCCCGTAGCCACCGAGAGGAGGCGGTTCTCCGTGGGGGTCTTCAGCGACTCATACGTGTCGAGGAGGTACTTCCCATCCGAAGAGAGCTGCCCGACGTGCCAGCCAGCCTGTGGGGTGAGGATGCGCGTCTTGCGACCGTCGATGCTGACCGAGGCGATGACACGGTCAATGGGGCTCAGCTGTGTGGAGCTGTAGACGATGGTCTTACCGCCATCAGCGAAGCCGAGGAAGTCAGTGATCTCCCACTCGCCACGGGTGATCTGCCCGAGGAGCTTCCCATCGACATTGTAGCGATAGAGGTGCGTGTAGCCGTCACGACGCGTCTGCCAGACGAACTCCTTATCACGCCCAGGGATGAAGCGCATGGGCCACTGGGGCTCGATGTACTTATCGTTGTGCTCCGAGAAGAGGGTCTTGATGTAGTCGCCCGTAGCAGGGTCGTAGGCCTTGAGGTCCATGTGATTCTGCTCACGGTTGACCTCTGCGATGTAGACCGTCTTGCTGTCGGGAGCCCAAGAGATATTCGTCAGGTACTTCTCCTTAGGCTCACCCGTCTTGATGTAGGTGGTCTTCCCCGAAGCCACGTCATAGATCCCGAGGGTCACGTGGTGGCTGGGCATACCGGCCATGGGATAGTAGAGCTTCTCCTCGGTAGCCTTGCGGGTATTGGTATGTACGAGGGGATAGGCAGAGACCATGCTCTGGTCCATACGATAGAAGGCCAGACGGCTCCCGTCGGGGCTCCAGAAGAGCCCGCCATGGATCCCGAACTCATTCTGATGCACGCTCTGCCCGTAGACGAGGGTGGGCGTGCCATCGGTCGTCAGCTGCTTCGACGAGCCATCGGGGAGGAGGAGGAAGAGGTTGTTGTCTCGTACAGCCACAGCGTGCTTAGCACGAGGAGCCAGAGCGAAGGCCTGCTCAGCACGGCCAGCGCGCTCGAAGGCTGCGAGCTGCTTCTTGGCCTGTGGATCGATGAGGTAATGCTTCTTACCGAAGGGGATGAGGAGCCCCTCATCTACGACGGAGAAGGGCGTGAAGTACTTAGCCCCCGCGCCCTTTGTCGCCTCGCCGATGATCGCGAGGAACTCATCCTGACTCAGCAGGGTCTTCTCTGGGTGAGCGGCTGTCGGCGTGCCGATCACGAGACGCGTGCTATCGATGTACACATAGTCGCTACCGAGCCAGCGAAGAGAGCGGAGTGAGGTACGACGGAGCGCCTTGGGTGAGCCGAGTGTATATTCTTCGAGGGTGGGGCTACGGTGCTGCTCCTGCGCGGGAAGCTCAGTCACCGCGAGGGTGGTGGTCGCCATAGCAAGTAAAGCTAACGTACGGATGTTCATCATTGCTTAGTTATAGTGTGAGTAGTAGTCGATCGTATCTACAAAGATAGTCAATGTCCCGGCTTCTCTGGGGCACTAAAGCTGATAGGAAGCGGAGCACTTACGGGTCTCCTCGACGCGGCATGCCACGAGTGTAATCCCCGTCCCTTCGAGCTGCTGAGGCCCGACGACGGAGACCAGGTGCATGGCGATCTGCTCAGCCGTAGGATTGAAGGGGACGACGCACAGATCCTCAGGTACCAGACGGTGCAGCTCGGGGAGCAGTGGGTCTTCACTCCAGAGCACCATCTTGTGGTCCCAGTTCTCCTCAAGCCACTGGCACAGACGCTCCTTGATCTCGGAGAAGTCAATGACGCGCCCTACCCCATCCAGCTCGGGAGCCGTGCAGACGAAGTGGATGCGATAGTTGTGCCCGTGCAGATGACGGCACTTGCTCTCGTGCCCGACGACACGGTGGCCCATACTGATATCGTGGTAGCGCTCTACTGTGATCATATCTATCCTATTAGCTATACAAAGATACGGCATCTTGCCCATAGCCTAAAGGGCGAAGACCACCCCAAGACAGGGCACCTCGACCCTATAAATGGCGCACGGGCACGATATCTCCGAGGGAGACATCGTGCCCGTGGCTAATCAGTAGGTCGGACCTATGCTTACTTAGCGATAGAGTCAACAACAGCCTTAGCTGCAGAGTCTACAGTAGCAGCAGCGCTGTCAACCGTAGCAACAACCGTTTCAACGATCGTAGCGCTATCCTTAGCCGTAGAGTCCTGAGCGTTCTGCTCGTTGTTACCTGCACATGAAGCAAAAGCAGCTGCTACAGCTACAAATGCGAATGCGAAAAACTTCTTCATCTTTCTTTCTTACGTTAATTAGTTATTGATTTCGAATTCGTAATGAATAACACTGCAAATATACGGCAACAATCCGTTTCGGCAATAAGCCAAGACGTCTGAGCTACCGTGATCGCAGGGGATTTCTTCCGTTATCCACCCGCTGACTAGCGTCGTTGAGGGCCTTTTTCTCATTAGGCAACCTCCTGTGCGCCTTCGCAGTATTATACAGACAAGGGGCTGGAAGCACCCTCAGAGCTGCGTGGAGTATAGCGGACTCGAACCGCTCACCTCGACACTGCCAGTGTCGCGCTCTAGCCAGATGAGCTAATACCCCATATATATAAGCGTGACGAGATCCGCTTGATCTCCATCGTCGGTGCAAAGGTAGTAAATATTTTATTTCAAAGTATCTTTGCCCCAATAAGAGAGCGAAAAAATCTCGCACTCACCACCCTCTTTCCCCACGACGATCCCGATGATCCTATACAATACGACCTTCGTCCTTGCCCCTCAGACTCAGCAGGCTTTCCTCGCATTCATGCGCGAGGTTTACCTCCCTGCACTCCATGCTGATAGCCTCGTACAACACCCCCGCCTGCACAGCATCGTCCCCCACGAAGAGCACCCCGAGGCACTCTCCTATGCCCTGCACTTCTACGCTGAGGGCGAGGTGCACCTACAGGACATCCTCTCAAACACGGGGCTCCGCCTGGCCGATCTCCTCACCAAGCAGTTCGGCGAAGCGGTCTTAGGCTTCAGCACGATCATGCATGTGGTCGACTAATCACCTGCCAGCGAACTATACCTTATATAAAGAGCAGCTATGTCAGAGCGCATCATCATGGGCATCGACCCCGGGACCATCGTCATGGGCTACGGCCTCATCGAGGTCCGTGGGCAGGAGGCGCGTCTCTTGGCTCTCGGGGTCATCAGCCTCAGCAAGTACGAGGACCATTACCTCCGCCTCAAGCGCATCTTCGAGCGGGTGCAGGGCCTCATCGATGAATTCCACCCTGACGAGCTGGCTATCGAAGCCCCCTTCTTCGGGAAGAACGTCCAGAGTATGCTCAAGCTCGGCCGCGCCCAAGGTGTGGCGATGGCGGCAGCCCTCACGCGCGATATCCCCATCACCGAATACGTCCCTATGCGTATCAAGCAGGCCATCACCGGCAACGGAGCTGCCTCCAAGGAGCAAGTCGCAGGCATGGTACAGCGCTACCTGAAGATCCCGCAGGATCAGATGCCCCGCGAACTTGACGCCACCGACGGCCTCGCAGCCGCTCTCTGCCACCACTTCCTCACCTCCTCTCCCCTACGCTCCGCCTCAGCGGGCGCCACGAAGAACTGGGCAGACTTCGTCAAACAGAATCCCTCCCGCATCAAGGGGCTGAAGAAATAGCCACGCCCCCCAATCCTCCCCCCGAGAACACCACCAGCTCTGCGCCCAATCTACCCGCGCAAAGCATCACGCACAATCCCCTCATATACATACACTTCACACCGCACTCTGAGAAGGGGGTGGTGCGACCAGTACTGGTCGATAATCTGACCAGTACTGGTCACCCATAGTAACCAGTACTGCTTCGCACGCTGACCAATACTGGTTCGACGCGTGACCAGTACTGGTCCGATCACCGACCAATATAGGTTTGACGAGAGACTAATACGGGTTACTTTTTCCCTCAGTGCAAAGACGTATATCTCCTTCACGTAGAGCGCCGAAAGCAAGGGGCATTTTAGTTCAGCAAATCACGAGCAAGAAGGGGGGACTCCGAGGAGCTCCCATCCCCTCACAATAGAAAAGCCCAACTCCATCCAATCGATGAAGCTGGGACACCCTTCGCTAAATATTTTAGTATTTTCTGGGCAAAATATCGCCCTATCTCGCTGATGCAAAGCGTAAAAAAGGATGGAGATACCCCATCCTTTTTACTATTCAACCCACCTTTTTCTGGTTATCCGTGGGGGCACTTGTAAAGGGAGATTAAAGTTTTTCGGCGGCACGAAATTGCTTGCTTTTACGCAAGAAACTTCACACCTTTGTTATACCAATTCGAAGCAATCTTATCGTGCCTCAAATCTAACGGTCACCTCACCGGACCAGCGCCTGACAAATACACATGGATTGTACGGCCTCAGCTCTTCCTCCTTCCGAGCTGAGGCCGCTTTCTATCTATAACGTCCCGACACCGCACATAGTTCATCACCACCACCCAAAGAGCAAAGCCCCGCACCATAACTGATCTATGGTGCGGGGCTTAGTCCTTAGTGGGTAGATAGAGGGGAGCGACTACAGATGCGCCTCATGCGAACGGGTGACGACAGGCCTCACATGCACGACGGAGCGCAGGTCACGCTCCTCGGTCAGTGGGCGCTGATCCTTCGACAGATCAGGGGGCAGTGCAGAGCCTGGGCGCAGAATGCGTGTCAGATGGATGCGGTACTCATTGCCACGCACCAGCCCGTAGCGCCCATGCGCTGTTTTCTCGGGAGCTTCGCTATCATCGAAGTGGCGGATGGGGATCGTATAGTAGCAGTAGCCACGATGGTGGAAGCTGATACCATGAGACTCGAAGGGTGCAGACAGCGAGCCCTCCGTCAGCGCAGCCTCTTGGACAGCCTGCTGGAGGCGTGCATTATCCGCCTTCCCCGTCTTGATGATTTGGCGTAGCTCATGCTCAGCATAGTACAAGCCATCGAAGCTGAACCAGCCTTCATCGCCCTGCAGGCTAAGCCCCGCAGGGATATAGGGGAAGCGCAGGATGACCGTGGGGACACCGCCGACGAGGTAGGCCGTAGGAGGCACGGTCGTCTCGCGGATGTAATAAGGCTGGCTCTTACGTGCCGCATCAAAGGCAGCTTCATTCGCGAGGAAGGTAGCACGTGGGAGCACCACCGATGTCTTCCCGAGCACCATATCCTGAGTATAGTGAGCGAGGTACTCTGCAAAGTTCGTCGGAGCTGCGGTCGACCACTTCTCATAGAGGTAGCTCGAGGGATAGCGGTCTGCAGCAGCCGAGCCATCGCCCGCCGTCTCCTTGGCGCCCGAGCGTAGAAGTCCCAGCGGACGGAGTGGTGCCGTATAGCGCGTGACACCCGTCACCAGATAGTCCGCAGGAGCACTCCCCCGTGTGACACCCGAGGGGAGCTCGGGTTCACCATAGACGAAGACACGAGCCAGAGCAGGCTCCAGAGCTACCTGCAGCTGAGGGGTCGACGCTCCGAAGGCGGAGGCAGGCACCGAGATCGCCCCCTGCTCATTGAGCTGGGAGACGGTGAGCTTAGAGCCCGAAGCAGTAGAGAGCCCATCTACAAAGAGGGTCATGTAGCCCGTGACGGCGCTCAGCGGACGGCCGATAGCGATCTGCTCCAGCAGGGGACGGGTGGCATTCGCCACGACGACGAGCTTATAAGCCCCCTCGGGGAGCGAGAGATTGATGTCCTTCAGCTGGTCTGCCGAGGTAACCTTGACCTCACGAAGCTGGGTGGAGAGCTGAGTCGCCTCCGAATAGAAGGCAAAGTGAAGCGTGGAGATCTGGAGCATCGGATCCTCTTCGTCGAGTCCACGCAGGGCAATGCTCCGTGGGGCACGCACCGAGAGGTGCAGGGTCGACGATCCTTCTTTAGGCTGGGATTTAGGCAGAGGCAAGCCATTATCTCGGGCACTACAGCCAGCGAGAAGCAGAAGGGAGAGGGACAAGGAAAGGGCACGCCGCATAGGCGCATCAAGGGGTAATGTGTAGCTCATGATGGATGTGTTTTGGTGGTGGTAGAAGGAGGGAAAAGCAACAGCCCCCGAAGGACTCCCAGGAGGGAAGGCTTCGGGGGCTGGTGCGAAAGGGAGGGGCAGTCTCTTAGACGAGCTCGTGGATGATGAGACCTGAGCGGAGCTTAGGCTCGAACCACGTCGTCTTAGGAGGCATGATATTGCCCGAGTCAGCGATATCGATCAGCTGCTTCATAGAGACAGGGTAGAGTGCGAGAGCAAACTTCATCTCACCGCTATCGACGCGCTTCTTCAGCTCGCCAAGGCCACGGATACCGCCGACGAAGTCGATACGCTTGTCAGAGCGGAGGTCCTTGATGCCGAGGATCTCATCGAGGATGAGGTTAGAAGAGATCGTCACGTCAAGCACACCGATGGGGTCGTTGTCATCGTACGTACCGGGCTTAGCCGTGAGTGAATACCAGTGATCCCCGAGGTAGAGGGAGAAGTTGTGCAGCCCCTTAGGCGTGTAGATCTCCGTACCCTTGTCCTCGACGATGAAGTTTTTCTCCAGCTTCTGGAGGAGTTCTTCCTTCGTCAGGCCATTGAGATCCTTGACTACACGGTTGTAGTCGATGATAGTCAGCTGGTCATCAGGGAAGCACACAGCCATGAAGTAGTTGTACTCTTCGTTCCCCGTGTGGTTGGGGTTCTGCTTACGCTTCTCATCACCTACGAGGGCAGCAGCCGCAGAGCGGTGGTGGCCGTCAGCGATGTAGAGAGCGGGCATCTCTGCGAAGAGCTCCGTGATGCGCTGGATGTCGGCAGCATCATCGATGATCCAGAACTCGTGACCGAAGCCATCGAGAGGAGCGATGAAGCTGTAGACGGGCGTCTCCTTGGTGTACTTAGCGACGATCTTATTGATCTCATCCTTCGCGGGGTAGGCGAAGAAGACGGGCTCGATGTTAGCGTTGTTCACGCGGACATGCTTCATGCGGTCTTCTTCCTTGTCGCGGCGGGTAAGCTCGTGCTTCTTGATGACACCGTTCATGTAGTCTTCTACAGCGGCGCAGACGACGAGACCATACTGCGTCTTGCCATTCATCGTCTGGGCATAGACGTAGTAGTTCTCCTTAGCGTCCTGTACGAGCCAGCCCTTCTCACGGAAGAGGCGGAAGTTCTCAGCAGCCTTCTGGTAGACCTTCTCTTCGTGCTCATCGGTGCCCACAGGGAAGTCAATCTCGGGGCGGATGATGTGATAGAGAGACATCTCATTGCCTTCAGCCTCAGCACGGGCTTCTTCGCTGTTGAGTACGTCGTATGGACGAGAAGCTACACGCTCTACAAGGTCCTGTGGAGGACGGATACCACGGAAAGGTTTGATGATAGCCATGGAGGTAAGTCTTATCTAAGGTGGGAAGATAGTGACGTAAGGTAGTCGGACTACTTATTCAGGCGGAAGCGTTCGTTGCCTTCCTTGATGAAGCCGACGATCTGACGAGCAGCGGCCAGACCAGCGTTGGTGTTGGCTTCAGACGTCTGAGCACCCATCTTCTTGGGGGTCGAGAAGTAACGGTCGCCAGCAGCAGCTTCGAATTCTTCGTGAGCGCCTGGACGGATATCAGCGAAGTAGCGGAGGTCTTCGCGTTCCTTGAGGAGGGCGATGAGCTCGGGTTCGTTGATGATCTCCTTACGAGCGGTGTTCACGAGGATAGCCTTCTTAGGCAGGAGGCTTACGAGTTCGCGGCCGATAGAGCCCTTCGTCTCAGGCGTAGCGGGGATGTGGAGGGAGACGATGTCGCAGGTAGAGAAGAGTTCCTTCTGGCTGGCGACAGCGTGTACACCTTCCTTCTCGATGACTTCGGCAGGCGTGAAGGGGTCGTAAGCATAGATATCCATGCCGATACCCTTAGCGATGCGAGCTACGTTGCGACCCGTGTTACCATAGGCCAGGAGGCCGAGCTTCTTATCCTTGAGTTCCGTACCAGAGGTACCGTTGAAGCGGTTACGTACGCAGAAGAGGAGCATAGCGAAGACGAGCTCAGCTACAGCGTTAGCGTTCTGCCCAGGAGTGTTCATCACGCATACGCCGTGAGCGGTAGCGGATTCGAGGTCTACGTTGTCGTAGCCGGCACCAGCGCGGACGACGATCTTGAGCTGCTTAGCGGCGTCGAAGACCTCGGCATCTATGATGTCGCTACGGATGATGATTGCTTCGACGTCGGCAACAGCTGCGAGGAGCTCGGCCTTAGCCGTGTACTTTTCGAGGAGGACTACTTCGAAGCCTGCTTCGGTGAGGATATGCTTGATACCAGCTACTGCGGGGGCAGCGAATGGTTTTTCGGTGGCAATAAGAACCTTTGACATGATGTATAGATGTGTATTTGAAGCGTATGAGATGGGGTAGAGATAAGCGACGGCACAGACCACTCTTCGCCCACAGCGATGAGGGTCGGGGTGGTCTGTGCCGTTACGTTTATCTTCTTAAAGCGAGAGGGAAGCTTAGTGCTTACGTTCGAATTCCTTCATCAGGTCGATGAAGAACTGGACGCTGCTCTTAGGCAGAGCGTTGTAGAGAGAAGCACGGAAGCCACCTACAGAGCGGTGACCCTTGAAGCTGTATGCACCGCGAGAGACAGCGAAGTCGTAGAATTCGGATTCGAGCTCCTTGTACTCGTCGTTGAGGACGAAGCATACGTTCATGATCGAGCGGTCTTCGGTATTGACGGTACCGCGGAAGAGGCGGTTGCGGTCGATTTCATCGTAGAGCATGCCAGCCTTTTCGAGGTTCATCTGCTCGAGGACCTTGACACCACCGAGTTCCTTGTACCACTTCATCGTCTGCAGAGCTACGTAGACGGGGAAGACAGGAGGCGTGTTGTACATAGAGTCCTTGAAGTGCGTGTCGTACTTCAGCATCGTGGGGATGATGCGGTTGTCTTCGATGTGACCGACAGCGTCGCGGCGTACGATGACGAAGGTGACACCAGCGGGAGCGATGTTCTTCTGAGCACCACCATAGATGAGGTCGTACTTAGATACATCGACAGGACGCGTGAAGATATCAGAAGACATATCCCCTACGAGACGGACCTTTACATCAGGATCGTAGCGGAGCTCCGTACCATAGACCGTGTTGTTGGTCGTGATGTGGAGGTAGTCCACGTCATCGGGCACCTCGTTCTTTTCCCATGGCTTGGGGTACCAGATGTAGTTGTCATCCTTAGAGGAGAAGGTGATGACCTCACCGAAGGCCTTAGCTTCCTTAGCAGCCTTGTTTGCCCACGTACCTGAATCGACGTAGGCAGCCTTCTTCTTGAGGAGGTTCATAGGAACCTGTGCAAACTGCAGGCTGGCACCACCACCGAGGAAGAGCACTTCGTACCCCTCGGGTACATCGAGCAGTTCCTTCATGAGGTTACGTGCTTCCTCCATCGTTGCAGAGAATTCCTTAGCACGGTGAGAAACTTCGAGGATAGAGAGGCCAGTGCCCTGGTAGTTAAGGACTGCACCAGCAGCATCTCTGATTACGCTCTCGTCGAGGATCGATGGCCCAGCCGAGAAATTGTGCTTCTTCATAAGAGCAGATATTTGTGGATGAATATTTATAGGAGCGTCTACATGCGAGCAGCTGGCGACCTGCACGCTGCGATCATCGCCTCTGCTCGTAGCAAAGTTATCAATAAAAAGATGAATAGCAAGCCCTTCGCTTAGCTTTTATTTACCCCCTCGGAAGTGCCTAAGATAAAGCATTAGAAGATAGCTTAATAAAATACTTAATGATGCGCACTCACACCCTCCTTCCCCGCCGCTTCGGTGTGTGATATTGACAGGATAAGCACTCCCCTATCCCCCATATCGCACCTCCAAGTCAAGACAAACGACAGAGTACACCCCACCTTTTCCGCCTTCCAAGTCCAATAATGAGGCTATTGCCGAGAGCCCTACCCGCTATTTATTCTGCTAAGGTATCGTGCGCCCAGCCCCACGGTATGCCTCTCCGAAGTGATAAGGCAAGCCCTCCGCCTTATCACAAGTATTCCGCTTATCCAGCGGAGGGAAAAGTACTCTTCTTGCGAAGAAAAAAGCGCCTTCACATAGTGGGTTTCTTCTATCTATGTACGTAGTCTTAAAGACCAGGCACGTAAATCCAAATATCCACGTACGTAGATATTAGAGCCACGTACGTAGTCCAAACTTATCTGCCACTCGTCCACAACTTTCATCCCTACGTGGAGCAACAATCTAAATACAGATCACTTCACAAAGCTATATAGTTTTGCACCCAAAGGGCATAAATAAAAGCACCCAGCAGATAGGCCTCATCGTGGCTACCTGCTGGGTGCTTTTTATTTCTCCTATGGATAGGTAAGGCGAAGAGCTTAGCCTAAGACGAACGTCCAGTCGCGATCGGTCGACTCCTCGGGCGCGAAGACAAAGCCCTCGGGAGTGAGCATACGCAGGGCTTCCTCATCCTCGAGGCGCTGACGAATGACTTCACCCGCCATCGCGCCACGCGCCATCTTCGTGTAGACGACGATTTGCTTGAGGCGTCCCGTAGGCTGGCGCACGAGGAAATTCGGCGTGATGACGCGTACAGCACGCTCGACCTCCGCCCAGTGGAAGAGCCCACGCATCTCGTCACTGGCGAGGAAGAGGAGCGTACCGCCAGCACGCTTCACCTCCTCGATAAGGTAGGGCGTCAGACGGTCACGCCAGTAGTCGAAGAGCCGCCCATCGAAGAGATCGGGGAGCTGTACCGCACCCTCCATACGGTCGTAGCGAATAGCTGTCTCGGGCGAGAGCAGCCCGTAGACGAAGGAGGTAATACGTAGATGTTCGGCCGCATAAGCCCAGTCCTCCGCTGTGAACGTAGAGGGCGAGAGCTTACGGAAGACCATCCCCGTGTAGCTCAGCGCAGCGGGCATCTCTGTGACCTCGGGATCGAAGAAGGTGCGCAGGCGGGCATAGACCTCGTCACGGAGCTTGGGGCTAAGCTGGAGCATCGAGGCGAGTTCCTCCCGACTGAGGCGAAGTACAGAGGCCATAATCGTGCGCGCCTCCTCAAGGAAGCGGGGCGAGGTCATCGTGAGGTCACGAGGCACCTTGGCCTTTGTCGCGAAGGTCTTGGCGGGGGAGATAAGTAGGAACATACGCAGGACAAGCGGAGGGATAAGAGAGAATGATATGAGAGGCTATCTCGGCACACGAGCACGTAGCACCTCACGCTTCCCGGGAGGCCCGGGGAGACGCTCGACGAGGAAGCCCGCACGCTGGAGGCGACGGCGCACCTCGCCCTTGGCGCAGTAGGTCGTGAGTACGGCTTCGGGGAGGGCGACAGCGAAGAGGCGCGCGAAGAGCTCCTCCGCCCATAGCTCAGGCTGGCTCTCGGGGGAGAAGGCATCGTAATAGATGACCGATAGCCCCTCGGGGAAGGTACATTCGGTGAGATCGCCGTGTAGCTTCTCGATAGTGAAGAAGGGGCTAAGCACCACCGCCTCGCCCCACGGAGCGGTGTGGAGTGCACGCAGGGCTTCGGCAGGATCCAGTGGCCCCGTCACACCCTCATAGTGGAGGGCTTCGTAGACCTCGGGGCCGATGGGATATTTCTCGATGGAATAGTAATGTACGGGACTACGCTCTGCCTCGGCTCGCTGCCAAGTGAGGAGTGCATTGAGCCCTGTACCGAAGCCCACTTCAAAGAGTCTGAGGGGCTCCGTCGCACCTCGCTCCGCACGGAGACGCTCCTCGAGTGCCAGACCTATATATATATGTAGGCTCTCCTGCACGGCGCCATGCGTCGAGTGATAGTGTTCGCCGAAGGTCGGGGCAAAGAGCGTGAGGCTCCCGTCCTCGGTCGTCTCGACAAGGGGCGTAGCGTCGTGGCTCATCGGCTGAGTGTGGGGAGCAAAGGCGCAGCGAGCTGCCAGAGGGCGATACCTGCTGCGACGCTGACATTGAGGGAGTGCTTCGTGCCGTGCTGGGGGATCTCCAGCGAGGTCGTGACCTCGGCCATCACCTCATCACGCACTCCACGTACCTCGTTGCCTAAGACAAGGGCATAGCGCACCCCAGGCTGTGGGGCGAAGGTCTCCAGCGACACGCTGTCGTGGGCCTGCTCCAGCGCCAGGACTTCGTAGCCCGCAGCACGAAGCTCGCGGACGGCCTCGACGCTGTCGGCAGCATAAGTCCAAGCGACCGAATCCTCAGCACCGAGGGCAGTCTTATGAATATCAGGATGGGGAGGACGAGCCGTGATCCCGCAGAGGACGAGCCCCTCCAGACGGAAGGCATCAGCGGTGCGGAAGACCGACCCGACATTATTCATGCTCCGCACATCATCAAGGACGACGACGACGGGGAGCTTCGTTTCACGACGGAAGGCCTCTGTCGTGAGGCGCTCCATCTCCGTGATCTTTAGCTTCTTCATTGCCTGCAAAAGTAGTGAACTCCCACGTATCCCCTACTTCTATCTCCTGATTATGGCCGACTACTTGAGCGTGATCTCATAGCCTTCAGCGAGCTTCTGCAAGGCCGTAGCAGGCGAGATATTCATCAGGGAGCGGCTGCACTTATCATAGTAGAAGCGAGCTCGCCCACTCTGAGAGCCACCTGGCGAAGGATAGACAACCAAGAGTCCAGAGAGCTCATGGGGAGAAGTGTCGTCATCCCGATTGGGCCACGAGAAGGTCACGCGCACCGAGAGCATCTTCTCACGAGGGTCATAAGCGATCGACTTCTCCTCCAGAGTACATAACTCTTCAGAGCTATTCTGTAAAGAGATGAGCTTCGCCAGCTCTTTACTCATCTTCTGAGCACTACGATGCGCCAGCTCCACTCTCCCCTTCGTCGCCTTTGGTGTAGGTCTGTGAGGCATCACGACACGCCGAGACGCCAACAGCTCGAGCCACCTATCGAGGCGATCCCTTACGGCCTTCTGATGACGATAATCTGTCTTGAGAATTTCCTTGATTACGGGTAGTAGATTTCCCTTCGGGAGAAGCGTCAGATACTCCTTGAGGACGCGCCAAGTATGCTCACTCCGGAAGCGATCAAGGTTATCATCACTCCTAAATATGAATAGCGTGGAGCCATTGTTGTAGAGATCGAGCACCCCACTGACACCAAGCCACTCGTCCCCACGCTTGAAGTACGAGCCAGCAAGATAGCGGCTATCTGGATACGCCTGGATATAGCGCTCGAGTCCGGCGATATAGCTTGCCTCTGTCGGATACGACTTGCTTGGAGAAATTCTCAGAGCATAAGGCCCATCCATCACCCAATCCACCCGCTCCAATTCGATGAAGTCAGAGAGTTCCCTCGAGATATAGGGATAGAAGGGCTTGTAGAGCTGCTCGGAGGCATATACCTGCACCTCATGCTCCCTCACTTCTGGGGCGATACATTCATAGGCAAGCCCCACGTCCGCATACGGGATACGCTTCTGGGCGAGCTGATGCTCCTCTTCGGAGACCGGCCTACCCTCATACAGCTCCTCTTCGATCGCAGTGGCTATCTTACTCAGGCTATAGCGACACGCGGTGATCCCCTTATGCATCTCATAGACCAGCCGATCCGCCAGCACAGGCGATGCTCCCTTGACACGACGGAGGGTATTCTCCTGGAGGGTCTTGACCTCTACAAGTAGCTCGTCACGCTCTCGCCCAAGAGAATCGAGGGTATGCGTTCGCTCACGCTCGGCCTCTGCTCCCCAGCAAAGAGCCAAGAGCATCACTGCCACTAACCAATACTTTCTCATTGTCTTATCCGCTTCGTTCATATCGCATACTGTCAGCACGGGGCGAAGCATCGGATCAAAGATACAAACACTCACCCATCCCCCCTACCCCGATACGACGAAGCACCATACAGCCGGGAGGCGTGCATAGTGCTTCGTCGTAGTCTTGTGGGAGGGGAAGGGCAGGCTTATTCCAGGCCGTCGCAGGAGAGATGCATCAGAGAGCGGCTGCACTTATCATAGTAGAAGCGAGCTCGCCCACTCTGAGAGCCATCTGGCGAAGGATAGACAACCAAGAGTCCAGAGAGCTTATGGGGAGAAGTGTCGTCATCCCGATTGGTCCACGAGAAGGTCACGCGCACCGAGAGCATCTTCTCACGAGGGTCATAAGCGAGCGACTTCTCCTCCAGGGTAAATGGCTCTTCAGAGCGCCCCTGGGGAGAAATAAGCTTAGTCAACTCTTCGTAGATCCTTTGGGCGGTACGACGCACCAGCTCTTCTTGGGGCTTCGTCACCTCTGGAGCTACACTGCGCGGCGTCGCGACGCGACGTGACTCCAATAACTCAGCCCAAGGCCCGGTGAGCGAAGCGAGACGCTCATTGACCTCCTTATAAGGGTGACCTATCTTGCGGATCTCCTTGATGACTGGGACCAGATTTCCCGCAGGCATTAGCTTCAGATACTCCTCCATAGCCCGCCAAGTGTACTCCCCGACAGGACGATCAAAGTTTTCACCCGCCCCAAAGAAAAAGAGTTGCGAACCGTAATTGTAGCGATCGACAATCCCCTCGGTGACTCCGCCCTCAGCTCCACCACGGCTGAAGTCCTCAGTAAGCAGGTAGCGGCTCTTGGGATAAGTCTGGATATAGCGCTCCAGTCCGACGATATAGCTCGCCTCTGTGGGATATAGCTTACTCGGGATAATCCCCGACACATAGGTATCTCTGATATTCCAAGCTACCCGTGCCAAGCCGATAAAGTCGATTAATTCTTTAGAGATATAGGGATAGAAGGGCTCGTAGAAGGTCTCTGACACATACACTCTCACCTGATGAGGACTGGCCTGGCTCGAAGCACAGTCGTAGGTAAGCCCAAGCGCTTCGTATGGCTTACGCAATTGATCCAAACGATGTGCCTTCTCAGAGACCTTTCGGTCGCCATAGATGAAGTGCTCGATAGATGTCGCTGGATACCACAGATCATAAGCGCGACCCTCCACTACATAAAACATCTCATAGACCAGCCGATCCGCCAGCGCAGGAGACGCCTCCTTGATACGACGGAGGGTATTCTCCCGCAGTGTCTTGATCTCCGAAAAGAGGTGATCACGCTCTCGCTCGACTGAAGACCGACTTGGGACTCTGTCACGCTCGGCCTCTGCTCCCCAGCAAAGAGCCAAGAGCATCACTGCCACTAACCAATACTTTCTCATTGTCTTATCCGCTTCGTTCATATCGCATACTGTCAGCACGGGGCGAAGCATCGGATCAAAGATACAAACACTCACCCATCCCCCCTACCCCGATACGACGAAGCCCCCTGCTACTCGGTCGGTAGCAGGGGGCTTCGTTCGATATAATTACGCAGGGCGGGCTTATTCGTCCAGCTCTTCGGCTCCACTCTTGAGCTCTCGGACGAAGGCGGGATCCGTCATCAGCGGAGCCAGTGCCGCCTCGGTCTCCGCCTTGTAGACGAGGAAGCTCTGGAGCTTCACAGCGCGCAGGAGGGCAGCCTTAGCCTCTTCGTGGCGTGAGAGACGGGTGAGACAGATCGCCTTGAGGTACTCGACCTTGCCGTTGGCACCGAGCTGATTGAGCACCATCAGGGCACGCTCATCTTCCTCCATACCGGCCAGCGCCAGTGCGCCATTGTAGTCGGGGTACTTACGGAGGTACTCGAGGGCACCACGGTAGTCACGGGCGGCCATACGCTCCAGACCGAGCTTGTACTCGGCAGCCGCCTCGGGCTTCTCGTTGAGGCGATCAATGAGGGTAGCATCGACGAGGTCATTGATACCCGAGATGACGAAGGTCAGGGTATCGACACCACGCTGCATCCACGTGCTCTGGTCGATAGCCGAGATACGCGAGTCGACGATGACCTTCATACGCTTCTTCATCTGTGGGGTCACCTCGAGGTCACGGCTATAGAGATAGACGAAGTCCTTGTCAGGGGTGACGCCAGCTTCATACTGCGTCTCCTCGATGAGGGGGAAGTGGACGATGTGGCGACGGTAGGTATCGGCGTTCGTGCGGCGGCTCTCGTTGTGAGCGATAGCACGGAAGTTGTACGTATGCTGGGCTACCTCAAGGGAGTCCTTCTCGGTGAAGGACTTATTCTCGATGGAGTCCATCGTCCAGCCACGCTCGAAGAGCATGCGGAACTTCCCAGGGACGTTCGTGCTGTCGAGCTGGCGCTCGCCACGTGCCAGATAGGCGGCACGGCGCTCGGGGCTATAGAGCATATCGAAGCCCTTACGCTGGCCGACGCTGTCGCGACCTGAGAGTTCGTCGCGGTAGGCCGCCCCGAGCATATCGAGGGCCTTCGCGTGGTACTTGGTGTCATAAGCCCCCGCACGAGCGGCATTCGCATTGAGGTAGCGCTCCTCCATGATACGGCGCCAGCGCTCATAAGCCAGCTGCAGGGAGAACTGACGGCGGTAAGCCGAATAGTAGTCCTGCTGCAGGCGTCCCATGAATGAGCGATGGGCCTTGCGATTGAAGAAGACGCTATCGTACTTCGAGGGATCGACGATGCTCTCCTGGAAGGCCTGCAGAGCCTTCTGCTCCTTGTCCTGAGCCGCCTTAAATTCACGGCCCTTCAGCACGACAGGGGGCAGCGTCATCGTCGTGTCCTCGGTGAAGAGGCGTGGAGAGAGGACGACCTGATAGCGCTCGTCCATCAGCGCACGGGGCACGGTGACGAGGAAGGTGAGGTTGATACGGCCCTTACGCAGGGTGGAGATCTTCACGCGGGGGCGCTCAGCGGTGACGGTCACCGCCTCGATGACCTGTGTCTTGATGCCGTCTTCCTTGGGCTTCTCATCGCCCTTGGTAGCACGGCGTATCGTGTCGGCCTTCTGCGAATAGGTGACGATCTCGGAGAGCATACCCGTGCGGCCTGCCTTCTCTTCCTTGTCGGTAGGCAGGTAGGCATGGGGGCGTGCCGAGGTGAAGTAAACTTTCTTCGTCAGCGGCTGAGCACACGAGCCAAGGACGAGCCCCGCCAAGAGGACGGAGGCAAGGGTATATATTTTCGTTCGATTCATCTATCTGGAGATTGCGTTAGAAGACATAGGCCAGGCTCAGGCCGATACGTGAGGGCAGGACCATGACGCGGCTCTTATCTGCCGTACGCACCTGCTTAGCGCTGTAGCGCTCATCGTAGCGGGTCCATACGCCAGCCAGACCGACCTCTGCCTCGAGGTTCCAGTGGGGCGCGAGCTCATAGCAGTAGCCGACAGAGCCCCCAGCACCGACGAGGAAGCCCTCAGAGTACGTGCGAGAGAGACTGCCCCCGCCAAAGCGGTAGACCATCCCGAGAGCATGCCCTGAGACGAAGAAGCCACGGTTGTAGACGCCCTTCGTCCAATAGCGCAGGGCAGGGCTGAAGGCCGCCATCTCGGCGTGCTCTACCGAGCCCCACTTCAGGCGCTCGCTGAAGCCGACATTACCCAGATGACCGTAGAGGGTATTGATAAGCCCGACGGGCATGGGGAGCTTGAAGAGGCCTGGGCGAGCCGAGAAGGAGAGCTGGAGCGAAGTGCGATCACCGAGCGCCACCGAGGGCTCCACACTGATGGTCCCCGTAAGTAGGGCGGGGAGGTTGGCGCTCACGGCGAAGCGCTGTGCATGTAATCCCTCAGTCGCACCCACGAAGGCGAGGACGAGTAGGAGGGCTATTCGTCTGATCATTTGCTGAACGTTCTGATAAAATTTCATTGGGAGTGAGCTACTTCCAAGAGGGTGGATAGCTCAGGAGTCATACCAAATTGGGTGCAAAGATACGCAATATCATTTTTTCACACATTCACACTTCATTCCGAATTATCACAGTTCCCTGTCACTACACCCAAAGAGGGGTGGAGTAAATGGGCGAATTTGGTACAAATCGAATGAGAAGAATGGGGAAAGAAGAGGCGCACCGAGCAGGTGCGAAGTACTATGCGGATGCGTCACCGCCCCATAGTACTCTGACGCTGAACCCATAAAGTCCAGGGCACAAGCCAATAGATGAACGGACGACCGCTCCCGATTGGTACACTCCCCACCCCACACGGATTACCCCACACAAAGCATACGAGCGAAAATAAAAAGCACCCGAGGCAAGCCACCCGCCAGCGCGAATCAATAAAATAGCTGGCGAATAAAAAGAGTGTGGGGCAGTATCCAAGCGCTTGGATACTGCCCCACACTGAGGGGATCGATGAGCGGGGTATCCCCTACTTCACCGAATGAGTTGCTCTAAAAGCGAATCCCGTAGGTCATCTCCAAGCTCACAGGGATCGCACTATCCGACGTGGTTGTTCGCCAGTAGTGCCCACCACTGCTGTAGGCGACCTTGGTGCGATAGAACTCCAGGCCAGCGGAGATACCGAAGTAGGAGCTTTCACTTACACCAAAGACCCAGCCGAAGCGAGGACTGAAGCCCAGCGTGTACAGTGGACGGTCATACCCCTTGGGATAGGACGGCCCGAAGATCGTCGCACGATCCCAAGCGCCATTCAGGCGGACGCCTAAGTAGCCACCCGTGTGGTAGAGGTCACTTGCGGACTCTCCTGAGAAGTGCCAGCGGGGCTCCAGACTTGCGAAGGGAGTAAACCCACCGAAGCTGAAGCGCTTGCCATTTACATCCTTCTTGCCACTAAAACCGGCCTCGAGGGCCAGCCCCGCCTTAGCCGTGACAGAGAAATGTCGACCAAGAGTCAGGTCATAGACTGCCGCATTATGCGAGCCCAATTCGAAACCCAAGGAGCGCTGACGCACCTGAGCTGTTGCCGTGCCCACCCCTGCGAGGAGCACCAAAGATAGAAGTATCTGCTTCTTCATTTGCTATTTATATAAGGTATAAGTCACCATGTAAGTAGAGAGCGCAGTCGTCAGCATCCAGATTTCTCACGGGTAGGTACACGACCTTACGGGAGCTGAAGCGGACATCCCCCACACTTGAGGGGTAGCTGACTCTGCGCCCACAAAGATATACAACTAATCCTATTAAAAAGGGAGGGGGGCAGCTTCCCGCCACCGAAGCCCGTACAACTCTCCACAAGCACCAGCCGAAGAGCACCGCATCACGCAGAGGAGCAACAACCTATTGCATAGCAAGATAGCCCCCCTCAAGAGGACTTACAAAAAACCTCTTGCAAGGGGACAAAAAACGAACCAGTACTGGTCACCGATCGGAGTAGTACTGGTCGCGCCTTCGACCAGTACTGGTTACTACCACGGACCAGTACTGGTCACATCGGCGACCAGTACTGGTTGATTTTCCCCTCCCGCATAGAATACCGCGAGTGCAGCTAATCCCGATGCCGTTATTCGCCCTTGAGTTCTGGTGAATTCCAACTGTGTATGATGCGTCAGCCCTGAGGTCGGGAGAGCGACCTATATAGGTCAGCTCAGCGACCAATATAGGTTCATACCACCCCTCTATATAGGCCCAAGAGTGGACTACGTACAAAGCCCACTCAGAAGCGAGGAGAAAAGCCTGTGGGAGGGAATAGGGCGGGATGCAGTACCTTTGCAGGAAAAGACAGAAGCAAGATATGAATCAACTTGATCTCTTCCTGGGGGCAGTCGTCCTGCTCTTCGCCCTCGGAGGACTCTTCGGTGGCGCTGTACGCCGCGTCATCCAGATAGCTGCACTCATCATCGCCTTCCGCGAAGCATGGCGCTTGGCCCCTTGGGTCGAGAGCGTGCTGGGCGGAGGTGACGGGCAGAGCATCGGAGGCTGGGGCTTCATCGTCCCCCTCATCGCCTTCGCCCTTATATATATCGGTATCCGCCTCGTGGGGAACTGGTTCAGCTCGCTCACCAAGGGCACGTTCCTCTCCGTCATTGACCGCATCGTCGGCCTCGTACTGGGGCTCCTCGTCGGGGTCTACCTTATGGGCTACGCCTGCCTGCTCTTCGAGGGCATCTTCCCCACGGATAGCTACAATGCCAGCAGCTCCACGCCCCCGACGACACGCCAGTCCTCCTACCTCTACCCCCGCCTCATACAGTCAGTAGAGGATATTCGCCATGCTAAGGCGCTCCTCTTCGGAGGCGACGACAGCAAGAGCTCCGACACCGAAGCTCCCGCAGAAGCAGCCCCCGCAAGCAAATGATAGACGCCCTCGCCATCATCCATCGCTACTACCCTGAGGGTAGCGACATCGAGCGCGTACTGCGCCAGCACGCCGAGGACGTCACGGGGCTGGCCCTTGAGCTCGTCGATGCACACCCCGAGATGGGGCTCGACCGCGAGTTCGTCGCAGAGGCGGCGATGCTCCACGACATCGGGATCTATCAGACCAGTGCACCCGAAATCTTCTGCACGGGCGAGGCACCCTACATCCTGCACGGCTACCTCGGTGCCGAGCTACTGCGCTCACTCGGCCTACCTCGTCACGCTTGGGTCGCTGAGCGCCACACGGGTAGCGGCCTCACTGCCGAGGAGATCGCTGCACGCGCCATCCCCCTCCCCCCAGGCATCTACACGCCGCAGTGCCCCGAGGAGGAGCTGATCTGCTACGCGGATAAGTTCTACTCCAAGACCAAGCTCGGGCAGCGCAAGGCGCTGGAGCGCGTGCGTAGCGGATTCAGCAAGCACGGGGAGGCCGCTCTGGCACGCTTCGATGCCCTGCACCAGAAGTACGGCCTTTAGCCCCAGGCATCTCCCCATATTTTCCTATTTTTGTACTCAAGCAAAAACAATCTCTAATCAATATTTATATGGCTACTACAGCAGACTTCCGTAATGGTATGTGCCTCGACATCGACGGGCAGTACTACTTCATCGTCGAATTCCTCCACGTAAAGCCCGGTAAGGGTCCCGCTTTCGTTCGCTCAAAGCTCAAGAACGTCGCTACGGGTCGCGTGCTCGATAAGACATGGAATAGCGGGGTGAAGGTCGAAGAAGTACGCATCGAGCGTCGTCCCTATCAGTACCTCTACAAGGACGAGATGGGCCTGAACTTCATGCACCCTGAGACCTTCGAGCAGATCTCCATCCCCGAAGCTGTCATCGATGGCGTCCAGTTCCTCAAGGAAGGCGATACCGTCGAAGCAATGGTGCATGCAGCCTCCGAGACGGTGCTGACGTGTGAGCTCCCCGCTCACGTCGACCTGCGCGTCACCTACACCGAGCCCGGCCTCAAGGGTGACACCGCTACCAACACCCTCAAGCCTGCGACCGTCGAGACGGGTGCAGAGGTACGCGTACCCCTCTTCATCAACGAAGGCGAACTCATCACCATCGACACGCGTGATGGCTCGTACGTAGGTCGTGTGAAGGAAGCCTAAGCGCGCCCCCCCCCTTCGCCCTTGCGGCAATAAAGAACCCGCCCCGACTTCTCCCATCAAGAGAAGTCGGGGCGGGTTCTTTTGTATCCTTATATATGCTGGCGCCTTAGTCGAGGAGCGAGGTGAGGTGCTCTGCGTAGGCGTCCCAGTCGGTGATCGTGTGGCGTGCTACCCCACTCTCGATAGCGGCGCGAGCCACAGCCGTAGAGACCTCGACGATGAGACGGTGGTCGACGGGCTTCGGGATGAAGTAGTCAGGGCCGAAGGCAAGGCCCGTCGTCCCGTAGGCTTCGTTCACATAGTCGGGCACGGGCTGCTTAGCCAGCGCAGCGATAGCGCGCGTAGCGGCCAGCTCCATAGCGCCGTTGATAGCCGTAGCGTGCGTATCGAGTGCCCCACGGAAGATGTAGGGGAAGGCCAGCACATTGTTGATCTGATTGGGGTAGTCGGTACGCCCCGTGCTCATCAGCACCTCGGGGTTAGCGGCCTTCGCCTCCTCGTAGGAGATCTCAGGCGTGGGGTTAGCCAGCGCGAAGATAATAGGGCGTGCAGCCATCGAGCGTACCATCTCCTGCGAGACCACACCGCCCTTGGAGAGCCCGACGAGTACATCAGCCCCACGCATCGCATCGGCGAGCGTATGGAGCTCGGTGCGTGTGGTGGCGAACTCACGCTTCATATCATTGAGGTCGGTACGGTCGACCGTGATGACACCCTTCGAGTCGGTCATCACGATGTTCTCGTGCTTGGCACCCAGATCGCAGTAGAGCTTAGCGCAAGCGATGGCGGCAGCACCAGCACCGCTGACGACGATACGCACGTCTTCGATGGGCTTGCCGACGAGCTCCAGTGCATTCAGTAGGCCTGCACCCGAGATGATAGCCGTACCGTGCTGGTCGTCGTGCATCACGGGGATAGAGAGCTCAGCCTTCAGACGGCGCTCGATCTCAAAGCACTCAGGCGCCTTGATATCCTCGAGATTGATGGCGCCGAAGGTGGGGGCGATAGCCTTGACCGCAGCGATGAATGCCTCGGGCTCGGTGGCATCGACCTCGATATCGAAGGCGTCTACACCCGAATAAATCTTGAAGAGCAACGCCTTACCCTCCATGACGGGCTTGCTGGCGTCAGCACCGATATTGCCCAGTCCGAGGACGGCAGTCCCGTTGGAGATGACGCCGACGAGGTTGCCCTTCGCCGTATAGCGGTAGGCGGCGCTGGGGTCTTCGGCGATAACCAAGCAAGGCTCAGCTACCCCAGGGGAGTAAGCCAGAGAAAGGTCATAGGCCGAGCTGTGCGGCTTGGTAGGGACGATAGCGATCTTGCCGGGGCGTCCCTCTTCGTGGTAGCGCAGCGCGGCTTCTTTCGTAATCTCGGTGGGCATATATTCGGATGGATAAGAATTATTAGACTTGTGAAACTACAACAAGCTAAGTGGGAGAATGTTCCGCATTCATTAGCTCGACAAAGATACAGATAGAAAATCATGCAGGCTACTGGCCGATGAGGGAGCCGACGCCCTCCTCCGCTCCCATCGCCCTGTAAAAGCACACCCATTCTACTCACCGCTGACGCCATCTCCCCCGACACGACACAGCCTTAGTGGAGCCTCTCGAGTGACTCGTGAGGCTCTACTAAGGCTGTGACAAAAGAGCTTAGCTATTCTGGTCTAAGGCGTGGTGATCCGCTCGTAAGCAATAGCTTGATCGTGCTTCCCTGCGAGCATCTTCTCCTTAGACGACCAGAGGTACAGCTTATCTCCCTCGATCGTGTAGTACTCCTCGTACGTCCAATTGGATAGCTTTATACCAGAGCCATAGACGAAGATATAGAGATGATTATTCCCCTCCGTGTAGTACAAGCGCTTGCCCCCTGGATAGTTAAATCCCGTGCACGAGCCATCGACCTTGAACTCTATGACTTTATCCTTGGGAGGAATTTCCAACCAAGGATTCCCAATAAAATTCCATGAGCCGACGAGGCGAGGATCTCGCTCTTTCTTCGAGAGGTCAGGGGCTTTCTCTTCACAGGCAACGAGCCCAAAGCAGAAGGATAGCAAGAGCAGAAGCAGTCCCGATGTGAATAGGTTCTTTTTCATTGCATTCTCGCTTTAAGTTAGTTAGTTAAACTATAGAGCAAAGATAAGGAGAAGACAAATAGTCATCCTCTACCCTGCCAGCAGCCCACTATACACCGAGATAGGGAACACACCAAATGCAAGAAGCCCTACCTGAGAGGTGATGACCTCATCAGGTAGGGCTTCTGTTTATGCGCTTAAGTAGTTACGCTGGAGAGCGCCTTACTTTACCTTAGCGACGATAGCCTTGAAGGCTTCGGGATGATTGACAGCGAGGTCAGCGAGGACCTTGCGGTTGATCTCGATACCCTGAGCGTGGAGAGCACCCATCAGGCGAGAGTAAGAGAGACCCTCGAGACGAGCAGCAGCGTTGATACGCTGGATCCACAGAGCACGGAAGTTACGCTTCTTGTTCTTACGATCGCGGAAGGCGTAGGTCAGACCCTTTTCCCAAGTGTTCTTGGCTACGGTCCAGACGTTCTTGCGAGCACCATAGTACCCACGCGTGAGCTTAAGGATGCGCTTGCGCTTAGCGCGAGAAGCTACATGATTGACTGATCTTGGCATGATGTTTCTTCTTTGTGATTGGTAGCGATCTGCCTCTCTCCCGAGAGAGCGGAGAGCAGATACTTGATTGGCTTACCTCTCTGTTACTGAAATAATCGTTGTGCTAACTTGCCGTTTAGCGGAGGCGGAGAAGTTCCTTGACTTCGCGTACGTCTACCTTGTCCACAGTGGTGAAGTAGGTGAGGTTACGCTTCTGCTTCTTCGTCTTCTTCGTGAGGATGTGACTCTTGAAGGCATGTTTGCGCTTGATCTTACCAGAGCCAGTGAGCGCGAAACGCTTCTTAGCACTGGAGTTTGTCTTCAGCTTAGGCATTTTCTTTCTTGTTTATATAAGTTATTTCATTGACCCAGCTCCACTGACGCAGCCTATGCGCGAGGTGCTGGGATGGGGATACGTTGATTAGTCTTCGTCGGAGGCGTCTGCAGCCTCTTCCTTAGCGCCCTTCTTAGGGGCGGGGGTAGCGGCCTTCTTAGGGGCGAGCATGATGGTCATACGCTTCCCTTCGAGGACGGGCATACTCTCTACGCGACCGTAGTCCTCGAGGTCATTAGCGAAGCGCAGGAGGAGCACTTCACCCTGATCCTTGAAGAGGATGGATCGACCACGGAAGAAGACGTAAGCCTTGACCTTCGAGCCTTCGCTGAGGAAGCCCTTAGCGTGCTTGAGCTTGAAGTTGTAGTCGTGGTCATCGGTCTGAGGTCCGAAGCGGATCTCCTTGACGACGACCTTGACGCTCTTAGCCTTCTGTTCCTTCTGCTTCTTCTTAAGCTGGAAGATGAACTTCTGGTAGTCGACGACGCGACATACTGGAGGATTGACATTGGGAGAGATCTCCACGAGGTCAAGCTCTTGGTCGTTAGCGATACGGAGAGCTTGCTGTATCGTATATACTCCCTGCTCTACATTGTCCCCGACGAGGCGCACTTCCTTTACGCGGATAGCCTCGTTGATGCGGTACTGGAACTTTTGTTTGTTGTCTACTGCCATTCAGTATGTGTTGATTGTATGCTTAGCGAGTGAGGTGGACTACTTAGCTTCGGCCTGCCAGGCGTTGAGCTGACGGTGTACCTCCTCGGCAATTTGCTCGGCAAAGGTAGCAATTTTCACTGAACCCTTATCACCCTCACCTTGCACGCGTACAGATACTTCGCCTTCCTGGGCTTCCTTTTCCCCGACGATAAGCATATAGGGGATACGCTTGAGCTCATTGTCACGGATCTTACGCCCGATCTTCTCGTTGCGGTCGTCGACCTGCGTACGAATGTCCTGCGCGTTGAGCGTGGCGGCTACCTCGTGAGCGTAGTCGTTGAACTTCTCACTGATAGGCAGCACGACGACCTGGTCAGGCGTGAGCCAGAGGGGGAAGTGCCCTGCGGTGTGCTCGATGAGGACAGCGACGAAGCGCTCCATAGAGCCGAAGGGTGCACGGTGGATCATCACTGGGCGGTGCTTCTTGTTGTCTGCACCCGTGTACTCGAGGTCGAAGCGCTCAGGCAGGTTGTAGTCTACCTGGATCGTACCGAGCTGCCAGCGGCGGCCGAGGGCGTCCTTGACCATGAAGTCTAGCTTAGGCCCATAGAAGGCGGCTTCGCCGTACTCGATCTTGGCGGGAAGGCCCTTCTCAGCACAAGCCTCGATGATAGCCTGCTCGGCGCGCTCCCAGTTCTCTTCGCTACCGATGTACTTCTCGCGGTTCACCTGATCGCGCAGGGAGATCTGAGCCTCGAAGTTCTCGAAGTTCAGCGCCTTGAAGATGATGAAGATGATATCCATCACCTTGCAGAATTCTTCCTTGATCTGGTCGGGGCGGCAGAAGAGGTGCGCGTCGTCCTGCGTGAAGCCACGTACACGCGTCAGCCCGTGGAGCTCACCGCTCTGCTCGTAGCGATAGACCGTACCGAACTCAGCCAGACGCTGGGGCAGGTCACGATAGGAGTGAGGGCCGAGAGCCTTGAAGATCTCACAGTGGTGAGGGCAGTTCATAGGCTTGAGCATGAACTCTTCGCCCTCCTGAGGCGTAGTGATGGGGCGGAAGGAGTCCGCTCCGTACTTAGCCCAGTGACCGGAGGTGACGTAGAGCTGCTTCGAGCCGATATGTGGAGAGATGACCTGCTGATAGCCGAACTGCTTCTGGATCTGCTTGAGGAAGTCCTCCAGACGCAGGCGGAGCTGCGTACCGCGAGGCAGCCACAGGGGCAGCCCTGAGCCGACGTTCTGCGAGAAGGCGAAGAGGCCGAGCTCCTTACCGATCTTACGGTGGTCGCGCTTCTTGGCTTCCTCCAGCATCGTCAGATACTCATCGAGCATCTTCTTCTTGGGGAAGGTGATCCCGTAGAGACGCGTGAGCTGCTTGCGCTTCTCGTCACCGCGCCAGTAGGCTCCAGCTACGCTCAGCAGCTTGATGGCCTTGATATAGCCCGTATTAGGCACGTGAGGGCCACGGCACAGGTCCGTGAAGTCGCCCTGCGAATAAGTCGTGATCGACCCATCGGGGAGGTCTGCGATGAGCTCTAGCTTGTACTCGTCACCCTTCTCTTCGAAGAACTTCGTCACCTCAGCCTTCGTGATGTCGCGGCGGATGATAGGCTCCTTGCGGGCAGCGAACTCCGCCATCTTAGCCTCTATGGCTGCGAGGTCGGCGTCGCGAAGCTGCACGCCTTCGCCCAGGTCAATATCGTAGTAGAAGCCATTCTCAATGGCAGGACCGATACCGAACTTCACCCCAGGATAGAGCGCCTGAAGGGCCTCGGCCATAAGGTGCGCACTGGAGTGCCAGTAGGCGTACTTCCCTTCGGGATCTTCCCACTTATAGAGCTTCAGCTCGGTGTCCTCCTTGAGGGGACGCATAAGGTCCCAGATCTGGCCATTGACACCAGCGGCCAGCACATCCTGCTGCAGGCGGGGGCTGATGCTACCAGCTATATCCCACGAGGTCGTACCCACAGGGTACTCACGCTGACTGCCGTCAGGGAACGTGACTTTTATCATTGAGCTCATTCTTATACAGATTGATTACTTGGTTTGTCGTGCAAAGGTACGATAAATACGATAAATAAAGGGACTTATCCACGAGGGGAGCAAGGCACATCGCCTGTGCCCTCCACACCCCACCGACAAAAAGAAAGCGGGTATTACTTCGAGAGAAGCAATACCCGCTTAGCTGGTGACCCCGGTGAGGCTCGAACTCACGACCCAGTGATTAAGAGTCACTTGCTCTACCAACTGAGCTACAGAGTCATTCCGATCTCGGCCGTTTTTCCTCGCCTTGGTGAGCGACGGCTTTTGATTTCGGCTACAAAGGTAAAGCAAACTTTTTATTTGTGCAAATCCCCTACTCCATACGCTTGCGACAAACAGCCTCATACGAGGGGACTCCCCCGCCTTAGGCTGAGCTAAGGCGGGGGAGCACCGTGAGTGGAGCGGCTAAGCGCCGAAGGCAGAGGTTAGATACCTACATGACCGCCTGCGCCAGGAGTCCCCTCGGCAGGAGTCCCCTCGGCAGGGTGGCCGCCTTCCTTCGGCTGTGCGCCCTTACCCTTCTTCCCCTTGGCCTTCTTCTCCAGAGCAATGCGCTCGAAGGCTACATCATCCAGACGGAAGAACTTAGGATTGGGGCGAAGGCGTACACGTGCTCTTGAGATATGCGTCATCGCATTGAACTCCTCACCCTGGGCTACGGCCTTACTGCGGAGCGTGGGTGAGAGGCTCCCCAGACGCCCGAACTCGACAGACTCCCCGCCTGCGACCAGAGCACGCGCCGTATCGGCTGCGAGGTTAAGGATAGAGGCTACCTCCATATAGTTGAAGGTCGTGTGCCCTGCCACCATATCGCAGAAGCGCATGAAGGATGCGCGGCCTCGAGTGCGGGCGGTAGCGATGGTGACGGTCTTGCCGGCAAGTTTGCCGATCTTCATCTCGGCATTGCGAAGCGTGTAGCCGAGAGCTTGCTTTGTGGTTCCCATAATGGATACGAATAAAAGTGAATAAAACGTACTTGTGCCCTCCTATCTCTTGGAGGACACTGCAAAGGTAGAGCGCCCAGCCACGGGGGTGAGACAAACTCTGTTCACTTTGGTTAGCTTGCTGCTTTCATGGGATTACTTTGGCCACTATTCAGGGGATTCACGGCTACCCCCATACCTTTACATATAATAGGTATGGGCAAGGCATCAAGAGAGGCGCCGAGGGGAGGAATAGCAACCTATATAGGTCGGCGGGCTGACCTATATAGGTCCACGTGACGACCTATATTGGTCGATGAAGCGACCTATATAGGTTCACCCAGCGACCAATATAGGTTCATAGCACCCCCTTCGGGAGGAGGGTGCAGGAGAAATTTGGCGGGGAGAATAAACCTTCGGGAGGGACGGGACTCTATATATATATGCGAAGCAAAGCTCCTAATATAATAATATAATAGGTACGCGCGAGGGAGAGCGGGCAAATGCTCCGCCACACCCATCCGAAGCGAGGCTCATAGCCCAGGGAAAAGCCAGACGGCTGACACTGCTAGCTGAGATTTGGAGTATCTTTGCAGAGTACTACCCGCCCCACTTGCCCCGCACCTCCTGCGGTGACGCTTTCTACCGCCCCCATCTGCGGGGCACTCTTCATCAAAAGACAAACCAACAATACAACCCCACAAGAATTATGACGCATCAACGCCTTACCGTCTCGTGCCTTAGCCTCCTGCTCCTCACCGCAGGGATCACGCTCCTGCCCGCCTGCTCCAGTCAGTCGGCTCAGCAGGGACAAGCTCAAGGCCCTCAGGAACTCCCCGTACGCACCCTCTCCGCAGGCGACTTCTCCGCCGACAACAGTTACCCCGCCGTCATCCGAGGCGAGGACGATGCCGAGATTCGCCCCAAGGTATCGGGCTTCATCACCAAGGTCTACGTCACCGAAGGTCAGAGCGTGAAGGCGGGTCAGCCCCTCTTCCACCTCGATGACGTCACCTATCGCGCCGCCGTCTCGCAGGCTACCGCCAGCCTCTCCGCAGCGCAGGCCTCACTCGCCACGGCACAGCTGAACCAGCGCAATAGCCAGGACCTCTTAGCCAAGAACATCATCAGCCAGAGCAACTACGAAGAGGTCTCCAACGCCCTGAAGAGCGCTGAGGCCAATGTCGCCGTCGCCAAGGCTGCCCTCGTCTCGGCACGCGAGAACCTCTCCTACTGCACCGTCACCAGCCCCGTCTCGGGCGTCGTCGGCTCCATCAACTACCGCGTGGGGAATCTCGTCAGCCCCCAGAGTGCTTCGGCCCTGACGCAGGTATCGAATACGCGCCAGGCCTACGTCTACTTCTCCGTCTCTGAGCGTGAGATGCAGACCCTCGCAGGGGATGGCACGACAGCCAAGAGCCTTCCCAAGGTGCGTCTGTGCCTCTCCGACGGCAGCGAATACCCTACCGAAGGGACGATCCAGGGTGTCAGCGGCGTCGTCGACAAGACCACGGGCGCTATCACGCTACGTGTCGACTTCCCCAACGCTGAGGGCAAGCTCCGTAGCGGCTCGGTAGGTACGGTCCTCGTACCCACCCAGACGGCAGGGGCTATCCTCGTACCCCAGAGCGCGACGGTCGAGATGCTCCACAAGAAGTTCGTCTACACCGTCGACAAGGACGGCAAGCTGACCTTCACCGAGATCACCGTCAGCCCCGTCGATGATGGGCAGAGCTATACCGTCACCAGCGGCCTCAAGGCTGGCGACCGCATCCTCGTCGCCGGCACCACGGGCGTCAAGGAGGGCGAGGTCATCAAGCCCCTCACCGAAGAAGCCTATGCCAAGCAGCAGGAGGCTATACGCCAGCAGATGATGGGCAAGGGCGGCGCTGAGAAACACTAAGCCCCCACCGCCTTAACCGGAAGCATATAGAGCAATGAATTTCGATAGATTTATTACCCGCCCCGTGCTCTCGACGGTGATCTCCATCATCATCGTCATCCTCGGGGTCATCGGGCTCATACAGCTGCCTATCGAGCAGTACCCCAACCTCGCACCGCCCACCGTGCAGGTCTCCACAGCCTACGCAGGTGCGGACGCCCAGACGGTGCTCAACTCCGTCATCATCCCCCTCGAAGAGCAGATCAACGGGGTCGAAGGCATGACCTACATGACCTCTACCGCCACGAACTCGGGCGGCGCCTCCATCACCGTCTACTTCAAGGAAGGTACCGACCCCGATATGGCTGCGGTGAACGTGCAGAACCGCGTACAGCAGGCTCAGTCCCTCCTCCCCGCTGACGTCGTGCGCGTCGGGGTGACGACGCAGAAGCGCCAGTCGAGTATGCTCCTCGTCTATTCGCTGACGAGCGAAGATGGGAGATACGATGCGCAGTTCCTCGCGAACTACGCCGACATCAACATCCTGCCCGCGCTGAAGCGCGTGCCAGGTGTCGGCTCGGCAAACACCTTCAGCCAAGGCACCTACGCCATGCGCCTCTGGCTCGACCCCGACAAGATGCGCGCCTACTCCCTCGTCCCCAGCGACGTCTCAGGCGTCCTCTCGGCACAGAACTTCGAGGCTGCCCCAGGGAGCCTCGGCGAATCGGGTGACCGCACCTATGAGTATTCGCTCCGCTACAAGGGCCGTCTGAAAAGCATCCCCGAGTACGAGAACATCATCATCAAGTCCGACGATGCGGGCAACATCATCCGCCTCAAGGACGTGGCGAAGATCGAGCTGGGCTCCCTCAGCTACAGCCGTAACTCCCTCTCCAACGGCAACCCCGCTGTCACGGGGATGGTCTCGCAGATCGCAGGCTCCAACGCTAACGATATCGTCACCGCCATCAAGGCCGAGATCAAGGAGCTGGAGAAGGACTTCCCTCCTGGCATGAAGATGACCTACGTCCTCGACGTCACGGACTTCCTCTACGCCTCTATCTGGCACGTCATCCAGACGCTCCTCGAGGCCTTCCTCCTCGTCTTCATCGTCGTATATATCTTCCTGCAGGACTTCCGCAGCACGCTCATCCCCGCCATCGCGGTGCCTGTGTCGCTCGTCGGTACGTTCTTCTTCCTGCAGATCTTCGGCTTCTCGCTGAACCTCCTCACGCTCTCGGCACTGGTGCTGGCGATCGCTATCGTCGTGGATGACGCCATCGTCGTCGTCGAGGCCGTACACGCCAAGCTGGATGAGGGCTACGACTCCGCCCGCACAGCCAGTATGGACGCCATGCATGAGATCTCGGGGGCTATCATCTCCATCACGCTCGTTATGGCTGCGGTCTTCGTACCCGTGTCGTTCATCTCGGGGATCAGCGGTACGTTCTACCGTGAGTTCGGCGTCACGATGGCCGTCTCTATCGTCATCTCTGCCGTCAACGCGCTGACGCTTAGCCCCACGCTCTGTGCCCTTCTGCTCAAGCCCCACAAGGGTCACGAGGGGAAGAAGCTCAGCTTCATCGACCGCTTCTATCTGGCCTTCAACGCTGTGTATGAGAATCGCGTCCTGCGCCCCTACCGCAAGGGAGTCGAGTTCTTCGTGCGCCACAAGGTCACCTCGGGCCTCATCGTGCTGGTAAGTATCGTCATCATGGTCGTCCTGATGAAGTTCACCAGTAGCGAGCTCGTGCCTCAGGAGGACACGGGTACGGTGATGGTCACCGTCGCCACGCCTCCAGGTACCAGCCGCGAGAAGACGGAGAAGCTCCTCAAGGATGTCGCCGAGGTAGCGAAGGCACAGGATGGCGTGGAGCAGGTGATAAGCATCTCGGGCTTCAGCCTTATGGGGGGCGCAGGCTCGAACTACGGCTCGATGTTCATCAGTATGAAGCCCTTCGGCGAGCGTAAGACGACGACGAGTGAGATTGCGGGCAAGCTCTTCGCCTATGGCGCTACCATCAAGGATGCCTCCGTGCTGGCGATGACCCCACCGATGGTCCCTGGCTATGGTATGGCTGCGGGCGTGTCGCTGACGATGCTCGACAAGACGGGTGGCGAGCTGGATAAGTTCTTCGCCGAGACGCAGAAGTTCCTCGCCGCACTCAATGCACGCCCCGAGGTCGCCTATGCGATGACGCAGTACAACCCCAGCTTCCCCCAGTACGTCATCGACGTCGACGTAGCCGCCACGATGCGTGCCGGCACGACACCGCAGACCGTCCTCTCCACCCTGCAGGGTTACTTCGGGGGGATGTACGTGGCGAACTTCAATAGCTACGGTAAGCTCTACCGCGTACTCCTACAGTCCGCCCCCGAGCAGCGCCTCGACATCAACGCCCTGAGCAATATCTATGTGCGTACCGGCACGGGTGAGATGGCGCCTATCACCTCCTTCATCACCACGGAGAAGGTCTACGGCCCTGCGAGCGTGAACCGCTTCAACCTCTACACCTCTATCGACGTGATGGCCTCCCCCGCCCCAGGCTATGCCACGGGGGATGTGCTGAAGGCCGTCTCCGAGGTCGCCAGCTCGACGCTCTCGGCAGGCTACAGCTACGACTACTCGGGCCTGACGCGTGAGGAGCAGGGCTCGTCGGATACGACAGCGCTCATCTTCGGCCTCTGTCTGCTCTTCGTCTACCTCATCCTGAGCGCGCAGTACGAGAGCTACCTCCTGCCCTTCTCGGTCATCCTCTCCATCCCCTTCGGGCTGGCGGGTGCCTTCATCTTCTCGAATGTCTTCGGGCATACGAACAATATCTATATGCAGATCGCTCTGATCATGCTCATCGGTCTCTTGGCGAAGAACGCCATCCTCATCGTCGAATTCGCTCTGGACCGCCGCCGCACAGGTATGTCGGTCACGTGGAGTGCGATCCTCGGGGCGGTGGCTCGTCTGCGCCCCATCTTGATGACCTCGCTCGCGATGATCGTGGGACTCCTGCCGCTGATGTTCGCCAGTGGTGTCGGGGCTAACGGGAACTCCACGCTCGGTGCCAGCACCGTCGGCGGGATGCTCATCGGGATGATCCTGCAGATCTTCATCGTCCCCGCCCTCTTCGTCGTCTTCCAGAGCCTGCAGGAGCGCTTCAAGCCCCTACGCTTCGACGACATCATCACCTCGAAGCCCTCGGGTGAGATCCTTCAGTTCTCCAACACCTCCAAGACCGAATCACAAGATGACGCTCAAGCATAGCCTTCCCCTCCTCGCCCTCAGCCTCACACTCACAGGCTGTGGCGTCTACAAGAAGTATCAGCGTCCCACGGTAGACACCTCCGTCTACCGTGGCGACAAGATCGACACGCTGAGCCAAGACACCACGTCCTTCGGGCAGACGCCTTGGCGTGCACTCTTCACCGATGCGCCCCTACAGGCACTCATCGAGAAGGCCCTCCAGCAGAATGTCGACCTGCTCTCGGCGAACCTCTCCACCCAGCAGGCAGAGGCCCAGCTCAAGGCTGCCCGCCTCTCCTTCTTCCCCTCGCTGACGCTCGCTCCTTCGCTCTCGGCGGGTAAGACCGAGGGCGTGCCCGCCACCTACAGCTACACGCTACCCGTACAGGCCAGCTGGCAGGTGGATCTCTTCGGCTCACTGCTGAATGCCTCCCGCTCGACGCAGGCCCAGCTCCTCCGTGCTCAGGCCTACCAGCAGCTCGTCCGTGGCCGTGTCATCGCGAGCGTGGCCAACAGCTACTACACGCTGCTGATGCTCGATCGCCAGCTCCAGCTCACCCGCTCGGCTGCCGAGCTCGCCGCCCACACCCTCGAGGTGATGCAGGCGCAGAAGGACTTCGGCCGTGCTATGGAGTCCTCCGTGCAGTCCGCCCGTGCCAACCTCCATCAGGTAGAGGCCTCCATCCCCGATATCGAGCGCCAGATCACCACGACGGAGAATGCACTGGCCCTCCTCCTCGGCGAGTCGCCCCGTGCCTATAGCCGCTCCACGCTCGAGGCCCAGCAGCTCCCCAGCACCTTCGCCATCGGCATACCCGCTCAGCTACTCTCGGCACGCCCCGATGTGCGCGTAGCGGAGATGGCTCTGGCCAGCTGCTACTATCAGACGAATAGTGCACGTGCCGCCTTCTACCCCTCGCTCACCATCACGGGGAGCGCAGGCTGGACGGGCGCTCTTGGGCAGGCTGTCTCGAACCCCATGAAGTTCATCGCCTCGGCCCTTGGCTCCCTTGCGCAGCCTATCTTCGCCCGTGGCAAGCTCGTCGCAGGCCTTCGCGTCGCTGAGGCTGAGGAAGAGAAGGCACGTCTGGCCTTCCAGCAAAGCCTCTACAATGCCGGTGCTGAGGTAAGCAATGCCCTCGCCCTCTATGAGGCTTCCGAGGCGAAGATCAAGGCCGAGACCCTACAGATCGAGAGCCTCGAGAAGAATGTCGAGATCGTCGAGACCCTCTTCAAGACGGGGAAGACCTCCTCTTATCTCGAGGTCATCACCGCCCAGCAGGCACTCCTGCAGGCCCAGCTCTCGCAGATACGCGACCGCTTCAGCAAGATGCAGGCCGTCGTCAACCTCTATAATGCCCTCGGCGGAGGTGCCCAGTAATCCCCTATCGCTATGATCAGTCCACAAGCCTTCATCGCACCTGGCGCCCAGATCGGCGCCCGTGTGACGATCTATCCCTTCGCCTACATCGAGGACGACGTCGTCATCGGTGACGACTGCACCATCTACCCGCACGTCAGCTTGATGAACGGCACGCACATCGGTAGTGGCAACACCATCTATCAAAATGCCGTGCTCGGTGCCTCGCCCCAGGACTTCTCCTACAAGGGTGAGAAGTCCACGCTCATCGTCGGCGACAACAACGTGATCCGTGAGAACGTAGTCATCAGCCGTGCCTCCCGAAGCGACGTCTCCACCGTCATCGGCAGCGGGAACATCCTTATGGAAGGCACCCACATCTCGCACAACTGTCAGGTGGGCAATCAGAATGTCTTCGGCTATGCCGTCAAGATCGCCTGCGACTGCACCATCGGCAGCCGCTCGATCTTCAGCAGCGGCGTCACCGCCAAGCCCCGCTGTCGCATCGGTGATCTGGCGTTCATCCTCACGGGCTGCCGCTTCGGCGAAGATGTACCGCCCTTCATCACCGTCAAGGATAACCCTGCCGTCTACGCTGGGATCCATGCGGGTATGCTCTCCAAGGCAGGTATCGACGAGCGCACACAGCGCCATCTCGCTATGGCTTACCGCTTGGTCTTCAATGGTAAGATCAGCCTCTACGACGCCATCCTGCAGATCGAAGAGCAGGTACCTGACGGCCCCGAAGTCCAGCAGGTCATCGCCTTCCTCCGCTCTTCCGAGAGCCTCATCATGAAGTAAGGCCCCGCTGCTCTCTCCCCGTGGGTGAGGCTGAGATACGCCCTACCCATACAGTCTGAGGCCCTGCCGTGCGATGCACAGCAGGGCCTCGGACTATCTATGTAGCCGTGTGCAGGGACGGAAGGCTGGTGACTCCTCTCGATGATAGGTAGATGGACCTATATAAGACTGTTGCATAAAGCCTTGTCCTCTATTTAGTATGCGAAGGCATCGCACGCCCAGCTCCACGATATACTTCTCCGAAGTGATACGCAAGCCCTTCGCTTTATCGCGAGTATTCTTCTTATCCAGCGGGGGGAAAAGCGTCGTTCTCGTGAAGAAAAAAGCACCTTCACGTAGTGGTTTTTCCGTATCTATGCACGTAGTCTTAAAGACCAGGCACGTAAATCCCAATATCCACGTGCGTAGATATTAGAGCCACGTACGTAGTCCCAACTTATTTGCTACTCGTCCACAACTTTTATCCTTGCGCGAAGCAACAAACTGATATAGATCACTTCACAAAGCTATATAGCTTTCTTCGGCATCCTATATAGGAGACCATTGTGCAAGCCCACCTCTTCATTACTCGTACCTTCTTCCCTCAAAATCGGAGTCTTTAGGCTGAGAAGTCCAAAGGAGGAAAGTGCAAGCTGTGAAGAGAGGGCCTTGCGTAATGGTCTCATATAGCTTCGCACGGCCCTCCTCTATGGCTATAAGCCAAGACTTTTCAGAGAAAACAAAGAAGCCTCCCCGCAGAAAAAGCGCAGGGAGGCTCTAATGCGATCGTCCGTCCTCAGGAGCCGTGGGCTCAGGAGGGCGGGCGATACTACACCAATCTAACCTATTCAATCCAGGAGGTGAATCCTGAAGAGAGCGATGGTAGTCGGCTCCGCAGGACTTCTCCCGCGAAGGGGAGAAGCCGCCACAGGAGACCGAAGAGAGGGATTCGTCTCGGAGCTTAGTCCTTGAACTTAGCAGCGAGGAACTCGCGGTTCAGACGAGCGATATTGGAGATCGAGATGTTCTTGGGGCATTCGACTTCGCAAGCACGAGTATTCGTACAGTTACCGAAGCCCAGCTCATCCATCTTAGCGACCATAGCCTTAGCACGGCGGGCAGCTTCGACACGACCCTGTGGGAGGAGAGCCAGCTGGCTGACCTTAGCAGAGACGAAGAGCATAGCCGAGCCGTTCTTACAAGCTGCAGCGCAGGCACCGCAACCGATACAAGCTGCAGCGTCCATAGCCATGTCGGCGTTAGCCTTAGGAATGGGGATAGCGTTAGCATCGGGTACACCACCGGTATTGACCGACACGAAGCCACCAGCCTGGATGATCTTGTCGTAGGCCGAGCGGTCTACCATGAGGTCACGGATGATGGGGAAGCCGGCCGAGCGCCAAGGCTCGATGGTGATCGTGTCGCCATCGTTGAAGCGACGCATATGCAGCTGACAGGTCGTGATGCTATCATCGGGCCCGTGGGGGTGCCCATTGATGTAGAGCGAGCACATACCGCAGATACCTTCGCGGCAGTCGTGGTCGAAGACAACGGGCTCCTTGCCTTCGCGTACGAGCTGCTCGTTGAGGATATCGAGCATCTCCAGGAAGGAGCTACCCTGAGAGATATTCTGCAGGTCGTAGGTTTCGAATGCACCCTTTACCTCGGGGCCACGCTGACGCCAGACCTTAACCTTGATATTTATATTCTTGTCCATTGTGGATGTTGGCTTGGGGTTAGTTCTTATAGTTACGCTGCTGACGTACGACGAACTCGTAGTCCAGAGGTTCCTTCAGAAGGACGGGATCCTGATCTTCGCCCTGGTACTCCCAGCAGGAGACGTAAGCGAACTGATCATCGTGGCGCAGGGCTTCACCTTCGGGCGTCTGGTGCTCGAGGCGGAAGTGACCACCGCAGCTCTCTTCACGGTCGTGAGCGTCACGAGCCATGAGTTCGCCGATCTCGATGAAGTCAGCCAGACGAAGAGCCTTCTCGAGCTCCACGTTGAGGTCGTCAGCCTTACCAGGGATACGGACGTCGCTCCAGAACTCCTTCTTCAGAGCCTTGAGCTCGACGATAGCCTTCTCGAGGCCTTCGCGCTCGCGCCCCATACCTACGAAGTCCCACATGATGTGACCGAGCTTCTTGTGGAGGCTGTCAACGGACTGCTTACCCTTGATGCTCATCAGGCGAGCGATACGATCCTGGATACCCTTTTCAGCTTCGTCGAACTCAGGACGGTCCGTGCTGAATCGGGGCACCTGAATCTGGTCAGCCAGATAGTTCTGGATCGTGTAGGGCAGTACGAAGTAGCCGTCAGCGAGACCCTGCATCAGAGCCGAAGCACCGAGGCGGTTAGCACCGTGGTCGGAGAAGTTAGCTTCACCAATAGCGAAGAGGCCAGGGATAGAGGTCATGAGCTCGTAGTCCACCCAGATACCACCCATCGTGTAGTGGATAGCGGGATAGATCATCATCGGCGTCTCGTAGGGATTGTCGTTGGTGATCTTTTCGTACATCTGGAAGAGGTTCCCATAGCGAGCTTCTACGACATCCTTACCCAGACGCTTGATAGCGCTGGAGAAGTCGAGGAAGACAGCCAGCCCCGTGTTGTTGACACCATAGCCAGCGTCGCAGCGTTCCTTAGCAGCACGGCTGGCGACGTCACGAGGTACGAGGTTACCGAAGGCGGGGTAGCGGCGCTCGAGGTAGTAGTCACGATCCTCCTCCTTGATATCGGTAGGACGAAGCGTACCAGCCTGGAGCTTCTTAGCGTCTTCGATGTTCTTGGGCACCCAGATACGACCGTCATTACGGAGCGACTCAGACATCAGCGTAAGCTTAGACTGGAATTCGCCGTGGACGGGGATACACGTGGGGTGGATCTGTGCCATACAGGGGTTAGCGAAGTAAGCGCCCTTCTTGTAGCACTGCCAAGCTGCTGAGCCATTAGAGGCCATAGCGTTCGTGGAGAGGAAGAAGGCGTTACCATAGCCCCCAGTACCGATGACGACAGCGTGAGCGGCGAAGCGCTCGATCTTACCCGTGACGAGATTACGGGCGATGATACCACGAGCACGGCCGTCGATGATGACGACGTCGAGCATCTCGTGGCGAGTGTACATCTTCACCGTGCCCTTACCGACCTGACGGCTCAGTGCAGAGTAAGCACCGAGGAGGAGCTGCTGCCCCGTCTGACCACGAGCGTAGAAGGTACGAGAGACCTGTGCACCCCCGAAGGAGCGGTTGTCGAGAAGGCCGCCGTATTCACGAGCGAAAGGCACACCCTGAGCGACGCACTGGTCGATGATGCTATTAGCCACTTCGGCCAGACGGTAGACGTTTGCTTCGCGAGCACGGTAGTCACCACCCTTGATCGTATCGTAGAAGAGGCGGTAGACGGAGTCTCCATCGTTCTGGTAGTTCTTAGCGGCATTGATACCCCCCTGAGCAGCGATCGAGTGCGCACGACGGGGAGAGTCCTGGATACAGAAGTTCAAGACGTTGAAGCCCATCTCAGCGAGCGAGGCGGCAGCGGAGGCACCAGCCAAGCCCGTACCGACGACGATGATGTCGAGGCGGCGCTTGTTAGCAGGGTTGACGAGCTTCTGATGGTCCTTATAGGAGGTCCACTTCTCGGCCAATGGGCCGGCGGGGATCTTCGAATCTATCTTAGACATAATCTTAGAGGTATGGATAGCTTACTTGTGGGATGAACTGTGGTTAGCAATACCACAAGGAGCCCCCGCAGAGGGCTTGGATGAAGTAATAGATCACGACGACAGCGAAGCCGAGGACGATGATCGTCGTATAGATGTTGGAGATGCAACGCAGACGCTCGAACCAGATGCGGTTGTTGAAGCCGATGGTGTGCAGTGAGCTCCAGAAGCCGTGAGACAGGTGGAACCACAGTGAGCCCAGCCAGATGAGGTAGAGGACTACGAAGATGGGATTAGAGAAGGTGTAGCGGATCAGACCAGCGCCGTCCGTAGGACCAGTGACGCCATCGATACCGAGGTCATGCTGACCGATGATCTCTGCGAGCTGCATCTTAGCCCAGAAGTTGAAGAGGTGCAGGAAGATCCCGAGGACGATGATGACACCGAGGGCCATCATGTTCTGCGACGCCCACTCGACACCCTTAGGCTTGTCGACGACATCATAGCGGTCGTTACCGCGAGCCTTGCGATTCTGAAGCGTCAGGATGAAGGCATAGATGATGTGGACGATGAAGAGGACTGCCAGCCCCATCGAAGCGACCAGGGCATACCAGTTAGCTCCGAGGAACTCACACACGGCGTTGTAGGCTTCTTCAGAGAAGAGCGCCACAAGGTTCATCGACATGTGGAAGGTCAGGAACAGGATAAGCGCGAGGCCTGAGATGCTCATGACCAGCTTACGCCCGATCGAAGATTTAATTAACCACGACATAAAGTTGCTATTTAATTGATTCTATGTTATTGTCTTCTTGTGGAGATATATTGCTATCGTGCAAGACATTAGGGCGCCCCATAGCTGTGTCGGGACGCACCTCCTCATGCAATGCACGCTACAAAGATAGCTTAATTAGGTATATGCCGTACTAACATTAGCGAAAAAAAGGCATAATCCTACCACTGCATATACCTTACAATAGGTACATGCACCACAAAACTGGCGCACCACAGCGCGGCTACCTACCTATATATAGCTAACCACATCGCTGTATCAGCGAGAAGAGAAGAGGGGGGGGGGAAGTAAAAACGAGACTACCTCAAGCGCGCACCAAGACGCGGAGATAGCGAGCAATGAGATAGGCACCGAATATAGTGGCGGTATAAACCACGACAAGGTAAAGTAGTGGCGACTGAATATAGACGACTGGGCTCCTAAAGAAGTTCACGAAGGACATATGCAGAAGGTAGGTCTCAAGCGATATACCACCGAGCCACATCAGAGCGCTCCCAACGGGGCCATGCGCACGTCGCATAAAGAGATCCGTCGCCCCCAGAACCTTGCTAAGCGCCGTGAGCATCACGGGCAGGGCGAAGTAAGCGAGATGACTGGCGAGTATCAGCAAGACGGGCTGATTCGGGAAGGTCTGCACACTCCATATATATACCCCCATCAAGAATAGCACTACAGGAACGCAGAGGATGCGATGCTTCTTTATCTGCTTATATATATTCCTCTCGTAAATAGAATAGGCACCCCCCACCGAGAAGCAGAGTGGATAACGTAGCCAGTAGTACCCGAAGGGCACCTGCCAGACCACCAGCATCATCACCAATGTAAGGGCGACAAGGAGAAGCACAGCTCGACCCCAGCGGCGCACATACCGGAAGGAGAAATAGAAGAAAACATAGAGCACCATCAGCTCCAAGAGGTACCAGGCAGCGGTCAAGGGACCTGGGATACCCACCTTCCAAATAATGAAATTGACCTTGAGCTGCGCCAGCGCTTGGGGTATGTGATCAAAGCCAAAGCCAATAAAGAGGAAGAGGACAGCGAGTGGGTAGAAGAAGAGGAAGGGCTTAATGAGTCCCCAGAGCCTCCGAGGGAGCCAACCCTTCCAAAGAGCAGATGGTGTAGGAGTAGGTGTACGAAGGGTACGCAGACGCAGCTGGGTCATCAGCCCATAGCCCGAGAGGAAGAAGAAGAAGACCAGCGTAAGTGGTGTAAGGAGATTACACACGCGCAACCACAGGAGCGCCTCGTCAGGCTGACACAGCGAGCTGATATGCGTCCCTACGATAAATAAGGAGAGCGCCCCCTTTAGGGCTACCGAGAATTCCTTGGGCAAAGTCGAATCTACCACGTCAATGATTACTTATTAGACATCTGCTATAGTACAAAGATATAGCATCCGGAGGCATCACAACGAATAAGCCTCAGGCAGGAGTCCTGACCCGCGAGTTTCCCCACCGTCCTGGACGCCACCTGAGGCATATCCACTAAATCATTACGGCAAAAGTACCACTGCCCACTTTATTCAAAAGAGCGGGCATCCTCTTTGGGGAATAAATTCCAAGCATGGAGACCCACACTTGTAGCTTTCCTCGAAGCATTTTGAATGAGCGTTGCAGGTCTTCTGACTCGTGCACCTTGTCTCCCAGCCACCCTTCCCAGAGACACAGAACCTCCAGTGGTCAGAGCTTCGACATAGCCCTCGGCAGGGAGCAGTATGATGCACATACAGCAGCGGGACTGTTCGAGATTCTCACTCGATTCCCTTTTAAGCCCGACACACAGCACACAGATCTTCGCGTGTCAGGCACAACGCCTTTACAAAGATACGATATTATCTCTGATCACCATCCACCTGCGCACTCAGATTGCGCTGTGGCTGTTTGTCACTGGTCAGCAGCTCACGCTTGCCCTCTGGACGGTAGCAGCGAGTGAGCAATGTGAAGCGATCGGGGATATACACCGTGACCGCTTCGCCAGCATTACGTAGGACCACGAGGCCCATGTGTCGGATGAGCTTTTCTTCCATACGAGCATCAGGACAACCCATGCGTGTGGACATGGTCTTGCCATCACTCTTGAAGATGTAGGGGAGGTTAAGCCCTTCGGCTTCCATATCGAGCTCGAATTTTCCGCTCAGTACATGGATATTGCAGTCGACCTTCTTCCGTATGCACGGGATCAGCTCGATATAGTAGTCCGGGCTATTGCCCTTATGACGCTCGGGAGCAGTGATGACGTAGGCCGTATAACCTCGCTTACGGGGGAGCTTACGGGCTACGGAGTCTGGGCTGACCTTCGTCGCCTTGCCCATAGCGCGCCAGATACGATAGACGACGCGCACACTATCATTGGTCGTGATAGCCAGCTCCTTATTTCCACGGAAGGGCAGAAGGAGGGGCTCACCATAGAGGAAGGGCTTAGGATCCAGACCCTCGATAGGCTTGTCGAAGGCTGAAATAATCCCCTCGCCATGCTGATAGCGGTAGGAGGAGAAGACATCCACCTGGGTACTGGGTACGAAGCGCCCATCGAGACTGGTGTGCGTCGGGTCGGTATTGGGAAGAGCCGGTACGATCTCCACTCGGAAGTCCTCGAGGGGGCTGGCATGTGGGAGCGTCAGGCGGTAAGTATGCGGGGGGAGCGGGACCTTAGAGTAGTCTTCGGTATAGCTGACGACTCCCTCGCGAGCCTGATCACCTTCCTCACCATTCTGCCCATCGTGGGCAGCTCGGCAGCTGGAGCTAAGCAGAACAAGAGCAATAAAAGCTAAGAGGGAGGTTAGGTGGGCGCTTGAAGTAGTCATACATCGTCGATAGATGAGCTATCTACTAAGATCAACGGGTATCCCCCCGAATTTATTTCGATAGGATACCCGTAATAATCTTTCTTGGTCCGAGTGGCGCTGTCTCTAAGCCTGAGGATGGAGCGGAATGTCCAGGGCTTTGAAGACCTTGACGAGCGCTTTGATAGCGCGGTCAAGCTGCTCGTAGGTATGGGTAGCCATGAGCGAGAAGCGGATCAGCGTATCGCCAGGAGCGACAGCTGGAGCCACAACGGGATTGACGAAGACACCTTCCTCGAAGAGCATAGCCGTCACGCGGAAGGTCTTCTCATTATCACGGATAAAGAGTGGGATGATGGGCGTCGAGGTGTTACCGATCTCGAAGCCCAGCTTGCGGAAGCGATCCAAGCAGTAAGCCGTCTTCTCACGAAGCGACTCTACACGCTCGGGCTCACGAAGCATGATCTCCAGAGCCTTAGAGGCAGCAGCCGTCGAGGCTGGCGTACAGCTGGCGCTGAAGATATAGGAGCGAGCGTGGTGGCGGAGGTAGTTGATGAGCACCTTGCTACCAGCGATGAAGCCACCGAGAGAGGCGAAGCTCTTACTGAAGGTACCCATGAGGAGGTCGACCTGATCGGTCAGACCGAAGTGGTTACACGTACCGCGACCATGGTCACCGAGTACGCCGAAGCCGTGAGCTTCGTCGACCATCACCGAGGCGTTGTACTTCTTCGCCAGACGCACGATCTCGGGGAGGTTGCACAGGTCACCCTCCATGCTGAAGACACCGTCGACGACGATGAGCTTGATGCGATCGGGGTCGCACTGCTTGAGGCGACGCTCGAGAGCTTCCATATCATTGTGCTTGTAGCGGAGGCTCTTAGCGGGAGAGAGGCGGATACCCTCGATGATCGAAGCGTGATCGAGTGCATCCCAGATGATATAGTCTTCACGGCCGAGGAGGCAGGAGATGACCCCGAGGTTGACCTGGAAGCCCGTGGAGAAGATGATGGCATCTTCCTTGCCGACGAAGGCCGCCAGCTGCTTTTCCAGCTCGAGGTGCGTATCGAGGGTACCGTTGAGGAAGCGGCTCCCTGCACATCCCGTACCATACTTCTCCGTAGCGGCGATAGCAGCTGCCTTGATCTCGGGGTGGTTCGTCAGTCCAAGGTACGAGTTCGACCCGAACATGAGGACCTTACGGCCATCGATGACGACCTCGGTATCCTGGTCGCTTTCTATCTTTCGGAAGTAGGGATAAATCCCTGCAGCCTGAGCCTTCTGGGGCTCGGTAAAGGATGCTAATTTCTGCTCAAGTAAGTTCATCTTATATCTGTCAAGCATCCACCCATAGTGCGAAACGGGCACCTCACGGGCGCTCTCACCATGGAGTGCGCGATGGGCGGACTGGGTCGGGGAGCTGCGATCGCAAGGAGCGCCACAGCCCGGACACCTATAGTAATAGAGCTCTCATTAGAGGTGGAGGAAAGGCCCCCACACGAGCGTTATAAATACGGGCAAAAGTACACAATTTCCCCTAATTCGTGCAACGCACATTCACCTAAGCCGCTTTCCCAGTGCAAATGCGGGACAAACAGCCCCCTCCAAACGGCACGAAAAGCCATGACCTCTCCCCTACTTCCGTAGCCGAAATCACGATGCCTTGACAGCTCTGCTTAGGACACTATCACACAAGCCCATCGCCACGCTCACTGCCCCCTGCCCACCGAGGAGGGAAAATGAAGTAGTACTGGTCACTGCATCGACCAGTACTGGTAGACATTAGTGACCAGTACTGCTCCGCGGTGTGACCAGTACTGGTCCGATCGCTGACCAGTACTGGTTACTTTTACCCCCTCCACGAGCCCACTCTCCACGCGCTTCGGTAGGGTGTTCTTTGCTCACCACTTGGGATGTGCATCATGGACACATTCGCCTCCTTTACGCCTTCCCTCTATTTATCGTATCTTTGAGCATATACATGGTCTCGAACCACATACACAATCATCACTATAAGCAATGGATATAAAGAAACCCCTTCTCTGTGGGCTTCTCCTCGGTGCGGCGGCACTCTCCGCCTCTGCACAGGAACGCCCACTCTGGCTGCGCTATCCAGCTATCTCCCCTGATGGCAAGACGATCGCCTTCGCGTACCAAGGCGATATCTACACCGTACCCACCGTGGGTGGTGAAGCCCGTCGCCTAACCTCGACCGAAGCCTACGAGTGCTACCCCGTTTGGTCACCCGATGGCAAGCAGATCGCCTACACCTCCGACCGCAATTCCTCTGGCGTCAACATCTACATCATGCCAGCAGGTGGCGGTAAGGCTCGTCAGCTGACGACCCACTCGGGGCGTGAGATCCCCCAGACCTTCACTCCCGATGGCCGCTACCTGATCTTCAAGGCACACATTCAAGACCCTGCCAGCTCCGCCCTCTTCCCCAACTCCCTGCTCACTGAGCTCTACCGTGTGCCCATCACCGGTGGTCGCCCCGAGCAGATCCTCGCTACTCCCGCCGAAGCTGTGAATGTCAGCCGTGATGGCCGACGCATCCTCTATCAGGAGATCAAGAGCTTCGAGAACGAGTGGCGTAAGCACCACACCTCCTCTGCTTCACGCGACCTCCTCGAGTACGACTTCGACAAGAAGACCTACCGCTTCGTCGCCCGCCACGATGGCGAAGACCGCGATCCCGTCTACTCACCCACGGGTAAGTCCTTCTACTTCCTCAGCGAGCGCAATGGTGGCTCGATGAACGTCTACGAAGGTAACCTCGCTGGCCCCGCTACCGAAGCCAAGGCACTCACCCAGCTCAAGGGTGACCCCGTACGCTTCCTCTCCAGCTCTGCCGACGGCCTGCTCTGCTTCGGCTATGCTGGTGAGATCTACACCCTCGTCCCTGGCCGCAGCGAGCAGCGTGTACCCATCCGCATCTCCAAGGATCAAGCTCCCGACGAAGAGCTGCACCTCTCGATGAGCCGCAGCCTCGGCTCCTCTGCTGTCTCTCCCGATGGCAAGCAGATCGCCTTCCTCTCGCGTGGTGACGTCTTCGTCACCGCTACCGACTACACCACGACCCGTCAGATCACGAAGGGCTCACAGGCCGAGCGTGGTGTCAGCTTCGGCGCGGACAACAAGTCCGTCGTCTACGCCAGCACCAAGGACGGCTCATGGGATCTCTACATCGCTAAGGTCGAGCGTGGCGAAGATCAGAACTTCCCCAACGCCATGGCTATCAGTGACGAGAAGCTCATCCCCTCGCTCAAGGGCGAGAAGATGTACCCTTCCTTCTCCCCCGATGGCAATGAGGTAGCCTTCCTCTACCAGCGAGAGAAGCTCATGGTCTACAACCTCAAGACCCGCCAGACTCGTCAGATCACCGACGGCAAGCAGACGCTTGACCCCGACTTCGTATGGTCACCCAACGGGAAGTGGATCGCCTTCTCCTACGTCTCCCGTGGCCGTGGTCCCTACACCGACGTAGGTATCGTCAGCGCTCAGGGTGACCAGCCCATCCAGAACCTCACGAACAGCGGTTACTTCAGTAGCAACCCTCGCTGGTCTACCGATGGGAACATCCTCCTCTACGCTACCGATAAGTATGGTATGCGCAACCACGCTTCGTGGGGCTCTATGAACGATATCATGGCGGTCTTCCTCAATCGTGCGGCTTACGAGAAGTTCCGCATGAACGACGAAGACCTCGCCCTCCTCGAGGAAGCCGAGAAGCAAGCCAAGGCCGACACCACGAAGACGAAGAAGGCTCAGCCCGCTAAGAGCACCAACGGCGTCATCGAATGGGACAACCTCGACCTGCGCACCGTACGCATCACCCCCACCTCTTCGCGCCTCGGTGACTACATCCTCTCGTCCGACAACAAGAAGCTCTTCTACTTCTCCGCTACCGAAGCAGGCCAAGACCTCTGGGTCTATGACATGCGCAAGCACACGACGCAGCTGCAGAAGAAGATGAACCTCTCCTCTCCCTTCTTCGCTTCGGACAAGAAGGGCACGAAGCTCTTCATCCTCGGCGCTTCACCCATGACGCTCGATCCTAAGACGGATGCCACGAAGCCCATCACGATGGCTGGCTACCGCCACATCGACCGCATCCGCGAGCGGGAGGTCATGTACGAAGAAGTCGTCCGCGAAGAAGAAGCACGCTTCTACCGCAAGGATATGCACGGCGTGAACTGGAAGAAGCTCACCGACCACTACCGCACCTTCCTCCCCTACATCGACAACAACCAGGACTTCGCCGAGATGCTGAGCGAGCTCCTCGGCGAGCTGAACGTATCCCACACGGGCTCGGGTGCTCGCAGCTCATCGTCGGCCTTCCCCACGGCTGAGCTCGGCGTCTTCGTCTCACCTGTAGCAGGCTCTGGTGCCCTACACGTCGACGAAGTCGTGGCAGGTGGTCCCTTCGACAACTCCCGCACGAAGCTGCAGAAGGGTAGCCTCATCACCGCTATCGACGGCGAGAAGCTCGAGTCCGGTAAGGACTACTTCCCCCTGCTGAACGATAAGGTAGGCAAGCGCCTCCTCGTCTCCTTCCGCACCGCCTCGGGCGAGCAGGTCGACGAAGTCATCCGCCCCATCTCCTCCTCTGCCCTCAATGACCTCCTCTACAAGCGCTGGGTCAAGCAGCGTGCCGAAGAGGTAGAGCGCGTATCAAAGGGTACACTCGGCTACGTCCACATCCCCTCGATGGGTGACCCCAGCTTCCGCACGGTCTACTCCGATGTCATGGGCAAGTACTACCAGAAGAAGGGTATCGTCATCGACATCCGCTACAACGGCGGTGGTCGTCTCCATGAGGATATCGAAGCCTTCTTCACGGGTAAGCACTACGCCGACCAGGTCGTCCGTGACCGCCAGTACTCGGAGATGTCTTCCCGCCGCTGGAATCGCCCCTCCGTCCTCGTCACCTGCGAAGCTGACTACAGCAATGCCCACGGTACGCCTTGGGTCTATCAGCACCTCAAGGTCGGTAAGGTCGTCGGTATGCCCGTAGCTGGTACGATGACCAGCGTGAACTGGGTGACGCTCCTCGACCCCAGCGTCTACTTCGGTATCCCCGCCGTAGGCTTCCGCCTCTTCGATGGTCGCTATCTGGAGAACACCCAGATGGAGCCCGACGTCGTCGTACCTCTTGATCCCACGAAGGTGCTGCAAGGCGTCGACACGCAGATCGAGAAGGCCGTCGAGGTCCTCCGCGCTGAGACGAAGTAATCCCCCGCACTTCACTAATCGTATTTATATAAGCGTAGCCCCTGCATCCCGAGTGATGCAGGGGCTACGTGCGTAATGGCGTATCTTTGCGCCCGATGAAGAAGACCCATCCCACCCCATCCACCGAAGGCATCGACCTTCGTGATGTGCAGCGCCGCCTCGGTAGCTGGTACGACGAGCATGCCCGTGCCCTCCCCTGGCGCGAAGATGTATCGGCCTACCACGTCATGCTCTCCGAGATCATCCTCCAGCAGACGCGCGTGGACCAAGGGATGGCTTATTATCATCGCTTCACCGAGCGCTTCCCCACCGTACAAGACTTAGCCGCAGCGAGCGAAGACGAGGTACTACTCCTCTGGCAGGGTCTCGGCTACTACTCTCGTGGGCGCAATCTCCTGCGTGCCGCACAGATCATCGTCTCGGACTTCGGCGGAGAGATTCCTCACACACCCGAGGGGCTAAGCCGCCTGCCAGGTGTCGGGCCTTATACGCGCGGTGCGATCCTCTCCTTCGCCTACAACCTCCCTTACCCCACTGTGGACGGCAATGTCTACCGCGTGCTGAGTCGCCTCTTCGGCTCTACCGAGCCCATCGACACGACACGTGGCGTACGCTCCTACTGGGATCTGGCGGAGGCCCTCCTCGACGAGGCGCATCCCAGCCGCCACAACCAAGCCGTCATCGAGCTGGGAGCCCTCTGCTGTACGCCCCGTCGTCCGCACTGCGACGAGTGCCCCATCGCCATGCACTGCCTCGCCCATCGCGCCGGTATCGAGGAGCAGCTCCCCATCAAGCAGGGCAAGACGAAGGTCCTCCCCCGCCACATGGACTACTTCCTCATCCGCCTCCCCCACACATCGGGGAGCGAAGGCCTACTCATTCGCCGTCGTGGTGCTGGCGATATCTGGCAGGGGCTGTATGAATTCCCCCTCATCGAGACGGGAGAGACGGGTGTCACCGTCGAAGAGCTGACGAAGCTCCCCGCCTTCGGTGACCTCATCGCTGCACTCGAGCGCCCGACCTTCCACCCCACCCCCATCGCGCAGTGCTCGCACAAGCTCTCCCACCGTGCTATCTATGCCCGCCTCTTCCTCATCGAAGCCGAGGGCCTCAGTGCGGAGCTCCCCTACCAGCATATCCCGAGCACGGAGCGCAGTAGCTACGCCTTCCCCGTACTCATCGAGCGCCTCTTAGAGCAAGTACCATAGCGTAGAGAGTACGACGCACCTATAGTCCTATCTAAGTCAACCTATATGGGTCAGCGGGCGAAGCTATATTGGTCGCTGCGACGACCAATATGAGTACGTAGGCAGAGCTATATAGGATGGTGAAGAAAGCTATATAGCTTTGTGAAGTGACCTCTATTAGGTTGTTGCTCTACGTAGGGGTAAAAGTTGCGGACGAGTGGTAGATAAGTTTGGACTACGTACGTGGACGATAAATCTACGTACGGGGATATTTGGACTGACGTGCCTGGTCTTTAAGACTACGTACATAGATATGAGAAAACCACTACGTGAAGGCGCTTTTTCCTTCGCGAGAAGGATACTTTTCCCTCCGCTGGATAAGAAGAATACTCGCGATAAAGCGAAGGGCTTGCGTATCACTTCGGAGAGGCATATCGGGGAGCTGGGCGTGCGATGCCTTAGCAGAACAAATAGAGAACAGGACTCTCGGCAACAGCCCCCGATATAGGTTGACCCGATGACCAATATAGGTCACTACCATCCCCTAATATTGTGGGTCAGACGCCCCCCGCGACTTATGGTTGGATAAAATTCCCTATCTTTGTGGCTCAAATTGCAGAACATAGCAAAGTATAAGCAACTAATATATTAGACAAACGAGATGAAAAGAACGTTCCAACCATCGAACCGCAAGAGAAAGAACAAGCACGGTTTCCGTGCACGTATGGCTACGGCTAACGGTCGTCGCGTACTGGCTGCTCGCCGTGCCAAGGGCCGTGCTAAGCTGAGTGTCTCTGACGAGTACTAGGCCAAGCCTCTTGCATTTAGGTCACTGACCTACCCCTTAGAGGGCTCCCGTAGTGCGCACTACGGGAGCCCTTTTTCTTTGCCTTGATACGATGAATACACCGAGGGGCACGCACACATCTGATCGAAGTGTGCATATTTCTCTATCTTTGTCCTACCTCCCATAAGGCAAGCGCCCCACTACGGGGCGACAAATCATCCTATATAGCAATGAAGAAAACGCTACTCCTGGGCCTCATCGCCCTCACCGCCGCCCCCGCAGCACACGCTGGGGGTCTGCTGAACAATACCAGCCTCCACGCCCTCTACCTGCGTAGCCTCGCACGTAATGCCTCGCTCGCTATCGACGCGACCTACTACAATCCCGCAGGTCTTGTCTTCACGCCCGACGGCTGGCGCTTCTCGGTCAACAGCCAGACCGTACTCCAGCGCCGTGACATCGACGCTACCTTCGCCCCCTTCGCTTACTCTACGGCAGGCACTACTACCAAGCGCTTCGAGGGGAAGGCCACCGCACCTGTCGTCCCCACGCTTATGGCTTCGTATAAGAAGGGTGACTGGGCATTCTCAGCTGTCGCAGGCATCTTCGGCGGTGGTGGTAAGGCCAGCTTCACGAGCGGGCTCCCTCAGTTCGAGGCCAATGTAGCACTCGTCCCCACGGTCACGCAGGCCATCGCTCAGAAGGCTACCGCTATGATCGCTACCCTCCCCGCAGGGGCACTCCCCCCAGCAGCTCAGGCTGGCTTTGCTAAGCTCATCGACCCGATCAAGGCTGCCAACAAGTATTCCGTAGATAGCAAGCTCGAGGGGCTCCAGTACGTCTTCGGCCTGCAGGCTGGTGCAAGCTACAAGATCAACCAGCATCTGAGTGCCTACCTCGGTGCGCGTCTGAGCTATGCCTACAACACCTACACGGGCTACATCCGCAACATCCAGGTCAGCGGTGCTGACGGCGCCATGCACCACGCCCCCACTTACTTCGGTGTGATCGCTGCGGGGGCTAAGGCAGCCGAGCCGATCGTCAATAACCTCCCCGAGACGCTCAAGCAGCAGGTACAGCCTATCCTCGCCGTCCCTGGTCAGCTGGCACAGAAGACCCTCGACAAGCGCATCGAGGTCAAGCAGACGGGTATCGGTCTGGCGCCTATCGTCGGGCTGAACTTCAACTACGAAGGGCTGAACGTAGGGGCACGCTATGAGTTCCGCACCGCCATCCGCGTAAAGAACACGACTGAGGCCAATGACTCCGGTATGGAGCAGTTCGCCGACGGTGCTAAGGTCGCCAACGACCTGCCCGCCGTACTCGGTGTAGGGGTTTCGTACCGCCTCCTCCCCACGGTCACGGCTGCAGTCAGCTACAATCACTTCTTCGAGAAGTCTGCGAACATGGCTGGCGACAAGCAGAAGACCCTCAAGGGCAACACGAACGAATACCTCTTCGGTGTTGAGTGGAACGCTCTCGACTGGCTCGACGTCAGCGGTGGTGTGCAGATCACGCGCAAGGGGGTGAGCGATGCTTATCAGAGCAACATCCACTTCGACATGAGCTCCACGTCCTACGGTCTCGGTGTCGGCCTGCACCTCACGAAGGAAGCCCAGCTGAACCTCGCCTATATGATCTCCAGCTACGGCGATCACAAGAAGGCCGTCAGCACCTACGCTGCTCAGCCCGCCCTTGGCATCGCGCTCCCTGGTAGCGAAGTCTATTCGCGCAAGAATCAGATCTTCTCCATCGGCCTCGACTACACGCTCTAAGGCCGAGCGAGTCCCGCTAAACGACCGAGCCCCGACCTCCCACATGGGAGATCGGGGCTCGATCATTTGGTAGCTACCGTAGCCTAACGGCTGTGCTCACAGCACCAGTCGTAGGCATTGCGGAAGGCCTTCATCCATGGAGTCACCTCGTGCTCACGGCGGTCAGCCTCGGGGTAGTAAGCGCACTGCCAGGGGAAGATCGCACGCTCGGGGTGAGGCATGAGGGCCAGATGACGGCCATCAGCGCTGCAGAGCCCAGCGATAGCGTCGGGCGATCCGTTGGGGTTCGCAGGGTACGCATCATAGGCGTAGCGTGCGATGACGTGGTAGCGGTCGCTGTCATAGGGGAGGTCGAACTTCCCTTCGCCGTGAGCTACCCACACACCGAGTGACGCACCAGCCAGATCACGGAGCATCACCGAGTGGTTCTCGGGGATCGTGAGGCTGACGAACGAGCTCTCGAACTTGTGCGAGTCGTTGTGCGCCATCTTATGCTTCAGCTCGTGCTCAGGATAGAGGAGCTCCAGCTCGGCCATCAGCTGACAGCCATTACAGATACCGAGGCTCAGCGTGTCGGGGCGAGCGTAGAAGCGGTCGAGCGTAGCCTTCGCCTGCTCGTTGAAGAGGATACCTGCTGCCCAGCCCTTAGCCGAGCCGAGGACGTCAGAGTTCGAGAAGCCACCGCAGAAGACGATGAGCTGTACATCATCGAGCGTCTCACGACCCGAGATGAGGTCGGTCAGATGCACGTCCTTGACGTCGAAGCCAGCGAGATAGAGGGCATAAGCCATCTCACGCTCACCATTCGTCCCCTTGTCACGGAGGATGGCAGCACGGACAGGCGACTTCGCTATGCGATCGGGATCGAGACCGAGGTCCGCGAGCTTACCCGTGAAGCCCTTAGGAGCCGTGAGGCAGAGGGGCTGATTCTTATAGCCTTCGTAGCGAGCCTTAGCCAGCTCTTCGCCGCTCTGATACTTGTCCATCAGATAAGAGGAGCGGTACCAGAGATCGCGCTTGGCATCGATATCGAGCGTGAGCGTAGACTTCTTGCCGTAGCTTACCGAGAGCGTGCGCCCGTCGGCCGTAGGCGTAGCGATGCGAGCGAAGCCGATGCTGGCATCACGCAGCACTTCTTCGAGGACTTCGGGATGCGAGGTCTGCACGAGCACACCGGGGTTCTCGGCAAAGAGGAGCTTGACGATATCGTCCTCGGGGAAGGCCGTGAGGTCGACCGACAGCCCACCCTTCGTAGAGGGGAAGCACATCTCTAAGAGTGCTGTGATGAGGCCACCGCCCGAGATATCGTGACCAGCCGTCAGCACACCGCGCTGGATGAGCTCCTGCACAGCTGTGAAGGCTTCGCGGAAGTACTCTGGCTCCTCGATGCGGGGCGTCTCGTCACCGAGCTGACCGAGGGCCTGCGCGAAGGCAGAGCCACCGAGCGCCAGCGGAGAGAAGCTGAAGTCGATATGATAGACAGGGTATGCGGGATTCGCGACGAGCACAGGAGAGAGGATCTTCTTCACGTCAGAGACCTCACCGATAGCGCTGATGATGACGGTGCCAGGGCTCAGGACCTTCTCGCCGTTGGGGTACTTCTGCGTCATAGAGAGCGAGTCCTTACCCGTGGGGATATTGATACCGAGCGAGATCGCGAGGTCCGAAGCAGCCTCTACGGCGTCGTAGAGACGAGCATCTTCGCCCTCATTGCGGCAGGGCCACATCCAATTGGCGCTGAGGGAAACACCCTCGAGGCCGTAGGTAAGGGGTGCGAAGACAATGTTCGTCAGTGCCTCAGCGATGGCAAGCTGGCTACCAGCGACAGGATCTACCAGCGCCGCTACGGGAGCGTGACCGATAGAGGTAGCGATACCGGCACGACCGCGGAAGTCAACTGCCATAGCACCGCAGTCGCTCAGGGGCAGCTGGATCTCACCCTGACACTGCTGGCGAGCGACACGGCCCGTGACGGAGCGGTCGACCTTGTTCGTCAGCCAGTCCTTACAAGCGACCCCCTCCTGCTGCAGCACCTCATCGAGGTAGTACTCGACGCGAGCGGTGTCATAGCTCAGGGCGGGATAAGTCTTGTCAATATGCTTGTCGACCATATAGGTCTTGGGCGCCGAGCCGAACATATCCGACAGTGCCAGGTCAATGGGCTTGTCACCTCCTGCCTCTTCGAAGGTCAGGTGCATATCGTCCGTGGTGCGACCGACGACGTACATCGGAGCGCGCTCACGCTCGGCGATACGGGCGATACGCTCTACGGCGTCGCCCTTGACCAGAAGGCCCATACGCTCCTGGCTCTCGTTGCCAATGATTTCCTTCGACGAAAGGGTCTCATCACCGATGGGGAAGGCGCTGAGGTCGAAGTGTCCACCCGTCGTCTCGACGAGCTCGGAGAGGCAGTTCAGGTGCCCCCCTGCTCCGTGGTCGTGGATGGAGATGATGGGATTGTCTTCACTCTCCGAGAGTGTGCGGATGACGTTCTCGACGCGCTTCTGCATCTCGGGGTTAGAGCGCTGTACAGCGTTGAGCTCGATAGCACCGGCATACTGCCCCGTGTTCACAGAGCTGACGGCACCACCACCCATACCGATGCGGTAGTTGTCACCACCGAGGAGGACGACCTCTTCACCAGGCTCGGGAGTGCCCTTCTGTGCATCGCTGCGGCGGGCGTAGCCGACACCACCAGCGAGCATAATGACCTTGTCGAAGCCGTAGGTAGGTTCGTCGCCCTTGCCTTCGTGCTCGAAGGTCAGCACCGAGCCACAGATGAGTGGCTGACCGAACTTATTCCCGAAGTCGCTCGCACCATTGGATGCCTTCGTGAGGATCTGGCGGGGCGTCTGGTAGAGCCAAGGGCGGGCAGCACTGTACTGCTCCCAGGGGCGATCGGCTGCCGTGCGAGGGTAGCTCGTCATATAGACGGCCGTCCCTGCCAGGGGCACGCTGGCACGACCACCAGCCATACGGTCACGGATCTCACCACCGGTACCGGTAGCAGCGCCGTTGAAGGGCTCAACGGTCGTGGGGAAGTTGTGCGTCTCTGCCTTGAGGCTCAGCACGCTGTCGATCGACTTACGGACGAAGAAGTCGGGCTTATCACCCGTAGCGGGGGCGAACTGCTCGAGGTCGCTGGGGCCATCGATGAAGGCCACATTGTCCTTATAAGCCGAGACTAAGTGATTGGGGTTCGCAGCGCTCGTGTCCTTGATCATCGAGAAGAGGCTACGCTCTTCTTCCTCCCCGTCGAGGACGAAGGTACCACCGAAGATCTTGTGACGGCAGTGCTCGCTATTGACCTGCGAGAAGCCGAAGAGCTCGCTGTCGGTGAGCGGACGCCCGAGACGCTCGCTGAGCCCCTCGAGGTAGGAGATCTCCTCATCGCTGAGAGCCAAACCGTGGGCATCATTGTAGGCACGCAGGTCCGTGATATGCTCGATAGGCGCTGCCGTGATGTGCGTGTCGAAGACCGTAGCATCAATCCCCTCATAGAGGGCCTGCAGCATGGGGTCGAAGGACGCATCGGGCCCCGAGACCTCGCTGAACTCCTCGATACGCGTGACCGTGGGGATGTTCATATTGCGCACGATCTCCACCGCATTGGTGCTCCAGGGCGTGACGAGCTCGCGGCGCGTCCCGACGAAGAAGCCCTTGAGGGCGGGGGTATCAAGCAAAGTAGCCCCACCAAAGAGCCAGGTGAGGCGATCGAGGGCTTCGGCAGCCAAGGGCGCCGTGCTCTCCACGACATAAAGCACGGGGGAGCTGTGCTTCCTAAAGAGAGTAATCATTCGGAGACTATAAATATTGTCGTAAGAGGGATATGATCTTGAGGAGATCGAAGCAGAGGGGCGGGGCGCTGAAGCCTCTTCCCTATGAGCAAAGATACGGAAAAAGGCAAGGCCTCACTGCCCAGAGCCAGGGGCTCTAAGCGGTGAGGCCTTGTAGTGTGTCGGCGAGCATAGCTTACGACGGTGCGGTAGGCTTTAGCTCGGGATGCGGAGGGTACGCCCTGTGGAGAGCTTGGCGCGGGCGGAGATGCCGTTGGTGCGGCAGAGCTTGCTTACCGAGACGCCATACTGAGCTGCGATAGCGCGGACGGTCTCGCCCTTCTTGATGCGGTGCGTCTTGAACTGCTCTTCGTTCGACTCGCCACTCTTCTTTGGCTTGGCAGCTGCCTTAGCTACTGCGAAAGAGCGGGGCGTGCGATAGGCACCCTTGACGAAGGCGAAGACGTCATAGCGTGGGACACCTGCCTGGAAGTCGAAGAGATCCGATGGGTCGATGGGGATACCCATGAAGCGTGCTTCGAAGTGGAGGTGGGGCCCAGTAGAGCGGCCCGTGCTACCGCCGAGACCGATGGGGTCACCAGCGCGGACGACCGTCCCTTCGCGGACGATGGAGCGGCTCATGTGGCCGTAGACCGTCTCCAGACCATTGGGGTGGCGGATGACGACGTAGTTGCCGTAGCCTCCACCTTCGTAGGACTTGATACGCACCTTCCCAGAGAAGGCTGCACGTACCGTGTCCCCGTGGCTCAGCTTGAGGTCCGTCCCGTAGTGCATACGCCCGAAGCTATTGCGATAGCCGTAGTTCGAGGTGATTTGGCGGGTGGCGATGGGCATCACGAACTCCTGCAGGTCGATGTCTTGGCGGTCGGGGATATTGACCGACATACCTGCGAAGGGGTTTACGTGACTTCCCCAGGACTCTTCGCCGTAGAGCTCGGAGGCCGGTGCCTCGAGATCTTCGTTTTGCTTCTTAGCTTTCAGATCAGCCTCGCGACGCTGTTTCTCCTTGGAGAGACGATTCTTGATCTCGAGTCGGTCGGCCAGGAGCAGGTGTTCACCAGTGGTGCTTGCCTGCTGACCGGCTGTCGTGCGTGTCTCCTTCTTTGGTGTCTGAGCCTTCCCTGAGGGGGGCGTTGCAGCCCAGGCAGGGAGTGTCGTGGCAGCCAGACACAGAGATGCGCATAACAGTCGCATTCTTTTTCTTGTCATACCAGCTTTTGATACTACATTAATGATAATACCTGGCGGGAGCGCGCCTCCCGTCGGTGTGCACGGATGCAAAGCATACACTATGCGACAAATGCAAAGATAACCAAATAGTTACAAACGCCAACACTGCACAAGCGCGCAGTATATGTGCAGTCCCCGACCTACTTTTCGCCCTTCCGAGCCTCAGGTGTTAGGTGCATTCACCTTAATAACGTGGGGCTTTTTACTCAAGGTATATCCCTCGTCACTCGCATCACCTCCGACAGCTCACGGGACCGCTTTGTGAGGGAGTTTGCGGATTTACTTCCCCTTGCGGTCGGTCTGCTCAATGGTCTCGTTGCCCTGTCGGGTACGGAAGCGCTTCCCGAAGCTATAAGTCAGCCCCAGACGCACGCCGCTACTATGATTATTCGTCACCCAGCGGGTCTGTATGACATCACGGAAGAAGTAGCGGGTATCGGTACGCATCGTCCCCCAGGGATTGAGGAGGGAGAGTGTGAGGGAGAGGCGGTCGTCGAGGAAGCTCTTATTCACCTCGAAGTACACGTAGGGCAGGTGGTCACGCTGGTAGGAGAAGGTCAGCTCCCTACCCGACCACTGCGCATAGATGGTGTACGTCCAGTCTCGGCTCGTCGTGTAGCTGAGGTTGAGCGTACCCCGATAGAAGAGCCCACTCCCGCCAGCGCTCAGGGCGGTGAGGCGATGCTCGGGCGCTATCTCCTTCGTGACATAGCCGAGGGCCGTCCCGAGGTTCAGATTCACCTTATGCTCGAAGAAGGACCTATTCACACCCAGTGAGAGGGCGTAGGCGGTGCTCCGCCCTACGTTCGCCCAAGTCTCCAGCTGAGGATCAGCAAGCGCATGGATACGCCCGATAGCGTCCAGCGTCCGAGTATAGGTGAAGGCCGTCGAGAGGAAGGTCTGCTTGACCTGACGCTGGTAGCGGAGTGCGAGCGTATGGGTGCGCTCATTGGCGATGCTCGCATTCCCCTCGGTGTATTCGGTATCGGAGGTATAGTAGCGTGTGGGGTCTACGATCTCCCCCGTGGGGCGGGAGACGCTGAGGTCATAGCTCAGCTCGACGGCATCACGCGCTCCACTATAATAGAGGCTGGCGTAGGGAAGGACGTACCAAGCACGGCGCGTCAGTGTGGAGAGGCGCTGCTCATCGTACTGCATATCCAGCAGGAAGTCCCCACCCCACTGCTCGCCCCAGCTGACCTCATCGCCCAGCTTGAGGGCATGGATCAGGCTCTTATAGCGCTGGGGGCTATAGCTCGAGCGGGTCTCACGGTGCGTCAGGGCGTAGCTGGTATTCAGCTTATGCCGAACCGCACGCCCCTCGAGCTTCGTCTGATAGGTCAGGTCGCCCGTGAGACTCCGATAGGTATTCTCCGCCTCGTGCGTAGCGGTCTGGAGGCTCAGCTCTTGGCGGTCCCACTCACTCGCTAGATGCCCACGCAGTCGCAGGAAGCTCTCGCCCCACTTATAGCGGCTCGCCAGATGCCCCTGCAAGATCTGCATATAGCCCGTCTCATCCAGTCGCTGGGAGGGAAGGGCATCTTGGGTGGACTCGCTGAAGCCATTATGTCCATTGTGCGAATACATCGCGACGAGCGTATTATCCCAGTGCTTGCTGGGGAAGAAGTCAAAGCGCAGAAGCGAGCTTGCCTGCTTGGTCTTAGTCGTCGTCTGATGATGCCAGCCGTGTGCCACCCCCGCACTCTTGCGGTCGAGCTGTGAGGAGATCTCCTGCCGACTCCATAGCGCCGAGGGGACGAAGGTCAGCACGGTCGTCGGGGTCTGTAGGGTAAGGTTGGCACTCGCCGAGTAGCGGGCGGGCTGACTTAGCCCGAGGTCAATGCGTCCCTTGAACTCCCGCGTGAGACTGCGTAGCCTACGTATATTGATGCGGTCGCCATCGACGCCACCCCGCAGGACCTCAATGCGCCAGATCGACTGTGCAGGGAGGCTTGCCAGCTCTTCGGGGCTGGCAGGCGCTCCGTCTATCAGCACCTGAGCGACCTGCTCACTGCCCAAGATGCTGTAGCCCGCGCTCCCCATAAGGAGTCCAGGCACATAGCGTAGCGCACGGTCGGCGGAGGCACCCTTCGGCACGCCCTTCGCCTCGAGCTCAAAGATCTGCTTGTGGATATTGCCCGTATTGATCTTGCGATAGCCGATGACGCTGACGCCCTCGAGCTCGTTGTCGGGGGTCGTGATGCTATCTGTCGTGGGCTGCTGAGCCGCTCCACTCAGGCGAATACCAAAGAGGAGGGCAACAATAAGGAGGCGCGTAGCCTCTGGGATGTGCTTCTTCATAAGGCCCTTGATTCGGGAAGATATTTGTCTTGCGTGCGCCCCCCCCCATACGGGGCGTGTGTGTACTGCAAATTTAGAAAAAGAAGGGGATAAGCAGAGTCCCTTCTGTATCAGCTACTTTGCAAGGAGCGGATACCAACCAATAGTGGTGGGTGGTGTGAACCTATATTGGTCGGCGCGCGAACCTATATTGGTCGCAGCACCGACCTATATAGGATGGCGCAGCAAGCTATATAGCATTGTGAAGTGACCTATATTGGGTTGTTGCTCCGCGTAGGGATAAAAGTTGTGGACGAGTGGCAGATAAGTTTGGACTACGTGCGTGGACGATAAATCTACGTACGTGGATATTTGGATTTACGCGCCTGGTCTTTAAGACTACGTGCATAGACAGAGGAAAACCACTACGGGAAGGCGCTTTTTTCTTCACGAAAACGATGCTTTTCCCTCCGCAGGATAAGAGGAATACTCGCGATAAGGCGAAGGGCTTGCCTGATCACTTCGGAGAGGCATATCGGGGAGCTGGGCGTGCGATGCCTTAGCACAATAAATAGAGAGCTGGACTCTGCCGCAACCGTCTCATATAGGTTCGCACCACCCCATGAGGGAGGTGCACAGCTTGCACACGGGCACAAAAAAAGTTGGCACCCGCAGATGGGTGCCAACTTCTCTATATATAATAAGGAGGGAGCGAGGCGGGCGCTATCGCTTGCGACGCTCGAAGAAGCGGCGGGCAAAGTCCTTGCAGACCATCGGCAGGCGTACGAGCTTCGTAGCGGGGAGCGTAGAGCGACAGCGCAGGTAATAGGTGCGCTCCAGCTCGGCTTCGCGGACATGGAAGTCCAGCATCTGCTCGAGGAAGGTATTCAGCTCGGCTTCGGTCAGCGTCTTGTCGCCCTGACGTACACGGCGGCCGAGGGTTTCGGTCGAGCGCCATAGGGCGAAACGCTTATCGTCAAGTTCGTTCAGCACGGGCATCAGTGCATCGACTTCACCAGCGGTGAGTGCGAGCTCGCGCATCAGGAAGGCACGCTTCTCGGCACGTACCTTCTCGCGCATATCCTTATGATGGTCGGCGCCCTTCTTCTGGGCTTGTGCGGAGAGCCCACCCGTCAGGAGGAGGATGGAGCAAAGGATATAAAGGATTCGCTTCATTGTCTTCGTAGGAGTTAGCGGGTGGTAGTAAAGGAGGTATTCGTCATCGTCCCGAGGTCGGAGAGGAGCGCATTGTAATAGGAGTCATAGCCTGCTACGGCCGTCATGCGCTCACCGTAGTCGGCGTAGTAATTGGCATACTCGTCTTCGCTACTGAGCTCAGTCTGGGCCGTAGCGACGGACTTATCCTCGGCAGTCTTCGGTGCAAAGGCACGGAAGATGAGGTTCATCGCGACAAACATCGCCGCCAGATAAGCGATGGGGCGCAGGCGCGTCCATAGGCTGATGCGGGGAGCTTCGGCGACTTCCTCGGGGGTCTCCTCAGGGATCTTCGCCATGATACGCTCCTCGAGGCTATCGAAGTAGCCCTCGGGGACACTATAGTGCCCACGACTCTCGGCGGGAGTAGGTAGGTTAGTTTGCTTATTCATCTCTAAATATATGCGCCCTTATCGGGGCTTCACTCTGTGTGACAACTGATAGGGGAAAAGGTTTATTCGCTGCGCTGAAGTTCTTCTGTTACCTTCTTCATCGCGTGGTGGTAGGAGGCCTTGAGTGCGCCCTCAGACGTGCCGGTAAGTGCGGCCATCTGGTCGTAGGGCATCTCATCGTAGTAGCGGAGGCGGAAGACCAACTGCTGCTTGGCAGGTAGGCTCAATATAGCCTTCTGCAGGCGCACCTCTGCCTCATCGGCATCGAAGTACTCGTCGGCCGTGAGGCGATCCAGTAGGTAGAGCGAGTCGCCCTCCTCCGAGGGGGAGATGACGTTCTCCTCTTCGTGGCGACGCTTCTTGAGGAAGTTCAGGGCTTCGTAGAGGGCGATTCGGTAGAGCCACGTGGAGACCTTCGCCTCGCCACGGAAGCCTTCGATAGCCTCCCAGGCCTTGATGAAGACGTTCTGCACGAGGTCATCGGTGTCGTCGTGGTTGTAGACCATACGGCGTATCTGCCAGTAGATCTGCTGCGAGTAGAGGCGCACGACCGTGGTGAAGGCGCTTCGCCGGCGCTCTGGGTCAGCCAGCGCACGCTGGAGCTCCTCTTCAGTGACAAGTGTTTGGGGCATCGTCAAGATTTCTTTGACTTCAGGGTAGCAGGAGCTTTCTTGGCTCGCGTCGGGCTATCGGCAGTACGGCTGGGCTGGATCGCGTAGACGAGCTCGCCGTCCTTCCCGAGGCTGACGACGAAGGTCTCACCCGCATGGAGCTTCTCCTCGAGGATGTGCTCGACGCAGGGATTCTCCACGAGCTGCTGCAGACGACGGCGCACGAGGCGGGCTCCGAGTGCGCGATGCGTCTCATCGATACCGACGAAGCGCTTAGCTTCCTCAGTGAGCGTCAGGCCATAGCCCGAGGCAGCGAGGCGCTCTACGATAGGCTTCAGCTCCAGAGAGACGATCTGCAGGAGGGACTCATCTGAGAGGCTCTCGAAGGCGATCGTACCGTCCAGACGACCCAAGAACTCGGGGCTGAAGGTGCGCTCCAGTGCCTTGCGGACAATCCCTTCGCTACGCTCCTGCCCATTACTGAGGCCAGAGAAGCCGACGGAGCGGGCAAAGTCCTTCGCTTCGCGCGAACCGACATTGCTCGTCATGATGATGATCGTATTGCGGAAGTCCGCCGTACGCCCCTCCGAGTCCGTCAGACGGCCATCGTCGAGGACCTGCAGGAGGAGGTTATAGATATCGGGGTGAGCCTTCTCGATCTCGTCGAGGAGGACCAAGCGATGGGGGCGGGTACGCACGGGCTCCGTGAGTTCGCCACCATTGCCGTAGCCGATGTAGCCAGGAGGAGGGCCGATGAGTCGGGAGACGCTATGACGCTCGGCGAACTCACTCATATCGATACGCACCAGCGCTTCTTCACTGCCGAAGACTTCCTTCGCCAGCGCCTTCGCCAGATAGGTCTTCCCTACGCCCGTCGGGCCAAGGAAGAGGAAGGAAGCTATGGGATGCTGTCCGTCACGCAGCCCGAGACGGGCACGCTGCACGGCACGGCTGACGACTGCCACGGCATTATCCTGCCCGACGATACGGCTGCGGAGCTTCGCGGGGAGCTCACGTAGGCGCTGGAGCTCGGTCTTGTCCTCGATCTGCTCCACGGGGATATTGAGGCGACGAGCCAGGCCCTGCAAGAGGTCATCACGGCTGACAGTCCCCTTGCTTCGTGTGCCACTTGTCGTGCCGTAGAAGTGGCGATGCAGGCGACGGCGGGTCTCGCTGGCAGCAGCATCGAGGATCTCACCGAGGGAGTAGAGCGCTGGCTCCTGTGGGAAGTAGCGCTGAGCGAGTGCCAGCAGTTCCTCATAGGGCGTCTGATAGCTCACCGAGTGGTAATCCGCGAGGAAGGCACGACGTCGCTCGAAGGCCTTACGGAGTGCCTCGCCCTCAAGGGGCTTGATGATGTACTTCGCCGTGCTGAGCGAAGCGGCCTCACTGCGCTCGACGGACTGGCTGTAGGTAGCGGGAGTAGCGTGGGCGATGCACTGCATACGGCGCCGTGCAAGTCCTACGAAGAGAGCTTCCAAGACTTCGCCACCCGTACGACCGAGAGGCTTCAGGAGGCTGAGGTCACCGATATAGAGGAGTACAGAGGGGTCGGCCTTGAGTCGCTCAAAGAGGGAGTGCAGGTACTGCTCCACTCCACCCATCATCTGGCTCGCAGAGGCCAAGCGTAGCGGGTCAAGCTCCAGCACCGACTGGTAGCGAAAGCCCTGTGGCGTGGCACTCAGCTTATCGGCTGCACTCGCACTGCCGCCCTTAGCATCCAGCTCAGCACGGCGATCCATGTGGCGAACGAGTGCCTTGATGATAGGCTCGGGGCTGTCATGGAGCTCATGCACCAAGACCACCGAGGGGTAGCTCTCACGGGAGAGTATCTGTATGAGGTCACGCGCTTCATCATCGTAGGGCATCGGCTCCACCTTCCCCTCTGGGGTCGTGGGGGTGGTGCTCGTCACACGACGACCGAAGTCAGCGTAGGGGAAACTCCCATCCTTCGGGGCTTCTTCACCCTCGGGGAGCTTGCCGAGCATACGGTCGACTTGCGTGCTGATACTCTCGGCGAGTGCCTGCAGGAGTTCGTCGCTGGGTGGCAGTTCGCCATCGCCACCGAGCCCAGGCGCCTTCATCTGCGCCAGATCTATGCGGATGGGGATGCGGCGGACGCGATCTTGGGACAAGACGATCGCCTGGGCCTGCGCTGAAGGTTTATCCGAACTGGGCTGCTTGGGCTCCGCGCGCTTTGGCGTGCTCTCCTCAGCAGTAGTCTTACTGCCCTCGAGGAGCATAGCGACACGATGGAGCTGGGGGTCGGTATGCTCGTTGATGCGGTGGGCGACGAGGTAATGCGTGAGGAGCGTCGGGGGCGAACAGAAGTACAAGCTATAGAGGAGGTGCAGCGCACTGATGGCCTGCGCCCCGAGGAGCGTGGAGATCTGCGCCGCGCGCGCCAGCGTGCTATGCGCTTCGATGCTGTAGAAGACGTGTGCGGGGTCTTCCTTATCGTCGGACTGGATATGCTCGTCCACCTCTCGCAGCACCTCCTTCACGGAGATATTACGATCCATCAGGAAGCGGATAGCGGCGCTGGTGCCTTCGCTGAGCACGCCCCACAGGAGGAGGTCATTCGTGATCTCGCCACAGCGCAGCTCCTTGGCGTGCTCGGCAGCGAGCTCGAGGGCCGCGCGGAAGGTATCGGTATAGTTGTACTTGACAGGATTACGCTTCATCTCTATGTCCGCTTAGGATTTGACTTGGATAGCATGCAGCTTGGCGTAGTGTCCGCCGAGTGCGAGGAGCTCGTCGTGCGTACCCTGCTCGACGATACGCCCATCATCGACGACGCAGATGACGTCGGCATGGATGATCGTCGAGAGGCGGTGGGCGATGACGATGGTCGTACGGCCCTCCATGAGGTGATCCAAGGCACTCTGCACAAGGCGCTCGCTCTTGGTATCCAGCGCCGAAGTAGCTTCGTCAAGGATGAGGATCGGGGGATTCTTATAGACGGCACGGGCGATAGAGAGGCGCTGGCGCTGGCCACCGGAGAGCTTGCCCCCGCGGTCCCCGATATTCGTATCGTAGCCTGCAGGCATCTCATTGATGAACTCATCGGCGTGCGCGACTTCGGCGGCCTGACGCACCTTCTCGAGGGTAGCGCCCTCGACACCGAAGGCGATGTTCTCAAAGACCGAAGCATTGAAGAGGATGGGCTCCTGATTGACGTTCCCCATAAGGCGGCGCAGATCAGCTACCGCGACCTCACGGATATCCGTACCATCGATGGCGATGCGCCCCTCGACGACATCGTAGAAGCGAGGGATGAGGTCCACGAGCGTGCTCTTCCCCGAGCCCGAATGCCCGACGAGCGCCACGGTCTGCCCCTTGCGGATCGTCAGATCTACGTCACGTAGTACCCACTCTTCAGCATAGCGGAAGGAGACCTTCTCCAGACGGATCGCCTCGTTGAAGACGACGGGCTTAGGCTCGGCAGGGTCTGTGATCGTACTCTCGGCCTGGAGGATGCGGTCGACACGCTCCATCGAACCCATACCACGGCGTATAGCATAGGCACCCTTGCTGAGGTCCTTCAGCGGGTTGATGAGGCTGTAGAAGATGACGAGATAGTAGATGAAGGTCGAGGCATCGATGCTGCTATCTCGATTGAGGATGAGCGAGCCGCCATACCACAGCACGATAGCGATGGTCGCCGTACCGAGCAGCTCACTCACGGGGTGCGCCAGGAGCTGACGGCGATTCACACCGATGACCGTCTGGCGGTACTCCTCGTTGGAGTCACGGAAGCGCTTATCGACGAACTCCTCCGCAGTGAAGGCCTTGACGATACGCAGCCCGCCGAGCGTCTCCTCGACCTGACTGATGAGCTGCCCCCACTGGTTCTGCGCCTCGAGGCTGGTGCGCTTGAGCGACTTCCCTACGCGCCCCATGACGAAGCCAGCGATGGGCAGGACGAGGAAGACGAAGAGGGTGAGCTGCCAGCTGATGACGAGCATCGAGCCGAGGTAGACGAAGATGAGGATAGGGTTCTTCAGAAGGAGATCGAGCGAACTCATCACGGAGTTCTCCACCTCCCCAACGTCCCCCGTGATACGAGCCAGCACGTCACCCTTGCGCTCTTCGCTGAAGAAGCCCAGTGGCAGGGCAAGGATCTTAGCATTGAGCTGATTGCGCAGGTCACGGACGACCCCCGTACGGATAGGCACGAGGAAGAAGCCCCCGAGGTAGGTAGCACCGACCTTCAGGAGCGTCATCAGCACCAGATAGACGCCGAGGATGATGAGCGTGTAGGAGGCTCCCTCAGTCTCGATAAGCTGAGAGACGAAGTAGCCGAAGTTATTCGTCACCACCTCCTTCATCTGCGACCAACCCGCTTGGGAGGTGAGGTCAAGCGAGCTGAAGGGAATATAAGTCGTCACCCGCTCCTCGATCTGGAAGAGGATATTGAGGATGGGCATCACGAGGGCGAAGGCCACCAGATTGAGCAGAGCGCTCAGGATGTTGAAGAGCACCGCAAGGCTCAAGTACCCCTTATAATAAGGAGCGATGAAGCGGCGGATCAACATGAATATATCTTTCATCTATGCATCTTAGGGCTCACGTACCGAGGGCTTTTACTGGGCTTAGCTTCGGCACGGAGGCTACTTATCCAAATGTAATAATCTTATCAAAGATACGACAATGCCGCGGCTTCCTCCTGAGCCGCCGCATTCGCTGTGCCGCCAAGGCAATACCAACACCCACTCTCCCTCTGCAATTAGATACACTTCACCCCCCTATAGCAAGCATAGCAATAGGGGGGTGAAGCACTATTTAGGAGTGAATATTCAGCTCTTACGAATGAGGAGATTTGCCAAAGAAACCCAGCTCTTTGCACCAGTAGAAACTATAGGGTTAAGCCCCCAGAAGCGCAAATTACCTGTATCTTCCTGCTCCGTTCGCAGCACAAAGTCTCGGCACAGATACTTCGAGGACTTAAGGCTTTGGAAAGTCCATAGCCCAGTTTCCTGCATACGCGCATACCACCTGGTCATTGAACGGCCTTCCTCCTCAAAGAGCTGGTAAGCACCAGTGCCAATATATACGAAGACCTGCTGACTCTCATAGCGAGGGAGCATTACATTCAGATAGGTCGACTGGTAAGGGATCAGCTCATAGGTCTCGGGGTTAGATAAGACATACATTGTACTCCCCAGTTTGCTGGGTCGCACCAAGTCTAAGATCCCAGAGAAGTACTTTACCTTCAGCGGAATATCTGAGATAAGCGAGGGGATCGATGGATTCCCTTCTTCAAGCTCTAAGAACGTCGTGTGCGCATTGGCATTGATCTGCTCTTGGAAGAGACGCTGATCATACTGCCCCACCGTATAGCCTGGATCTATGAGTGAGCTGAGGTTTGGCTCGTACTTACTGCCAGACTGTAGATAGGTTACCCCCAACTGCGAATAGTTGTTGCTCACCTTCTTCTGGAGCTCAGGAGATAGAATCCCCCCTCCTACCCAAAGCGCACCATGAATAGCCATAACTTCACTCTCAGTGAATAGTGATGAGTTAGCAGCCACGGCCAAGTCTTGAGAGGCACCGGTGGAATATGAAGTCACGACATGCGTCCCATATTTCTCCACCAGTTCAGCTGCCGAAAGCACTTTAAGATCTCTCACGAAACGCTTACTCAGATAGAACTCATAGTCCATCGGATCTGCTACTTCATATCGCTCGTAGAGATATTTATATCCCGTGGTATAGCGATAGACATACCGCTGCAGGCTCCCTACAGAGTATCTCCTATTTCCATAAGAGCAAGTTACCTTCTCATAGCCCGGACCTACCGCTACGACCATTGAGTCACTGAATGGCTTATCCGCGGAGGACTGATAAGTCCGCTTAAAGGAGCGGTCCTCAGGCTGGACACTAAGCTCGGTATGCCGTGGCACACGAAGTGTAGGAGTAATAGCCCGACCAAAAGGAGACCAGGGATCATTAGAAGCGATGCGCTTCTCATCCAAGACACTCCGCCGCGTAAAGCCCCCAGCATCATTAGCCGTATGTCCTACAAGGTCGAAGCACTGCCCCAGATAGCGCTCTGCTGGCAAGGTCTTAGGCTCGACCGCACGGAGGTGCGTGAATTTGGGGTAAGTACCCTCGGATGCGATCTTCCGATCTGGTGATGGACGATCTGGATCATCCTTCTCCTTACAGGAGCTAATGCCGAGAGCCATCAAGGCAACCAAAGCCAAATAGGAGGAGTTCCTTAGTGCTTTCATCTCTATGAAATGGGGGGACTTAATATATATGTATTGGGTATGGGAGGCCGCTCCTCATAGGGAAGGCGTAACTCTACTTTTCTCGACGCAAATATAGTACATACTTGAATACATCGGGGCATAGTACCTACGGCTTCCCCTAAAGCGGATCATGGGGCTATCCACAGCACGAGACTATAGCGGAGAAACGGCTACTCGCAGGGGGAGAAAGCGACGGGGCCACTACCGAAGGATATCGGTAGTGGCCCCGTAAAGAGGTATTCAGCGAAGCGCCGAATTACTTGCCGCTCTTAGCGAGGATCTCCTTGACGGTGTCGATCTCGAGCGAGTGAGCAGCACCCGTCTGACCGATCGTACCGCTCATATAAGCAGCCTGCGTGTCTTCGCTGATGAGGCCTGACTCGATGAAGCTCTTGATACCTGCAGCCAGACGTGAGCCTGGGCAAGCAGCGTCTTCAGCGTAGTGAGCCGTCACACCGTAGCTGAGAGCCAGCTGACGAGCCAGAGTAGGATCGTAGCAGACAGCGCATACGGGGACCGTAGCACGGAAGGAAGAGAGGTAGCGAGCCGTACGACCGGTGAAGCTATCGGTGATGATAGCCTGCGTGTCGATCTGCTCGACGCTACGTACAGCCTGCTTAGAGAGGAAGGCCGTCGTGGTGCTCACTTCCTTAGAGTAAGGCACTTCGTCGTTATACTCGCGCTCGAGCGTCGTCTCAGCCTCACGGATGATGCTTGCCATCGTCTGGACAGCCTCGAGGGGGTACTTACCATTAGCCGTCTCACCAGAGAGCATGACAGCGTCGGTGCGGTAGTAGACAGCGTTAGCGATGTCGCTGACCTCTGCACGCGTAGGCAGGGGGTTGTCGATCATCGTGTGGAGCATCTGCGTAGCGACGATGACGGGCTTCTTGGCAGCGATACACTTCTTGATGATCATACGCTGGATGGAGGGGACCTTCTCAGCGGGGACTTCGATAGCGAGGTCACCACGAGCGATCATGATACCATAGCAGGACTCGATGATCTCGTCGATGTTGTCGACACCTTCCTGGTTCTCAATCTTAGCGATGATCTTGATGTCGCTCTTGTGCTCGTCGAGGATCGTCTGGATCTCCTCGATGTCCTTCTTATTACGGACGAAAGAGTGAGCGATGAACTCGATCTTCTGGGGGATAGAGTGCAGGATGTTGCCACGGTCCTTCTCGGTGAGTGAAGGCAGGTCGATGCGTACGCCAGGGACGTTGACGCTCTTGCGGCTACCGAGCTTACCGTTGTTCTGACAGACCGTGAAGAGCTTGTCGCCTTCCTTCTTCTCTACGTCGAAGGCAAGAGCACCGTCGTCGAGGAGGATACGAGCACCTACGGGTACGTCGTGGACGAAGTTCACGTAGTTCACGTTGATGACTTCGTTGTTGGTCTTGGCTTCGGGGTTAGCCTGGAAGATGACCTTGTCACCAGCGTGGAATTCGCGCTTGACTTCTGAGTCACCTTCGAGTACCGTCGTGCGGACTTCGGGGCCCTTCGTGTCCAGGAGGACAGCGACGCTGGGCGATACAGCACGCGTATTGTTGATGACCTGGGTGATACCCTCCTTCGTCATGTGGGCGGTGTTCATACGTACGACGTTCACACCAGCTTCGACGAGCGGACGGATGAATTCTACGTCGCAGCGCAGATCCGAGATAGTAGCTACAATCTTAGTTTTCTTCATAATGCTTAATTGGGGTAATTTATTCGTGGGTCGGTAGAGGTAAGCCCCCACACACGGCTTCGATGGCTAAGCGGTATCCATCGAGACCGAAGCCCGAGATCGTCCCTCGGCAGGCCTCTGCGATGAGGGAGCGCTGGCGGATAGGCTCACGCTTATAGATATTGGATATATGGACTTCGATAGTGGGGGGAGTGATAGCCCAGAGGGCATCGGCCAAGGCCAAGGAGGTATGGGTATAGGCACCGGCATTGAGGATGATGGCGTCAGCGCCGGCATCGTGCAGCTCATAGAGCCTGTCAAGGAGCGCCCCCTCATGGTTCGACTGGAAATAGGTCAGACGAAGCTGGTGATCATAGCGCTGGTGCAGCTGCTCCAGGCAAGTGTCCATCGACATCGTGCCGTAGATGCTGGGCTCACGCTGGCCGATCCGAGCAAGGTTCGGCCCGTTAATGATCTCTATCCACATTCGTTATTTCGGGGGTATTCCTATTGTCTTCTTACCTTTGCAAAGATAAATTAAAATTCTCACTTTTTGAATGCTCCCTGACGATATACGCACGCAGTTCCTCTCGCACCTACGCTTCGAGCTCGGCCTCTCAGAGAATACGTGTGAGGCTTACCTCAGCGACGTCGATAAGCTCCTCAGCTACATGGACGTCGAAGGGCTCAGCATCGAAGCCATCGACTATCCACGGCTGCAGCACTTCATCGCCACGCTCCACGATCTGGGCATCGGCCCGACGTCGATCTCACGCATCATCTCGGGTATCCGCTCCTTCGGGCGCTATCTCCTCCTCGAGGGCTATGTAGATAGCGACCCCACGGCACTCCTCGAGGTGCCACGCAAGGGGCGCTATCTCCCCACCGTGCTGACGACTGCCGAGGTCGACCGCATCATCGAGGCCGCAGGGAGCAAGGGCGGTGTCGAGGGCCAGCGTAATCGTGCCATCATCGAGGTGCTCTTCAGCTGCGGCCTGCGTGTGAGCGAGCTGTGTCACCTGACCTTCCCCGACCTCTTCCTCGATGAGGGCTATCTACGTGTACAAGGCAAGGGGAGCAAGCAGCGTCTCGTCCCGCTGAGTGACTCCGCCATCGCCGAGGTCACCCGCTACCTCCGTGACCCCGACCGAGCCACCCCGAAGCGAGGACAAGAGGACTATGTCTTCCTCAGCCGTCGTGGGCAAGCCATCTCCCGCATCACGGTCTTCGTCATGGTGCGCGAAGCCGCCGAGATGGCAGGCGTGGAGAAGAAGATCAGCCCCCACACCTTCCGTCACAGCTTCGCCACAGCGCTCCTTGAGGGCGGTGCGAATCTGCAAGCCATTCAGCTCCTCCTCGGTCACGAGGATGTAGCGACGACAGAGATCTACACCCACATCGACCGCACCAAGCTCCGCGAGCAGGTCGAGCGCTATCACCCCCGCAATCGCAGGGCGAGGTCGTAGCGTACCACCTCACCCCGATATACCAATAGCCAAGAGGCTGGAGAGCTGATGCTCTCCAGCCTCTTGGCGTGTATATCATTGGGTGAAGGCTATTCCCTCACGATCGTGACGTATAGATACTTGATGAGGTCCTTCACGCGGAAGCGCCCTACCCGCTCGGCTCCCCAAGTAAAGTAGGTGAACGATACGCGCTCCCCGTCTTCTGACCATACCGCCGTCCCGGGCTTGATGACGATCCAATGAAGGCGGGCGATGCGGTTGCCCTTGGAGTCCGCCTTGATCAGCTTCGAGTCAATGAGCAGAAACGATCGGGTCGGCTTCCTCAGCGCTTCGATGATCGCTCTTCTGTGCGCTCTCTCGGAGCCCCAACCCACGAAGCTCAACCTCTGTACAAAGCGCTCATTCGGGTAGATGCTCCTCAGCCAATACAGCATATCCTTCGGCGGACTAAATAGCGCTAACGGCCCAGCCTTGCCATCCACCCCGAAGAGCATATTTCGCCCCTCTCGCATCGCGCCTAAGAACATCCAGTCGATGCCCGAGATCCCTTCACGGGAACTCCCTCGCAGTCCCTTGCTTGCCTGCAGATAGAGGTCACCGACAGCACATATCCCCGTCTCGTAGAGGGAGAGCATAGCGGATATATAAGCCACAGGATCCGTGAGCATCAGATCGTAGGCAATAGCCGCAGGGCCGCAAAGCTCAGTAATCCCTTGATTGGGGAGGGGATAGGACAAGGTAGTCCCAGCGTATGGGTAGGACCGCAAGCGATCCGCCTCCTCTCGGGACATTTCTTGCCGATAAAAGCGTGCCTGAATCTCCAGCTTCACCTGCTCACGGCTATAGCACTCCCAGACGCGCGGGGAGGGCTCTGGGCTCTCAGCCAAGCGCTCGAGGATGGTCAGCTTATTTGTATTCATAGGACGCGCATCATGTGGTCTTGCTCTTAGGATGCGCACTGGGGCGCACAAGGAGGTGGAGTATCACCCTCGCAACCAGCCAACATAGTAGCCATCCTTCAGACAGCCTCACATTCTTTATTTAATCGCGAGGCAAGAGATTGATCATACTGCGATTTGGCTCATATATTTACGGAGCGCCTCATACTCCATTACCCTCATTGTATGCTCCATCAGAGCATAATCAAGGGTACCATCATCAAGGACTGGAAGTAGAATAAGTTGGCGCTTCATCCGCTGCGCATTGAACTTGTAGCCGTAGGCATACTTCCCTTTCTGCTGTGAGATCGCTGTGGACAGATAGAGTAAAGTGTACTTATTATTAGCCTCCTCATCCTTCCAGCGTACACGCTTCACATCATCCGAGAACAGAGCCTCGTAAGGATGATAGAAGGAGAAGCCAACACTACCATTATAATTCACCCCAAGGACATTGCTTGCCAGACTGGAGTTCGTATTATCAATGAAGCCCGTCACTCCATTATTGGATTCAGAAGCACCAATGAAAGGTCTTATACCCTCACGCATATCTGCCTTGGTAAGGCGTACGCCATTCTCAATAGATAGAACATCTCCTATATAGAAGGGTAACATTCTACCCCCCCCATTAACATATTATCACACTCCTTCGGTCTGAAGAATGCTAAGGCTTTGTTGAGAGTCTCATGCTCCACTCGCTGCATAAAGGCTGACATAAACTCCCAGTCAGGCGTACCGTCTGATTGGACGGGCAAAAGGATAATCTGCCTTCGTATCCTACGCTGCGAGAATTTATAACCATAGCCATACTTACCTTGACAGGCTTTATCAATACAGACCTTAAGGAATAGACCAATATATCGTTCCATCTTCACCTTGCTCAGTGACAACTTCTCTACATGGTCCGTAGCAATAAAGTCTGCACCTTGATAGCTAACATAACCTATCGTCGCACTATCAATTGTGAGAACCCCTCCTTTTTCTGTTGGCGCATTCGTGTAGCTATCGTCATATCCATTATCGGTTGCCGCACAAGTTATACGAGGCGTATATCCACCTGCTATTAAGTCCAAGGGTGGCGTTGTAGTTGTTCCTGAAACAACAAACTCATCACACCCCAATTGGAACTCTCTCCATTCTCTACCTGATAATTTCAACTCCTTATTCATCACTCTTTTCATTATCAAAGAGGTAGGCTCTTCCGTGGGTAATCATATTAAACTGAAAGGTAAGATAGTCTGCCATCGTCTTTCGAAAGTCTTCCTCACTGGGGATCTCATCATTGAAATAATAGAATGAATGAAGCCATTCATCCTCCGCTTCAATGGTGGTCTCTACACAGAACTTACTCTCACTCTCAGTACGCCCGTGCCACACATCGAGTAGATGCTGCTTACGGTCGGCAGCCGTCCCATTATCCCTGAGACCAACATTCTTAGCGACAACAAAGCCGTCATCCTCGAAGTTGATAAACTTACACTTCTTCTGTGGTGGATGGGGAACATGAGCGGTAAAGATGGCTATGCAGGGATTCGTCCCGACACCATAGAAGGTATTCGTATTGAGGGTAATCACCCCCTCCAGTGTATGCTTCTTGAGGATATTCTTCTTAATCCCCTTCTCTACAGTAGTCTTCCCCGTGACGGCAGACTGGGGTATAATGACAACAGCTCGTGCATCTTCACAGAGCGAATCCAGCAAGTGCTCTGTAAAGGCAATCTCATATTTATCAGGATCCTCCTTGCTCCCTTGCGAATAGGGGGGATTCATCATTCCCACAGTGCAAGGCATATCCGTCTGGATCTTAGATGCAGGCTCGGCAAGGAAGTCGAAGTTATGTAGGTTACTCTTGCCATCGCCTCGCAAAATCATATTGGTCGTGGCAATGGTAAACATGTAGTCTTGCAACTCAATGCCCATAAGACGCTCCTTGCGTATGGCTCGCTGCTCCATCTCATTATCCGTTTGCTTAAGCATCGAGTGCATCGCTGCGATCAGGAAGCCAGCAGTCCCACAGCACGGATCAAGCACTCGATCTGTTGGCTTTAGGCTAATGAGATCACAGAATAGCTCGGTGATATGCTTTGGTGTTAGGATGATGCCCAAGCTCTGCCCATCTTCCCCCGAGTAGGACATAAACTCTCCGTAGAACATGCCGAGGTAATCATCCGCAGACTGAGCATATCGGATAGAGCCATGAATACTCGTGCGCAAGAACTCCGTGTACTCTCTCAAGAGTGTACGCTGAGTCTTCGGGTCTTTGTAATTAATCTTTGGTGTATCGCGTATCACAGCAAACTTAGCGAGGATCTTATCACGCTTCGTTTCAGGCGACACATCGGCACGCTTCAGATTAGCCTTAATCGCATCGTAAATCTTCTGCCCATCAGACTTGATAGTATCTCCTGTCAAGTCGTCAACAGAAAACCCCTTAAAGCTCTCCTCTCGCAGAGCAAGCAAGATTCCCGACACAACAAGGGGCTTCCCTTGATTGGTCAGCCCGCCCTTCCACAGCATCTCGTGCAAAGTCTTTGCATCTTTGAGAATCTCCGCAGTGGTCTTTTCTTCCGCACTGGTTTCTTTAAGCACCTCACGGTGGTAGTAGTAATCAATATTGGCTTCATTGAAGGAGACAAAGGTCTCTACATCTGAAAGTTCCCTTGAATAAAGGCTATCATCAATAAAAACAGGAGTGATCAAATGGCGCTTCTCATCTCCCGAAACACCGATAGCGAAGACCTTCCTATAGCTTGTATGCTTGATGATATGCCGTGCATAATGCAATGCTCCATTCAGGGCATAGGCTTGTTTGCTTGCAGTATCCTCCAGCAAGTTACCATCCTTATCACGAGATGCATGCTGAGAGGTCTCCGCTTTATTCTCAATGACGAGGACAAAGTCCTTCACGACTCCTATAAACTCTGGCTTACCTACCTTGCCTGTTCCCGCCTTGGAGGCCGTCTTTAGCGCCTTATCCAGCTCATCGACATCTGAGCCCTGATAAGAAAGCGTGATTTGAGCTGACTTGAGCAGCTCATGTACCCATATATCTGTTTGTGCTTCTTTCTTCGCCATACTTAACCTGGATCAATAGACGGCATTAGTGGAGCCGACTATTCCTCTGCAAAGATATAATCAGCGTGAAGATTAGCCATATTTAGCTGTCCACCTCTACGGCGACGCTGTCCGCTCCTGCGGTCGCTCGAGCGCAGACCAGCACAAGATTTCTTGCCATCCAGCCGAAGAAAAGGCGTACACCACTACGCCTAATTCTCCGTCCACGCACGTGGTCATAAAGTCTACGTGCGCAAATCCTATGATCCACGTACGTAGATTTAACGACCACGTACGTAGACAAAGGTTTCTCTGTAGTGGTATGCAGTTTTCCACGAGGTGCGCGGGAAGTTTTCCTGCGCTCGCTGGGAGTAGTCCAAATAGTCAAGCGAAGACACTTGCACTACGGGAGTAAAGCGACATCGCCCCCACAGATTCGGCGGAATCTGTGGGGGCGATGCTTGATTCTTTGCTTAGGGGAGAAGCTGGAGGCGCTTACTCGGCTTCGGGCGTATAGCCTTCGGCAGGGCGCACGGGCTTCCCGATGAGGGTCGCTGCCGTGGCGGACTCGATGCGTACGTCCACGTACTGACCGACGCGGTAGCCTTGCTTGTCGAAGACGACGACCTTATTCTGCTGGCTACGGCCGAAGAGCTGTTCGCGGGAGCGCTTGCTGAAGCCCTCGATGAGGACCTCGAAGGTCTTCCCCACGTCACGTAGGTTGCTCTCGAGCGAGAGCTGGGTCTGCAGCTCGATCATCTCGTTGAGGCGGCGGATCTTCTCGTCCTCGGGGATGTTGTCGATGAGGTACTTCGCAGCATACGTCCCGGGGCGCTCGGAGTACTTGAAGAGGAAGGCATTGTCATAGACCACCTCACGCATGAGGCTCAGCGTATCCTGGAAGTCCTCCTCACTCTCGTCGTGGAAGCCGCAGAAGATATCCGACGTGATGGCGCAGTCAGGCATAGCACGACGGATCGCCGCGACACGCTCGAGGTACCACTCACGGGTATAGTTGCGCTTCATGAGCTTGAGGATGCGGTCGTTGCCCGACTGTGCTGGCAGGTGGATATGCTTGCAGATATTCGGGTACTTCGCCATCACAGCGATGGCCTTGTCGTCCATATCCTTGGGGTGAGGCGAGGTGAAGCGGATACGGATCTTAGGCACAGCGAGGGCAACCTGCTCGAGGAGGTCACCGAAGTCATACGTGCGGTCCCCGTCTACAAAGCGGTAGGAATTCACATTCTGCCCGAGCAGCGTGATCTCACGATAGCCCTTGGCCTCGAGGTCCTTCACCTCACGGATGATACTCTCCAGCTCACGGCTACGCTCACGGCCACGGGTGTAGGGCACGATGCAGTAGGAGCAGAAGTTATTGCACCCACGCATGATGGAGACGAAGCCCGAGAGGTTGAGCCCGCCGATCTTCAGCGGGAGGACATCTTTGTAGGTCTCGGTGGTGGAGAGCTGTACGTTGATCGCCTTCTCCCCGCGCTCGACAGCGCCGACGAGATTCGGCAGGTCGAGGTAGCTATCGGGGCCGACGACGAGGTCGACGTGGTGCTTCTCGATCAGCTCCCCCTTAGCACGCTCCGCCATACAGCCGAGGACGCCGATGATGATACGGCGGCGCTTCTTGCGGCGGATGGAGTGATAGTACGCGATGCGGTTGAGGACTTTCTGCTCGGCATTGTCGCGCACGGAGCAGGTATTGAGGAAGATAGCATCGGCCAACTCAGGGTCTTCGGTCAGGTGAAAGCCGTCCATCTGCATGATGGATGCGACGACTTCGCTGTCGGCGACATTCATCTGGCAGCCATAGGTCTCTATATAGACGCGGCGGGCGGTGGCGGTCGAAGGCTGAGCGCTCTGGGCGGGCTCGATCTTGGTCATGAACTATATGAATTGCTTAAGTGACGGTGGGAGGTGCGTAGACTTTCTTAAGAAGGGGCTTCTCCCGCAGTTGGAGATAATATATTTATCTGTATATTTGCAATGAAAATGTAAGATTTTTCATAGTTAAGGTTTTGGTTAATAGGTTGGAGCTGGCTGGGAAGTCAGCTCCGCTTTTTTTATACCCATACCAAGACCTTCTACGATCTTCATCCCATGCTATATATCAAGGGGCATCGCCGATACGCAGGAAGTGATAGCCCTCACTCTGGAGCCAGCGCACGGCTTCGGGCATCGCTACGCGCATATTCTTCTCGGCCTTGAGCGAGTCGTGGAAGACGATGATCGAGCCGTTGCGCGCATAGCGCTTCACGTAGCCGACGATGGTCTCCGGGCTGAGCTCGGCATTGTAGTCGCGCGTCACGACATCCCACATCACGATCTCGAAGCTATGACTAAGCTCCCTATTCTGCGAGAAGCGCAGGTGCCCGTGCGGCGGACGGAAGTAGCGTGAGTGGATGAGCTCATGCGCGTCATACACGTCGCGCATGTACTCCTTCGTCGAGTGGAAGATACCCTGGATATGATGGTAGGTGTGATTGCCTACCATGTGACCACGGCGACGTATCTCCTCGAAGAGCTCGGGGTAGCGTCGCACATTGTCCGCCACGCAGAAGAACGTGGCCTTGATCCCCAACTCATCGAGCTGATCCAATACCCAAGGCGTGACCTCGGGTATCGGACCATCATCGAAGGTAAGGTAGATACTCTTGCCCTTGAGTGCGGGGATACGCCAGCGCGCTCCAGGCACGAGCATGCGGTACCACATAGGTACCCGACAGAGGATGCGCTCGATCATCGGCGGAAGAGCGGACTACTGAGCTACGCCCAGACGGCGGAGCAGCGCTGCGATCTCCTGCTCATAGCGGGAGAGCGCCTGCGAGTTGTAGTCCTTAGCGAAGTCGAGAGCGTAAGAGATAGCCGTATAAGCCTCCTGCAGCTCACCGTGGCGTGAGACCTCCTCGAGCTTCTCAGCGGGGAGCTGTACCGCCCAGGTCAGCGTACTCAGCGCACGGCGGGCGATAGCCTGCAGCACGTGGTCAGCCTCAGCACGCATATCAGCACGATAGAGGGCATCAGCGAAGTAGAGTGCGCTCGTCTCATAGGGGACGTTCTCCTCGAGGATGACGGAGAGACACTTCTTCAGTATGGCCTGTGCCTTCTGCTTATCGCCACGCTCGAGATAGCCATTAGCCAGAGGCGTGAAGATCTGATTGCGCAGGGTCGATACGATGCCACGGGCGTTCTCATCGAAGTACGTACCAGGGCGATCAGCACCGCACCAGCGGAACTTCGTCATCACCGTCTCGTACATACGATCCAGATTGCCGATACCGTAGTCGATAGCACGGCCCGTGCTGTCGACACGTGGAGCGAGCGGGAGGAGCTGCGAAGTCATACCCGTCTGCACCATGCTGGCGGTCATCCCATTGAAGGCATTGCGGGGCGAGGTGATCGCCCAGTAGATAGGACGCTCCCACTTATTGCCTGCGATGAGGTCAAGGACGCTGAGGCCACCGATATCGAGGAACTGACGGCCGTGCAGGCTCAGTGAGAAGTCGGGAGTGATATGCCCCGTGAGTGCGGGGAAGCTCTTCGCGATGCGCTGAGCGACAGCAGCCGAGTCGACGGCGACGTAGAGGTCGGGCGAGGTCAGCATAGCAGGCGAACCAGGGCCATGACCCTGCAGTGCCTTATAAGCCTCCTCGACGCTCAGGCGCTCACCACCATTGGGACTGACGAGAGCGTAGTTGTTGTAGTAATAATAGGACTTGGGCAGGAGACCGAGGGGCAGAGGCTTGCCTTCGTAGGCCTGCTTCTTCATCTGGTCGATGTACCAGTCACCCGAGAGATAGGAGAGGTTGACGGTGCGGACGTCCGTGCGGATGCCCTCGACTTCCTGTGCGTACCAGAGGGGGAAGGTATCGTTGTCGCCGTAGCAGAAGAGGATGGCATTCGGCTCACAGCTCTCGAGGTAGTTGCGGCCCATATCGCTGGCGACGGTGCGACCCGAGCGGTCGTGGTCGTCCCAGTTCTGCCCTGCCATCTGTATGGGGATGAGCAGGAGCACCAGCGAAGCGACACCCGCAGCTGCTGTAGAGATGGTGACAGGTGCGTCCTCATCACTGGCCTTCTTCGCAGGCTGCTTGGAGAGATAGCGGCTGGCGGTCGTAGCGATAGCAGCCACACCGAAGCCCACCCAGATAGCGAAGGCGTAGAACGATCCCACATAAGCGTAGTCACGCTCACGGGGCTGACCAGGATACTGGTTGAGGTAAAGCACGATGGCGATACCCGTCATAAAGAAGAGCATGAAGGTCACCCAGAAGCTCTCCACACCACGACGCCCGCGACCGATCTGGAAGAAGAGGCCGATGAGCCCGAGGATCAGCGGGAGGGCGTAGTAGACATTGTGCCCCTTATTGGCCGTCATGTCTTCGGGGTGGGTATCGCTATCCCCGTAGAAGAAGCTATCGACGAAGGGAATACCCGTAGCAGCGCCACCACGCAGGAGGCCGCCGTCACCCTGAAGGTCATTCTGGCGCCCAGCGAAGTTCCACATGAAGTAGCGCCAGTACATGTAGGTCAGCTGATAGTTGAAGAAGTAGGTGAGGTTGTCCCCGAAGGTAGGCTGCGACATATCATCGGCAGCACGCCCCATCCACGTATTGTACATCTGCGCATGACCACGGTCATAGACACGGGGGAAGAGCATCATGCTCGAGCCCTCATAGACGGGCTCATCCTTGGGAGCACGTGCTACATAGCGGTCGGGGTCAGAAGGCTGAGCCTTATCGACACGGCCGTAGGTAGGCTCACCTTCGTCGAACTCAGGACGGCCGTCGGGACCGTACTTATAGGGCGACGCGAAGGTAGGGCCGTAGAAGAGCGGTGCCGAGCCATACTGCTCACGCGCCAGATAGTAGCGGAGCGAGAAGGCATCAGCAGGCGCATTCTCATTCATCGGAGGGTCAGCTACCGCACGCACGAGGATCACCCCGTAGGAAGAGAAGCCCATAGCGATAGCCACGAGCGACATCTGTACCGTCTGGACGGCACGTGCGCGAAGCCCCTTATATAGGTAGAAGAAGGCAATGATACCAGCCGCCAGTGCAAGGGCGACGATACCATTCCCGATGAGGGGGATCCCCATCAAGATCAGCGACAGAGCGATAGAGATACGGAAGCGATGTGAGCCGAGGAGCTTGGGATCCTGCACCGCACGGTCGGCTTCGTAGACACCCCAGATAAGGACGGCGACGAGTACCGCGAGGTAGATATACAGCCCTTGGTTGTAGCTGAGGCCGCAGGTATTGACGAAGAACATATCCCACTTCCCTGCGAGCTTAGGCACACCCTGCACGACCCCGTACATCATCAGCCCGACGAGGGCGAAGGAGCCGAGGAGCGCCAGAGCGCTACCCTTGAGCGTAGGTGTCGTGGCACGGCGGTAGTAGTAGACCAGCGCCATAGCGGGCAGACAGAGCAGGTTCAGCAGGTGCACCCCGATACTGAGGCCCATCAGATAGGCGATCAGCACCAGCCAGCGGTCCGAGCGCTCGTATTCGCTGCGCTCCTCCCACTTGAAGATCAGCCAGAAGACCACCGCTGTGAAGAGCGAGCTGAAGGCATACACCTCCGCCTCGACAGCACTGAACCAGAAGGAGTCGGAGAACGTGTACACCAAGCTACCCACCAGACCAGAGCCGAGGATAGCGATAGCCTGCCCCATCGTCATCACCTCACCAGTGGGCTCAAAGCCCTGCTTGCCGAGATGCGCGCGAGGCGTCAGCACACGGCGTACCATATGGGTGATGGTCCAGAAGAGGAAGAGGATCGTGAGGCCGCTCAGCACGGCACTCGTGGCATTGGTCATCAGTGCCGCACGCTCGGGGCTACCGCCCAGATGCGAGATCACATTATAGACCAGCATGTAGAAGGGCGCGCCAGGAGGGTGCCCGATCTCGAGCTTGTAGTCACAAGCGATGAACTCCGCACAGTCCCACAGGCTCGCCGAGGGGCCGATCGTGAGCAGATAGGTGAGCGTAGCGACTGCGAAGATCGCCCAGCCCATGAGGTTATTTGCTCGGTTAAATTGCTTCCAATTCATGTATATCTCTATTAGATGTGCGACCCGCCACGAAGGGTCAGGACACACTACAATGCGTACAAAGATAGCTATATAGGCTGATACCTGCCGTGCCGTAGCACGGCCCTATACAGCGAGAGCGGGTACTACTGAGATGTAGTACCCGCTCTCTTGGTGACCCCGGTGAGGCTCGAACTCACGACCCAGTGATTAAGAGTCACTTGCTCTACCAACTGAGCTACAGAGTCATTTTCCCTTGTTCGACTCACCACCTTGGTGCGTGGGAGCGTTTTCATAACGGGTGCAAAGGTAGTGCAAACATTTGAATTACACAAGACACCACCCGCAAACTCGTCAAAAAATCCCCGACATACTTCCTCCCCTCCGCCCAAGAGCACCCTGAGACCACCCGAGGAAGGTAGTGAATACTACCACGCTATACCCCTGCCACTTAACCACATCTAAAAAGCTGTTCACCATAGGTAGGCGAACGAACCTCCCAGAGCGAAGTATCACGACCTATATTGGTCAGCGGGTGAAGCTATATAGGTCACGATGCCGACCTATATTGGTTCGCTCACCGACCAATATAAGACTGTTGCCTATAGTCCTGCCCGCTATTTATTATTGTGCTAAGGCATCGCACGCCCAGCTCCCCGATATGCCTCTCCGAAGTGACCGAGCAAGCCCTTCGCCTTATCGCGAGTATTCCTCTTATCCAGGGGAGGAAGAAGTACTGTTCGTGCGAAGAAAAAAGCAACTTCACGTAGTGGTTTTCCTCTGTCTATGTACGTAGTCTTAAAGACCAGGCACGTCAATCCAAATATCCACTCACGTAGATATTAGAGCCACGTACGTAGCCCAAACTTTTCTGCTACTCGTCGACAACTTTTATCCCCTACGCGGAGCAACAACCTAATATAGGTCACTTCTCAAAGGTATATAGCTTTCTTCGCCATCCTATATAGCTCTACCCACGTACTCATATAGGTTCACACCACCCTCTCCCACACATCGTCACAGCCCTTCAGCAAAGATGGAGAAAAGTAAGCCCCACAGCCAGTCACTTAGATGACGTGCTGTGGGGCTTCAAGTATATAGGGTAGCTGAGGCTACTCGCGCCAGTAGCGACGCTGGATACGCGTCGAGAGAGTCGTGAGGATCTCGTAGGGGATCGTGTCGCAGGCTTCGGCAAGCACCGTGATGGGGCGCTCTTCGCCACCGAAGATGAGGACTTCGTCCCCCACCCGCGCTTCGGGCACGTCGGTGATATCGATCATGCAGGCATCCATACAGACATTACCGATGGTCGGGCACAGACGCCCGTGCAGGAGCACCGAATAGGCACCACGGCTCAGACGGCGCGAGAAGCCGTCGGCATAACCGATAGGGATGACCGCGATGCGTGAGGGGCGGGAGGTGATACCACGACAGCCGTAGCCGATGGCTTCGCCTGCGGGGAGCTCACGGATCTGCAAGAGGACGGTCGTCAGACGAGCGATAGGCTCTACCCCGGGGCGCCCCGTAGCACTCACCCCATAGAGGCCGATGCCGAGGCGTGCCATATCCAGAGCGTATTCGGGGAAGCGCTCGATACCTGCCGTATTCAGCAGGTGACGCTTCGGCTGATAGCCGAGGGCAGCCGTCAAGGCTTCGGTAGCAGCGATGAAGGTCTTAGCCTGACGCTCGGTGAAGTCACGCTTGTCGGGCTCGTCGGCAGCAGCCAGATGCGAGAAGACTGAGCTAACACGCAGCTCGGGATGCTCACGGAGATAAGCTCCTACCGCAGGGAGGTCGGCAGGTGCAAAGCCCAAGCGGTGCATGCCGCTATCGACCTTGAGATGGATAGGGAAGGCGGTGATACCTGCGATGCGTGCACGTTCGCACAGCCCTTCGAGGAGCTCCATGCTATAGACCTCGGGCTCGAGGCGGTGCGAGAAGAGGGTATCTGCCACCGACAGCTCGGGGTTCATAATCATAATGTGCGTGCGGATGCCCTTGTCACGCAGCTCACGCCCTTCGTCCGCCACAGCTACGGCGAGGTAGTCGACACGGTGCTCCTGGAGCGTGCGCGCCAGCTCGAAGGCACCCGTCCCGTAGCCATCGGCCTTGATCATACAGATGAGCGGATGCTCGGGCGGCAGAAGCGAGCGGTAGTGATTGAGGTTGTGCACGACAGCACTGAGATCGATATCCAGCACCGTCTGGTGCTCACGGGAGGAGAGACGGCGGTAGACTTGGTCGAGGGCAAAGCGGCGTGCGCCCTTGATGAGGATGCAGGAGTCGTGCAGACGCGACAGGAGGGGCGAAGCTAAAAGCTCGCTCGTCGTCGCGAAGAAGTGCGTATGCCCAGCGTCAAAGAGTGCAGCCGAAGCCGTGAGATGCTCACCGACAGCGAAGACTTCGTCCACGCCATAGCTCTTGATGAGGCCTGCGACCTCCGTATAGAGGTCGGCATCACTACGTCCACTCCCCTCGATATCGGAGAGCAGGAGCACGGGGCGAGCGCCTGTGGCCGAAGCCCGACGACGCAGGAAGTCCAGCGCGATGGAGAGCGACTGCAGGTCGCAGCTGTAGGCATCATCGATGAGGGTATTGCCCTGCAGGCCGTCCTTAACCTCCAGACGCATCGAGATGCTGGTGAGGGCGCGCCACGCTTCGGGCACTGTGAGTAGCTGGGGTGCGAGGGCCGCCACGAGGGTCAGACAGCAGGCAATATCCTCGAGGTAGGCAGCATCGGTGAAGGGGACGGTCAGCGGATATTCTTCGCCAGCCACCACGCAGACGAGCGCTGTCGTGGTGCTCGTCGTCTCGGTCGTGCGGACGTAGACCGTGGCGGCAGGATCCTTATGACTCCAGGTGTAGTGGGACTTCGTGGGGAAGCGCTCGCGCATTGCCTCAGCGACCAAAGGCGTATCGAGGCTATAAAAGAGCGAGGTGGAGCGCTCGAAGAGGCGGAGCTTTTCCTCCAGCTTCTCCTCCAGCGAGCCGAAGCCCTCCTGATGTGCGCTGCCGAGCGAGGTGAAGACACCGAGCTGAGGCGCGATGACTTCCTCCAGCGCAGCCATCTCTCCGGGGCGGGAGATCCCCGCTTCGATGAGGGCGACTTCGTCCGTAGCCGTGATACTCAGCACGGAGAGCGGTACGCCGATCTGCGAATTGTAGCTACGGGGAGAGCGCATCGTATGGAAGCAGGGCGAGAGGAGCTGATAGAGCAGTTCCTTGACGACGGTCTTCCCGTTGCTCCCCGTGATACCGATCGTATGGAGCAGGGGGAAGCGCTCGCGGTGCGTGCGTGCCAGCGCCTGCAGTGCCGTGATAGAGGAGGTGACGACATACCAGTTGCTCCCACTGTACTTCGCCTCCGTCTCACTCGAGAGTTGCTCGACGACGAAGCTCCTTACTCCACGCTCATAGAGCGACTCGATATAGCGGTGCCCGTCACCCGACTCCGTGCGGATGGCGAAGAAAAGTGTCTCCTCGGGCGTGAGGAGCGAGCGGCTATCGGTGAGTATATGGCTCACAGCCCTATCGTGCGACAGATGCGGCGTGACCGCAAAGGCCGTAGCGAGGGTGGCGGGAGAGAAGGATGGTGAAACTAATCTATCCATGAGGGTAAGTCGTGAAGCTGAGCGGAGGGGTACTGCGAGCGGAAGGCGGCGACGCGCTCACGAAGAGCGGCGAGGCGTGCCGTATGCTCGGCTCCCTCAGCATGTAAGGGGCGGTGACGAAGCTCTTGATGCAGGCGGTGCGCTAAGGGCAAAGCCTTCTGCACCACTTCGTCGAGTGCCCACGCGGTGAAGCGCTCGGCGACGATACGCTGTGCCAAGGGGGAGGGATGCACCATATCCTCGGCATAGAAGCGGTAGTCGCGGAGCTCGTCGAGTACCAATTCGTAAGAGGGGAAATAAAAGCAAGTCGCAGGGAACTGCTCCGTGAGTGCCTCGGAGAGAAGCAGGAGCGTCGCCTTGCTGAGGGCATTGCCGTGGGCGCCGTCACGCAGATGACGCACGGGGCTCACCGTCTGAATGATCGTCAGCTCGGGGAAGCGCTCACGAAGACGCTCAATGAGTGGGCGCCAAGTCTGAAGGAGCGTCTCTAAGCTCACGCGCTCACGGACGAAGGTCCGCTCGGGGAGCTTGTGGCAGTTGCTCACTACCCTACCCGCTACTCCGCCATATTCGTCACCCGCAAGGCGGTAGACATAGGCCGTGCCGTAGGTGAGGAGCAGGTAGCGCAGCTGAGGGAGCGCCGTCTGCACTGCTTCGTACGAAGCATTCATCAGGCGAAGGGCTTCCTCCGCCGCTCGGGCAGAGAAGCGCCCATGATGAAGGAAGGAGTGGTAGAGCCCGCCATACTCGAAGAGGTCCGCTTCGGTGAAGGGCTCACCAAAGAAAAGGCGCTCGATGCCGGCTGCTATCGAGAGTGGATTGTACTGGATGCCTAAGGGATTGACTTGGAGCTGCAGGCCTCCATCACGGAGGTAAGCGCCGATATGCTCACTGAAGCACGAGCCGAAGCTGAGGGCTTGCTGCCCGTAGCCCAAGCGTGGAGGCGAGGGCGGTAGCGTGACGGGAGTATGGAGCTGAGGCATAGAGAGAGCGAATATCTTGGGGGCGAAGGACTACCGATGAGGGCGCCCCGACTTGCGCCCTGTGCGATGCCCCGCGAGCTGCGGGTAGAAGGCCGAGGGGATATGCTCTATCGTGTAGCTCCCATCAGCCTCTATATCGAGGGCAAGGATATCGTAGCGCACCTCCAAATCGAGGGCACGCTGACGGATGTAGGCATTGGCTGCGGAGATGAGGAAGGCTTGCTTCTCTCGGGTGACGGTCGTGCGAGCTTCGGCGAAGCTCCCGACTCCCCGCGTCTTGACCTCGGCGATGACGAGCGTCTCACCCCACTGGGCGATGATGTCGATCTCACGGTGCTGGTGGCGCCAGTTCCGCTCGAGGATGGAGTAGCCGTGGCGCTCCAGATAGCGGCAGGCTAACTCTTCACCAGTCGCACCCGTCTTGAGATGTTGGTCCATAGCAGATCGCTCTGTGCCTTGTCGGGGTCGAAGGTCTCGATATGGCGCACACGCTTGTCGGGGATGATCTCGTCGATAGCGATGAGGATACCCGTCTCCTCGACATGGCCGAAGTCCTCGTTGATCGCCGTGCCGAAGACACGCATCTCGGGCGAGAGTGCCATGTAGGCATTGACCAGCGGAGGGATGTTCAGCCCGATCTCACGTACCGCCTTGTTCAGCGCACGGTAGTTCTCCAGACGGTCATCCGTGGGGAAGAGCTCGCGGATCTCGGCTTCGTCGACGACGATGGGCAGCGGATCGGTGGGGCGAACTAAGTGATCGGGATCGGGAAAGTGCTTGTCGAGAAAGTAGAGGATGAGGTTGCGCGCATGGGGATCGTAGTCCTCATACATCGTGACCTTACCATAGAAATACTTCATCGCGGGATTGAGCACCGTCAGCGCTCCGAGGCCGTCCCAGAGGTTGTCCAGCGCAAAGAGGCTCTTAGCCCCCATACGCGTAGACTGATAGGGCAGGGAGACGAAGGAGCGTCCCAGCTCGATCGTCACGGGGAGGTAGTCCGCGAGGAAGCGGGGACTGAACTCGAAGAGCTCTGCCGTCGCCAGGCGTGGATGCCCCGTGGCTTCGTCCATCTGTACCTCGTCGCCGAACATAAAGCGATAGCCACCGAGGATAGCTCCTTCGGCGGGATCCCACACGATGAGCTGACGATAGCCGTCGTCGGCGAGGTCGAACTCATCGACGTCGCAGTCACGCCCCGTACCGCCGCCGTAGAAGCGGAAGGCCTCTTCACGCAAGCGCCCGATCTCACGCATCGTCTCGGGAGCCGTACTTGCGTGGAAGACGTAGATCTCGTTCCCACCCTTATTCGTCGCGCGAAGGAGCTTGTCGGGGGTGAGTTCTTGGCGGATGAGATCCGCAGAGACAGGGGCGATGATCGGTGTGGTAAACATCAGCGCTTGGTCAGTGTAGCATCATACTCATCGCGGAGCTGGTAGCTCAGCGCACGGATACGCTGGGCCTCCTGCTGGGGCGTAAGGCCGCTGTCACGGAGGCTCTGCCAGGAGATCGGCTCCCCGACGATGACCTTGAAGTGACTGCCGTGAGCACGGAAGAGCTCATCGGGGAGGAGGGCCTGCCCTGGGTCAAACTTCATCTTCAGCGCCTCCTTGATGTGCCAGATCCAGTAGAAGTGGCGGCTATTCTGCCCGACGTAGTGCAACGGCACGATGTCGCGCTCGTTGGCGATGGCCTGCGAGACGAAGGTCTTATGCCAAGGGCGGTCCTGCAGCTTGCCGTCGAAGATACGTGAGCATGAGCCTGCGGGGAAGGTGCCGATAGGTACGTCGGAGCGCATCGCCTCCTGCAGCATCGTGATCGACTCACGGCCCTGCGAGCCCTGACGGTTATTCACCGGCAGGAAGACCGACTGGAGCGGGCGGAGGTAATACAAGAAGTCCGTGACCATATAGCGCACGTCGCCGTAGCGCTTCCCCAGCATGTAGGAGAGGGAGATGCCGTCCATACCACCCAGCGGATGGTTGCAGACGAAGATGCAGCGCCCCGACTCGGGCAGTCGCTCAGGGTGTACCCATTCGGTCGTGACAGCGAACTCCCCCATCAGGGCTTCGAGGAAGTCCATGCCATCGAGGTGCCCATAGCGGTAGAGGATATCATTGATCTCCCGCTGATGGATGATGCGCTCGAGGAGGCGCAGGACGAATGGAGGGAGGCGCTTACCCACCTTCTCCTCCAGCACCTTCCCGATATGGATAGCCAAGGGATGGTCCTGCGAGGAGTATTGGGGCTGCTCGGTCAGTGGTTGCATCTCGATAGGATTAGTTGCCTGAGAGCTGGCGGATGCTCTGCTCGATCGTGGCGATACGGCTCTCAGCGTCGGCCTTCTTCTTGCGCTCGAGGCTGATGACTGCCTCGGGAGCCTTGCTCACGAAGCTCTCATTGCTCAGCTTCTTCTCTACGCCAGCGAGGAACTTCTGCTGGTACTCGAGATCGGCACGGAGCTTCTTCAGCTCTTCCTCCACATCGATGTAGGCAGCCATAGGCACGGCGAATTCGTCCGTCCCGATGACGAAGGTCACTGCACCCTCGCTACGCACGCCACTGCGGTCGATAGCGGAGAGGCCTGCCATCTTGATGAGCACTTCATCGAGCTCGGTGGGGTAGCTGGGGCTTGCCTCGAGGGCAAGGGCTTCACGGGGCGAGAGGTTCTTGCTCGTACGCAGGCTGCGTACGGTGGTGATGATCTCCTGAGCGGCAGCGAAGCGAGCGAGGAAGGCTTCATCGTAGGCCTCGGCAGGGCGCTGCTGAGCGTTCATGATGCTCTCGCCATCGGCACGCTCGGCGAGGTTCTGCCACAGCTCTTCAGTGATGAAGGGCATGAAGGGGTGGAGGATACGCAGGATCTCGTCGAAGAAGTCCAGCGCCTCACGGCAGGTCGTCTCATCGATGGGCGAGCCGTAGGCAGGCTTGATGAGCTCGAGGTAAGAGGAGGAGAAGTCGTCACGGATGAGCTTATAGACGAGGGTCAGCGCTTCGCTGATACGATACTTAGCGAAGAGATCATCGAGCTCGGTAGCCGCCTTGTTGAGCACCTGACGCATCCAGTAGGAGGCCAGACGCGAGGCCTCGGGCTGAGGTGTAGCAGCAGCTTCGCCCGTCCAGCCCTTCACGAGGCGGAAGGCGTTCCAGATCTTATTACAGAAGTTACGACCCTGCTCACAGAGGGATTCGTCGAAGAGGATATCGTTCCCAGCAGGAGCGCTCATGATGAGACCCATACGCACGCCGTCAGCGCCATACTTATCGATGAGCAGCAGGGGGTCGGGCGAGTTACCGAGGGTCTTCGACATCTTACGGCCCTGGTTGTCGCGGACGATACCGGTGAGGTAGACGTTCTCGAAGGGCTTCTTCCCCTGGAATTCGTAGCCCGCCATGATCATACGCGCTACCCAGAAGAAGAGGATATCTGGCCCCGTGACGAGGTCAGAGGTGGGATAATAGTATTCGAGCTCCTTGTTGCCTTCGCTCAGTGCGGGGGCGAAGACGGTGATAGGCCAGAGCCAAGAGGAGAACCAGGTGTCGAGGCAGTCGCTCTCACGGCGCAGGTCTGCGGCGGTGAGATCAGCGTTCTTCTGCTGTGCCAGACGAAGCGCCTCTTCATCACTTGCAGCGACGACGAAGCTACCATCGGGCAGGTAGTAGGCTGGGATGCGATGACCCCACCAGAGCTGGCGGCTGATGCACCAGTCCTTGATGTTCTCCATCCAGTGACGGTAGGTATTCTTGAACTTCGCAGGGTGCAGACGGATCTCGTCGTTCATCACCGCATCGAGAGCGGGCTTAGCGAGGCCATCCATCTTGAGGAACCACTGCATCGAGAGCTTAGGCTCGATGGGCACGAAGGTACGCTCGGAGTGACCGACCTTATTCGTGTAGTCCTCGACCTTCTCCATCAGGCCAGCGGCGATGAGGTCAGCCTCGATCTTCTTACGCACGTCGAAGCGGTCCATGCCAGCGTAGGCGCCACCATGCTCGTTGAGCGTGCCGTCATCGTGGAAGATATCGATGGTCTGGAGCTGGTGCTTCTCACCGAGCATATAGTCATTGACGTCGTGCGCAGGCGTGACCTTCAGACAGCCCGTACCGAACTCGATGTCGACGTACTCGTCCTCGATGACGGGGACTGCACGGCCGACGATAGGCACGATGAGCTTCTTGCCACGGAGGAAGTGATAGCGCTCGTCATTGGGGTTGATACATACGGCGGTGTCCCCCATGATGGTCTCGGGACGGGTCGTAGCGACGACGACATACTTGTCTGCCTCGCCCTCGACGAAGTAGCGCAGATAATAGAGCTTACCCTGCTGCTCCTGATAGATGACCTCCTCGTCGCTGAGGGCAGTCTGTGCCTTGGGGTCCCAGTTCACGACACGCACGCCGCGGTAGATGAGCCCCTTGCGGTAGAGGTCGACGAAGACGTCGATGACGCTCTGGCTACGCTCATCGTCCATGGTGAAGGCGGTACGCTCCCAGTCGCAGGAAGCACCGAGGCGCTTGAGCTGCTCGAGGATGATGCCCCCGTGCTCGCGCGTCCAGTCCCAAGCGTGCTCGAGGAAGGCTTCGCGCGTCAGGTCGTGCTTCTGGATGCCCTGAGCAGCCAGACGGCCGACGACCTTCGCTTCGGTAGCGATAGAGGCGTGGTCGGTACCAGGTACCCAGCAGGCGTTGAAGCCGCGCTGACGCGCACGGCGCACGAGGATATCCTGGATACTATTATTGAGCATGTGCCCCATGTGCAGCACACCCGTGACGTTGGGGGGAGGGATGACGACGGTATAGGCAGGGCGATGATCGGGGGTCGAGTGGAAGAGCTTGTGCTGCATCCAGTACTCATACCATCTATTCTCCACAGCCTCGGGGCTGTACTTGGTTGCTAACTCCATAATAGTGGACTTCGTAATGTATCTATATAGTTTATTCTGTTGACTGATTTGCACCCTAAGACGGACACCCTCTCGTGAAGGGAGCCACCTATGGGAGCTACAAATTTACATCAATCAGACGGATTGCGGGCGCACGAAGCCTCTGCCATGCCCCTTTGGGGCACAGCACAGTGCGTAGAGAGCGTGACTTCGCTCGGGGGGATGTGTAGGGGGAAGAGGGGGATTAGATGCTAAAGTAAAGACAGGCGATACCAAAAAGGCCCATGAATAAAAAGCTAACTCCTGCGACACCGAGGAGGATGATACCACGCTCCAGACCACGACGATCCGCAAGGTGTACGCCCCACGTCAAAGCGATGAGATTCGGAACGAAGAAGGAGAGAATAAACAGCCAACGAGGATGTGAAGCAATGACATAGCATGCCGCCTGGATCCCAATAAATAGGAGCAGCGAAACGACAGACAGCCAAAGGACCAGAGCTCGGTGACGGTACCTCCGCACGAGTGGGTGATTCATTGGTAGGGTGCAGTTGATGATATGTTATGATTCGCGTGTAATTCGGTAGTACAAATATATAAAGATTTCAATATATATAACAAGCCTCCCCTCACGACCCTACGCCACATCCTTTTTCCTGATATAAAATATCTTAACGCCCCGCCCTATCTACAGCAAGAGCATACCGTGAGCCGACACCAAGCTGACGCACGCAGTACCCCCATCCCTCCCATAGTAGCACCTCATCCCACCACTGCGATTTTGCTCATTCAGCAGAGAGAAAAGCCGTATTCCTGCAAAGAAAAATGCAGCTCCCCATAGCGCTTTCCCCTATCCACGCACGTAGTCTTAACGACCAGGCACGTAAATCCATAGGTCTACGTACGTAGATTTTAGAGCCACGCACGTAGACGGAATTTATCTGCCACTCATCCGCAACTATTATTCGCGCACTTTGGGAGTCATTCCACCACTGATCCCCGCTTTTCTCTCCGAGAAAGGGAATGAGGCTGAGGAACAAATAAGTATCTTTGTGATGCGAAGTGCGAGACGCTCACCGCTGATGGTGCGCCTCCGCCCTCCACCCCAAGGAAGCTATAGCTACGGCAATGAAACAACTCTACACACTCACCTCTCTCTGTCTCCTCTTTGCATGCCTCGTAGGCGCTACCCTCTCCAGCTGTACGGGCCGTAGTGGTAGCGCACAGAGCGCTGACTCGACCCTCGCAGCAGGCACACAGGATCCCAATGGTCCCTTAGACTGGGACTCCATCGTGATCTCCACGACCTACTTCGACAATCAGGTAGCACGCAAGGGATCGTCCGTAGAGGTAGAGCTCTTCTTCCGCTACCCGACGAATGACTCCGCGCTCCTCAAGGCCGTCAGCGGGGCGTTCTTCGGTGAGACTTATGCGAACATGAGCCCGAAGGCAGCCACAGATAGCTATCTGCGCGAGGTGCGTAGCGAATACCTCTTCGGAGCTGACTCCCTCGGCTTCTCCGCTAAGGAGCTGGAGGATATGAAGAGCGAGATGACCCTCTCCAACCACATCACCTATCACGACGACCACATCATCACGATGCAGAAGGACGTGTACACCTACTCTGCTGGGGCTGCCCATGGTCTGCCCGCTACGGGGAACTATACCTTCGACCGCAAGAGCAAGGACGTCATCAGCGAAGGAGACCTCTTCATCGACGGCTATGGCCCCGAGCTGAACAAGATCCTTCAGCGCGCACTCATCAAGGAGTTCGGTCGCAAGAGCGCTCAGGAGATGGAGAGCAAGGACGGCATCTACGCTGCCGACCTGACGAGCAATGATAACTTCCGCCTCGATGACAAGGGTATGACCTATACGTACAATCCCTACGAGATCGCTCCCTTCGCCATCGGGATCATCGAGATCTTCATCCCCTACGAGGAGGTGCGTCAGCTCCTCCGCCCACAGAGCATCATCTTCAACTATATCCAGCCCTAAGACCGCATGGCCGCTATCGACATCATCACCCGCTACTTCCCCCAGCTCACCCCCGAGCAGATCGAGCACTTCACCCAGCTTGACACCCTCTACCGGGACTGGAATGCGAAGATCAATGTCATCTCTCGCAAGGATATCGATGCGCTCTATGAGCACCATGTACTCCACTCGCTCGGCATCGCCCAGATGATCCGCTTCAAGCCCGGCACGCACATCCTCGACTTCGGTACGGGCGGTGGCTTCCCAGGCATCCCCTTGGCGATCCTCTTCCCCGAGTGTGAGTTCCTACTGGTCGACAGCATCGGGAAGAAGGTCAAGGTCGCAGCAGCCGTCGCCGAAGCCCTCGGGCTGAAGAACGTGCGCACGCTACACGGGCGTGGCGAGGACGTGAAGGAGCAGTTTGACTTCGTCGTCAGCCGTGCCGTCATGCGCCTCGACGAGCTGGTCGGCTTCACCCGCAAGCTCGTCCACCACGAGCAGCGCAATGGCATGCCCAACGGACTCATCTGCCTCAAGGGCGGTGAGCTACAGGCGGAGATACGCCCCTACAAGCGCATCGTCGAGGTGCAGGACCTCTACCCCACCTTCTCGGAAGAGTACTTCAAGACGAAGAAGGTCGTCTACCTTCCCCTCTAAGCGACCTTACCGGATCCAAATACAGCGCGCCCCTGCTACCCGATGGGTAGCAGGGGCGCGCTGTATATATAGGTAGCTCTTGATTAGCCCTCAGTCTCAGGCACAGAGGGCTCTTCCTCCGTCGTCTCCTCAGGGATCTCGGGGAGAGGCTCCCCCTTGATAGCCACGTAGATCGTGCAGGTACCCGGGAAGATACTATGGTAGAAGGCCTCGCTGAAGCCTGCTTCCTGCAGGATAGCGACCATCTTCTCACGCTGGGGCATCGCAGCGATGGACTTCGGCAGGTACGTGTAGGCATCCTTGTCATCGGAGAAGAAGCGCCCGATGAGCGGGATGATCTGCCCTGCGTAGAGCTTGTAGCCCACACGAAGGAGGGGATTCGTCGGCTCGGAGAGCTCGGCGATGACCAGCACACCCGAGGGGCGGATGATGCGATACAGCTCACGTGCCGCCGCGGGGATGTCGGGGAAGTTGCGGATACCGAAGGAAATCGTCGCCGCGTCGAAGGTATTCTCCTCGAAGCTCGTGGCGGTGCAGTCCTGACGGTCAAACACAATGCGGTCGCTCAGGCCCAGCTGGTGGACCTTCTCCGCACCGATGCGCATCATCTCCTCCGAGATATCTATGCCCGTGACCTTCTTGACCGAGGGCATCGTCTGCACGAGTGAGATAGCGACATCACCCGTACCCGTAGCGACATCCAGCACGTGCTTCGGAGCGTAAGGTGCGAGGAAGCTCAGCGCCTTGCGACGCCAAGAGCGGTCCAGCCCCAGCGAGATGACGAGGTTGAGGCGGTCGTACTGCGGAGCAATGCGGTTGAACATCCGGCGGACCTGGTCCACCTTCGGGTCAGCACTGTCCTTATAGGGGGTAATCATTGCGGTAGAGATATGGGAAGGATGTGATAATGATGGTGATCACTTATGAGAGAAGTAGATCGAGTGGGCATCGGAGATACGCCCTGACGTGGGGCGCACGGCAGCGATATAAAGCCCAGGGACAAGCCCCGTGACGGACACCGTGGCACGGCCACCCGTCTGCGTGAGCTTCTGATGCATATGGAGCTGACCGGTGAGGTCATAGATACGCACTTCGCAGGGCGTGCGGCGTAGCTCTTCGCCCTCGAGATGGAGGGCCCCGCCGTGGTAGTACCCCGTGAGGCCTTGGGGAAGGTCGCTCTTCTCCTCGGGATTGACCAGCGTCGTCGTCTCGATGAGGAGGTCGATCCAGTACGCCCCACCAGGGAGCTCGGTGCTGCGACGCCACCCATCTGTCCAGTGGTGCGTCCACGCAGCCCACCCACGCAGGCGATCAGCAGGCCCGTCATAAGCAAGGAGCGGCAGACGCAGCTCACGGCTGTCACTCGTCGTGCAGGAGAGGAGGTAGCGCCCTTCGCTGAGGCTGAGCTTCAGGCCATCGGGCGCAGGGAAGAAGAGCTCGATGCTATCGGAGCGGAGCGTACGTGAGCCACGCTTCGCATTCCCAAAGGCATCATAGCGTGGATACGTGCCGAGGGTCGAGGAGGCGAAGTCCACGACCTTACCGCCGAGGGCATAGTCATCGGTAAAGGGCTGGAGCGCTACACGCAGCTGGGGTAGGTCGGCTGCAGTCAGCTCTTCACTACTCTTGAAGACGACGTACGCCCCGAGGATCGTAGCCCCCGATATCTGGGGAAGGCGCAGCTCATTGCCGACAGCGTCGACACCCGTACGGGGCGTGTGCGTCACGTTGGGCTTGACGACTTCGGCTGAGGTCGCTACGGGATCGGGGTAGATAGCGCTCAGGCGCTGCACGACCTTCGGCGCAATGGGGTCATAGCCATCGCAGGTCTTACGCCCAGAGTTCGTGGGGTCGAGCCACGGACGGAGCGAACGGATCGTGCCCGCCCCAGGGGTATTGGACACCCACGAGCGCTTGAGCGCCCAGTAGCGGTCGTCATAGGGGCTATCACAGTTCGAGGCTCCCCCCGTCAAGGCGCCGACGATGAGGCCGTCCTTGTCGAAGAGTGCCGAGCCCGAAGAGCCCGCAGCCGTCGCACCGACAGCCCAAGCATTCACCTCCCAGTGCACGTCGCTCCACGAGATGAAGCGCACGGAGCCGTGCTTATCTTCATAGGAGAGGTCGTAGTCGTTGGTACGCAGCTCGGTGTCACGGGTGAGGTTGTAGCGCTTCGTCGAGCCCCCAGGATGGTGGATGCCGACGAAGGGACCTTGGGGCGACTCATTGATATTCCACCCAGCGAAGTAGGGCTGATAGGCCGCAGGGATCGGGCCGAGCGTGCCGTTAGCTCTGCGGGGAAGCCCCTTGATACGCAGCAGGCACATATCGGTATTCTCATTGTAGCCGACGAGGTTGGCTCCGCTCAGGCTCTGCTCCTCCGTGGGGCGCACGTTGCCCTCACGCAGGGGGCTTTGGAAGCCGAAGAAGAAGACGGTCGTCGAGGCATTGCGGTTCACAGCGCCGAGATCGCCAAGGAGCTTAAAGAGATTATTGAGGCAGTGTGCCGAGGTCAAGACGTAAGGTGTGCCGTCGGAGCGGGTATTGTTGATGAGCGAACCCGTGCTGGCACTGGTCCCGCCGACGATGAGAAGGAGCGTGCTACGGCTCTGCTTCCACGCATCGGGATAGGCGATAGCGTTGGGCGCACAGCTCAGCGAAGCGAGCGAAGCGCGTGGGTGGTCGTAGAAAGGCTCCCCAGGTTGGGCGAAATTCTCCGCGCGACCAGCACTGCGGAAGTCGCGGAAGCCGTAGAAGAGCGCATCAAGTCGGAAGGGGAGCTTCAGCTGGTCAGCACGCGTCCCCTCGGGGTATTCGTACTCAAGCACCAGCGTCTCGGCATCGATGGGAGCGATCTGTAGGAGGCTATCCGTCTCGTTGTTCTGCTCGGTGAATGCCCCCTTCGTAGGACGCCCCTTAGCCGTCACGAAGAGCGCACCGCCACGAGGCAGGGCGTAGCGTGAGAGGCGCAGGCCGATGTTCTTCGCCTGAGGCGCTTGGACCTCAGCGCGCCACACATAGTTCCCCGCTCCATCTTGGTACATACGTCCCAGCGCCTCGGTAGCCTCAGCCACGGGGCGCTCGACAGCGAAAGTATAGGTGCGGAAGCCCTTATCCCCAGCCGTAGCAGAGCGGAGCTCCTCAGCAGTGGGTGCTACCACACGTAGTGCGTTTGTCGCTGAGCGCATCATCTGTCCAGAGCCCAGCGCACCCACGACGGGTGACAGGGGCATTTGCTCAGAGCGCGGAGTGCGTGCCGTGCGATACTGCCCCCACAGCGCCTCGGGGAGGAGGGCAAGGAGCATCAAGAGGGGAAGGCGTAGAGAGCGGAGAAGAGACATAGCTACAGGGAGATGTAGGGTGTGTGATCTGTGGCGGACTACTCGATATGGGTGAAGCCCAGCTGCTCTAAGAGGGGCTTCTCCTCGGGGTAAGCACCTACGACGGTGTAGGCAGAGGCTTCGCGGGGGAAGCGGTAGGCACGACGCACCTGCTCGAAGTCCTCGGGAGCGGACTTCAGCGTCTGGGTCGTGGCCTTGAGGTCACAAGTATGGAGCTGGGCACGCAGGATACGCTCTTCCTCGGGGAAGGCGCTGAGGTCGATGCGTGGAGCATCGGGCGTGTAGAGGACGCCTTCGTCCCACAGCCCTTCGGGCAGAGGCAGGTCGAGGGCACGGCATACAGCTTCGAGCGCCATCTGCGAGCCACGCCACTTGCCGTCGGCCGTCCAGCCAGCGATATGTGGTGTGGCGATGAAGCTGTGCTCAAGGAGGGTCTTATTGATGACGGGCTCACCCTCCCAGCAGTCGATGATGAGGTCGGAGATCTGACGAAGCTCCAGCCCCTTCAGCAGGGCGGCACTCGGGGAGACGGGGCCACGACAAGCATTGATGAGGAGCGGATGACGCGCACAGTCCTGGAGGAAGGCCTCATCGACCATCCCCTCGGTGGCGTACTGCCCCGAGCGCGTCAGCGGTACGTGAAGTGTGATGATATCGCTCTCGTGCTGGATCGTCTCGAGCGAGACGAAGCCCTCTGCGCCCTCACGCTCAGCACGAGGTGGGTCACAGAGCAGTGGACGAAGTCCGAGAGCGCCGACGCGCTTAGCCAAGCGCCCCCCGACATTCCCTACCCCGACGATACCGATAGTCTTCCCCTCCAGCGAGACGCCTCGCTCCAGCGACCAGCGCACGAGCGAGGAGAGGACATACTGCACGACGCCCCCGGCATTGCACCCTGGAGCACTCTCCCAGCGGATACCCGCGGCAGCACAGTAGTCGGCATCGATATGATCAAAGCCCGCAGTAGCCGTGGCGACGATCTCAACACCGCTTCCCTCGAGGAGCTCGCGACCAGCGTGCACCACACTGCGAATGAGCAGGGCACGGGCGCCACGGATCGTCTCGAGCGTGAAGTCACGGTTGGGCAGGCGGCGCACGTCAGCGACTTGCTCCACCAGCCCCTCCAGATATGGTAGGGAGGAGTCCAGCACAAATAGTGGCTTATCCATCACGATCTTCTTATCAAAAAGCTATCCCGACCGCCGCCCATACGAGGCAGTGGGGTCAGGATAGCAAGGTGTGTTCTTAGCTTGGGACTCGCGTCGAGCCTCAAGCTGAGGCCACAGATTTAGTTTGCATTCACCTCGACGGCGCCGTCTTCGGGCAGATCGATCTTGCCGTACTCCTGCTCGAAGCCAGCCAGGTGCTGCTCCAGAAGGCGGACCAGACGCTTAGCGTTGTCGGGAGTGAGGATCTGACGGCTGTGGACGCGAGCCGACTGCTGACCAGGGAGCAGACGGACGAAGTCCAGGATGAATTCGCTCTGCGAGTGCAGGACTACTGCGAGGTTAGCGTACTGACCCTGACCGACTTCTTCGGGGAGCTCGATGTTGAACTGAGGAGTTTCCTGTTCTGCCATTGTTTCTACTTGTCTATAATATAATGTACGAAGGGGAGTAGATCCGCTTCGTAGGCGGGCTACACCATGGTCAAAGATAGTGAAAACGCCCCGAATGCGTGCATAGCCACCGAGGGAGGGTGGATGGGAGGAAAGCCAGGGGTAAATGGGACCTCGCCGAGGGGGTGAGTTCGAGAGGCGGAGGGGCTACGCCAGTGCAATTGCTCGAGAAAGCGGACGAGAGGCGTGGGGAGGGCGTAATCGCCCAATTCGCTCCGGTTCACCCATTGGTACTTGGTGCTCCCCACGGCGTCGGACTCGAGTTCGGCGGTGTAGATGGTAATGTGAAGTATTTGGTGGGAGAGCCGGTGCTCAAGGCTGAAAGTTGTAGGCGCAAGGCGCCCCCCCCCGAGTAGGAGAGCTCGTCCTCTACCCAATGGGCTACCGCTTCGGGTGTTTGGGGGCTGTCACTCTCAAACAAAGGGAATTGATACAGTCCTCGCCAGATGTCGTTTCGTCCTCGCTTTTCTTGTAAGACTTGCTGATGGTAGGTGCTATAGATGTAGCTGAAGTAGCGATCTCTAAGGGTTAGCTTTCCCCCCTTTATGGGGAGGAGACGAGCGAGAGGGAGCTCCGCTACACGGCACCACGATGAGGCAGGGCAGGCGGAGCATTGGGGCGATTGAGGGGTGCAGACCAAGGCGCCTAGCTCTATAAGGGCTTGCCCCAATTGGCTTGGGGGAAGTGGGGTGGCGAGTAGTTCCTCCACCGCTTGGGTGCAGAGTCGCTTCCCGCCCAGGGTGTCTCTATGGGGAGTTCGCTTGCCAGTAGCCGGCTGATCACGCGCAGTACATTGCCATCCACGGCCGGGTAAGGGAGATCAAAGGCAAACGAGGCAATGGCTCCGGCGGTGTAGTCGCCCCCCCGGGTAGAGCACGTATCGAGGCAAAATCTTTGGGGAATATCCCCTGATGCTTCGTGGCTATAACTTGTGTGCTGCACGATGGAGGTTGTGCGCTCGGCTGTAGTAGCCAAGTCCCTGCCATAGGCTGAGTACCTGAGCTTCGGAGGCTTGTGCCAGGTCGGTAACGGAGGGGAAGGCTTCCACAAAGCGAAGAAAGTAGTCGAGCCCTTGGTTTACGCGCGTTTGTGCAGTATGACCTCCGAGAGCCAAATGTGGTAGGGGTTGCGAGTGGTGCGCCATGGGAGCTCTCGGGCATTCTCTTCGAACCAATCGACGAGGGCTCGGGATAGCGGTTGGGGGTGGGTAAGGAGGGTTTCGCTCCTTTCGCCGCAATGGTACAATCCGTGGGGCGAGGGGGAGCAGTCTCTTACTTCTTTTGTGAAACCTTAAAATTTCGCTGCCCCGAAGAACGCCTTTCCCTAATGTATGATGTAAGGCATGATAAACATGATAATGGGAATGATGAATACAAACAACAGTGTGCTCGTTGTAACAACATTGGTGGCATATTGAGTGTCGCCATGTGAAGAGGCTGCCAAGACCGGAAGGATGGCCAAGGCCGGAGTTGCCGACTGGACAATCAATGTCTCTTTCAAACCTACGCTGAGCCCATGCCCTAAATACCCTCCTAACAGCAGGAGACCGATGATGGCCAGAGGAGAGAGAATAAATCTCCCAAGAAGAGCTACTATGGTGTCACGGTCGAAGCGGATCGATGACAACTTTGAATTGAATAGCATGATCCCTATATAAAGCAAGGCCAAGGGGGTGACAATGTTGCCCACGTAGGTGAAGGTCTGGTCTATAAAGGATGGAATAGGGATGCCGACTATTAGGAAGAGGATTGCTACGAAGAACCCAATCAATGGAGCAGGGAGAATCTGCTTTATGTTGAGGTGCTGCGTTTTGCTATTTGAGGTCTTTGTAGGGTCATCGGCCTTTATGAAGAAAATGCCTACAACCCAAGTCGACACCGTATTGGTAACATAGTAAACAAGAAAATAGGGCATGCTATTCTCTCCAAAGAGGGCAATGTTGAGAGGCAAGCCGATGAATATTGTATTTGCATTGGCAATGGTATTGATAAATGTACCCCGACGTCCGGGGCGCACTTTCAATACCTTTGCCAATACAATAGCCACGATGTATGCTATTGCCACCCCTCCCATTGGGTATATCAGACTGCTACCTAGAGATAGCAATTCGCTTCGTGAAAGATATTTCAATACGGAGGAGAATATGGAAGCGGGTAGGGCTATATCTGTGATAAGACGGGAGATGTTTTTAGGGAACTCTTCTCCAAACCATCTCCTTTGCTGCAGCACGTACCCCAAGGCGATAATCAGAATGATTACCAGTACACTTTGTATACTTTGGAATAACATACTCATGGCCTTTTTGAATTTGTATCCTATTCGTACTTTGGATACCACTTCGCAGCCTTAATAGCTTTGCGAGCATCTTCTATCTTTTCACGGGTAAGCCCTTGCTTTATGGCGGACTCTGCCACCACTATGGCGATGTGCTCAGAGAATTCTGTCAGCTTTTCGACGGGGGGGAGTACGGCCGCACCCGGCTTAGAAGTGTCAACAATTCCGCCAAGTGCGTGGGCTGCCTCAGAGAGCAGGGTTTGGGTTACCAATTTCGCAGTGGAAGCGATGATGCCGAGCCCAAGCCCCGGATACATCAAAGCATTGTTGGCCTGCCCGATGTTGTAGGTAATGCCGTTGTAGACAACCGGAGCGCTTGGGACGCCTGTTGCAATGAGCGCACGACCATCTGTCCAGTGGATAAGATCCTTTGCAGTGGCTTCTGCTAGCTCTGTTGGGTTAGATAGTGGGAATATTATCGGTCGTTTCACTACCGAAGCCATTTCCTTGACAACTTCCTCACTGAACATCCCCGGCGTAGTAGAGGTGCCGATCAGCACGCTTGGGTGCACGGCCTTCACGGCATGATAGAGGTCTGTGAGTGATGAGGCATTGTCAAACTCGGCACGTTGGCGCACGAAATGCTTCTGCCCTTCTGTTAGATCTTCGGTGTCTTCAAACAGAAGTCCTTGCTTGTCGACCAGGTAGATACGTGCTCGGGCTTCGGAGTCTGATAGTCCCTGCTGCTTGAATTCCTCTGAAATCTGGGTCGCAATACCAACTCCTGCCGTACCAGCACCAAAGACCATCACTCGCTGGTCGGTGAACTTTTCTTTAGAAATTTCTAATGCGCCAAGGATACCTGCCAATGCTACAATGCCCGTTCCTTGGACGTCATCGTTGAATGTGGTAATGCGGTTCTGGTATTTCTCTAGAATGGTGGCGGCATTAGACCTGCCGAAGTCTTCCCAATGCAAATATAGGCGTGGGAATAGGCGCTCGGCTGTAGATACGAACTTGTCTACGAAGTCATAATACGCCTCTCCACGTACACGAGGATGTCTATTGCCCAGATAGAGAGGATCTTCAATTAGTTGTTTGTTATTGGTCCCGACATCCAGCACCAAGGGTAGCACTTGATTCGGATTGATACCAGCAGCAGCCGTATAGACCATGAGTTTGCCAATGGAGATGGCGACTCCGCCAATTCCCCAGTCTCCTATACCTAAAATCTCTTCGGCATCGGTGACGACAATCAGACGAATATCGCGATCACCGGCTGCGTTCTTCAAAGCCTCTTCTATCTCATCCGGGTGGTCAATGGAGAGAAAAGCGGCGTCTTGAGGTTTCATAAACAACTCGTCGTATTGCCGAATTGCATCCGCAACCGTGGGATCATAGACGATAGGCATGAACTCCTCTACGTGTTGTGACATCAAAGCATAGAACAAGGTTCGGTTCGTATTGAAGAGCGTCATCAGATAAACTCGCTTTTCCAAATCGCTAACTTTCTTCTGAAACTCTTGGTAGGTCTGTGCTACCTGCTGTTCCAAGGTCTGGACGACAGTTGGTAGAACTCCCACGAGCTTGAGCGCCTTTCTTTCCTCCAGCGTAAACGCAGTCCCCTTATTGATAAAGGGGTTGTTTATAATTTCCTGTGCTGTCTTCATACTTGTTGTTATTTATTGGTTCGATAATCTTGAAGCCGATTTCGTTGCTTCATGCCCGGAAGGTAGTATTTTTTCTGGAATTGCCAATTGCTCCACACCTCGCGCGTCAGCCGAGAGAAGTCCATCCTCCCACCCTCCGATCCAGAGCGGGCTCTTGAGGAGGGCAAAATGAAGTAGTACTGGTCGTGAGAGTGAGCAGTACTGGTCACGCGTGAGACCAGTACTGGTTACTATCATCGACCAGTAGTGGTTCGATCAGTGACCAGTACTGGTTCGCAAACCACCCTGCGGAGCTTCCTCCCTTCCCTCTATAATAGAAGGTGCTGCGAGGCGCATCAGCAGAAGGGACGAACCCACTAAAACAGAAAGCGTGTGACCTGAGAGCCGAAGCTTTCAAAGTCACACGCCTAAAGTAGGCCCTCGGTGATCACACCTTACCACACTACGAACACCAAACGCAATCTTCCCGTAACCCAGAAGGTATGATTCCTAAGAGACCTG